>Ga0183097_10022_pt1 | contig 743666 bp, 642 predicted proteins | sample BioMet8_FD_128883 | JGI IMG/M metagenome (GOLD analysis project Ga0183097, IMG submission 128883) | Microbial communities from bioreactor (seeded with sewage sludge) at Lawrence Berkeley National Lab, California, USA - Biofuel... | ecosystem: Engineered > Bioreactor > Anaerobic > Unclassified ...
CGACCTGATCCGGGGTGAATGCCTTCTTGGCCATAAAAGAAAACCTCCGTTGCCTTAATGGTAATCGGAGGTCCTCAATCAGCCTAGGGCTTTTTTATAAACTGTCCGAATTACAGGGTCCAGTTTATGGGAGCCTTCATTTTCTTTTATAAGCTGGCTTTTTCTTCGTCAGTCAAGAAATCGTAGAAGTACTTTTTGCCATTGGCGAGTCCACCGAGCACGAGGGCCGATAGAATCTTCGCGGTGACAGGGTTCGGTTCAATCTCACCCTTGGCGGCCTTGTAGATGAATAAGTCCACGATCTCTAAGCAAACATTCACAAGGGTAGCAGTGGTCTTTTCGGTCATGTCTGGATCGTTCACATACGCGCGAACGAGTTTGTGGAACAAATCCAAATAGGTCTTCGATTCTTCGCTTTCGGTCGGAGCGTAGTAGACGCTGTGTCTGTAGTTGAAAGCATAGACGATCTCTTCGCTGTTGTCTTTGCCCTTTTGAAGCAAACGAAGAAGTTCTTCGTCAAGATGTTCAGCGTTTTCAGCAATGGTGGCTTTCTTGATGTACTCTTCATCATAGATGTCCTGGATGCAATAGACAAAAGCGCTGAGAAGCAAGTTCTCCTTGGTTTTAAAGTGCACGTAAATAGTCGGTTCCGTTACACGTAAATCCTTTGCAATTCTCTTCGTAGAGATGTTGCCGGCTCCGTCAACCGCACCATAATGAATGGTCCGTTTCAGGATTCTTTCATCCAAATTTCTCAAGTTTCTTCTAGCCATATAAATATCCTCCTGTCTCCTTAGGTACAATTTAATATAGCACTTAATTTAATAGTTATTAAACAAAAGTTACTTATGTACCACAAATAAAAACTCATGCTATTCTATTAGAGTTATGAATATTCTTATCATGCTAACCCCCAAAAAGGATGTGGAATATCTCTACGGAGATTTTTCCGTTCGCCAGGCTCTCGAAAAGATGGATTACCATCGCTTCGGAACCGTACCAGTCATCGACCGAACGACGGGAAAATATCTTTATAGTTTGAGCGAAGGTGACTTCCTATGGTGCTGGAAAGAAAATGGCTTATCTTATGAAGAGTTTGGCAAGATGCCTTTGAGCGTGATCCACCCCTCCAGAAAGATTCAAAGCGTTGGGGCATATTGTGAAATAGAGGCATTATATCCGCTTGTTACTGCTCAGAACTTCGTTCCGGTTGTCGACGACCAAGAAGTGTTTATTGGGATCGTTCGCCGTCAAAGTGTCGTTAACGCGTTGCTAAAAGAACACCTTTAATTTAATTGCACTTAAAAAGCGGATGTTGAGCATCCGCTTTTTTCATACTTTTAGATGAATATCAAAGTTTGATAATCTTCTCAGTGGCCTTTGGCAAGAAAGTTTTTTCAACTTCTTCGATTTCGCCTTTGTCAGTGGCTGAGGAGAGAATCGGGTCGATTGGCAACTCGTCAAGGAGTGGGATACCGTAGCGTTTAGCTACCTCCGCGCTCTTGTCGTCGCCATAGATTTTGATCTTCTCGCCGCAATGCGGGCACTGGACATAAGCCATGTTCTCGACTAAGCCGAGGAGCGGGATTTTCATCATCTTGCACATATTGACGGCCTTCTCGACAATCATCGAAACGAGTTCTTGTGGACTCGCGACGATAATGACGCCATCGACTGGAATCTGCTGGAAGACTGTTAACGGTACGTCGCCTGTTCCCGGCGGCATATCAATAAGGAAATATTCCACTTCGCCATAGATGACATTGGTGTAAAGCTGTCCCACCAAATTGGCGATAAGAGGTCCTCTCCATAAGACTGGATCCGAGGCATTATCGAGTAAGCAGTTCACCGACATCAGACGCAAATCGTGTTTGGTCTTCATCGCGAAAATGCCATTCTCATCGCCGACGGCTTGTCCTTTGACACCGAAAGCCTGCGGAATCGATGGACCCGTCACGTCAGCATCCATGATGGCTACGCTATGGCCCTTTTTGGAAAGTTCGGCTCCTAAAAGGGAGGTCACCATTGTCTTGCCGACGCCGCCCTTGCCACTAACAATAGCAATGGTTTTGCCGATCTTCGTTTCCGGATGGGGTTTCAGTTTTTCAATTTTGCGACTTTTGCAGCCTTCTTCGCCGCAAGCATCACAGTTATGATCGCAATTTTCTTCGCTCATAAATTCTCCATTCGTTTGGAATTATAAACTAAGGTTTCTAGGTTGTCATAAAAGAACACTCTTGACACGAGGAGTATATTAAGAGCCATGGGACAAATGGCATTGGACGCTTTGTATGACAGCCTGAAGGTATTCGGGTTTGCCTTCGTGATATATGTATTGCTATCTTTCTTTGAAGGAAAAATAGCGCAGTTACTGGAAAAACGCGGTCGTTTGGCCCCGGCTTTTGGTGCCCTTTGTGGCACGATTCCGCAGTGCGGCATCTCGGTTGTGGGCAGCGATTTATACATCAAAAGGCATTTAACCTTAGGAACGCTTCTTGCAATTTTTATCGCTTGCAGCGACGAAGCTTTGCCGGTTTTATTCGGTGATGTGACGGGAAAATGGTACGTTGGCTTCATCGTGGTCGCGATAAAAGTAGTCGCGGGCACGATCATTGGCTTCCTTGTCGATCTCATCCCGACTAAAGACAGAAAAGAAGTGGCGGAGCATATGGAACACTGCGAAGGCGAGAAATCCGTCCACTATGGTTGCTGTGGCCACGAGATTGAAGAAGAACACGAATCGCCGTGGCATGAACATTTGTTGCATCCGCTTTGGCATTCATTCAAGATTTTCGTCTTTGCGTTTGCCGTCTCCTTCTTCTTTGGCTGGATCGTCATTGCGGTGGGCGGCCAAGATGTCTTCAACAACTTCTTATCGAGCAACTATTACTTATCGCCTCTTTTCTCGGTGGCGGTTGGTTTGATTCCAAACTGCGTGAGCTCCGTCATGATTTCCGAACTCTACATTCAAGGCGGTCTGCCTTTCGGCGCTTTGATCGCGGGCCTAGCCGTCAATGCTGGTTTAGGACCTCTCTACCTCTTTAGAAAAGGCACCATCAAAGAAGCCTTTATGATCATGGGAATCCTTATTGTTCTTTCCTTAGCCTTAGGCTACGCCTTCATTTGGGTCAAGATTTGAGGTAGGATATTCGCATGTTCAATCCCGACGATAAAACCAAAACCGAACACCAGGAAAAACGGTCTAACCGCACTGGCGAAGACATCGATATGCTGCACGAAAAAGAATCGGACCCCGAATCGAACGACAACGAAGGATCCTATTCTTATAAAGACAATTACGATGCCGCTTAACGCTTTAGAAGCGTGAGTAAATCTTTGGCAAACGAGACGTCCTCATCGAGGGGCGTCTTTTCTAGTTCGGGAAGGTGGACGAATAAGGCGGGAAGCCCGCTTCTTAAAGCCAAATAATAGACTTCATTGCAGCAGAAGCGGCCAGGATCGGTTGAGATTTTGACGGAATGGCCATCTTTTTTGAGCTCTTTTACTAGCGGCTCTAATGGAATGGCGGTTTCGAATCTGTCGCGTAAGAAGAAAGAGACGGGTTCGCCATTCATTTTGACGCCGTCTTCATCGGCAAGGGAGGCCTTCATTTCGTTGTAGGCATATTTTTCGATGGTGATGCCTTCACGGCCTGAGGCTAAACCAAAAGAGACAATGAGGTCGGGCTGCTTTTCCCTAATGGCGGCCAGCAAGAGATCTTTGGCTTTGTAATAACTGACTGGCAGGATAAGGGTTTCGATATCGGAACCAGCGAGTTCTTTGACGAGCATTTCCGAAGGGTTTTCCTTATGGGTGAGGAAAGCGGAGAAACCAGTGATGAGGATTTTCATGTCTTTATGTTAATGCGATTATGAAAAACATAGTAATATAATGCCATGGAAAACAATCAAAAACCTCGTGACCCCATTTCTGAATTCCGTTCACGAATCAATCTATATTCCTATATTTGCCAAATCGCTTTTGTCTTCTTTGATTTACTGGTGGGCGGGGTTTCTCTCATCGTCGCTCACGATGCCGACCAAGCCCTCGGATTTCTTTGGGCGGCCTTTGGCTGTTCCGTTTTTTCACTTATCCTTATCGCCGTTCTTTCGGCTTTGTATTTCGCTGGGGATGACGAAGAAAGAAATTCGCTTCGCCGCATCCGGGCTTCTTTATGGATCAGAATGATGTTACGAATCTTGGGCGTCTTGACGATGTGCATGTTCTTCTTGCATAACGGCGTGATTGTGAAGACCCCAAGCAGCTGGACCAACTTCTTGCAGGTTTACGCGGTGGTGGGAGTCGTCGTCAGCGGTCTCGCTACGATGTACGCGATTTGGAAACTTGCGTGGATGAAAGAAAACCCAGAACGTTATCAAGCGGTCTACACTTCGCTTCATGGTCGTCGTGATGTCACAAAGAAAGAAAAGAACGAAAAAGACTTCACCACCAAAAAGACTCCGGCTAAAAAAGAGACCCCGAAAAACGAGGTCATCGAAGTTAACGCCACCGAAAAGAAAAACTAACAATTACAATGCAAAACCCGCTTCCTTTTCTAGAAGAAGCGGGTTTTATTAGGCTTTTTTCTCTTTGACTGGCAGCTTATAGACGGTTGCGGCATTACGCCACATGAGGTTCGAATAGAGATGGCCAGGTAGCTTGACCTTGTTGCGGTAATAAGCTTGGTACATGGGGTTATTGAGGGTATCCAAACCATCGATGGGATTATCGGTCCCAAACATTATCCGGTTCTCCCCGATTTCGAGAAGGACCTTTTTGGCTTTCTTCATATCGACCCAGGCTGTGTCGGCGTAGAGGTTCGGGGTCACTTTCATTTCTTCAATAGCGGCTTGGTTGTCACTGCAGAGTTGAAGGTGAGCGGCAATGAAGGTTAGGTCTGGATTGGCTCTAGCGACCATGCCTAAGAAGCGAACATCGCTATATTTATCTTGGGCCGTATGGACGAGGATCGGGAGTTGGAATTCTCTGGCCAACTCAAGATACGGTTTCATCCGAGGACTAGTGATGCGGAGATGCGACTCAAAAGGGTGCATCTTGAGGGCGTAGATGTATTCGCGATTCTTTTTGATGAGGTCTTTTAACTCATCGGTGACGGTTTGGTTATGCGGATTGATCCAAACGGCTGCGCCAAAATGTTTCGGGTCGTGTTTCACGAACTGAAGCACCTTCCGCAAGCCGAATTCTTGACTCACGATATGGGCAGGATACTTATGGATGGAAGGAAACTCCGAACAATCGCAGTCCGATAATAAGGTGAAGGAGATTTTGTACTTCTTGTTGCTTTCGACGATTTCGTATTCGCTCTCTTTAAGGGTGGGCCAACTGCCGATATGAGCGTGTGCGTCAATAATCATTTGTTTAACCCCCTGATGACTTTTAGTAAGCGCGAGACTTCCGGTTCTTTTAGGCCGTTATTCTCATTGTTGTCAAAGACAAAATCGGCTTCTTTTTTCGTCGGTTCGATGTACTTCTTGAAGCCCGGACGGACGGTCGCAAGGTATTGCCTAATGATGTCATTAACTTGCCGTCCTCGTTCCACTTGGTCGCGGCTGATACGACGGGCCAAACGAAGGTCACTGTCGGCATCGACGTAGATTGTTAAATCGTAGCAAGGCTGGAGAAAAGGCACCGACAAAACGAAGATGCCTTCGACGATGATATAAGGCTTTGGCGTAAGAGTGGTGGTTTCTTGCTTCCTCGTGTGAGTAGCAAAATCGTAAACCGGCACTTGAATAGCCTTCCCTTCTTTTAAGGCTTTGAGATGTTTTAATAAGAGCGCTTGGTCATAGACTTCGGGCTCGTCATAGTTAACATGTTTCCTCTCTTCAAAAGAAAGGGAAGATTGGTCGAGGTTGTAGTTGTCGTTGCTAAGGATGGCGCACTCGCCATCAAGTTCTTTCTCTATTCTTTGGGCGAGAAATGTTTTACCGGCTCCCGACCCGCCGCCGATTGCGATGATAATTGGCATGATGGTGTTTGTCTTTCTAGCGATATTCTAGCCCATTAAGAAGAGTTAGCGCAGGGGATATTGATTATTCTTTCTTGCACGGAGCCGATAGTTGAGTAGAATTACTAGTGCCTATTGGGGTGTAGCCAAGTGGTAAGGCATCGGACTCTGAATCCGAGATGCACTGGTCCGATCCCAGTCACCCCAGCCAATGGAACATAAAAAGCGTGCAGGAATTGCACGCTTTTTTCTTAATTTGCTGGGGTATTTAGGCGCGGAGCAACTCGATAGTAATCTTGATCATCGTCTCAAAATCGGTGACCGAGAGATATTCGAAACGGCCATGGTGGTTGTAGCTGCCAGTGCCTAAGTTCGGAGTCGGGCAACCCAAGAAGGAGAAAGTCGCTCCATCGGTGCCGCCCCGAATCGGTTCGTGCCGGGCGTTGATGCCGAGCTTCTTATAGATTTCGTCGGCATGAATAAGGGCGCGCGGATCTTTGTCGAGCACTTCCTTCATGTTGCGATAGTCGTCGCCAATCTCCACTTTGACATTGGCTTTCGGGTATTTGCGGTTCAGGACTTCCATGGCATTCTTGAATTCATCTTTTTGCTTTCCTAAAAGAGTGAGGTCGTGATTGCGGATGATGTAACGAAGGGTCGCGTGTTCGGCGGTACCAGTCTCTTCAAGAAGATGGTTGAAGCCTTCATGGCCTTCGGTGTATTCCGGACGCTCGGTCGGAGAGAGCAAAGAATCAAATTCTTCGGCCACTCTTAAAGCATTCACCATCTTGCCCTTGGCTTCCCCTGGGTGAATGGCGACGCCAGTGATCGTAACGGTCGCGTGGGCGGCATTGAAGTTTTCGTTTTCGATTAAATCCGGTTCCGCTCCATCGAGAGTGTAGGCATAATCGGCGCCGAACTTCTTGGCGTCAAAATGCTCCGGGCCTCTTCCGATTTCTTCATCGGGCGTGAAGAGAATGCAAATTGTGTGGTGTTTTTCTTCCGGATGGCGAGCGTAGTGGGCGACGGCCGCCATGATGATGGCAAGACCCGCCTTATCGTCTCCGCCGAGCAACGTGTTGCCATCGGTGACGACTAAGCTTTGGCCTAAATAGGTGGCTAAGCGTGGGAAATCGTTTGGGCTCATCGAGTAGGCATCGTTGAGCTTGATGACGCCGCCATCGTATTTCTCAATGACGCGGGGCTTCACGTTCTTGCCACTGACTTCAAGGGCGGTGTCGACGTGGCTATTCAAGCCAATCGCCGGAATGCCTTTCTCGCCTAAAAGTTTGGCATAAACGCGGCCGTATTCGTCCATGGTGGCTTTGATGCCGAGCTCTCCTAATTCTTTAATGAGTTCGCGCGAGAGATCGAGTTCTTTCTTCGCCGAAGGGGTGGAGGCAGAGTTTTCGTCGCTCTGCGTATCGATTTGGACATATTTGATGAATCTAGCTAATTCTTCTGTCATAAGTAGGACCTTTCTTTGTCGTCGTAATTGTATAGCGAAAAGGCCCTACCCGCCACAAAAGCGTTTGCGTTGCCCCCTCCCTAACGTAGTACAATGCAATGTATGCGCAAAAACCTTAAAAAGTTCATCATCGCTCCGTTATTCTTGTCTTTGCTCACGGGATGTGACTTGTTCTCCTCGAACAATTCTTCCGCTTCCTCAAAGAACTCAAATACCGGAACGTCAAATTCAGCCTCAGCCTCTAGTTCCAAAGGAACTTCCGCTTCTTCGACGGACCAATCCGTGGCTCCTTATGTTGATCCAGATATTCCTTACAAAGGAACGTATACGGATTTTTGGAATCTCAAAGATGTTATGAACGTTAGTTTCTCTTTCACTAACGAAAGCCTCTACGCCCTTAGCTATTACGGGGCCAAGGACAGCGAGAAATGGGGCGACGTTTATTTCCCTGCCGATATGACGATTGATATCGCGGGGGCCACTTATAAGTACTATGAAGTCGGCGTTCGCATGAAGGGCAACACCTCCCGTACCGAGTTCTTGAATTCCGATGGTTCGTTTATGGAGGGCAAGTACGCCCACTTCAAGGTGTCCTTCAAAGCCACCTTCGATGATGCGGCTTATTATTCGCTGGATCAATTCAAGGCTTTCGCTCATGATTGGACCAACTATCCAGATGCCCGAAAAGCCCGCAAAAACCGCTTGCTTTGCCAAATGGAAAAACTTGATTTCAAAGTTTTGCCCCGCAACACCAGCACCTATTCGCAAGAGATGTATTGCTATAAAGCGTTTAACGATAACGGCATCGCCGCTCCGTATACCCATTGGGCCAATCTCACTCTTAACGACAAGAAAGCCACTCGCACCAGTTATTACGAAATGGTCGAGGACATCGACAAGCCGTTCTTAAAGAACCGCTTTGGCAAAGATAACGCCGGCGGCGATCTATACAAATGCGTGTGGGGCTTCCCAAAGAACACGAACAGTTGGAAAGGCTCTGATTTATCGAGAGAGGACGCGATTACCAAAGTGCTCGACGCCAGTGGTTATAGCGCTGGCACTCGTATCGCTTATGGGCGGATTGGCGTCGAAGACAACTTCAACAATTACCACCCGAACTATCAGCTCAAGACCAATGACGACGGTGAGAATAGCGATTTCTCTAAGCTCGTCAATTACATCAACGTGGTCCATTCGTGCCGTTACGAGAATGGTACCCAAGCCATGCTCGAAAGCGTTTTGGACGTTCAGGAATTCCTGAAGTTCGAAGCCTTAAGTTATCTCTTTGGCAATTTTGACGATCAGCGGAACAATTACAACAACTATTTCCTTTATTTCCGCCCGAGCGATAACAAAGCCATCTACATTCCCTATGACTGGGATTGGTCGCTGGGCAATGACACCACTGGAAAAATGCAAAGCAAGACCTCTCTCGATGGGACGGACATGAACGGCAATCAAATTACCAATAACCTTTATTACGAAACCATTTTGAGCGATTCGAACGTCAAGTTCTCCATCGATACATATAAAGCCACTTACAAGAGTAGCATCCAAGCCGCCATTACGGCTGGCGTCCTTGATAAAGCCAATTATTCTTCCTTTGTTTCGACCTATGAGCATCCAGAGCTCACTACGGTATCCGATTATATGGACGCCAAGAAGATTGTCGCTCTTCAATAATTTCTACCAATAAATCGAGGGACTTGAAAGTAAATATGGTAAGGCGAGAAAAGACTCGCCGCTTTCCATGCAACATTCAAAATCCCTCTTTCTTTTGCCTCTATTAGCCCTTTCGGCTTGCTCTTCCTTAGGAACGAGCAGCAAAGGTACGACTGCCACTTTTTCTGATTCTGGGTTTACGAATACTTCCGTCACAACGAGCAGCGGCAGCACCAAAACCGTGACCGACAGCGTGATTACTTATGAGCAGTTTTGGGCTCTTGGAACGAAGACCACCATCGAGCTTCATTTCTCTAATGCCGCCCTCTACGCTTTAAGCGATAACGGGGCCAATTATGACCTCAAATACGCGGACGTTTATTTCCCCGCTTCCATCAAAATCACCGTCGGAACCCTCTCGGTTTCCTATGCGGAGGTTGGCGTGAGGATGAAAGGAAACAACACTCGCGTCGAGATGTGTTCCAGTGGTGGTTCTATCAGTGGCGTCTGCCATTTTAAGGTTTCCTTTAAGGCCACCTTCGATGACTCGCTTTATGACTTAAGCCAGTTCAGTCAGTTTAAACACGACTGGTCCAATGATGCGGCGGGACGAAAAGAAAGAAAGACCCGCCGCTTCGCTGGGATGGAGAAACTGGACTTAAAGTATCTTCCCCGCAATAACAATCTCACCTATGCCCAGGAGATTTATTGTTTCGATGCTTTCCAAAAGAATGGCATCGAGACTCCTAATGCCAAATGGACTACGACGACCTTCGCGGACGCTTCGAGTAGCAAAACCTCAGCCTACGAAGCAGTGGAAGCGATGGACGATGTCTTCCTTGAACACCATTTTGCCGGTGATGCCTCAGGCGACCTTTATAAATGCAACACCTTATCCGATGGCGGACCGAGCACCTATATCAAAGCCGACCTCGATCGAAGCGGCGCCGTCGCGACGAGTACGGCGAGCAATGGCTACGCCAATGGTGCGAGAACCGCCAAGGGCAAAATCGGAGTTGAGGATAACTACGGGATGTATCATCCCAACTATCAGCTCAAGACCAATGACGATGGCGAAAATAGCGACTTCTCAAAGATGGCCGCCCTCATTAACGGCGTCTATAACCTCCGTTACAAGAGCGCTCCCTATTCACTTTTCGACTCGCTTCTCGATGTTGATGAATTCCTGAAGATGGAAGCTATTTCCTATTGCCTTGGGAACTTCGATGATCAGCGGAATAATTACAACAATTACTTCATTTATTTTAGACCCAGCGATGGCAAAGCCGTCTATATCCCTTACGATTGGGATTGGTCGCTTGGTGCCTGCATGCAAATCGACGTCACGAGCTATAAGCCCTTCCATACGAGAACCAGTCACGACACTTCAACTAGCAACAGTTTATATTGGGTGACGATTCTTAATTCGTCTTTGGCCTATAGTCAGACCACGATGCGGGACACGTATGGGTCCTATGTAAAGAAATTCGTGAGCGATGGTTACCTTGATTACGCGACCTACACTTCCTTCGTTAATGGAGTCAATGGCGCGACCAAAGGCGAATATAGCGCGGTCAATAGTTATATGACGAGCAAAAAGAGTGTCATCAATGGCACTTGGTAAGCCCTTTTATTGCAAGAACCGTAGGAACTCCTAAAATATAAGCAATACTTTAGTAAAGGAGCTTTTATGGCTAAGAAAAATACCCTTGGCGCTCTCGATGAAAAGAGAGAGCAGGAGATCATGGCGGCCTATTTGGCCGATCCAAAGAACACCGTCGTGCGTCATGCTTTGTCGCGTTCGTCCGTCAGCGAGGCGGTTTTTGATCCGGGTTCGACCAAAGAGGTCAATCCTCATTTCTCTCTCGATTTGAAGACCATGCCGGTCGCTAATCAGAAACAATCGGGTCGCTGCTGGATTTTCGCCGGTCTCAACTTCTTACGCGAGATTATTGGCAAAAAGGCGCATATCAAGAGTTTTGAACTCTCGCAGAATTACATTTCCCTTTACGACAAAATCGAGAAAGCCAACTACGCCCTCGAGCTCGTCGTGAACTTTGCCGACCGCGATCACGATGACCGCGAGTTCTCCTATATCCTTCATGACCCCGTCTCCGATGGCGGCCAGTGGGATATGTTTGTGAACCTCGTGAAGAAATACGGCTTGATGCCGCAAAGCGCCTTCCCCGAAACCTTTAATAGCAACAACACCCGCGAAACGGATGCTATCGTTAACGCCGCGATCAGAAACTTCGCCGCCAAAGCCTGCCATCTTCAGAAGGCTGGCTTAAAGAGTCAGATCCGTCCGCTTAAGGAAGAAACGATGAATAAAATCTACGGTCTCTTCCTTGATGCCTTTGGCGTTCCGCCGAAGACTTTTGATTTCGAATACGAAGACAGCAAAGACAAGTATACGGTGGAGCGTGGCCTCACGCCGCTTAGTTTCTTCAAGAAGTACATTGGCGATGAGATCGACGAATATCAATCCATCATCAACTCGCCGACCGAAGACAAGCCGTTCCTCAAGAACTACACCATCGATTATCTTGGCAACGTCCTTGAAGGAGCGCCGATCAACCACCTCAACCTTTCGATGGACCGCATCAAAGAACTCATCATCGCCCAGCTTCAGGCCGGCCTCCCAGTTTGGTTTGGCAGCGACGTTGGCTTCTATCGCGATAGAGGCTCTTCGGCTTGGGACGACAAGGCCCTCGATTACGAAAGCGCCTTTGGTCTCTCGGTGAAGTTCGCCAAAGCTGACATGCTCGATTATTGGCATAGCGCCATGAATCACGCCATGGTCATCGCCGGCGTGAATCTCGTGGATGGCAAACCCACCAAGTGGAAGATCGAGAATTCCTGGGGCACCGATAACGGCGTCCAGGGCTATTACGTCATGAGCCCGACTTGGTTTGACACCTTCGTTTACCAAGCCGTCATCAACCGCAAGTTCTTAACGGAAGAAGAAAGAAAAGCCGCTTCTGGCGAGCCGAAGCATCTTCATCCGTGGGATCCGATGGGAACCTTAGCCGACTAATTAACCAAACGAAAAACCGAAGCTATCCTGCGATAACTTCGGTTTTCTTTTTACTTCTTGTCTTTGATACCCGCCAGCATCTTGAGAAGATTGAGTTTCTTCTGGTTATAAGGAGGATATTTGATTTTGACTTCCGCACGTCCTTTCGCCAGGACGCTCTTTTGATGGGAGAAGGTGCGGAAACTCTTTTCGCCATGGTAACTGCCCATGCCTGAACGGCCAACTCCGCCGAAGGGCAGATCATCGTTTGTAAGATGCATGATGGTGTCGTTGTAGCAACCGCCGCCGAAAGGTGACATCGCCATAACGCGTTTGGCTTTCTTCTTGTCCTGGCTGAAGTAGTAGAAGGCGAGAGGTTTGTCTTTTGAGTTGATGACTTTCAAAGCTTCATCGAGATTATCAAAGGTGAGAATCGGCATGATTGGCCCGAAGATTTCATCCGACATGACTTTGTCGTCCCAGGTGACTTTATCCATCACCGTAGGTTCGAGAAGCCGTCCATCGACGTGGCCTCCAACGACGACCTTCGCTGGATCAAGGAAGGCGGTTACTTTGGCCACGTGCTTATCGCTGATGAGATGAGGGAAGTTCGGACTGATGACGCCCTTCTCGTCATAGAAGAATTCTTTGATGTACTTTTTGACGCCCTCTAAGAAGGCATCATGAACTTTAGCGTGGACATAGAAGTAATCCGGGGCCACACAAGTTTGGCCAGCGTTAAGGAACTTGCCCCACACTGCGCGTCGAGCGGCGACGTCGATATCGGCATCTTCGTCGATGATGCAAGGCGATTTGCCACCGAGCTCTAAACTCACCGGTGTGAGATTTGGGGCGGCTTTTGCAAGGATTTCACGTCCAGTGACCGCACCACCCGTGAAGAAGATGTAGTCATATTTTTGGTCTAAGAGATCCGCATTTTCTTGGTGCGAGCCGAGGATGACATTCACGAGTCCGGGCTTATTGAACTCTTTAAACATATCCGCCATGACTTGGGAAACGTGAGCGGCGGCGGAAGCCGGTTTGATGAGGGCGGTATTGCCGGCGGCAATGCAACCCATCAAAGGTTCGAGAGCGAGTTGCAACGGATAGTTCCAAGGGGCAATGATAAGGCAGACGCCATAAGGCTCTTGGAGCAAATATCCTTTCGAGGGGAAATTCATGATGGAGGTCTTCACGCGTTTGGCTTTCGTGAGCTTTTTCAAATGCTTGATTTGGTAATCGCATTCCATGAGGACGAGATACATTTCGGTCGCGAGGACATCGAATTCGCATTTGTTGTAGTCGGCTTTGAAAGCCTCATTGAATTGGGGACGGTACTTGATTAAAAGACGCTTAATCTCTTGAAGATTCTTGCGTCTTTCATCGATGTCCCAGGTTTTGTTGGAGGCGAAATAACCGCGCTGTTCAGCAACTAATTCACTGATCATATGTTTTTTCCTCGCCTTCATTTTATCCTACTTTGTATCTTTCACCAACAAAACCGCACCATCCTCTCTTTATTAGTTGTAGGGGGATTAATCTCTATGAGAAAATCCAATATCATTCTTACCTTAATGGCGTCTAGCTTATTGCTCGCTGGATGCGGTGAGACAACCAGTGTCTCAACCAGTCCGACGAGTTCTTCTGAATCGACGGGCACGACCACTTCTTCGACAAGTGTGGCCTCTTCTAGTTCCGTCACGGATACCGCGAGCGCCAGCACTTCGACGACAAGTTCATCGAGCACGGATTGGGCTTCGGTCTATGGGGCCTTCTCGATTACGGCCGCTTCTGGAACGGCCGATGCCGTCTACGATAGCAGCGCCAAGACTTATACCATCCACGTCGCGGCGACGAAATCCAAATACACGCTCGTTGGTTATTTCGCGGGCGAAATCATTATTGATAACGCCAACGCGCTTACTTCTTTCAAGGGTTGCCAATTAACGTTGAATCAGGCCTATTTAAGAAATAATTCTGGTCCGGCAATCGATTATCAGGTGAGCGATTCCAATATCGAAATCGTTTCCAAGAGCGCCTCGACTAACTACATCGTTTCGACTGATGGAAATGCCATCACGAGCAAACATAATGCTGAGTTCGATGGCAAAGGCACCTTGACCATTCATGGTTCAAAACACGGTGTCGAAGCCGAAGATATCAAAGTCTATGAAGCCCCGACTATCAACGTTCTCGATTGTGGCGGCGATGCCTTCCATGGTTACAACTTCTACACCGACAATAGCGGATCCGATAGCTATGCCGGAACCTTGACGATCAGCGGTGGCGAGCAAGCCTTCGATATGTCGAGCGGCGATGGTTCTGAGACGACGCCGTACGCCGATGGCAATATCACCATCAATTCCGGAAGCACGGTTGCTATTGATGGCACGAAATCCGTCTTCAATGCCGTGACCGCGATTACGGTGGCGGGCTCGGTTACTGCGACGAACATCCTCTTCCCAACCGCGGCTGTCACAGCCTATACGACTGGCGCCTTAACGCTTACGGTTACGGGTACCTTCTCGGTTAATGGTACAGCGATCACTAGTGGCACTTATTGAGTCAAAAAAGGAGAAAATCCATGCAAAAGTCCCTTAAAAAACTTGTTGCCATCCCCTTTGCCGTCATGGCATTTGGCCTGGTGGCCTGCTCTTTGACGAGCAATAGCAGCGTTGCCAATAACGACAGTTCCTATAGTGTCGATACCAACGGCAGCGAAAATAATGGTTCGGCTTCGGCGAACGAAACAGAGTCGGTCGTTTCCGTTTCGAGCACCAGCTCCGCTAACACTTCTTATACCGCGGAAACCGGTGCCGGGTCGATCGTTCTTGCCCAAGGCAATTCGTCTGTCTCTTCTACGACGACTGGCGTCACAATCGATAACACCAATAACATCATCCATATCACGGCCTTTGGCACTTATGTGATTACCGGCTCTTTGACCAATGGCAACATCTTGATTGAGACAGCCGCCGATACCGAAGGCGATGTCGAACTTGATCTTAATGGCGTCAGCATTACGAAGACCAGCTCCGCCAACAACTACGCACCGATTTTCTCTGTTAATGATGCTCACCTCAAGATCAAGCGCGTGGAAAATAGCACTTCGACAATCATCGATAAGCGCACGGCAGATACGGGCGATGATGGGGCCGCGATATTCTCTAACAAGAAATTGAAGATCGTTGGCACTGGTTCGCTCAATGTCACTTCGACTTATAACAATGGCGTGGCGAGTGATAGTCATGTCGAAATCAAAAACGGCGCAATCTCCGTCACGGCTCCGAACAACTGTGTCAAAGCTCACAACTCTGTCGTTCTCGGCGACGCCGATGATGCTGGCAGTTTCATCCTTAAATCCACCGGTTCGACTGGTGCTGGTGTTCGGGTGGACAAAGTCGAAGCTGTTACCACTCCAGTCTATGGTTTGACGACGACTGATGATGACATCAACGGTATCGAACTTAAGACGGGTGCTTACGAAATAACGGCGATTGGCAAAGGCCTTTCGAGCGAAGCTTACCTTTATATGGAAGGCGGCAATGGCACCATCACTTCGACGGGCAGCCATGGCATCAAAGCCGAACTTGATCTTCAGGTCGATGGCGGGTCCTTCACCGTTAAGGCGACGGCTGGTGATTGTTTCCATTCGTCCACCAATAACGTTATCTGCAATGGTGGCACCTACACTTTGACTTCTAGTAGCACAAGTGGCTGCCAGGGCATCAAGGCGGAGAACATCGTATACATCAATGGTGGCTTCTTCAAAGTCACAGCCTCCTACGAAGGCATCGCTGCTCATAAGATCGTAGCCAATGGTGGCACTACTTCCGTTGTCTCTTCGGATGATGGTTGGAGCGCCGGTGGCACGAATAGCCAAGATTCTTCGGCTTGTTCCATCACCATTAACGCAGGCTTTCACTACGCCTACACCAATGGCGATGGTCTTGATAGCAATGGCGATTTCACCGTTACAGGTGGCACGACCATCGTGAGCCAAAGCAGCAACGCGAATGGTCCGCTTGACTATGGTGAATCGACTGGAACCTTCTCCCAGAGCGGTGGCATTCTTGTCGCCTATGGGACGGGTGGAATGGCGGTTGGAGCGACGACGGGCAACCAGGGGTCCGTCCTCGTTTCGAGTCATAGTTCGATGGCGGTAGGAAGTTATTATGCCTTCACCGTCGGAACCGATAAATACGCGGTCAAACTCACTAAAGCCGCGACGACCGTCTATGCGTCATTCCCAGGCTGGGTCGCGAACGCAAACTATGGGATCTATAATGCCTCAGCGGCGACAATTGCTTCGACGGAGTTCGAGTTAGGCAATCTCTACAAAGTTAGTGCCTATACTTCCTCCTCGACCATCGCGAGCGGAACCTTCTCATCTAGTTCCCTCCATGTTGGCGCTTCGAGTGGCGGTTCTCAGCCAGGCGGCGGAGGACATGGTGGTCCAAGTTGGTGATTAATTAAGGCGTTTCCTTTCAAAAAAGGAGATGCCTTTTTTCTTATAAAAGAAAAAGATTGCTTTGCGCTCTCGTTGTTTGGGATTAAAGTAACCTCATGAACCAAATTGAGATTTCTCACTTAACGAAGATCTATAACCAAGGCAAGGAGAATGAAGTCCGAGCCCTCGATGATGTGTCGTTTACCCTTAATGAGGGGCAGTTTGCAGTGATATTAGGGGCTTCAGGCGCTGGCAAAAGCACCTTGCTCAATATCTTGGGCGGCATGGATAATGCCACTTCGGGGTCCTATATTGTCGGAGGAGAAGATGTCGCAAAGTACAACTACAAGCAACTTTCTCTCTTCAGGCGCAATGATGTTGGATTCGTTTTCCAGTTCTATAATCTCATGCCGAATTTGACCGCCCTCGAGAATGTTGAACTGGCGGCTTCGGTCGTCAAAGGGGCTTTTGATTCAAAAGAAACTTTGACCAATGTCGGCTTAAAAGACAGAGCCGCGAATTTCCCTTCGCAATTGTCCGGTGGTGAGCAGCAGCGTGTCGCGATCGCTCGTGCCATCGTGAAAAATCCGAAGTTGCTTCTTTGCGATGAACCGACGGGCGCTCTCGATAGCAAAACAGGCGCTTCCATCATCAAGCTTCTTTATGACGTGGCTGACAAATATAAGAAGACCGTCATTCTCGTAACCCATAACTCAAAAATCGCTTCCTGCGCTGAACGCCTGATTCGCATCAGCGATGGGCATCTTGTCAGTGACGAATTGGTCGTAGACCGTCAAAAGCCTGAGGATATCAGCTGGTGAATCCGTTTACGTATTTGGCGAAGATGGGGCGACGCCAAATCAAAGGCAACTGGGCCCAATTTCTCGCAATCATCGCGATCGGCGGCATCGCCGTCACTTTGTTCGTGGGCTTGCAGGCTAACGCCGACAGTTTCGAAAAGCGCGTCAATAAAGCTTATGACGATGGCAACCTCGCTGATACATGGGTAACAACGACCACTTATGACGATAAAGATTTGTCTTCGTTAACTTCCATTGCTGGCGAGGGCGCCACCATCGAAGGACGATTCGAAACCTTGGGACGGGTCGGTGGCAAGCTTGCCTATCCGACAGTCGTGCCCACTCTTCCAACTATCAGCAAGCCTTATGAAATCAAGGTCAACGGCGAAATCGACGAAAAGAATTTCGTCTATGTCGACGTCGCTTTAGCCGAAGGGGTTGAGAAAGACCAATTCCAAATCGGTTCCCTTGTCAGCATGTCCTATGATTTGTCCTCGTTCCCGATGGATAAAGCTAAACTCGTTCTTTCTAGCTATCTCCTTGATCCAACAGATACTTTCTTTGATCAAAGCGGCATCGCGCTTAATTACACCATCACGGGTATCATGCGCCATCCGGAAAATATCCAGAAAGCGGCTTATTCGCCCTCGCTTGTTTTGATCTCCAATCAAGCCTTCCACGATTCTTTGAAGACGACTCTCTTAACCCATTTCACTCCAGAAGGCGTGAGCACGCTGTTTGAGCTGTTGCGTGAGTCTTCTTTCAACTGGGATGAAAGCAATATCGCCTCCTTCCCACGGCCAAACCAATATCTCATCACTTATAAAAACCATGAGTCCGGTGATTCCGTCGCGAAGATAAAGGACTATTTCTCTAACAAATCGAAATCGAATTTCCTTTCGGTCAATGACCGGTCGAACATGCCTTTCGTGACCGTCGTCCATAACGATGCGGTGCAGGCCCGTCAATTCACTTTCCTCTTTCCGTTTGTCTTCTTCTTTGTAGGCGTTCTTGTCATCTTGACGACGACGAGCCAAATCATTCTCAAAGAGCGGACTCAAATCGGCACGATGAAGGCCATCGGCTTATCGAAAGAACAAATCTACGCCCATTATCTTTTGCTGACGGATACGGTCGTGGCCATAGGCATCTTGCTAGGCGAGATTATCGGGCCTTTCATGATCCCGGCCATCATGGACAAGAAATACAGCATCATCTATACCTTGCCCCAGCGAACATATGTCTTCCCAGTCCTTTATGGTGTCTTGACGGCGGTTGGTTTCTTGGCCATCGCTTCCTTGGTAACTTATGTGACCTGTCGGCGTGAAGTTCGGCTTAATCCGGCAGAGTCCATGCGACCAGCGGCCCCCAAAATCCTTGGCAAATCCGACTTCCTTTCCTTAAAACGCCCTTCATCCCATCTTCTTTCAATTAAGATGGCTTTTCGCAATATCCGCTTCGCTCCTGGCAAGAGCATCATGGTGGTGGTGGGCGTCATGGGCTGCACGGCTTTGCTGGTGTGCGGCTTCGGTATCGAGGACACGGTTTACTATGGCCTCGATCATGATATGTCCTTGTTCAACAACGCCTCTTTGTCGACCACCATGTCCACCTATAAGAGCGGGCAGGAAATTCTCAATGATTTAAAATCCATCCCCGGCATCGACCTTTCGCGTTGCGATCCTTTTACCCGTCAGACCACGACCATCACTAGCCATGATAAAACCACCGATTCGCATGTCTTCCTCCTTTCTTTTGATCCCGCGAAAGAAAACAGTCATTTCGAACTTCCTTCTTTTAAGAACGGAGAAGTAGCCATCTCAAAGAAAGTGGCGGATGCGACAGGAGCAAAAGTCGGCGACGAAGTGACCTTTTCTTATCAAGGCATCACCTATACGGCTCCGGTGGCTGAAATCTATACTGCGTTCGTCTTCAATGGAGTCGTGGTCCAGCATGACGCCCCCTTCCTTAAAGGGACCGTTACTTATGCTGGTTGCTGGGTAGAGAGCGATGGGACGAAAACGGCTGATGAAATTAAACAAGCGATTTTGGCTCAAGCCGTCGACGGAGGACGTTTGTCTTACGTCACCGAATGCAATACGCAGGCTGATTGGTATTCCCAAATTAAAGATGTCATGAGCGGCGTTCTAATCATGACAAACGCGGTCAAAGGTTTTGGCATCGCCCTCGCTTTAGTGGTGCTTTATAATTTAGCCTTGCTAAACTTCCGCGAGAGAACTCGGGATATCGCCACGATGAAAGTCCTTGGTTTTTCGAGAGCCGAGATTGCCTCCAGCCTCTTATGGGAAATCATGACTTTGACTTTCGTGGGAGTGGGTTTGGGCTTCGCTCTCGGTTATCCGTTCTTACTCGGAGTCCTCGAACTTAATATCGTAGAACTGGTCAGCTATTTATATACAATTAAGGCTGTTAGTTATGGCTACGCTTTCTTGCTTACATTCGTCGTTGACTTCCTCGTGAACGGAGGCCTTGCGATGCTAACAGGAAAGGTCAAGATGGTCGAGAGTCTAAAATCCGTGGAATAATTTTAAGCATCCCAGTGGAAAACGTCTTTCTATCCTTTATACTTATTAATGTAAATAGGAGGCCAAACACATGGCTGAAACTAAAAAAGTTCAAAGATATCGTTGCAAGGTTTGCGGAGCTATCGTCATCCCGAATCCGGATGGCTCCTGCCCCGTCTGCGGAGCACCCGCTGACATGCTCGTCCCCATCGATGAGAACGGCAACGACATCGAACAATAATTAGTCAAAAAGGGTCTCGGGAACGAGATCCTTTTTTCACCCCTAGAGGAGGTAAAAAATATGGAAGCAAGAAAAATCGCGATCATCGGTGATGGAGCGGTGGGTAGCAGCATTGCCTATACTTTGATGCTGGGCCACGCGGTCAATGAAATCGTCATCATCGATTTAAATAAGGACAAAGCCACAGGTGACGCGCTCGACATGGCGGATGGGATGAGTTTCCTTTCTGTCCCGAAAACGATTTACGCCGGCGACTATAGCAGCGTTAAAGGCGCTCATATGGTGATTATCACCGCGGGAGCGGCCCAAAAACCAGGCGAGACAAGACTCGATTTGCTCAAGAAGAATGCCTCCATCATGGATAGCGTGATTGCCGGAATCAAACCGAATCTTGATGAAGGGGCTATCGTATTGATTGTCAGTAACCCCGTCGACGTTCTCACTTATTTCGCCTACAAGAAATTAGGCATTCCTTCTAACCGTGTCTTTGGCAGTGGCACCGTTCTCGATACGAGCCGTCTTAAGACCGCGATTAGCGAAGACACTCATATCGATCCGCGGAGCATTCACACGATGATCGTCGGCGAGCATGGCGATAGCGAGGTGGCCGTTTGGAGCGCGACCTCCGTGGGTGGGCTTTCTCTCACCGAATATTGCGCCCGTTGCGGCAAGTGCGCGAACCACAATATGACAAGGCTTAACGCCCTTCATGAAAAAGTGAAGAATGCCGCCTACGAAATCATCGCGAAAAAAGGTGCGACTAATTACGCGGTGGCTTTAGCCGTGAGCCGTATCGTTAGTGCCGTCCTCAATGACGAGCGGAGTGTTCTTACTGTCTCAGCTTATCTTTCGAGCGAGTTCGATGGGCAACTAGAAGATTTGTATTTATCATTGCCTTCTGTCGTCTCCAGCCAAGGAGTCGAAAAGATTCTCCGCCCGAACTATAGCGAAGAGGAAAAGGCCGCGATTCTTGAAAGCGGTCGGGCCTTGAAAGAGAAGCTCGCTGATTTGCCTTTATAAGCCTGCAAAACCCCTTCAAAAATCGATTTATCCTTGCAAAAGTCCACTAAAAAAGCCGTTCCGAATTATCTTGGGACGGCTTTGTTTTTACTTCATCGCGATGTACTTTTCGAAGAAGCTCTTGAGCAATGGGTCATGGACCTTCGCTGCGTATTCGTGCTTCCAATAAGCAGTTGTGGGATCGTCTGGATCAACGTCGACTTGCAGCGGTCCAACCGTGATGCCCTTAATAATTGTCGTCGTGCAGCCGCCTTTAGCAAGCGCATCCTTATCGCTTAAGAAAGGAAGAACCGCCTCGCGGGTCGAATCGAAATAGGTGTTTGTGATTTCGTAAGTGGTCTCATCTTTTTTCGTTAAGGTATCGTTCACATAGACATCGGCATCGTCGATGGCGCCCCAAGGTTTCGTCTCCGTGTTGGCGGCCGGATTGCAGTGCACCCACATCGGAACATAGCCGGTGTCGAAACCGAAGTCCTTGTCGTAAAGCTTGCTTAAACCATAGTCATCTTTGAAAGTCTGCCATTGCTGATAGGCAGCCTTTTGATCAGCAGTAGCCGTTTCTTTATTCGAGGGCTTGCTGCCATTGTAGTAACGGATGCCTTCGACATCGCAATCGATGAGGTAAGACACGTTGTGTTCAATCGCGTTATAAGTCTTGAGAAAGTTGTGAGCGACATAAGAGCAATCGCCACAGGATCCGCGGACAAAGCCGAGCGTGAAGGGAGTAGTGCCTTTGTAGAGCCCCTCCATCTGCGTCTTGCTGACATATAACATATTAGATAAGGATAAACGAGCGCTCATCCAATCCGCGAAGACGGTGTAGTCTTTGGCAAAGCTATCGGAAGTGCCATCAGCAGTTTGCTGATATTTGGCCGCGCCGTTTTCAAAGATGGCGATTGTGGCTAAATGGGCGTTGATGTTCAAATTGAATTTAGAAACCGAGGAGTCATCGAACTGTGTGGACTCGATGCTATAGATAAGAAGGTTCTTGTTCTTTTGGTAACGATTGATGGTGGAGCAGAAGTTGGCCCAGCAAGTGCAGCCAAGATCTTTAGGCAACACAACGAGAACGAAATTCTCTTTATCTGTCACTTTGGCTTCGAGGTCGCTGTGGGCGGATAGAGCCAGGAAATGATCGGTGCCAGAAAGAGAGGTGTCGTATAAGGATCCAAAGGTCATCTGGACTTTGGTGACGGCTGTTTGACCGCATCCCGCTAAAAGCGAAGCGGAAGCAGAGAAGGCGATAAAGGTAAATAAAAGGTTGTTTTTCTTCATGGCAAAAATTTTATGTCATTTTCTAATTTTGGGCAATAAAAGAATCGGCAAGGCAAAAGCAAAGCATAAAAAAAGAGGAAAAATCAAAAAGTTTCTTGAGCAAAAAAGTGCAGTGCTTTTAACGATAATGCCGAAGAAATGTCAACTTTTGACTTTTTTGAAAAGGCCAGGGGTGAACCGTGCTAGATTTTTCTATCCGATTTTTGTTGCATTTGCGTTCGTTTTATAGCATATTTTTTCGCGTCAAAGTCTCCGTATATAAAATCGGAATTTGGCATTCGTTTCCGTGTTTCTGGTTTCCCCCTGGAGGTATGGCGATGGACGCTGACAACACAATCATTTCGTTAAAAGGAGTGAGCAAAGTCTTCGATAAGAGCTTCACAGCCGTCGATGATTTCACCCTCGACATCAGGAAAGGCGAGTTCGTGACCCTTTTGGGCCCCTCGGGATGTGGCAAAACAACTACCCTCCGTATGATCGCCGGATTTGACATTCCGACCAAAGGCAAAATCTACCTTAATGGTCAGGACATCACAGATCTTCCGCCTTATAAGCGGCCGGTTAACACGGTGTTCCAGCACTACGCGCTTTTCCCGAACCTTGATGTTTATGACAACATCGCTTTCGGCTTAAAGCTCAAAAAGGTGCCGGTTACTGTCACCGACAAAAAGGGCAGCAAGAAAACTGTCCTTAAGCATTTGTCGGCTGAAGAGATCGACAAAAAAGTCGCCCACGCCCTTGAGATCGTGGACATGGAAGAGATGGAGGACCGCGATATCGCGAACCTCTCTGGTGGCCAACAACAACGTGTCGCCATCGCTCGCGCCATTGTTAACGAACCGAAAGTGTTGTTGCTCGATGAACCGCTCAGCGCCCTTGACCACAAGATGCGCCAAGACATGCAAATCGAGTTGAAGGAAATGCACAAGAAATTGGGCATCACCTTTATTTACGTCACCCACGACCAAGAAGAGGCTTTGTCCATGTCGGACACCATCGTGGTCATGAAGAGTGGCGCCGTTCAGCAAGTCGGCACTCCAGAATCCATTTATAACGAACCGGTCAACGCTTATGTCGCCGACTTCATCGGCGAAAGCAACATCTATAACGGCACTATGGTGGGCAAACAACAAGTCCGCTTCCTTGGCGCTGTTTGGAACTGCATCGATGACTTCCCGCTTAACGAGAAGGTCGATGTCGTAATCCGTCCGGAAGACGTTGAAATCGGCAACCCTGGTAAGGGCACCGTCGATGGCGTCATCGATTCCCGCGTCTTCAAAGGCGAGGACTATTCCTATGTCATCCTCGTTGGCAAGAACGAAGTCCTTTGCCGCGACACCCACGCTCGTGAGGTCGGCAGCAAAGTCTCCATTCACGTCGTGAAGGAAAATCTCCAGATCATGCATAAGGATCTCACCGAGAACGAATGGGAGAGCGCTTGGATCAATAGCGACAATCAGGTCGTCATTGGCGAAGACCCCTTCCCATGCGATATCACGAAGCTTATCAAAGGCACTCAGCTGACCGATGATGGCAATCTTTACGACCCCAAGACCAAGAAGACTTACGACGTCAACGACGCCGATGTGGTGGCGGAGTGCGGTTTGGATGCCCCAGTCCTCAGCGATAACCTTGAGACGGGCCATAGCCAAGGCCGTATCATTTCGTCCGTTTGGCTTGGCGACCACTATCAGTATCTCGTCCGCACGGATGATGAAGAAGATTTCGTTTGCAACACTCCTTATCAGTGGAACGAAGGCGACACCGTTGCCGTCGATATCCCTGCAGAATCCATCCGTTTACGCTTAAAGAAGGATCCGGAGAACTATGTCATCGACAAGTGAGGCGGCGCTCCCGCCAACTCCTGCAAAGGAGAAAAAGACCAAACGTTTCTTTGGTCTCAAACGTCGGTATCTCGCGATCCCGTACGCTCTCTTCCTTGTCTTGTTCGTCGTCATTCCGCTCTTGCTCATTGTCGGCTACGCGTTTAGCGAGACGAACGTGGTCAATGGCGTCAAGGTGACGAGCTTCAGCTTCGCGGCTGCAGCCTCCTTCTTCACAAGCGCCAGCAAATGGTCGGTTCTCTTCGTGTCCCTTTTCACGGGCGTCCAGACTACCATCATCTGCTTGCTTCTTGCTTACCCCGCGGCCTATTTCCTCGCGGAGAAGAAATTCAACGCCAACAAGATTCTCGTTATTCTCTTTATCATGCCAATGTGGATCAACTTCGTCATTCGCACCGGCGCGACCCGTGACCTCCTTAACTGGATGGGCTTATCGGGCTCGACGCATCCGTGGGGCGCGACCTTGATCGGCATGGTCTATAACTATTTGCCATTCACGATCCTTCCTTTATATACGACGATGCTCAAGCTTGATCACTCCCAAGTGGAAGCCGCAGCCGATTTAGGCGCGAACCCTTGGCACGTCTTCTGGCGGAACGTCATCCCGCAGACTTTGCCTGGCATTGTCTCGGCTTGCGAAATGGTCTTCATGCCGGTCATGAGCTCTTATGTCATCTCGGATACTTTATCCGAAAGCAAAATCACGCTCTTCGGCAACTACATCTATCTCGACTTCTCCAACTCGTTATGGAATGAGGGCTCCTTCATGGCGCTCCTTATGCTCGTCATCATCGGTATCACGATGCTTCTCACTCGCAACATCGAAAAAGATCCTACTGGTTCTAGAGGAGGTGGCTTATGGTAAACAAAGCGTCGCTCTGGAAGCGCATCCTCGCCCAGTGCTACATCTGGATTCTCTTGCTCCTCATGTACTTGCCGGTTCTCGTTCTTATCATTTATAGCTTCTCGACCGCCTCGCTTGGTCAACCCATTGAATTCACTTGGGAAAACTACGCGAACCTCTTCAAGTCCCGCGAAATTCAGATTGCGGTGGGCAATACCTTAATCTTGGCTCTTGTGACCGCGGTTCTTGCGACCATCATCGGAACCTTAGGCGCCATTGGTGTCTATGAGTCTCGTCCTTGGATCAAAAAGACCCTTGAATTCACGACCCAGGTTCCGGTTGTTAACCCTGAGATCGTCATCGCTCTTTCTCTCATCGTCATGTTCGTCTTCTTAGGCGGCATCTTCGGTGGGGTGAAACTCAGCTTCTGGACTTTGCTCGCTGGCCATTTGGTCCTCACGGTGCCGTTTGTCTATCTCTCCGTGAAACCTAAGCTTATGCAGCTCGATCCGGCTCTTTATGAAGCCGCCCTCGACCTTGGCTGCACGCCGCGTCAGGCTCTTTGGAAAGTCACTTTCCCAGAGATTCTCCCTGGCATTCTCTCCGGTTTCCTTATGGCCGTCACTCTCTCGCTCGATGACTTTATCGTCACCGCCTTTACGAGAGGTCCAGGCTTATTGAGTGGCACTTCGTCCATCCAGACGATCTCCACCTACGTCGAAGGCATCATCAAGCGCCATCCGCTTCCAACGGATTTACGCGCTCTCACGACCTTCATCTTCTTAGCCGTGGTTATTCTCGTTGGCTCATTCATGGCCTACCAGAACATCAAGGCTCGCAATGGCAAACGTCGCAAAGGGAGGAAGTATTGATATGAATAAACGTTCCATTATCTTGCTCATCCCGCTTCTAGTTGCGATGGGTTCGCTCACGGCCTGCGATGGTGCTGCCGCGAAGAGCGAGAAGATCAATCTCGTCATTCATAACTCTGAGGACTACATTGAGGGCAACCCCAAGAACGTTCTTGAAGATCCAGATAACAACCTCGTCGCTCGCTTTGAGAAGTACTGCAAAGAGACCGATGGCGTTGATGTCAACGTCACTTACGAAACGTTCTCCGTCATGGAAGATGAGCTCTCGAATTTGCAGACCGGCGGCCACTCGGCTGACCTCGTTTGCGTTTCGGACTACATCATCCAAAAACTCATGCGTCTTAACATGGTCACCCCTTTCTTACAAGGAGAGGAGCGAACCAAGCTCTATACGGAAGGACATGGTGCTACCGGTTGGGAAACCGATAACTATGACCGTTACGCTTCGCCTTTCTTAAAGGATCACTTAAAAGCCATTGAAGCCCCGTTAGGCGGCGATGCCACCAAGATGGGCAACTTGGGCGATTATGCCCGTGGCTATATGTGGGGCACTTTGGGTCTCACTTATAACCCTGGCTACAAAGAGTACGCCAACCGTGGCTTAAGCGAAGACGATGTCAAAGTCCAAATGACGGACTGGAATGCCCTCTGGGCCGACCAGTACCATCACACCTTCCAGGTCAAGGACTCCATGCGTGATACTTACGCGATTGGTCTCATGCACGTCTATGACAGCTACTTCAAGACGCTTCTTTCTTGGTACAAGGAAGGAACGTATCATTACGCGGATGGAACGAGCGGGGCCTACGACAAGACGAAGTACAACCTCGACGTCAGCACCATCTTCAACAACGTCAACCACATTGCCGACTTCAATGCGTTGGGCCACAAGCTCGATGCCAACTTCGTCGACACGAACCAGGACAAGATCGTCGATTTGGTCCAAGGCGCCCTTGCGACTTTGAAGGATTCGTCCTTCGGTCTCGAGGTCGATAGCGGCAAAACCGATATCACGACTGGCGATAAGAGCGGCATCGATACGGCGTGGAGCGGCGATTCCATCATCTCCATCAGCGGTGGCGATAAGAACAATCAGACTCTTTATTACTCCATCCCGAAGACCGGTGGCAACATCTGGTTCGACGCTTGGGTTCTCATCAAGAGCGATTCGCTCGAGCAGGAATATGCGCAGAAGTTCATCGACTTCATCAGCGATCCTGTCCAAGCGAAGCCGAACATGGCCTATAACGGCTACACCTCCTTCATCGGTGGCGACGACATCATCGACCTTGTGCGGGACCTTTATGATCCGCGCACGGCGGCCATGTACGTCTACCACGATGATCCAAAGAATCCCGACAATTCCGATTGGGTTTACGATGACGAGGGCAACAAAGTCTATAAGAACGGCACCGGCGTCAACGCCGAGACCGGCGATGACTATGGTTCCTTCGATATGACGGGTTCGACCTACGCGACTCCGAAGATCAAAGATCATGACGGAATCACGACCTGGGAACTCTACGCCGCCGATAAGACCTTCGTCGATACCAACACCGAGAACGCCTGGACGAAAGTCGACCTTAGCTATTTCTTCAAAGGCACTGAAAAGACCGCGGAAGAAAAAGGCGAAGGCGAAACAGTCTATGGCACGGACGATATGGTCTTCTATACGAACGAACTCGAAGAAGTGACGGGCAAAAACCTCGCTGGCGAAGAAGAGACGGTCACCGTTGGCCGCAGCTTCTTGGCCCAATATCCGACCGAAGACGAAGCCTATAAAGGCACCGTGCTCGATCAGATTCCAGGCTTAGCCGTCATGGAAGACTATGGCGACAACAATCCTTACATTCTCCTTATGTGGGAGAACGTGAAGGCTGGTGGCACCATGAAGCCGTGGATCATCGTCCTCCTTGTCGTGGAGGCGGTCGCCGCGGTTGGCGTTGGTCTCTACTTCTTCATCCGCAGTCACGCGAGCAAAGTTCTTCGCACGCGTCGCCGGGAAGATCGTTTGGCTGCTAGTAGCAAAAAATAAAGGCCTTTTGCAAGGTTAACGTTCGATTTGCAGGGATTTTGGCTCGAAGGGAAATAACCCTCCGAGCCTTTTTCTTTTCTTTTTCCTCGTTTATCTTTTCGTGGGCTTTATAATGAGTCCGTGAAATTCCCTAAAGAAAAAAGTCGTTATCTTGCCGATGCCTCCTTCGCCGCGATTTTCCTTATCATCGCGTATTTGATTTTCATTTCCATCGTTCTCATTAATGGCTTGATGTTTGGGACCTTCGCCGCGAGAGACGGCGCCTTCATTGCGGTGGGCATGGTGCTCTTTGGCGGGGTGATGTGCGGTCTCTTCTTTGCCGTCACGGGTTCAATGGCCCGCGTCAGTGTCTATTCCTTGGCCGTTTCCTTCTCGCTTTATGAAGCCGTGACTTCCTTCGACCACCTTTATTTATTGGGGTCTGACGTCCTGTTAAACGTCGCGCACATTCTTCAAGTGGTGGTGGGCGTCTTCCTTCTTTTCGCCTTCCTATTAGGAGCTTTGTCTTTCATCTTGGATCAAAAACGCCTTATTTTGCTAAAAGCCTCTCGCATCTTCTTTGATGGAGCCAGCATCCTGTTTGCCATTGCTTCAATCCTGAATTTCGCTGACGGGGCTTGGCTTAGCGGTCTCATGATTCTCTGCCTTGGTTTCGTCGCGGGCGCCATCCCCTTTGCCTTAAAAGCTTTGGATTTGCTCCCCGAAGCGCTAGAAAAGGGACTTTAAACCTCCTCTTTTCGCCTTCTTTTGTATCCTTTAATTGCTAGAGAAATGACACAATGTTATAATCCTTCCGCTGCTTCCTTAGCCAAGTGGTAAGGCGTGGGACTGCAAATCCTTAACCCGCGGTTCGAATCCGCGAGGAAGCTCCAAAGAAATTAGTTGCTACCCTATGGGTAGTGGACTATAGTTGTGGGGCTGTCTTCTATCGGACAGCAACACACAAGTGCGCCAGTAGCTCAGCTGGATAGAGTAGCAGACTACGAATCTGCGGGTCACGGGTTCGAATCCTGTCTGGCGCGCCAAAAAAGAAACAAAGGATGGCCCAAGCCACCCTTTTGTTTATTCGGGATGTAGCGCAGCTTGGTTAACGCGTCTGCTTTGGGAGCAGAAGATCGCGGGTTCAAATCCCACCATCCCGACCAGCGAAATCAAAAGCACCGTTTCGACGGTGCTTTTCTTTTAAAAAATTAGATTGTGAGGTTGATTCGTTATTTTTTGAACATCACGCTCAAAGAGAAAACCGGTTTGCCATCGACACGGCCTTGGTAATCACGTCTCTCGTCGCTTAACTTGGAAGCGATTTCCATCGTCTTGCCAAGAGTTGTTTCGCTAGAGAATGTCATCTGGAATTCGGTTGGAATATGGGAAGAATAAAAGAGGAAATCGTCGCTATCGAGGGCGAAGTCCACGTAGCGGATATTGTTCATATGGCCGTTGAAATCGAGATCGCTGTTGCGAACCAAACGGTTTTCTTTGACGATTAAATCTTCAAGCGTTTGGCGTGGTGGCCAATTTAGTTCGCCCTCGCTATGGACGGCGGCAATATCGACCCCATTGGCTGGCGGAATAGTTGGTTTATGACTCGTGTGGTCAAGAATCGCCCACAGCGAGATGCCCCGAACGATGATGGCGCCTTTTTCGTCATAGACGATGTAGTGGCGGGGGTAGACGAAGGCTTTGGTGGCGCCAGGATAAGTTTCGATGGTGATATTTTCGTTCGCCAAGGGCCAACGCGTAACTTCGAAATGGTAACTCATGACCACCCAATAAAGGTTTTGAGCCTTGAGGGTTTCGACGCCTTTTCCAAGAAAGGCGCTTCCGCCAATGGAGGCTTCTTGAATCAGGTGGAGAAAAGAAGCAATCTTCAGCGCGCCAGTAGGCAAGCAAAACGATTCGCTGATCGGACTTGTCAAACTGAAGTTATTTTTATCAGTATTCATGGGCAATATTATAGCATGAGAAAATATGCGCAAAAGGAAGAATATTCACATATAAAACGCCAACGAAACAGCCTAATGTGGGTCGCTTTTCTTGACGCGCTAAAGATCGAAAGGCAAATCATCACTTCGATGGCGCCGCTCTTGTTTTAAAACATTTCCTAAAATAATTTGTAACTTTCGTTCTCTTGAAAACAAAATATGTTGGGTTCTAAAATTTATTTATTAGGAGGCATTAATTATGCTATTTAGTCGGCACATTTCTAAACGCGGGGTCGTTTTTGCCAGTGCGTTTGCATCGGTTTTTTCGCTTGCTCACGCCGTTATTCAAATCATCGTTTACGCGCAAGGATCTCATGGCCCAATGTTTCTTTCGAGCCTCTTGGTTTCTTTAGGTATTTTCGCCGCTTGTCTCATCATTATGATTTCGTTTATAAAAGACAAGAAGAACGTTGCTCTTATCACCACCGTCATTGCCATGCCACTTTATGGCACAGCTATTTTCTTCGCCAATGTCGATGGCTTCATCGATGGGACTTACGCGGCCATGGAGTTCTGGCCGTTAGGCTTATGCTTCATTGAATATTTGGTTGTGGCTCTCACCGTTATCGAGTCTTTCGTCTATGTCATCATTAAATTCGTCAAAGGCAAAGGAAATCCTAAATTCTCGCCCGCCCAGAACACTGAAGTCGCGTGTTACATTTTGCTCTTTGTCGAAGTCTTATGGGTTATCGGCGTCATTAAGTATTCAACTTATAACAACATTTCCTATTGGGGAACGATCTGCGGCTATATTGGAGAAGTCAGCATGCTCGAAGCCTTCGCGTATACGCTTTATTTAGGCAACGAAAAAGATGAAGCGGTTCCTGGGCAAATCAAAAAGCCCGAGAATCCGGAAGAAAAATAAGTTTCTTAAGTCTATCGTTAAGTTTATTTGGCTTTAATCCAAGTGAGGAAGAAGGTGTTTTCGTGCACCTTTTTCTCCGTTTGATGAATGGGTTTGCCAATTGTGGTTTTTTCGTTATTGCAGAGTTCGTAAAGAGAAGAGGCCACCGCGAGGAAGATATTGCGGAAGCGAGCCACGCTCTTCTCATCGTAGAGACTGGCCGCGTAATCAAGGACTAAGGTCAAGCCATCTTTGCCATCGAGCATTTGGACGTCGAGCGTGTTTTCGCTGGCGGCTTCGTTCTGCTGGACGTCGACCATCTCGACATTAAGCTGCTCGAGATCGCCGCCATCGCGGATGTCTTGCTGATAAAGGAAACAAACCGAATCGTCTTCTACGGCTGTAGCGTTAATGAGAGTGTAGGGGCAGCACGAATGGGCAATCCCTTGGTGAATCTGTTCTTGAATGTTGGCGGAGAGTTCTTTGATCGTGTCTTTTTTCTTCAGGCGTAATGCCAACGGCAAGTCTTTTAGCAAAAGGCCTGTCTCAGCGGGCTTCTGCAAATCGTCTCTTCCGTTATAAGTCCATGAGAATTGGATATTGGACTTCTTGTTATAAAGGGCGATAGCAAGAAGGGTTGTGAGGGAGAAAAAAGCATTGCGGGAAACCCCGTAGCGTTTCTCGATGGCTTCCATGTCTTGCTCGTGGGAGTCAGCGGGAGCATCAACACCCAGACGGTGGAGGATATTAGAGCCGCTATTAAAAGCGCTCAACCGACTAACAAACTAATCGTTGATTTAACCGCTGTTGATTATGTGTCTTCGGCCGGTCTCCGCGTGTTCTTATGGGCTAACGGATTGTTCCAAGCTGGATCGTTCGTTTCTAGACATTCCTGCCCGGAAGTGGAAGAAGTTTTTACTATGACAGGCTTCTCGTCCTTCCTGACGATCGGAAAGTAGGATATTTCGTCGCTTTATTTCCTGTGCATTCATAAATTAGCCAAGGGACAAAACCTTAATAATTGTCTAGAAAAGCCCCCGTTTTCAGCCAGTACAATAATATAGTTAGAACTATTTTCATAATCTTGATGATAAATCATCAATAGTTAATTTTTATTATCGCTGTGAGAAGATTTAACCTTCTTATTTCACTAACGGCCTTGACTATCTCGGGTTTACTCGGGACTTCTTTTTCGTCTATACCAACGAAAGAAACGCCAAAAGCGGTGGCCGAAAGCACTTCGACTTTGGTGACAGCCAACAAGAGCAACGTGGCCATTGTTGATGGAGATTATTATCTGATTGGTTTCCCTTACGATACCAATACGGCCGGAGATTCCCGTTATCGCTATTATTTCTTCAATTCGAGCACCGTGGCTGATAGTCCGACTTTTGTCTGGACCCTTCGGGCTGCTAACGATCATACAAGCATTTACTCGTATTATCTCCGTTCCACTCTCTCGAACGCCATTTTTAGGGCTTCCTCTTCCGATAGTGGAGCGACTTTCACTTTCTATTCGATGAGTTCGTTCTTGGCTCTTAACTACAACAGCGTTTCGACCGATACCGCTAAGCCTATTTCCTACGATAGAACTGGGACACCGTTTGCTCCTAGCATTGGGGATGGCTCATCAATCAACTATGCAACTTTTGGCACCACAAGTGACCATTGGACCATTGCTGGCAAGAACGAATCATTAGATTCCCCGACTATTTATTTCGGTACCGATTCAACTTATTCCATTAACCAAAGCATAATGTCTATTTTCCATCTTGATTCGAGCTACGTCGAAAGCAATACCGCGTATGGCCTTGCTAGCAAGTTGGCTAATAACACCATCACAACTAAGGCTGACGCTTTAACGGCTTATCAGGCGCTTCCGAGTTCCCAGCGCTATATTCTTTCTCATACCATCACCATGGAAGGCACGACCTTAAATGCCACGATGGCGAGCGCGGTGGGAACTGGCAAAACGAGCTATGAGACTTTGTGCAATGATTCAGCATTGACGACCCAGACTTATTACCAGGCCGCGACCCCCGCCATCAGCGTGGATTACAAACTCGATCGTTTCATTGGCTTTGATCCTTCAGACAATTACACGATTACCGTAGGCGGAGCAACTTATGGTCCGCTTATCACGATGTACTACGATGGCTCGTGGGGCATGAAACTCGACAATAGCGCAACCGTTGGAACGGATTATCCTTACAACGCCTATGGACAGACCGTCAGTTGGTCTATTTCTAGCGCCTATGGCACGGAATATGCTAGTCCGAGTCAATCCCTAACTGTTTTGGCTAAAAACCCTGCAGATCTTACTTCGATTGCGGCCACAGTGGTGTTAAAGAAGCTTGCAATCGGCCCTTCGACGACCATTGATGGCGTCTTCAATAACGAAATCGTTTTGGCGGATAACCCGACTCTCGAATACATGCTGATTGATAAAGGCACGGCGACCGCGAACGCCTTCTTAAGCGATGTTGATAAAATCGCAAGTTGGAATCAAACGGGGGATCTCACTTCCTTAACTGTTTATGACGAAGGCGTGAACTCCAATATCATGTTGGGAAATGAGAACTATATTGTTTATTTCCGTCTTAAGGCCACCGACCAATATGCCGCGAGCGACTATTTCGCGACGCCTTTCGCCGTCACGACTTTATCCTATGATGATGGCCAATACGCCCACGCTAAAGTAAAGAGCTACGAGATTTATCAGCAAGAGATCGCCAAAGCACAAGCGGCTTCTATTACAAGCACGAAACACATTCAGTCAGTCTTCGATCATGTGTTGGCCAATCAAAGCTCTAGTTACGGAAGCGATAACTATTCCGCTTTGACGAAATATTACGAAGCCGCTTACCAACTCGACAGCGTGGTTTCTTCCTTGGCCGCATCCCATCAGTCTAGCGATTCTGCGGAGACTGATTCGGCCTACGAAAACGCCTATGCGAATCTCGATAACGTGGATATCATCTCCTTCGTCGATTACGCTGGCGATACAACCTCATGGGATAGCACCTTAAACACGTTTAAAGGCTTGGCGGATTTCAACCGCTACAAAGAAGGAAAAGAGAAAGATCTGATTGCCTATTTTAACGGCACCATTCTTCCTTATATGTCTTCGTTCACAACTACTAATCGCGAAAAACTTTGGACAGAGCTTCAAACTCAATTGAGCAATATCCGGAATATTCCTGGAGAGATGTTGACGGATGATGTGGTGGGCACAATCGATACCGCTCTTACAACCGCCGAAGAGTCTCTTAATTCCATGCTAACGACATTAAAAACCGAGGCAGCCGCATGAGCGAACAGCAGGAATACTTTAATCACTCGATCACCAACACCTATGAAACCAAGCTCAAGGCGCGTTCTTTCTCCGCGGATAATTCCTCGACGAAAGAAACGTCTGACGCCGTCAAAGCGGCAACCACTGAAACGGGGGCAGCCGCAACGGGAGCGGCAACCGGGGCTGGCGTCGCAGCCGGCATTGCCACGACTTCCGTCGTTGGCGTCGTCGTGACTTCGGTTATTTTGGTCGCCGGTCCTTCGATCAACAACCTCCCGAAGCTCGCAAACGTCGAAGCCACCATTTCGGCGAACGCCCTTTCCTATTCTTTTAATGTTTCTTATGTGAAGGCCGGTTCTCTCGAGGTCAAGATTGAAAACATCGATGACACGAGAAGCAATAGTTATGACCTTCTCGACAGCACGCCAATCGTTGCCCATACCCGCAAAGTTCCGCAACGCGAAGATTCCTCGAGCAGCAATGATTCCTCCAGCGCTTCTTCCTCTAGTAGCGTTTCGAGTTCCGAGGACGTTTCTTCGTCTAGCGGCGTCACGGATTCTTCTAGTGCCGCTTCTTCTTCAACCAGCCAATTCCAAGTGGGAATTGAAGGGATTTTTGAGAATTTGCTATTGAATCATAGCTATGTCTTCATGGTCACCGCGCCGATTAACGACGACTTAAGGCAAACGCTCTATAGTGCCACTCTTGTCACCGGTACGGAGGCCAAGGATGTCGCTCCTTCCTTAACCGTTGGAACCCCGGTCGTCGATTACGATAAAGTCAAACTCAACGTTCCAGTGGATGTGTCCGATCCAAGTCATCATTGGAGTGAAGGATCGCTCTTTGCGGTCTTGATAGGCCGAACCGTTCCGAAAGACGGTTTGACCACGACGACGCCCCCGCTTGGCACGGATGGCGATGTCATCACCGCCGATACGTCTGGAAGCGACATTGCCATTCTCACACGAACCGTTCACCTCGCGACGCCTTACGCTTCCTCAACTCAGACCTTTGATTTGACGAATTATATCAAAGGGTACTTGATACGACTGCAGATTTATGGCGGAGCCGAGACGAACTGGAAGATGCTATATGAAACGGGACTTTATTATTAAAGGAGGGATGGAAATATGAAACATCTCAAACAGTGGTGGACCGATTTGGACAAAAAAGGCAAAATCGCTTTCATCGTATCGTCCGCGTGGTGGGCAATTGCTCTCACCTTCGTGGTCATTTTCTCAATGCATAACATTCTATGGCCGGGGGTTGACCTCGAAAACTGCTTCCGTCTTTCCCGCGCCTTCAATCCAACATGGGAAGATATTTGGCCACGTATCGTGGGCACCGTTTACTACTATTGCCTCATCATGGGCATCAGTTTAGTGCTTCGCTTCATCTTCGAACATATTTGGACCGCTGATCGCCGAGCGGCGACCATCATGAAGCTCTTCGCCTCGTTCTTCAAATACGCGGCGGTCATCGTCACGGTTCTTGTCGTCATCGCCGTCTGGGGCGTCAATAGCACCTCGCTTCTCGTGAGCGCTGGCATTATCGCTCTTATCATTGGCCTTGGCGCCCAGTCGCTCATCAGCGATATCATCGCCGGCTTAAATATCGTCTTCGAGGACGAATTCCACGTCGGCGATATTGTCGTTATCGATGACTTCCGGGGCTCCATTGTGGACATTGGCTTAACGACCACCAAGATCGTCGACCCGGCTGGCAATACCAAGATCATCAACAACTCCCAAATTTCGACTGTCGTGAACTTGAGCGACCATCCTTCTGTGGCCGCTTGCCTCATGTACATTGACTATGATGAGGATTTGCGCAAAGTCGAGAAACTTCTTAACGATAAAGCCCCCGAAATCCGCAAAGAGATTCCGGGCGCGCTCGACAACCCGAAGTACATCGGCGTCTCGGGCTTACAAGATGGCTATATCGAATTGAAGATCATCTGCCACTGCAAAGAAGAGAACCGTTTCCAGACGGAGCGTGACCTTAACCGGGCTTATTGCTTGCTCTTCTTAGATAGCGGTATCGATTATCCGTACAACCAGTTGATGATTGGCTCCCGCGCTCTCACTCATCCTCAGGATGCCGCTGATCCTGAGCAGTTGAAGCGGATCCTTGCTCATTTGGCTGGCGACGATAAGGAAAATAAGTAGTTTAGATTAGATTCTAGGGAAGCCCCAATTAAAACGAGGCTTCCTTTCTTTAAATATTAGGGGAGTTTTTGCTCTCTTTTGTTACAATATTTCAAGGAGGACTTCGTTTATGGCCCTATGCATCAGAGAACGTATTTTCTCATGGGGAGATCATTACGATGTTTATGACGAAGATGGCAATGTCCGTTACATCGTCCAAGGCGAAGTCTTTAGCTTCGGCCATAAGATTCATCTTTACGACGAGCATCAAGTCGAGATAGCTTTCATTCAAGAGAAGGTTTGGAGTTTCTTTAAGACTTTCGAAATCTTCATCGGAGGAAAAAGCCGAGGCTTCATTCAGAAAAAGTTCTCTTGGTTCGTTCCTCGTTATCAAGTGGACTTCATGAACTTGGAAATCATAGGCCATATTTTTGAATGGAATTATGAGTTTAGAAAAGATGAAGAGACCGTAGGCTTGATGCAACGAAAAATCTTATGCTGGGGCAATGTCTATTATTTGACGGCGATGAACTTAGCGGACGAACTAAGCTTCTTAGCTTTGTCTCTCGCGATTGATGCCGCCCGGAGCGAAGACGAAGATGCCGCCATCATGTGTAGCATCTCCTGATGCTTATCTTGTGAGGCAATAAGGCGTGAAGAAAAAATCTTCCGCCTTTTCTTTTTCTCCTCTCAACCTTTTGTTTATTGTCCCATGTGTTTCCTTTGGTATAATTTATTAAGATAAAGGGGCAATATCGCATGAAAAAAATAGTCGCATTTTCTCTTTTGATGGCGTCACTAGTTCTACCCGCTTGCGGAACGGCTTCCACTCCCGCGAGCGGTGCCACATCGACTTCTTCTTCCGAAAAAGTCATCGAGGATCCGAAAGCTCGTTACGCCAAAGGACGGAGCGACGTTCTTGAAGCTGATCAATATGAATACAATTTCGATTTCACTGCGTCCATTAAATACAAATCCGCTTCCGCGTCTTTGCCCGCTCATTTCGGCGGCGTAACCAAATGGAATAAGACCGGCGCTCACACCAACTATTATCAGAAACGGACTGCCTCCGTTAAACTCTTTAGCGAAGAGATGGCCTATAACACTTATTTCTATAACATCGGCAACACTTATTACAAAGTGAATGGCGATAACGAGAAAGATTTCTCTTCCCGTAACGCGGAAACCATCACCGATGGCTACAATTTCGAAGCCAAGAGCTTTGGCGTCCTCTTCAAGCATCTTGAACCGGCGACCATCAATAATGTCGTCGTGAAGAACGGCCAATATCAATTAGCCATCAAAGGCGATACGCAGTATACGGCGGTGAATGGGATTCTCGCCAATCTTGACATTGCGAAAATAGCCGATTTGGTGGGCAAGGTCACGAAAGATAAATTCGGCATTGATTTCAATGCGAACGCCTATGTCACTTTCTCGGGTAACGACCTCAATCTCTTCCATTTCGACATCAGCATCACCTATAGTGATTTCACCTTCACGATGAACTATGACCAAACCTATGTCCATGTGGGCTCGGGCGTGAGCATTGCTCTACCGACTTTTGAAGGCTTAATCACCGACCCGACCGAAATCACTTCCGAAGCCGCGATCGTGCAGCAGAAATATCTTACTAGCAACCTTGCTACCTCTTCGCAATATGATTACACCGTCAAAACTGCGGTGGATCATGGCAGCAGTTCCACGAACCTCTTAGGTTTAGCGGTGAACTCGACTTCCGCGGGGACGACCAAACGGACAATCGACAATGGCAAAATCTATTTCGATAACCGTCTCGAAGTCGATAGCGATTATAAGAACAAGGATCAGTATCCGGATGTGGCGAAGGATTACGAAATGTACCGGGCTAACCTTAAGAACGACACCAATGATGTCTATGACTGCGTCGATAAGGTCGCTCCGCTTCCTAACGTGTATACGAAACTCGAAAATTACGATAACCTCAGCATCGACCAGTATTACATGATGCCAAGCGCGACTTATTTTGCCTCGAAGTACATTGGCTTAATGAAGAAAACGGCATTGGAAGCCGGCGGCTATGAGTACAAGATCGGTCTCAACGAATTGGGCGTCAAAGGACTCTTAGCGGATTATAACAAAGCGATCCGTTTAGACCCCACCCTCGCCCAACATATCGATGTCTTCCAAATCTCCGACAACTTCTCGACCAAGAAAATCTCCTATCTCATCGACTTTGATAGTTCTAACCGTTTGACCTCCATTAGCCTCGTCATCAAAGGTTTCTATACGATGGTGGGCGGCGATGAAGTCAAATTCGGCTTAAGCGTAGCCATTGCGACTGATTGGACCGCCAAGGCCTACGTGATTCCGACCACCATGGGCGAAATCAGTTTGTTCTAATGTTTCTTCGTAAAATTATCGTTAGAAATTGTTTCGATGAAATCTAGTATTCAACATTTTGTTGAGTGATTTTCACCCTTTCGTTGATAGACACTTTGTTGAATTAACTAAATAATGCAGCCGAGGAAAAAACACATGAGCGTAGGCACGAACATCCGACTTAACCGCGAGAGACTAAAGCTTTCCCAAAAGGAACTAGCCGATAAGCTTTTCGTTACTCCCCAAGCCGTCTCGCGTTGGGAGAACGATGCGGTGGAGCCATCAATTGAGACTTTGAAGCAAATGTCGACCATCTTCGGCGTGAGCATCGACGAGATCACGAATACCCAAGAAAAGAAAGAAACGGACGTGACGCCTACTGCCACTCCGGCGGCGACCGTCACTCCAGCCGCTCCAATAGGCAAAGTCATTGGTCAGTGCCATGAATGCCATAAAGACATCCATGAAGGCGAAGAGCATGGCTATGGTCACCTTTATGACCATGTCACCTATTCGGGAAGAGGGCATCATCATCAACATCATCATCCCGCGTACGCGATCACCGCGATGAATATCACGGGCCATGACGATTTAGTCTGCGCCTCTTGCTTAAAGAGTCGGCAAGAAGCCAAGCAACGCGTCGACGCCGCGGAGGCGACGCAGAAGAAAGCCAAGGTCGCCGGCGATACGAAAAAAGCCCTTGCCTGGGGCATCGTCGTCGGAATTTTGGCCTTGGTGATCGATCTTTGGGTGGGCGTTGCTTTGGTGCAGAATGGCAACACGACCGCCGGAGGCTGGCTCCTCGGCTTAAGTCCTCTTGTCGGTTATGCTTTCTTTGCCTTCCTCTTCGTCATGATTGAAAACAACACTTTCGTCACCGATATGTTTATGTCCATCGTAGAGTTTGGCTTTGTCAAAATGCCTGGCGTGATCTTCACCTTTGATGCCGACGGGTTGGCTTTCTTGATTGGAGTTAAAATTATTTTTGGAATCATTGGGTTTCTCATCTTCTTTGCCGTCTTGGCTTTTGCGTTAGCCTTCTCTGCCCTCTGCTCGATTTTCGCTTTCCCTTATTCGTATAAGCATCGGGGCGAATAAGCTAATCATGACGAAATAAGCCTCACCATTTGGTGGGGCTTTTGCGTATTTTAGAGGCTTTTTGCAGGGGATATTACCAAATACCAGGCTGATTTTCTGGCGCGGCGTACATGAGTTCGCCCGGCTTGATGTCGAAGGCTGTGATGAACTCTGAAAATGAGGAGAGAACCAGATTAGTTCTAGCTCTACCGATTGGGTGGACGTCCTTGGCAAGTTTATCCGCGGTTGCTTGGCTATAGATGCTGCAGAAATCTTTCGTGAAACGGGTGAAGAAGGCCTTATTGTCGAAGTCCGAAATGCTCTTGCCCGCTTCAAGGCAAAGACGGACGCCGCCTAAATCAGCAGTGCTTTCAGTGACGGTGATAAGACCGTTGTTGAGGCGCCCTGGCATAATCATGTAGCCATCATTGAAGGAAGCGACTTTGGCGCTCCGTTCCACAAAAGCTTTTTGGTCAGCCTCACTCCACCATTTATCGTTATAGGCACCGGTTTCGTCAAACTTCACGCCATTGGCGTCAAAACCATGCGTGATTTCGTGCCCGATCACCATGCCTAAATCCGCATAGAGTTCGGAGATGTTTTGGGTGGTAAACCCACCTTTGGCAGCGAGGAAGCCCAAACAGATGTTGATGCCATTGTGGCCAGGGGAGTAGAAAGCGTTCGCAAAGATCTTTTGGTAATCACGGATATAGGTATAGAAAGAGGAAGGTTCCGCTAAACGAGCATTTACGCGATCTTTGGCCAAAGCATACGCAAGGGCGGTGTTTTTAAAACTGGATGAAGCGTCAAAAGGAACCGAACCCATGCTGACAGTGCTTCCGTTATCCATGTCGAGGAAGAGATTGCTCTTCATGGCAGTGAGTTTCGTTAAAGCGCTGGTTTTGCCGGCGTCTGAAAGCCAGGTGGCCTCTTTGATGCGGGTCTTAAAGGCGGATTTGATGTTATTGAGAACGTTTTTAGCGATCGTGAGGTTGCTCGTGTAATCGGCGGTTGTGTAGTAATAAGTGGAAACATCGTCTTCGATTTCCGGCAAGATCAAGTAACGATATGCCGTTTCGTTCAGCGGGTCACTGGTGCCGGCTGTGCTTGTTAAAAGTGTTTGGGCTTCATACGGCAAGGAACTGACGCACATATCAAGATATCCTTTGATGGCGATAGCTTTCCAGCCCAAGAGATTTTCGGCTACGCAGGCTTTTAAGTCGTTATGGAGCCACGCTTCGGAATTCACGAGGAAACCAGAAGACTGGCCAAAATTAGAATACCCTTCGTCCGCGATGCGGGTCTTGATGTCGAGGCCTTCAATGGGCTGTGAGATATCGATGATGGATTGCTGATTGCGGTAGCCTCCTTCCATCGTGCCGGCAAGCGAAGTGGAAAGTGTATTAGCTAAAGTGAAATAGGCATCCGCAAGATTCGCGTAGTCATCGATCCCCACGAGTTGGAAACTTTTTTTGATGGTCTCATAAGAAGCAAGATATTCGGCTCCGCCAGGCAAATAAGCTCCGGTTGTGGCGTTAAAGGCAATAGGCTGGGCGTAGAGATAAGGATTGTTATCGGTGCTCGCCGTTGATAAAGAGAAAAGTGGATCGTAGTAGTTTGTTGATGCAAGAGTCTTGGTGGTTGAAAGGAAATCGCTGATGTTCGTGCAATTTAAAATCGGAACGATTGCATCGGCATAAAGGCCTCCGCAATCCTTGGCGACTTTTCTTGAAGTAGCGGTGTAAGCGGAAAAATAGTTCACCAGGTTCTTTTTGTTTTGGTTCTCAGCCGGCATCGATTCAATGAGGCTCTTCGTCCAGTCAACCATTTTCGTGGCGCTGACGATGTTGCTCTTTTTGAAAGAATCGGTGGGCTTCACGTTTTGAACGGAGGCATCTTCGTATAAGTCGTCGTGATTGACGTAGGCGAAGAAATCATCGTGTTCCGAGGTCCCAAAATAGTAATGGAACTTGTCGAGATAGGATTCAATATGGCTTTGGTTATAAACGGAGTTGCCTTCAAAAGAAGGGTTGAAGCCCCTTTCTTTCATGGCGTTGATATAAGGGTCGCCATTATAGAGTCCATATTTGACAAAGAAGTTATAAGCGTTCGTCGCCGCGGAAGGGACATCAGTTGGGACGTTCCCGGAGTAAGCCTGGAAAACTCGAGCGCCTTTTTGCTCGGGCATATTGTTTTTGTATGCCTGGTACATAAGAATGAAGGCCCGTGTCTTTGTTGTTTCTTCGTGGCCATAGTAACCGGCGCTTCTTAATAAAGAAGAAGCGTCAATGCTGATGCCATCTCTTTTCGCATGACTGGCGATCAAAGAAGCCGCTTCCGAAAGAGGATAAGTGGCAGTGGGAACGGAAGAGGTGTTTGTAGAAGTGTTAGAGGCGTTGTTGGAGCTACTTTTGGGAGCGCAAGAAATAAGGGTGCAAGCAATCAAAAGAAAGACAGGTGATTTCTTCATGTTCTTATTATTGCTTCACGGTTTGCCTAGTACAAACAAAAGAAATGGAATCGCCAAAAACAAAAAGTAACATATGTTATCTTTTGATTACGGAACGTGACACCAAAAATGTCTTTTTGATCATCCAGATGACTTTGGGCTCTTCTTTTGATGAATCTGATAAAACAATTAGGATAAAATACAAATGTAGTTAGGCGATATTATGGCGAAGGCGTTTATCTTGAGGACCTTATAAATGAGAACTTTGGGTTATGAAGGATCGGTGGAATGTGAAGCCCAAGCGGACTTTTTTTGCCAAGTCGCTTTCCTTATCAAGACTCTCAAGCCCTTGCTTTATAAAAGCCTTCATGTGTTCTCCCTTTGCTTCCAGTTATGATCATGGAATAGTGTTAGAGCTTTCGTCGTTCTTCTCTTTTGAAGAGCCGTACCAAAAGAGCGAAGCCAAAATGCGTTATGACAAAGATGCCATTTATTGGATGGGTTATTTTTATCGTTATCTCGTTTACACAAGAGAAGTTTCGAGCCGACAAGTTTATCATGCCATACCCGCTAGTATTCTTTATTCTTTTTATAAACCATACCATTCATTTGATAACGAAAAAGCAGCAGTGCAAATTTTGTCTCTCTACCCTCTTTTCCCCGCTAATCAACTTCAGGTGCTAAGAAAGTATTTCGCTAGCGAATAAAAAAAGAAGCCCGTTTTGCAGGCTTCTTTTAGGTTTTGCGGGGATTTTACTCACCGGAATACTGTTCTTTGGAATAGTTATCGGCTTCTAAGCCAGGGTGGCAATTCTTGTCTTCGAGGAAGGAGACCATGCCATAGCTGGAGATGCAGAAGGCGAGGTAGTCGGTGCGGTCGGTTCTGATGACCTGACCACGAACCAAGTTCATCGCATAACGGAGATCGGCGTTCACGCATTGATAAGCGAGGTAACGGATCTCGGCATCGGTAAGGGCTTGGTTATGAGCCCGTAAGAAATCTTTGGTCGATTTGAGGAAGAGGTCTTCGCAAGCGCCGGCGGTTTTCGGATCGAAGTGGTCGCTTTGGAGATATTCGTAGATGTATTTGATGTAGCCAGGTTTGGCGATGGCTTTGCTGATCTTCTTTTGGTAGTCCTTGAAGACTTCATCGCGCTGCTCTTTGCTGTAGTCGAGCGGGAGGGCGGGTGTTTCTTCGAATTCGTGGCAGCAGAAGACGAAGGTTTCATTGAAGAGGTTGGCTTTCGTCAAGAAGTGCACGTAAATGGCCGGCTCACTGATGCCGATCTTCGCGGCCACCTCTTTGGTGGAGGCTCCCTCGATGCCGCGTTTCGCGGTTAACTTAATGAGTTGGAGTTTGATTTCTTGTTTTGTTTGTTCTGCGTTTCTGTGTGCCATAATTAGTAAACCTTAACTAACTTATTCTAGTACAAAAGACCAATTTTAGACACGAAATTTTTCTTTTTCGTACTTGAAGGAAATGCCACAGCCGTATCATTGACCTCTTCTTTTCTCCCTTGCTAAGCGGATAATAGTCCTTATGCAATTGCTCATTATCTTCCTTGTTTTGTCCGGATTAGTTAGTGGACTTGGCTACTATTTCTCTTTTTTCTGGCGTGATTTAAGCACCCTTTGGATGCCTTTTGTCTTCTTTCTTGCGGCCTTCCTAGCCCTTGTTATTTTGTTTGTTCTTTGGACGTACTTGGTCTCCTTGTTTATCGACTTAAAAAAGCCCCAAAGACACGTTAACCATTTTGCTTACTGGATCATGAAAGAAATTACGGAATGGGTTTTTGTCGTTACGCGCGTTCGCCTCCAATATGTAGGTGAGGAGAAGATACCGCTTAATGAAACATATCTTCTCGTGTGCAACCACGTGAGTGGCTTTGATCATCTATGTTTCTTTGGCCATCTTAAAGGCACCATCATTTCGGTGACGAAAAAAGAAAACGAGGACATCGTCGATGTTGGCAAATGGATGCACCTCGCCGGCTTCTTGCCCCTTGACCGCCAAGATCCCTATCAGGGTCTTATGACGATTGGACGGGCGATTGAATATGTGAAGACCGGCGAAGCAAGCGTAGCCATTTCTCCTGAAGGCACGAGAAGCAAAGATGGCTCTTTGCTCCCGTTCCATGATGGCTCATTCAAAATCGCCACTAAAACCGGCTGTCCGGTCGTCGTCTGCCGTCTTGAAGGAACCAATCAAGTCAAACACAACTTCCCTTGGCATCATACGGTCGTGAAAGTCACGGTCTTAGCCGTCTACCACAAAGAAGATTACGAGCATGGCACGGCGGTGGAACTCTCCGAGAAATGCCACGATTTACTGGCTTCCAGTTACCAATAAATTAGGTTTCATCGAGAAGAAACTATAAGCCTTCCTTTTCTTCTCGCTTCTTTAGAAGCGTACTTCTATAATATGCCGTTATGGCAAAAGCCCTGCTTCTCATGTTATTAGCCGCCTTCGTGGCCGCCGTGAACGTTCCGATGAGCGAATATCTTTTGCCTCACGTACCCGCGATGCTCATGGGTTCTTTGACCTTCATTGGGGCCGCTCTTGGAACGGGAATCATCTTCTTGATTCGGGTTCTGAAATATAAAAAGAATTTCAAATATCTCTCAGGTCGCGATTGGCTGTATGTCCTTGCCGTGAACATCTTTGATACGGCGGCGAATATCATGCTGTTCTATGGCATCAAACTGCTAACGGGCGAAACCGCGAGCCTTTTGCAGACCTTTGAAGTAGTGGCGACGGCCTTGGTGGCTTTCTCGCTCTTCAAAGAAAAACTCTCGTGGCGCTTAATCATCGGTATCGTGGTGGTGGTCGTTGCCTCTGGCCTCCTCTTCTTCGATCCGGCGCAAGGCTACGAGTTCCAGCCGGCCTCTTTGCTTATCATTGGGGCGACGATTTGCTGGGGATTTGATAACAACTTCGCTAAAAAGGTCTCGGCCAAAGACCCCTTTGAATTCTCTTTCTTCAAATGCTTGATGCCCGGCATCATCATTCTCATTATCGCTTTGGCCACTGGCCAATATCAGGCCGAATGGAGCTATGTCGGTCTCTCGCTCCTTGATGGCTTTGTGGCCTATGGACTTTCGATTGCCTTCATCCTCATTTCTTTCCGAACGCTCTCCGCCAGCGCTGGCACGGCGGTCTACGCGATGAACCCTTTTATCGGAGCCATCCTCTCGTTGATTTTCTTCCCGAGAACGCCCTCCTGGAATTTCTATGTTGCCATCGCTTTGATGATTGTGGGCGAAGCAATTGTTTATTGGGCGGCGAAAGTTGAAGAAAAAGAAACGAAAAAACTCGCTGAAGAAAAGCCTAATGAGTCTATAATAAATAAGTTATGACAAAGTCCGAAGAATATCTCGACCGTTCGCTTGAAGAAAGCATCGCCCATCTTGAAGCGCGAAGAAGACATTATCGCCGCCACTTTATTGCCGGCATCGTTTGCGGCAGTATCTTTGGGCTAGCTTGCTTCGCTCTTATCGTCGTGGGCGGGATTCTCGGCAAGATCTATTTGGTTTTGCCAGGCATGGGTGCTTTCTTATTCATCACCCCGATCTTTATTTTTAGAGCCATCCACGCGCTTAACAAATACAAAGCCTTGTTTGCCACCGAAGTGGCGCCTTTGTTCGCTTCTGGCGTTTATGAAGGCTTTAAAGCCGATACGGAAAAAGATTTATCCGTGCTGAAAAAGAAGATGATCACTGAGATGACGAAGAAACCCGACGATGAAGCCGCTTCGTATTACGAAGGGGTTTATCGTGGCGTTTCCTTTTTCACCTTTGGCTATAACTATTCAGCCCCTGGCAAAGGACATCCGCGGGCCGTCGTTGGCCGTTATTACGAGTTCACGTTGCCGCACGAAGCCGTTTGCGAGACTCTCGTGAAGAATAAGAAGTCCCCCAATATTTTCAATAAGCGCAGCCTCCCCGTAGTGGTGAAGACCGAAAGCACCGTCTTCGAAGCCAATCACGCCACGAGCGCCGTCGATGACACGAAGGCTCGTGAGGTTTTGACTCCGCTCGTTCTAGTGGCTGTCAATGATGTCGAAGAAGAATACAAAGGCAATATCTCCGCTTATTTCAATGGCAACAAAACAGTGCTTTATCTCGATGATTATCAGGTCGGCTTCAAGCTTTCGATCAACAAAGAAGTGACCATCGAACTCTTGCGGTCTTATGGCGAAGAAGTGACTCTCGCGAGCAAACTCGTGAAAGCCTTCGGCTTGTCTCGATGAAACGCTTAGACGTTCCAGCCGTTCAGGCTGTTACCACCTATATAAAGGATAAATACGGTATCGAAGGCGACCTTCCTTTTAGCGACGATTTCGATGATTTGGCTTTTCGTCACCAAGACAACAAGAAATGGTTTGGCCTTTTGATCCTTGTCGATCGGCAACGTTTTTTCCCGGATGAAAAGGCGGGGGAGATGTATCTCCTTAACCTCAAAAGCGACCCGAAGAAAATCATGTTCCTTTATGATGACCACGTACACCCCGCTTACCATATGAACAAACGGAACTGGATCTCCATCTTGCTGGATGAAGGCACGAATATGGAGACGACCAAACGTCTCATCGACGAATCGTACGCTTTGACCGCGAAGAAAAAGAAGAAGAGAAAGAATCATCATGACGACTTCTAGTGCGAAACCGAAAAAGAAACATAAGGTTTGGCAAATCATCCTCGTGTCGGGATCGGCCTTTTTCGTCGTCGTGGCTTCTTCCTTTCTTATTTACGCCGCCTTCTATTACCACGCGAGCGATGTTTCGTCTTCTCTTAAGAGCGACGATCAAGTGACGGTGAAGCAAGAAGGCAATATTTCCTTCATCCCTGAGAATCCAAAGGCTGGCTTCGTCTTTTATCCCGGCGCGAAAGTGGAAGAGAAAGCCTACGCTCCGCTTTGCCATAGCTTAGCGGAGAAAGGCGTTTACACCATCCTCATCAAGATGCCTTTTCATTTAGCTTTCTTCGGTATCCATAAAGCCCAAGGAATTCCAGAAGACCATAAGGAGATCACTTCGTGGTATCTTGGCGGCCATAGTTTAGGCGGGGCGATGGCGGCCTCGTTCATAGTTGCCCAAAGCCCGTTTGCTGATTTTTCCTTTCGTCGCGGCATCAATTTGGGTGAGGTTGTTTTTCGTTCTTAAATAGACGAAATTTGGCCCGAGGTTTTCATCGGTGAAAGGTTGGGTCAAAGGGGTTTTGCAGGGTTTTTCGCGTTGGTGTAAGAGGTCGTCGAGACTTAAAGACAAAACCTTGGCTAACGAGCATAAAGAGCGAAGGTCCATTTGACTCAGTCCATTTTCGAATTTGCTGATGGCTTGAACCGAATAGCCTAAAGAATTCGCCAAATCAATTTGGCGGAGCCCCAGTTCTTTGCGGCGGGAAACAATATAACGTCCAAGAGTATCTTTCATGCTTTCGCTTAATTGTAGGGCAAAAAAGGATACAGAAACACCACTTTTTCCCTTTGTATCAAGCATAGATACAGAAACTACTTTTTAGTTACATCCTCCCGCGCAAGGCAAAAAACATGATGTACGGCCGATCCAAAATTCAATAATAGGTGGAATACGAATGGCTTTTATAACTCGACAGGAGAGATTTTGATTCCTTATTATCTCTATGCGGCTTCTAAACCCACCACGAATCCGACCAGTTATTGGCATTACGACACCGATGGCACGACGCCAGTGGTCTATACGGCTTAAGGAAGACGATGAGGACGGGAACAAAACCCCGTTTTTTTCTTTTGCCATAAAAACTTTTTTGCCTCTATTTCACTTTTCTCTTTCATTTTGCCTTGATTGTGTATATTCTTCTCTAAGCCCTAGAGGAGGGATCCCCTTCGGCTAACCCCCATACAATGGGTTGCTTCGAAAGGAGTTAACCTGTAGCATGTACGGTCATTCTTATCCTGGGTGTTTCGCCACCAACGGCAGTCTGTGCCGTAAGAATGAGTGTCAACTAGCTGAAACCGCCGAGACCTGGAGCAATCCGACCGCGGCGGTTTTTGTTTTGCGCCTTTATGGCAAGGTTGATATTATCCTATTGATAGGTATTTTGGTTTAATGGCTATGAACTCTTATCAAGAAATATATTTGTCGCAAGCCCAAGAGAGCCTCGGCGCTTCTTTTGACTTCGCCGTTAACACCATGGGTCTTGACTTAAAAGAGTATTATGCCCGTTTCTTAGCAAATCAGGTTTCTTTGGAATTCGCTCGCGGGAATCCCGTTTTCGTCGCTGGTCATTCTGGCATCGAACTCGCTTTGATTGTGTTAGGGCGCGATGACGCTCCGGAAACGAAGATTCAGTTAACGAAGGGAAAAGAGTATTGGACTGGTTGGGCTTTAGCGTACTATCAATGGTTCCGTTCCCTGTCTTTTCAAGAAATCGACCGTTTCGTTTCCATTAAGGAAATTGAGGCCCTTTATTATCCTTTCCACGAAATGGATATCCGGCAATTTGTCGATAAAATGGATGAACTTATCGCTTCAAGAAATACGGAGACCAACTTAGCTCGTCTCCGTAAAAACATCGCTTGGTCCCAAAGTGATTTGGCGGTGGCTTCCTCCGTTTCCAAACGGACGATCCAGCAATATGAGTAGCGGAGCAAAGACATCAATAAAGCTCGCGTTTGGACGGTTTACCAATTAGCGAAGGCTCTTGGATGCGAAATCGGCGATCTCCTCGAAAAAGCCCCCTACGAAAAGAAAGAACGTTAAATCATCTTGTTTTTTTGTCTCGCCGTCCTTTCTTGTGGCATACTACTTTATATGAGCGAACCACTTTCTAACGATAAAGAAAAGGTTTCGGAGCCAATCCCGGCCCCAAAATCACCTGTAGAACCCCCTTATGTTCACCATGAGGAAGAACATTTGTCTTTCGACTATGAGGCTTTGTCTTTATTGGCTTTGACCTTCTTCTTCATCATGGCCCTCGTGTCCACGGTGATTTATAGCTATAGCAAGATTCAAGCGGATTCCTATAAAGGCGACGCTGTTCAAGCCCAGCCTTTCATCAAAGCCGCTGCAACCTGGAAACCGTTTGCCTTGATCTTCATCATTCTGACGGTCATCGCTTTCGCCGCGGGGATTGTCTTTCACGTGCTTAATAGCAAGAAAAAGAAAGAGGCCGCAGCCTCTAACAAATAAAACAATTTTCGTCAGTCTATTTTTTGATGTGTTCGGGCGTCAATGTGTAGCCGAAGAAATTAAAAGCCCGATTTACTTTGTCTAATCTTAAAGAGCCTTTTCCTTGTTCCAAATCCCGGATGAAATGGAGCCCGAGTCCAGAACGGAGGGCAAAGTCTTCTTGCGTAAGCCCAGCTTCTTTTCTGATTCTTTTCATTTCGTGGCCTAAGTAGGTGTTTGTTGTGCTGTTCATAGAAAAATTATACATAAAACCGTATAAAAGTTAATATTTAAAGCAAAATATACAAGGACCAGTATAAAAACTATCCAACATCGATGCCTAAGGCAAACTTTGCCAAGATGCCAATGCCATAAGAAATCGCCGCGACTCCTAAGGAAATCGAGAGCATCAAGAGGAAGTGTTTCCAGAAAGGTTTTTCCTGGGCCACCGAGATGTAGTAGTTGAAGAAGGCGATCTCCAAGATAACCTCGGCGATCATGACGGCGAAGGCATAGAGATAGGCCAAAGGATCAGTGGATAAGCTAAAGAGGATGTAAGGCAACACCAATAAGAAGACGGTGACGATATAGGCTCCGCCCGTATAGAAGCAGCTCTTTAAGGCGTGTTTATTGCCATCCGCGGATTCGCTGAGGTAATCGCTTGCCATCATGGAAAGAGTAGCGGCAATGCCGGTCACGATACCCGTAAGAGCGATGGTCTTCGGGTCTTGAAGCGAGAAGGTGACGCCAGTGATGGCACCCGTTAGTTCGACCAGGGCATCATTGAGACCGAGCACCATGGCTCCGACATAATGTAATCTCTCTTCGTCGAGCATCCCCTCGATCTCGCCTTCGTGGCGGTGCTCATCGGCAAGCATCTCCGCGGCATCGGGCAATTGCTTTTCTAACTCGGCGTATTCCTTTTGGCCAAAGGCCTCGCCCTTTTCCATGCTCTTTAAAACGAAAGTGAAGCCCATGAAGACGGTTAGAAACTTCAGTCTGAAGACATGAGGCTTAAAATCCTTATGGGTATATTCTTTCCATTTTTCGTAGTGTTTTCTTTCGTCGGCGGACATCTGGGCTAAGAGTTTGGCGTTGTCGGGATGTTTCTTTCCTTCGCGTCTCGCCATAAAGGCATAGATAGCGGCTCCATTAGCTTCATCTTGTTCCGCCTTCATGAGGCGTTTCATCAATGTTTTATCAATTTCCATAGGCGAGGATACTTCCTTGTTTCCTATTATAAACTTAAATATGACGAAGGATATTTCCACGTTTATAAGATTAAAAGTATCAAAAAGCAAAAATATAAAAATTGAGACTTTTTCAATCTTCATCTATAATGCGAGTGTATGAAAAGAATCGATTTTTCAACCGACCGTTTAAGCGGAATCAAGTATGGCGGAAGCGAAAAGAAACTAGGTGTCATCTCCGCAGAAGAGTTTTTGATGTTGAAATTCCGGAAAAGGAACGTGTATGGTTATTGTTTTAACGACATCGCCGAATATCTTGCTTCGCATATTTTCGCCATCTTAGGCGTCGAAGCCCAAAAAACGTATCTTGGAATCTACAATGGCGAGTGCGTGGTGGCTTGCAAGGATTTCCGAATCGGCAGTTCTTTCGTTCCTTTTTCTAGCGTGGGCGAGAGTTCGCTTGAAGAAGGCAGCAACCGGAATGGTTATTCTTATTCCGACATCGAGACGTTGATTTTCGAAAACCTGAAATTGGCGGATAAAGAAGCGGCTGTCTCCTTATTTTGGGAGACTTACGTGATCGACGCGCTTTTGGCTAATCCGGATCGCCATGGCCATAACTGGGGCTATCTTAAGGATCATGACACCTATCGAGTGGCCCCCATTTTTGATAATGGTTCGTCCCTGTTCTCTTCTTTTTCGTCGCTTGAAGAAATGTCCTATGTTTTGACGGACCAAAAAGAAATCGATGAGAGGGTTTATGAGACGCCGGTCTCGTTAATTAACCAAGGGAAAACGGTCAGTTCGTATTATGACGTGTTGGTGAAAGGCAATTATCCTAGACTAGCCAAAGCCCTCAAAAAGATTTTCCCGTGCATCAACCTCGAGGAGATTTACGCCTTGATTGATTCCGTCGAAGATCTAGAGCCAATCAGAAAACAATTCTTGAAGCGTATCATTACCGAACGGTATCACAAAATATTAGAAGTGGCCTACCTTCGAAAGGACCTAAGCAAATGAAGAAAAAAGAGTTATGGGCCCTTATCTATCAAAAGGACGATTACGGAATTGTCTATCCTTTCTGCGCGCTGAAAGAAACCTTTGATGGCGATGATTTGTCGTATGTCTATTATCCCCGTTATGACATCATCGATTTGATGCCCGAAGGTTTGCTACAAGGAATTCAGGGGTTGAATTTGGATTTAAGGAAGAAAGCCTATTACCGAGAAGGCATTCCGAGCTTCATCAGAGAACGGGCTCCGATGGAAAACAGGGAGGATTTGCAGGAGCTTTTGGCGGCAGTGGGCATGGATTATTGGGATCCGTTGCTCTATCTCATAAAAGATAAACAACGTTATTGGGGCGATGACGTTTTGGTGATGCCATTAGAAAAAAAGAAAATCCGTCTTGATCAAATTCAAAACGCAAAAGGAACGGTGGAGCAAATGCGAGACTTTTTGAATGCTCTCCTTTCCTATGGGGAAGTTAGATATGGCGGCCATTTGCTAAACCGCGAAGAACGGAAATTGGTTTTCTCTTCCGTCTATTCCTTTTTCTTGAAAATGGCTAAGCCGGAGCCTTTTGTAATTAAAGAAGACTCCGCCCAAGCCGAACGGGATTTCGTCAACTTATATAAAATGTATAAAAACAAAGAAATCTCTCTCGAAGATGTCCTTGGATTGACTTCTTTGTCTCGCGCCACGTTCTTCCGCAAAGGGAAAATCGTGAAAGCAAAAGGATTGGTCAAATAAGAAAAAAGACGGATTTTGTTCCGTCTTTGTTTCAGTGGGTCTTAGATTCGTTCAGGATGCTTTGAATCTCGTAGAGGTGTTTCTTCTCATCGAAGAGGATGTCTTTTAATTCCGGGATTTTGCTTTGGTATTCGGTGTAGAAGTCAATATCCTCGGTTTCCTTATGAGCGCGGTGGCCCAGGAGGATCTTCGGTCCCATCCAGAAGAGAACCAAAGCGCTCTTGCCTAGATGACCCCGGAATTGCTTCTTGGTGATTTTAGCGAGGGTGTCATAATGCTTCTTCTCATCTTCCGACATCGTGATAAGAGCTCTCGCGGCCTCCGGGTGTTTCTTCAATAACCGCTGGGCCAGGCGCTGATAGACCTTGTAAGCGTGAATCTCATTCCGCTCCGCCTTTTCGATGCGGCGAAGTTCCTCAGGCGATAAATGGTATTCCATAAAAGAAAGATCCCTTTCCTAAGATTTCCTTTTTTCCTTGGGTCATTAATTTAGTGACCACTAGAATATACTTTATTATATCAGCAAAAATCTCCTTATAGGAAGGCCTTCGATACAAAGCGAGGAATGGTCAACTCTTTTCAAGGATATTTTAGCCTTACGCGAAAAAGTTTTTTTAGAGATAGAGAGCCGCTAAAGAGACGAGCAAGGTCGGGATAGCCACAAGAGCCCCGTATTTAAGGAAATCGAAGAAGCTGTATTTGATGTCATGGCTCTTGAGAATCGACATCCACATGACACCGGCGAGAGCTCCGACGGGGCTAAGGAAGGCTCCGATGTTGCTGGAGATGACGGAGGCGTACATGGCATTCAGGCTGCCTGAGGCATCCTTGATGACTTCGGTATAGAAGACGGACATCGGGATGTTATTCACGAGGTTGGCCCCTAAGAAACTTGTTAAGCCATAGGACCAGATAGGGTCGATGGAGTTCAGGGCTTTGCCAAAGGAAGCGGTTAAGCCGATGGTCTTAAAGCCTAAGACGAGGACAAACATGGCGAGGACGAACGGAATGACGGTGTAGGGCAATCTCTTGATGGAATTAAAGAGCAGGGGAGCCTTGTCTTTCTTTATGAGGATATAAACCAAAGAGAAGACCAATAAGGCCGCCGCCGCGATGGCGCTTATAAGCCAAAGCGGAATCTTGAAGAAATCCGAGATCATCATGGTGACGAGGCAGCCAAAAAGGGCAATCAAACTCGCCCATTCGAAAACTTTGTCTTTGATGGGCTCGATTTCGAGGGTGCTGAAGGTGGAGAAGGGGACCTTCAGTTTCTTGTAGAAAAGAAGGAACATGATGAGAAAACTCGTGACGCCGCCGAGCAAAGTGCTGGGCCACATCGCCAGGAAATAGGCTCCGAAATCGATATTGAAGGATTGGCCAAGATAGATGTTCGTGGGGTTGCCGATAAGGAAGAGCATGCTCCAGCTATTCGCGGCCACGAACTCCCCGACGAGATAAGGAATCGGATCGACCTTAGCCCGTTTGCTGAAATAGATAAGGAAAGGAGTGAAGGTGAGAATGATGATGTCGTTGCTCGTGAAGACGGTAAGGACGCTGGTTAAGAGATAAAGGAAAACGAAAACCCTCAGTTGGCTGCCTCCGGCGAAACGAACGGTTTTGCTCGCGAGGTTCGCGAAGAAGCCGGCTTCATCGAGGATGGTCGAAAGAAAGGCCATGGAGAGGAAAAGCACGAGAATCTCTAAGGGGTTGATGGCCGAAGGACTGGTCAGGAAGCCATAGAAGTAGTCCCATTTCACGAGGGTGGTCGCTAGAAGAATAACCGCCGAAAGAAAAGGCGGCATCCAGAAAGTCTGAACGTGGAATTTGCCTATTTTGAGCTCAGGGTAGAAGGCTAAGCATAAGAGCATGCCGAGAACCCCAAGTGAAGCAATGACAATGGTCGCGACCATAGAAGTGGCCTTTCTAGAAACGATGGCTTAGATAAGCCAAGGGGATTATACATTAATGGGACGGAGATTAAAGATACGACGGGGATTTGACACCATTTTTGGATGAAAAATGGAGAAAGACTCATCTATAAGCTTTAGTTGTCTCACGTTCTTTAACTCTTTTTCGCTAAAGCGGGTCTTGAAGGTTTATAGTAGTAAGCACGCCCCAATAGCTCAACTGGATAGAGTATTAGACTTCGAATCTAAGGGTTGCGGGTTCGACTCCTGCTTGGGGCGCCATCAAATTAAACTAAAGTCATCGTCGCTGATGACTTTTTTCTTAAGTCAAAAAGATATAAGTAAAGATATAAGTAAGAATATAAGTAAATATTGAAAATTTATCAGGAAGATTGCATACTTTATTTATAAAGGTTAAGAAATGTATAATCCACCATTTGAAATAACATCAAAAATTATTAATTTAGTCAGTGATATTTCGTCATTCGCAACGAAAATAACAGATTTTCGCTATTTTGATCGTTCTGTGAAACTTCGCCGCGATAACACCATTCAGTCGTTGCATTCGTCTTTGGCGATTGAAGCGAACTCCTTAAGTCTCGAAGAAACAATCGATGTCATTTCCGGAATCCCTGTTATCGGGCCGAAGAAAGACATCGAAGAAGTCAAAGACGCCGTGGAAGCCTATAAGCGTATTGAAACGATAAATCCTTATAGTCTCGATGATTTTCTCGTTGTCCATGGTTTAATGACTGCGCACACAGTAAAAGAATCAGGCCAATTTCGCAGTGGCAATGAAGGAGTCTTTTCCGGCGAAGAATGTATCTTCGTCGCCCCGCCTCCCAAACGCGTTCCCTCTTTAATGAACGATCTCTTTTCCTGGGTGAGCGAAAACAAAGAAACCGTGCATCCGCTCATTTATTCATCGGTTTTCCATTATGAGATGGTTTTCATTCATCCTTTTAGCGATGGCAACGGCCGTCTCGCTCGTTACTGGCAAAGTGCTTTGCTCGGATCTTGGAATCCGCTTTTTTATTTCTTACCGGTGGAAAATGAAATAAAAGACAATCAGCAAGATTACTATGAAGCCATTCGCCAAAGCGAAGCAAAAGGCGATTCGACGGTTTTTATCGAATTTATTCTTTCAATGATTAAACAATCTCTAATCAAGGTTCTCCATGACCAAACCAATTCCGAAGAGCTTCCCGCCCGCCTCGTCCGTTTGCTTCAAAAAATGAAACCAGGCGTTTTCTATTCGAAAAAGGAGCTTTTGAATATGCTTTCTCTTCGTTCAGGGTCATCCTTTTATAACAATTATTTAAAGCCTTTATTGTCGGGTGATTTTATCGTGATGGAAGACCCGAAAAGCAGTCATAATCCAAATCAAAGATATAAGAAAAAGTAGGCCAATTCCTACTTTTTCTTTATGTTTAGCGTTAATTATTGATCGCTTACGACGTCGTGCGGCTTTCTTTTCTTGTAGTCGCGGTGGAGAGCAAGGATCAACACCAACTCCATCGCTCCTTCGAAGATTAAGGAACCACCCGAAATCCACATGACCGCCTGGACGCTGTTGCCGCCGGTGAACTCGACGATAAGAATCGCCGTGCCTAAGCAAAGGTAGATGATGGAAGCCACTAAATCGACCCACCAGTTCTTGATTCCTAAGGTATGAAGGTCAAGAGAATAGGCTAACTCTTCCACGCCGACGTAGATGAGGAAGAAACTGACGGCGAAGACCATGACGTAAAGATAGACGCCGGGATCGCTCATGATGGAACTGCCGATAAGAATGAGGAACAAGCCTCTAATTAATAACATCGCGTCATGCACCAAAAAGGTCGAGAAATAAGCCGCGATATAGAGGCAGCCGAAGACGATGGCGACGACGCCCGAGACCACGACGAAGACACTGGCCGCGGCGTTATAGAAGCAGCAGATGAGGATGCCTAAGACGATGAGCATCGCGGCATCGATGATTCGTCTGTTCTTTTCCTCTTTGATAAAGTTCATGCAAAACACTCCTTACGTGTCTATTAATAATCGAGAAATTTCCCCTTCGCCACAATTTTTGGACAAAAGGCTTCATTTGGAGTGAAAAGTATCGCTTTTTGTCCGCAAATAAAGGCTTTATGGCTTGTTTTCTAGGCTTCTGTAAGACAAAAGCAGTCAATGAAAAAATAAGAGGATTTAAATACCGCTATTTTCGTCCTCATAAGAATACTCAGCGTACCATCAAACCTTTTTTGCTTTTTCCTTTAATCTTTAGTTATCGTTACGCTTTTACTTATTTACCGATTGTCTATAATCAAAGACGTTGCTTAGGTAAATACCTAAGGGGAAATAAAATGATCGCTAAGACCACACACATTGAAGACACCAAGAAACTACTTGGCATGCTCCCCACCATCCAAGCGGATGTCCCCGAGTTTATTTACATCGCCACCAACAACGCCCGTTGTGGTAAGGCCGATGTGACTATCAAAGAAGGGGACCACGTTAATTTCGGACAGGTGATTGGCATGCGGCACGCGCCGTATTTCGACCAGCCCATTCACGCGACGGTTTCGGGAACCTTCCTCGGTTACGAGAAGCATTACCACCGTTCGGGCAAGCTCGTGGATTTCATGAAGTTCCAGAACGATTTCAAAGACACCGTCGATCCCTCGATTAAGGATCGGACGGATGAAGAGATCGCTTCTTTGACGAAGGAACAAATAACCGAAATCCTCAAGAACTGCGCTTCAGTTGGCTTAGGAGGCTCCTCCTTCCCGACTTACGTGAAGTTCCAAACGGATAAGAAAATCGACACCATCCTCATCGATGGCATCGAATGCGAGCCCTACATCACGGCCGACCACCGTCTCATGCTCGAGATGAGTGATGAGATCATTAAAGGCATCAAGTTACTTGAGCAAGCCTTTGGCTGTCATGATGCGAGACTGTGCCTCAAGAAAAAATATCACGATTTGATCGCTCTCTATACCGAGCTCTTCAAACGCGAGAAATCGAGTGGCATCACCCTCGCCCCGGTTGGCAATTTCTACCCGCAGGGCTGGGAAGTCGCGATGATCAAGTCCGCGACTGGCATCATTGTCGAAAGCGGCCATCTTCCTAGCGAATATGGCATCATCAACTTCAATGTTTCGACTGTCGTTGGCATCTACGAGGCCGTGAAGCACAATAAGCCCGTCGCCGAACGGTATATTTCCGTCTCGGGCGATGGCATTGTCTCGCCGAGCAACTTCCGGGTTCGCGTTGGCACGCCTGTGAAGAGTCTCATCGCCATGTGCGGTGGCTATAAAGATCCGGAGAAAGACAAAGTCTTCATTCTGGGCGGCCCGATGATGGGCGCCTCGGTTCCTAGCGACGACGTCATCGTCACAAAGACCGTCACTTCCGTCCTCGTCTTCAACGCTGAGCAGCCGAAAGTGGAGCCTTGCATCCGATGTGGCTCTTGCGTCCTTAGCTGCCCCGTGCATCTTGAACCCGTCCAAATCATGAACGCGATGAAAGTCATGCCGGTCGACAAGGAACGGGTCAAAGCCCTCAATCCTCTTAAGTGCATCGAATGTGGCTTATGCTCCTATTGCTGCACGAGCAAGATTCCGTTACTCGACTATGTGAGGAGGGCGAAAATAATCGCTAAATTACCTTAATTATGAATATCATCCAGCAAAATTCGCCTTACCTAAGGCGCAAAGCCGATTTGAAGGGCATGATGATCGATGTCCTCATCGCTCTCCTACCGGTTGTCATCTTCGCTCTCGTCAAGTACACCTGGCATGCGGCCGTGAACCTTCTTTTATCCTGGTTTACGATGTGCGCGGCTGAGTTCGTCTTTGTCCTTATTAAGAACTGGGGCCCGAAAGATGGGATGAAGCATAGTCTTTCCGCCAAGTTCAAATACGCTTGCTCGGGCTATTCGATCAATAACGTCCTCGTTCCGCTTGTCTCAGCCACCATCTTCGCTTTGCTTATGCCAAGCCAAGCGACGACTCCTTCGGGCTTCATTTACTTCGTCGTCATCATCGGCGCCTTATTCGGCATCGTCTTTGGCAAACTCGTTTATGGCGGCACGGGCCAGAACATCTTCAACCCCGCGGTCGTGGGCTTCATCTTCGTGAAGCTTTGCTTCTCGAGCAAATTCAATGGTCTCTGGTATGTTGATGCCTTTAACGTCAATAACTCTGGCGCCTTAACGGCTGGAGCAACCATTCTCACGAACGTCACGAACCATGGTACCGTCTTTGGCTCTTCCTATTCTTATCTTGATATGTTCATGGGTAACATCCCAGGCGCGATGGGCGAGACTTGCAAGTTAGCCATTCTTCTTGGTCTGGTCTATCTTCTCATCCGTCGGGAAATCGATTGGAAGGTCGTCGTCTCGTATCTTGGCACTTTCTTGCTTCTTATCGTGATGGCGGGCTTAATCCCGTTATCGAAGCACGAAGTCGGTTTCGATTATGGCAAGTTCGTCTTAACGCAGCTATTAAGCGGTGGCCTCTTATTTGGGGCAACCTACATGCTGACGGATCCCGTCACCATGCCGATTACCGCCCCATCCCGTATTCTCTATGGCATGATCGCGGGCGTCGCGACTGTCTTCATTCGTCTCCTTGGTGGCTATAGCGAAGGCGTGGCTTTCTCGATTCTTATCGCGAACCTTTCCGCGCCAGTCCTTGACCACTACAAATGGAGCAGCAGCCGCTTCAACTGGAAGAACGTCCTTGCGATGGTTCTTATTCCCCTCGTGGCGGTTGGCATCCTCTTATGGGCCTTCGCCGATAAGATACCGGCCTCTGGCTTAGTCGTTATGGGAGGCGCTTTATGAACCAGGATTTAAAGAAATACCTCAAAGTCGGCGGCATCCTGTGCGCGATTGGCGCGGTTAGTGCGATTCTCATCACTTGCACCAACCTTTTGACCGCGCCGAAGATCGCCGCGAACGAAGCCGAGAAGAAAGCCGCGGGTTTCCGCAGCGTCTACGAAAACACCGCCTCGGTCGGCGACGACGTGACCGTTAATGGCCATTATGTCTCGCTCAGCAACGTTTGCTATAGCGATGCGGGCAAAACCACGGAGATCGGCACCGTCTATACGGCGAGCGGCTCTTATAAGCATGTTTCGGGGATGAAAATCCTCATTGGCGTCTCGGGCGACAAGAAAGCCCCGGTTCTTGGGAAAGTCTATCTCTTAAAGAACGGCGCGACGGGTGGCTATGACGCCACCGTCAAAAACAATTATGTCGATAAGTACAATGCCAATCCCTCTTTGACGACGATGAACAACGTCACTTGTGGCGCGACGGAAGCCGCGACCATTATCCGCACCATGATGATCGAAGCAAAAGACTTATACGCTTCGGGCGGCGTGGTGGAGGACATCGAAAGCGAATTGAAGTCCATCTATCCGACACTGGGCAGCTATGGTGACGCCAATAAGGCCGCGACGGAAATCGTCGATGATTCTTATGCCTCTGCCTATTATCCGATTTATAGCGATGTGGAACGGAAGACTTATCTCGGCTCCGTTTATCGCCTAAAGGGCCTTATCAACGATGGCACGGGCGAGACTATCACCATCCTCGCTGGCGTCTCGGGTCATTATCAGAAGCCGACCTACGACAAGCTTTGTGTTGTGAGCAATGGCGGAGGCAAAGGCGTCGTGACTTACACGGAAGCTTATAACGCCGCCCCGAGCGAAACGACTCTGGATGCTCTTCCTACTGACGAATCTTTGGCCGCCTGCACTCTGGTGCAAACCATGGTCAACCAAGCCCGCAAGCTTTATGAAGGCGGCATTGGCAACTTGACGGCCGATGGACCAGCCTTAAGAATCTTCGGCTCGCAGACGAAAGGCTTTGGCGATGATGTGGCCGTGACTGGTTACACCTATGTCCAGAAGTACAATCTCGCTTATAGCGACATTGGCAAGACGACCGTCATCGGTTATATCTTCCAGTGCCATGGCACCACGCCGCCGTTCACGCCTTACGAAGGCAGCGATGCCCATCAATCCACGATTACCTTATTAGTGGGTTATTCGGGCGAAGCGGCCTCTCCGACCGCGACGAAGCCAGTTCTCACTTACGATGATTCGTGGGATGGCTCGGGCGTCACGGAGACGGGTTCGACTTATTCCAATACGCTCATCAAGAGCATGGTGGCGGAGGCTGCGAAAGCCTATGCCGCCTTGAAAGGGGGCAATTAACCTATGGATCAGATCGCAAGGCAACGCCATCACGACTCCTTCGTCGCTGGCATCATCAAAGAGAACCCTCTCTTTGTGACGATCCTTGGGACTTGCCCGGCTCTCGCCGTCACGAAGTCCTTCGAAGCCGCATTGGGCATGGGCCTTCTCTTCACCTTCGTCCTCGTGGGGAGCAACGTCCTCATCTCGGCTTTACGGAAGCTCATTCCGGAAGAGATTGAGACGCCCGCCTACATCGTCATCGTCGCGACCTTCGTCACGGTGGTGAAGATGCTCACGAACGCTTTCCTTCCTAATCTTTATACGAGCTTAGGCGTCTTCCTCTCCTTGCTCGTCGTCAACTGCATCGTCCTCGGCCGCGCCGAAGCCTTCGCCAACAAGAACACGGTCTATGATTCGTTCCTTGATGGCATCGGAAACGGCATTGGCTACACCTTAGCCCTCGTCATCATCTCGCTCGTCCGCGAGATTCTTGGCACGGGCATGCTGACCTTTGGCGATATCTTCACCTTCCTACAAGTTAATGGAGCCTCGGTTCACCTTTATATTCTTAAAGGACCGACTTGGGACTATTCCATCAGCTTGCTCGCCAACCCCGCCGGCGGCTTCTTCGTCTTCGGCGTGATCATGGCGGTCCTCGCTTATAAGAACAATAAGAAAAAGGATAAGGAAGCGGCGGAGCGGAGAGCGAAAGCCTATGCCGCTGCTAATGCGGCCCCAAAACCGGCTCCGAAACCCGAAGCGGTGGTCGTTCCGACTAAAGGAGGTGCCAACTAATGTACGCTTACTTCGTCTCGTTCTTGCTCGCGATCGTTAGCTATCTTTTGATTGATAACGTCGTGCTTCAACGTTTCTACGGCATCTGCTCCTTCATCGGCGTTGGCAACAAGACCAAGAGCGCCGTCTCGATGGGTCTTGCCGTCGTCTTCGTCATCTTCTTCAGCGCCTTAATTTGCTTCCCGATTTATCACTACGTTCTCGTTCCGGCGGGCTTGCCCTTCATGGACACCGTCGTCTACATTCTCGTCATCGCCTCGCTCGTGCAGGTGGTCGGCTTATTCATCAAGAAGTACTCGCCCGCTCTCTATAAGAGCCTTGGCATCTATCTTCCGCTTATCACCACCAACTGCGCCGTCCTTGGCGTCGTCCAAGAGAACACCGATTCCTTATTGGATTTCGGCATGTCGATGGCTAACGCCCTCGGCACGAGCTTAGGCTATTTGCTCATGATCTTCGTCTTCGCCTGCATCCGCACCCGCATGGAAGCCTATAACGCTCCGCGGGCGATGAAAGGCGTGCCGCTTGCCTTAATCACCGCTGGCATCATGGCCATGGCGATCATGGGCTTATCAGGCATGGGAGCCTAAAGATGATCACACTCGCGGGCTTAGACAAAACGACGGCGCTCATCATCGCCATTTGCGTCATTGCCTTTTTGCTCGTGGTTTTCATCGTGAGTTTCATCCTCTACCGGAAGACTCCGCCGCCAAAAGGCTGCGAGCATCTCAAGATCGATGATGGGGCCTGCAGCCATTGCTCAGAAGTGGGCTGCGACCTCTACGCCATCTATCATGAGAAAGCGAAAGACGATCCCTCAAAGGAGAAAAAAGAATGAATTACCTTTACATCCTATATGGCCTCTTGGTCCTTGCCGGCTTAGGCTTTGTCCTCGGCGTCTTTGTGACCTGGGCTGCGAAATTCTTCCATGTGGAAGAAGATCCCCGCATCGCCGAAGTCGAAAAGATGCTGCCGAACGCCAACTGCGGCGCCTGCGGTTATCCGGGCTGCCATGGTATGGCGGAAGCCCTCGTGAAAGGCGAAGTCACCAAGGCTAGCAGCTGCAAGGTTGGCAAGAAAGACAAGAACTTTGATCCTATCATTGCCTATCTCTCCACCCATCCTGATAAGGATGGCACGAAGCACGTTCCCACCCTTTAGTATTTGTTTTTCGCTATAATGAGACCATGAAAAACCTAAAGAGACCTTTTTTAGCGTTATCGATGGTCTCTTTTTTATGCTCTTGCGGGACGACTCCCTCCGTCGCCGTTAAGAAGATCGTCCCCAACGTTTTCGATACGGCCGTGACGATTTATCAAAACGATGGCAACACCACCTGCGCCAATGCGGTCGCGGTGGAGATTGAGGGGCTCGACAATATGCTCGACGCCTATCACACCACTAATAGCTCTTACCCCAATATCTATGACATCAATCACACGAATGCGACCTTGACCGTCAGCCAAAATATGGCCGATTTGCTGACTTTCATGCTGGATATGCAGGGGAAAACGCAAGGTTACTTCAATCCCCTCATGGGCAATTTGACCGCGTTATGGAAGGCGGGTTTACAAGCCGAATACCCTTATGTGCCTGCCCAAACGCTTATTGACCAAGCGGTCGCGGATATCGCGGATACGAGCACGAACTACCTCGAAATCAACGGCACGTCGGTGACCCGCCATGGCGTCTGCACGATCGATGTCGGAGCTGTCTGCAAGGGATGGGCTCTAAAGAGCATCGAGCATGTCTTCAAAGACAATAACTCCACCGACTTCATCGTCGATGGCGGCACCTCGAGCTTCTTATTTGGCTATAACAAGAACAGTTCGGAAAAAGATGGCACGACGAAAATCACCATCGATGGCGAGAATGGCCGGTATATGAGACTGAAAGACACGGGGCTTGGCACCTCGGGCACGAGCGAGCAGAACGCGACGATCGATGGCGTTTTCTATTCGCACATCGTGAATCCATTCACGGGCAGCGCGATTCCTAAGACCAAACTATCCGGCGCGGTGGGCGTTGACCCGGCCGTTTGCGATGTTCTATCAACGACGTTCTTCCTTTGCGGTCTCGAGAAGACAAAAGAATTCGCGGCCACCTTCAATGTCGGCTATTTCTATGACGATGGGACAACATTCTCTTCTGGGAATGGCTTAGAGATCTATGGGGGCTAAGCTCGACGCCGTCAAACACTTCTTCAAGGTGCACACCTGGGATTTGGTGGCGGTTTTAGCCGTCTTGGTGGGAAACGGTGCGGCCCTCATTTATTATGCCGTCCCGAGAACCACGAACGTCACCGCGACAATCTATAAAGAAAAAGAGGCCGTCAAAGTCATCGACTTATCGCAAGTCACAAATGAATACACTTTCGACATCGAAGGCAAATACACAACGATGACGATCGGGGTCAAACATAACGCCATCGCCGTTCTTAAGAGCGGCTGCCCCAATCAGTATTGCGTCCACCAAAATTACGTGAGCAATGTCACCCAGCCGATTATCTGCAGCTACAACCAAGTCGTTATTTCATTGTCCGCGAACGCTCCTGTCACGAGCATCATCATTAACGGAGATGCCAGCGTATGAGTGTCCGTAAGATGACATTGTTATCGATGATGCTGGCGCTCGCCGTGGCTTTAGGCTGGGTTGAAAGCCTTATTCCGTCCTTCTGGATTCCGGGCGCCAAACCGGGTTTTGCCAACATGGTCATTCTTTTATGTCTCTTGGAGTTTGGCTTTTTGGATGCGCTTCTCATTAACCTCGGCCGCGTGCTTCTTGTTGGGGCGGTGACGGGAACCATCTTCCAGATGGGTTTCTATATGTCCGCGGCCGGCGCGGCCTTATCGATGATCGTCATGTGGGTTTGCATCCGTTTCTTAAAGAAACTCACGATCTATGGCGATTCCTTATTAGGGGCGCTCGCCCATGACTTTGGGCAGCTCCTCGTGGGCTGGGGTATTTTAGGCAACGCGGGTGTCTTTTATTACTTTCCGTATATGGCCTTGGTATCCCTTGCGACAGGCTTCTTCGTTGCCTTTGTGGTGGACCGTTTGGAGAGGACGGGGATCATCAAGAAAGCCCTAAAAGGCGCCGCAAGTACATCTAGTTGAGTTTCCTTATTGAGTTAGAAAGGCCACTTGTCTATAATAATCCCGCTGTCTTTAAGACAGAGATGGGGCTTTAGCTCAGCTGGGAGAGCGCGTCCTTTGCAAGGATGAGGTCAGGGGTTCGAACCCCCTAAGTTCCACCAATAGTATCAACTTGGCTGAGTAGCCCAGCTGGTTAGAGCAGCCGGCTCATACCCGGCATGTCGAGGGTTCGAATCCCCCCTCAGCCACCAAGTTAGAAAAGAAGCCCCTCGGTTTGATCCGAGGGGCTTTTGCATGGATTTTGATATTTGGCTCTTCTGAAACTTAGGTTCTAACCGGGCTGCCATTAAAGGCGAATTAGCCAATTTTAGCGAGTAGTTTGTTTAAAAGAGCGGTGTCTCTTAGCAAAGAAAGAGCAAAACATTTTTTGCCCGCATCTTTCAAAGAAGCACCCACTAGATAAGCTGAACTATCGTCCAGAATTAGGAAGCGATCGTGATAGTCTTCTGAATAGCTGATTGATAAGGAAGGATACTGGCGATTGAATGTAGCGAGATCATCCTCCGTCAACGGACAACGGAGTTTTGTGATAATTCGTACAGCAACCCCAGACTTTTTCTTGGTAAGAATGTTCAAAGTGGCGACATCCACATAGCCATCGATAAGAAGGATGGACTTCTCTGCTTTTTGGATCAGGGAAACGAGGAAACTGAAGGCGTCATAAATCTGACCCTCGAAGAATAATTTCTGTTCTTCTTCAGCGTGGGAGGAAATAAAACGGAAAACTTCGGAGAATCTTTCATCGGTGCTTTTCTGGAAATCCAATTGTTTGATCTCCAAATCGTTCACGCGTTCAAAAAGTTGGGAATTATTGGCGAGGAAACGTCTCATTTTAACGAATGAACGCATGATGGCGATATTCACCTCGACCGCTTTAGGACTTCGAAGAATTCCTGAAAGCATAGCGATACCTTGCTCGGTGAACGCATATGGCAAAAAATTAAAATAACGATCGTTTTCTTTCGATGGCTTCTGAAAGGTCACAAATTGTGACCTCACAATTTCGGCTTCTTTTTCCGTCAAAACAAAACAAAAATCATCTGGGAATCGAACTTTATTTCTTTTGACTTGTTGTTTAAAAACTTTTGTCGTGACACCATAGAGTCTAGCCAAATCCTTGTCGAGCATGACCTGCTGGCCGCGAACGAGATAAATAAGATTAGAAACATCGCTGGCATCCGTAACGACTAAACTAGTTTTTTCATTCATAAAAAAGCCTCTATGGGATTCCCTAGAAGCACTTCCATAATATGCCTCGAAGAACAAGGATATTTTACCAGGGCTATAAGCCGGTGAATTTCCAATTTGTGAAATGATGATATTTTTATGATTGTGGGTGGTGACGCAATAAACTTCGGGAGATCCTATTTGATAAGCCCTTTTTACTCTTTGAATTTGGGATGGTAGCACAAAGTTCGCCCGCGCGTATCCTCATATAAGGAAGGGGGCCTCATCTTTGTGATGGCAACCTAAAAAATGATTTTCCAAGAGCATCAAATAAGTAAACGAACATGAAACATTTGCCGAGAACGGACGAACTCTTAATAATTGGCAGCAGGCAAGAGTCGTGGCGATAAAAAAGTTCTACATGTCATACTCCAAAATGCGGTATGTGGACAAAAGAAAAAGAGCCGCTTGCGCGGTTCTTGCACATGCCAATTGCCTGTGTGCGACGCTATTGCATAGCGCTTACCGAGAAGGTGGCGCAAGAACAGGACTTACTCTTGGCAATACTAAAGTATCATGAATTTTTATGAGTCTCAAGGCAATAGCTAGAAAATAGAAATTCAATATTAGGTGACTTGATTTACCGAATTTGTCTAATTTTAATCATTAGTGAGGCAACGATGTTTGACGAAAATCAGTCAATTGCGGCCCCTAAAATATAAACTTTAGTCAAGACAATGAACGGTGAATTTTGCAAAGAAATGTTAAGGTCGTTTCGCCTTCTTTTATTCTTATTTTATAATATTAAAGAAAGGAGGACCTGTAATTATGAACATTGAACAAGAAAGGCTAGAAGCTCTTGAAATCCTTTACTATTCAAACATCGAGAATCTCATCGACAAAGATCAGAGATTTTTCCGCTTCCAAGGGAAACCTAAATTTGATTTTTTCCAGAATGAAGACATAAGAATTTTTGGAAAACAGAAAAACAATGTTATCTTTTTAAACATTTTTGCTATTGATGAGGCTTATCGAAGAAAAGCCTCAGATGAAGTGGAGTATTTCCTTTTGCATGAAATAAGGCATCTTTTTCAGCATGAAGAAGTCTTTTGCCTAAACAACAATTCTGAAATTGCAATCGGCTCGGATATTATTAGAAAATGGGATTACGAGTTTTCGCATTATTCTCCAGCGACAGACGAAAAAGGCAATGCTAGTCAGGCATATGCAAAGCAAGATTGCGAAATCGATGCGTACGCTTTCGCTTATGGCGTAATGAAATACAAAGGCAAAGACGTCGATAAACTTTTTCTTCCGCCGGAAAGCAAAATAGAGATACTGAAGATGTCTGAAGAATGGGTTAAACAATTCAAATCAGAGAATATTTAAAAAGAGGATGATTAGCGGGTAATGTGCTATTAGGCCCCGACGAAGGTTTGCTTGTTGTATCATTAATCCATGTTAATCAGGAAAACCAAACCTAACGATCAAACGGAAGTGCTCTTTCTCTATGAGCAAGCCCGTTCCTATATGCATAGCTATGGCAATGTCACCCAATGGATTGGCTATCCCAACGATAAATCCTTAAAGGAAGATATGGCGAAGGGGATGTCTTATGTGGTGGAAGATGATTCGAAAGCCATCGTGGGTACCTTTGCCTTAATGAAGGAACCTGACCCGAACTATCAGGAAATCGATGGGGCATGGCTATCGAAAGGCCCTTACGTGACTGTTCATAGAATCGCTTCGAGCCAAAAAGGCGTAGGTACGTATATCTTTAAAGAATTACTAAAGCAATATAAGGATATCCGGGTTGATACCCATAAGGACAATGCGCGGATGAGAGCCTTATTGGTTAAGATGGGCTTCTCCTATTGCGGAGTGATAAAGCTTATCACCTCCGATGGCTCAGAGAGACTCGCTTACGAACTAGTGAGATGATTGAGTTGATTAGAGATCTATTGATGTAATAAAGTCTAATAAAATAGACAATAATAATAAAATAGTCTAATAGAATAGACGTTATGGCAAAAGAAAAAATCATTTTAACGCCCGACGTCCTTTCGAATTTACAAAAGGTTGGGCAAAATATCAGACTAGCACGTCTAAGAAGGGACATACCGCTTTCTTTGGTTTGCGAACGTTCTGGCCTATCAAGGCAAACCGTCGTCAACGTGGAAAAAGGGCTGCCATCTGTAAGTTTCGGGGCTTATGCGGCGGTTCTTCATGCTTTGCAGGGCTTGGACTCGGATCTCCAATTAATCGCCAAAGACGATAACTACGGCCGACTTATGCAAGATTTGGGTCTAGTAACGAAAAAGAGAGCAAGCAAAAGCAAAAAGACAGTTTTTAAGAAATAGATTAAATTTTTGTATACGACACTCATTTCCAGGCCATTTTTGTTTTAAGCAAAAACGAAAAAGGAAAATTAGAGGTTTCGAATACTTGGCTATGTGTTTTCTTTTTTCTTCATTGTGAGACTCTTTCTAGGTGGTTATAATAACGGGGCTACTTTTTATGTAGCGTTGTGTTTGGTCCATTAGCTCAGCTGGTTAGAGCAGGCTCCTTATAAGGGCAAGGTCCGATGTTCAAGCCATCGATGGACCACCAAATAACCCGGAGGCGTACCCAAGTGGTCGAAGGGGTCGGTCTTGAAAACCGATAGTGGGGCTTCGCTCCAGCTAGAGTTCGAATCTCTACGCCTCCGCCAGTCGATAGTTATCCGAACTTTGTGGGCAACACGCACAGGGTTCGTTGTTAGGTTCAAGGCGATAGACATGAAGAGTCGCTAAGGGCTGAGGGCCGCTAATGATAGCGGCCTTTTTTGTACGATGTAATCAAAAATAGTTATTAATAGATGCTATAATTTTGCTACAATAAATCCATGGATTATTCCAGCGGCCTAAAAAGCCTTCGCGAAGAAATGCTTCTTTCCCAAATGGACATGGCGAAAAAGCTTGGGATTTCTTACGCCACGGTCAACAGAATCGAAAACAAGAAGACCGAGCCATCTTTTAAGACTAAAAGAAAAATCCGAGCGCTGATGGCATCTAGGCATTTCGAAGTCGGAGAAACGGGAGGAAAATAGGAAAAATGAGTGATTTTAAAGTAAATAAACTTGAAGGAAAAACCGAGGTCTCCGAAAGCGAATATTTGGAGGCCTATATCGAGCAGATCACCCAAGAAAGCGAAAAGCTTTTTGTGAAAGATTTCTTATTCCCGATTTTAGGCGACAAGGAAATGACCCGGGTTATCCCGCAATACCCTTTCATCGACTCCGAGGGCCGTTCCCGCCGGATCGATTTCGCCTTGCTAACTGAAGACGGGAAAAAGCTTGCCTTCGAAATCGATGGGGCGGCCTATCATGCCGAAGGGGCTATTTCCTCGGCCGCTTTTGATGATAGTTTATTTAGACAAAACGAGCTTTTGTCGCATGGATGGATTTTGCGACGTTTCTCTTTTTCCCAACTCCAAGACCCGACTTGGCGCGAAAGAATCAACAACGAACTTGTTTCCGAAGTGAAGGAATACGTCATCGAAGTCAACAACAGATTTCAAGTAAAACCGAACCAAATTCAGCGCGAAGTTTTGCCTGAGCTCGAAACGAAGAGAACCCTTGGATGGTCCAAAGGCCTTGTGATTATGCCGACAGGGACGGGTAAAACGTATCTTGCGGCTATGGATTCCCTGGCCTACTTTACTGAACATCCGCATTCGAAGATTCTCTTTGTCGTTCATAGAAATCTAATCTTGACCCAATCCGAAGATGCTTTTAAGGATATTTGGCCCACTGGGGAAGCAAAATTTGGGATGCTTAACGGCGAGCGCAAAGAAAACACCCGCGACTTCGATGTTTTGTTCGCGTCTAAAGACACCCTAAGCGATGATACTATCCTGAAGTCGTATGCCCAAAACGCCTTCGACTATATCGTGATCGACGAGGTCCATCACGGAACCGCGCCGACATATCAGAAAATAATCAATTATTTCCAACCGAAATTTTTCCTTGGAATGACGGCTACTCCGGAGCGCCTTGACCGGAAAGACGTCCTTGCATTGTTCGACTACAACAAGGTTTGCGAATACGACATCAACGATGCCATCGAAAAGGGCTTTCTCGTCTCATACGAGTATCATGGTCTAAAGGACAACGTCGATTACACCAACATCAAGTACAACGGGAAGAAATACGATTTGACCGACTTGGAAAAGTCTTTGATTATCAATTCACGCAACGAGATGATTTTTGAAAAATACATAGAATATTGCCACGGAGACAAAACGATCGGTTTCTGCGTGAGCATTCGCCACGCTCAAGCCATGGCCAAACTTTTCAATTCGAAGGGAATTAAATCGATTGCCATCACGTCTGAGTCTCCGATTAGTGAAGCGGAGACGAAAGATCGTCTGACCAAAGCTTTCAAAGATGATGATTATGCGGTGGCTTTCACCGTTGACATGTTCAACGAGGGCATCGATGTTCCGAATGTCAGGGGATTGTTAATGCTTAGGCCGACCGAATCGAAGACGATTTTCACGCAGCAGATCGGACGCGGGCTAAGACTGTGCGTCGGCAAGGACAAAGTCATCATTTTGGACTTTATCGGGAATTACAAACACGCGAATTATATCCGCCAGTATTTGGCCAAGAAAGTTACTCAGAAAACTGCCGACGGGAGCAACGCTTTCGAGAAAAACGTCTACGAATACAACCCCAAATGCAAGGTTGAATTTGAGGATGATGTTCAGCAGATTTTGGATATGCAAGACCGTCAAGACCACGAAATCAACAAAGACGATCTCATCAAAGCGTATTTCGATTTGGAGGAAGAACTCAAGCGCAGGCCCAATAAAGGCGACATCGATGCTAAAGGCGAGTACAAAGTATCGAAGTACGTCTCGGCATTTGGCGGTTGGCTAAACTTCCTTAGGGAAATTGGCGAAATCACCGAGAATGGCTATCACTATCCGCAAGGCCTCCATTTCGGGCATATTCTCTACATTTTGAAATCCCTTCACGACAAGGATTACTCCGGCTGCCTAGACCCAGAATATATCAAGATGCGTGGCGATCTTTCGACTAATGGTGATATTGCGACCTTCCAGCGCCAAACAAAATACAAACTCCAAGGCATGATGGGGATGGGGCTGATAACCGATGACAGAAAACTCGGCCAATCGACCGCGTTGCCTACGCTGAGCGCAAAGGGCGAGGAACTTTATCAGATCCTCCTTCCGGTCATCAGCAACTCGGACCTTTCGTTTAAAGACAAGGATAAAGGCATTAGTTGGGAAATGACGGCTAGGCCCATGGATTTTGTGGAAGCCATTAGAACGGGACTTTCTAGGGATCAAACGGCCAGGAAAAAATACGCCGAGATGATGTTTGGCTTCGATGCGGCGGCCCAAATGGCGAGATTCCTATATTTCGATGGAAGAAAGATGAAGATGGCGAAGGGCACTTGCTATTCCGAGTTCTTCAAATCCAAATCGGTTGCCGACTATTGCGAATTTGAAGGCATCGAAATTCCGACCGAAACAGGGGCCCAGCATCGTGCCCCGTTCCTTGTTTCGATTCTGGAGACAATAGGCTTGCTCTCAACGGGGACATCCGATATTTCTTTGGACGAGATCCTATTCGACAAAACCGTCTTCAATTTGAGCCCGTCCGAAGAAAAAGAGATTAAAGCTTGGGTCGATGGAGGCGCTGACATGGACGAGATTCTAGAAGAAAGACTGAAAGAGATGTTTGGCGGCGCTTTCTACGATGAAATCATGAAGTCTTCAGTTAAAAAAGAGGTTTTATAAAATGGCAATCCACAATAAATCGCATCATAATTCCGCCCTTATGACCATCAACCGTCTGGGAAAGGAAAACATTAAACTTAAGTCCGCCAAAGACTTCACCATCCCCGAAAAGACGGACTGCATTCTGCTCAACGAGGACTGCATGGATCTGTTGAAATCCTTGCCCGACGAGTCAGTTCAGTTGATTTGCATCGACCCGCCGTACAACCTCGATTTGGAGAAGTGGGACACTTATTCCGACTATATGTCGTGGGCCGCGAAATGGTTGGACGAATCCTATCGTGTCCTCTCAAAGAGCGGTAGCCTTGTTATTTTTGGCGGTACTCAATTTCGTGACGAAAGAAGCGGCGACCTGATCGAGATTATTTACCATTGCCGCCATTCCACCAAATTCAAACTGGTTAATACAATCATCTGGCATTACAAAAATGGGATGTCCGCCCATCGCTATTTTGCTAACAGGCACGAAGAAATCATCTGGCTCGTCAAGACCGACAAGTATTATTTCGATTTGGATTCCGTAAGGGCGAAATATGACCCTGACGAACTCAAAGAAGCTTTGAAAGACAAGCGCTTAATCCCCGAAAATGTCATGAAGGGCAAAAACCCAACCAACGTCTGGGACATTGGCCGTTTAAACGGCAATTCCGTTGAGCGTGTTGGCCATCCTACTCAAAAACCACTCGAGGTCATCAGAAGGCTTGTTCTTTCTTTGTCTTACCCGGATAGTGTGGTTTTGGATTTCTTCGCTGGTAGTGGCACGACTGGTAGGGTTTGCATTGAGGAAAAGAGAAACTGCATCATGTGCGATTCCGACCAAGCATCAAAAGCGTATTTCGATAAGCACATCGAGAATATGAAAGCCTTGGGCGGGAAGAACCAGTTTGATATGGATACCGACCTGAAAACTTTCTTTCGAAAAGTTGATGAAAGAGTGACTCCAAAAAAGGACGAAAAATAGTGGCGTATTTTCGTAACGAGAACCCAGCAAAAATCGTTGATACCGATAAGCCGGAGAACCGGTCCGGTTTCGTGTACGTTGTCGCAGGCGAGGAGTATGGGGTCCCCGTTTACGAAATGAGGAAGCCGAGCCCGCTTGAGCGCGAAGCCATTGTCATGGAATATGTCAGAAGGAATAATGGCCTTTCTTTCAAAGTTTCGTGGCTTGCGGGAAAACTCGGTGTCAGCGATAGAACCATCCAAAAAATACTAAGCAATTTATCGAAAAAGGGTGCCATCCGGTCCGAACCTAATTTCGGAAAAGACGGAAGGCAATCCGGGAGTATTTACTTTTGGACTGGCAACGTGGATCCAATAGTCGGCGCTCCAACCCTGAAAGACCTCTACCATAGGAAGAATGACTATGGTTTTCGCAGTTTCACTTGGGATGATTTCAAAGTCGTGCCCGGAAATTTTGACTCGGTCCAAGAAAAAATCGATGCTTATTATCGCTATATGGAACTTATCGCAATTAAGAAAAGACTGACGAGAAAGAAGAAAGCGAGAGCGGCGGAGCAATTAGAGATTCTGAGGCATTTTGGGGTAAGGGACGCTAGAGAAAATCGGGTATAATCAAACCGATGAACAAAGGGAAGACGCACAAGCTAAAATGCCCCGTATGCGGGGAGTATACTATCGACGATCCTTTCGACATCTGCCTGGCGTGCGGATGGGAGAACGACGAATTTCAGAACGAGCGCCCCGATTTTGCCGGAGGCGCAAACAAACTGTCGCTCAAACAATACCGGAAATGGCTCGCTGAGAAACGGGCGGAAAAGCCCGATTTCTATTGGGACAGAGACTCGACTACCCAAGCCGGAGAAGAAGACGAGCCGAAAAAGACCGAACGCCCGAAAAAATAGGGCGTTTTTTAAATCGTCAACAATTTTTGCAAATAAATGATAGCCTGAAAATTCCGATGGAATGGGCTTATTTTTAGGTGGAATTTTTGGCCTACCAAGTTGACGGGTGAAATTTGGTACTTGTTAAGTGAAGGGGACAAATTCGCCCCTTTTTCGAGGCACCAAAAGTTAAAGGAGGCCAAAAAATGGAGAACGAAGAGAAAGAAAACGGCGTCGTCGGGACGCCGATCACCGGGCCGGAGAAGGCCATACCGGGAATCGCCCAAAGTTCGGAGAGCGCTCGGGGAACATCTCGACCCCAGGTAGTACCCTCAGAAGAGGACGAAAACGCCCAAAAACGGGAACAGGATAAGGAGGTGGCGCAAACTGCGCCAGCTCCGCTTCCGAAAAGTTCGGACAGTGGGAAACCCACATGGCGCCAAAACACGCCAAAACGAAGCCAGAAGGAGGTCAAAAAGGACATCGGATCCTTCTCGCGAGACTTCGGGCCGTCCCTCCTCAAACTGATGGGCGAGGACAAGGCCTTCATGGACGAGGTGGACGGAGCGGTCAAGGAGGAGAACTTCATCCAGTCCCTCATCGACAGGAAAGACGTGGGCGACCCGCTCATCCGAGGGCTGGCAGACTATTGCATAGACCTTTCGGAGGGCGCGGCGAAGGAGCAGGGGATCGAACACGACACCACGGTGGTGAGGGAAACCGCCTTGCTGATCCTCAAAATCGCGTTCATCGGGGCGAAGGAGCTCATCGAGAAGGAGGGATCGGCCAATGCTTAGCACCCATTTCAAGCAGAACGACGCCAAGGACAAGGCCGTCCTCTATCTCCGCTACTCGAGCGACTCCCAGACCGAGAACTCCATCGAGGGGCAGCGCCGGGAATGCCTCGCTTTCGCCAAGAGCAAAGGCATCGACGTCCTCGGCGAGTATGTTGATCGTGCCAAGACTGGCATGAGCGACGACCGCCCAGATTTCCAGCGCCTCATCCGCGATTCACTGAGCAAATCCTTTGGGAACGTGATCGTTTGGAAGAGCGACCGCTTCGCGCGCGACAAGGCCGATGCCGTTAACTACCGCCGAAAACTGATGGATAGCGGGGTGAAGCTGATTTCGGTCACGGAGCCCAGCATCGACGGCCCGTTGGGCACGCTGATGGACTCGGTGACGGAAGGGATGAACCAATATTACTCGGAGGAACTTTCGGTGAAGGTCAAGCGCGGGATCCGCGAGAACGTGCTGAACGGCAAGACCATCGGTGGGGTAAGCCAATTCGGCTATCGCTTCGACGCGGGCGGCCATTATGAGATTGATCCGGTGGAGGGCCCCATCGTCCAAGAGGTCTTCCGCCTCTACGGCGACGAGGGGAAGTCAATGTTCGCCATCACCCGGATTCTGAAGGAACGGGGCCTGCTCCGGTCGGATGGCTCGCCGATCACCCACAGCACCGTGGAGCGCTGCCTTCTTTCGGAGCGCTACGTCGGCGTCCTCAAATGCGACGGCGCGAGCAACGACAAGGCGATACCCGCCCTCGTGGACAAAGACTTGTTCGAGCGCTGCCAGGATCGGCGGAAGAAGCGGAAGCATTGCAGCTACCGCCAGGGCGACGGCGCGGCCTATTGGCTCACCGGGAAGGTCTTTTGCGCCAAGTGCGGTGGCGAATACCGCGGGGAGTCCGGCACCTCGATGACCGGGCGGGTCTATTCCTACTACAAATGCTCCGGCGCCAAGAGCCATAAATGCGGCGCCAAGCCGATCCCCAAGGATTTCCTTGAGCGGAAGGTGTGCCAGGCGGTTCTCGCCATCGTGTCCGACTCCCGCTTCGCCGGCCCAATCGCCGCCGCGATTTATTCCCAGCAGTCGAAGGAGACGCCGGAGTCCCTGTCGATGAAGAAAAGGCTGGGCGAGGTCAACGTCGCCATCAACAATTTCCTGAAGGCCATCGGGATGGGCATCGTGACCGAATCGACGAAGAGCGAACTCATCAAGTTGGAGGCTGAGCGAAAGGACCTTGAGAAGCACATCGACGAACTCTCCTTCGGCAGCCCCAAATTCACCAAGGAGCAAATCGAAATGGCCATGCGGATGCTGGCCTCGCATAGTATCGACTCCGAACGAGAAAGAAGGGCTTTGCTCGATTCCTTCGTTGGACGGGTCGTCATCGAAGAGAATGGCGATATTAAGCTGGAATCGGACCTTTTCGGCTATTTACCCACAGAAGCGGAGCAGGCCTTACTCGAGTTAAAAGTTCGGATAAGCGACCGACTGCCCCGCCAAAACGAACAAAAAAGGCTGCAAATCGCAGCCTTTTATTGTATTATCCCTGCAAAAACCGCGTAGATTGACTAGACTGAAGCACTTGCGGAACTGCTAGAAGAACTGGCTCCTGACTCGCCAAGATCGTTAACGTACATTTCATTAATTGTGAAATCTAAACCATTATATGGGGCGTGCGTGCCGTCGGTGCCTTTTTTCCAATAGTCATAAACAGGATCTGTTTGAGTGGCCTCGGTTTGAGATACATAACGATACTTTGAATTTGGAAGATCAGTGAATTCAATGGTGAAGAGAACGGTGAAAGAGGTGTTGGCTGGGGCAACGCCATTCCAAAACTGATAACCGCCGGCAGGTAAATCATCCAAAACGTCGTCATATTGGAAATAATCAGTAGGCCCGGCAAGCATATTTGTACTCATAAACGTTGTCGCGTTGGCGGCGTTTACGGAATCGGTTGACGACAAGGCATAACCTTGGGAATAGATGTCAATATCAGACGCAAGAACAACCCCGCGAGTTGTAAGGTTATCATTTTCATCAACAATTCGATTGGTTGTGCTTTCTGGTGATGTAAATTTTGTTAGGCGAAGTTCGACGTTATGAGGAACGCTGAAGTCGGAAGTGATTTCGATAGCGAATGTATGGCAATAGCCTGGGGTCGCATACCGAATATCGAGAGGGCCGTTTTCAGTGAATTTCCCACCTGAAATTGGTATGAACTGGGTGTCATAAGAAGTCACGTGTTGTACAACCGTTCCGCCGGCTCCCGGGACGCGTGGATCACGATAACCGCTGAATGTTTTTGTGGTGTCGTTCCAATTTCCACTATAATACTTGACCTGGAACTTAAGCTTATTGGTGTTTACAAGGACTTCGCCAAACGTCACGGTTACCTTTCCGTATCTTGCGTTGAACCAAGCGGCCGTACTGACACTTAGTGAGGAGATAGTTAAAAGACACATGCCGATTCCTAGCAGCATCTTAGTTTTTCTTTCTTTTCCTAAGTATTTCCACTTAAGCATCATGTTACTTGCTCCAAAGTGGCGGCTGAGTATTTCGTGTCGTTAGTGGGAGGATACGAAGCGTTGTTGTATCCCACGTGTACGAGCGATGAGGCTCCGCTGTTGCCTTTTTCACGATAGTAATAATAAGTGGCGTTGCCAGTCGAAATAGCGCTGGCGATATTGAAGCCAACTTTAACGCCGGAAGCAACGTTCCAATGGGTGAAAGTGTCGCTGGTGGTGTCGAAATGCAAAGCGGAATCGCTTGTATCGTAAATGTAGTCAACGTTTTGCGTTAAATCAGACGTGGTCGCGTATGCGTTCGTGAAAACGGACTGGAAGGAGAGAACGTTCAACTGCAAATCGCCATCGAGAGCGAAACGGCTGTTGTAATAGTGGTTCTCACCATCGTTCGGCCCACGTTGAGACTTGGTGCCAGTCGCCGAGAAGCCGCGGTTCTGATAGCTGGTCTGGTCTTGCTGGAATGGGCCATTCCAAACGCGGTAGTCATCGTTGTCTTGCTCGAGAGAATCGGTCTTTCCGGGGCCAATAGCAAAACACGGATACCAAGTATCGTTACTAAAGAAGGCATCGTAATAAGCGGCCCACCAAGAAGAGGTGCGGTTAACGTGAATGGAGACGGTCGTTTCGTGGAGCTGACCATCGGCGTAGATTGGGAATGAATCAGGATCGTAGATGGTTCCGACTTCGTCTGGGGTTGCGTCGCGATAAGGCATCCAAGAGTTATCATCCGGTGGATTTTCATAGGTTCTATTGCCATCGTCATCCAAAATGATAATTTCGTTGGATCCTACTTTTGGATGGTGCAGGTCGTACCACTGGCAGTTCTGAAGGTAAGAGTCTTGATAAATGAAACCGTGGAAGCTGCGGTCGCCATCATAGGTATAGGTTCCTAAGCGGCACGGCTGATAACGGCAAACCTGGTAGTTATAAGCGTTATAAAGAACCTGCCACGAATTGGCGGTTTTGTTCGTATTGGTGGTCGTAGCAACATACGTGATCTTGAAAGTCAAATCGAAAATGTTGTTGCCCATGATGGTGTTGATGAGGTCAGTGTTATCGCCTTTGGTGTAAACCCAGAAACCGCTTGACACGCAATATTTGCGGACGAGGTTCATGTTCTCACGGAAACGCGATGTGTCGAAGTCGCCATACAAAATATCGTCGGGTTTATACATGTAAAATTGACGGTAACGATAGCTGCCTGGATAATAGTCGTGGTTTTTATAATCGTTATAGGTGCTAATCGAATTTCTTCCGATAGAAGATCCGCTGTAATGCGATAAATCGGTGTCCAAATAGTACTGGACTTGGTTGGCTTTAGGCGATGATGTGGTGATATCCTTTTCGTTCACTTCGCCATCGTGGTTAATATCGTTGATGTAATTGCCATCAGCATCTTTATCGTAAGATGGCCAAAGGAAGTTTTGGGTTTCTATGGCTGTATAGCTTTGACCTGCGAGTCCTTCGGTAAAACGAAGAGCCTGGATGTTTTCAGCGTGCTGCACCCCTCCTTTGCCATCATCGTAGGTGTAACTGACGTCAGTCGCGTGATAAGCTGTTGGATAAATACGCATGTACTTATAAGGATCGCTTGAAGTATCGGCGCCATAGGCTGTGGTCAAGGCTCTCATAAGGGCCATTTGCTGGGTAAAATCACTGGCTTTAGTGAAACGTCCGGCCCGTCCTTCGGCGATATCGTCGGCGGTCTTGATGCCAGGGGCGACGTAGTTAACCCAGGAAGTTTGGCTGTTTGTGAAGTCGAAAGTGTGGCCGTATTGGTTTGATCCCGTGCCATCGCGCGAATCATCGCCGCGGCTCCGGCCAATGAGGGATGTGGAAGATTGAGCTTTGCGCCCTTGGATGATGATGCGGCCGTTATCCGAAGCGCTAAAGGAATTGCCGCCAACGAGGCCGAGACAATTGGCTTTGCCATCAAGGTGACCGACAAAGAAGCCAACATAGATTCCGTGGAAGTTAGCCGTCGAACCATTACCGTCGGAAGTCCAAATGGTTTTGAAGCAGCCACGGATGGCTGAGGTCGTAACTTGACCATCGCTGCTCGATAGACTGATGGTATCGGTTGTGATGGCTCCGCTGCCAAGGATGTTGAATTCGTAACGTTCGACCGTATAGGCGCAAACGCGCCCATTAATAGTGGCGAAAATGCGCCCTGTCAGCATGACTTGGGTAAGGCTTGAAGAAGCAAGCTCCGTATCTCGTTCGGTGACCCACGAACCATTGGATAAGTGAAGCCGAGCGGTGTTGCTGGAGGTCCATTCAATTGGGAAAGAAACATTTTGGCCGTTAATTGGGGCCGTTATCGATTCATCAAGGCCAGAGATAGTCGAACTCGTCGCGGAACTGGTCCAACTTAAATATCCAGACTGGGCGTTTCCGCTTGAATCAGGGGCGGCCGGTTCGGCAAGGTTAGGAGCATAGTTCTTAAGATATTGATGGAGTGGGTTCGTGCTATCGGCTCCGCCAGTGTAGGAACTGTCGCCGACAATAATCGTTGGAGCGCTGAGTAAGAAATTTTTGACGGTGGCGGTGGCATCGACATAACCAAACATGCCGATATCCCAGGTTTCGCTGCCATTCACGATTAGGTGAGAAATGGTGTGGCCACGTCCATCAAAAGTGCCAAAGAATGGCTGATCATCGCTTCCAATTGGGAGAAGAGGAGTCGGATCGTTATTCCATTCAATATCATTGGCGAGAATGAAATAGGTTTGCTGCTGGAAAAGACCAAGGGCGGTAAGTTTTTGAAGATTACGCAATTGCGCTGGCGTGGAAATTTGGTATGGCGAAGATTGGGAGCCGCTGCCAGCTTGGAAATAGGTGGAGACCATGGCGTCGGTCTGATACTGCAAAGCAAGATGGTTGTTGCTAAAGGTGAGATAAGCCGCATATGTAATAACCGCGCTTAACGCGACGGCACCCGAACTCACTAAAGCCCCGAGCCAAATCAAGGCTTTTCGAAGAGTTCTGTTTGGGTTTGTTGTTCCGTTAATTTTCATACGGTTGGCTCCATGTAAAAGTAAAGCGGTAGCAAGTCATCATAGATGGTTGCGTAAGTGTTGAAACGTCCGAGCGGATAGTTGGATTTGGAACCAGTATCGTACATAACCGTTTGCTTAGTGATGGTATCCTGGTTCGATACTAAGCTGATTTTTTTATTCGTATTCACGGTGATACGCCAAGTCAAATTCAGCGCGCCTTCTGTGATTTCGGCGTCATTTAATGTGTCGACTACCGTGCCATCTGTGTGGCTAGTAGAAAGATAAGGGTTATTAGCGCCACCCGCATAAAGATATCCATTTGAGAAGTCGCCACTTAAATAGTTGCCTTCGCAAACGGCATGTAAGCTTTTTAGCGTCCAAGCGTTGGATATGCCGCCGATAGTGAAAACGTCTAGTGTACTAGAAAGCCACGGATCCGTGCCACCACCGGCGTCTTCAGGCGGAGTGACTGTCGGGTTTATACCGCTGTTGATGGTGACACTAACGCCTTGGCGGCCCCTATTGCTGTAGGTTACCGTGGTAACGCCATTTACTGTGGTGCTCTTCCGGTACATAACCATCGTAGTGCCCATTGCATAGGCTGTGCCAGAGTAATTGGATGTGCAAATAATGATTCTCTTACCGGCTACGATTTGGCTTTGATCAGTGACCAAAGCCCAGTTTTTACTAATCACTTCTATGACAAAAGTGGTTTTGACGTTGATGCCGCCATAGGTGTAACTGGCCGTAACAGTGATGTTTCCTACGGTTGAAAGCGTTGTACCATGGACGAGGGTTCCATCTGGAGTTGACATGCTGAATCCCGTCAAAGAGGTGATGGTTCTCGTTGATTCGTCACCCGGAGTGGTGATGACATTGGTGTAGACTTCCGCCGTGCTGTTATCGCTGTAAGTGGCGGTGACCACCAACCACGTTGAATCAAAAGCCGATCCAACAAGATACCTTGCTTTGGTTGGCATCGTCGTAATGGTTAATAAAGAAGCGCTTAAATCCGCCGTTCCGTTTGTGACGGTAACAACGAAAGAGGCCATTTTTGTCACACCCAGGAAAGTATAGGAAACGTAGATGTATTGGGTCGAACTGGTTAATGGGGTTCCCGAAATAGGAGAAACGATGCACTGGGAAGTGACATCCGCAGTCGTCGTGGCCGCTTGCACGTCGTTGTTGATATATGTGGCTGTTACAATCATACCAGTTAAATCCAAAGCGTTTGTAGGGTCTTCGTTCTCTCCGGCAATCGTATAAGTGGTTGTCGTTGGGAGAGAAGTCAATGCGATGGAATCCAAATGTTTTGTGGCGGCGGTAACGGTCACCGAAATGGTACCAGTAATAGTGCTAACGTCGTTTTGGGCAGTTACGTTGATAATGCAGGTTCCAATAGAAAGAGCGTGAACCGTGACGGTCGCTCCAGAGAATGTCGGAACGGCAATAGATGGATCGCTGCTTTCGACGCCTGAAATGGTGGCACCGTTGCCAAGAGTGGCAGTGCTATTGTCGGTTTCTCCCGCCGCGATGCTCATGGTTTTCTTGGACAAGGAAATACTTGGTCCTTGGTTAAGAGAGTTTTGGACGAAGAGAGCCGGGAAAGAGTTCTCGTCGATGGTATATGTCTTGTACTCGCTATAACGGTTAAGCCATTTCAAATAGTAAGAAGGATAGGCGACGTTTTGGATATATGCGAGGTTATTTTGGAAGGTGATATTCCAGTGGGCTGTTGCATCATTATCTGCGAGAGTCGGCGTCGCTATTAATTTGGTTTTATCGCTGGAACTGGAGATGTGAAGATATCCTGGATAGGATCCGCCAAGCGCGTTCAAATAATACGTTCCGTTATTAGGAGCAATGATGATGCGGGCGGCGTCCGTGGAAACGCTGGCGTTCAAAGTCAAGGTTGAATCGACGATGGCGTTAGCGCTTGTGGCATAACGGCAATAATAGTTATTAGTCAGATATGTGCTTCCAGCACTATCAACCTTGCTGACGGCTGTGTCGCCGTTGGATTCACGGACACTTAATAATTTCGCGCTTCCATTGGAGGAGCTGCCGATAACGTATTTAGCGCCATCGCGAAGTTGGGTCGTGCTTGTAACGAGCGAGAAGCTGGCCTCTTCAGCGACGGTGATAACGAAAGTGGTCGTTAAACCTGTATAAGTGACCATGACGTTAATCGAACCAGCGGTGTTTAAGGCATCGCCATTAGCCGGGTTAGTGGAGAAACCGGCAACGTTAGCGGTTGTTCCATCGTTGAAAGTGGCAGTGACAGCCAATCCGGTTGTGTTAAAAGCCGAGCCAAGAATGAAGGTTGTCGTTGGCATACCAGTAGTATTGGCGGTGATATAAGAAATTGATTTTGCTCCAGCCGCAACGGTGACGGCTATGGTGGCAGAACTGGTTTCGGTTCCATTGGTTCCGGTGACGGTGATAGTGGCGGTTCCTGCCGCAACGCCAGTAACTTGAATGGTAACGTTATCGGTGTCGACAACAGCGGTGGCGATAGTGTCGGCCGTTGTGGCTACCGTATAGGTTGGTTGGGCAGAAAAAAGTACATATTCAGTAGTGACGGCCGAAGTTTCGCCGGCAGGCAAAGTTAAGGTAGTAGGAGCCACAATGACAGTAGGACCATCATAAACGTGTACGGTTAAAGAAGCCTGTGCCGATTCACTTGCCGTTGCATATGAAGCGGTCAAAGTGATGATGGTGATGCCGGTTGTCGCGCCAATAGTTACATTTAGTGTGCTGCCCGAAATGGCACCAGAAGCTATGGCTGTATTCGGATTTGAAACAGTAACAGTTGGAGTTCCTGTGAAGTTATATGTCGAAAAACCAATAGCCGCGGTCGTATTAACCGCGGTGTTCAGACGGGATCTATCAAGGATTATTTTGGGTACCTTGTTAGTAGAAAAATAAGCATCGGTTGAAAATTCGACGCTTATTGTACAAGTGATACCGAAACTCAATTTGCTAGCATCGTTTGGGGTATGCGTTTTGAAATAATTGGTCCATTTTTCGGGATCGATGCGGAATTCCACCAGAGTCGCTTTTGAATAGTAATAGTCAGTTCCGTTAAGAACGTTATAGCCAGGAATATAGCACTGATCGAGAGGAGTAAGACTTTGGTCGTAATTGTAGCCGGTTAAATCGTTCTCTGCAGAATAAAGTTCAATCGTACTGGTGCTACTGGTGATTGAGGTCCAAGCACTTTTGCGGTAGGTGATATTGGCATAAGCGGCAGTGAGACCGCTCGTATAGCGGGAACTATCAGTATTTTGAACAGTGATGAAACGACATTGGTAGTCTAACGAACTGGTCATGTCGGTATAACCGGTAGGAGCAGTTACATAGGCGATGCTGTTGATGTTGGCTTTGACAAATCCTTCGAGAACAGGTTTGATGTAGCGCAATTCGAAATAAACGTGTGGGAAGTTTCCTTCGGACATCGAAAGTTCGTGATCGTAAAGTTGGGAATAAGTGAAACCAGATAAGACGGAACTAGAAAAGTTGATATTCCAAGCACCTTGAGAATCGTGGTCGGTTTTTGTGGCATTGAACAATTGAGTTCCGTTATTTTTGTTATACGCATTAGGAACAGGGTTGGTTGTATCGACACCTTGTTTGTAGGCATAAGCGTCGACAATCAAGGAGTTGCCCTCGCTCTTCAAAGTCGCTTGATCAACGGCGTGATTGTCGAGAGAAAACCAGGCAAAAGTTCCTACAGCTGCTGCCAAAATAGAAAAAATAAGCAAAGTGCCGGTAACCAGCACTTTACCTTTTGTTGCAAACAAGTTTTTGAATTTGTTAAACATTGTAACCAAGGAAATTAGCCAGGGGCCATCTCGGTTATTTGAGATGCTTTGTTGGTGAGACAAGACAGACGTCTTTGTCTTTGGCAACTACTATTTTATTGTCCCCTCGCGTGCGTGTCAATGCGTGTACGCATACGGCTGCGGCCGAATATTTCTTTGCCTATCCTCTAAATCTCCTTTCAATTTAGCAAAATCGATATTTTGTTTTCTTCTCAAGAGCACATCAAAAGTGATAGAGTTATTTTTGAACATGTTAGACACAAAGGATAAAGATTTGGATTCAGTGGCGAAATTGGTGCTTGGCCAGTACGCTCTTTCTGATGCGATTTATTTCTCTTTGCTAGACAGTCAATCCTTGTTCACGGATCCCTTTCAATTTCTTTCAGGAGACATCAACGAATTAGGCCTAAAAAAAGGCCCGATTTCTTTCTCCACGTTCTCATATCAGGATTTGGGTGGCAACGACCCCGTCGGAGCATTTGCTAACAAACGTTGCCTTGCGATGACCAAAGCTCTTCGTCAAAACCAAAAAGACCATTTTGAGTTCGAATTGACGTTTTTCGCCGGTAAAACTTATTTACTATATTCTTGTTTATTGGGTTACGTCCAAGACCGCAAAACTTTTGTTATCGCATTGAAGAGACTTCGTATTCTTGAGTCATTTGTAACAGGTTTGGTGCAGAAGGCCTCAATCGATACCACGACCGGTCTCGAGAACAAAGATGTTTGCCTTCGCGAAATCAACGCCCTCCCATTGGATGACAAGTCTTTCGTTATCTTCATGGACCTCAATAACTTCAAATTGGTTAACGATGTTTATGGCCATACGGTAGGGGATATCATCCTTAAGAGATTCTCCGATGTTTTGAAGAAAGATCGTTTCAAATCCTTTGATCCATATCGTTTCGGCGGTGATGAGTTTGTCGTTATTGCTCGTAACTGCACCGAAGCGTTTGTTCGCCGTTACCTTGATGAAGTCCAAACTCATTTCGCTCTAGCGGTGAGCGAGAAAACCGGTATGAGTTTCTCCGCCGGTGTCATCAAAGCCAGTTGGACCTTAACTTCTCCGTTGTTCCTTATCACTCTTTCCGATAGAGCGATGTATCTCGCAAAAAAGAAAGGATGCTCCTATTACATCCTGACTGATCAAGAAACCAAGGACTTCATCGCCCATCCGTTAGCAGAGTCCCCGTTCTAAAAATCCCTGTAAATCCTAATTAAAGGCCCTCAAAAAGGCCTTTTTCTTTTGTGAATTTCAGATGTACTGGTTCGATTCCCGTATTCCGCCCCATAAGAAAGTCAAAAGAAAACCCCCGGAATCGTCCCGAGGGTTTAGATTATCTAAAGCGTTAGTTTAGAAATTAGGCAGCGTGCTGGACACCAGTGAGGTTGAGAGTAAGTCCGACGTGACCAGAAATGCAAACGTCAGAAGCGTTGCTGTCGGTTCCTTCAATCCACATAGAGATGGTGAGAAGTCTCTCATCGTTCAAAGCCGGAAGCGTGCAGAGATATTCTGGTTTAGCGCGAGCAACGGCATTAGAAGTGGCCGGAGCAGCAAGGGTCCCCCTGCCATAATATTGAGTTTCGCTATTCGGAACGAGTGAATCTTTAGTTAACTCGTGAGTATAAACTTTAGAGCCAGCGAAGAAAGCTTCGGTTCCACCAGTTGAAGTGGTATCAATAACTTCGTTTGTTGTGTCGTTGGTGTTCGGATCCCAAAGCGTTCTGCCAATCTTAGTATCCGGAGTGGCTGAAGCGGCATCGAAAATGCCGACACGAGTGGCCAAAGCAGCTTTGGCACTATTTGTTGCATTCACTGTCGTGCTTGCAGCAACACCAGAGCCGGTTCCAATGTAGACGTCGGTCGAGACGTCCGAGTTGTTGGTGACACGGACAGTGAATGTCATGAAATATGTGGAGTTGGCAGAGTTGTTAACGCCTGTTGAAACTCCGGTGGCGTAATAAACGGAAGCACCTGAAGAATAACCAGTGCCTAAATAGTTCTGCGGACGAATAAACGATTGGCCGTTACCAGAAAGGTCGACAACCTGAGTGGTAGCGCCGGTGATGTTAACAAATGCGTGGTTGTTGGTATCTTGGGCAACGGTGGCAGCCTCGCCAACGACGTTGCCAGGAATGTGGTTGTTTTCCGGCTGGTCAGTATCTAAGAAAGACACAGAAATGTGGGTGGTATCACCACGGACAATTGCATCATTGAAAGTGACCTTAGCAGTATTTTGGGTAGTGAACCAAGCGAAGGTCGAGACACCGGCAATGCCAGCAGTTCCAGCGAGCATAGCGGCTAAGCCAAGAATGACTTTTGTCTTGTTTTTCATAAAAAATAAATCCTCTCTATTTTGAAACAAGTGTTTCGGATAGCGATGGATTCTAATGGTTTTCGTAACATCGCATTGCGAATGGGCAATGTGCTTACTCTGCTCGACGGGGGCAACCGTCTTCGTGATCGCAAGCATCTATATAATACACCGAGGGTGGTTTCGTTCAAGTAGGATTTTTGTCATTAGGTTAATCCCTTTTAACAAAAACACGCGCGTACACAAACCTTATAAGGTGCATTAGCATATTGAAAAGTATGTTTTTAGTAGTTTATAATCTTATATACGGTTACACATTTCTTCGATAGCGGTCGCACTTGTTCGTGAGTGATTAATAAGTATCGACTTTGAAGGAATTATGCTAAAATAACCAGGAAGAAGACACACAAACATGGATAAGAAAACTAAAAAGACGCTGATTATTGTTGGCGCGATTGAAGCGGTGATTCTTATTTTCTGCCTTACTATTTCTATCTTGGTTCTATCGAAATGGGATGCAACGGCCACTCCAACTCAGCGTCTTGAACGTTATGGTTGGATCGGATGGCTCCAAAATAACACAACCGCATTTTTCCTTTTGATCGTTCTTCCGGTATTCATCATTTTCTTGGTTGATGCCGTGTATCTAATCGTGTACTCCAGCAAAAAACCGAGTGCCCTTACAGATGAAGAACGTGAGGCCATTCAAGCCCAGGCTCGTGAAGAAGCTCGCAAAGAATTAGAAGCCGAAATGAAAGCAGCCAACGAAACAAAGGACGAGAAGAAGTAAATTAGTGCTTATTCAGTTAGCGGTCCCTAGGGACCGCTTTTTTAGTGGTGGTGGAAGGAAAAAGTGATATTGACAAGTAGAAAAGCAAGCACTATCCTAGTACGTGTCAAGAGCAAAACCGACCGAAAGGCGGCGACGCAAAGCTATAGGGCCTTCGCAAGATGGTAGCCAGTTGCCAAAGGAACAAAGACAACACAAGGGGATAGTTGGCTTTGTGGGCAACTTAGTTAACATCCTGCTTTTTGTTCCTTAAAGGGCTTGTCGATGGATCAGAATGCCCCAACTCACGTGTTCTAATGGTAAACGAGAGTTTGGTTGGAGCTATAGACCCAGGGATAAGTAGTTTTACTGTCCCGCTCTTGATACAGAGTCCACTTTCAGCATATTCTTTAATATGGCTCAACAAGAACCTGACCTTAAAAACCAAAACCAATCTCCGGTAAATGCGGGATCGGGAGCGGGCGCGTCAGCGCCTACAACCGCAACGCCCGCGCCTGCGCCTTCTAGCGCGCCTGTTTCTGTCGCACCTCAAAAAGATGCCCCAGCCAATAAGCCGGATGCCAAGCCTGCCATAACTGACCCAAAGAAGGGCCCGGTAGGCAAAGATCCGAAAGCGTCCAAGAAAGCTTACCGCGAGGTTCCGAACGAGACCTTTATACGGCGCCGCAAGCAGAAGCGCGTGGCTCTCGTTATTTTAACTGTCAGCGGAATTGGCGTGCTCATGTTAGGGATTATTGCCTTCTTGGGACAAGTCTCCGGTAACTTTACCGTCAAGATTGACTCCCGAGCGGACTTAACGATGGACGACACCGATGGCACGTTTGTTCAGAAAACATCGTACCTCAAGGCGACTGGCCTTAAGAATGCCTCGACGATCTATGCCGACAATCTTCCAACGGATGACATTGTTGATAGTTCCTCTGGCGGAAGCAAAAACGGCGTCAAGACCACCGAGAGCCATCCTGACTATAGCGTGGACACCTATATGTGCTACACGTTCTACGTCAAGAATGTTTCCAAGGACTCGTCCAATTTCAATTTAGCCCTCAACATCGATGCCTATGAAAATGGTATCAATGCCTCTTGCTCGCTTATTGATATCGTGCGGTTACGGCTGTATTGCAATCCTTTCACTGAAGGTGAAACTAGCACAACCCATGACAACAAGACTTACGCCAATCTTAACAAAGATGGCAAGAGTTCTGAAATCGTGAGCTATGAAAATTCCACCGAAGAAAGAAATCGCGAGGCAGCTACTCCGTTCCTTAACAATAAGACCGTGCTCAATGAGGATTACACCTTAGGCAGCCAGGACATGTTCCGCTACACCGTTGTGATGTGGCTTGAAGGATTTGATCCCGATTGCAAAGGGTCACAGCCAACACAGGCTTATGTGACATTTTCTATGTTCTTCTCGGTTTTATAGGGATGTACCAAAACGGTTAAAATTCGTAAATACAAAAATTATAGTGATTCGAGCAATTTCCGGCTATTTTTGACTGGGATTGCTTTGTTTTCTATGACACTTGGTGTTTTCGTTACTTCAACCGTTGCTTGGTTCGACATCTCTAATAACCTGATTGTCAACAATTTGGAACTCGGATTTTCCGACAAAGATAAAGGCGTGCAAGTTTCGTTTTCTGCTAATGGAACTAAATATTCTACGGCCGCAAAGGATACCTTGGAAAATGAAACGCCTTATCGTGAAAAGTATCCGTTGGTGCCTGTCACTTCTGCTTATCAAAGCCAGTGGCTAAATGATTCAACCGTTTTCGATGATACGGTCCCGGTTCTCCATGTAAGTCCAACCGATAACGACGTAACGACAGTTGGCTTTATTCAATTTCCTGTTTATTTCACAACTGCTCAAGACGGGTACATTTATCTCGATTCGAAGACTAGTCTAAAAGCCAATACGGAAGAAAATGCTAAATCAGCTAGCAAAAATAAAATCAGTCAGTCGGTTCTAGACAAAATCGAGCGGTGTTCGAGAGTTAGTTTCTATAGCGACGATTGCGGTTTTAAGATTTATGAGCCAAATGTTCTTCAATCGTCAAACACCGCCTTCGCCGGTCGTCTTGATCTCAATCCGTTTGATACATATTACGATTACAATTCGAGCAAAGAAGAAATTCTTTATGGCGAATACAATAAAGAAGACAATCCGGAAATCTATCACGGTCTCGCGCTTTCAGAAGACGTTCCGTTAGTAGGTGATTCTGATTGTTTTAACGCCGGTACGAAAGCCGGTGTTGCGCCTCTTGACTTGGAAACTAGCATTTCAAAGGGCGGTTTAAAGATCGCCCACGAAAAGACTTATCCTTTGTCAGAGATGACTCCCCCAGAGGATGGTCAATCTTTGGGCAATCCGATTACTTATTGTTATATGGGCGAGCCGAAGAAAGTCATCATGACCGTTTACGTTGAGGGTTGGGATTTAGATGCAGTTGTTGCGGTTGTACAGGCATCTTTCAATTTAAACCTGGTCTTCAATGCTGTCTATATGCCTAAAATCAGCAAATAAAGGGGGCTTCACACAATGGGCAACTATTTCTATTACTTAAAGGAAATACTCAGTGCGTTCTTCAAGAACTTGGGTCAATGGTTTTATGACCGTTGGGCTTATCCTTGGGTGCGTGTCCCTGATGAGTTTAAGCAATATGGCGATATGTATAGCGCTTTGTCGCCGTCTTTCGGCGTTGGCGGTTGGATCATGTTCGTCATCTTCGCCATTCTCTTTATCGCCCTTATTGGCGCTATTCTCTTTTTGATTTTCTGGCTTATCCGCAAATACGTTAAGTTCTACAAGTCGCAAGTTGATAAGGATCGTTTAAGAGACGAAGTCGAAAAACTCAACGTCGAACTTTATAACGCGATTCAAGAAAAGAACCGAGTCTTGGCTCTCCAAGTTGGTCAATTAGGCTTAAAGAGACCAGAAGATGTCATGAATGCTGCCGCTGGTGGATCCGCCGGTGGAGCGGAAAGCGAAGAAACCAATAAAGACGATCCTTCTCTTGCTAACGCTCGTTTCCCGCGTCTTATTCAGGTTGATAGAAAATATGCCGAATTAGACACCAAGGTTGTTATGAAGACCGAAGATTTGATCGGCCTTGAAGATCTCTGCAAACGTTTCAGAATGTTTGCCGCTTCGCAATTAGGACTTTATTACACCATCGATACCATGCGCGTTCTCTTTAGCGCCATGGGCACCGGCCACATCATCATTCTCGAAGGTATTTCCGGTACCGGTAAAACTTCCTTGCCATACGCGCTTGGTCGTTTCTTCAAAAACCCGGCCGCCATTTGCTCCGTTCAGCCGTCTTGGCGTGACCGTTCCGAGTTGCTCGGCTACTACAACGACTTCACTAAGAAGTTCACGGAGACCGATTTCCTTCGCGCCGTCTATGAAGCTACTTACCGTCAGGACCCGAACTTGATCGTCCTCGACGAAATGAACTTGGCTCGTATCGAGTACTACTTCGCGGAGTTCCTCTCCATCATGGAAATGCCGAACACCGCTGAGTGGAAGATCAACTTGATTGCCTCGAGCCGCGCTGATGACCCGAAACACCTCGAAGATGGCAAGCTCTTAATCCCGCAGAACATTTGGTTCGTGGGTACCGCCAATAACGACGACTCCACCTTCACCATTACCGATAAGGTCTACGACCGTGCTATGTCCCTCTTCTTCGCTAACAAAGGTATTCCGTTCGAAAAGGAATTCACCGAAGCCCTCGCGATGCCGGCCTCCTATCTCCAGAAACTCTTCACCGATGCCAAAGCCGCTAACCCGATCTCGCCCGTTACGCTTAAGAAATTCGATGAACTTGATACATTCGTCATTCAAAACTTCCACCTCGCCTTTGGTAACCGTATTCTCAAACAGATGAACTCTTTCGTTCCTATCTATGTCGCCTGCGGTGGCACCGAATACGACGCCATCGACTACGTCTTCGAGACCAAGGTCCTCAAGAAGTTCGAAACCTTCAACCTTTCCTTCTTACGGAACGAGCTCGTCGAGCTTGACCATCTTCTTACCAAACTCTTTGGCAAGAATGAATTCCCGCTCACGCGTGATAAGATTAAGTATTTCTTAAAGATGAATGCCTAGTCGCCTTTAAGGAAATAACCACCATCACCTATGAGCTTACCGACACTTAAAAATCTTCATGAAGCCTATGTCAAAAAGGTGGATGCCCTCCAAGGCAACGCCTCCTTTAAGACACTGGAACACGAGGTGAGAAGGTCGGTTGATAATTTCGTTTTCCAAAAAGCCCGTACTGAAAGCAAGATGTTCGACGAAGCCTGGGTTAACGCCCTCGATACGGCCTTCCCACATCTTGATAAAATCGTTAAAAACCCGCGTAACTTCATTAAGCAGGAAGGCGACGTTGTCATCGCCGCCCTCGCTAAACGTGTGAGCCCTGAATCCATCGCTCACCTTGCAAGCCATACCCAATTCATCCGCAAGGTTGAAGCCGATGGCTCCATCGAGCCGGAAAAGATTCTTTCCGTCAACACCGAAGAGGATTTCCAGATTTATGAAAACCGCTTCGTCATGACTTTGATCAACAAGGTCACCGAATTCGTCATGCGTCGTTATACCTACATCATGGACCACCTCGACACCCGCGACAGCGAGGTCTTGGTCGTCCATAGTGTTTCTTCCTATAAAGACATCACCTACGAAGTGGATACGAGGGTGAAACTTTCGCGTCCAGCCGTCGATGTTAATGAAAAGAAAAACGCCGAGATTCTCGAGAAAATCAAAAAACTCCGCCGTCAGCTTAACTACTATAACGGTTCGATTTTCATGAAGAACATGCAGAATGCTCGCCCGGTTCGCAACCCGGTCCAGCAAACTAACATGATCGTCAAGAACCCAGACTATAAGGCCGCCTATAAGCTTTGGCGTTTCATCGACCGTTATGACCGCTTAGGCGTCTCCTTTAACGTCAACGAAGTGAACCATGAGTTCTCTGATCAATACGCTGACGAGGTCTATTCCTATGTCTTAGGGGCCATCCTGACCCTTGAGACGAACCTAACCGCCCTCGATGAAGTGAAACCGGAGGAGATCAAACGGAAGCTCATTCTCCCGAAAGTCCGGCTTTCGCTTGAAGACGAAACCTTCCTCGACAAGAAATTCGCCTACCACGAATTCCCGTTATACGAGAAAGAAGTCCGGGCCCGCAACCAAGCTCCGAAGAGCCCAGAGCAAATCCGCAAAGAAGAATCACAGAAGACGGCCGATGAATGGGACGAAACTCAGAAGATCGAGGAAGTCCGCGATCATGAAGCCGCCATCACGAAGGCTCTTGAACTTGAAGAAGCCGCCCGTAACGCCAAAATCCGTAAGCAAAGACAAAAACAGCTCGCCGCCTGGGAAGAGAAGGTGGCCCATCAAGCCCGTCGTTTGGTGGAACAAGACACACGCAAAGCCCAGAAGAAGAAAGAAAAAGCCCAACAAGAAGCCCTCGCTAGAGAAAAGGCTCTTCTTTCGGCGCAACGCAAACGTGTCAAAGCCGAAGCTTTACGCGACCATCGTATCGATTACATGCACTTAAAGAGACTCTCGTCCCTTGGTTTAAACAAAGGCAAGCCGGCCATCCCAATGAAGAAGAAGGATGAGGAAGGCGGCTCCAAGTGAGGAAGTGGATCGACAATCTCATCACGGGGATTCTCGGTGGCTTCATCGTCATTCTTTTAGGATGCGAAATCACCATGATGGTGACCGAGAAGAAGAGCGGTATTCCTTCCGTTTTGGGTTATAGCTTCCTTTATGTCCAGACCGATTCAATGGTGGGCACGAAATCGGATTCGCTTAACGTTGGCGAAGGTATCGTGATTAAGCATTACGACCCGACGACGGTAAAAGTTGGCACAGTCATTACCTTTTATGACGAATACACGACTCCGACGGCGACCGCGACGAAACTCATCGTGACCCACAGAGTCATGGAGATTAAGCCTTACAAAGATTATGGCGATTGCTTCTATTGCTTTGGCGACAATAGCGAATCAAGCTCCAACGTTGGCAAGGGCGTCTATGATGGAACGCTCGCGAACATCGTTCCTTTCACGAACTACAAAGGGAGTCTCGTGAACCACAGTATGGGCTTAGGCAATTTCATCAAATCCACAAAACAAACCTGGTTTATGCCCGTCACCGTTTTCATTCCGTTGGCCTTAATCGCCACTTGGGAAGGCATTGATATTTTCCGCGAAGGCCGCAAAGCCGAAAAAGAAGAGCAGAAAGAAATCGAAGATGCCATGATTGCCGCGGGCGTGGATCCGAAGGATGAAGCCACCCGTCTTCTTTACGAAGAAAAATTCCGGTATAAAATCGAATTGAAGCACGAAATCGAAGATGCCAAAGCCGCCGAAAAGGCGAGGTTTGAGAAAGAGTTAGCGGCGGAGAAACAAAAAGAGAAAGAAAGACTGCGCAAAGAGATGGCGAAAGGGGGCAAAGAATGAAAGAATCGCGTTTAAGAAGAATAACCGCCTTCCTTTTGGTGGGCTTTGCATTCCTTGGCCTTGAAATGGGTGGAGCCATCGCTTTACTCATCTACCCGAGATTCGCTTCTTCTTTGACGAGCCTTTATTCCATTCTCTTCTTTGTCGATGGCGTTTTGCTCTTTATCACGAGCGGCATCATCGCCACCCTCTTTGGCAAGCGCGAGCGCATGCTCGAAGAAAAACGTAGCTCAGCCGAATTCTTTGCCAATGAGCGTTTCATTTATACCGAGACCAACCTCAAGGATCTCATGGCCAAAAAGCAAAAGCACGGCCGTTTGGATGGCGTTTTGGCCGCGATTGTGGTCAAAGACATCAACAGCGAACTCTTAACGCTCTATGGACCGGATGCCGTCAAAGAGATCAATGAAATCTGCTTAGGCTGCATCTCGTGGCGTTTCGGCGCGAAACCCGAATGCCGTTATGCCTATAACATGCTCGATGGCTTCTTTGTCTATAAGGACAGCAAGAACGCCGACTCCTTCTATGATGAACTTAAGGACGTCGCCGCCGATATCGCCGATAAGCTCCGTCGGACCGAGGCTTTGCCTTCCGTCAAAATCTTAATCGGCGCCTTCCCTTTCTCGGGAAACGAAGAAATCGATGAAGGCTTCCAGAAAGCCCTCTTCGCCGAGAAGTTCAACGCCGCCAGCCGTCTCACGGATGACGTGGTGGTCTATAACCAAGAAATGATGGAGCGGAACCAAGCCCAGCGCGATTTGGCTTTGGAACTCGATGGCGCTTTGGAACGCGAGGAGTTCGAACTCTATTACCAGCCGAAATATCGTTTAAAGGATAAAACCTTCTATGGCGCCGAGGCCCTTATTCGCTGGCACCACCCGAACCGTGGTCTCTTACCGCCTTCGCTCTTCATTCCGTTCGCTGAAGCAAGTGGCAACATCACGTCCATCGACTATTACGTTTTCGAACACCTTTGCCGCAGCATCGCCGACTGGAAGAAAAACAAAGTCCCAGTCCTCACGATTTCCGTCAACCTTTCCCGTAAAACCATTTATAACCCCGGTCTTTTGGATTTCTTCAAGCGCACCCTCGTCAAATATGACGTCGATCCGCGCCTTATCGAAGTCGAGTTAACCGAATCCATCGCCGCCAAAGACTCCATCTACATCAGCGACATGATTATGAAGCTCCGCAAAATCGGCTTCATGACGGCCATCGATGACTTCGGCGTCGGCTATTCATCGTTCGCTTCCTTGAAACGCGTTCCTTTCGATACCCTCAAGATTGATAAGACCTTCATCGATGATATTGAGGTCAACGAAAGAAGCCGCTCCCTCGTGAAGATGGTCATCGATTTGGGCCATAGCTTAGGGATGGACGTGGTGGCCGAAGGCGTTCAGTCGCTTCACCAGTCGCAGATCTTGCAGGCTTTCAAACTCGATAACATTCAAGGCTTCTATTACGCGAAGCCTCTTTCCGGTTTCGACTTCGTTCGTTTCTTGCACGACCACAAACTCTCGCCGCGCATCTTGCCAGTCCTCACTCCAAAGAAAGAGGAGCTGGTCGAAGACAATGCTCTGTCCGCCGAAGACTTGAAGGCTAACTCCCTCAAGAACTTGAAGCGTGGCCGCACGCCCGTCTTAAAAGAGGAGCTGAAGCCCCTCCCGAAGAAAGAGGAAGCTGTCGTTATTGAGCCCGCGCCCATCGTGGTAGCCCCGGCTCCTGCGCCTGCTCCAAAAAAGAAGAAAGAACCTTTCAACCCCATCGTAAATCTCCGCAAAAAGCCCACGAAAGACGATAAGATAGACCCGAATGACAAGAAAACGGAGGGACAGGCATGATCGCAATCCTTGGCGTCAGCGATGACGATATCCTTTATTTCCGTAACCGCATGAACGTGCAGGAGACGGTGCCGCTTCTTGGCTCCGTCGTTTGCTATCGGGGCACGCTCAGTAGCGAAGAAGCGGTGGTCGCCGCCACAGGTGACAGCGTTTATTTGGCTGAGCTTATCACGGGACTTGTGATTGCCCGTTACGAGCCTTATCTCGTCATTTCGGTTGGCATCGTTTATAGTTTCTCGAGCCAATTGCGGCAAGGCGATATCTTTATTCCGGAACGTTATTACCTGAGCGACGTCGATTTCTCGGCGAGCAAAGGCACCAAATATGGTCAGATTCCTGGCCAGCCCGCTTTCTTTGTGAGCGACTATGGCTTAAACGAAGAAGCCGAGCATACGGCCTATCTCGTGAGCGACCGTTATGTCCAGCGCGGCTATATGCTCTCGGGCAATGACTTCGTCGATAAGCAAGGCCCGATTGAAAATCGCGTCGCCGAACGTTTCTTAAGCGAAGAAGGTTTGATGGCCTACGATAACTCGAGCGCTGGCGTGGCTTTGGCTTGTAGCGTTGGTCATGTCACCCTCCTTACTTTAAAGGCCGTCGCTTGGCGTATTGGCAAAGAAGAGCAGCGCCTTAATTACGTCCGCAAAGGACTAGAAGTCATGCCGGTTATCGGCCAAATCGTGGCTCGCATGATCATGGAGAAAGAAAGATGAGCGAGGAATTGCAGCAAACTGGCGAAGAGAAAAAGAAGTTGGGCTCTTCGACCGAAGCGCTTCTAAAGAGGCTTTGGCCGATTTTCGCCATCTCGGGATTTCTTATCATCGTCGCTGCGGTTCTCGTTCCTTTGGCTATCGTCTTCAAAAACAACGCCTTCCTTTATGTCACGATCGCTTTGATTGCCGCTGGTTTAACCGGTCTCATCGTCATTCTCGTCGTCGCGGTCAAGAAGTATGGCTTTGCCGCCGACCGCTCGCTTTACGAAATGGAACGGCAATTGAACGACTTCAGCGAAGGCGAAATCAAGATGCTCTCCATCCGTCACTATTCGCCCGTTCTCGATAAGTTCCAAGATTCTCTCAATAAGACGATTTCCTCATATTCCTCGCTCCGTTTCGTTTATAAGACGAGCGAAGCCGATCGGGAAATCGATGAGAAAATCGCTTCTGGCGTCGTCCTTTCCTTCCCGGAATTCATGGACCGTTTGCCCCACGAGATTCAACGGAACCTCAATTTCCGCAGCGCCCTCATTTTCATTCAATCCTTAGGCGGTGGCGCGGGCGATCCTTCCACGCTACGCGATTTGCACGAAGCCATCATGAACGCTTTCCCTTCCTCGCTCATTGGCTTATACGACGACACGACCTTTGCTCTTTATGACCGCGAGGTCTCTTCCTTCAGAGCCTTACGCGAACAGCTTGAAAGATTGGTGGCTTCCTATAAGTCCCTCAAAGCCAACAAAGGCACGAACATCACGAACCTCGCCTATTGCAAATGCGGTGCGTCAGTCTATCCTTACGTGCCTCTCACCTCACTCGTCGATGATGGCCTCCTCGAACTGAAAAAGAGCGATGGCGTCTCTCTCACGAGCGATATCAGCAAGGTCTATTATCCACACGCCATCTTGACCGAAGACAATAAGCGCATCATCTATTTCGCAACCGTCGAAAACTATGAAGCCCTCTATGGTAAAGCCGCCTCCTACTCCGAGGCCGTCCAAGCCTTAAGAAAATATGGTGCTTGGCTCGCTAGCCAAATCGGATTCACGGCCGCCGGTTTCTTATCCTATTATCAAGAAGCCGACCAATATGACCTTGTCTTTGAAGCCCATAAGGATGCCTCCACGGCTTCTTTCTCGAAACTTGGCGAACGCATCAAAGCCGAAGCCATCGATCCGTTCTATGAAGAAGCGGTGAAGGATGTCTTCTTCGCCACGAGTGACGTGAACGAACTCCCGCCGGCCTTAAGCGCCCCCTTAGGGAACTTAGGCATCGCGAGTTTCTATTTCGCCGCCATCAGAGCCGCCGGGGTGAAGCGTGGCTTCATCTATTTCACGGGCTTTGAGAAGCGAGAAGCCTTATCGATGGTGGAACGGGAGCTTCTTTCCCGCTACGCCTCGCTTGCTTCTTCCTTCGTCACCTCTTTACAAGAGAAATCCAAGGCTGACGAGAACTCGGCCGTCGTCGAAGCCTTAAGCGATAGGGCTGGCAAATTCATCTATTCGCTTGATAGAGCCACGCATAAGCTCACTTATTTGTCGAAGAACCTCCAACGCAGCTTCCCGAACGCCAAAGTCGGCGACCTTTGCTACAAGGCCCTCCGCGATGAGCAAGCCCCGTGTGCCCGTTGCCCGCTTTCCCATGGCGTCGATCACCGTATCATCGAGCGCATCAGCTCCACTGAATGCGCCATTTCGGTCTTGCTTTATAAAGGCGCTTGGAAAGGCCAAAGCACGATTCTCATCGAAGATACGGGACGGGAGAACGTCAAGAGCTCGAACCGCTTCCTCGACCAGAATTTGCTTATTCGTAACCGCGAGGCTCTCGCGCTCGACTTAACCCGTCAGCTGAAGCTTCATGAATCGGGCTATGTCGTAGCCTTGCGCATCGTCAACCCGGGCGAACTCATCAAGAAAGCCCCAGGCAGCGATAACGCCGCCATCATGTCGATGGTCACGAAATCCATCCGGGATGCTGGCTATGGCGACATCGTCTATCGTCTCAATGAATTCGACCTCGTGTTCTTGTTGAAGAGTTATCTAAAGAACAAGATCACGGGCTTCGTCGAGGAAATCTCCTCGATCGTCAAAGGCCCGATGGATTACCAATACGTGAAACTGGAACCGAAGTACGCCTATTGCTCGGTCGGTTACCCTGGCGAAGCGCAGACCGCTCGCGAAATCATGTCCTTGACGGAAGGCGAACTGAACCGTTCGGCGACTTTCGGCGAAGGCTTCCTCACCCAGGTGGCCGACAACCATCCGCGCAAAGCTTCCCGCGACGATTACGTAGACGATTTGCTGCAGAAAACGCTCTCGCGCGACATCATGCCGATTGCCATTCAGCCGATTTATCAGGCCGTCACGAACAAGATTGCTTCACTCGACGTCTTGGCCCGTCTTTATGGCAACGAAGGCGATCAGATTCCTTCAGGCGAACTCTTCGCCGCGGCCGCCCGTCGCAACATGGTCGACAGAGTCGATATCGGAGCCCTCTTTAGCGCAGGCAAACTCGCCGAAGACTATGGCGAGACTTACTTCACCAAAACCGGTATCACTTCCGAATCCATCCGTCTCTCTAACGTGGCCTTACGCGATCCAGGCTTCGTCGACAACGTCAAAAAGTTCTTCGAGAAATATTCGCTCCCGAAGAGCTATCTCCATTTCATCGTCGAGAATTCCTTGCTTAGCGATTATCGGCAAGATATGAAGACAATCATGGATGCCTTAAAAGAATTCGGCATCGTTTGGGAGATCAATGGCGTCAACGAGGATAACTGCTCGCTCGATGAGCTAAAAGCCATGGGCTTGATGGATTTGCGGACCGAGATGTCCTTCATCTCTAGAGCCGTCAACAACCCGAACGATTATCAGATTTGCTCTCGTTTCGTCTATAGCGCCAACCGCGCGGGCTTTAACCTTATCTGCTGCGGCATCGAGACGGAAGAGGAAAAGCAAGTCGCGGAGCACATGGAATTCCCGTATCTCTCTGGCTACTACCTCAGTAAGCCTCTTCAGGAGCGCGACCTCATTCAGGTTCTCGCCTTCACGAAGTAAGGAACGCCAAACAAAAAGGCAAGGTCGTCCAACCTTGTCTTTCTTTTTGTCTTTTACTTGCCAGCGTATTCGCTTAAGCCGAAGATGGCGTTCTTGGCCATCAGCATGCGAATCTCGGGGGTGTCTTTGATTTCGTGATGGATGATGAGTTTGGCATCGACCGCCATTTCCCGCATGAAGTGTGTCATGAGGAGGAAACGGATAAGCTCGGAGTTCTCATTGCCAAACGGATAGGCTTTCGCGAAGACCCCACACAAGACATTCATGTTGGCTTTATAGCCATCGTAATCCGCGAGGGGCTTAGCACGTGGGAAGATGTGCGAATAGTTGACGATGAAGTCCGTGACCCTCGGCATGTTGACCGCTTCGTTAAGAAGATAAAGGAAGGTTTCAAGGACGTTATGCGAGGAAGCGACGGCTTTCTCGGCGTATTCGATATATTTACGTAAGACATAGGCGTTCGTTTTGGCGATGAGGTTCTCTTTCGAGAGGAAGTGCGAATAGATAACGAATTCGCTGCAACCCGCCTCCGCGGCGATCTCTTTGGTCGAGAAACGGTTGGCCTCCATGGTGGAACCGGCCACTTTGATGGTGGCGAGAAGGATTTTCTCGTCGATGCCTTCGATGGGGCGGCGGCTCATAAATCCACCTTCTCTTTCAGGTAGCCATTGATGCCACCGGCGACGATGTGATAGGTGTTTTCGCGGGAGACTTCATTGTTCGGCCAGACGCCGTCGATGATATAGGCGACGCAATAAACAATGGCTCTAGCAAGAGCAGAATAAGCAATGAAACGCTCTTCGTCGGAACTGAAGGAGTAGCCTTTGAGAACGCGTTCGGCCGAACGGGTGATCATCTTGCGGAAATTGATGGCGTATTCATCCGGGTTCGGACCATGATCAACGGCGTGGGCGTAGTTAAGAAGATAGATGCTCTCCTGTTTCTTTTCGAGCTGATGGTCGATCATCTTGTAGATGAATTCTTGAAGCGACACTTTTTCATCGATTAAGCCACAAGCATATTCGGTAAAGCGCCGCATGCACTCTTCGCTGGCGGCATCGACCAGGTCGTCTTTAGTCGGAAAGCGAGAGAAAAGGGTCGGCTCACTCACAAGAGCAGCCGTAGCAATGTCTTTGGTTGAAAATTCGCGATTGGCCTCATTGCTGCCGCCAAGAGCGATGGCTTCATTTATAAGTCGTTGGGACAACTCATCCATTAAAGTACCTGCTTTTTTGTATACTTTATAATAGCCTGTTCATTGACAAAAAGAAACAATCTATTGCCTTGTTGTCTCGACATTTCATCTTTTAAAAGAAACAAAAATGGCTCTATCCCCATTTGAATTTATTGGTTATCATATTTCTTAAGGGGACATTGTTATGGCAGAACAGCATTTGCTTAAAGAGGGACTTTTATTGGACGATAAAGGCAATTTAGCCGAATGTGGCTATGCTTTTTCACTAGTCAAAAAATATGATCGCTCCTTGATTAAAGCTCCTAAAGGCCGGATTAAGGAATGGGATTATTATTATGTTGGCAACAAAGAACGCGGCATTGCGCTTACCATCGACGATAACGGCTATATGGACTTGGTGAGTTGCACGGTTTTTGATTTTCGTGCCCCAGGTTATGTCGAGAAATCCGTTATGCATCCCTTTAGTTACGGGAAAAGACACCTTCCTTCTTCTTCCATGGAAGGTGATACCGTTTATGTCGATAAGAAAGTGACGATGAAGTTCACCCACGAAGGAACGAAGCGGCATCTATATTGCGTGTGGCCAAAGTTTGGCGCGAAGGGAGAAGACCTCCGCTGCGATATTTTCCTTGAGGAGACCAATGGCCAGTCTATGGTCATCGCGACGCCTTTTAAGAAACAAGGCCATTTCTATTACAACCAGAAGATTAATTGCCTCCGGGCGAGTGGCTACGCCAAACTCGGTGAAGATTTCATCGATCTCAATAAAGACACCTATGGCGTCCTTGATTGGGGGCGGGGCGTGTGGACTTATCAGAACACGTGGTTTTGGAGCTCTCTTAATAGCGTTCAGGATGGCCACGTGATTGGCTGGAACCTCGGTTATGGTTTCGGCGATACCAGTGCGGCATCGGAAAATATGCTTTTCGTGGATCAAAAAGTTTATAAGTTAAATGACGTGGTCTTTGATATCCCGATGGGCAAAGGTGACAAAGACGATTATCTGAAGCCCTGGCATTTCCGAAGCGTTAGCAAGGACATCGATTTGACCTTCACGCCGATCATTGATCGTCATGGCGGTGGCAACATGCTTGTCGTAAAGAGCAACCAGCACCAGGTCTTTGGCACTTTCAGCGGTCGTTTCTTGGTCGACAATCTTACGACGCCCATCGAGATTCATGATCTTCCGGGCTTCGCCGAAAAAGTCTTCAATCGCTGGTAAAGAAAAGCCAATCCACGAGGACCCCGTAGGAAACTACGAGGCCTTTTTCTTTTGGATTTTTACATTAAGCTTAAGCTTATAAGGAAACTCGAACGAAAGTCCCAGTTTTTCGTGAGTAATCACTAATGTAAGCGGTTTACAACCCTAGGTGGTGGGTCTAAAATTAAACATAATTTAAAAGCCGATTTGGCTTTGGAGACACTTAAATATGGGTGCAGTAACCCCCAAGAAAACCCGCCGTGACATCACGGCTGGCACCTACACAGGGAACAAGATTCCTAAACTGACGAAGTTTATTTATCCGTGGATGGGTATTTTCCGTGATGCCTGCTACGCTCTTGTGGGTACCTTCTTATTGCAGTACACCATGACAGCGGGCGTTCTTTCGACGGATGCCGCCACTTACACGTCGCAGATGCACGTCATCACGGTGGCCCTCATCGTGGCCCTTATCTGGGATGGCCTTAACGACCCAATCATGGGTCTAATTATTGAAAAGGTTCATTTCAAGACAGGCAAATTCCGTCCTTGGATCTTAATCGGTGGTATCGGAAACGCCGTGGTAGTCATCTTGATGTTCGCAGGCCTAGCCAAAGATTGGGCTTATGTCGGATTGATGATTTTCTTCTATTTCATGTGGGACCTTGTGTTCACCATGAACGACATCGGCTACTGGTCGATGCTGCCATCCCTGACGTCTGATGAAAAAGAGCGTTCTTCGATCACGACCAAAGTCACTTTGGCCACGACCATCGGCGCTTTTGCGATGAACATCATCGTTATGTTGCTGTCGGGTACCCAAGGTATCGGCTTGCAGGCTTTCTACCGTTGGGCCGCCATTATCGTTGCCGTTCTTTTCCTCATCTCGCAGACTTTGATTTTCTTCCTTTGCAAGGAAAAGACCCGCGATCCGAAACAAGAGGAAATCTCCAGCAAGACGAAGTTCAGCGACCTCTTCACAATTTTAGGCAAGAACAAACCCTTGCTCATGGTCGTCATCGCGATGCTGCTTTATTACATCTCAGGATCCCTGTTGACGGGATCGGGACTTAACTATTTCTATTTTGCCTATGGATACGGTGGCAATAAAGGCGGCCTCTTGGCCTCCCTTTTGTCGGTTATCTTCGTCATCGCGACCGTCGCTGCGCAAGCTCTTTATCCAGTCATGGCCAAGAAATGGAAGAAACAAACCATTTTGACTTGGACCTTTGCCATCAGCGCGGCGGCCTATGTCATTTTCCTTCTCATTGGTTTCCCTCTATTCGGCGATCATCCGTTGGCTTATAGCGACTTCTCTTCGGCGACCGATATGGGCAGTGGCTTAGCCGCTTGCTTCAGCGGAACCGCTTGGTTGCTCTTTATCCCAGCCGTCTTCTTCTTTGCCGCCCAAGGTGTCTTCTATCTAGCCCTATTGGTCATGATGCAAAACGCCATCGAGTACAATGAATGGAAGAACGGGGAACGCAAGGAATCCGTTGTCTTCGCTTGGCGACCGCTTGACGCCAAATTCTCTTCCGCCATCCTCAAAGGCATTCAGAACCTTATGTATATCATCGCCGGCCTTTATGCGATGGCCGTCGTTCCTATTTCGAACGCGGAAGGAAAACTTGCCGCCGATACGGTGGCCGCAAATGGTGACAAAGCCGCTATCGAGGCGGCGACTGCGGCCCGCGATAGTACCGTGGCGGAAGCCATGGACAAAATCGACCGTTCGCAGCTTATTATCTTTGGCTGCATCCTGATTGGTCTCATTCTTATCATCTTCGGCGCGGCGTGGGCTTGTTTGCACTTTGGCTACAAGATTGACGAAGATCAATACAAGACGATTGTCGCTGAACTCGACGTTCGTCATAAGGCGGACGAAGAGGCAGCTTTAAAAGCACAGGGCGTTAGTAATGAAGTGGCTCCTGCGGCATTGGCCTCTTCTAATAGCGTCGATTCTAAACCATAAGGGTTTTGCAGGGATAATAAGCGAAACTAAAAAGCGACTTCGTGTGCTACGGAGCCGCTTTTACTTTGTTTATTTACTGAACGGTGAAGTCGATCGGATACTCGCCTAAATCCGTTTGGATAATGAGACGGGCATCTTCGCGACGCTCGTTCTTCTTGCTACGGACATAGACGGAGACATCGCCGCCGACGAGAGCGACGGAACTGGGGCCGATGACTTCAATCGGGCCTAAGGTCTTAAAGCTGATGACGCGGTTGCAATAGTGGAGGACGGTTCCGAACTCATCGACGAACTTGATGGTGACGCGGCTCACATCGTAAGTCTCATCATTCTGCAAGTCCTGAGATTGCACTTCGTAACGATAGGAGAAGCGAACGCTGGGGCCGAATCTCTTTTCGGTGACGGGCTTGCGGTCGCGATAACCGCGGATGGTCCAAGTCGTAGCCTTTTCGCCCCAACCCGACATGTACTTATAGTAAAGACGGAGTATGTCATCCAAAGTGAGATGGGCGGCGAGAATCGTCGGAAGATACGGCAAGAAATCTTTGGTGCCTAAATGAGCGATGCCTTTTTGTCCCACGAGATTGAGCGCCTTCTTGAGTTTCTCGGCCGCTTTCGGGCTGATTTTCGGCTCGTCGAAAGTCCGACCGATGAAATCGTCGATGATGATCGGAGCGTGCGGCATATATGGGAAGTCTTTCTTATCTGGCTGGAAGGCTTCGACAAAACGCTCATTTTTGTAGAGTTCGACATAGTCGCAGTTTGAGAAGACGACGAGAGGCTTTAATAAGGCTTCGTCGTTATCGCCGGTGACGGGGCTGTTCGCAACCCACATGACTGGAATCGGCGAATATTGGGAGGAATAGACATAGCTCGCGGCCTTCGGGGCTCTAAAGATATCGTAGACGCCATGGTAGCAGATGTGGTCGCCAGAGCCGAAGTCCTGGTGGGTGTTATAGTCAAAGGCGCACCAACCGATGGCGCCCGAAATCTCGTCATACTTATAGGCATCATCGATGACGCGGGCATGACGGAGAGCTTGCTCCAAGCGGCGGTCCATGCCGCTAAATTGTTTGGTCGGGTACATGTGGCCGTTATGTTCGGTCACGAGTTTGGGCTTGTCTTTGGCTTTCCAGGTCTTCGGGTCATCGAGACCATGGTCCAACCCAAAGCAGGAGAAGTCGTTATAGCCATAGACGTCTTCAAAGCAGTGGGAGCCTTTGAAGTTCCGCACGCCAATCGTGGCTCTAGTGGGATCCACAGAATGGCAGTATTCATTGGCTTTCTTATAAAGGTCATCATCATCTGGCGATTCGTCGATTCTAACGCCATAGGCAATAAGGGAAGGGTGGTTCATTTCCTTGGCCACCATGCCTTTAAGGAAATAATAGTAATTGTTTCTCCAGGCTTCATCTTTGCCAATGTATTGCCAGCCAGGGATTTCGTCTAAGACCATCAAGCCGAGTTCGTCGCAGCGGTTCAGGAAATCCTCGCTTTGAGGATAGTGAGAGGTACGGACGAGGTTGACGCCAAGCTTTATCTTTAATATTTCGGCGTCATCACGCTGAGCGCTTTCCGGCATCGCTGGCCCAACGTAGGGATAGTTTTGATGGCGGTTAAGGCCTAAGAGTTTGACCTTCTTGCCATTGAGGAAGAAACCTTCAGGGGTGAATTTGGCGTTGCGGAAGCCCACGTTGATGGTCACCATGTCTGTTCCAGAAGGAGAAACGAGGTTGGCGGTCAACTGATAAAGGTTCGGTTGTTCGAGACACCAAAGATCAGGATTAGAAATGAGGACATCGTCCTCTTTGAATTCCTTCACGAGGCGTCCGCCTTTATATAAGGAATAAGTAAGGGTGGTATTTTCCTTTGGTCCTTCTACTTCGGTAATAACGTGGAGATTGCCATTCATAGAAGCCGAGGCATGGAGGCTCACGATATGAGAAAGAGGGGCGATTTGCAAAGATACTGGACGATAAATGCCAGCAAAAGTCAGATAATCGACCGCTTTGCCAAAAGGCGGAACGGTGGGATCTTCTTCGCTATTGACGACCACGACCAGGCGGTTGTTCTTCCGCTGCAGCAATTCGCTCACAGGGAAATCGACCGGAACCCAGCCACTAAGTTTTTCGCCTAAGTCGGTGTCATTGAAATAGACATGGACTTTTAGCATCACGCCATCGAAATGAAGGGAAGCCACTTGCTTCTCTTTATCGAAATTCGGGCAATCGAAAATCTTCTCGTACATGAAGAGACCCTGATAGCTTTTTTCATTAAAGTAGTTCAGAGGTTCTTCAACGGGAGCATGGGGGATATCCACGCTCGTCGCAGTAGCAGGGAATTTGTGGAGGTACTCTTCGCGGTAGCCCGGGAAGAACTTCCAACCAAAGTTTAAAGGTGTTTTCATGGCCCCTTAATATTATCATTAAGATATAATATTCAGGTATGATAAAAGCACAAAAGAGCTATTTCCTTCTTTCGACCGTTTCAACTTCGCTCCTTTTAAGAGTTAACGAAGTTAAGAAACTCGTTTCCGAATATTATGGGGCCCGCTTAACGGATGAAAAAGAGTTCCCAGCCCTTACTCGTGTCTATAGCACGAGCCAAGGCAGTTCCCTTTCCTATGACGAGAAGAATAATGGGGCGATTTCACTTGACGTTCTCAACGAGGAAATGAGCACCGGAGCCGCCGGCGATTATTTGGCGCCTTCTCTCATTCTATCGAGTGAAAAGAGCCTTAATTTCGATTTTGTTTATGATTCTTTCGCACTTAAAGAACCCACTCCGATTGAAGGTCTTCCGACTCCACATGGAGCTAAGGAAGAACTGGTTATCAAACTGGTCGATTCGGTAGGGAAGGTTTCCGCTTATCTCCATTATCTCGTTTACGAGGAAACCGATGTCATTGGCCGCTATCTCGAGGTGGTGAACGAAGGCACCGAAAATATCGCCATCGATAAGATTGCCTCTTTCTTGTTTTCGACCCCAAATCGTGACTATGTCTTGACCTCTTTATATGGCTCTTGGGCCAATGAAGGGAACATTGATCGTCATCTTTTGAGCCATGGACAATATGTTTTTGGCAGTGATACGGGCAGTTCGAGCAATCGCCATAACCCTTGGTTCTCCCTTTTGGAAAAAGAAGGCGGCTACGAACATGGACATGGCTATGCCTTCAACCTTGTCTACAGTGGATCTTTTGAAGCCTCGGTTGAACTGGATACTTTTGGTCAGGTAAGGGTGATGGAAGGCATCGCCAGCCATTACTTTAGAAAAACTCTGGCCCCCAAAGAGTCATTCGTTAGCCCTTTGGCCGTCATGACCACGAGCGAAAAAGGTTCGAATGGGTTAGCCGATAATTTTCACCGTTTTGTGAATGACAATGTGGTGCCGACCCCATTTGCACACGCAAAACGTCCGATTGTTTATAACAACTGGGAAGCCACCTATTTCAAATTCACCAAAGGCAAGCTTCTTTCCCTCATGGGAGACGCCGCTAATTTGGGTATTGAGTGTTTCGTCCTCGATGATGGCTGGTTTGGAAGTCGGAATGACGACAGCCATGGCCTCGGCGACTGGACGTGCAACACGAAAAAGATTCCTGGTGGGTTAAAATCCCTAGCCGCCTCGGCCAAGAAAAAAGGCCTCGACTTTGGCATTTGGATGGAACCCGAAATGGTGAACGAAGAGAGCGAACTCTATAAAGCGCACCCAGATTGGATTATCCATGATGGTCTTCATACCCCTGTCAAAGGCCGCCATCAGTTTGTTCTCGACATAACGAAGAAAGAGGTTCGTGAGTACGTCTATAACGCCGTCAAAGGCGTCCTCACCTCAGCCCCCATTAAGTTCTTAAAGTGGGACTATAACCGTCCGATTTCGGATATTCCTGGTGGCTATGGCACATTCCACTATGACTACATCAAAGGCTTATACGAGATTCTCTTCCGCCTCCAAAAAGAATTTCCGAATCTTCTAATTGAGCAATGCGCGAGCGGTGGCAACCGTTTCGACTTAGGCATGTTGTCCTTTGCTCCGCAGATTTGGACGAGCGACGATACGGATTGCCATGTGCGGGCGGTGATTCAAAGCGGCATTGCCTTGGGTTATCCGTTAAGCACCATGTCTTGCCACGTGAGCGCAAAGACTTCCAACCAGTTGCTTCGCTTAACGGCCCTCGATTCGAAGTTCGATGTCGCTGCCTTTGGCGTCTTGGGTTATGAGCTGGATTTAAGCGAATTGAACCCAATCGACAAGAAGATTGTCAAAGGACAAATTGAGTTCTATAAAGCCCATCGGGACACGATTCTTAATGGCACCTTCAAACAACTCAAGGCTTTTAAAGACGGAAACCGGGCTCAATGGCAAGTGGGAGATAGCCACGAAACCTTAGTCGGCACCTATGTCGCAGTGGCTGATCCGGCCCCCGAAGCCGGTTACTTAAAAGTGTTATCTCTCGAGCCAACGACGATCTATGAAGTCGCGGTTCGTCCAGAAACAATCGACTTGAAGAAATTCGGTTCTCTTATCAACTATGTTTCGCCTGTTCATTTGAAGAGCGATGGCTTCGTCATCAATACGGTCAGCAAACATAAGGGCATGGATAGCGAGAAAGACCATGGCTTCCTTTCGGGAGCGGGTCTTATGAGTGGTGGTTTTGCCCTCAGCAGCGAATGGGGTGGGCTCGGCTACAATGAACACGTCCGTCTCTTAGGCGATTTCGGCGGCCGCATCTACGTTTTGAAACCTACTGTCTCAAAGCCATAACGAAAAACTTGCCACGCGTGCGATTTGCGACTATTATAGTCAAGCCGCAAGTTATCGCGGGGTAGGGCAGCCCGGTAGCCTGCCAGGCCCATAACCTGGAGGTCGGTGGTTCAAATCCACCCCCCGCAACCAAACGGCACTAGAGCCTTGGGAAACCAAGGCTTTTTCTATGCCTTTTTAGAAAAAGAATGGGGTTTTGCAGTGATATCACAGGCGATATAGGAGCAAATAATGACACTCATTCCACCAAAAAGGCAGCCTTATCCCCTTAAAAAAGGGCAACTCTACGATTTATTCCATAGGAATAGGGTTTCCTCTAGAGCGGAAAGTGCGTTAATATATCTCGCATGGCAAACATATCTAAAAAAGATTATCAAAAGTTCCAAGAAAGACTAAAACACCTTGTCGCGATTGACCAAGACAGCGATTATGTTGGTCAGTATGTTAAGGGTCTTGAGAAAACGGATGGCAAAGCCCATATCACCGTGGACCTTCGTCGTGGTTTTCCTGTCTTTGAACCTTATAGCTCCAAGAATGATCTTTCGCCAGATATCTTCGCTTATGTAGAAGGCGTGGCCAAATACATCAAAGTCTCCCAAGAGTTAGCGGTGGATTTCCTGATTAATCCAGACCAGACTGGCCTCACCGATAGCGTCAAAAACGAGTTCTACAGCAATTACCGTTTCGAGCTTGATGAGAAGCGCGAAGAAATCCATAAGATCAAACTTCAAAGCCTTTATCTCATGATCATCGGCGTTATCTTATTGGTTACTTGTTCCGCCTTTGGCTATTTCGGCATCACCAATAACGATGGCGTCATGAATATCGTTTCGCAGATTGTCTCCATCGCCAGTTGGGTCTTCATTTGGGCCGCTGTAGAGAAGTTCTATTTCGATCGCACCGCCATGAACAAGGAAGCTTTAAAGACCGCTCAACTCGCGGACGCTTCTTTGAATTTCATCGTGCAGCCATTGGATAAAGAGTAAAAAGGGGAACGTACATGATTGTCACCATCGTCACCGACGTCTTTGGACAAGCTAACAACGGCACGACTATCGCCGCGATGCATTTAATAAACTATTTGACCCAAAAAGGCCACACGGTTCGCGTTCTTTGCCCGGATGCCGATAAGAAAGGCGTGGACAATTATTACGTGGTTCCGACTCTCAACTTCGGTGTCTTTCAACCTATCGTCGATCATAATGGCGTCTCTTTGGCTAAGGGCGACCCGATGACGGTGGCGCGTGCCATCCATGACGCGGATGAAGTCCATATCATGATGCCGTTTGCTCTCGGCCGTAAAGCGGTCAAACTTTGCACCGAACTCGGCAAGCCAGTGTCGGCTGGTTTCCATGTTCAAGCCGAAAACGTCACGGCCCACTTCTTTAACTGGATGGGCAATACCGCTATCAATAAGGCGGTCTACAAGGATTTCTACAAACACTTTTATCAATACGTGGACGCCATCCATTATCCGACGCAGTTCATCCGCGACGAATTCGAACGGGTCGTCAAAGTAAAGACACCTGGCTACGTGATTTCCAATGGCGTGAGCAGCGACTTCCAACCAATGGCGGTCGAACGGGACCCCGAACTTAAAGGCAAGTTTGTCATTATGTGCACGGGCCGCTATAGCAAAGAAAAGAGGCAAGCTCTTCTTATCAAGGCCGCCAAAGTTTCTAAATACAGCGATGAAATTCAATTGATTTTCGCCGGTGAAGGCCCTCGTTACAATGAGCTTCAGCGCCTCGTCAAAAAGACCAAGCTCAAAAATACGCCGATGTTCCGTTTCTATAAGCGGGACGAACTCGTGAAAGCCCTCAATATGTGCGACCTTTATGTTCACACCTCTGAAATCGAGATTGAGGCCATTAGTTGCCTCGAAGCCATCTCTTGCGGACTCGTTCCTGTCATCAACGACTCCAGCAAATCCGCGACGCGCTACTTTGCGCTGGATGACAAAGACCTCTTTAAGCTCAACGATTACAAAGAATTGGCGGCCAAGATCGATTATTGGCATGACCACCCCGAAGAGAAAAAGGCCCGCCAAGAGCAATACCGTTCCTTTGTCGGGCAATTCGATTTCGACCATTGCATGGACGAAATGGAAAAGATGATTGTCGCCACTTCCAAAATTCATAAAGAACCCTCTCATAAGAAAAAATGAAAAAGCTCAAACGCGTTTATTACTATAGTGACCCGGTCAATGACGACTTCGCTTTAAACGACATCAAAGCCAAGCCCTTGCCAAAGAAGATGAAATTTTTTCATCGCGGGATCATCTACAACCTTTTCGCGAACCTTATTTATTATCTAGTCGCCGTGCCTTGGCTTTGGCTCTATGGCAAAATTCGTTACCGGTTCAGAATCGTTGGCGAAAAGAAAATCCGAAGCCTTAAGCACAAGGGCTATTTCCTTTATGGCAATCACACGATGGATGATGATGGCTATTTGGCCAGTGTTTCTTTCAATTTGCCCCACAAAACCTACGTGGTTTCCTCTCAAGAGACCACTTCGATCTTTGGCTTAAGATGGTTTCTCATCATGATGGGGGTGCTCCCTGTTCCAGCAAATCCTGAGGAAGCTAAAAAGTTCCTTGAGGCGGTGGAATACCATTACAAGCATCGCGGGGTCATCATGATTTTCCCTGAGGCCCATATTTGGCCTTACTACACCAGGATCCGTCCCTTCGTCGATAACAGTTTCACTTATCCAGCTCAGCTAAACGCGCCAGTGGTGGCAATGTGCACGACCTTTAGACAGAGACGGTTCTTCCGTCACCTTCCGCCCAAGGTCACGATTCACGTGAGCGCCCCGATTTACCCCGATATGTCCAAAGCCCTTGGGGAACGCACGAAACTCTTGCGCGACCAGGTCTACGAATTCATGGAAGACACGTCCTCTTCTCTCGACAACTACGAATATGTCCGTTACTACAAAAAGAAAGACGGAGACGACCCTACTGAAAAGTAGGGGCGTTTTTCTTGCGAGGTAAAGAAACCAACCTATAATGATACTCAGGAGGAATCCACATATGGAATTCAAAGGATCTCAGACTGAGAAAAATCTTCAGGCAGCCTTCGCCGGAGAGAGCCAAGCTCGTAATAAGTACACCTACTTTGCAAGCAAAGCCCGTAAAGAAGGATATGAGCAGATCGCGGCGATCTTCGAGGAGACCGCCGACAACGAAAAGGAACACGCTAAGCTTTGGTTCAAGTACTTACAGCCAGGCCAAGATATCGGCTCAACCGTCGATAACCTCAAAGCTGCCGCTGATGGCGAGAACTATGAGTGGACCGATATGTACAAAGGCTTTGCCGAAACCGCCCGCAAGGAAGGCTTCGACGAAATCGCGTACAAGTTCGAGATGGTCGCCAAGATCGAGAAGACGCACGAGGAACGCTATCGGAAGCTTCTTGATAACGTCAAATCGGGCGTTGTCTTCATTGGCAGCGATCTCTCGGTTTGGAAATGCCGCAACTGCGGTCACATCGTGATTGGCAAGTACGCCCCGCTTAAATGCCCAGTCTGCGGACATCCGCAGAGCTTCTTCGAATTAAGAGCGACGAACTATTAAATCGAAGCCTAGGGAAGACCTCTCGAAGAGAGAGGTCTTTTCTTCTTATACGATTAAGTGCGTTTTCCTCTTGCAAAGATGAGAGAGCGTGAGGATAATATCTAAGCGCGACTAAGCGCAACCAATGGACCATTGGTGTAGCGGTCTAACATGTCTCCCTGTCACGGAGAAGATCGGGGGTTCGAATCCCCCATGGTCCGCCAAGTGGCCCGGTAGCTCAGCAGGTAGAGCACGGCCCTGAAAAGGCCGGTGTCCCCGGATCGGAGCCGGGCTGGGCCACCACTTGACAAAAGCCTCAGAGAAATCTGAGGTTTTTCTTTTTTTAAGATTTTCCCAGCCACCAAGGCTTAACGGTAATAAAATAGAACTAGAAAGTCCGTTCCTTACCCCCCAAAGAAGGAAACATCTTTTGGGGGATTTTTTAATGGAGAAAAAACATTGGAGCATCGTTTATAGCAAAAGTGACGAGGAGTTTATCGCCCTATTCAAGGACTCTCACACCTTAACGGAATTCGCCTACCGCTTAGGAATGGTCAATATCGGCGGTGACACCTTTCAGATCCTAAAAAGCCGAATGAGGGAGCTGTCTCTCGATTCGACTAAGCAGTTTGCGGGGTGGAGACGCTTAAGCGCCCAAAGAGTTTATGTATCAAGCGAAGAATATTTCGCCATCCACACTAAACACGCGGGCCATTCGCTCCTGAGACGTCTTCTTAAAGAAGGTCTGAAAGAGAAACGGTGTGAAATATGTGGCAACGAAGGGGAGTGGAATGGTAAGCCACTTGCCTTGCAGGTCCATCACCGTAATGGGGACCATTTTGACAATCGTTTAGAAAACTTAGAGATTCTTTGTCCTAATTGCCATGCTCAAACGGAGAATAACGACGGCAAGAATATCAAACGCCATAAAGATTCAGTGCCGCCTCGCCTCGACAATATCGTCCTTTCTTTTTCTAATGAGCCAGGAGTGCCAGTCATAAAAAAGAAACTTGTTTGCAAAAATTGCGGCAAACCTATCACGCGCTGGAGCAAAACTGGATTATGCAAGAAGTGCGTCGACGAGAAAAGCCGCAAAGTGCCTCATCCTAGCAAGGAAGAATTACTTTTCTTAATCCAAAAATCGAGCGTTCGAGCGGTCGCGAAACATTACGGCATTGGCCAATCATCCGTTCGCAAATGGTGCAAAAAATATGGCCTTCCGACCAAAGAAAAGGCTCTTAAAGAATTCGTACTCGATTAAATGTGTCCGACTTCGTCCGCCGAAATAACAGCGATTTTCGTTGAGACAAAAAGTGGTTCAACCAATTTCTTTTCTTCTTCGTCATAGACTACGTAATAGCTTGTCTCGCGTAGGTTTCTTACGATATAGCCTCGGTGGGAAAGAATGAATTCGCCGAGTTTCAAAGCGTTTTGGCTATCTTTGCGTAAGAGAGGCGAAAAGATAAAGCCATAGCCTTCCAAACGATTGTCGATAGGGTCGTCTACCCAAGAATAGATAAGGTGGTTAAAGCCAAAATAGGCTTCTCTATCATAGGGGACAGCGATTTGACGCGGTGGCAAATGGTCTAGTTGGTCTTGAATGAGGCTTAAGGCTACTTGGCCTAAACTTGATGGATATCCTTGCAAAAGCCCATCCAAATTGGTGTTGGAGGCTTCCATGATGGCTCGTAGCAAAAGCATCGACATCTTGGCGTCGTCTTTGCTTTCGTGTCCTTCAAAATCGTCATAAGGCACCTTAAGATCCTTGAGTCCGTCTTCCATCGAAGGGCTCCGTTCATAGTTGGCATAGAGACGGTAGATTTCCTGGATGTCACAATAGTCGAAGCTTGGCATTACCAAGTTGTAGCGATGGCATTCGGAGATCAGGAATCCGATGTCGTTCTCGATCGCGTAGCCAAACACTTTGGTCTCAGGATCGGTCAATAAAGAAACGATGGTTTGGTAGTGGTAAGGAAACTTTTCCGCGGTTTGAAATCTTAAGGGGGTATACGCGAGATCGATACTGTTGCTTCCTTGCCCTAGGACATGGGGGTCAAAAGGGGCATTAGGATTGATGATGATGTCTTTTTCTTCGAGTAGACGAAAAGACTCATCGGTGATGACGTAACCAAACGAGCAAATTTTGCCTTCGTGGTCATAACAATTAGCGCATTCGCAATCAAAAAAGAGATACTTCATGCTCGACTATGATAGACCACTTGTTTCTTTTATTTAAGTCCGGTTGTCTTTTCGATAAAAGCCAAAGCGTTATTGAGACTAGTTTCTAACGGAGTATAGATGAGGCCTAATTCCTCTTTAGATTTCGAGGTATCGAAATTCGCCTCGGTCCGAACGGTCTTCAAACTCATATAAGTATAGAGAGGTTTCTTTTTGGAGATTTTCTCGTGGATCATGATGAAGGGCAAAATCATGTAGACGAGCCAGAACGGAACGATATGTCCACGTTTTAGACTGGGATAGCGTTTAATCACGACATCATCGATTTGTCGTAAGGTCATATAGCCGCCGGAAATAAGGTAGCCTTGACCGGCTTTGCCTTTCGTAAGAGCGGCGATGAGGGCCCGCGCGACATCATGGACGTCAACGAAAGCGTATCCGCCTTTGACGAAGAATCCTAACTTGCCTGAAGCCAACTTATAGAGGAGAGTGGAAATCTCCCCCATGGCGTAATCGTGGTCGCTGATGATGCCCGAAGGGAAAATAACCGAAGCATTTAGTCCTTCTTGAGCTTTTTGGAAAACATAGGCTGTGGCTTCCTTTTTGGTCGTTTCGTAGGCTCCGATATTTTCGGTCGGACCGCCAAAATCGCTTTCTTTGATCTGAACGTCCTTCTTATAACCGAGAACGTGGGAAGACGAAACATAAAGGAATTTAACGCAATGTTTTTCCATCGCGACATCGACGACGTTCTTAGTGCCTCCCAAATTGACGAGACGCATTTTTTCATTATCTTTGGTTTGGATGGAAACAAGAGCGGCCAAATGAATCACGGCATCGCCTTCCTGCATCCCGCTCCGTAGCGAGTCTTTGTCGAGGATGTTGCCATAGACTCTCGTGACGTAGGGTGGCAAATCTTTTTCCAACCGGTCGCCTTGCATAATGAAAGCGGCGATGTTCTTTTCTCCGATTTTGCCTAATTCTTCAATGAGAGTTTGGCCTAGAAGTCCGGTCGCACCGGTGATAAAAATTCTTCCCATGACCTCACTATAACCTAAAATAATTATTCCTGCGTAGGAAAATGAGGAATTTCGTCAATTGACGGATGATTTTCTAACATGTTTTTTGATTAATCCCTATAATCATCTTTGAAGAAAGAAGGCTCGTATGGAAAACGTTGTTCTTATTACTGGTGGCAGTGGCGGCATCGGGACCGCTCTTGCTAAACGGTTTGCGCGCAGCAATTTCAACCTTCTTTTAATTGCGCGCGATCCAGTCAAACTCGAAACCGCCAAACGGGCGGCTTTGCTTGCCAATCCTGCCATTCAAGTCGTTACTTTGTCGAAAGATTTGCTCTCGACGAATGCCGCCGAAGACATCTATGGCTATTGCCGCGAAAACAATCTGCAGGTCGAAATCCTTTGCAACAACGCAGGCGTTGGCACCTATGGGGCCTTTGCTGACAGTTTCGTCGAAGATAATGAAAACATTATCCAAATCGATATCGTCAACATGGTCAACCTGACCTACCTTTTCATGCACGATATGATCGAACGCAAACACGGCTACATTCTTAATACCGCTTCAACCGCGGCTTTCCAATGCGGCCCTTATATGAACGTTTATTATGCCGCCAAATCTTTCGTTCTCTCCTTCACCGAAGGATTGCACGAAGAATTGAAGGGCACGGGCGTGAAGGTTTCCGCTCTCTGCCCAGGCCCGACCGATACCAATTTCGTTCATACTTCAGGTTTTGACAAAACCAAGATCAAAGGTGTCTTCCCCGTTATGAACGCGGACCGGGTAGCGGAAAAGGCTTTTAAAGGCTTAATGAAGAATAAGCCGATTATCATTCCTGGCTTCAAGAACTGGTGCCGGGCTTTTGAAACTCGTCTTTTCTCCCGCCATTTTATCCGTAACCGCATGCGTTCGATGCTCCGCCCAAAGGAAAAGGACAAGAAATAAGAATTAAGACATCCGAGAACGGATGTCTTTTTTGATTAAAGCAAGGAGCCATCGGCAATATCGCACGGACCCCTATCTTTTCTTTTGCAAATGATTAAGATATTCGCGCATGCCTTCAGAAAGAAAAACACCGAAAATATTGTCTATTTGGAAAGAAGAAGTCGATCTTACCAGCGGGAATCTCTTCAAAAAGATGCTCTTGTTCACCCTTCCGGTGATTCTTTCCAGTCTTTTGCAATTGGTATATTCTTCAGCCGATTTATTGGTGGTTGATTACTTTGGCGGTGGCGCTTTCTCAATGGCTGCCGTCGGCGATAATGGTTCTCTCATCTCCTTGATCGTTAATACTTTCATCGGAATCTCGGTTGGGGCTAACGTGGTCGTGGCCTCCGCTAAAGGAGCCAAAGACAAAGAGAAAGCCTCTAAGGCTCTTCACAGCTCCATCATCATCTCGTTGGTCTTGGGTGTTTTCGTCGCCTGTTTCGGTTATCGTTTGGCACCAGTTTTCCTTGTAGCCATGCATACGCCGACAGAAATCGTCGGTCTTGCAAGCGTTTATCTTCGTATTTACTTCTTGGGTGTTCCGTTTATTCTCGTTTTCAACTTTGGCTCCGCAATTTTACGAGCCATGGGCGACAGCCGTCGGCCTCTTTACGCGCTAATAGCCTGTGGCATTCTTAACGTTTGTTTGAACCTTCTCTTCGTCATCGTTTTCAAAAAAGACGTGTGGGGCGTGGCGGTGGCGACTGTTATCAGCGAAGGCCTTGAAGCTTTCTTGACGATCCTTTTCCTTATTCATCACAAGAAAGGTTTCGTCTCCATGACGAAAAAGGATCTTCATTATGATGATGTGGTGGGTGGCGAGGTTCTTCGCCATGGCATTCCAGCCGGTCTTGAATCCCTGATCTTCTCAATCAGCAACGTTGTCATTCAAGCGCAAGCCAACACCTTTAACGCTTTCGCCGTCAGTGGCAACACCGCGAGCGATAACATCGAAGGCTATATCTTCGTGGTACTCGAAGCTTTCGCCGTCGCCGTCAGTTCCATCGTTTCGCAGAACTACGGCGCCAATAATAAGCAAAATCTTCGCAAATCCCTTCTCTATTCCTTTTTGACCATTACCGTTTTAGGCATATCTTTGGGCGGTTTAGCCGCCTTGCTCCGTTATCAATTGATTGGCATCTTTATCCATGGCACCGGTGAAGGAATGGAAGAAGCGACGAGGGTTGGCACCCAGCGTCTCATCCTCATGGGTCTCACTTATTGGATTTGCGCGATGATGGATATCTTCAGCGCTTATCTTCGCGGCATTAAACATCCGATTGCTCCGACCATCGTCACAATCGTATGCGCCTGCGCAATGCGTTTTATTTGGGTTTATGGTTTCTTCGACAGGATACCTGGCATGCATACCCTTCTCTGGCTTTATGCTGTCTACCCAATTACATGGACTATCGCCGATTTGACTTACCTCACTATCATCCCGCGTTTTACAAAGAAAGCTTATGCCGAAATCGATGCCAGACTGTCATTGGCATCTAGAGATACGCAAAATAGTAACCTGCAACCATCGTCTAAATAATATTAAAATTTGACATTGTCTAAAAATTGTTAAGGCGCACTAAAATTTCCCCGCGCCTTTTTCTTTTCTATGGTCTAGAATAAAGACAACATGGAACAAACAACTACTACCGGGGCTTCAGCTCCCCTAAAGCTGAACTATAAGCGTACTTTTATTATTGGCTTCGCGTTCTTCGGAATCCTGCTTCTATGGCAAGTCTACGATTCCTGGTGTCCGACCTTCCTTGAACAATTGTTCATGAAGGCCCTAGGGACCGCCAACAGCGAGGATGTTCAGTATCTCGTTGGCATCATGATGGCCATGGATAACTTGGCCGCCTTGATCTTAATGCCGATCTTTGGACGGCTAAGCGATAAGACCCACACCAAATTAGGCAAACGTATGCCTTACATTTTGGTCGGTACGTTTGTCTGTGCGCTGACTTTCCCATTTATTCCAGTCTTCTTCCATCTTAATAACATCGCCGGTGTCATCGCGATGATGGCTATCGTCATTTGCTTCGCCATGATGTACCGTAATCCGGCTGTGGCTCTTATGCCTGACCTCACTCCGAAGCCATTACGTTCGAAAGCTAACGGCATCATTAACATCATGGGCTATGTCGGTGGCGCCTTCGCGACGGTCGTTGGCATTGTATTCGTTCTGACCGATTACTTAGGCGAAGGCAAAAAGACCACTTGGGCCAAAGGCAATATTTGGGCCATTGAGGCTCCGTTCCTTATCGCCAGCGTCTTGATGGTTATTTCGGCTATTGTCCTTTGCTGCACGATTCACGAAAACGAACTTGAAGAGAAACTTGCTCCGGAAATCGAAGAAGGCGAGAAACAAGCTGCCATCGTCGATTCGGTCGAGCACGATGATGAGAAGCCGATGAGCAAAGCCAATAAGACGATGCTCTTCCTCATTCTTGGCGCCGAGTTCTTCTGGTTCATGTCCGACAACGGAATCGGGACCTTCATGTTGAACTATTCCCGTAACTATCTTGGCGCCTCAAGTGCCTCCAACATGATCATGACTATCATCGGCGGCGTTGGCTCGGTGATTGGCTTTGCGATTGGTGGCTACATCGCTGGACGCATTGGCCGCAAATGGACCGTTACTTCTGGCTTGATTCTGACCCTCTTGGGGTTGGTCTTATGGCTCGTGTTGGAGTTTGCCGTAGGCAAGGGTGCTTGGAATGAAGCCAAAGGCTATTACGATTTCCCGTGGTATCTCTATCTCATTTGGGGTTTAAAAGGTTTTGGCATGTCACTTGTTCACCTCAATTCCTTCCCGATGGTGGTGGAGCTTTGCTCAAAGAAAAAAGTTGGCCAGTTCACCGGCTATTACTACATGGCTTCCATGGCGGCTCAGACCGTCACGCCGATGTTGCTTGGCTTGCTCTTAAGAGCCGAAAACATTAACTGGTCGTTCCTCCCTATTTACGCCGTCATCGCCACCTCGATTTCGCTCACCATCTTCCTCTTTGTGAAGAATGTTAAAACCGCTAAAGTCAAAGACAAGAAAGGCCTTGAAGGCCTAGGAGCCGACGACAACTAAAGGAGGTCCTATATGCCAGCAGTTATTACCCATTACACTTTCGCCATCGAGACGATGTTGGATCCGAACGACCGTTATCGGGCCGCCACTTTGGTGGGGGCCCAAGGTCCTGATCCGTTCTTCTTCTATGGCCAGGTTCCACTTCATAAAAGAAAGGGCTCGCCCGAAGTCGATAGCTTTGGAAGCGACCTCCATCACGTCGAACTTTCCGCCCCGTATTATCACCTTATCGAGATAGCCAACAAGTCCCCTGACAAGGAATTGCTTTTCGCCTACATCGATGGTCTTTTCCTCCATTATTGTTTGGACCGCAATTGCCATCCTTATGTCTTTTACATGACAGGCTTCCCATCCAAACCCGAAGAGAAGAAAAAGTATGGGATTTCCCATATGTATTTCGAAACCATCCTCGACTACTTGCTCGGTCACGAAAAAGGCACGTTCACACGTCCTGACGTTTATCTTGAGATGCCAAAAGAAGACGCCGAGAAAATCGGTGCGATGTGGGATGAGATGAACAAGATGACGCTTTCAAAAGAACACTTTGATTCCAAGAGTTTTGTCTACTCGCTTAAGGATTATAAAACCGCCCTTCATTCCGCCTTTAGCAAACACGGCAAAAAGAAAGCCTTGTTCAAAAAGATCTTCGGCAGCGAATCTCACGCTTGGGCGATGTCTTATCCGCAAAACCTCGACGACTTAAAAGATATTGATTTCCTTAACAAATCCCATACGGAATGGTTCGACCCCGTATCTGGCATTTCCCATAAAGAGAGCTTTTATGACCTCATGGCGAAGAGCGCGGAAGACTATGTCAAAGTTCACGCCTTGCTCCTCAAGGCCAAGAATGGCGTGCCCGTCGAAGGAGAACTTAAGGCTTTCGTCAACAACGTCGATCACGATGGTGTGCCAGTTGGCGAGAAGAAATCCCATCAAACCTTCGTTTGGCCCCGCTGGCCGCTTTAACGAAAACGTTTTCAGCGATTTGAGCCTATAAAATAGGCTCTTTTCATTTATAATGTTAGCGTGAAACTTTTTAAGAAGGGTTATTGGCCTAAGCTCTTGATGCTGCTGCTCGTTTTCTTTCAGCTCGCAGGCATTGCGGTGGCAGCATATTTCTTTTTCAATAATGGTTTCACCGTCCGCCACACATTCGCTTTGCTTTTTATCGTTTGGGGCATAACGGCATTCTTTGAGATTTTCATCGTCTTAAGCCGCAGCGAAACCGATTATCGGATGGCATGGATGCTTTTTGTGGCCGTTCTGCCTGTCTTAGGAGCGGTTTATTATCTTCTCTTCGCTAACAAACGGACCACGCACCGTCAGAAGGTCAAGATGAAACGTTATGAGCAAGCCCTGCCTCCCTTCCCGAGCAAGCCGGAAACCAAAGCGGCTTTGGAGCAAGCCTGCCCCATTGGATCAAAAATCAGCAATTACCTAGAAAATAACGCTTCCGCGGCCGTCTATCAGGAGACTTCAATCGAATACTTCCCCCTCGGCGATGAAGCCTTTCCCGTCATGCTACGGGAACTGTGGGCTGCCAAGCATTTCATCTTTTTCGAATATTTCATTATTGCCCCAGGCAAAATGTGGGACGAGATCCATAAGATTCTCTTGGCCAAGGTCAAAGAAGGCGTGGATGTTCGTCTTGTTTATGATGACTTCGGAAACTTAGGCAACACGCCGGTCGACTTCGCGGATAAACTCAACAAAGAAGGCATTAAGGCCCATGTCTTTAGCCCGATTCACCCCTTCTTAAACGTCAAGATGAATAACCGCGACCACCGAAAGATTCTTGTGGTCGACGGTCACACTGGCTTCACCGGCGGAATCAACATCGCCGACGAGTACATCAATAAAGTCGAACGCTTTGGGCACTGGAAAGATAACTGCATTCTTCTCAAGGGCCGTGGCGTCGATGGTCTTACGAGGCTCTTCTTACGTAACTGGATTGCCACTTTTGAGCATGATTGGAAAGTGGATTTCTCGCAATATGAAAGCCAAAAATATATCGCGGAAATTGGCGGCTATCCTCAATCCGATGGCTTTTTGCAGCCTTATGGAGACCTTCCCTTCGATTACGAGTCAGTCGGCGAAAGAGTTTACTTAAGCATTTTGTCTAGAGCCGAGAAATACGTTTATATGTCGACCCCTTATCTCATTCTGGACGATCAATTGCGCGATGCCATGACCCTGGCCGCTTCGGAAGGTCTCGACATTCGTCTTCTCGTCCCTGGCGTTCCAGACAAACGTCGTATCTTCCAACTCACTAGACTCAATTACGGGCCCCTTCTCGCCGCGGGAGTGAAGATTTATGAATACACTCCTGGCTTCGTCCATCAGAAGATGTTTGTGAGCGATGATACAATTGCCACTGATGGCACGATCAACCTTGATTATCGAAGCCTATATCTCCACTTGGAATGTGGGACTCTCATCATGAAAAGTCGAGCCGTGGACAACATGAAACAAGATTTTTTGGCGACCATTCAGGTCTCGCACGAAGTAACGTTGGAGGAATGGAACGGGTGGCGAAAAAAGAAAGCCTTCGAGTGGGCTTTGTTGCGCCTTCTCGCCCCATTACTATAATTAAGGGAGTAAAGAAGGATAAGCCCATGGAATTTTTCGCGAAGGTCTACTGCCGAGCCTATCAGGGAACCGTTCGTCTACTTTCGAATTTCCTCAATTTCCGCGAGCCATCCCGCATTGAAGGCGAAGGGTTATTATCAAAAATTCCCGATGCCTTGAAGCAAAAAGGCTATCGCCATCCGCTCATCGTAGCGGATCCGGCCATGACTAATCTTGGCCTTGTGAACCCCTTACTTGACGCTTTGAAAGCAGCCGGTTTCTCCTATTCCATCTATGACAAAGTGGTGCCCAACCCGACTTTCGATGTTGTCTTAGCTGCCAAAGCTAAGGCCCAAGTCGACAATTGTGACTGCCTTATCGCCATTGGCGGGGGCAGTGCAATGGACACGGCCAAAGCCGCTGGCGCCTTGCTTGCCAACCCTAAAGCCACCCCTTCTTCGCTCGGTGGCATTCTCAAAGTTCATAAACGCTATCATTTCTTGATTGCCATTCCAACGACTGCCGGCACGGGCAGCGAAACGACCGTGGCTGCCGTCATCGTGAATCCGAAAACCCATGAAAAATTCTCCATCAATGACCCGAAGCTCATCCCGAGTCTCGCCGTATTGGATAATTCCTTGCTAAGAGGCTTGCCTAAACAAGTCATCGCCACGACCGGCATGGATGCTTTGACGCATGCCGTCGAAGCTTTCATCGGTCATAGCCGCACAACGAAAACAAAAGCCTATTCCATCAAAGCCGTGCAGCTCATCCATGATTCTCTCTATGCTTTCTATACCGACCCAACCGATGCGGTGAGCCGTGGCAATATGCAGCTAGCCGCTTATTTGGCTGGCGTGGCCTTCACGAGAAGCTACGTTGGCTATGTCCACGCGGTCGCCCATTCCCTCGGCGGCCAATACAATGTCGCGCACGGTCTCGCCAACGCCGTGATTCTTCCGCATATTCTCCGCGATTATGGCAAGAGCGTGGAAAAACGTCTCGCCGTTCTTTCGGACGCCATTCACCTTACGAAGCGCGATGCTACGAGAAAAGAGAAATCCGCGGCCTTCATCTATTGGATCGAATCGATGAATACCCAGATGGCCATCCCTGCAACCTTCAATCATCTTATTAAGCCCGAAGACATTCCCACTTTGGCCGCGAGAGCCGCCCATGAAGCCAACCCGCTTTATCCGGTTCCGAAGGAGTTCGACGAGAAAGAATTGGAGAAGATTTATAAGGAGATCGATCCGCAATGAAAATTTCGCACGTCGAGCGGAACAACAACTCCTTAGTAACATTTACCAACGAAATCGGTTTCTCCCTCACACTCTCGGATTTTGGCGCGGGCCTTTACGAGATGCGGTGGAATGGAGAGCCTCTTACGATTGCCGAGAAAGACCCTGATCAATATCTTTATAGCACGGGTTATTTTGGCAAAACGGTTGGACGGATCGCCGGTCGTATCAAAAAAGGCCTTTTGCCGTTCAATGGCAAAACCTATCAGTTAGGCATCAACGATGGCGCCAATTGCCTTCATAGTGGCCCGACGGGACTCTCTTTCGTCACATGGCGGCGCGATGTCGTCACCAATGATGGCGAGACTTATTGCGACTATTATTACTTTTCGCCAGAGGGAGAAGGCGGTTTCCCTGGTGAAGTGACGTTCAGGGTTCGTTATCATCTTTTCGAAAATGAGCCCAAAGTCGAAATCCTTTATCAGAGTCTTTCGCCTATCGAAACCCCGATCAACCTGACGACCCATACCTATTTCAATTTAGGCGGGAGTCCGACGATTCTTGACCATGTTCTTTGGATCAAAAGCGAGGAAAATGAGTTCTACGATAAGGAAATGATTCCGACTGGCATTAAGAAATCGCCAGAATGCCTCGACTTCTCGAAACCAAGGAAAATTGGTGCTTTCATCAAAGACCCTTTGATTTATAAGACGACAAACAAGGGGTATGACCATAGCTATCTTTTGTTACCTCACACCTTGGAAGAACCGGTTTTGACTCTTTCTGGCAATGGTTTAAGGATGGAGTTACGAACCGACTTACCATGCTTGCAGGTCTATAGCGATAACTATCCGCGTGAACATACCTTGTTGACTAACGGCAACATCGAGCAAACGAACGCTTCGGTGGCCATTGAACCGGTCGAAATACCCGGCGATTTCGCGAAAATGTCCGTTGGACCCAATGAGTTCAAACGCAACACCATCATCTATTCGTTTTCCAAGGAGGAAGAACCATGAGCATCGAAGAAACTATCGCGGAGGCGATTGCCTACGCGGAGAAAAACCTTTCGTTAGAAAAGGAAGACGAGATTTATTTCACGAACCTCCTCCTTTCCCACTTTGGAAAGAAAGAGCCTTTTAAAGGCCATATTGACGAGAACCACGTCGCCAGTTTAAAAGTGCCCGACGAAATCGTGGACGCCATCGTTTCCTACGACACCCAAATCCGTTTGATGGATGAGGGGTCGGCCGAAAGAGATGCCACTTGGGTCATGGGAGTCCTTTCTCCTTTGCCAAGCAAGGTGAGCCAAGTCTTCAATGTCTTGTGCTCGATGGGAAGCGAAAAGGCCACCGAATATCTTTATGACCTTTCGATAAAAAACGATTACATCCAAAAGACTAAAGTAGACAAGAATCTCCATTGGGTCGCGAGTTACAAGAATGGCCCCGATCTCGAGATTTCCATCAACCTTTCGAAGCCCGAAAAGAATAACAAAGACATCGCCAAACTCGTTCACGCTCAGGCAACAGGCTATCCTTCCTGCTTGCTTTGCAAAGAAAACGTGGGTTTTGAAGGCTCTTCGAGCCATCCCGCTCGCGAGAACATCCGGTTCATCCCGTTAACGCTCGACGGCGGTCGTTGGTATTTGCAGTATTCGCCTTACGTTTATTATTCGCACCATTGCATCGTCTTCTATGAAGAACACACGCCAATGGCCATTAACGCCCACGTGCTTCGCTGCCTTTTCGACTTCGTGGATCAGTTCCCGAATTTCTTCATTGGCAGCAATAGCGATCTTCCGATTGTCGGGGGTTCGATTTTGAACCACGAGCATTTCCAGGGCGGCGCCAACGAGATGCCGATCATGAAGAGCAAAGTGCGGACTTATTTGCCTTTAAAGAGCAAAGAAACCTCCTTTGGAATTCTTGATTTCTATGATACGGTCCTCAAACTTTGGGGTCCTAATCGCGAAGACATTCTTTCTTTAGCAACGACCCTAACCGAGAAGTGGCGGGCTTATAACGATGAAGGGCATGGCATTATTTCTAGCGACGTCTCAGGCCAGCACAGCACCGTCACCCCGATCGTTCGCAAAGTTGGGAAAACCTATGAGCTTTATCTCATTCTCCGCAACAACCTTTGCACCAGTCAGTTCCCCGACGGTCTATATCATGTCCATCCTGAATATCAGTACATCAAGAAAGAAGGAATCGGCCTCATTGAAGCGGCTGGTCTCTTCATCTTGCCAGCCCGTCTAGTGAGACAAGGCAAAGAAGCGGAAGAAGTGGTGAAGAAGAATCTCACCGAAGAGCAATATCTAGCCCAATATGAAGATTTGAAACCATTTGCTCCGATGATTGAAGACATGAAGAAAAACGGCGTCACCGTCAGTGAGCATATCAGCGGTGTCTGTCAGCACATTCTCGAGAACGTCGCGGTTTATAAGAACGACGAAGAAGGGCAAAAAGCCCTTGCCGCTTTCACTAAGGAGGCTCTTAAGTAATGAGCAAGGAAGATTTCGTGAGGGCCAGCAAGGCCTTCGAAAAGGATTTCGGCGTTAAGCCCGAAGGCTTCATTTTCTCGCCTGGTCGGTTGGAATTATTAGGCAATCACACCGACCATAACCATGGGTCTTGCTTGGTCGCTGGTTGCTCGTTAGGCATTCATGCGGCGATTGGCAAAGCTAACGAAGTGACGATTGAATCCGAAGGTTATGGCACGAGTTCGTTCTCCTTGAAAGAACTTGGCTATGACGAAAAAGAAAAAGGCAGCACCTTGGCTTTGACAAAGGGCGTCTTACAAGGCTTGCACGATAAAGGCTATAAGATTGGGGGCTTCAAGGCGGCGATCAATAGCGACATCTTCGCCGGAGCGGGCGTCTCTAGCAGTGCCGCTTACGAGCTTTTCGTCGCAGAGACAATCAATGTCCTTTATAACGGAGGCAAGATTCCTTTCCTTACGAAAGCCCGGGTGGGCCAATACGCCGAAAACGTCTATTTCGGCAAATCTTCGGGCCTTCTTGACCAATGCGGTTCATCTTTTGGCGGCGTCCAATATCTCGACTTCCATGATCCCGATAATTTCCGGGTCGAGGCTATGGATTATCCGGATTGGCTTCCGCATATCGTTCTCGTCAATCCCGGCTCCAGTCACGTGGGCCTAAATGATCTTTATAGCGAAATGCCGAAAGATATGTGGCTCGTGGCCGAGAAAGTCTTTAAGAAGAAGTTCCTTGGCGAAGTGGAAGACCCGGCGAAAGCCTTGGTTACTCTCTCGAAGCCCATCGACGGAATCCCTGAGCGGGCACGCCTAAGGGCCATTCACTTCTTCAGCGAAGATGCGCGGGTTATGAAAGCGAAAAAAATCTTTTCCAATAAGGATTTGCAGGGATTTTTGAATCTAGAGCGTCAAACGGAGGCTTCGCAAGAGATGTATCTTCAAAACGTTATGATCCCAGGCCATTACGACGGATCGCCGCTTGAGGCCGTCAATCGGGCCAACGAAATAAATAAAGACGGTTCTGCCCGTGTCATGGGCGGAGGTCTCGTGGGCAGTATTATCTGCTTCGTTCCGGATAAAGATTTAGCCGTCTTTAAGAAGAAGATGGTTTCATATTATGGCGCGAAGGCCGTGGTGGAGGTCGCGATTCCGCGCCTCGGCGCCCACTTCCTAAAGGAAGCGTGCTAGACTAGTTCAGTTAAAGTGATTTTGGAGGATTGTACCTATGCTTAATCGTCTTTGCGGCGTCTTATGCCCAGTGAGTGCGCTCCCGTCCCGTTTTGGAATCGGTGACTTCGGCGCCACGAGCCGCCATTTCGTTGACGTCTTGTCCAACCATGGTTTTAGAGCTTGGCAGATTCTGCCTCTTAACCCGCTTGGCTATGGTCATTCGCCTTATCAGCCCTTCTCGAGTTTCGCGATGGAAGAGCTTTATGTCGATTTGGACGCTTTAGCGGACAAAGGACTGATTTCTCGTCCGGAAGCTTATAACGAGAAGGCCCCCAAAGTCGATTATGAGGGTATCCGTCTTTATAAAGCCCCCTTCCTAAAACATGCCTTCCAAAAGGAAATGAACCAAAACCATGAATGTTTAACCGCTTTTAGGGAAAAGCATGCTTGGGTCGAGAGTTGGGCTCTTTTCATGATGAATAAGCGCCGCGAGAACATGCAGAGCTGGTCCCTATGGGACGAAGCTCGCCGCGACATGATTAAGCATCAGCATCCTCTCGTCGGGGAAGACGAAGAAGATTATCTTTACGAAATCTGGCTTCAGAAGACTCTTTATGAGCAATGGGATTCGTTGCATCATTACGCCAATGAAAAAGGCATCAAAATCATTGGCGACGTCCCGTTCTATGTCGGTTTTGACTCTTGCGATGTCTGGGCTAACCAGGATACCTTCTTATTAGACCCGAACACCAAAGAACCGCTTTGGATTGCTGGCGTCCCGCCTGATTATTTCTCCAAGACCGGTCAACGCTGGGGCAACCCGATTTATGACTGGGACTTGATGGAAAAACGGAATTTTTCCTTCCTTATTAATCGTCTCGCGCTCAATAGCGAGATCTATGACGTGATTCGTCTTGATCACTTCCGGGCCTTTGACACTTATTGGAAGATTCCAGCCAGTTGTCCAACCGCGGTCGATGGCAAATGGATTGAAGCCCCTGGCTACAAGTTCTTTGATTTGCTTTTGAAGCAGTATCCGCATATGGATATCATCGCCGAAGATTTAGGCGACCTTCGTCCGCAAGTGCTCACGCTTCGCGACCACTATAACTTCCCAGGTATGAACGTTGTGGAGTTCACCTTCCACGATGCAGAAATCACCCACAAGCCTGGTTACGATAAGGAAAACATGGTGGCTTATTTGGGCACTCATGATAATGACCCGCTCAAAGGCTTCTACGCCAAATTGCCGGAAAATGAGCAGAGAGATTGGAACGAAGCGTTGACTCGTAAAGGCTTCACGGCTGGCGACATCAACGAGCGAATGATCAATTACGCGATGGCTTTGCCAGCTTGCTACGCGATCTTCGCCCTTCAGGATTTGCTGGATTTAGGCAGCGAGACCCGCATCAATTGCCCTGGTGTCATCGATGATGTCAACTGGACATGGCGACTTGTGAATTATGAGCCGTTGGAGATTGTCGCAAGTCATTACGCCGATTTAATTAGAAAGTATAACCGCTAAAAATGCATACCATCGGATTAGTTAGCCTTGGCTGTGCCAAAAATCTCGTCGATAGCGAGATGATTTTAGGCATGTTCAGAGATGGCGAATATCGTTTCACCGACGATCCCGCCTCGGCCGATGTCATCATCGTGAATACGTGCGGCTTCATCGCGGATGCGAAGAAGGAAGCCATCTCGACGATTTTAGAAATGGCCCAGTATCCGGGAAAACTCGTGGTGGTGGGATGCTTTGTCGAAAGAGATTTAAGTGAACTCAATGAATCGATTCCGGAAGTGGATCTTTGGGTTCCTTTACGCGACTATCCCCATCTTCACGAAAAGATCGAGACCCTTTTAGGAACGAAGGACATCGCCCCACTTAATCCTTTGAAGAGAGTCTTATCGACCCCTTCGTATTGCGCTTATCTCCGTCTTAGTGAGGGTTGCAATAATTTTTGCGCCTTCTGTGCCATTCCTTATATACGGGGTCACTTTGTTTCTAGGCCTTACGAGGAAATCCTTGAAGAGGCCCGAAATCTCCGCAAAAGTGGCATCAAAGAGGTTTCTTTGGTCAGCCAAGACACCACTCGTTATGGTTTTGATTTCAAAGGTGGCAAGCCCAACATTATCGATTTACTAAAAGAATTAGACACGATGGGATTCTATTCTATCCGCTTGCTTTATCTTTACCCTGATGAGATTCCTGATGAACTCATTTCCTTTGTGAAGACTAGCAAGTCGGTGGCCCACTATTTCGACGTACCCATTCAATGTGGGAGCGACGACGTCCTTAAGAAGATGAACCGCCATGGCACCCGTCAGGATATCCTTGAGCTCTTTAAGAAGATCAAAGCGGCTATGCCTGAAGCGATATTAAGAACGACTTTAATCGCTGGTTTCCCTGGCGAAACGGAAGCCAATCACAAGGAAACCTTAGCGCTCATGGACGAAATCAAATTCGATCATCTTGGGTGTTTTGCGTATTCGCGTGAAGAAGGCACAGCTGCTTTTAAACTTCCAGGACAAATCCCAGAAGCCAAGAAGAAAGAACGCCGCGATGAGATAATGTCCGCCCAACGGAAAATCTCCTATGAACGGAATAAACTTCTTATCGGCGCAACGATGGAAGGCATCGTGACTGGCTACGATCCAAGCAAAAAAACTTATACCTTAAGAAGCTACTGGAATGCCCCTGACGATATTGATGGAAATATCTATTTCTCGAGCAACGACCCGTTAAAAGTCGGCGACATCGTTAAAGTTAAAATCACTTCTTCTTTTATTTACGATCTAATGGGCGAAAAAGCCTGAAGTTTATTTCGATTGATTAATCGTGACTCTGCTCAGAAGGCGGGGTCACTTTTAAATGTGACCAAAGAATGGCACCGATAGTCACGGGCACGCCTAAGAGTGAAATCATCCAAAGACGCCAGCCCTGATAATTCGGTAAGTCCATACCAAGCTCTAGATAAATAGAAAGAAGAAGGGTCCATGTTAAGCCAATTACAATCCAATAGCGCATTGTTTCAGGCCCCCAAACGCAGTTGAAGATAAGACCAATAATAAAGGAAGCCGGAATAGCCCAAACGAAAGACATCCAATACCAAAAATTGTTGATCATTTGGCAGCCGATAGTGGCGACGGTTGCAAGAATCCAAACAAGCGAAATAGATAACCCGATAATAACGTTGCGGTTAAAGACAATGGTTTTGCTTTTAGCATAACGTCGGCGGTTTTCAGGGGTGCTTTCATGGGTAATATAGTCCAAAGTAACACCATAAAAGTCCGCCAATTGTTGCAAGGTGTCGACGGCGGGAATGGCATCGCCATGTTCCCATTTACTGACCGCCTTATCACTATAATTGAACTTCTCAGCCAGCTCGCTTTGGGTCAATTTTCGACCCTTTCTTAAGGCCGTAAGATTATTTGCTATATTTTCCTTTATGTCCGGCATATGAGAAAAGACTAAACTGAAACCCCGAAAAATTCAACGTTTTTAGTCTAAACTCTCTTTAAAGTGGAGTTATCTACTTTGTCGAATATTAATCTAGTCGATTCTCCAGTTGGGGAATACAAGAGGAGGTGGGGTTTTATTTTAGGTCTTTTATACTTTATTGGTTCCAGAGGGAACACTATGCAAGAGCACGAAATGTCCAAAACTATCTATTACCAAGACGAACTCACGGATGAGTTCTCTGGTTTTGAACCAAAAAATTACTTCATTCCAGAAGACTATAAGTACATTCATAAAAATATCTTTTATCGTCTAACCACTTTCATCGTCTATCGTCTCATCATGACTCCGATTGCCTATTTGCATAGCGTCTTTTCTTTGCATCAGAAAATCGTTAATCGCAAGGTACTTTGTCCTTATCGCCATAAAGGTTATTTCATTTACGCCAACCATACACAACAACTCGGTGGCGGATATTCCCCCAACCTTGTTTGCTTTCCGAAGCGTGTTTATATCGTTGTTAATCCAGATAACCTCGCGGTAAAAGGATTAAAAACCATCCTTGAAATGTCAGGTGCTTTGCCGTTACCGAGCACGCTTGGGGGAATGCCTGCCTTCTTACACGCTTTGGAGAAACGTAATGTCCAAGGCCATGTTATTTGCATTTACCCAGAAGCCCACATTTGGCCTTATTGCAATTGGATCAGGAACTTCAAGTCCACGTCTTTCCGTTATCCGGCCCAACTAGGAAGTCCCGTTTTCTCATTCACTGATTGCTATAAGAAACGTCGTCATGGCAAAAAGCCAAGAATTGTGACTTATGTCGATGGCCCTTTCTTTGCCGACCCCAAACTCTCCTTACGTGACCAAGCCCAGTCACTCAGGGACCAGGTTTATGAAGCCATGTGCAAACGCGCCAAAGAAGAGAGCACTTATTCCATTATCAATTATGTGAAAAAGGATGAGGTAAAGCATGATTAACATTGTTTATTGCGGAAATGCAGGGATTTTTAAAGGCATTTGTATGTCTTTGCTGAGCGCCCAAGAAGCCACCAAAGAGCCTTTGAGCGTAGCGGTTTTGACCGGCGATTTCACGAACCTTGATAAGCGTTTTGTTCCCTTCAGCGAGAAGCAGCGCGCGGCTCTTGAAGAGTCTTTAAAGAAAAAGAATCCCGAGTCCTCGATTCGCGTGGTGGATGTGACCGTTCCTTTCAATAAGGAATTAGCTGGTTCGCCTAACTGCAAGAGTTCTTACACTCCTTATACCTTGTTAAGGCTTTTCCTCGATGAACTACCCAATGTTCCCGACAAACTTCTTTATCTCGATGCCGACACCATCGTCATGAAAGATCTGTCTCTTCTTTTCTCAACCAATTTAGGCGACAACTATTGCGCTTGGGTGAAGGACAGGTTCGGGCGTTATCTCATCAATCCGCATTATTGCAACGCTGGCGTTATTCTTCTTAATATTCCCCTTTTAAAGAAAGACGGAATCTTCGAAAAGTGCAAGTCGATGCTAAGGAAACGCAAATGGGCTTTTCCTGACCAAGACGTCCTCAATTGGTCGACTCAAGGGCGAAAAGTCATTCTCCCTCGTGAGTTTAACGAGCAAAAGAAACTCAGTTCAACGACTGTCATTCGCCATTACTGCAATCAGCCGAGAATCTTCCCATACGTTCACGCGATGGTGTGCAAACCTTGGGACTTAGATCGCGTTCACAAAGTTTACAAAACCACCGTTCATGATGCACTCCATGAAGAGTGCCGCCTTATTTGGAGGAGCTTAGAAAAATGAACATTCCCGAATATTATCTTATTGCTTCAATCGTTTTCTCTTCGATTGTTCTGCTAATTCTTTTCTTCTACGCTCCAAGAATGTGGGCGTGGTTTGGCGCGTTTAAGAAATCGGAACGTCTCCATAACGAGAAGAATAACCGTTTGGCCATTTTGGTTCCGGCTCGGGACGAAAGTTCGGTCATTAAACCTCTTTTGGAAAGCCTTAGAGGTCAGATTTACAGGGATTTTGAAGTTTTCGTAATTGTTAAAGATCCAGCTGATAAGACCATCGAAATGACCAAAGAGGCGGGATTCCGTTCACTCGTTGTTGCTGACCAAACTTGCAAAAGCGATGCCCTCGATGGCGCGGTGCAGATGATTCTTTCGCGCGACCCCAACGAGTTTGACGCTTATATCATTCTCGATGCGGACACGATGATCAAAGAAGACTATCTCTTAGAAATGAATAACGCGATGGCGAGCGGCCGCGATGTGATCGTCAGCAAGAAAATCGTGAAGAACTATTTCCTCGGGAAAGGCTCTTTAACATTTCAAGGTGCGGCCAACGGTTACATTTGGACGCTCTTTGATCACATGGGAAACAAATACAAAAGCCGCCATCATATCGCTCTTTTCACCGTTGGCAGCGGACTCCTCATTAGCAAAAAGATCATTCTTCATAATGGTGGCTGGTGCTATAAAGCCACGCTTACGGAAGATTGCGAACTGGCAGGTGACATTATCGCCAACCATTGGAGCACTTACTATGCCGAATATGCCCCAATCTATATGGAAGAAGCGCCGACTCTTGATATGACTGATAAAAGACGCAATCGCTGGATGAGCGGCCTTACGAGTGCTCAGCGTCTTTATAAACAAAAGGATTTCTCTTTAGGCAATATCAAGGACATTTATTTCTCCTATTCAATCTTTTTAACTTATGTCTATTTCGGCATTCTCTCTGGCTATTTGGTTGGCAACACTATTGCCGCCTTTGTCTACGCCATCTTCTTCCCATCTTATTTGGCTTACCCGCTCTTTAGTGCGGTCGGCGCCCTTATCTTGATTTATGGCTCCTTCTTTGTCATGGCTCTTTTTGCCTTCTTCGCAAGTTTTCATGATGTCAAAGGCCATTGGGCTTTCCGGATTCTTACAATCTTTGTCGTGCCATTTCATTATTTAGGCTATTTCCCAATCATGGTCAGGGTTTTCCTCGGCCATGGACCAAAGAAATGGGAACAAATTTCCCGCGTTAGCGATCATGAGGCAATCAAATGAGCAAGGAACATCTGACCAGGGCTCAAGTGAGGGCCAAATACCTCGAATTAGAGAAACAGGGCCTTTTCGACCAACACGTGGACCCGATTGATATGTCGATCGTCATCCCCGTGACGAAAGACTACCATTATTATCCCGTTGGCGTTAAAGAAGCCTTTTCGAAATGGGCCCGATATAACTTCATTGTGAAGCCTCTAATGCATAAGGTTAACCATCGATATCTTGAAACGACCGTCGTGGGTCGCGAGAACCTCAAAGGCATCAAGAGCGCAATGGTGATTTCCAACCACGTCCATATGTTTGACTGCATGGCTCTCAAAAAAGCCATGAAAGGCCACTATTTGAACATCGTCGCGGCTTCCTTTAATAACTTCAAAGGGGCTTTAGGCGATGGCATGAGAGCGTCTGGCATGTTGCCTTTGCCTGAGAATTTCGAAGGGATGGAGCATTTCGGGGACGCCATTGCTAAGTCCTTTAAGAAAAACCATTACGTTCTTTTCTATCCGGAGCAGTCGGAGTGGTGGTACTACCACAAGCTTCGCCCTTTTAAGGACGGAGCCTTCCATTACGCCCTTAAGGACAACGTACCAATCATTCCTTGCTTTATTACTTTCGCGCCTCGCATACGCCCTTATTCCGATGCTGATGGCGATTATCCTGAGAGGATTATCGTCCACATCCTGAAACCCATCTACCCGAATCCGGAGGCTGATTACAAAACCGAAAGAGCCAGATTGAAGGATGCGGCGTTCGAAGAATGCAAAAAGTGCTATGAAAATGTCTACGGAAAGCCTCTTTCTTATAAAGAATGAGTTTCTTCTCTTGTCAAGTCGTCTTCTAGAACCTATAATCCTAAACGCTGCCCATTAAAATCTTTCGATGAAGGAGCAGCATGAGATTTGCCCCGCTAGTTAAACGGTATAACGGGTCCATGGTAAGGACCAATTCGTAGTCCGACTCTGCGGCGGGGCACCACAGGCAAAAGAACTCAGGGAAACCTGAGTTTTTTATTTCACCCAAAAGGGTGAGTAAATCATTCAATAGATAGCCCTTTTGGCGGTATTGGAAAATGAGTAATCACCTTATCGTTAAGACGATTGGGGCATTTTTATGAAAAAATCCATAAAAGCGATCATTTTGGCGGGGGTTCTAGCGATTCCATTGCTCGCTGGCTGTGCCAAGAAAACTTCGGGCTCATCCGTTAGTGAGGGCTCAACTAATTCAGTTTCAGGATCCGTTCAGCCGGTTTCGAGTTTTACCGTTACTTACCTCGATTGGGATTCAACGGTATTAACGACCATCAAAGTCAATCAGGGCGACAAGGCCGTTTATCCTCTAGATAAGCCCACGAGATCTGCGACCGCTCAATACACTTACACCTTTAAAGGCTGGGACAAAGAAGAAGCTTTGGCGAGCGTAACCGCGGATATATCCACAATGGCCGTCTACAACGAATCGCTTAATCAATACACCTATAAGTTCCATGACCCGAAAGGCAAGATAGAAGATAAGACGGCCAAGGTGCCTTACGGAACCACTGTTTCCTCTATTAAACCTGCAGATCCCGCCTCTTTCGACGATGAAAAGGCTAGATTACGCAGCGATTTTGTCGGTTGGGATAGCACAGGAGATTTAACCGCCGATACCTTGCCAGAGACCATCACTGGGGACGTCACTTTCACCGCCATTTGGACCGAGACGACGATTTATGCCGTGCGTTTCCTTAACTACGATGGCACGGTCTTAAAAGACGGCTATTGGGTTAAGAAAGGCGCGGATGCGGTGTACGACAAAGATGATCCGAAGAAGGAACCGACCGTTGCTAATGCCTATGCCTTTACTGGTTGGGATAAATCCCTCACCAATATCCAAGCGGATACGGATTTCACCGCTCAGTTCACTGAAGGAACCCGCCAATACACCGTCGATTTTAGCGGCTATTGCAGCCTCTTTGGCGACGGAAATTATTATTGTGACGAAGATTGGCAAGACCAGGCTGACTATGGGACAAAGGTGAGCGATATTTCCTGGAAACCCACTCCGAACAAAGAAGATTATGGTTATGTCTCTCATTCCGATAAGACGGTCGAATACCATTTCTCCTTCTATGGCTGGGATATTACTGGCGATAACATGGCGGATGACTTAACAAAAATTACCGTGGACCGCGACCTCAGTTTCAAGGCGGTTTACATTAAGCATCAGTTCATTGATTTAAGCATCTACGATTACAAATTAGATGCCCTATATCATCAGAAAGCTGATTATGGCACCAGCTTAATCGCCGTCATGAATAGCGCCATTGGCGTAACTCTACAAACGAAGCCATCCGATGCCCAATATACTTATAAATTCAAGGGACTTTCCGCCACGAAGGATACGGTCGGCGATGGCTCGGTCGATGTGATTGACTTAGCGTCTTCCGTGGTTGATGCGACGACTCCTTCTGCTTTATATACGATTTTCACGAGACAGGTAAGAACGTATTCCATCACCTGGAACAACGATGATGGAACGCTTTTCAAAACCACAAGCCACACTTATGGCGTCAAGATCGGGCCGTTCGCTCTTGGAAGCAATCCTTCGGCCCCTACTAGCAAGATTACCCCGGCTTCTGGCTATTATCGCGCTTTCCAAGGCTGGAAGATTGGCGACACACTTTACTCCGACAAGACGACGACCTATATCGTCACGGGAGCAGTTACGGCCAGTGCCGTCTTCGCTGATGCCCAAGATTACGCTTTGGTGATTGGCGACCCCACGAAAACCGATGAATACGTGAAGGCTAACACTGATGCCGATTATACCGAGCATTCGATAACCGTTACTGGCAATTCGACGCAGACCATCAGCGACATTCTGGCCAATTATTCGGCGAAAAAGAACGGAACCACCAGCATTCAGGAATATTCCTTCAAGTCCTGGGTCGTTCATTCAGGCGTCCCAACTATCGATGCCAAACTCACTGGAAGCACGGTGGTGTATCCGACTTTCAATGTCTCAAGCTATTACACCCAAGGCAAGAATATCTTAAGTGGCACTCTCCACGCGGTGACGACGGCGACCGCTGATGGAAATTACAGCTACCACTATGGCCTTGTGAGCAATTACGAAGGGATGGTCTCAGGCGTGGCCACTTATCCCCAGTTCATTCAGATGAACATAGCGTTTAAGAAGACGACTTGCTATGACCTTGATTCGGAATGGTCCCACGCCCTTGGCTTAACGGCGAGTGGGGGCGTCTATGCCATCGGCAATGACTCGCAATATTGCCTTGGTCTTGGAACTGGTTACGTCTACATTCCTCAAAGCAGCGCTGACACTTATAGAACTCCGCAATATGTCACGAGTTTATCTGGCAAAACCATCACGGATATCGTCACCACCAAGGATGCGTCTTATGCCATTGATTCAACCGGTCACGTTTATATCGCCGGTTCGCATTATATTGGCTATACCTGGGGTTACGAAAAGGCCTTCGTTAACATGACGAGCGTTGAAGTGGGCTCCCGTTTCTACGTCGATCCGAACGAAGATGACCACGTTCTCGTTCTTACGCCGACCGGTAATATTTATGGCTTAGGCAAAGGTCAATGCATCGGCAACGCTTCGGGAAGCACAAGTCACACGCTTTCGACGACGGCCTTACTCACCCCTTCGCAAACCGCTGGCATCACGGGTGTGACGGGCGATTATGTGACAGATCTCAGCATCTTTAAAGACACTGTCTACGCGTTGACTTATAAGGGTCGCGTCATTCGTTGGGGCGCCGACTATTACGCAACCACCATTGGCGGGACGGCGGATCCTAGAATCCCCACGAGCGCCAAAGTCGTGAACGCCAATCTTTCCAATGCCATCTTCCTTAATATCTGCTGTGGCTACTATGGCGTTGCTGTTTTGTTCAAGAGATGGTCTGGTGGCACCTTGAATTATGGCTATTGGTGGTATGGCAATAACAAGGATAACGAAATGCCGTGCTTAAACGGCGCGACGACGGGCACCGCCAATTACATCAATGGCGTGACTGATCCCACCAGTTTTGCCTATTATGGCGACGCGAGTTTTACGAAACATGGTTTCGTGCTCTTCACGACCTCCGCGGTTTATTGCACGGGCAACATTGGTTCGAAGAGCGATCCAAGCGCGTTCGTGAATCTGCAAGAGAAGTTCTAATCATTCTTTCCAGGAAAGGGGCTCAGCGTCCAACTGAGTCTCTTTCTTTTTGTATATTATTAAAAATCAAGTGCTCATCGGAGTAATCGGTAAAAAAGTAATATCGATTTACCGCCAGTTTTGTGTTGATAAGCAACGTCAACCTTTGTTACTCTATGAGCATCAGGAAAGGTACATAGTATATGGAAGAACGAACGCTCGAGCAGTTTCCGCCGCGCCCGAGGATGGAGTTAGTGGCCAAGTGGCTGATGTTCACGGCCGCCATCCTCTTCATGGCCATCATGTCGATGTTCTATCCGGTCGAAGCCAACATTCCTCTTATTGTCGTTCCGTCGATCCTTGTCCTCATTTTCGCAAAGCCTGTTTTCTTTGAGAAAATGAAACTGACGACCCTCGTGGTGATGCGGATCCTCATCGTTTTAGCCGCTTTCCGTCTATTCAATCCGCAGGTCTACGTTGATGTGATTCTTCTCATGCTCATCATCAACATCCTTGAAGCCACCTTCACCGATTTCATCAAGCACAAGAAATACTTCAATGGCATTAGTGGTTTAGCCTTAGCGGTGGGCGTCATTTCTTTAAAAGGCGCTTGGGCTTATGGCGCGCCAATTGGCAACTATTATCTCGTGACTGGTCCAACCATCGCCGTTACGCTTTGCTACGTCTTCGCCTATACCTTATGGAACTGGATCTTCGTCACAGATGAATTTAGCCCCAGTGTCTCTTTGATGCACGTTGGCTTCTTGGGCGCCCCGATTCTCGGCTGCCTCTGTACGTTAGGCTTAGGAGCCTTCGGTGGCTTCGGCATGTGGCTGCTCTTAAGAGCCAACACCCTTTCGATCGGCGGGTGGCTTCAGATCAGCTGCAAAGGCTGGTTTGAAAAAGAATTCTACTCACCGAAGTTCGAAAAGTTCATTGCCTGGACCCACAAGACGCTCCCGCAGATTATCTTCATGGTCATCAACCTCGCTCTTATCGCGACCTGCATCGCCATCGCCGCCGCCAATGGCGCGATTGGCTATACCCCGGCTCCGTTCTTCCTCTCGTAAGCGCGGAAAAGAACATAAAGCGTCGATGCCGAAGAGGCGTTGGCGCTTTTTCTTTTTCCATTTTACTCACGGTTTTCGTATACCTTATTCAAATATTTGCGCATAATAAATATGTAAAAATCTCCGTATTGTAAGCGTTTACACATTCGGATATATTTGATTTTCTTAAGCTAATTCGGGTCAATTTCGCATCATCCCCATATTTAAAAATCTCCGTTATGAAAAATCTTGGAAACAAGTGGAGGGAAATATATGCGAAAATCTCATCTCGATATACGGAAATCGATTGGAAACAATTCTTGGCCTTCGTACACTGAAGACGGGCAAGAACACATGGTTTCAGAAGACGAAGCCAAAAACTATATCGAGCTTTCTCTTCACGAATGCGGGCGTGAGCAGTGCATTCCGGAGAAAATTTTCCATTTCACTCCGAAGGAATATCATCTTTTCCATTATGTTACGAACGGCAAGGGCACTTTCACTCTTGCTGGGGTAACCTACAAAATCCATAAAGGGATGATTTTCTATATTCCTCCCCGGGCGGAACCGCATTATTCGCCGGATGCCGCTGACCCTTGGAGCTATGAGTGGTTGGGCTTTGCCGGATCGAATGCCAGCCGTTTCCTTTCCCTTAGTGGAATCAGCGAAACATCGCCCGTTTATGATGACTCCAATATGGCTCTTAAGCCTTTCTTTGATGAGATCGTGAACGAATACTCGCTTAAAGGAACGCTCGACCTTTATTGCTTGAGCCAAGCCTATGCGATTTTCTCCAAAATGATTCAAAACGGCGATAAGGCCAAAGCCAATTTGTCGGCCAAGGAAGGCCATCTCATTTCCGCCAAAGAATACATTCTCAATAACTATGAGTTCGATATCAAAGTGGAAGATGTTGCTTCCAATGTTGGCGTGAGCGCGAATTATCTTGCCTCCGTTTTCAAAGAGCTCGAAGACTCTTCGACCAAGAATTACCTGACCCAAATCAGGATGGAAAAAGCCAAACTGCTTTTGATGACGGGCCGCTACAAGATCAAGGAAGTGGCGGAGATGGTCGGCTACAAAAACCAACTGCATTTCTCCAGCCAATTTCATAAATACTACAGCAAAGCCCCCTCGGATTACCTGGGGCAGAAGGAGTGAAAGCAATGGAAAAACAATTCAAAGGATGGCTCTTAGCCCTCGCAACTGTTTGCGTTTTAGCGGGCTGTGGCACCAAGAAAAGCACCACCAACGATTTCTCGTCTTTCACTTATCAGACCGTCCAATGGACGCCGACTTTAGGTAGCAAGACTAATGCTGAAACTCATAACTATGGAAAGCTTAACATCAATCCCGTCACCGGTTCTTTACGAAGCGATTTTGCTTATGGCGTCGACGCTTCGATGATTCAGAAAATTGAGGATTTGGGCGGCGTTTACTATAACCAAGATGGTACGGAACAAGACGTCTATCAGATTCTTTCCGATGCTGGCGTCAATTTCTTCCGTCTCCGTTTGTGGAACGATCCGGCGGATAAATATGGCCGCACTTATGGCGGCGGTGAAAACGGCATCGACCAAGACATAAAGATGGCAAAACGGGCTGCGGCCGTGGGTATGAATATTTGCCTTGATTTTCATTACAGCGATTTCTGGGCGGACCCCGATCACCAAGTTATTCCGAAAGCCTGGCAAAGCCTTTCAGCGGATGAGGTTCCTTCGGCTTTGCAAACCTATACAACTGAGGCTCTCACGAAATTCAAAGAGGCGGGCTTATCCGTTTCGGCAGTTCAAATCGGCAATGAAATCAATAACGGCATGATGGGCACGTATGGGGCCATCAGCTGGAACGACATGGCGACTTCTTTCGCCTATATCTCGAAACTCTTAAAGGCTGGAATTGCCGGCGCCAAGAGCGTTTTCCCTTCCGTGGCGACCATTATTCACCTTTCGAGCGGCGCTAATAAAGACGAGTACAGCACCTATTTCAAATATCTGGAAAACAATGGGGTCAACTATGACATCATTGGAGCCTCTTATTATCCGCATCTTCATGGCTCGCTCACGAAACTGCAGGCGAACATGAATGCCATCACATCTCAAACGGGCCGTCCCGTCATGATCATGGAGACCTCTTGGGGTTTCACGAATGACTCGATTGAGAACGTAACCGCCAACCAATACGATAAGAGCGACGAGGATACGGGCGGCTATCTTACCGGCGAACAATCCCAAGCCACCTGCGTTCGCGATGTTCTGGACGTTTTGAGCCAAGTGCCGAACCAAAAAGGCCTCGGCTGCTTCTATTGGGAGCCAGGTTGGCTGCCCCTTGCCGGAGCTTCTTGGGCCACAGCGCGTGGCCAAAGTTATATTTATAATGGCGACGACAAACACGCCTCGAGTTACACCGATGGTCTAGCCACCTGGTGCAACCAAGGTTGGTTCTCCTATACGGGAAAAGCCTTAGCGAGCGCTTATGTATATAAGTACGTTAAAGCCGGTGGCGTTAATGCGGTTGCGGAAGTTTCCACGAACGCTCGTTCTACCGCCTATAGCGCTGAAATCAACCTAGCCGCCAACGAAACTCTTCCAACCACTGGCAAAGTGGAAACAAACTTAGGCGCCATCCGTGACGCTTCCGTTACTTGGGACAGCACCGAAGCGGCCGCTTGCAGCCAAGTCGGGACGCACGAAGTCCATGGCACACTCGATGGCAAATACGCGGTGACATTAACGGCCAAATGCATCGAGAACTATGTGGTGGATCCGGGATTTGAGAATCAAGGCGAAACCGATATCCTCAAAGATCCGTGGCACATTCGCGATCAAAATCCTTCAACTGATAAGGTCGTGAAACTCGACCGCAAGAGCGATACTCGGAGCGGCGAGACCGACCTTAACTGGTATCACTCGACCGCCGATTATTCCTTCAACGTTTATCAGAACATCAAATCTCTTCCGGCCGGAACCTATACGCTCCAGACCTATCTCATGGCTGAGAGGAACGCCACTTATGCGACCAAGAGCCTTGTCTTCTATCTCAAGACTTCCGGGCAAACCTTCAGCTTTGACGCCAAAGACTTATGCCTTGGCTGGTCAAGCGGTTATCAAACCATCACGATCTCAAACATTGTGATTTCTTCGACGATGGATGTCGAAGTGGGCATCACGGCCAGCTGTGCCGCTCGAGCCTGGGCTCATAACGATGATTGGAGCCTTGTAAAAGCCTAAACAGGCTTGGAGCAAATAGTCATGTCACAATTTGTAGTGAACATCATTCATCGAATCGAACTCTCGCCTGAGTATTCGCAAAAGACCACTCAGCAAGGTGAGAAAGATGATATTTCCTCAAGTGCTTTAACCCAAGAGTCGGTCGAGATTTTCAAGACCCAGCAGGATTTGGCCCATGCGAATGGCCTAAAAACCACGATTCAAATCACTTACGCCGCTCTTTTTAGCGATGAATGTGTGAAACTCGTGAAGGACTATCACGATAAGTATGGCGATGAGATCGCTTTGTCTTTACTCGGCCTTCCTTGCCAGCAATTCCGCAACAAATACCAGACCAAGGACTTCTGCATTTGGATGTTCTCTGAGAAAGATAAGCGGAGCATCATTGATGATGTTTTCTCGCTTTTCAAAAAGAAATTCGGCTTCTATCCTGAGAGCACCGGTTCTTATTTCCTTGATGCCTACACGATCAATTACATCAAAGAAAAATATCCTTCGGTTATCGCGGCGGTGGCGACGTGTTTTGAAGAAGGCCCCAAAGCCTATCATACGACCAATAACTCTTGGTACACCTTCCTCGATGGTGGACCTTGGGCTCCATGGATTCCTTCGAAGATCAATAGCCATTGTCCAGCTATGAGCAAAGATGATGATTCGGGTATCGTCGCGATCCCCCATCTTTCGCGCGATGTCATGGCCTGCTTCGATGGCAATGGCAGCAACTTCGGGACCCATCCGCAGAATGTTTTGCGAGGCATGATTTACGAAGATGAGGAAATCCCTTATCTTTATAACCTCATCGACGAATACCGGCACCTAGAGAAGTACAACGATGGTTTAGCCTATAACATGATGTTTGTCGGTCCGGGCTGGATGAACAAAGCGGGCCGTTGGGAAGTTCCATACTCTTTCTTGCTTAAGAGTTATCGTGATGCCATGGAATACTATGGCAAATTGAAGAAAGAGGGTCAGCTTCAAGACCTTACCATGGCGGAATTCGCTAGGCTTTACCGTCAAAAGAAGACTTATGGCCAACCTGAGTGTGCCTTATGGAAAGATATTCTCTACGGTTCGCAAAAACAGTATTTCTGGTATATCGATCCGTATATGCGGACCTGTCTTGATTTCAACCAAGGCGGAGCGATGATCGACCTCCGTCCGTATGTTGCCCGTTTGCCTTGGAAAGTCGGCATCGGCACTGACCACGTCTTTGATGCCAGCTACCCGTATCTAATTCAGGCCAACTATCGGGCTGGTTATTTCACCCATTACGCTGGAGAAGGCACGGTGAAGTCCCTTAAAGTTTCCTATAAAGGCGAGGAAGTCGATCTTTGTCTTTGCAGAACCATGGCGACCTATTCGAAAGTCGGAGAGGACACTCTCGTGACGGCTGATCCAGTCACGGTGGAGCTCAAAGGCTTGAAGGTCGACATCCGTTCTTCCTTCCTCTTTAAAAAAGGTCAGAGCGAAATCATCATCAAGCGCGAGATCCTCAATGACCTCCATGGCGAAGAAGTGAGCTTTGAGGAATATCTAACCGGGGCTTTCGGAACCACGGAATATCAAAGCGATATGTCTGCAATAACCCTGCAAGTCAAGGGTAAATCCTTGCAAAAGTCCATTCGTTTCGCTTATAAGAACCGGAGAATCCTCTTAGAAGACGCCACTAGCGTCTCAGCGAAGATACCGGAAATCGGGACTCTCGTCGAGATGACATCCGATGAGCCTCTCGAAGGTTATGTCGACGAAGGTTATGCCTTCTCGCCATGCTACCGTTTGGCTTATAAGAAGAAGATGACGAAAGGAGCGCTTATCACATGCCTCAAGCTAAAAAAGGTCGCTTGAATTATCGCTGCCCCTCTTGCTTTATGCGGGAGATCGACATCGACATGTTTTATGACGAAACGAAGAAAGAATACTATTGCCTCCGGTGCTGCTACCATGGCACGGAAGAGGAGGTTTTAAAGCTCAATGAGATGGCCAAATTCCGTTATAAGGACATCAATAAACGCGTCGTTTCGTTTGGAAAAGACAACGAGCCGTTAGTTCTAACCGACCATAAGAAAGGCGAAAAATGAAGCTTGGGGTCGATTTATCAACTTATTTCGATGAACTCGCCCATGGCGCCCTTTATCGCGTGGCTAATGAGGAGGTCGATCCTTTACCAGCCTTTGCGAAGAACGGGGTCGATTTGCTACGCATTCGTATCTGGGTAGACCCGGAAGACGAAAACGGCGCATCTTACTTAGGCGGTGGATGCGATCTTGAAAACGCCTTGCGTTTATCGCATATTGCCAAGCCTTTTGGCTATAAGACTCTCCTTGATTTGCACTATAGCGATTTCTGGTGTGATCCTGGCAAACAAATGAAACCGAAAGCCTGGATAAACCTCGATTTTGAGAGCCTCAAGAAAGCCGTTTACGAACATACCAAAACCGTTTTGTTAGCCTATAAGAAAGAGGATTTGCCTCTTGAAGGAATCCAGATTGGCAACGAAATCACCAATGGCATTCTGTGGCCCGATGGTCACCTTGAAGGCGAAGTGCCGCATCGCACCAATTATGAACGGCTCATTGCTTTATTGGCCTCGGGCATCAAAGCGGTTCGCGAACTGTATCCTTCCTTGCCAGTGGCCTTGCATCTCGAAAAGAGCGGCGATGAGGCTACTTATCACGAGTTCTTTGACGAAATGGAGAAAGCTCATCTCGATTATCAGATCATCGCCTTGTCCTACTATCCGTATTGGCACGGGACCTTCCAGCAAGTCTTCGCAAACATCGAATCCTTGAAGAAATACCATAAGGACATCCAAGTGGTGGAACTAGGTTACGCCTACACTCTCGAAGATTACGAAAAAGGCCACGAAGGCCAGCTTGTCGTGAGCGAGGAAAATTTGAAGAAGCTAGGTTGTGTCAATGAATTTCCTTTTAGTCAAGATGGTCAAGCCGAATTCGTTTCGACTTTCCTAAAGGAAGCCGAAAGTCATGGCGTCAGCGCCGTTTACTATTGGGAACCGGCTTGGATTCCCCTTAAGGGAGCTGGTTGGGCTTCCCTTAGTGGCCAGCGATATATCGGGACACCCAATCCCAAGGAAAGCCGTAACGAATGGAGCAATCAGTGTCTCTTCGATTACGATGGAAAAGCGACTAAAGCCTATGACGCCTTTGCGTTAAAGGCTCTTAATAAAAAGGAGACTACATTATGAAGAAGATTAACAAGTTGGTTCCGTTCATCCTCATGGTCACGCTTCTTAGCGCCTGCGGTTCGTCCGCTGAAAGCGGAGTGACGCTGCTTGTCTGGGAAGATGAGAGCAATATCGAAACCCTCAAAACCTTGGCGGATGAGTTTGTCGCTTACCATAAGCAGACTTATCCTTCCGAAGCGGCCATTACCATCACCTTTGAATCACGCGAGGAAGGAAAGGCCGTGAGCGACCTTTCGACCATCGCCGAAACCGGAAAAGGACCCGATGTCGTATCGATTACAAGCGATACCATGACGGCGGCGGTGAAGAGCAAACTCATCGCCCCGGCCGCTTTTTCTGCTGATGTTGACACCTTTGATGCGAAGGCTCGGACCAACGCCACTTACGACGACACGGTTTACGCTTATCCGATCACCGCTGAAAGCACCGTCATCATGTATGACAAGAGACAAGTGAGCGACCCGACCATTTTCGATAGTTTCGCAGCTTTAAAAAACTCGGGCAAAAAGATTGCTTGGGACGCCAGCAATGACGACTGCGCCTACTATATGTTCGGTTTCTTGACCGATTCCGTGGTCTTTGGCGATGATGGCACTGACGCGAGCAAGCTTGATCTTGCCACCACCCAAAGCGTCGCCAACCTTACCAGTTTCCTCAACGATTATTCTTCTTCCATCGAATCCGCTTCGCCGCAAGACGCGATGGCTCTTATCAATAACAAGACGGTGGTGGGGCTTGTTTCTTCACCCTTCATGCTTTCTAGCATGATTGAAAATCTTGGAGCCGCCAATGTCGGTCTCCATGTGCTTCCGACCATCAACGATGTGGCCATGCGTCCTTTCTCGGGTTACAAGGAGTATGTGGTTTCTTCGTATTCCAAGCACCCTTCACTCGCCCAAGAATTCGCCGATTACATGGTGAGTCCGGATGCGCAACTATGGCGTTTGACCAAGAAGAATTATCTCCCGACTCGTTCGAGCGATGATCTCACGAAAGAAATCGCCGACAATCCTTACGCTTCGGTCTATCAGGCTTCTTACGATAAATCCTTCGCGATGCCAATCATCGATTCGATGGGTAAGTATTGGAGTTCGATGATCACGGCCTTACAGCTTCTTTGGGCGAACAAAGGCACGGTTACTTCTTCGGAGGTCAAGAGTCAGCTCACCGATGTCCAAACGGCTATGAAAGCCGCATAATTTAGAGGCAATAAAATGACGGAACGCGTGGAAGCAATCAAAAAAGAAAGCTTTGGAAACAGGCCTTCTTTCTTTGACCGTTTTCACGCTTTTAAAGGTCTCTATTCTTCGTCGAAACCTTACGTTCGTTTTTGCCTTGTGGTCAATCTCATCTTGCCGGGTGTTGGCGATTTGCTGCTCGGTTTCATCGAATTGGGGTTAGGCCTTCTTTTGGCCAGCGTTCTTCTTTGGATTTTGGCCATCTATAGCCTTATCCAGATGGCGAATGGGACCATCGTCATCGAAAGTTTTTCCGCTTTTGTGTATTTCTTGGCTCTCGCGATTGGCATCGGCGCCCTTTATCTCGCGAGTTATGACGCGGGATTAAAAGGTGCGGAGCTACGGCTCGCCAATCAAAAGACTCTTAAATGGTATTTATGGAGTTGGATCAAAGGGATTGTTTCCCGTATCCGAAATTGGTGTCATCGATATAAGGAAGCCTACCAATCGGCCTCTTCGCGGGGAAAAACGGCTTTGCTTTTAGGCTTCTTTGTCTATGGCATTCCCGAGATGCTCTATAAGCAGTTCCTCAAAGGCTTTGTCTATTTCCTCGTTCAGGTTTTCTTCATTTTCTATTATGTTCTACGAGGAGCGAGTGACCTTGTTGCCCTAATTAACCTCAACGCCACCAAGAATGGCACCTTTGTCTATGGTATCGTGGCAGTTGTTTTCTTAATTGCTTTCATCGTTTTCTATTTCAAGCATCTCAATTCGAATTTGGCCAATGTTGAGACCGAAAACCATGGCAAAACCCCCTTGGATTTCATTGGGGAGTGCCGCGATTTAGCCAATGACCGCTTCTACGTTGGCCAATTGATCGTGCCGATTGTGGGGGCTTTGACCTTCACCGTCATCCCGCTAACGTTCATGATTCTGACGGCTTTCACCAACTACTCTCTTAAAACGGTGGATGGCTATGCGAACTACAATCCAAACAAAGGCATCAATATCGTTTGGACTGGCTTAGAGGTCTTCGGAAGGATGTTCCGAACCGCAAGTACCCTCCAGGACCTTATCAGTGTCTTTGCCTGGACGATGATTTGGGCGGCTTTAGCTACTTTCACTTGCTACTTTGGCGGTCTTTTCTTAGCCATGTTGCTCAATAAGAAATGCATCAAAGGCAAAGTCATTTATCGTTCGCTCTTCGTCATCGCCATGGCTTTGCCGCAATTCGTTTCCTTATTAGCTGTTAAAACCATGTTCATGGATTATGGGCCAGTAAACAGTTTGCTGAAATCCTGGGGCTGGATCAGCGAAAACATCTTGTGGTGGGAAACGGGATATCTTTCGAAGATTCTCATTATTTGCATCAATATGTGGGTTGGCATTCCGTATTTCATGCTTCTCATGAGTGGGCTTTTGCTCAACATTCCGAAAGACCTTTATGAGGCCGCGGATATCGAAGGCGCGAGCAAGTGGCAGCGGTTCCGTTTCATCACTTTCCCCGAGATTCTGTATATGACGAGCCCCTTGCTCATTACCTCTTTCGTATCCAATATCAATAACTTCAACGTCATTTGGTTCTTGACCGGTGGTGGCACGGCTTCCTCGGCTCTTTCGAGCGCGGGCGATACCGATATTCTCATCACTTGGCTCTATAAACTTACTTTCCAAGCGGGTGGCCAAAGCGACTACAACTTAGCGGCAGCTCTAGGCATCATCATGTTTATCATTACCGCGAGCGTGTCCTTGATCGTTTTCCAGCGTTCGAAGTCTTACAACAACGAGGAGGAATTCCGCTAATGAAACAAGCAGAGATAAAACGCGGTTCCCAAAAAGCCGGCAAAATCTTCGATGGGATTTGGTCGAATGCTCTCGCTTTGATTTTGGCTCTTATCTGGTTAGTACCCGTAATTTGGGTCGTCCTCAGCGCTTTCTCAACTCAGAAAACTTATAACACCGGGACTTTCTTCCCGACGAGCTACACCCTTAATAACTTCGCGGATCTCTGGAATAACACTAAGTTCAAGAACTGGCTTCTCAATACCTTTATTCTGGCCGTTTGCAATATGGTGCTGACCACGTTCGTCACCGTCATGACGGCTTTCTGCCTTTCGCGGTTCCGCTTCAAAGGCCGCAAAGCCCTCATGAACATCTCCCTCATTCTCGGTATGTTCCCGGGCTTCATGGCGATGGTGGCGGTCTATTTGATCCTTAATCTCTTGGGTTTGGTCGGCAGCATCTGGGCTCTTCTCCTCTATTATGTTTGCGGGGCGGGCATGGGTTTCTTCGTCACCAAAGGATATTTCGACACAATCCCAGGCGATATCGACGAAGCCGCGAAACTCGACGGGGCTAATCAATTCCGTATCTTCTTCCAGATTTATCTGCCTCTTGCTAAGCCGATTATCATCTATACCGCTTTGATGGCCTTCATGGGTCCTTGGGCTGATTACATTTTGGCCGGTCTAGTCCTAACAAAAGATGCTGATATGACGGTCGCGGTTGGCCTTTATAACTGGATGACCGCTTCGAAGATCAACACATATTTCACCAAGTTCTGCGCGGGTTCTGTCATCGTCGCCATTCCTATTGTCGGCCTCTATCTCAGCCTCCAGCGCTTCTTCGTCGAAGGCATTTCCGCTGGGGCCGTGAAAGGATAGTTTTATGAAAAAGAAATTGGTTCTTCTTTTATTGGTGCCAGGCCTTTTATCCTGCGCGGAAACAAGTTCCAGTAGCGGAGCCTCGGAGAGCTCTTCTAGCGATCCGACCGCTTACTCCATCGATGACCTCACGACCACCGTTTATGGGGATGATGTCATGGTCGAGCATAACTACGCCAACCCCGGCAATTACGATAATTACAAGTTTGCGTATAGCGGCAATAACATCAAGATTGTTTCGGGCGCCATCGAAGGTTTATTAGGCGATACCGATACTAAAGTGACAGTGACGAATCCAGAAGGCAAAACCGCTTCTTTCAACGTTCATGTCGCCAATCGGGCTTACGAAAGTTTGCATGCAGCCACCGAAACAAAAGAAGGCTGGTTCACGCCCACGAGCGTGCGCGCTATTTCCTCTATGACATCATCGTTCGCTAATGGCATGGATATCTCTTCTTCCGCCTACCTGTATGAAAAAGGCGCACGTTTCTATAACGCGAAGGGCGTTGAGCAATCGCTCTATCGGATCATTAAAGACGCGGGTGTCAACTGGGTGCGTTTCCGTCTCTGGGTCGATCCTACGAACCCCAATTATTTAAGTTCAGGGAAGCCAACCACTTATGGTGGTGGCTATTGCGACTATTCGCATGTCCTTTGGATGGCCAAAGAAGCCACGGACGCCAGCCTTAAATACTTGCTCGATTTCCATTATTCGGACTTCTATACCGACCCCAGCCATCAGATCATCCCGAAGAGCTGGTCCAAATACACGACGGTCGACCAACTCAAAACCGCGATTTATACATATACGAAGAATACTTTGACTGACTTGAAAAAGGAGGGATGTCTCCCTTCGGCGGTGCAAGTTGGCAATGAATTGACACGGGGTATCTTCACCCAAGAACCAGGGACCGACAAAGCGGGCCTGACGGGTGGCGACCCAGTTTACACAAGCGGCTGCACGAACGCGAGCAGCGCCATCGCGGGTACGATTGGCACAACGAACTTCCATGATTATGTGGCCAAAGCTTTGCAAGCCGTTCATGATGTCGACTCCTCCATTTTGACGATGGTGCATTTCGCCAAAGGCTTCTCCGCGGTGAGCACGATCGAGGGGTGGTTTGACTCCTTAAGCGACCTTGATTATGACATCGTCGGCTTATCTGGTTATTGCTATTGGCATTGGACTACCACCAGTGTCTTATCGTCCTGTCTATCGGAACTTTCTAGTCATTATCCCACCAAGAAAATCTGCATTGCCGAGACGGCCTATGGCTTCACTTACGAGGAAGCCGATCATCTCTCTGCTTCCTTCTCGGCGAGCTCGACGAGTTGCACCAAAGTCTCCATGTACGACGTCTCCGTTCAAGGCCAAGCCAACATGATCCATGACGTGAGCGCGGCTGTGGCCTCCTTAAGCAATGGTTTTGGGGTCTTTTATTGGGAGCCCGCTTGGGTCGTTAAGAATGGCTGTGGTTGGGCCGATTTAGGAAGCAAAAATTCTTGGGCTAACCAAGGTCTCTTTAGCTATGAAGGCAAGGCCTTAGGAAGTCTCTCTGTCTATAACCAAATGCTCGCGAAATGAGTTTTTCATTGACACCTTAACTGCGTAGATTTTTGCATAACGATATCCGGTTTCTCTTTGTACAATGAAATCGCTTACAGGAAAGGAAAAATTCCCTATGAAAAAACCATTTTTGATCCTTCTACCAGCCTTCATGATCTTAGCTTCCTGCGGTGGGGCTAAGTCCTCTTCAAGCGTTTCGTCGAATAAAGCTACTTCCACTTCGTCCTCGAGCAGCGATAGTACCTCCATCGAGATTCCGAAAGTGACCCCAACCCTTCAGATTACGGTGGCGGGCATCACGGTGTCCGATGAGAATACCGTCTATATCGCGGGGCCGACGGTGGGCAGCGGAACGACCAGTTCCTGGGGCTATAGCAAGTGCACTCTTAACGGAGCCACTTATGACTACACCTTCCCGGAGACCGAAGCCGATACCGCAATCGAATATAAGGTTTATGTCGATAACGCGACGACTTTTGCCTGGGCTAATCCTTGCACCGAGAACGGCAGCAACGTTTCATCCTTCTTAACGACCGTCGAAGGTCAGTCCATCTATGGTGTGACTTGCCACTTCACGACTCAGCCCGACACCACGAAGACCGTGGACTTAAAAGTCACGATCACTCCGCAAGATTCAACAGGCGCAGCCTTGGCTCTCAATACCGGCGTTTATGTCTGGATGTGGGATAGCAAAGACAATGGCGCGGTCGTCTTGACGGACAATACCGATGGCACCTGGAGTACCACCGTGAGTGGCGTGCCAGTTGGCACCGATGCCTTCACTGTGACCGCGATGCTAGAAGCCACCAACGATTCTTCGAAGATCACTTGGAGCCATAAAGCCTCGAACGTCGATGGCTACAAATACACGATTGCCGCTACGGATACCACTTTGGCGATTGCCGCGAAGTTCGCTTCGCAGCCGGCTTCGCCTTCGACGGGTGGCGTCACTGTCTCAATCGTTCTTAATGTCACTGCGATCGATTCGGGTGCTTCTCCGAAAGCCGAATGGGCTGGCTGGAGCAATTGCGCCATGACGCAAGACACCACGGATACGGCTAAATGGGCCGTCGATATCTCCAATGTCGCGGCTGGAACTTATGACCTCTTCTTCTATTATTGGGTCGGTTCGACCGTCGAAAGCTATCTCGGTTCCGCTTACACTTCGAATGCCGAAAGCGGCATCACGAAGTTCAGTGTGACCGTGGCTGATGTGGCAAAGACCGTGACGATCAATAGCGCCGACTTCGTGACCACACACGTTGGCACGATGGCCTAAAGCCGAAAACGATTTGACTATGTAGGCAGCTTTAATAGGCTGCCTTTTCTTTTATCAAAAAAGAGCCATGTTCTTGGCTCTTTTAAGAAAGCAAAGGGGTTTTGCTGAGGAATTTCATAATGCTCTAGTTTTTTCTACTTGACACGTTGGATATCAACCAATACAATTTCGGTGGGATATCCCACTGTTAAAGGAGGAACGATTATGGCAGCATCAGAAAACGCGTATGTAGCTGTGCTAGATTCAAAAAAGAGACTGACAATCCGTGGAGCAAAATATAAATATTATGTAGTAAGGTCTTCTTCAAACGGAGTAGTGATTTTACAACCGCAAAAATTAGTTCCTGCCGCCTCGATATCTAAAAAAAGTCTAGAAATGATGGACGAATCGGTTGCCAACTTAAAAGATGGCAAAGTGTCCGAGGCACTTGATTTGTCCGAATTTTTGAAATGACGGTATGGAATACGAAATCCATTTGGGAATTCCGGACGTTTTAAATTTTTGGAATTCTCTTTCGCAAAAGAAGAAAAATGGCACTATAACAAAAGACGAAGAGGAAATTAGAAAAAAGTTTGGTAACGCTTTATCTCATCTCAGTTTTGATCCATTTTATCCCGGCTTGGAATCGCACGAAATTAGTCAACTTACAAACCGATATGGAATGAAAGTATTTCAATCTTATCTTGAGAACCATAAGCCTAGAGCCATGCGAATATATTGGGTTTATGGCCCCGGGCGTGCCCAAATAACAATTATCGGAATTGAGCCACATCCTGAAGACAAGAAAAATGGCGCATACGATAAAATTAAACTATCGTCGATTTGATTTAATGATTAGCAAAGCCGCTATTTATCGGATTGTTTAGAATTTTCCTAAATGGATCTTGGCCTTTTCGTAACGGTTCTGCTCGTGGCCTTTGTGCTCACCCGGTTTACCAACGATAAGCAAACTGATGGGGAGATAGCCCGCTGGGAGATTGAAATAGCTAATAAGCTTCTTAAAGAAGTCGCTGTCGAATTTGATACCAGCCCATAAGGAACCATAACCTAGCTCAGTCGCGGCGAGAAGGATGTTCTCGCTCACGTTGGAGGCATCCTCAATCAAAAACTCTTGGGTCGGATTCTTATTGCTATCGCCCACAACAAGGATGGTCAAAGAGGCAGTTGCGGCGATGCTGCAAGTTGGCTTTTCTTTGGCAAAATCATTCCAAAAAGCGTTGTCTGTGTTAACGATAAGCTCATAAGGGCGACGGTTCATGGCGCTCGGGGCTTCCATGCCGGCCTTCAAGATCTTTTCGATATCTTCTTTCGGCATTTCCGCCTTGGCGTATTTGCGGACGCTGACCCTCTCTTCGATGCACTTCAATGTTTCCATATTCTTACCTCAATGACTTTTATATTTTATCATTTTCAGCCACTTTTCGCACGTTTCGCCAATAAAATGAAACGTCTTTTTCTTTATGTTTTGAGTAACTACTCACGCGTGGTAAAATATCGCGTAAGGACTAGAAACACTATGAAAATCGCCCTCTCTGCCGAATCCACAATCGATTTACAAAAAGACCTCCTTAAAAAGTACGAGATCCATACGATTCCTTACACCATCGTATTGGGCGACCATGCCGAACGGGATGGAGAGGTCAAAGGGGCCGATATTTTCGCATACACTCAGAAGACGGGCAAACTTGCTAAAACCACCGCGGTTAATGTCTCTGAATTCGAATCTTATTTTCAGGGACTGTTAAAAGAATACGATGCGGTCATTCATTTCTCTCTTTCGAAAGAGATGTCCTCTTCATTCGCTAACGCCACTTTAGCGTCCAAGAGTCTGAAGAATGTCTATGTCATCGACTCGCGCGAGCTTTCGACTGGCATTGCTCTTGAGGCGATTTACGCTCGGAAGTTAATCGATATTGGCAAGAAGCCAGAGGAAATCGTCGAACTCGTCAATAAACGAATCCCGAATGTTCAGGCTTCTTTCACTCTTGAGAGGGTGGATTACCTTTATAAAGGCGGACGTTGCAACGCTTTGTCTGTCATGGGCGCCAATATTCTCCATATCAAACCGGAAATCATCGTCAAAGATGGCATCATGGTGGCTGGCAAAAAAGACCATGGTTCAATGGAAAAGGCCACGATGGCGTATGTGAATTCTATTCTTGAAGACTTCTCCAATCCGGATTTAGAGGAAGTTTTCATCACCTTCTCGAGCTCCTATGAGGAACCGGATATCAAAGCCTTGGTCGACCAAATCAAACAAGTCTTGGCAAAGCGTGGCTTCAAAAACATCCATCTATCGAATTCTAATGGCACGGTGTCTTGTCACTGTGGTCCGCACTGTTTGGGTATACTCTATATTAACGACGGGTCCCATCCTGTCGTTAAGTAATGTCCTTTTATAAAGAAAAGAAACAATTAATCAGTCTTCTGCTTTTAAGCGTTTTTCTTTCGGGCTGCACGAATAAAGCTCCAGCCATGGCGGAGCCGACCGACTATCTTTCGTCTTTGGCTTTCCATGAGGATTTCAAGGTCCTTCAATTTACCGATCTCCATTGGAATATCGAAACCAATGTCGAGAAAGAGAAAGCCTATCTCAATAAAGTGGTGGAAACGGCGGGAAAGGTCGATTGTCTTTTCATCACCGGCGATAACAATCTCTGGTCGAATAAAGAGGTGACCACGGCCTTATTCAGGCACATCCAAAGCTACGACATCCCTTATGCCGTTCTTTGGGGCAATCATGATCGGGGCAACGAATATTCTTTCTCCTGGCTTGAAAGTCTCGTGAAGGAAGGCAAGAGTCTTTATAAGAACCCCCTCGACCAAGTCGAAGGCGATAGCAATTACGCGGTAAACGTTATGGATGGCTCTACCATTAAGTGGAGACTCTACGCGCTTGATAGCCATAGCGATGTCCAAACTTCGGCCATCCGTTATAAGTATCCCCCGCTAAGCGAACGGCAGAAATCCTGGTTTTCTTCCTTAGCCGAAGAAACAAAAGTGGGCGGAACCTATACGCCGTCCTTGGTTTATTGCCATATTCCTTTAGAAGAAGTCCAAGCCGCTGTCGACAATAAGGATGGCAAACGGACCTACGAGAAATGGGAGCATTTGGAAAGTATTTCGCCCTCTTATAAGCCTTCAGGCTTCTTTACGCTGGCGAAAGAAAAGGGTGTCAAAGGGATCTTCTGGGGCCATGACCACGCGAACGATTACACCGCGGATTATGATGGGGTGACCCTAGGTTATGGGGTGAAGACGGGGCGCGAGCTTTATTACATCCATTCGTCCAAGAGAAATATGGATATGACAGGTGCTTCCTTAGTGACGTTAAAAGGCAATGGCACCTTTGCTTTAAGCCATCTTTATGTCGCCGATACCTCCGATTACGAGACCCATGTGGAGAATTACAAATGAAAGAGAAGAAAGCGCTTCTTATCTTCTTGGGTCTTAGCTACCTTTATGGGGCTTACGCTTTTTACGCCCTCATCGTCGGCTTAACGGCTCAAGCCTCCAGCTTCTTTAAAGGGGCCTTGCCTTTTTGGCCTGGCTATTTGCATTACCTTTCCGCGACTTTGCTCCCCTTCGCTTTGTACCGTTTATCCTTCGCCGAAAATGAAAAGAAGAGGGTTTCTGCATACAAATATTGGGGTTTTGCAGTGGTTTTGCTTTCCTTTGCCGCCATCGCGGGCATTGGAATTGAGACCTCGTTAGGGGCGTTAAGCTGGACTACGCATGGCCTCTCCTCGCTCTATCCGGTTGGCACTTTCCTCATGTCATTTGTCTTCTTGTTCCTTGGCTTCCTGGGTTACACCTATGGCGACCGTCTATCCAAACATCCTTCGGACTTCCCGTATGTGGAAGAGCCAAAAGACAAACTGCGGTGGCTCAAGCGTTTGGCTTTTGTTCTTTTTGCTTTGATTGCCCTTTATGATCTTGGATCTCTTATGCGGCTTCCGAATTCCTTCGATCCGTCTTCGCCTCATTTAGGCTGGCTCTTCCCGTTCTACTTTTATATGCTCCAGCCAAGCGTTTTCCTTGCCTATCTCGTCTATGGCTATCGTTTATCTTCGCCTGAAAAGAAGGAACGTTCCTCACGAATTGCCTTCCTTGTCTTCTTGGGTGTCGGTGTTCTCTTGTTCGTCCTTCGGGTTATCGCTCTTCTCGTGGACCCTCTCTACCTCGCCGAAGGGGGTACGCCTCTTCTCGTCGTCGATTTCTCGAGTCGTATCTCCTTTATGCCTATTTTCCTTTTCCTCATGAACGTCCTCGTGCCTGGCGCCTTCTTACTTAGTAAGAGCATGCACAAGGCGCGCTTGCATACGAGCGCGTAAGAAGGTACACTTATGTCGCGGAAGATCCTCGCGTAGGCTCCGCCGATGCTCAATAGTCGTTATGGAGTGGCACTTATTGGAGCCACTCTTTCTTTTGTAAGGAGGGAGCAATGGACGAAATCGCAAAAGTAATTGCCTTACTGACTGACCCGCTGAAACAAAGTGGCTACGATCTAGCCGAAGTGAAAGAGACCCGCGATAGCGATGGCCTCACGCTTCACGTGATCGTGGATCGGGTCTCGCCGATCTCACTAGACGACATCGTGAAAGTGAGCGATTTGGTTAATCCAATCTTGGATAAAGCCGATCCCATCGCTTCACCTTACACCTTGGACGTCACGAGCTTAGGTGCCGAAAAGCCTATCAAACTCGAACGACTAGGCGATTACCTGGGCCGTTATGTGCATTTACATCTCGCACACCCTTACGAAGGCGAGAACATCATCGAGGGCACACTTCTAAAAGCTGACGAAAATCTCGTCATCCGGATTCAAGTGAAGTCCAAGTTCAAGGAACTCACGTTCCCCGTTAGTTACGTCGATAAGGCCAGACTGGCCATCGAATTATAAAAATTAATAAAAGAAGGAAAAAGTTTATGGATGCAGCCGCGTTTACCAGTGCGATTCATGAAATCGCCGAATCCAAAGGTCTCTCCGACGAGGCCGTTGTTAACGCCCTTAAGGACGCCATGCAAAAAGCCTATCTCCATTACCTTTCACAAGGCTTAGCCATTGGCGATGACGCTGTCGTCACCGTCGATATCGATATGTCCAAAGGCGAAATCACGCTCGCCCAAGTGAAGAAAGTGGTGGACGATGTCCAGGATGACTACCTCGAAATCAGTGTCGAGGATGCTAATGCTGGTCTAAAGAAAGCCAAATACAAGGCTGGCGATGATTTCGCGATTCCTTGCTCGGCCGATGAGCTTAGCAAGATGACCGCCCAAGCCGTCAAGACGATTCTTCGTCAGAAGATCGCCGAAGCGGAGCGGGTCGCTCTCTATGACGTCTACAAAGATCATATCGGCGAGATGGTGACTGGCACCGTCGAGAAGTCCGATGATCGCAGCGTTTCGATCAACATCGGCCGCACCGTGGTCGAACTCACTCACCGCGAGATGATCGGCGATGAGTACTTTAAAGTCGGCGACCCGATCAAGGTCTACATCCAAGAAGTCAAAGAAGCCGAGCAAGAAGGCAAACCTTCGCACGGCCCGCAGATTGAAGTCACCCGTAGTTCCGAGGGTTTCTTAAAGAGACTCTTCGAAGAGGAAATTCACGAAATCTATGACGGCACCGTCGTCATCAAGGGCATTGCCCGTGAAGCTGGTGTCCGCAGTAAAGTCGCCGTCATGAGCAACAACGAAGACGTTGATGCCACGGGCGCTTGCATCGGTCCGAGCGGTTCGCGCATTCAGAAGATCGTGAGCCAACTTGGAAACGGCAAAGAAAAAGAGAAGATCGACATCATCGCTTATAGCGACAATCCAGGACTTTATATCGCCGAATCTTTACGTCCGGCCCAGGTCTTAGGCGTGGCTTTAGCCCCCGTTGATCCGTTACTTCCGCATCAGAAGGCTACTGCCATCGTGAAGGATGAGCAATTGTCCTTGGCTATCGGCAAGAAAGGCGCGAACGCCCGTCTTGCTAATAAGCTCACTGGCTATAGCATCGACATTCTCGAAGAATCGGCCGCTCAGGACGAAGGCTTAGTCTACGTCACGACCGAAGACCTCCAGAAACAAGCCGACGAAGAAAAGAAAGCCAAAGAGAGAATCGCTTACGCGGAGAAGAGCCAAGAGGACGCCAAGAAGCGCGCTGAAGAAGCCGCGGCTGCCGCCACGATGGCCACTCCAGTCGCTGAAGCCAGCGCCGAAGACGAAGAGGAAGAAGCCGCCATTGCGGAAACCCCTGTCGCCCCAGTCGCTCCGGCACCGGTTGCCGAAGCTCCAGTCGCTGCCGCCCCGGTCACCGAAGAAGTCAAACCGGTCGAGGCCGCTCCAGTCGCTCCAGCCCCAACTCCAGTCGAGCCGAAGGTCGAAGCCCCGGTTATTCCGACCGAAGTCAAGACGACCAAGACTCTCGACGAACTCGAAAAAGAGCTCGAAGAAGAGAAGAAACGTCAGCCAGCCCAGCCGTACACTCCTTACAACAAGGATCGCAAGTTCGGCAAGCGTCCGCATAAGATCACCGATGAAGAGCAAGAGCATGCCAAAGCCACTGACGCGACGCCAGTCGCCGGTGCCATGCCGATTTACTCCCAAGAGGAACTTGACGAAATTGCCAAGGAAGAAGAAGAACAGACCAGCGGCGAAGACAACAAGGCTTCGACCGAGGATATCGATAACGAAGACTTCGACAAGTACTACGACGATGGCAAGTAAGGAAGCCGAACGTCTTTACTTAGGAGCATAAAATCATGAGCAAAGACGAATTAGGTTTTCTCGGTCTCCTCTATCGGGGACATCAAGCCGTCATCGGCAAAGAAGTAAAAGAGGCTTTTATGGGGATTTCGCTCCTCGTGATCGCCTCCGATTGCTCGCCACGAGTGGCCACGGAGTTCACTGAACGGGCCGAAAAACGGGGATTAACCGTTCTTCGGGACGTCGACAAAGTGACCTTAGGCCACGCGCTCGGCCGCAAAGAAGTGAGCTGTCTCGCTCTCCTTAATAAGAAAGCGGCGGATAGCTTATTAGCGAAAAGAAAGGGAAACGCGATATGAAACAACAATTTTTCTCCAAGAAGAAGATCCAGCAGCAAAACCGGGTCAGTAACTTCGTGGAGCGTCCGCACGGACACAAGGAGGAATACGCCAAAGTCAACGGAGGCGTTTTCGTCTACAGCAAGCCGCTTAGCGTGGCCGACCTCTCCAAGGCCATCAACGTTCCCGCGACCGCCATCATCAAATTCCTCTTCATGCAGGGGAAGGCCGTCACCATCAACCAGATGCTCGATGACGAAACCATCGGCACCATCTGCTTGCAGTTCAACTACGACTTCAAGAAAGAAGTTGTGGTGGACGAAGAACATTTTGATCAGTTGGAGATTCACGACGATCCGAAAGATCTCGTCGAAAGAGCGCCAGTCGTGACCGTCATGGGCCACGTCGACCATGGCAAAACCACCCTCATCGACGCCATCCGTCATAGCGATGTCGCAAGCCACGAGGCGGGCGGCATCAGCCAAGCCATCGGCGCCTATCAGAAGGAATACAAAGGCAAAAAGATCACCATCATCGATACTCCAGGGCACGCCGCCTTCACGGCCATGCGCGCTCGTGGCGCTTCGGTGACCGATATCGTCATTCTCGTCGTCGCCGCGGATGATGGCGTCATGCCGCAAACGCTCGAAGCCATCAGCCACGCCAAAGCCGCCAACTGCGCCATTATCGTCGCCATCAACAAGATGGATAAGCCAGGCGCCAACGCTCGCAAGATCGAAGAGGAACTTATGGCTCACGATGTCATCGCCGAAGAATACGGCGGCGACGTCATGTGCGTCCCTGTCTCCGCCAAGACTGGCAAAGGCATCGACGAACTGCTTGAAGCCGTTCTCACCAAAGCTGAGATGCTTGAACTCAAAGCCAACCCGAATCGTTATGCGATCGGCACCGTCCTTGAGGCCAACCTCGACAAAGGCGAAGGCCCGAAGGCCACTTTGCTCGTCCAAAATGGCACTCTCAACAACAGCGACTATGTGGTCGTTGGTTCGATTTATGGCAAGATTCGCCGCATGGTGAACGAATACGGACAGGTCGTTCATAGCGCCGCCCCCTCCAGCCCAGTGGCTGTCACGGGTCTCTCTTCCGTTCCGACAGCGGGCGACCGTTTCATGGCCTTCCCGAGCGAAAAGGAAGCGAAAGCCATCGCCGAAAAGCGGGCTCTCGCTGATCAAGAAAAGCAGAGAGGCGCCAATGCCGCCATGAACCTTGACGACCTCAATAACCTCGTCAACGCTGGCAAAATCAAGGACATCAACGTCCTTATTAAAGCTGACACCGATGGTTCGGCCCAGGCTCTTAAGACTTCCCTTGAAAAACTCAGCAATGACCAAGTCAAAGTCAAAGTCATCGAAGCCGCCGCCGGCGCCATCAGCGATAACGACGTTCTTCTCGCGAGCGCGTCGAAAGCCATCATTTATGGCTTCAACGTCCGCCCGGATGCCCGCATTCGCCAGAAGGCGGATGAGGAACACGTCGAAATCCGTCTCCATCGCATCATCTATGAGTTGCTTGACGAAATGACGGCCGCCATGAAAGGTCTTTATAAGGTTGAGACAGTGGAAACCGTCACCGGCCAAGCCGAGATCCGCCATATTTATAAGATTACGCACGTCGGCACGGTCGCTGGTAGCTACGTCACTTCGGGTCTCATCAAGGCCGAAGAAAAAGTCCGCTTGCTCCGCGATGGCGTGATTGTCTACGATGGCAAACTCGCATCCTTAAAGCGTTTCAAGGACGACGTCAAAGAAGTCAAACAAGGCTATGAGTGTGGCTTCTCGATCGCCAACTTCAACGATATCAAGGAAGGCGACATCGTCGAGGGCTATGAGCTCGTGGAGAAAAAATAATGGCTAACCGTCCAGGGCGTATCAAAGCGCTCATTCAAAAGAACATCAGCGATATCTTGACCTTTGAGCTCAAGAACTCGCACGTGGGTCTCCCTTCGGTGAACGAAGTGGTGGTCAATGACGACTACTCCCTCGCCAAGGTCTACGTGAGTTTCATCGGGGCTAAATATCCCCGTCAAAACCTCATTGAGTTGAACCGTTGCAAGGGTTTCGTGAGAAGCTCCCTTGCGAAGAAAATGGACATTTACAAGGTGCCTGAGCTCGTCTTCATCTACGACGAGCAATTCGAAAAAGCGGCGCGGCTTGATGAAGCCTTGAAGCGCGAAGAGAAGAACATCGAGGACGCGAAGAAGTCGAGCGAAAGCCTGAGCAAACCTAGCGTCCGTGGAACGAAGGGAAAGAAGTAAAATTCTTTTCCTTCTTTTTTAACTTTTTACGATGGAAACGCCATCTAAAGTCACCTATTTCCAGCGTCTCGATTCGCATGATTTTCCTATTGGAAAGGAAGGATATCCCAATAAGGAGATTCTTCTCAGCTGGAATAAGGAATATCTCAAGGCGAAGCTTTTTGATCTTTCTACTTTATTAAAGAAAGAAATGGGCGAAAAAGCAAAACAGGATCTTATCCATTTGCTAAGCTCGATTTCGCAAAAATAATCGAGATCATCCTGGTTGAGGCGTTACCTCATTGCGGTGGTTCGTATTCTTATCTAGATGGCTATAAACGTATATTGGACATTTATCAAAAGATTTGCTGAGAGGTTCGCTTAATAGTTTTTATTCCGCCCTGAAAAACAATATTCGTTCCTGAAAATTGTTTGGAATGTTGCTTTTTCTTATGCATATATTTCTTTAGACTGGTTAACCACTGCGCGCGCAAGGGAAAGCGTGCTAAAATTCTTTTAATGTATAGCGTGATTATCGTTGACGATGAAGCTCCAATCCGAGAACGCATTCTTGGTTTCTTGGCCAAGCGGTCCGAGGATTTTACCGTCATCGGCTCGTTCGGAAACGGATACGATGCCTTGCTTTCGGGCGTCCCTCTAGAGCCTGATCTGATTATCACAGACATCAAGATGCCATTCATTTCCGGCCTTGAACTCATAAAGAGAGCCAAGCAAGAATTGCCGCTCGTTCAAGCCATCGTCGTTTCGGGCTTCGATGATTTTGAGTTTGCGAAAGAAGCAATTTCTCTTGGCGTGGTGGGATACATTCTTAAACCAGTGAGCCCTGAGGAAATTGGGAACACTCTAACGAAAGCCAAAGAAGCCCTCGACAAAGAATACCAAGTCGACAAGGACATCAAGGACCTTCAAGCCAAAAACGAAACGGTGCTTAAAGTCGTTCAAAACGATGACCTCAACAAACTTGTGACCCTGAAGTCCATTCCAAGCAATTTCCTTCAGAAACTCAAAGCAGACGGCATTTTCGTCGAAGGTTACCCGAACCTGCTTTTCGCGGTTTTCGATTCCGATGAATCGTCGGATGAAATATCATTCCAAGATAGCGAGCTTGTCACCTATTACCTTGGCCAATATGTCGGGGAGGAGTTCGCCCATAAGCATTTCGCGACTTTTGAGTCCGGAGGCGATCAATCCCTTATTCTCATGGACAAAGAGCCCTTCGACAAAGAACTATTGCAGGCTTCTTTCGCGAGGATAATTGCCAAAATTCGCAAAACCTGCGGCGTTTCCCTTTCTTGCGGCGTTAGTGATTTCGCTTCAGGCGAAGACGTCACAAGCTACCGTAAAATCTACCGCCACGCCAAATGGACCCTTGAATATCGGACCGTCGTTGGCTCTAGTGTCGTCCTTTTCTATAGCGACCTCGAAGGCGCGAAATCGTCCTCCGTCGGCAAGGTTGACGAAAACGAATTCAAAAACGTGGCTTATCTTATTCTCTATGGCAAAGAAAAGGACGCCAAAGAAGCAGTGAGTCGTCTTCTTGAAACCATCAGCACCATCAATTACAAAGATTCGTATTTCCTCATCGTCAACAATCTGCTCGACAGCATTCTCAAGAGCTGCGTCGCCATCGATAAACTCTATTCATCCTATCTGCCCCATATCGGCATCGTGAACAAAGTCTTTGGCTCCAAAACATCGGAGCAGACCCAGGAATGCTTCCGCGAACTCATTGAGAAAGTCATTGCCATTAACGACAAAGAAAGAGCGGTCGGCGTCGATGAAGCCTATGAGCAGATTCGCTCCTTCATCGAAAGCAATTACAAACGGAACGATCTTTCCCTTGAGGACGTCGCGGAAGAACTTGGCTACTCCGTCAGTTATATCTCGGCGATTTTAAAACGCCACGACGCTTCCTTTACGAAATATTTGACTCAGGTCCGCATGGAACAAGCCAAGTTGCTTCTTGCCGACCCCAATAACAAGATGGTGACCATTGCCTCCGAAATCGGCTATGACGACCCCTATTATTTTTCGCATTGCTTCAAAAAATACTTCGGCGTCAGCCCGATGGAGTATCGTAAGTCATGAAAAAGCCTCGCAGCATCAGATCAATGATGGTTTTGCCAGGCTCGTTTGGCTTCGCTTTTCTCGTCATCGTGATGGTGTTATTGGCCTCCATTCTTTATTCGAGCAACGTCACTTCGAACTCTAATGCCCAAATGCTCGCCACTTCGCAGCAAGTTCTCACCAACTATGAGACTTACTTCGATTCAGTGCTCACGACTTCTAGCAACATCGCCGCCCATTATGATTCCTCGCCCGTGGCCAATCGGTCTACGTCGATGCAAAGCTATTTCGACACCTTGATGTCACTCAAGAGCGAAGTCATCGACATGGCGTGCTACGCCACGGATGGTTCGGTCATCGCCCACGATAGCGTCTCTTCTCCCGAAGTTGCCTCGAAAGCCACCGACCAATGGTTCATCGATGCCCAAAACAACCGTCTCATCAACGTTTTCTCTAGCCCCGCCAAAACGGGTGATGACTATCGTTTCACTCTTTCTAAGTATGTTAGTTATGGCAGCGATTCCGCCTATGACGCGGTTATTAAAGTCGATTTTGACTTCACGAAAATCGTGAACTTGATTCCCGAAAGCACCCTCGGCTTAGGCGGCCGTTTCACGATTTACGATAAGAACTACAACGTGGTCTATACCTCCTACACGGAGAAACAAACCGAGGCCATGGGTTTCATCAAGGATCTTGTGATTGGCTCTTCGCCTTCCGTCAAAATAGGCGGCCATTCCTATTACCTCTACGCTTCGACGGTCAGCAACACCACCTGGCGTCTGGCCATTCTCCAAAATCGTGACAGCGTCGTCTCTTCGCTCACGACTTTCATCGTCACGATCTCCTTGACGGGACTTGGTGTTATCGCTGCTTATTTCATCGTTCTTTTCCTTATTGCTTTCCGGGTCAGCAAGCCAATCGGGGAATTGCAGGAAGAGATGGCAAAGATCGAGTCGCTCAATTACCAAGCCACCCTTCATCCTGAAATCAACGGTTCCCTCGAAGTGGTGGAGCTCAACCATTCCTTCAACCAAATGATGGGCCGTATCGACGAACTGACAAAAGCCGTCGTGACGGAGAAAGAGGAGCAGCGGAAATCGGAATTGAAGGCCCTTCAGAATCAAATCAACCCTCATTTCCTTTATAACACGCTCGACAGTATCATCGCCCTCATTGACAAAGGGGAGAACGACAAAGCCGAGGAGATGATCGTGGCCCTCAGCAAATTCTTCCGTCTTTCAATCTCTCAGGGTCATAACGTCATTCCTCTTCCTAATGAAATCGAGCACGCGCGCAATTACCTTCTTATTCAGAAGATGCGTTTTGGCGATTCCTTTTCCTATTCGATCGACGTCGCTCCGGGCCTCGAGAAATATTTCGTGGTGAAACTCATTTTGCAGCCCATTGTCGAAAACTCCATCGGGCATGGCCTCAAGGAAGGCGAGGTTGGCTCCATCAAGATCAAAGCCTACGAGGAAGGGGATTTCCTCAAGTTTTCCATCGAAGACAATGGCTATGGAATGACGAAAGAAAAAGTCGAAGAACTGCGCAAATCCCTTCTCGATTCCACGGTCTATAAAGGAGTCGGGCTTAAAAACGTCTATCAAAGAATCAGGATTTATTATGGTCTTTCGGCCGATGTCGACATTGAGTCAGAAGAAGACGTCGGAACGAAGATCACGATCATCATTCCGAAGGAAGGGGCTCTCCATGGCGAAGAATAGCAAAATCGGGTTATGGGCCTTGCTGCCTTTGCTGCTGCTTTCGAGCTGTGGCAAGAAAAACACCTATGTCGGGGTTTACGCTTATGACCTCTCTGACACTTTCATCAATTCGCTTCAAAACAAGATCATCAAGGACTTAGATCCTTATTATGAGCACGGCGAATACGCCGAGGACGCCATGTCGAGCCAGACTTTGCAGAATAGCCAGCTCATCAATGACATTGACAGCCATCGTATTTGCGCGGCCGTCGTCAACACGGTCGACCGTCTTGCCGCGAGCGCCCTCATTGAGAAGGCGGAAAAGAACAATATCCCGTTGGTCTTCATCAACCGCGAACCATTAAAAGAGGATTTGCAGAAAAACGCTTGGTCAGTCGCCAACTGCTTCTATGTCGGAGGCAACCCCAATGCCGAAGGCCTCGCTCAAGCCGAAATAGCCAATTCCCTTTTCGGCGGCCAAAGTTCCTTCGCCCTCAGTGCCTTTGATAAGAATAAGGATGGCAAGATCCAAGTCGCCATCGTCAAAGGCGAAAAAGGCCATCAAGATGCCGAAGCCCGTACTTCCAGCTGCATCGATGGATTAAGCGCGAGCGGTTATAACTTCGAAATCGTGGAATCAGTCTACTGCAACTGGAAGCGAAGCGAAGCTTATACAGCCGCGAAAACCTTCTCCAGCAAGAACATCGAATTGCTCTTTGCCAATAACGACGCGATGGCTCTAGGCGTCATCCAAGCTCTTCAGGAAAGCGATGCTTCCAGCGGTGTTCCTCTCAGCGATTTCAAGAACCGTCACTACCCGATTATCGGCTGCGACGGAACCATCGAAGGCAAGGCCGCGGTTTCCTATGGCTATATGACGGGAACCGTGCTTAATGATGATACGACTCAAGCTGCGCTTGTGGTGGATGTTCTAAGGAAAACAATCGATAACATCTCGATTCCTGCTTATGACAGCAATGTTACGTTCAAAGACAATTATTACTATGTCGCTGGGCCGAAAATAACCCAATAGTCGTTTCCGGTTTCCATTTTTGTTTTTGTTTTTGATAAATAAGTCGTTCCTTTCGAAGGAAAACTTTTGATAGTAGAGAATTTTCAAAATTTTGTGTGTTTTCTTCCATTCCGAGTTGAAGTAAGCGCTTTTAAAGTATAACCGCACAAGAAAGCGAAATGGTTTGGTCCTCATGACAGGCCTTTCGTTCCGAGTGTATGGAATATAGGAGGGAAATATGAACAAAAAACTTATTCCAGCCGTCGCTCTTGGTTTGGTCAGCATGCTTACCGCTTGCGGAAGCACCACAGCCAAAACCGCAGACGTCTTCATCTATCAGTTCTCCGATACGTACATCGGAACAGTCAGAACGGCTCTTGAAACCGATCTGAAAGCCAGTGGCATCACCCCGACATTCTATGATGGCGGTGGCGTCTCAGCCACTCAGGTTCAGCAGATTGAGTCGGCTATTGCTAAGAAGAGCAAGCTCCTCATTCCGAACCTTGTTGAACAAACTGCCACCGGCGATAGCATCGCCGCGAAGGCCAAGGCGGCTGGAATTCCGGCCATCTTCTTCAACCGCGAGGTTCCTGACAGCGCTGTTACTTCATCCACTTATCCGGACAACTGCTTCGTCGGCACTGATCCTGATCAGGCCGGCTACATGCAGGGCGACATCATTGCTTCTGGCTTAATCGGAAGCGATGGCAAGCTCTCGAGCACTTGGGACCAGAACGGCGATGGCAAGATCACTTATGTCATGCTCCGCGCTGATGAATCCAACGCCGAAGCCAATGGTCGTACTAAATATTCCGTCCAGGAAGCCAACACCAAGTTGACTGCCAAGAGTCTCAATGAACTCGTTCACCTCGGCGCCGATTATAACGCTGGGTGGAGCAAGGACACCGCGAAGACCGCCATGGATGGCTTCATCACCACTTATGGACTTCCGGGATCTGGCAAAGACACGCTCGGCGGAGGCATTGAGCTTGTCATCGCCAACAACGACGATATGGCGTTAGGCGCAATCCAGTCACTTCAGACTGCGAACTTCAACAAAGAAGGAAGCGCCAAGAAGGTCATGGTCGTTGGCGTTGATGCCACAGCCGCTGGCAAAGCCGCGATCGATGCTGGCAATATGTTCGGAACAGTCAAACAGGATGCCGATGCCATGGCAAAGTGCATTGCTGCTCTTGCTTCGAACAAACTCGCTGGCAAGGATTACCTTACCGGCACCACTTATAAGTGGGATAGCGAAACCGTCCATAAGGTTCGTATTCCTTACGGCAGCTACACTAAGTAGTTTCTAAATTGAGGGGCGGTGGCCTTCGTCATCGCCCCTCTTTGACTTTTCTACTATTCATCAGCGTTATAGGAGGACAATTATGCCAGCAACTTCCACTGAGCCAGTCGGCAAGACGGCTCCGCAAGTAGGACTCGCAAATGAATATCTGCTTGAGATGATAGATATTTGCAAATCCTTTCCAGGCGTAAAAGCTCTCGATCACGCCCAATTAAAAGTCAGACCGGGTTCGGTCCATTCGCTCATGGGCGAAAACGGCGCCGGCAAGAGCACTCTTATGAAGTGCCTTTTCGGTCTTTATACGCGCGATTCAGGCGACATCATCTACAATGGTCGTTCCGTTACGTACCATTCATCCAAAGAAGCCCTTGAAGATGGCATCGCGATGGTCCAACAAGAGCTTAACCAAGCCCACAAGATGTCGGTCGAAGACAATCTTTGGCTCGGCCGTTACCCGATGCGCTTCGGCGCCATCGATAGTGGCAAGATGTTTAACGACACCAACCAAATTTTCTCTAAACTTGGCATCACGATCGATCCTAAGGCCATCATTTCTACTCTTTCGGTGGCCCAACGTCAGATGGTCGAAATCGCCAAAGCCGTTTCCTATAACGCCAAAGTGGTGGTCTTCGATGAACCGACCTCTTCTCTTTCCGACAAAGAGATCGAGCAGCTTTTCAAAATCATCGCCATGCTGAAGAAAAAAGGATGCGGCATCATCTACATCTCCCATAAGATGGATGAAATTCTCCGCATCAGCGACGAAGTGACGATCATGCGCGATGGCAAATGGGTTCAGACTTCCAAAGCCAAGGACCTGACGATGGGCGCCATCATCAAAGCCATGGTCGGACGTGAACTTACTAACCGCTTCCCGCCGAAGGACAATCATCCTGGCGAGGTTGCGCTTGAAGTCAATCATTTGTCCTCTTTATATGGCAATAACGCCATTCATGACGTTTCGTTTACCCTCCGTAAAGGCGAAATTCTCGGTCTCGCTGGTCTCGTTGGCGCGGGCCGGTCGGAACTTCTCGAAACGATCTTCGGCACCCGGACTAAGAGCGAAGGACGCATTTTCAAAGATGGGATGCTTTGCGAGAACAAAACCGCAAGGGACTCCATTTCCAAAGGTTTTGCCTTATTGACCGAGGAACGCCGCGCGACCGGCATCTTTGGTGTTCTTTCGATTAAAGAAAACGCCACGATGGCGGCTTTGTCGAAATACCTTACGCCCTGGGGACTCGACAATGGGCGCATGATGGAAGACACAGAATGGGTTATCGGCGCCATGAACGTCAAAACTCCTTCCGCCTCGACTCAAATCAAATCCCTCTCTGGCGGAAACCAGCAAAAAGTCATTATCGGTCGCTGGATGCTGACCGAGCCGGACATTCTCTTGCTCGATGAGCCAACCCGCGGCATTGACGTCGGAGCTAAATACGAAATTTATCAGTTAATCATCAACATGGCTAAGCAAGGCAAAGCCGTGATTATGTGCTCGTCCGAAATGCCTGAATTGATGGGTGTCTGCGATCGCATCATGGTCATGAGTAACCATCGTCTGGCTGGTATTGTCGAAGGCAAAGACATGACTCAAGAGAATCTGATGAGTCTATCGCTTAAGTACATGTAAGGAGGAAAACAGCATGGCAGAAGCGGAAACGATGAAAAATCCGGCGACCCCCGTTGAGGAGAGCGAGGCTCTTTCTCTAACGGCGGAAAGGGCGGCCGTAAACGCCGATCGGCGTGAAATCAAAGGGCGTCTTTATGACCTCCAGTTTGATGGGCTCGATGAAGCCAAATTAGAGGAAGCCAAGGGCGCCATCCTCCAAGAGCATCAGGTAAAAGAAGACAAATATAAAGCTGATGTTAAATCGGTCCGTGAGCAAATCGCGGCAGAGAAATCCGAAATAGCCAAAATCAAAGCGGCTTATGTGGCGAAAATTGAGAACATCAAAGCCACTGAGCATAATCCCTCGGATGAGGAAATTGCCAAAGCCAAAGAGGTTTATGCTTCAAGCGTAGCCAAAGAAAATTCTCACTTTAAAGAAGAGATTTCGCGCTTAAACTCCGAGATTGCATCTATCAAAGAGCAATCGAAACAGGAATGCGCCGTTTTGAAGCAGAAGTTCAACGAGACGAAGAAAACTCCGATGAAGCGTGCTGACAAAGCCGCTAAACTCGATGAGATCAAATCCGAGATCTATAAGAACAGCGGTACCGCCGACCTTCAAACTCTCGAGCGGAATAACAAGATTCGGGATTTAAAAATTTCGCACAAGAAAATTTCGGCTAAACTCGCCAACGATTTGCACCTCGAAACCAACCGCGTTCAGACTCTTGTCGCTAACGCCAAGGCCGAGGAAAAAGTCGAAGTCGCCCCAATCAAAGAAAAGCTCCACGATTTGGAAGCCAACTATAAGCCCGTTGCTCCGCTTCACGAGAAAATCGCCATCGGAACCACGACTTGGGCCCGCAAATGGGTCGCCAAAGAGAAAATTTCCTTCTCTTCGTGGAAAGGTTTCGGCGATTGGTTCATTCATAACGCTGTCTACCTCATCATTCTTCTCATGGTCATTGTGACCGCGATTCAGGTACCGGCTTGGTTCAACTTCGATTCCTTCATCGCCATCGTCAAGCACACCTCATCCTTACTTCCATTGGCCCTCGGCGTTGCCGGCACCATCGTTTTGACCGGCACCGACCTTTCGCTAGGACGTATTTGGGGCTTCACGGCTTTGCTTTCCGCCTCGTTGCTAGGCTATGCCTCAACGAAGGGCGTGATCTTCCCGTGGACCGCCAGTATGCCATGGATTTGGATTCTGGTTGTTCTACTCGCTTCCATGCTGGTCGGCGGCATTTGCGGCGCCCTCAACGGTTTCTTCGTTGCTGAGTTCTCCATTCACCCCTTCGTCGTTACTCTCGCTACCCAGTTGATCATTTATGGCGCCGTTCTTCTCTATGGCAACCAATTGAATCTCTCGGTCGCTTTCCAAGGCACGTCGAGTACGGCGGCGGCGTATACGAATTTCGTCAGTAGTGGCTTCTATATCGGCACGACTCTCGTCGAATGGTATAACGTTTACGCTATCATCATGCTTATTGTGATGAGCTTCATCTGGTACAAAACCAAATTCGGCAAAGCCATGTTTGCCGTTGGCTGCAACCCCGATGCTGCTAACGTGAGCGGCATTAACGTCAACAAAACGATCATTACCACTTTCATTCTCGCTGGTATTTTCTACGGTATCGCTGGTTTCGAGTACAACCCGATTAACGGTGGCGCTCAGCTATCAACCGGCACCGGCGGCGAGCTTGACCCGATTACGGCCGTCGTCATCGGCGGCGTCTCCTTCACCGGAGGTATCGGCAAGGTGTCAGGCGTCCTTCTTGGCTGCATTTTGCTGAAGGTCATCGATAGCTGTCTCTTGGCTCTCGGCGCTAATACCGCCTGGATCAACATCGCCAAAGGCGCGATCATTCTCTTCGCGGTCGCTCTCGATATGAAGAAGTACATCGTCAAGAAATAATGTCCGACGAAGAAAAAACAAAAACCAAAGACGAAAAAGGAGCCAACCAGCACAAAAGTTGGCTCTTTTGGTCTAAGAACGTGGCTAACAAGTCCAGCGGATTGGCGACGACGATTCTGATCGTCCTTTTAGCGGCTTTCATCATCACGATCGTCATTCTGGCGGCCTTAGGAAAACTTCCGAACATCGGAGGTAATTCTTCTCTATCCGTTTCCTCCTCTTTATCGTAATATTAATTCATGGAATTTTATTGGGTCTTAATCATTATCATCGCTAGCTCCATGGTGAGCTTGATGATTTCGGCGCAGTACGCGGTGGCGTTAAAACACCAATTCGACGAAAACTACAAACCGAAATTCGAGGTTAACGAAGCCGAAGTCTACGTCGTAGGCTCGCTCGGTGGGTCCTTGGGACTTCTCATAGCCTATATCGCCTATGGTGAAATCAGGAAAAACGATTCGTTCAATAGCCGTCGTTTCTTGTGGATAACCTTGGCTATCCTTGCGGCTCATGTGACGATCGTGACGGTGCTTTCGGTTCTTGGCTATATAACTTATTGATCTTAGATAAACGTCATCCCGCCTATTTGACGGGATTTTCTTTTTCCTTTTTGAGGTTAGCGATTTTCATAATCAGAATGATGGAGGCAAGAACGAAAGTGATGACGTTGGCGATGATGACGGGCATCTTGTGGAAATAAAAACCATAAGCCGCCCAACAAGCCGTCCCGAAAACGAAGAGAATATACATCCATAAACTGATGTTGCGAGTGTCTTTGGTCGCAATGCACTTGATGGCTTGCGGCACGAAAGAAACGGTGGTGCCGACCGCTGCGACATAACCGACTATTTCGAAAAAGAGATTCCAGTCCATAATGAGGCCTCGGTATCATTTTCTTCCTAAAAAGGAAGAGGGGCAACGCCACAAACCTCTTCAAAGAATGTAAAAACACCCAAAAGTAAGGTGAAAGAAATCACTTTTCGATTTTAAGGATATAGTGGGATCCTGGGATTCCAGGTTCCGTTTTCTTTGCAAAACCCGCTTGGATTTTAATTTTGTCGGTGGTATCCACCAGCACAAAAGTCACCGGATTGGTGACGCTAGAGACGATTTCGATGACTTCTTCGATGGCCCTGAGTTGGGCGGAGGCGGAACCAGTCAAACCCGCAATCTCGACCCGATGGTCGGTGAGGTGGCGATAGGAAATCGTGCCAACGCGTTTGTGCTTATGAAGAACGAGATAATCGACCTCATCTTCTTTCTTGGCCTTCTCGGCAAAAGGCGTCTTCACGATGTCTTCGGCGAAGATGATGGGTTTTAAGGCGTAAGAGTGGTTAGAAGCATTCTCGTATTCGAGTTTATCGAAATAAAGTTTGAAAGGCGGATAATTCGTCAGCATGCTTCGGAAGTTTTCTTTGGCTTCGGGCCATTGCTTGTAGATGCCATTAAGAAGATCTTTCGTCGCTTGACGGTCGGTGAAACCATTAGCGGGGCAACCGCTCTTCAAAACTGGGAGGTTCTCTTCCGCGGCGAGATCAATCAAATCTCTTTCCCGGCAATAGATTAAGGGGCGGATGAAAGTTATTTGGGCCCTTTCTAAACGCATCTTCGGTTCGAAGGTGGCGACGCGCCCTCCATGGATCATATTCATGAAAAGCGTCTCGAGGGCGTCGTCGTTATGGTGGGCGAACGCCACTTTGTTGTAGCCGAGATCTTTGGCGATATTATTCATAGCCGCTTTCTTCATGCGAGAGCAAATGCTGCAGGGAATGTGGTGGCCTTCTTTGGTATGAGCTTGAAGAATCGGATAGACAAAACGGGAATCGCTGACGTAAAGCTCTAAGCCTAAGGAATGGCAATAATCCTTTAATCCCGTGAGATCGCTATTGCCAAAACCAAGGTCGAGATAGACTGGCTTGATTTCGAATTTCTTGCCTGCGAACTTGCCATAAACTGATAAAGCCCGGAGCAAGCAGAGGCTATCTTTGCCGCCTGAAAGGCCGATAAGAATCTTGTCTCCGTTATCGATGAGGGAGAAGTCGTGGTCGGCTCTTCGGAGAGCCGCGAGAACGTGTCTGATGTATTTCATGGCGATAAAACCCGCAAGAGACATTATAATGTCTATCAAATGGAAAACGGTATCTTATTACTCGATAAAGAAGCAGGCATGACCTCCAGAGACGTTGATAACGCCTTGCAAAAGGCCTTCAGCACGAAAAAAGTGGGCCATTTAGGCACTTTGGACCCTTTCGCGACGGGCTTATTGGTGGTTGGCATCAATAATGGAACGAAGTTTTTGCCTTATCTCGATGATTCCAAGAAGAGTTACATCGCCACTTTAAAGCTTGGCGAAACGACTTCTTCTCTTGATCCCGAGACCCCAATTACCGATAAAAAAGAAGTTCCAGCCTTGGATGAGAAAGCCGTGGCGGCCATTTTGAAATCCTTTTTAGGGGCGTCGGAACAGTTGCCTCCGATGACGAGCGCGATCAAAGTGGATGGCGTTCCTTTATATAAAGCCGCCCACGAAGGCAAAGAAGTCGAACGGAAGACGCGTCAGATTGAAGTGTTCTCGCTCAATCTCGTTAAGATTGAAAACAATATCATCACTTTCTCGACCACGGTGAGCCGTGGCACCTATATTCGCGTCTTGGGTGCGGACATTGCTAAAAAGCTTGGCACTGTGGGATATTTAACTTCTTTACGCCGTCTTTCAATCGGTCCGTTCTTAGTGGCAAACGCCAAGAAATTAAGCGCGGTGACGTCGGCCGATTTCCTCGATTCCACGCTTGCCATTACTACGATGAAGCATGTCGAAATCGATGATACCAAATTCAAAGAAATCAAGAACGGCGTGCCCGTCGATTTGGATGAGGATTATGGTCCGTTCGTGCTTTTGACCTTGCATGGGGAAGCGCTCGCCGTTTATAAGCAAGCTCACGCCAATAGTTATCTCGCAGAAAGAGGCCTTTTCTAATGGAAAAAGTCTATCTTGATTACCATAACGTTGTGGGGAAGAGTCATAAACTCACCCTTCTTTTAGGCAACTTCGATGGCCTTCATCGGGGCCATTTGGAACTCGTTATCGCTGGCAAAAAGGCCACGGAAGGAGACTTGGGCGTCCTTCTTTTCGACAAGAACCCCGCTGATTTCTTCCTTAATGGCAAAAGCCATTCCGTCCTCACTTCGCTCGACGATCGCCTTCGCCTCTTCGAAGCCGAAAAGTTAGAAGTGGCCTATATTCTTAAAATCGATAAAGCTTTCTTTGATCTTTCGCCCGAGGACTTCATTGAGAAAATTTTGAAGCCCTTGCAGCCTGAACGGATCATCGTCGGAACGGATTACACTTTTGGCAAAGATGCGGTCGGCAGCGATGAACTGCTAAAACAAAACTTTGCGGTGGAAGAAGTGTCCCTTTTGGATTACGAAGGGCAAAAAGTCTCAACCCAACGGATTATCGCCGATTTAGCCGCGGGTGATTTGGCTTCCGCGAATGGCCAACTCGGCCGCGACTACGAGATTCATGGCACCATCGCTCATGGTTTTGAAAACGGGCGAAAGATCGGTTTCCCAACGGCGAACCTTTCCTTTTCAACCCCCTACGCTTTACCGAAAAACGGCGTTTATCTTGGCCTGGCCTATTTAAGAGGTCGGCCTTATCAAACCCTTATTAACGTCGGCATTAATCCGACCATCGGTCTTTTGAAGAAACCGAAAGTGGAGTGCTATCTCGAAGGCTTCTCCGGGAATGCTTATGGCGAGACTCTATATGTGACATTCAGCAAACGCCTTCGGGACGAAATGACTTTCAAGAATCTCGAAGAATTAAAAGCTCAAATAGAAAAAGATAAAGCCGCTTTTCGTTAGACAGTGTATAAAAAACATAGTAAATAACTTCATTCCATCGAAGTATAAAAAAACTCTTTTTCTAGTTCCTAGATAAGAATAGAATGATGGGCTATGAAAACACTGCTCAAAAACGCGAAGATTCTCTCAATGATGGATGACAAGCCTATCTATGAAGGAGACTTGGTCATCACCGACGACAAGATTACGTACGCTGGTCAGAAGGCGCCCAAAGCTTCTTATGACAAAGTGATCGATTGTGGTGGCAACCTCTTAATGCCTGGCTTTAAGAACGCCCATACCCATTCGGCCATGAGTTTTGTTCGGAGCTATGCCGACGATTTGGCACTTCATGATTGGCTGTTCGACAAGATTTTCCCGCTCGAAGCCAAACTTCAAGCCGAAGATCAGTACTATCTCAGCAAGGTTTCGATTCTCGAATATCTTACGAGTGGCATGACCGCTTGCTTTGATATGTATTACAACCCCGAGGAGATGATGAAAGCTTCGCTCGATATGGGTTTCCGTTCTGTTTTATTAGGCACGGTCACCAAATATCGGGAATCCGTCCCTGAACTCGTCTCACACTATAAGAACATCAATGGCAAGTCGCCTTTGGTCAGCTATCGCCTTGGCTATCACGCCGAATATACGGCAAGTGAAGAAATATTAAAGGCTTTAAGCAAAGCCGCCCATGATGTTAAATGTCCGATTTTCACCCATATTTGCGAAACCGAAAACGAAGTCAAAGAATGCAAAGAAAGGCATCATGGCCTCGACCCTGTCGAGTATATGGAGTCTTTAGGGCTTTTGGACTTTGGCGGTGGTGGTTTCCATTGCGTTCACTTCTCTGACAAAGACATCGAAATCTTCAAGAAGCATGGGGCTTCGGCGATAACTTGCCCTGGCAGCAACAGCAAACTGGCTTCCGGGATCGCTCCGTTAACAAAATTCGTTTCCTCTGGCCTGAACTTAGGTATGGGAACGGATGGCCCTGCGAGCGATAACGGACTCGACATGTTCTATGAAATGCACTTGGCTTGTGTCTTGCAGAAACTTCTAAATAAAGACCCGGCGGCTTTCGACGCTTCGCTAGCTCTAAAAGCCGCGACGGTCGGCAGCGCCAAAGCCATGGGTCTCAATGATTGCCTCTATCTTGAGGTGGGTCAGCAAGCCGATATTGTGATGATCGACTTAAAGCGTCCGAACATGCAGCCTATCAACAACATCTCGAAAAACCTCGTTTATAGTGGGGCCAAGGACGATGTTAAGATGACGATGGTGGCTGGTAAGATTCTCTATATGGACGGTCTCTTCTATGTTAACGAGGATGTCGAGTCCATCTATAAGCACGCTCAAGAAATCACGGAGCGTATCAAGGCCGCCTAAGACAAAAAAAGAAAACTGGAATTTCGTTCCAGTTTTTTCTTTTTCCTCAGTCGAGAATGAAGTGGCTGATGATATTTGCGGCGATGGCTCCGGCCTTTGCCGCATTAGCAGGATATTCGGAAGCGGGGTTATCGGCGTCGGAGATGACTCGTAAGACGGCGTAAGCGATGTGATTCACGAGAGCGATTTGGCCATAAGGAGCGGCTTCCATGTCGCAGCTGATTGAGCCGAAGGCATCGACGATTTCTTTCTTTTTCTTTGGATCGGCGCAGAAGGTGTCGCCCGAGGAGACAATACCGCCTGATACCGGGGTTCCATTGGCCTTCGCGGCAGCCACGAGTTTATCTTTTAAAGCGGGATTTGCAGGGATTTCGATGATGTTCAAGCCCGCGATAAGTCCTTTCGGATCCCCAAGCGCGCTGGTGTCATAGTCGTGCTCAACAAGAGCTTCTGGAACGATGGCCGAGAAGAGTGGGGCTTTCTTCGAATCGAGGGAACCAGCCACTCCGACGTTAAGACAGCTGTCGACGCCAGGATAAAGAATAGCGAGGGCTTGAAGAGCGCTCGCGGCGAAAGCCTTGCCAATTCCGCTAACGGCCAAGACAAAGGGAATATTCCCCATTGTTACTTCATAGAAGATGGCGAATCCGATTTTCCGGCTTTTGTTAATGACGCATTTAGCCAAAATCGGATCAGCTTCTTTTTGCATTGCGACGATTATTGATATCATAATGTTAAGTATAGCAAAAGCGATGCTACGCTATCACGAGAAACCCGTTTCAAAGGAGACCTTTAATGAGCGATATAACTAAACGCGCCATGAGTGCATCTTTGAAGAAGCTCTTGCTGCAAAAGCCTCTGAAAGACATCACTGTTGGCGATATCACGGACGATTGTGGCGTGAACCGTCAGACTTTCTATTATCATTTCCAAGATATCGCGGACCTTATTGAGTGGACGTGCTTAGAAGATGCCGATGTGGTTCTCAAAGGCAAAAAAGATTATGGCACTTGGCAAGATGGTTTCCTGGAAGTCTTCAACCTTATGCTTAAGGATAAAGCCTTCATCAACAACATCTACCATTCGGTCTCGCTCGAAGTACTGGAAGAATACCTGTACAAGATCATTTATCCTTTATTAAAAGACGTGGTGGACGAGGTCGGAAAAAACATGTCGGTTCGCGATGAGGATAAGAAATTCATCGCCGATTTCTATAAGTACGCCTTCGTGGGCGTAGCGCTTAATTGGGTCAAGGGCGGAATGAAGGAAGACCCCCATGTCATCGTAGGAAGAATCTCGACCCTCATCAGCGGTACCATCCAGCGGGCGCTTGAGAACTATCGTTAAGACAAGCCAAGGTTTTTGTCAAAAAATTCGCCAAGTTAATAAGGGTGACCAAAATTCGGTCACCTTTCTTTTTGTGTCGAAGGCGGAGCCCTTTGGTTTGTCCTATTAATGTGGAGGCGAAAGAATTCGCTGGAGGAAAAAATCATGTATTACGGAGCAGGCAATTACGAAGCCTTTGCACACCCTGAGAAACCCGAGGGCGTTGAGAAGAAGAGTGCCTATATCATTGGCACGGGTCTAGCGGGTTTATCAGCGGCGTTCTATCTCGTTCGCGATGGCGGAATGAAAGGCGAACACATTCACCTTTTGGAAAAGCTTCCGCTTCCGGGCGGCAGCACCGACGGCGAACAAAGAGCCCCTGGCTTCTATATGAGAGGCGGCCGCGAAATGGATAACCATTTCGAGTGCATGTGGGATATGTTCAAAGACGTCCCGTCCATTGAAACCGAAGGGGTTTCTGTCCTTGACGAATACTACTGGCTGAACAAAAAGGATCCTAACTACTCTTTATGCCGGGCTTCCGAGAAGTGCGGACAAGATGCCCACACCGATGGCAAGTTCACTCTTGATAAAGAAGCGCAGAAAGAATTGACCAAACTCTTTATCACCCCGGAAAAAGACCTTGAAGACAAGAAGATCAGCGACATCTTCGATGATCATTTCTGGAACACCAACTTCTGGCTTTATTGGCAGACGATGTTCGCTTTCCAGCGTTGGTCGAGCGCTCTTGAGATGAAGCGGTATTTGCAAAGATATTGCCACCATATCGATGGTTTGCCCGATTTCAGCGCCTTGCGTTTCACCAAGTACAACCAATATGAGAGCATGATTTTGCCCCTCATGAAATACTTGGAAGGCCATGGCGTCAAAACCGAATACGGCATCGACGTCAAGAATGTGGAGTTCGACATCCAGGATGGCAAGAAGATTGCCAAGAAAATCGTCTATGAGAAAGATGGCAAAGAAGATTCCATTGGCTTAATGGAAGACGATTTGGTCTTCATCACTAACGGCTGCTGCACGGATTCGAGCTGCTATGGCGATCAGACTCATGCCCCGGATTTAAGCAAAGTCCATAATGGCGAAGGCGAATCCTGGGATATGTGGAAGAAGATCGCCGCTCAGGATCCTGCTTTTGGCAAACCCGAGAAATTCTGCAGCGACACCGAAGCCACCAACTGGATGAGCGCGACGGTGGAGACGCTCGATGAGAGCATCCTTCCGTATATCGAGAAGATTTGCAAGCGCGATCCTTTATCAGGCAAGGTCACGACGGGCGGCATCATCACCGTCCGGGATTCGGTCGACAATTGGTTCCTTAGCTGGACCATCAACCGTCAGCCGCAGTTCAAGGCTCAGCCGCAAGGTCACGTCCTCATTTGGCTCTATTCGCTCAATACCAATAAGCGTGGCAATTACATCAAGAAGCCGATGCGCGAATGCACGGGCGAAGAGATTTGCGAAGAGTGGCTTTATCACATCGGGGTCCCGACGGAAAAGATCCACGAGTTCGCCTCGAAACGCTGCAACACTACGACTTGCTATATGCCTTACATCAACGCTTTCTTCCAGCCGCGGGAGAAGAACGATCGTCCGTTAGTCGTTCCGCAGGGCTCCGTGAACTGCGCCTTCATTGGCCAGTTCGCCGAGACGCCGCGTGACACCATCTTCACGACCGAGTATTCCATCCGTACCGGCATGGAAGCCGTCTATACGTTACTCAATGTCGATCGTGCGGTCCCAGAGGTTTGGGGCAGTGTCTACGATGTCCGTGAGCTTCTTAAAGCCGCTTACTCTGGCGTCGACAAAAAGAGTTTCTCGAAGATGAAACTATCGCCCAAAGAGAAGATGGCCCTAAAGATCGTCAAAAAGAAGATCAAGGGGACCGATGTCGAACTCTTGTTGAAAGATAGCGGATTATTAGACTAAACGAGTTTAAAAAAGAGTCGTCTCGAAAGGGGCGGCTCTTTTTCTTATTTGCGGACCTAGTAAAACCTCCCCATGTTATATTGATGAAGTTCTAGTATTGATATTCTTCTCTAACTAGCGTGCTTTCCATCTCTTTCGTTGACGATAAAAAATCTTTTGATAATAAAAGAAAAAGATATAATAAAGCCAACGAGTCGATATGTTTTGACATCAGGAAACCTTTGCAAGGAGAAGGAGGGGGAGCAATGAAAATATGCCCTCGTTGTGGGAAATCTTTTAAAGATGAAATAAGGATTTGTCCCGCCTGTGGTTCTCTTTTGATTCCTAAGCCTATCGACCCAGCCGGCTCTTTTAAAAAGAAACGCCTTCTCATCCTTATTCTGTCCTTGCTGAATTTGGCTATCACGGGCTTTTTCTTCTATCTCTCATATCGAACTGCACTTTTCGTTCCTTATCTTCTTCCCGCCGAAATCGGTGGTCTCCTTTCTTTTTTCTTAATCGTGATGCTGTTTGTGAAAGCCGAGGATTATAAGCCTCTTGCGACTCTAGCTGCCATCATGGCTTCTTTTGTGTTCATTTGCTATGCGGTTTCCGCAATATGGGTCGGCTATGCCGAGGGGTCTTTGATGGTGGATTATTTCAAAGCCCTTTTCCAAGGAGCGACCTTTTCGTTTGAAGAATTCTCGCTTGCCACCTTTCCGATTCTTTTCTCGCTCCTTGGCGCAATTTTCGGCTTCGTGGAGTTTTTGGCTCTAGCGAAAGCCCTCGGTACCATCCATGGGCCGATGGCTCCAATTCCCGTTGAAGAAAAAAATGAAGAACCGGCTGCTGCCCCCGCGAGTTCGGCGACGGTGACGACGACCGTCAAGGTCGCAAAAGCCCCAAGTTTTGCTCTTCTCATTGTCTTCTTAGCCCTTGCAACGGCCCTTTCCTTGGCTTGCTGTGGCTTTGTCGTTGCCTATCGTCTAGCCAAGATCTACGACAATGGAAGTTTGTTCATTTATCTCTGTGGCTTGCCTATTCTCTTTGTTTTGTCTCTTGTTTTCTTAGCCTTAGGCAAAGAAAGAAGGGGGTTCTGCAAGGCTTCCGCAATAATCAGCCTTATCCAAACCATCATCTGTTTTGCCATTTTTGGCTTAACCGTGTATTTGTTTGTTCATAGACTTAAAGATGGTTTTATTTCTAACGAGAGCCTTTGGTATGAAGTTAATCTAGGCTTATTGTTTGGAGCAGCCCTTTTCGGTTTATTGGCAAGCATCTTTTCCTTCCGTTATCTTCGTCTCACGAAACCAGAACCAGTGGTGGAAGAAAAACCTTTGACAGTCATCGAAAAGGCTCAAGCTCTGACTCCGGTTGATCCGAAAACAAATCCAGTTCCCGTTTCTTCTGACAAAAGCTTTTTCGATGGGGGCCTCCTAAGCCTCATTGGCAACACGATTCTCAATGTTCTAATCACTATTTTCACCTTAGGTATCGCTTATCCCTGGGCTTATTGCCGGAGCATCCAGTGGCGCTGCAAGCACACGGTCGTCGATGGCTACCGCGTTACTTTCTCTGGCAAAGGCCTCGATATCTTTGGCCAGTGGGTCTTATGGGTCTTGCTTTTCATTGTGACCCTTGGCATTTATGGTTTTTGGATTCCCTGCAAGCTCCACGACTTCGAGGCTAAGAACTCGAAGCTCGTCGCGCAGTGGGAGTGAAAGGAGCGATTATGGCAAAGCAAGCAAAACAAGGTGCCCGCCAATCCAACGGTCGTTTCCTCAAGAAAGAACCAACCCAAGCAATCGGCGGTTCCAAAGACAATCCCAATGCCGTCGTGCCTCCCAAACCGACCACTGATTTAAGCGCGGAATTAATTGACAAAGCCTTGGCGGCTTCGAAAGAAGAAAAGCCTATGGCGGATAATGGGAAAGCCAACTCTTCATACTCGACCGCTTTCGTTTCCTCATGGGACGAAAAGCAAAATGATGTGGTGCAGCCTGGTAATGAGCCAGATATCGCTCCGACTCCGGCTCCTTCGCCTACGCAGGTGGAGAAGAAAGACGAACCTGCCCCTGCGCCAGTGGTTTCGGCGCCCCCTCCAGCCCCCGCTCCCGTCGTCGAGTCTCCAAAGCCAGCCACCCCAGTTAAACCTGTTGAGGAAATTAAACCCGCCCCCGTCACGCCCCCGGCAGTTGAAGTCCAGCCTGTGGAGGCCCCGAAAGCGGAGCCGGTCCAACCGGTTTCCCCTCTTGGTGCGCCCTTGCCAACCGCACCTAACAACCTCGAACGAGTTCGTCCGGTCGATAAACCCGTCCCCCAAAATAGTTATTTCGACGGGAAACCTTGGCAAGTCCTCCTCAATTATCTTTTGGATTTCTTCGCTATCGTTTTGACCTTGGGCATCGCCTTCCCTTGGGTCTATTGCCATGACCTCCGCTGGGAATATGACCATATGGTCTACGAAGGAAAACGTCTGCACTTCGATGGCCGTGGCAGTCAGTTGATCGGACACTGGATCCTGTGGTATTTCTTAACCGCCATCACTCTGGGCATTTATGGCTGGTGGATTCCCATCAAGCTCATGAAGTGGAAGGTTAAGCATTGCCATTTCGAATAAGACCAAAAGAAAGCCCAGAAGCGTTTGAACTTCTGGGCTTTTCATTACTTCTTATTAGCGAGTTCCATCTCTTCGGCGGCCGCCTTTTGGTGGGCGTCGAATTTCTTACGCTCGCTGGTGTCGAGAATCCGCTTGCGCATTCTGATGGAATGCGGAGTGATTTCGACGAGCTCATCGAGGTTGATGTAGTCGAGGCAAGCTTCGAGCGACATTTTGCGCGGAGCCTTCAAGACGATCATGAGTTCACGAGTGGAGGCGCGGACGTTGGTCATCGGTTTGGTCATCGTGCAGTTGACGGCAAGGTCAACAGGGTAGCGGTGTTCGCCGACGATCATGCCCTCGTAGCAAACGTCGCCCGGGACGATGAACATCGTGCCGTGCTCTTCGACTTTCTGCAAAGCGTAGCTGGTGGCTTCGCCATGGTCCGTGGAGACAAGGACGCCGATATTGCGTTCGCCGACTTCGTGGTTATACATCGGACGGTATTCTTTGAAGGTGTGGTTGATGATGCCATAGCCCTTGGTCATGGTGAGGAAGTTGCTCACGAAACCAAGCAAGCCCCGTGATGGGATCACGTAGTTAAGACGGGTGTTGCCCGAATTGGAGGTCATGTCGCCAAGGACGGCGCCACGATCGCCAAGAGTCGTCATCATGTCGCCGACGAATTCATCGGGGACGTCAATCTGCAAGTCCTCGTATGGTTCGCACTTAACGCCATCGATTTCCTTAATGATGACCTGAGGTTTGCTAACTTCGAGTTCGTAGCCTTCGCGTCTCATCGTTTCGATAAGGACGCCAAGGTGAAGTTCGCCACGTCCCGAGACGATCCAAGTTTCGGTGTTGGGCTTACGGACGTAACGAAGCGAAACGTCGCGTTGGGTTTCTTCGTATAAGCGATCTTCGATGACACGGGCAGTGACAAACTTGCCATCCTGTCCTCTCATCGGGCTGCTATTGGTGCCGAATTCCATCTGCAAGGTGGGTTCATCGACACGGAGAGCCGGAAGGGCTTCGAGTTTTTTCGAATCGCAAACGGTGTCGCTCACACCCATATCGGTGAGACCGGCAATGCCGCAGATATCGCCCGCTTCGACGGAAGAGACTTCGCTTCTGTTCATGCCATAGAAGGTATAAAGCTTCATGACTTTGAAGTTAGTGGTGCTGCCATCTTTGCGGACATCGGTTAAGCTGTCGCCCACGTGGATGGTGCCACGGCGAATGGTTCCGATGCCGATACGGCCGACGAAATCGTTATAGTCAAGAAGAGCCGACTGCCACTGGAACGGACCATTAGGGTCGCATTTCGGGGCCGGGATTTCTTTAAGAATCATATCGAAAAGCGGTGCCATGCCAGGTTTTTGGGAAGCCGGGTCAGGAGACAAAGAGGAAGTGCCGTTAAGAGCACTCACATAAACAATCGGGAAATCGAGCAAATCATCCGGAGCGCCAAGTTCGATAAAGAGGTCGAGGACTTCGTCCACGGCTTTCTTCGGATCGGCGTTAGGACGGTCGACCTTGTTGATGACGACAATCGGTTTGATGTGGTTCTCAAGGGCGTTCTTCAAAACGAAACGGGTCTGCGGCATGGTGCCTTCATAGGCATCGACGACGAGTAAGCACCCGTCGACCATGTGCATGATACGCTCGACTTCGCCGCCGAAATCGGCGTGCCCCGGAGTGTCCACGATGTTAATTTTGCTATCCTTCCATTTGATGGAAGTGGTTTTGGCCAAAATAGTGATGCCGCGTTCATGCTCGATTGGGTTCGAGTCCATCATGCGGTCTTGAATGGCTTCGTTCTCGCGGAAAGTGCCCGAATTAGTGAGCAAAGCGTTCACAAGGGTCGTTTTTCCATGGTCGACGTGAGCGATGATTGCAATGTTTCTGATATCCATGGTGATGATCCTCCCTTCAGCGAAGACCGTGAAAAATCATAGTCTCATGCGTGCGTGGGCGCAAGAAAAATTCTTAGGTTTAGAGGGGGAAATCGTAAAGTTTTGAGGCGTTTTCATTCTCTAAGGGGGCTTGTAGAAGGCATTTTTGGATAAGAAAAAATCCCTGTGCTTTCGGCCTAAAAAGCTAAAAGGAGGGGATTTTTGCGGGGTTAATGAAGGAAAACACTATTTGGCTTTATGGCCCCACCAAGTGCCGCGGAGATGTTTATGTTCCCAAGCGGTGAGTTGGTAGTATTTCCAATGGTCTTTGTTTTCAGGCAGCGGTTCCAAAAGAACGGTTTCGGACGGATTGCGTTTCGCCATGACCCAATGCGGACGGGTGATAGCTCCTAAACAGTTGCAGACGCCATAGACGAAGGAGTAGAAGGGCGAAAGAAGAATCGCGCTCCACATATCCTTCAACTTCCAACCTAGACCAAGTTTCTTGTTATCGAGTAAGAGACAAATCCAACTTTGAGCGATACACCAAACGGCCATCTCGACGATGACTTGCCACGCCATATCGATCAACGACCAAAAGGCATTGCCGCCCAGAGTGGCTAGTTGAGCCGCGCCAGATAAGGTTGTGGCATCGACTTTCAGAAGATGGAAGAAGGCGCTAAGGTGGAAATAATCGGCTCCGAAATAAATCCAATGGCAGGCGACCCCAACGTCATTGAGATAATTGAAATATCCGAGGGAAAACAGTTGGATGCCATTCATTTGGCAAAGCATCAAAATGGCCCACGAGGCGTAGTAAAGCGGGAACCAAGTGAAGCACATGACGGAAATCGGATTGAACATCAATTGGATCCACATATCGAGGTACATCGGGTTGCCGGTTCTTAAGAACGCGACCAACATGCGCCAACCATCAGTGAAGAAGAGTTTGGTGGTAGTGTGGCCTAAGCGGACGAGACGGACCTTGGTGTCGTTGTAACTAGAAGGCTGATCGCTATAAACGATGGCATCGGTGTTGAATTCGCATTTGTAGCCTTCGAACATGCGCTTCCAGCCGAACTCGGCATCTTCGCAACCGCTCCAGCAATCCCAACCATTGATACGTTCGATGACGCTGCGAGCAATCGAAAGGCCCGGGCCGGTCGCCATCGTGGTGGAGTGAACGAATTGACGGAAGTTATTTTGAATGCGGGAATCTTTGGTGAAGAAGAGGGCGCATTCCTTGGTCCAGATATTTTGCTTAAGGTTGCTGGCGGCTTGGTAGGCACGGATGATAAGGGCCCCGCCATCGAAAGAATTGTTCATTTCCTTAAAGAAACTGCGGCAGGGGATGGTGTCGGCGTCAAAGCGAATGAAGAGCTCAGCGGTCTTGTTAACTTTGAGAATCTGTTGAAAGCCATAGGCGAGCGGATAAGCGGGCTTCGCGTGTTTGGGGTCAGGGTCATTAAGAGTGAAAACTGTCGCGCCCGCTTTTTCAGCTAATTCCGCGGTATTGTCTTTGCAGTTATGAGCGACGACATAAATTTTGTATTTTTCTTTCGGATAGTCCATCTCGTTGGCTAAGAAAGAAACAACCTGTGTGATGCTGTCCGCTTCGTTGTGGGCAGGAATGAGAATGGCTATTTCGTGCAAAGTCTTCGCAGGCTTCCAGTGCCGACGCCGAATGAAAAAGAATAAATAGAAAATCATCTGCGGGAAGAAGCCAATCATGACCGTGAGGACCATGACCATGTTAATCCAGTAGAGAACAATATAGACAATATCTAGTGCATTCATATTTTATACATTGCGTGATTTGAGCCCCTGTCGGCCAAGCAACGTGAACTAATTATCTCATGTTGGGCTTGAAAGTTAATCACCTTCTTGCCCTAATGGTACATTTACCCACACTTTGGTCTCCATTTTTATTAAGGAATGGATATAATACACAATAGTTATGAACGAGGGACCAATCGAAATCATCTTCGCCGGCGACCGCAAAATGGTCAAAGGCGTCTTTCTTTGCCTACTTACAGTAGCTCACTATACGAAAAAGGCCGTTAACGTTCATTTTCTCACGATGACCGTTCGCACGAAAAAGTTCAAAGGCGATGCGGTTACCGAAGAAGATTTAGCTTTCTTAAAAAATTATTTTGGGCATGGCGAATACCCTATGACTTTCGAAGCCGTCGACGTGGGTCCGCTTTATAAGAAAACCTTGGGTGGAACGGCTAACGAAAACACTGGTTTCACCCCCTATACCTTATTAAGGCTTTTTGCCCCTGATCTTTTAAAGATGGATCACGCCCTTTATCTCGACGCCGACATCATGACTTCGTCGTCCCTTGAGCCTTTATGGGATATCGATATCAGCGACTACGAACTAGCGGGAGTCATCGACCATATTGGCAAATATTGGATGCCGAAAGGCTATTTCAACGCCGGCGTGATGGACCTGAACCTCAAAGCCATTCGTGAGAGCCATTTGTTTGAAAAATCCATCGTCTATGTGGCTCATCACTTCCTTTTTATGCCGGATCAGACAGCCGTCAACCGCCTTGTGAAGAAAAAGCTTCTCATCGAAGCCAAGTACAACGAGCAAGAACGAGGCTACAAAGATGGCACGGTCATCAAGCATTTCAGCCAAGTCATCAAATGGTTCCCGTTCCCGCGCTTCGCTAAGGCCAAACCTTGGGACGTTGAAGCGGTTCATAAGACCTATAAAACCCATGTTTTCGATCCGTATTTCGCGGTTTATTTCCGCGACTTCCCCTTTGAGCAATTCGGTATGAATAAGCCTAGCCAAGACGTCATTTCTTCACTTGTACTTCCCACTAAGGAGCAGGCATGATCGACAACAAATCCGAAGAACGTCGCCTCGAAAAAGAGGCCACGAAGGCTGAACTGGAGCAAATCCGCGCTCAAAAAGGCAAGAAAAGCCGAATACAGTTGATTTCAGGCATCATCTTTTTGTTAGGCATGACGGTTCTTGTCATCAGCCTGTTCTTGAATTTCGGCGACATTAAGGCCATTTCGACCACCTTCCACGAGGTCACGCATGGCAATAACTGGACATGGTTGCTTCTCGCCGCCCTCATGATTATCCTCTATTTGCTTTTATGGCCTTTGTCCCTATGCATTTTCTCTAAGGCCTTAAAACTTGGCAGCAGTTTCAAAGATGATTATGCGATTGGCGAGACTGAGCATTTCTATAGTGGCGTCACGCCTTTTGCTACAGGCGGTCAGCCTTTCCAGGTTTATTCGTATAAAACCATTGGCGTTAGAGCTCGCAAAAGCACCGGTGCCGTCTTAGCCACTTTCGCCGCCCATATGATCGTCACTAACATCTACGCCGTGGCCGCCCTTTGCTTCTTCCCGTTCTATATTAAAGGCCTCGCTTCGGGAGCCCTTCAGGAACTCGAGTGGATGAACACTGGGGCCTTTATTGGTATCACGAGCGTCGGTTATTTCTTCAATCTTTTCACCCTGTTTTTCACTTTCTCGGTCGGCGTCAGCAATCATGTCCGCAATTGGACGGTTGGCATCATGCGTCATTTGGCCAAAGGAAAACTCTTTGGCAAGTGGCTTACTCCGAAGATCGCTGATTTCGAGAACTATTGCGACAATACCCAGGCAGGCTTTAAGGAAATTCTTACCCACAAGAAGAGTTTCATCTCGGCTTTCTTCGTTCGTTTCGCCGCCATGTTCTGCTTCTATTCGATTCCGTATTTCTTGCTCCGGAGCTTCGGTGCCACTTTCGGCGGTGGTTTGAATGAGTCCTTGTCCTTCTGGGTCATCTTCTTCTCAACCTCGTTTGCGATCACGGCGGTGGTGTGGGTTCCAACCCCTGGCTCGACCGGTGGCATCGATTACATGTTTGCCATCGTCATCGGCTCCTTATCCGCGAGTGGTCTTATCACCGGCGGCTCGGCGGGATTGAGTTCTCTTGCCACCTCCCTTATGTGGCGTCTTTTCACTTATTATTTCCCACTCATCGTAAGCTTTGTTTTCTCAGCCGCGTTCGAGATTTCAGCAGCCCGACGCTTAGCGAAAGAAGTCAAACTCTTGGGTCACGAAGAAAACGCCTTGGTGGATGGGGAAAAGGACGATGAAGAAGAGGCTACCCCAGCCAAGACTCCGGTCGATACCCCTGATCCGCCGAAAAAGGAATGACGTTTTCTCTTGCTTCCATCGTCTAATTAGCCTATATTCTTACTTGCGACTTAGCTTAGCGGGCGCCTACTCCTATGACACCGCCTTGATAACGCCGTGAACGAAATACCTGAAAGGAGAAACCACAATGGCTTTACGCAAAGAAGACGTGAATGTCGTTGTTCAGAAGTACGGCAAGAGTGCCGCCGACACTGGCAGCGCTTCCGTCCAGATCGCTCTTCTCTCGAAGAGAATCGAAGCCCTCACCGAACATCTCAAGACGAACGGCGAGGATGCCCCAGCCCGTCGTAGTCTTATGACTCTCGTCGGCAAACGGCATAGCCTTCTTGACTATCTTGCCAAGAATGACCGCGAGCAGTATTTGAAGCTTATCGATCAACTCGGACTTCGCAAATAACGAAATCTGTGCAAAACGGCCCTGAAAGGGGTCGTTTTTTCTTGGAAGAGGTTTCTAAATGGGTTATTTCCCTCACCTAAGGTGAGAGGAGTGTGTTAGGATTAACCCGTTAATTCATTATCCCAAAGAGGAAAAGAGGAAAACAATGAAGCAAACATTCGAACTTGACTTCGAAGGTCGTCACCTTCAAGTCGAGACCGGGGAGATCGCCAAACAAGCTGACGGCGCGGTCTTTGTCCGTTTCGGCGACACCGTGGTCTTATCGACCGCCTGCTGCGCCGATGAACCAAAAGAGGGGGATTTCTTCCCGCTCACCGTCGATTATGTCGAAAAACAGTACGCCGCGGGCCGCATCCCGCAGAGCTTCTTACGCCGTGAGGGCCGTCCGGATGAGCACGCTACCTTAAGCGCTCGTCTTATCGATCGCCCGATCCGCCCGCTCTTCGCCGAAGGCTTCCGCAACGAAGTCCAACTCGTCAACACTGTCATGTCTTGCGATCCTGACAATTCGCCTGAGATGACGTCCATGTTTGGCTCGTCGCTCGCCCTTTGCATCAGCAACATTCCGTTCGATGGCCCGATCGCTGGCGTCATCGTCGGCCGCGTCGATGGCAAGTTCGTCATCGATCCAACCGTGGAACAAAAAGCCAAATCCGACCTTAACCTCACTGTCGCGGGCACTAAAGACGCGATCATGATGGTCGAAGCCGGCGCCGCCGAACTCTCCGAAGAAGAGATGCTCGATGGCATCATGTTTGGTCACGAAGCCATCAAAAAGCTTTGCGCTTTCGAAGAAACCATCATTAAGGCTATCGGCGTTGCGAAACGCCACATCGACCTTTACGCTCCGGATCCAGCCATCAAAGCTGACATCGAGGGTCGCATTGGCCAGCGCCTTGTGAAGGCTATCTCCATCTTTGATAAGCTCCAGCGCCAAGATGCGGTGGACGCTCTCAAGAAAGAGATTCTTGATGATTACGATGGCCGTGAGTACAAGAAAGAAAAAGACCACGTCAACACCATGATGATGGTCAACGATATCCTTGAAGGGATGGTGGCCGCCGAGGTTCGCCGTCTCATCATCGAAGACAAGGTGAGACCGGATGGCCGCAAAGTGGACGAAATCCGTCCGCTTAACGCCCAGGTTGACCTTCTTCCGAGAGCCCATGGTTCGGCTATGTTCACACGTGGCCAGACTCAGGTTATCTCGACCACGACCTTAGGGCCTCTTAGCGATGCCCAGATCATCGACAACTTAACGGCCGAGCAATCGCGCCGCTTCATGCATCAATACAACTTCCCGCCTTACTCAGTTGGCGAGATTGGCCGTATGGGCACTCCAGGCCGCCGCGAAATCGGCCATGGTGCCTTAGGCGAGAGAGCTCTTTCTTACGTCATTCCTGACGAGAAGACCTTCCCGTACACCATCCGCTGCGTCGCGGATGTCGTCGAATCCAACGGTTCGTCGAGCCAAGCTTCCATCTGCGCGAGCTGCATGTCGCTTATGGCGGCGGGCGTTCCTATTAAAGCCATGGTGTCCGGCATTGCCATGGGCTTAATCACCAACGATCCGAGCCGCGCTCCTGATAAAGAGACCAACCATTACACCATTCTCACCGATATTCAGGGTCTTGAAGACCACTTCGGCGATATGGACTTCAAGTGCGCTGGCACCGCGAAGGGCGTCACTGCCCTTCAGATGGATATCAAAATCCATGGTGTCACCCGCGAAGTTCTTAGCGAAGCCCTCGCGCAAGCCAATAAAGCCCGCGCCGAGATCCGCGAAGTCATGGCCAAAGCCATCCCTGAGCCGCGCAAAGAAGTCTCTCAATACGCCCCGAAGATGGTTACCTTCCATATTGATCCGGATAAGATCCGCGATGTGATTGGCACGGGTGGCAAAGTCATCAATGACATGATTGCCAAGTGCGATAACATCAAGATCGACGTCGAAGATGATGGCACGGTCACCCTCTACCACGTGAAGAAAGAGATGATCGAGAAGTGCAAAGGCATGATCGATGACATCGTCCGTGAAGCTAAAGTCGGCGAAATCTTCGAAGGCAAAGTCACTCGTGTCGAAGATTATGGCGCCTTCGTTAACCTCTTCGGCGATTGCGATGGTCTCTGCCACGTCAGCCGTCTTGATTGGAAGTACATCGACAACGCCAACAGCGTCGTCAAAGTCGGCGATACCTTAAAGGTTGTCGTCATCGGCTTAGACGAAAAAGGCAAAGTCAAAGTCTCGCACCGCGAGTTCATTGATAAGCCAGCTGACTACGTCGAGCGTCCAGAACGCCCGGCCGGCGATCGCCCGCATGGAAATTTCCATCATGACGATCATGGTCACGGTGGTCATGGCGGCTTCCGTCATTAACTTGTAGGCCAGTTTTAGAGGCGCTTCTCGGCGCCTCTTTTTTTATGTCGGAGCCAAAATGAAAGAAAGGAATATCAGTTACTGATATTTAAAACGCAAAAAGTATTAAATATTGAGTTAGTGATAATTAAGAAAGATATAGAAACCTCCGACATTTCCTATATAAAAAAATAAATTTAAATGCCCTTGTTTTTGATTTAATAGAATATATAATGGCTTTAACCCAATTAAACTTTTTTTCACCAAAAGTTTTAATCGGAAGTTTGTAAAAGAGTCCAGGAGGATTTTTTATGGCAGTTACCGATCCGAAGTCCAATAACCGCAAGAAGTGGTTGGTTGGAGGTCTATGCGTTTTTGGAGCCGCGGTCCTTCTTACCACAGGTCTATCGGCTTACATCATCGGAAAGAACATTTCCGTTCAGAAAAAGGACATCGATGTCAGCGTTGACACGGTCAGCAACAAGTCCTTGGTCTTGAGCGCTGAACTCAGCGAAAGCAAAGTCGTCTTAGGCGAACCGGCCGCCGTCACCAGCGGTGTGGTCACCAACGATGGCACGACCATTGGAGACTTGGCTATCACCTTCAGCAGCATCAAAATCGAATATGGCAACGAAATCGGTTCGGGGATGCCAACGAAATTAGCCTTCTCGTTTGAAGCGGCTAAGCAAAGCAATGACGCCCTGACTGTTTCCGACAACAAACTCGGTGCCATACGCACGGGAACTAGTTGGACTTATCTCGCCGCCCCAGATGATATCGCTGTCTCGACTTTCAATCCCGAAGTCGCGGGCACTAGCACGAAGAGCCGCGAACTCGTCAATAAGACCATCAATTTCAAATGGGGCACTTTCTTCGATGCCTCAAGCCCTGCGACTTTCTACAACTCCAAGCTTTCAAGCGATACGGTCACCGATGAGCAGCTTCAAGCCGTCATGGATGAACTGAACGCGATGAAAACCGCTCTTGATGGCAAAAAGCTTCAATTGACGATCACTGCCGAATAAACACCTATATATAAGGATATAAGAAAATGAACAAAACTCAAAAAACCAAAGTCGTGACGTTCTCGATCTTAGGCGTTGCCGCTCTTTCGCTCATCGGAGCCGGCGCGGCCGCTTGGATTATCGCTAGCATCACTCCAGCTACGACTGGCAGTTTCACCGTTACGGCTGGCAATGTCACCGATCAGTCAGTTGCCATTTCGAACATCAACATCACCGATTCGACCATTGTCTTCGACGCCGAGGCCGGCGATACCACCGGTCCGATCGTTTCGGATGGCACGACGACTCCGAGCCTTGATTTCGCTTTTACCTTTCAGGTTTCCTATCCTAATCATTGCAGTGCCATCAACGCTAAGTGGACCATTGATTCCGCTTTGCAGACGGCCCTCACCAACAATTACTTGGTAGGACCTTTATCGACGAGCGATGTCGCCATCGGTTTGCCTTCGGGCTTGACCGCTGGCACGTATTACGATGGTTCAACGACCGTGAAGACCGACTTCAAAGAGAAACTTGTCTCGGCCATAAACGGTGATACGGCGACCATCACGGCTACTTATCAGTTCGCGTGGGGCAGTGCCTTCGGGGGCCAGAATCCTTCCGTTTACGCGACGGACGCCAATCTCGCGACTGTGAGAACGGCACTCGAGACTCTCTATAATGCCAACACCAAGACCTTCAATATCACTCTGACACCAGTTTGGAAGGCCTAAAATTCGTTGTCGACGATCGCTTCAAACGAAGCGATTTAGTCTTGTTTTGCCCCTTTTAAAGGGATTCGATTCGAAAATATAGGCCCCTTTTGCAGGGATTTTGCGGTGCCGGCGTCGCCCTTTATTCAGTTATCAAATGACCAGGCAGGAAATCATTGCACTAATCATTACTCTCGTCGTGCTCATCGCCTTATGCGTGGGATTCACTTTCTTGTTCCGCTATGTTTTCTCGCTTTTCGAGAAAGACGTGAAAGCGGGGGAGAGCGACTCTTCTTTGCTTTCTTCTGAGGCGAAGAAAAAAGAACACCCGAAAAGACGCAAGGCCCTCAAAGTAACTTTGCGGGTTCTTGGCGACACCCTTTTAGCCGTCTTGCTTATCGCTTTCTCTTTTGCTCTTTTGCAACGCGCGCGCGGGAGCGACGCTTTCTATTTCGGCGTCGAGCCGATCGTCATCACCTCGGGCTCGATGTCGGAAAAGAACCCGGCCAACACCTATTTGGAGTCGGAACATCTCGACAACCAGTTTGGAGCCTATGACCTCATCGCCATTTCTAAATACGGTTCTAATCAAGAACCGCAGCTTTATGACGTGGTGGCCTATAAGAGCGACAAAGGTCAAGTCATTGTCCATCGCATCATTGAAGTCAAAACCGCGGATGGTGTCACGACGTATATCACGCGCGGAGACGCGAATGCGGCTTCCGACGACGGCGTGGAATATTCGGCGAGTCTCAAGAAAGAAAACATCTTGGGTTACTATAACGGCTTTTGCTGGTCGCACGCGGGCGCGTTCGTGAGTTTTTTCCAAAGCGGCGTTGGCATCGTGACTGTCATCAGCCTCGTTTATTGTTTCTTCGCTTACGACCATTACGCGAGCCGATACGAAAAAGTCTGTGCCGAACGGTTAGAAGCCTTGATGGTTTCTAAGCCCGTCGATCCTAAGACCGCTGAGTAGTCGATTGAAAATTCCATAAAGGGAGGTATTGCCTATGGAAAAAGAAAAGAAACGTCGGAGCCATTTTAGCCGGAAGAACCTGATTGGATTGTCCATTCTCTTCTTCTATTTGCTCATGGTGCTCTTCGTGGGCTTAGCCATTGATGGGCAAGCTAACATCATGGCGGACAATAACCCCATTATGAAGTTCTCGCTGGCCCTTGGCTTCAGCAAGATCAATGGCAGCACACCAGCCTGGGTTCTTGAAATCCTCGTTCTGATTTATCTCTTCTTGATGGTGGCAGCCTTACTTTTCGAGGGACGGATGGCCAAGTATTATGATGGCCACGTCTGGACCAAAAAATGGGTCTTAACCTATGGGATCACGATCGTTATCTGCGTGGCCCTTTCTCTAGGCATTGGTTGTGCGGCTCAATACCCCTACGCCTCCATCGATTTCCATAATTCCTTCCTCTTCGTCTTCGAATCCATGTGGATCGCTTTCTTGCTTTATTTCGTTTTCGCGATGTTCATCGTCGCCATCGTCACCCTTTGGACCAACGTCAAAAACTATGGCAAACCTCTTCGCCTTATTAGTCGGGAGATTGAGGAAGAAGAAGCGACGGAGCAAGAACCTGAAACCCCTGAAAAAGTGGTGGAGCGGAGCGAACTTGCCGAATCATTTGGCGAATCTCAAAGCATTACGAGCCTTGCCCATGTGAATACGACCGTGGGTGCGGCGGGGACGCCGGTTTTCGCTTCCACGGCCACCGTTGAAGGCAACGATTTAAAGATTTCCGACAAAGAAAAAGTGTTCCCGGGCTTGTGCAAGATCGACTATGACGAAGCCTCACCCGTTGAGACCCACTACGACGATTCTTTGACCCTCAAAGAACTTGTGACCGGTTTCCGCAATTATCTCGCGAAGACGCAAAAGCTCTATTTCGAAGAGACGACCATTCGTTCCTTTATCGCCGGTCTCGCTGCCTCGCGTCTTCTCATTCTCGAAGGCTTGAGCGGCACAGGCAAATCGTCTTTGGCCCGTTATTTCAGCGAATACATCGGCGAACGTTCTTTCTTCGAACCGGTTCAAGCGACCTGGCGCGATCGGACGTCGTTACTTGGCTATTACAACGATTTCTCCTCTTCCTATCATGAGACGGAATTCCTTAAGCGCCTTTACGCGGCCACCTATCGTCCGCATGACATCAACGTGATGGTGCTCGACGAAGTCAACATCAGCCGCATCGAGTACTATTTCGCCGACTTCCTCTCCATTCTCGAATACCCTTTAGGCGAGCAGAAACTCAAGATTCTCGAATTGCCGTATGGCTTTGACGCCCCGACTCATTTGGAGGAAGGGATCCTTCAGATTGCCGAACCGACCTGGTTCATCGGGACCGCCAACAAAGACGATTCGACTTTCACCATCACCGATAAGGTTTATGACCGCGCCATCACCATTTCCTTTGATGAGCGCAATGAGCCCTTCGAGGTGGCGGGGGAGGTTAAGAAAGTCGCTCTTAGTTATGATCACCTTCAAGATCTCTTTGCTAAGGCCGAAGCCAATCCGGCGCTCGCTTTCTCGAGCGAAGATTACGCGAAGTTCAAGGGTCTCATTGATTTTGCTTACGACAAGTTCGATTTAGCCATTGGCAACCGTATCCTCCATCAAATCGAACTCTTGGTGCCGGTTTATGTCGAAGCGGGCGGCAAGAAAGAAGAAGCCTTGGACTTCATGTTCGATCATAAGGTTCTTTCTAAACTCGAAGGCCATTACGAAGACTATGTCCGCAGCGGCTTATTGCAGTTAGAAGAAGTCATTACCAAGACCTATGGCGATAAAGCCTTTATGGAGACGAGAGAGCACTTAGCCCGCCTCGTGAAGAAACTATCATGAGCGCTCTTCTTGGCGAACAATGCCTCCGCGATTTCCTCGCCAAAGCCTCTTCTTCCATCTCGGAAGGGGGTTTTGCAGGGTTTTCACGCGCCGTCAGCGCCAAGAAGATTTCGCTTACTTATCCGCTTGATCTTAAGAAGACCGAAGAGGACCTCAAAGGTCTTGCCTCGTTGCTTGATAAACTTAGTTCTATCGTCTACCGTCCGCATCTCTCCGTCAAAAACGAAGACGTGATTCTCAGAAGCGAGCAAGCCGGTTCCTTAGGCGAGGATTCGATTCGTCTTACCATCAATGACAGCGCCTTATGGAAAAAGAAGAAAGGCCAACTCGAACCAGAATACGTCCATTCGCTCGAGAACAGCGATGAGATCGTGACTTACGAAAACCGTTTCATTGCTTTGCTTATCGAGCGGAGCAAACGGGAATGCCAGGATCTTCTCCGCTCTTACGCGCCCTTTGAAAAGAGCGTCGCTCAGGCTTTCGACGGAGCTCCAGCTTCCTATTCTTCCTATGGCGTTTATGGCGATCTCGAATCGTTTGGAACGCCCTCGAAAGGGTTGCTTCTCGAAGAGGAGGGCGAAGGTTCTTCACTCGCTCTAACCTTACGGAAAGCCTATCGGAAATGCCAGTCGCTCGAAGAAAGCTACTTTTATAGAACGATGGCCGCCCATCCTTTTGTCGGCGAAGTCACGCCGACGAACGTCTTGATGCACGACCCTCTCTACAACGCCGCCTACCGTTATTATCGTTCCCATTATGCCAAACTCGGCCATGAAGGCTCTTCCGAAGAACTCTATCGGAATTATGCCTATTTGCGTTTCTTCTTATGCCTCGGCGAAGAAAATAGAGGGGTTTTGCAGGGCCTTTCGCTTACCGATGGTCACTTGTCGGTGAAACCTTTCGCTTATGAAACGGATTCGTTCCGTCTCTCTTTCGACTATGAAGAAAACGGAGTGGCTCTTTCGATCGAAGCAACGTGGAAAGCTGTTCCAGGCTTATCAGCCCATTACCGGATTATTCCGGTTTTGTCGCTTGAAGAAGAAACAAAGCAAAATCTCCTTAACGAAACTAGACGCCTAGGCCTTCCGTATGACGAAGTGATTTTTATCACCGCCTTCAACCATTCCAAAACATCGGCCAATGTGGCCGCATTGTCGCCTTTTGCTTCCTTAAAGGAGAGTCAGGATTCGCTTCTTAGGCTCTTCAACAGTTTGCAAACTCTCGTGAGCGCCTCCCATCGCCTTTATGCCACGCAGTGTCCGATTTGCGGCGAAGAGAAAGTCTATGAGAAAGACGGCGTCTATCAGTGCGCCCATTGCGCCTCTCGGTATGTCATGGGCTTCACGAAAAAGCATGAGACGTTATGGCTATTAAAGATTGGAGGAGCCAAATAATGGATGAAGAAAAGAAAACCGAAGAAACCAAGCCTCTAGCCCTTTCAATCGTTGACCTCCATAAGTCTTATGGGAACAAAGAGGTTTTGAAAGGCCTCAATCTTTCGATTGCTCCAGGCGAGGTGCTCGGCTTAATCGGCAAAAACGGCATTGGCAAATCGACCACCATCGATTGCGTGGTGGGCTTAAAGGAATTCCAAGAAGGTTCCATCTCGGTCTTTGGCCATGATGTGACGAAGGAACCTTTGATTGCCAAATCCATGATTGGCTACGTTCCGAGCGAGCCGACCGCTTACGAAGTCATGACGGGTTACGAGTATCTCGCTTTCATCGCCTCAGCCTACAAGATGAGGCAAGTCGCTTATGTCGATAATGTCGAATATCTGAAAAACAAATTCGAGTTGAGCGATGAGGATTTGAACCGCCGCATCGGCGAGTATTCGCACGGCATGAAGCAGAAAATCTGCCTCATGGCCTCCTTAATACATAATCCGTCTTTATGGATTCTCGATGAGCCGACCGTCGGCCTCGATGCGATGGTCTACGAAGTCCTCGTCAAGATGATCAAACAGTTCGCTTCGACGGGCCGCTCCGTTCTTTTGACGAGTCACAACATCGACATGGTGGGTCGTCTCGCCGATGAGGCTTGCATCATTTTCGATGGTGTCATCAAGACCTCGCTCGATTTCCGCAAAGAGCCGCTGCGCCGCCGCGATTTGGCGAATATCTTCTTCCGCGTCTATGGGGAGCTTGGCCAATGATTTTTGAGCTTGTAGGAAAAGAATTCAAGGTGCGTACCCGCGAAGCCCGCGAGGGCTTTTGGGGCAGCTTCCTCAAAGTGGTCGGGATCATTCTCTTCGTCGCTTTGGAGTGTTTCCTTTTCCTCGCGCTCGACAAAAAAGTCACTTCGTTCTCGGGCAGTTACGCTTCCGATTTCCTTGTCTTATGCCTTTTCATCGTCTTTGCGATCGGCTTCTTCTTAGCCTTGATTGAAGCTAGAACCACGCTCTATAACCACGAAGACGCTCAGCAATCTTTGGCCTTGCCAATCGAGGAAATGGATATCATCACCGCGAAGATGTTCTATCTCTTCTTAAGAAGCGGCATCGTCAATCTTTTAATCGGAACGCCCTTGCTCGTTTGCTATGGCACGAGCCGCGATGTCCTTGGCGTCTATTATGTGGGGGCCATTCTCTACGCTTTCATCGCCGCCTTGCCAGAGACCGGTTTAGCGGTTCTTCTAGCGGTGCCCTACGAGAAACTCTATGTTTATCTTCGCCATCATGATTTGCTGCAGTTTGCTCTCGCAAGTCTTTTGTGTGTGGGCTTATGCTTCTTATACCGTTATGTTTTGCAGCTTTTCCTTTCCGTCTTAACCAATGTTGAAGATGGGGGTTTATTCTCTCCGAGTTTCTTAGGATTCTTGCATAACTTCACGCCGTATTTAGCCCCTTCGAGCCTCATCGTCGGTCTCTATTTGGGGACGATGGATTATTTGGTCTCCGTTGGAGTTTACCTCGGCACGACCTTCGTTTTGCTCCTTGTGGGTTCGCTCGTGGCCTCGGCTTCCTACATAAAAGCCGCCCGGCATTCATTGGCCAGTTCCTCGAACAAAGGAGCTAAAGGCGAGAGGCCTCTTATGAAACCGGAACGGGCCCTTTTGAAGAAAGAGATCGCCATTCTTTTCCGCGATTCCGGTTACACGTTCTCCTTCACGGCCTTGCTCGTGATGGAACCTTTCTTCAGCTTCCTGGTGATTGGGGCTCTTCAGAAGATTCTGGGCTTTAACCTCAAAGCCTACTTTGTCTATTTCCCGGAATTGCAAAACGGTTTGACGATTTTCTTGTTGCTCTTGTTCTCCTCCGTCATTGCTTCGAGCGCTTCCGCGTCTTTCTCGCGTGAAGGTGGCAATGTTCTCATCTCAAAATCCTTGCCAGTAGCGCCTTCGAAGCAACTCTTGATCAAAGGACTGGTTCCAACCTCTTTGTCGTCACTTTCCTTCCTTTTAAGCGTCTTGGCCATAGCGATTGGCGGCCTTTGCTCATATGCCATCGGGGCTTTCGTCGCCGTGGTTGGCTTATTGCTTCTCGTGAGTCTCAACGCCGCTTCGCTCTGGAGCGATTTATCGAGGAGCCAAGAAGGCAAAAAGCCTTTCGCTTGGGGCTTGCTCTTGGATTATCTAGCGCCCTTCGTGCTCTTGGGCTTCCATTTGCTCTTCAGTTTCTTGGCCTTAAAAGCCGTGTGGATTTATCTTCTCGAAGGACTTTTGGCCCTTGCCTTATTGACGCCATCCTTGATTCATAAGCCCATATCTTATGAGAAAGCCTTCCGGTCTTTGGAGGTCGCATCATGAGCAAATCACGCAACAACACCAAAACCCTTTCTCTTCTTTTGCTCGCCCCGTTCCTCGTGGGCTTATTGACTTATGTTGGCATCGCCATCATGCGCAATACGGTGACTGCCGATATCACGGACATCCGCTGGGATTATGGCGACAACGAAGGCTTCCAGGTCCGTTCGAGCACTTATCCTTTGAAAGCCACGGCCGTTTATGATCCCGAGATTAAGCTAGCCTCTGGCAATGATCTTGTGTGGTCAGTCGCCAATGTCGCGAATACGGACGAAAAAGTCCATGCCTCCGTCGTCAAAGACGGCGATGGTTTCGCTCTTTCGGCCTTAAGCGAAGGAAAGGTTTACGTCGTCTGCGCCAATCGCCGTCAAACTGTCAGCAAGCGCTTCATGGCCAACATCTACGAAGATGGCACGATTATCATCAATCCTACCCACAAAGCCAGCGGATCAAGTTTACGAACGCTGCGCCATTATGGGCAATATGATCTCGCTTACGAAAAACTCGGTGGGACTCTCACGAAGAAAGAAGCTCGTTTTGCCCTGGCTCCGCAAGGATTTTACGAAGGGCTTTCCAGTTCGGTTATTCTCCAAAGCACGACCCCTAACGTTTCTTACGAAGGCGGGGCTGTGACGATTAAAGGCGCGGGGGAAGCGTCGCTTACTTTCAGCCTGCTCGAGCATCCGTTCGTGACTTCGACCTATTCTTTCTATGTCGAAGAAGGGGCGGCCAACATCTATAGCTATGACGATTTGCTGATGGCCACCAATCTCTCTTCGACGGGTTTGCCTCTGTGCCTTCAGAAGAATCTTTTGAGCCTTAAACGTACCTATGCCCAAGATAGCGGTGGTCACTACACCAATGACCTCCTCGATTCTTCGACTCAGCTATTCGGCGATTATGATTTCAAGAATCAAACTCTTTCTTACGAAGGCCAGTATGCCGATTTCGTTTCGACATATCCTCATTCTTTCTTGGATAAATGGAATGCCTCGGCGAGCGAAAAAGACCAGGTATCCACCCATTTGAAGGCCGCCGTGCGGCTTCGCAACAATCTCTTTGGCAATGGCTTCACACTTTCTTTCCACGAGCTTGCCTATCCGACTCATGGTGCCGTCGATTCCTCGGGAATCCTTACTCCGGATGCCACGAAAGATTATTTCCATGGTCCTTTGCCTTTCTTCGCCATCGGCTCTCCGAAAGCCCCGCTTATCGCCGCTTATGGTCAAGATAACGTCGGTCTCCTGCTAGATGGCGACAACCTCACCCTCGATGATGTGAAAATCGAAAATACCGATCCGGTCGACAATTTCTATGACCTTGATTACACAGGCACGGTCGTAGAGGTGCTAGGGAAGAATGCCACGATCGCTAATTCGGTCCTTTCCTATGGCAAGACCATCGTCCGAGCTTTCGGAGCGGATGGCTTGCTCATTAAGAATTCTTTGCTCCAATACGGCCGCGAATTCCTGCTGCATCTCGGCAGCAACAATCTGCTCGCCCCCGATGAGACGAAATCTGTCTCCGTTCCTTATCGGGGCGACCTCATTGAGGCTTCTTTCCATGATTTCTTCGACAAGATGGACCAGGGCCCGCTCGATGCCGATGGGATTCTCACCTCTTTTGTCGAAAATGGGTTGTCGAGCAGTGGAACCGCGGGAGCTTTGACGACTTTGCGAGCCATTCAATCTTCGCTTGATAATGACACCTATCCGGCTGATACCTTTGATTCCAAAGTCACGCTTGATGGGGCGAAGTTCGCTCACTCGGGCATTTTCTCCTTGGCTCTTGATGCGGCTTTCGACGGTCCTTATCTCTATAATGGTTTACCTTCCTACGTTTCCTCGAAACTCGCCTCTTTCTTATCTGGTTCGGCTTCGATTCCCGATCACTTAGGAGCGACCAGCGCCCCTGTTCAGGTCACCCTTAAAGGCTCCACAGGCTTCTATGATTGGAAAGACGTGGCCTCCGTTGATCCGTCTTGCCTTATCGCCAATGGTTTGCCAGCGGCGGGCTATTCCGTCAAAGTGTCCTCTTTCTTCCCGATGGCCTCCTTATTGCGGGACGTAAGCCAAGACAAAGGTTTGCTCTATAAGACAGGTGACAAGGAATATCTGAACTCCGCGGTCGCTTATTATGGCGGCGGCCTCAACCGTTCGAAGGTCTTAGACGAAAGAGGAGGCCTTGGCACGGCCTTAGGCGCTTCTTTGCCTGTTGATTTCCTTGCCGATTCCTTATTGGGCCAGCATGTCGATACAAGTCAGAAAGCCTTCTTATTGATGTCGCGCTGCGTGAATTTGGCCTTAGGTTTCCATCCGTTCACCTTCTTGACGAACCCTGTCGTGACAGGGACACCCCCGAGCTTCGGGGTGACGCCGAGTCTAGTCGCGGCCGAATGACACGAAACGATAAAGGGAGGAATTACCTTATGAAGAAAATGTTCAAACAAATGGTCTGGGTCTTGGCTTTGGGGCTCTTATGCGCGCCTCTATGCTCCTGCGGCTCTTTCTTCTCGGAGCCCACCTATTCCATAAAGGATGTGACAAGCGCCCCTGATGCGGATGGTAACACCATGGTGACCATTACTTTCACCGGTGGCAAAAGCCCCGTGACTTTCACGATCGACAAAGGTCTTTCGGGAAAAGATGGCGTTGGAATTCGCTCGGTCACGAGCAAGACCAGCACTGATGGCAATAGCGTCACGCTCACCATCGCCTTCACCGATAGCACGATGGCCCCAGTCGAAATAACGATTCCTGTCGTGAAAGGCCAGGATGGCAAAGGCATTGCCTCTTGCAAAGTGTCCACGGACACAAGCGGCAATAAGGTGATCGTCTTCTCTTATACCGATGGCACTTCAGGCGACCCAATTGTCATCCCGAAAGGCGATCAGGGTGTTGGCATTGCCTCTATCACCCACGATACAGACACAAGTGGGAACATCGTTTTAACCATCACCTTCACCGACAGCACGGTTACACCCGTGACCGTCACGGTTCCTAAAGGCACCGATGGCACCTCTATTTACGATATCTCGGCCACTACCGACGGAAGCGATTATGTTCTCACCATCACCTTTAGCGATGGGGTTAAGCAAGAAGTCCGCTTCCCGAAGCCCGTTTGCAATACCTGGATCTCGGGCACCGTCGATCCGGTGGCCACTCAAGGCACCGATGGCGATTTCTATTTCAACACCGCGACCGGCGATATCTATAAAAAGGAAAATGGAGCTTGGGTTTTCGTAATGCGCCTTTGGCAAAACGCCTCGGCTTCCTATTGGGTTTCCTTTGATCCTAATGGCGGAACCGTCGATGGCGCCAGCACGGTTTTCCGGCAAAAGGTCAAAGCTGGCGAATGCATCAGCGATTTAACTACTCCGGTTTATACGGGCCATGTTTTCCAGGGCTGGTGGACGAGCAAAGACGCGACGGATGTTAACGCTGGTCATCTCACCGTCATCACCCCGATTTTCTCTGATCTCACGGTTTATGCCAGGTGGAGCGTATGAGTAGCCGCTTAGTTCTCGATAAAGTGATGCACCGACCAGTTGTTTTAGCTTGGCTCGCTGGTTTGGCCTTCATGGCTTTGGCGGTGGGATTCGGCATGGATGTCGATATCCTCGACGGTCAGCTTTACCCTCCGATGCGTTTGGCGAGCTTGGTGGCTTTTGGCGTGGCTTTATTGCTCCAAGGAGCCTTTGTCATTTATCTTGGAAGGAAGTACTTTTCGGTCAAAACCAATTGGTTTTACCTTGTGGGCGCTATTGTCTTGGCCCTTGGATGCACGATTGGGCTTTATGCCTTCCCGGCGAGTTTCCCCATCGCGGATTCCGTCACCTATGGCATCTCGCTAGCTCAGAAAACTTATTATTTCTTCTATGGTCTATTAACCTTCGCCTCTCTTTACGTCATCGTGGCGTATCTTCCTTCGTTCAACGATGGAATCAAGAGCTTTGACATCTACTATCTCGGCGTGATGGGATTAGGACTTTTCGAATGCATCTATAGCTATGTCAAAGAAGCGAGCGCCTATGGCTTCTTTTTCACCCATGGCTACTTTGGGGCGGTGTTAGAGGGATCGGTGGTCAACAAGAACGTTTATGGCATGATTTTGCTTTGCGCCTTAGGAGCATCGGGCTATCTCTATGTCCGTCGTCACCATTGGAGTTTCATCGTGGCGTTCTGCTTCTTCTACGCGAACATCCTTTGCTCGCGCTGCCGGACCGCGCTCGTCTTAGCGACCGCGACGGTGTTTGTCTTCTTTTTATGGCGATTCTTTGTGACTTTGAAAAAGCATCCTTGGCGCAACAGCCTTTGCCTGGCTTTTGCTTTGGCGCTGGTCGGAACGGTCGTCGGTCTCTTCTTGATGAAGAGCCATTATACCCCTGGCAGTTGGATTCAAAACTTCATTGGTGGCTGGGAGAGCAAAGCCGAAAAAGGCGATCTCACCATTATGGCCCGAGTGGAATATTGGAAGACTTTGCTCACTTTGTATCCTCAATATCCGGTTCTCTTTATCTTCGGCGCTGGGGAAGGCAACTTTGGTTATTTCATGAACGCCTTGGCCTTCAAGACCAATACGCCCGCCTTCTATTTTGCTCATAGCGGCTTCTTCGAAAGCTTCGGTCGCGGTGGCCTCCTTCGGGCTTTGGCCGAAAGTGCTTTCGAGATTTATCTCTTCGTCTTAATCATTCGTTCCTACAAACGGAAAGAAGAACTGGCGACGGCTTCTCTTGGCGCCTTCTTAATCTTCTTTGGGCAAAGTCTGGATGAGTCGACGGTTTATCTCTCGTGCGCTTTGAAATCCCTCGCGGCTATCGTGATGGTGGCCTTCCCGCTGCTAGCCAAAGAAAGACAATTAGCTAACGCTGCGAGCGAAGAGACGCGCCGCAAAGCCCTCATTGCCGAACAGGCAACGCCTTTTCAGCGCCCAGCTTTGTCGTATGCCACCATTTTGCACGAAGCTTTCTTCATTTTTACGCCTTGGTTTGCCTTTCTTGCGGGGGTCGAAGCCATTCGTATGACTCCGCATTTCCCGCTTTATGCCAGCGAACTTTTGTTTGTAGGGCTTTATCTTTTGGCGTTAATCCTCTATGTCTTTATCCGCGGGTATAAACGCGAACCGAGTCCCCTTACGAAAACAGATCTCGTGCCACTTTTATCCCAAGCGGGGCTTTATGTGGTCCTCGTCGTCATAAGCGCCCTTGTCACTCATTTCGTTTCCTCGACTGGGAATTTCACGACCATCGGCTATCTGGGCATCATCGTGCCTTTATATTATTTCCTTAGTTATCTCTTCCCTTCGTTTCTTCTAGGCGGCCTTTCTGATGAGCTCGCCTTCATGGAAGAAGTCGTGGCTTATAAGGGCCTCGTCCGCGGAGAGAAAGCAAATCTAGCATAAAAAAACGCGGAAGGTCCGAGGCTGTCCGCATTTCTTATTTAATGAGGTGCAGGATGTCTTTTAAGGCGTAAGCGACACCGTCTTCCTTGCAGGATTTGGTGACGTATTGGGCCGCTTTTTTGACGGCTTCATCAGCGTTAGCAGGCGCGATGCCCGTATAGGCTCGCACCATTGTTAAGTCATTGTCGCTGTCACCGAAGCAATAGACGTCTTCTTTCGGGATGTTGAGATAAACCCGTAATTTTTCCACCATGGCGCCTTTGGAGGAGCCTAAAGGGAGAACTTCATAGAAAGGGGCAGCGCTCCTGGAGGCAAAATAATGCTTTTGTTCTTCTTCGGTCAAATGGATGGTGGCCGATAATTCAGGTCGGCTCGCAATCATGATCTTCTGGATCTTGATGGGGTCGTTACGGTGGTCTTCGTGCAAGAAGTCCACGTGGTTATACATGTGGTTGAGTCTCTCTTCGAGGTGGTGGTACTTGCTCTTCTTGAAGGTGACAAGGCGGTTTTGGTCATCGAAAGCGTAAATCGTGACCCCTTTAATGTGGCCATAGTGCTCATAGAAATAATAGACATCGCTCGCCTGCATCGGATTCTCGTAAATCAGCTGGCCTTCGTAAGAATAAATGGCCGAGCCATTGCTGACGATTTCGTATTTCTTTCCGTCGATGAGAGTATCGAGATACTGTTTAGCCCCTTCGTAAGGACGACCCGAAGTGAGACAGACGATATCGCCTTGCTTTAACAAAGCGTTTAAGGCTTCCTTGGTTTTAGGGCTAAGGACTCGGTGGCCGAAGGGAAGGATGGTGTTATCGATATCAAAGCAGCAGAGTTTCATGGTTCTAATAATAAAGGATAGGAAAAGAGAAGGCACGCGAAAGCGCTTCGGAATATTTCTAGAGGCGCCAAAAACGATGTTTCCCCTTCTTTAAGGTCTTTTTCTTAGCGTTATCTTTGCAAAACCCTCACGGAATGAGGCGCAGCATTTCTTTTATGGCGTAAGCGACGCCATCGTCGAGACAAGTCTTGGGGGAGACGTAACGGGCCGCCTTCTTAATCTCGTCTGAGGCATTAAGGGGCGCAACTCCATTAAAACGTTCGACCATCGTTAAGTCGTTGTTGTTATCGCCAAAGCAATAAACGTCTTCCTTTTTGACCCCCAAATAGGCTCGGAGTTTCTCGACCATCGCGCCTTTTGAAGCGGTGGGCGCGAGGATCTCGTAGAACGTGGGGGCGCTTCTAGAGGCGAAATAACGTTTCTTTTCTTCATCCGTCAAATGAAGGGTCGCAGAGAGCAGAGGCTGGCTCGCGATCATGATCTTTTCGATTGGCATTTTGTCGGCGCGGTGGTCTTCGTTTTTAAAATCAACGAATCTAGTCATGTGGTTGAGCTTCACTTCCAGCTCGGTGAAATAGGATTTCTTGAAATAGACAAGTTGGCTTCCTTCGCCATAAGCGTAAATAGTAACCCCCTTAATCGAGCCATAATGTTCTTGGAAGTAATACACTTCCGAGCAGGTTAAAGGAATAAGGGCTATCTTTTCGCCTTCGTTCGAATAAAGGGCGGATCCATTGCCGACGATGGCGAATTTCTTTCCAGGGCCAAGCGTATCAAGGTAGTATTTGACCCCGACGAAAGGACGTCCGGAGGCGAGGCAAACGACATCGCCTTGTTTTAAAAGGGCGTTTAAAGCTTCTTTTGTCTTCTTCGAAAAGACTCGGTGTCCCCGAGGAAGGAGAGTGTTATCGATGTCAAAAGCGCATAAGCGCATAGGCCTTAGATGACAGACCCGAGAGTGATGAACTTCTGGCTCTTGCGGTCGAAGAGCATGATTCCATCGCCTTCAAGGGTGATTTCAACCGCTTGATCGAGTTTGAAGAGGAGACCACCGAAGATGACGCCCGTGAGTAAGAACCCATCGGCGTTCACGCGGACGGTCGTTTCCATGCCAGTCGGCATGGAGCTATAGATAGTGCCATGGAGATGGCCTTTTTCGGCGATATGAATGGCTTCAGGACGGATGGCGAGAAGGTAATCTTCTTCCGTCGGGACGTATTCTTCCTGGATGGCTTTTTCTTCCATCTTGGCGATGTGATAACGGAATAAAGAATCCTTGTTGCTCTTTTCCACGAAGCCTTTTTCTTCGCCTCGAGCGGTCGCGGCATCCGCGCGATTCTTTTCAGAGGCGGCTTCGTCCGCGTGCCATTTGGCGGCGTCGAGTTTAGCACTAGGTTTGAAATGGATGGTTTCTTTGCCATCGAATATAGAGAAATCAAATGAACCATCGGCATTTTGCTTGCCTTTGGCTTCGATGAAGTTGATCGAAGGATTGCCGACGAAGTCAGCAACGAAGAGGTTATTCGGCTTTTTATAGACATCGAGCGGGGCGTCATATTGCTGGAGGACGCCGTTATTGATGAGGCAGATCTTCGTCGCGAGGGTCATAGCCTCGAGTTGGTCGTGGGTGACGTAAACGAAGGTGGCTCCGAGGTCCGCGTGCAAACGCTGAAGCTCAGCTCTCATCTCAAGACGGAGCTTGGCGTCAAGGTTGCTGAGCGGCTCGTCCATGAAGAGAACGGTTGGCTTTGGAGCGAGAGTACGTGCGATGGCGACACGTTGCTGCTGGCCGCCGGAGAGTTCGCTCGGATACCGGTCCATGAAGTCCCCGATTTTGACGATGCGGCTGGCGCGACGGACGGTTAAATCCAGTTCCTCGCCCGTGAGACGGCGGTCTTTTGTCTGGACCTGGCCATCTTTCTCCATCTCGCCTTTCTCGGTGAGCCCTAAGCCTTTCTTAGCTAAGAGCATGGCCTTTTCGTCTTCCGCCTTCTTGGTGTATTCAATGGCCAACTGTCCAGCTTTTTCGGCTGGGTTAGCTTCGTTTTCAAGGTGGGCGTCAAAGATGACCTTGGCCTCTTTCATCGTGATATCCAAAAGGTCGATAAGGTGCGAAAGGGCCCGGTCTTTGTTGATTTGCTTCTTCTCGCGGGTGTCGTTCACGCATTTGACGATCTCGTTAGACCGTTTAAAGGAAGCGGCTAAATGAAGGTCGCGGAGATACTCCTCGTCATAGAGGGGCATTTCTTCTTTGATGTTCTTAAGGCCGAAGATGATGTTTTGATAAACCGTCATATTGGGCCAAAGGGCGTAGTTCTGGAAGAGGAAGCCAACGTGACGTTTTGCGGCGGGGACGTTGATGCCTTCCTTGGAATCGAAGACGACTTGGTCGCCAATCGTGATTTTGCCGCTCGTGGGGGTCTCAAGACCCGCGATCATACGGAGAGTGGTGGTTTTGCCACATCCCGACGGTCCGAGCAAGGTGATGAAGGAATGGTCCTCCATGACCAACGACAAATCATCGACGGCATAGAAGCCGTTCCATCTCTTGCTGACGTGTTCAAGTGTGATCTTTGGCATATTATTTACCTCCAATGCCTTTATCGAGCGACGCTCCAGTGAGGATATTCGATAAGAAGTTCACGACTAAGATAATGAGGACGATGATGAGGTTGATGCCGTTTGATAAGCCATAGAGATTCATCTCGTCGAAGTAACCTAGCAAGGTCGTGACGGTCGTTCCTTCGGCGCAAAGCATCATGAACAAGGTCCATTCACGCATGCTCGTGATAAAGGGTAACAAGTAGCCGGAGAGAATCGAGGATTTCTGAATTGGGATGATGATTCTCACCATTCGTTTCCACCAAGGCACGCCTTCGATAACGGCGCTTTCCTCGATTTCGCCTGAGATTTGGAGCATCGCGTTTTGCGAGGCTCTTGAGGCGAATGGAATGTATTTGATGGTACCAACAAGCACCAGCAAGGCGATGGTGTTCCAGCTGAAGCCTAAAGCCTTTGCGAAGTCAGAACCCGAGAAGACGAAGTAAGCCGCGCCGACCGAGAGAGAGGGAATGAGGTAGGGCAAGAAGGCGACCGATCCAACGTAGTTGGCGTATTTGTTCTTGCGGTTTTTAGCGACGGCATAGCCAACCAAGAGGCCAATCGTTCCGGCCAGTAAGGCACAGAGAACGGCGATGAGGAATTGATTGCCCAAGGCTTGCTTGATTTGATCGTTATAGAGAATTCCGGATTGGCCATACATGCCATTCTCGCCACCCGAATTGGTGGTGACCCACCATTTGGTGGTCCAGCTCGTATAGACGCCGCGGGTATTAAGGAAGGTTCCCATGGCGAAGCTGATGACAGGATAAATCGAAGTGAAGGCGGTCGTGATCGTGAGCACGCCGGCGATGACCCATTTGCCAACCTTTCCGAGATTGGCTTTCGTAACCTGGCCTGATTTGCCAGTGACGGTGGTGTATTGCTTCCGGCTTGAGGTCGAACGCATGTTGATGAGAAGAATGGTGATGCCAATCGCCATCATGACAAGCGAAATAATGGTCGCCATGCCTGGATAGGCGACGTTGAGGTCAATGTATTCGGTCGCAAAGGTCTTGTAGTTAAGGTAGTGCGGGACCGGATAGGAACCCATGGCGCTGGAGAAGACGAGAAGAATGGTGGAGAGAATGGCCGGCATGACAATCGGCATCGTGACGCGGAAGAAGGTCTTCCACTTCGGGGTGTTTAAGATTGTCGCGGCTTCTTCCAAGTTAGCGTCCATGTTACGAAGGACGCCCCCAATAAGGATGTAGGCAAACGGAGCGTAGTGAATGCCAAGGCAAAGGGCTGAGGGGAATAAACCCGTAACCCACCATGCTGGCATGTTTTGCTGAGTGATGAAATACCAAAGTCCGTTATAAGTCGAAAGGTTGGCGGTGTTGCTCCAAAGATCCTTCCAAACGACGGCAAGCGTCCATTGCGGCATGACATAAGGGATGATGAAGATGGCGCTGATCCATTTTTTCATCGGCATATTGGTGCGGGTGATGAGATAAGCGGTTCCGCCACCGAAAACAATGGCGAAAACGCACGATAAAGCCGCTAGGGCCATCGTGTTGCCAAACGGTTTCCAGAAATAGATCATGGCGTTCCGGCCAGCGAAGGTTTCTTTGAAGTTCGCAAAGCTATAGGATCCGCCAGGAAGCCCGCTGTAAATGGTCTCATTGGTGCCGGCGTGAATAAGGAAAGCATCGAGGAGAGTCATGATGAGGGGTAGGAACGTAAGGAGACTGAGAATAACCCCTAAGAAAAGGAGAATCATATTATCCGGACGCGAGAAGTACGTGCCAGTTTTGTTTAGGATAACGCGGCCTTTGCGAGGCTGTTCTTCTTCGAAAGAGAGCATTCTTAGTCCTCCTTAAATAACAACAAATACCAGGGGCCGTTTGATGGGCCCCTGGCATCATCGCTCAAAAATTAGGCACGAAGCGAATCGATCCAGCCGCCCAAGTTGTAGCTCTGTTTAGCGGCCCAAGCCGGGTCTTCGATGACGAGGTTGCCCTTGCCATCTCCGGTTCCAGTCCACCAATCATAGCCCTTGTCGTTCTTGATCGGGAAATCAGTGCCGCCATCTTTGGAGTGGTCCTGATTGGATTCAGGATCGCTGCAATAGCCGCCCATATCCTTGCCCCATGGCGAGAAGCCGTACGAAGTGGTCGTCATGAAGTTGATGAGAGCGCAGCTGGTCCACGGGAACGGCGAGGTCTTCAAGATTTGCAGATAGTGCTTGTACATGAAACCACCGATGCCCTTGTAGCCATCTTGGTAGGCCGCGCAGGTGACGTATTTGTTGGAAGTCGAGCCATCTTCGGCTTCGACGGTGCTGCGGAACTTCGAATAGACGAGTAAGCCAGCGGTATCAGCGTTGGTCTTGGCGACGAGAGAAGTGGCAATCGGGCCATCATCCTCGACGGCGACGTACTGCTTCACGAACATCTGGATGTAGGTTAAGCCATACTTCGCGACGTCGCTGAGACCAAACTCAGTGGCGAGAGAGGCGTTGGCATCAACGGCTTTCACGATGTCGGCTTTGTCGGTGCCAGCATAGGCATCGAGAGCAGTCTTTAAGACTGTTGAATAGCTATCTTGTGTCAACATGTAGAGGAAGTTCTTGCCGACTGGCTCGCTGTTCGGCGCCATGAATTGCGTCTTAAAGCCATTGCCGACGAAATCCCAGCAGTTGGTGAAGGTCTTGGTGCCTTGATTGTTGAAGACAAAGACCTTGTTGAGGGACTGTAAGGCTAACGGATCGCCATTGGCGGCCGCATTGGTCTTGGAAGATTCCTTCCACTCTTTCGGAACGTAGTTTAAGAGGGCGCCAGTATCAAGCATCTTGTTCTTGATTTGGTTGCCATCCTGAATGAGCGTCATGCTGAAGGTGTGGTTGCTTGCCGCGACGTCGCTCGAAATTTGAGTGAAGATACGGTTGTTCTTCGGCTGGGTCCATTCGAATTCAGCGGTGAAATCAGCAGACCAGTTCGGGCAAAGCTTTTTCGCTTCGTCGTTTTCGACGTAAGTCTTGGTGGCAGAATCATACTTCTTGCCAGCATAGAGGTTGAAAAGATATTCAAGAGCGGTCTTGCCGCGGCTGGAGTTGCCAAGGGATACAAACTTCTTCCCTTTGATTTCCTCCATCGACTTCTTGAACAGTTCGGCGCGGGTCATTGTCTCCGCTTGAGAGATGACCTTCTGGACTTCGGATTGAGTGGTGGTTGTTCCGCCGCATCCGGTCAGTAATGGCGCTACTAACGCCACCGACGCTAACAAAATCAGCTTCGAAGAGTGCTTCATGCTAAATTTTACCTCCTTGCATGTGCATCTAGCGAAAAAAGTTTCTAATATCGGCTCGATATTTTTTCGCTATAGAAAAGTTTATATGTAAGGGGTTTCAATGTCAAAGGTAAATCTCGATTTTTTGTTTTGGTTGACAAATGAAAAACAACACTAACCATGCTACTTTCGGGGTAATTTCTTTTAATTGACAAAAAAGCTCAATTAAAAATAAAAGTATTTGATTATCGTAAATCATAATTTAGAGATAAAACCCTCGCGTGCGAGCGCGCCGCAAAAATAAAAAGGGATGAAGGTTTTTCTTATTTTGATTCATTCGGGAGTCACCAAACCAATAAATGGGTTATACTAGACCCGTTATGGAAGATTTAATCATTATTGGAGCAGGTGCGGTTGGCGCTTTTATCGCCAGAAGCCTTTCGCGCTATGAGCTCTCGGTCCTCGTGATCGAAAAAGAAAACGACGTTGGCGATGTCACTTCGATGGCGAATTCCGCCATCGCCCACTCGGGTTATGACCCAGAGCCAGGCACGAAGAAAGCAATCTTTAACGTCGCGGGCAACAAAATGTTCCCACAGCTCGCTAAAGAGCTTGACGTTAACTTCGGCCAGGTCGGAACCATGACCATCGCGGTGGAAGACGAGCAAATCCCGATGCTTAACGATTTGCTTGAGCGCGCGAAGAAAAACGGTGTCCCGGCTAAGCTTTTAACCGCTGAGGAAGTTAAAAAGGCCGAGCCGAACATCAACCCTGAAGTCAAAGGCGCGCTTCTTTGCCCAACTGGCGGTATCGTGAATCCGTTCACCTTGGTCGCCCATGCTATGGAAAACGCCATGGATAATGGCGTCAAACTTGCTTTAAACGAAGAAGTTAAGGCCATTGAGAAAACCAAAAATGGTTATCTCGTGACCACCGATAAGCGCAAGCTCGAAGCCAAGGTCGTAATTAACGCGGCCGGTCTTCATAGCGACGAAATCGCTAAAATGATTGAACCGATCGATTGGAAGATTCTCCCTCGCAAAGGCGAATATTACGTTCTTGATCACTACGCCCCAGGATTGGTTAACCACGTCCTTTTCCCGCTTCCTAGCGCGAAAGGCAAAGGCGTTCTCGTCACGATGACCACGAGTGGCAACTACCTTGTGGGTCCGTCGAGCGAACTTGTCGATGACAAAGATGACACGGCCACGGACACAATGACGCTCGCTAACGTCAAAGCTCAGGCCATGACTCTTGTTCCGAAAATCCCGTTCAATCAGGAAATCCGTGTTTACGCTGGCTTAAGAGCCACTCCGTCGACTCACGATTTCATCATTGAGCCCTCGAAGAAATACGCGTCTTTCATTAACGTGGCCGGCATTGAAAGCCCGGGTCTCGTTTCTTCGCCCGCCATCGGCGAATATGTGGCTACAAAACTAGTGGCTGCCGTTCTCCCGTTGAAGGAAAAGAAAAACTACAATCCGTGCGTACGTCCTTATGTCAAACCCCTTTCGCTCCATGTCGATGAGCGGAATGAGCTCATCAAGAAGAATCCGCTTTACGGCGAAATGGTTTGCCAATGCGAGAAAGTCTCGCTCGGTGAAATCTATGATGTTCTCTCACGTTCGGTCCCATGTCTCACTGTGAAGGCCCTGAAGAAACGGACTAGAGCTGGCTTTGGCAAATGCCAAGGTGGCTTCTGCCAGCCGCAGGTTATTCGCCTATTGGCTGATTATTATCATGTGACCCCGCTTGAAGTCCTGTATGACAAAGCCGGCAGTCAGATTGTTATCGACGAAACGAAGAAGGAGGCCAAATAACATGATCGAAAAAGATTTGGTCATCATTGGCGGCGGCAGCGCCGGCATGGCCGCGGCAGTGGGTGCCTACGATAATGGCGCTCGCGATATGCTCATCATCGAACGCAGCCCGTTCCTTGGCGGCATTCTTAATCAATGCATCCATAACGGTTTCGGCCTCACGGAGTTCAAAGAAGAACTCACCGGACCGGAATTTGCCTATCGTTTCATCGCTCAAGTCAAAGAGCGCAAGATTCCTTACGTTCTTGATTCGACGGTGACGGGCATCACGAAAGATAAAGTCGTCACTTACACCAACGAAAAAGAAGGCGTCGTCCAGGTTAAGGCCAAAGCCATCATTATGGCGACAGGCTGCTACGAAAGAAGCGCCGGTGCCATCGGCATTCCGGGCGAGCGTCCAGCTGGTATCTTAACTGCTGGCCAAGCCCAGTTGTTCCTTAACGAATATGGCTATCTCTGCGGCCATCGCGTCTTTATCCTTGGCTCTGGCGATATCGGCTTGATCATGGCTCGTCGTCTCACCCTTGAAGGCGCGAAAGTCTTGGGCGTCGCCGAAATCATGCCGTGGAGCAATGGCTTAAACCGCAACATGGTCCAATGCTTGTATGACTTTGGCATCCCTCTTTATCTCTCGCACACCGTGAGCAAAGTGGTTGGTCATAACCGTCTTGAAAGAATCGAGATCAGCCAAGTCGACGAGAAGATGCAGGCTATCAAAGGCACCGAGATGTCCTTTGATGTCGATACCCTCATTCTCTCTATTGGCTTAATCCCCAATAACGACTTGCTTAATAGCATGGGCATCCCGACTTCGAGAAGCCGTGGTGCTATCGTCAATGAAAACTTCGAGACACCGCTTGATGGCGTCTTCAGTTGTGGCAACGTCCTTCATGTTCACGACCTTGTCGATAACGTCGTGGCGGAGGCTCGCGAAGCTGGCAAGTCCGCAGCTGAATACCTCGAAGGAAAACTTCCTCGTGCCGCTAAAGAGATTGATGTGGTGCCCGGCGACGGAGTTGGCTATGTCGTCCCAAGCAAGCTTGCCTTAAAAGGCGATGCCGATCATTATCTCTTCAAGTTCCGCGTTCGCAAGCCATCAAAGAACGTATATATCGATTACACTGTTGATGGAAAACTTGTGAAGTCTGTCTTTAAACCAATCATTATTCCTAGCGAAATGGAAATTGAGTCAGTTCCTAAAAATCTACTAGAAAACGCCCAGACATCTATCGTGGTGTCTATGCGTCAGAAGGAGGCCTAATATGCCAATTACTGAACTCATCTGTATCAATTGCCCGAGAGGCTGCCACCTCAAGGTCGATGAGAATCTAAACGTCACAGGGAACACCTGTCCCCGTGGTGCCGCCTATGGTAAACAAGAGGTCACCAATCCGGTGAGAACCGTCACTTCGACAGTTCGCGTCGAAGGCGCTGAGCTTCCACTTTGCCCCGTCAAGACCGCAACTGCGGCTCCGAAAGGCAAGATGAAGGATATCATGGCGTCAATCAACGAAGTCAAACTCGTCGCGCCGGTGCATATCGGCGATGTCGTGATTAAGAATGTTTGCGGGACTGGTGTTGATGTCGTTGCCTGCCGCAACATGGACAAAATCTAATGCGCTATTTGATCGCTTCCGATATCCATGGCCGCGTGAACGCCACGAAGAAATTTTTGGCGGTGGTCGAACAATTCAAACCCGAGAAGATTCTTCTCCTCGGCGATTTTCTCTATAACGGTCCACGGAATGGCGTTCCATCCGATTACGATGGCATGGCGGTGGCTAACATGTTGGCTCCATACAAGGACAAAATCCTCGGGGTGCGAGGCAATTGCGACGCCCAGATTGATTTGGACGTTCTTTCATTTCCTCTCGAAATGCGAAGAGAGGTGACCCTTAACGGCCATCACTTCATCATGGTTCATGGCGATAATCTGAAACCTGAATTTGTGAAGGCCGCCCCTCATGATATCGTCATGTATGGCCATATTCATTTGCCAGTTTTAGAGAGCAAGGACGGGGTTACATATTTAAACCCTGGTTCCATCAGCTTTCCCAAAGGCGGCAATCCGGCGAGCTTTGCTCTTTTGGACGAAAATTCTCTCAGCATTCTTGAACTCGATTCCCTACGGGAAATGAAAAAGGTTGTTTTGTCTAGATAAAACTAGTTTTATCGGTGCTCTTACTCTATAATCATGTTAGAGCGTTTTCGATAATGTAATTCCGCGAAAACCCCTTTTGGAAGGAAAACTATCATATGAGCGATAAAATTCGAATTTTTGCCCTCGGTGGACTTGATGAAGATGGCAAAAACTGTGACGTTGTGGAAATCAACGGCGATATTTTCGTGGTGGGCTGTGGTATCAAATACCCCGACAAAACCATGCCTGGCATCGATTATGTCATCCCTAATTTTGATTATCTAAGAGAGCATAAAGACCACGTCAAGGCTTACTTATTGACTCATGGTCACGATGATGAGATGGGCGCCTTGGCTTATCTCTATAAAGACGTCCCGGCCCCTGTTTATGGCTCTCACGTGACGCTTCAGATGCTCAAGATTTTCACCCAACACGTGAATCTTGATCCAAATGTCTACGATTTGCATTTCGTCGATCCGTCGTCAACTTTCACGGTGGCGGGTCGTCAGATTTCGTATTTCCAGACCTCGCATAACATCGCTTTATCAAGTGGCGTCGCCATTTCGACTAGTTATGGCAATGTCGTTTTCTCAAGCGACTTCGTGGTTGAAAATAACGCTTCTCCGAACTATCTCCATGACATGAACGCGATTGCCAAAATCAGCGAGAAACCCACTTTGGCCTTATTGACTGAATCGGTTTACGCTTCCCGCGCTGGCTATACCGCCCCGAACTACAAACTCACTCCGCTCATTGAGCAGACGGTGAAAGACAGCGAAGGTCGTGTCTTTATTTCGATTTTCAGTCCTAACTTCTACAACATCGACGAGGTTATTGGCCTCGCCATCCAAACCCATAAGAAAATCATACCGTTCGATGAGGAAACTGCTGGCACCATCTCCGCGATGCAAAGCTGCGGTCAGCTCATCATCCCGCGCGATAACTTCGCCCCGATCGACGATTTGAATCGTTTCAGAGCCCAAGACATTATCGTCTTGATGCTCGGCTACAGCGTTCGCCTTTACGCCAAGATCGCCTTACTCGCGGCTGGCCAAAGCGAAGGCAATAAGCAAGTCACTCTCGTTCCGACGGACACGTTCATCGTCGCCTGCCCAGGCAACGATAACACCGAAATCGAAGCGACTGATGCTCTTGACGAACTCTATCGTAGCGGTTGCCATGTTCTTAATGTCCCGAAGAAGCAATTCCTCCGGATGCACGCCAGCGAGGAAGACCTTAAGATGATGATCGGCCTCTTCAAGCCGAAGTATTACATCCCGGTCAAAGGTTTCTTCAAAGACTTGCTCAAGAACGCTCAAGTGGCCCTTTCGATGGGTATTAACCTCAACCATCAAAACGTTTTCTTACTCGAAAATGGCTTATCGGTCATTCTTGACGAAACGGGTGGCCGTCTTTTTGACGAAAAAATCCCTCATGGCGATGTCATGATCGATGGCATCGGCGTCGGTGACGTTGGCGACAATGTTATTGCCGATCGTCAGAAACTTGCCGAAGGCGTCGTCGTTTTGGCCTTGACCATCAGCAAGAGCAAAAAGAAGATTATGGCTGGACCCGATGTCCAGATGCGCGGTCTCGTCTTTGTTAAAGATGCGGATGCCATTCTTCGCGATGTGAGCAAAATCTTCGTCGCGACAGTGGAAGAGAGCCTTTCCGAACCTGTCTATAACCTCGAAGGCATCAAACAAAACGTCTACGAAAAATGCTTGAGAGCCATCAGAAGGCAGACCGGTAAAGAGCCGATGGTCTTGCCGCTCATCGTCGAAGTTGCCTAAAAAAAGTCGATTTTTCTCTTTAAGAAAAATCTCCTTGCTCCTACAATAAAAGTCATGAACCTCTTTTCGAAGAAAACATACGGAAAAAAGCAAATCAACCAGGCCCTTGGGGTCTTCTTGATTTTGTTTGCTCTGCTTTGTCTTCTTTCGCCTGGAACCAAACGGCTTTGGGGTTTAGGGGCGGGCATCGTCTATCTCTTTGGCGTTGAAGGCTTATATCTCGTTGTGCCGTTTTTGATGTTCTCGGGCTTTGTGCTTGCCATCACTGGCAGTTGGGACAAGCCTGACGTTTCCGGCCGTGTTGGCTACGGTTTCACTTTAGCCGCCCTCGGCATCGGCATGTTCTGGAGTCATTTTGGTTTAAAAGGGACCGAGAGCAGTTCCAATTTCTCGATTTTCCGCAATGCCTATAACGCTTACGCCAATAACCGGGTCGGCTATTACACGGCCAATGATCTCGGCGGTGGCGTGATTGGTTATTTCTTTGCCGGGGTTTTCGTTAAACCTGGCATGTGGCTCCTTACTTTGATTGGCGTGTTCCTGATTTTGGCCGGTCTCGTCATTATTTTCCTGCCGCTCATTAAAAAGTTTTTCGTTTTCCTCCATGGCAAGATCGTTCTCAAGAAAGCCAAACGGCAAGCCGCCAAAGAATCGCTTCAAAACCAAGAAATGGAAGAATCATCGAGTTCCGACAGTTCCTACGATTCTTTCGCTTCAGCGCGTCCGATGCTAACTAGAGGCGCTCCGAGTGACCCTGCTCCTTCGAGAACTCAATTAACCTACGCTCCGGCTCCAAGCGCTCCGCAAGCCCAGCCTCAGCCAACGGTTTCCGCCCCTCAACCGGCTATTCCGTCCCGTTTTGATTTATACGGATCGTCTTCTTTCAAGAACCCCTTGCCGCAAGATCTTACGACTCCAGAAGCCGCGGCTCCGCGTCCGGCTATTTCGCCTTCGCAAATGTATTCATCAGGTTTGCAAGAAGCTCTTTTCATTCCCGATGCCTCTTTCATGGGACAAGCTCCGCTTTCACAAGCGGCTTCTTCCCTTCAGAATATCCCGAATCCGACTTTCTCTTCGCCCGCTCCAGCTTCTCCAAAGCCAGCGGCCGCCCCAGTTATTCCAACCCCCGCTCCGCAAATGGCTGAACCGACTTTCTTTAATGAAGTAACGCTGGAAGAAAGACCCGCTCCGTCACCGGTTCAGGCCGCCCCCGTAATGCCAAAACCTGTCGCTCCCGCCCCGACCGCCGTCCAATCAGCCCCTGTTTATCAGGCTCCAGCTCGTCCCGCTCCCGCAATGCAGACACCCGTTCAACCTGTCGCTCCTTCTCCACGCGTTTCGGAGATTGACGAAATTCCTGAAGAAGAACAAGAAGCCGCCATTGATGTCACGAGCAACGAAGTCGAGCCCGAGACTTTCGCTCCAGCTCCAGCCCCTGTCATGGCTTCGGTGACGCCCGCTCCTTCAGCGGTCGTTTCGCCTAAACCTGTCGCTCCGGCTCCCGCGCCCGAACCTTCGAATCCTGTTCATCAGCCTGATGCGGTGGCCCGTCCTTCGTACGCTTTCCCTTCGATTGAGCTTTTGAATGTGCCAGTCGCTAGCGGCAACGCCGAAGAAGTCAAAGCTGATTGCGAACGCACCAAAGAAACAGTCGATCGCTGCTTTAGCGATTTCAAAGTCGGCGCGCACGTCGATAGTTATACGGTCGGCCCTTCCGTCACCCGTTATAACGTCATGTGCGATCCTAACGTTTCTGTCACCACCATCAGCCGTTATATCGATGATATTTCCCAGCGTCTTAATGGTTTGCCTGCCCGTTTCCAGGAGGTCGTGCGCGGACAAAACACTTCTGGTCTTGAGATTCCTAACAAAGTCACGACCCCGGTTCCGTTACGGGAAGTCATTTCCCATTTGCCGACTGGTCCTAACGATAACCTTGTCATTCCGTTTGGCAAAACCATCAGCGGCGAATACCTCAAGGGCGACCTTTCGAAGTTCCCACATATGTTGGTCGCCGGCACCTCAGGTTCTGGCAAATCCATCTTCATGCATGGCATCATCATGTCGCTCATTATGCGCAATCGGCCTGAGGATTTAAAACTTGTCCTTATTGACCCGAAGCGTGTGGAAATGAATAACTATTTCGACATTCCGCATCTTCTTTGCCCGATTATCAAAGAGCCTTCGCAAGCCAAAGTCTGCCTCGATAAACTCATCATCGAAATGGAACGCCGCTACTCCCTCTTTGAATGGAGTCACGTTCGCGACATCCGCCAGTTCAATAAGGATTACGCGCCTTCCCATAAGCTTTCGCCGCTTCCCTTTATCGTGGTGGTGGTCGATGAATTCGCCGACCTCGTCGATACTTGCAAAGAGGTTAGCGACTCGGTTGTTCGTATTGCTCAGAAAGCCCGTGCCGCCGGCATTCACCTTATCATCAGCACTCAACGTCCGTCGGTTGATATTATCACCGGCGTCATCAAAGCCAACCTTAACTGCCGTGTCGCCTTAAGAGTCAGCCAAGCCAATGACTCGGTTTGTATCTTAGGCCAAGGCGGAGCGGAAGACCTCGCTGGCTATGGCGACATGCTCGTCGATTGCGAGACCGTCTTTAGAGGCGGCTTTATCCGTGCTCAAGGCGCCATGGTCGAAACGAACGAGCTCGATGCCGTCTGTGATTACATCAAATCCCAGCAAACCGTCAATTACGATCCGAACTTCCTTGATCTTGTCGACCATGAAGCCGAAGAGAAAAAGAATCAGGCCTTCGAAGACGATAATGCCCCTTCGCGCCAAGAGATCAAAGCCAATGACGACGAAGATTATTACCAGCAGCTGAAAGCCCAAGTCATGACGAGGCAATACACTTCTATCAGCCGCATTCAGCGCGAAAACGGATTAGGTTTCCCGCGTGCCGGTCGTCTCTTTAACCGGTTGGTCTCGGAAGGCGTTGTAGCCCCTGAGCCAGATACTCCGGGCTCGAGCAAAGGCTGCCGTGTCCTAAAACACGTCGACCCCAATAACGCCGAACCGCCGGCGGGCTCAACCGATTCGCTGAACTTCGCTAATGATGGTCATTTAGGAGACGACAATGGAAATCGGAACTGACATCGTGGAGATTAAGCGCGTGCCTTTGACCGATAGTTTCCTTAAAGGCGTTCTCTCGGAAAGCGAAATGGCGCTCTATAAAAAACGGAAAGACCAGCAGCAATTCGTCGCTGGCCATTTCGCGGCCAAAGAGGCTTTCTTAAAGGCTCTTGGCACCGGTTTGCCAGGGGCTCGCCTCACCGACCTTGAGATCCGTTACGAAGAAGGCGGCCGTCCTTATCTGATGTTTCAAAGCAAACGTTATAGCATTTCGATTAGCCACGATGGAGGATACGCGATTGGCGTAGCACTCGTTCCATGAAAGATACTTTTACATCCGCTCGACTCGTTCAAGAAGACTTGATTCGTCTCATTATTTTTTCGTCGGCTCCTTACGATAAACTTGACGTTACCCTCGTTAAGGACCGGAATGTGTACGAGAAAATCATTCCGAGCAAGGTCACTTCGACCGCTTCTTTGCTCGTCGCGGATTTCAAGCTCAAAGATCCTTTGCCCTTAGGCCATAGTTATTGCCTCATGATGTCGAGCTATGGTTTGGTTCCGCTCGATGTGAGCGAAGCCACCTCCTTCCCTGATTTCGATGAGAAATACACCTACGAAGGCGATGACCTTGGCGTCATGTATGCCCCTGAAAGAACCTCCTTTGGCCTATGGGCTCCTTTAGCCTCCGTCGTGTGGCTCAAAATCAAGAAAAAAGGCGAGACGGACTGGAGCTATTACGAGATGTCCCGTTTCCCGAAAGGCGTTTTCCGTTATGTCGCGAAAGGCGACTACGAAGGAGCCTTGTACCATTATTGCGTGACCAATAGCGAAATCACGACCGTCTCGACGGATCCTTTGGCTTTTGCCTCGACCGCGAATGGCGAGGACAGCGTCGTCGTGGACCCTGGCAAGTTCCTTAAGAAGATGAACAAGGAATGCCTTCCGGTCATTAACTGCGCGACCGATGCCATCATTTACGAAGGAAACGTCCGCGATTTGACGATCGATCGCCATAGCGACATCGTTCATAAAGGCCAGTTTTTAGGTTTGGCGGAGAAAGGGAGAAAAACCGAAGGCGGCAATCCCGCCGGTCTCGATTATCTCGCCTCCTTAGGCATCACCCATCTGCAATTACAGCCTTTATTCGATTTCAAAACCGTCGATGAACGCGACCCGTCTACCAAATACAACTGGGGCTATGACCCCGCCCAGTATTTCGTGCCCGAAGGATCTTACGCCTCCAACGTTGACGATCCCTATAGCCGCATCTTGGATTTGCAGACTCTTGTCGCCTCCCTCCACGAAAAAGGAATCCGTGTCTCGATGGACTGCGTATATAACCATGTCTACGAATACGCCTCAAGCGCCTTTGAGAAAATCGTGCCGAATTATTGCTTCCGCCGACATGCTAACGGCAAAATGGCCAATACCTCCTATTGCGGGGATGATGTTGCGAGTGAAAGGCCGATGGTCCGTCGCTTTATCGTCGAATGCTGCCGTTATTGGATTGAGACTTATGGCATCGATGCTTTCCGTTTCGACTTAATGGGCATCATGGACGTGGAGACGATGAACGAAATCGCCAAGATGGCGAAAGCTCATGATCCTTCGTTCTTGCTCTATGGCGAAGGCTGGAACATGGGCGGGGACGTGAATGTTCCTTTAGCTCATATGGATAATTACCGGTCGCTTCCCCAATACGGCTTCTTCAATGACCGTTTCAGGGAGAGTTATAAGAAGTGGCTGGTGGGCGAAAACAACGAAGGAGCCAGAGAGGCAGTGGAGCACGCTTTGGTCTCCAGTTCCCTCGATTTCTACGACAAAGCCCGTTTCCTTTCCGCTGAGCAGACCATCAATTACATCGAATGCCACGATAACGAAACCTTCTATGACTACCTTTCGATGCGCGACGAATCCTTGCCGCTCAACGAGAAACTTGCCATCTGCAAGATGGGGTTAGCTTCTGTTTTGACGGCCTATGGCATTCCTTTCATCCACGCGGGCGAAGAGTTGGGCCAGTCGAAATATGGCAAAGGAAATACCTACAATCTTCCTGACCTTTATAACAAATTCTCTTATAAACTTCTCGACGAGCGCAAATCCATGTATGATTACTTCCGTGGGCTCGTGAGCTACCGTCGTCAAAGTCGGTTCCTTCACGTCTACGATCCGAGAGTCCTCGACCCTTTGCTTACCGTCGAGCCACTCCCGTTCAATGGCATCAAAGTCACGATCGCCGACGAAGCGTCCGTGTCGCCTGCCAAGAAGATCGTGGAGCTCTACAATCCTTCCCGGGAGAGCTATAGCTACGCTCTCGACGGGGAATACGTCGTTTTAGTGGACTCGAACGGTTTAGTCGCTCCCGCTGCCACGAAAGTCGAGTCGGTCCTTGTCGCTCCGCACACTTTCTTAGCGTTTGCGAAACTATAAGGAAACAGGAATATATAACCCCCGCATAGATTCTTTTAGATAAAGGATATAAATGATCTCGAATGTTTTTGTGTCGGGACGCTTAGGCGTCATTATTTCTAAGTTATTTCGCGAAGTTGAAGTGGACCGGGCTATTCCTTCCGTGGATGGCAAGTACGAAACCGATAAGTTTCTCGTCCGTTCGTCTTTAGGCGAAGACTCGTCTTTTATGAAATTGCCTTCTGGTTCTTATATCTGTTTTAAGGGCCGGTTGGAACGGGACGAAAAGTATGGAGTCGTCTTGGTGAACGAGGTCGATGAGATCTATCGTTTCCCCAAACAAACCGTCTTAGCCGAACAATAGAGTGAACGAGGCGTGGGCTCTTGTGGTAAACTAATTCCATGCTTAAGTACCCACGCCTCATTTTAACCGCCGGTCCCCGAATTCTCTGGGACTACTTCTGGTTCATTAATCGCTACGCCCGCCACCCGGAAAAGTATCCGCTCGAAAAACGGTATAAGAAAGTCCGTGAGCTCATCATTTTCGTTGCCAAGCATTATCGTCTCGATTGGAAGGTCACTGGTTTCGAGACTATTACGGATTTACAAAATAAAAATCAGAAATTCCTTCTGGTCGCCGACCATCTTTCTTACTTCGATCCTTTGGCTATCGTGGCTTTATGCGAGAAGCCGATTTCCTTCGTCGCCAAAAAAGAGGCCCTCAAGATGCCGTTTATCGGAACCGCGATCAAAGCCGTCGACGGCATTTTCCTCGACCGCGAAGATTTGCGGCAATCGCTCCAAGCCATGCATTTGGTCGAGAAACGTCTTAAAGAAGACTATTGCTCGTACATGATTTTCCCCGAAGGCACGAGAAACAAACATCCGGAAAACGGCGTCGCTCCCTTCCATCCTGGCACCTTCAAGGCCGCGGTGGAGACGGGCGTCCCGATGGTCGCCTGCGCCATTTATGGCACGCCTCATGTCTTCCCGAAGAAGCCGGACTATAAACGTTTGCCCTTGGAGTTCACTTTCTTCAAGGCCGAAGACCTCGTTGGCCAGAACACCACGGAAATCGCTCCTCGCATTCAGGAAGAAGTCGCTAAGCAATATGCCTTAGACGCCGAGGAAGAAAAGAACTTCTTCGCGAAGGGTCTTGATAAGATTCCTTTACGCAAAGGGAAAGTCCGTTAAACTCCGAAAACAATGCAAAACCTGCATTGTTTTTCTTTTTTAAGGGGTTTTGCAGGGGATATTGATAGAAAAAACCGCCTAACTTTCGTTAAGCGGCATTCTTTAGAATTCTCTTCGTAAGCCTTTCGGGTAGTGGTTCTTTGCGACGCCTTGGGTGGCTTTCACGAAGCCGAGGTTCTGCTTGTCATAGCTGACGATGTAGAAGCCATCGGGCCAAGGGCAAGGGAACGTATCGCCATGGATGTAGGCTTTCGCCTCCGCCAAAGTGATTTCCTTGCTGTAATCAGGAGTTAAGAAATGCGATAAGTGATGATCAGGGATGAAGATGTCACGCATCTCGAAGAGCTTCACGCCATAACGAAGAATGTTGAGGTGGGTGACATCGAAATGCTCATAAAGCGAGTAGAACTTGTTGCGCATCATCTCGTTGCTGCGGCCTTCAAGCCCATATTGTTTAACGAAGTCTTTATACCGTTCGTTAGGAATGACGGTCTTTTTGGTTTTGATGATGGTGCCAGGTTTCTTAAAGAGGCAGATGAACTGTCCTTCCCCCTCAAAGCGGTGCGGGAAGAGATAAACGGCTTCTGGTAAGGCGGGGTCGCGGTAGAATGACGGATCATCTTTGATTTTCACAAAGGAAATCTCGGGGTGGAGATTCTTGAAATTCAACATGACATCGGTGTCTTCTTCTTTGGAGAAGGAGCAGGTGCTATAGGAAATGGTTCCGCCTTCTTTGAGCATCGAATAGGCGAGTTCAAGGATTTCGATTTGACGTTTGACACAGGCTTTGACCTTCTCGTAACGCCAGTCATCCTTGGCTTCAGGGTTCTTGCGCATCATAGCTGAACCTGAGCAAGGGGCGTCGACGATGATCTTGTCGAAAGTATTAGCAAAATGAATGTGGCTGAAGACAAAGTCGTTGCTCGCGACGATGATGTCGCCGCGCCCCATTCTCTCGACGTTTTGGCTCATGGCCTTAGCCCGAGGATAGGAAATGTCGTTAGCGATAATGGTTCCCGCGTCATTCATGGCGATCGAAGCGCCGATGGATTTGCCACCAGGAGCTGCGCACATATCAAGGACGATGTCGTCCTCTTCGGGGGCTAGGAAATAAACCGGCATCATCGCGGCTGCGTCTTCGATCGAATAGACGCCGTCTTCGTATAAAATGTCATCGCCTAAATCGTATTCCTCTTTCTTATAAAGGAAGGCGTGGGGGACAAAAGGATGCTTCTTCACATGAGGATAGCGCTTCAAAAATTCCTCATCGCTCATCTTCTTCGGATTGAGCAAAAGAGCATGTGTTATCTCACCTTTTGTAATAGCATCAAGAAGTGATACTGTTTCAGGTTCGCTAAGATATTCTCGGAGTGATTCTCGTAAATCCATGCAACCATTATAGTTAAAGTCGCTTAATTTGGAAAGTGGAGGGCAATTATACGGCAAAATCTTCGCCTTTTGTCTTTTTCTTATCCCACCGACCGCCGTTTTGTGATACATTTCTTTGTTTCCTATCGTAAGTGAACAAAAGAAAGGTTCACGCGCGTATAATGGTGCTAAGTACCGGAAACAGGGGTAAAAACATATGAGAATGGTCGATGTTATCGAGAAGAAGAGAGACGGTCATGAATTGACGGACGAAGAGATTCGCTTCTTTATCAAAGGTTACACAGATGGGTCCATCCCCGATTACCAGGCAAGCAGTCTTGCCATGGCTATCGTTTGGAGAGGCATGAATAAACGGGAAATCGCGACTTTGACTGACGCGATGGAACATAGCGGCGAGACGATTGACCTTTCGTCCATCAAAGGCGTGAAAGTCGACAAACACTCGACTGGCGGCGTTGGCGATAAGACCTCTTTGGCCTTAGGACCTCTCGTCGCGGCTTGCGGCGCGAAACTTGCCAAAATGTCGGGCCGTGGCTTAGGCCACACGGGCGGAACCCTTGATAAGATGGAATCCGTCCCAGGCACAACCATCGCCATCGACGAAAAGCGTTTCATCAAACAAGTCAATGATATTGGCATCGCCATCATTGGCCAAACCTCGGAAATCGATCCGGCTGATAAGAAACTTTATTCTTTGCGTGACGTCACGGGCACCGTCGAGAGCATTCCTCTCATCGCCTCGTCCATCATGTCGAAGAAACTCGCTAGCGGAGCGGACACCATCCTTCTTGACGTGAAGTTTGGCAGTGGCGCTTTCATGAAGACCATTGAGCAAGCCAAAGAACTTGCGACCACGATGGTGGAGATTGGCGATTCGCTTCACCGCGATACCCGCGCCATCATCACCGATATGGACGAGCCGCTTGGCTTAGCCGTCGGCAACAGCCTCGAAGTCAAAGAAGCCATCGCCACTTTGCATGGCCAAGGCCCGAAAGATTTCGTCGAACTCGTCACCGAAGCCGGCGCCATCATGCTTGAACAAGCCAAGATCGTGAAGACTCACGAAGAAGGCGTGAAGAGAATCCAGCAAGCCATCGCGGATGGTTCTGGTTTCGAGAAGCAGAAGCAACTATTCGCCGCCCAGGGTGGCGATATCTCCTATTTAGAGCATCCGGAGAAGTTTGCCATGGCGAGCCGCATCCTCCCGATCAAGGCGGAGAAAGACGGCTATGTGAGCCGTATTGACTCGCTCACCATCGGCGTTTCGGCCATGAAGCTCGGCGCTGGCCGTGCGACTATGAAGGACATCATCGATATGTCCGCTGGCATCGTTCTCGCGAAGAAAGTCGGCGACCAAGTGAAGAAAGGCGAAGTCCTTGCGACCGCCTACACGAATAAGCAGGGCATCGACGATGTCTTAAAGGACATCCATGACGCCTTCGTTCTCTCAAAGGAGAAAGTGGTTGTGCATCCGATCGTGCACGCCTATATCCACAAGTAAACAATGCGCGTCCTCGTTCAGCTTGTTTTAGAAGCCCACGTGGACATCGCGGGGAAGACCGTTGGCCAAACCAGCCGCGGCTTCCTTTTATTCGTAGGCTTTACGCAAGGGGATACGATCGATACCCTTACGAAGATGGCTGACAAGGTGACGAAACTGAGGGTCTTTCCTGATGAAAACGGCAAGACCAACAAGTCTTTAACCGACATCGGCGGCTCGATTCTTTCGATCAGCCAGTTCACCCTTTATGCCGACGCGAAAGAAGGCAATCGTCCTTCTTTCGTTAAGGCCATGCCTGGCAAAGGCAGCGAACCTCTTTACGCCCTCTTCAACAACATGCTGAAGGAGCGGGGCTTTCATGTCGAAACCGGGGTCTTTGGGGCGGATATGAAAGTCCATCTCGTCAACGATGGCCCCTTCACTCTTTGGCTCGACAGTGAGGAGCTGAAGAAATGAAGGTGCTCCTCGGCCTTTCGGGTGGCGTCGATAGCGCCATCTCGGCCTATTTACTCAAGAAAGCCGGTTACGAAGTAACGGGCGCCTATATGCGGAATTGGGATGCCATGCTCAATAACGATTATTTAGGCAACCCCACCGTCAACAATGATCAGTGCCCCCAAGAAAAAGACTACGACGACGCGAAAGCCGTCGCGGCGAAACTCGGAATTCCTCTTTTACGGGTCGATTTCGTCAAAGAGTATTGGGACGAAGTCTTTTCTTATTTCCTTAGCGAATATAAGAAAGGAAGAACCCCGAACCCCGACGTCTATTGCAACAAGTACATCAAGTTCGATAGTTTTTTGAAGTTCGCGCACGCCAATGGCTTTGAGAAAATCGCCATGGGCCATTACGCCAAAAAGGTCACTTACGAAGGCGTTGAATATCTGGCGAAGCCTTTCGACCACAACAAGGATCAGACTTATTTCCTTTGCCAGTTGAACGAAGAACAAATCTCTTCGTGTCTCTTCCCGATGGAGAACATCACGAAGCCCGAAGCCCGCAAAATCGCTGCAGAACTAGGCTTAAATGAAGTGGCTGGCAAGCATGGCTCGACGGGCATTTGTTTTATTGGCGAACGCCATTTCCGCGAATTCTTGCAGAACTATTTCCCGGCGACGAAAGGCGATGTGGTGGATATCGAGTCAGGCAAAGTCATTGGCCATCATATCGGCGTCATCTATTACACCTTGGGCCAACGCCATGGCCTAGGAATCGGCGGGGTCAAAGACGAAGAATGCAATCCCTGGTTCGTTTGTGCCAAAGACGCGACGAAAAATATCATCTATGTCTCTAATGGGGACGAGGACGAGCACCTTCTAAGCAATTATTGCGAAGTGACGGACGTGAACTGGGTGGGACCCAAACCCACCGAACCGATCAAAGTCGGCGTCAAGTTCCGTTATAGACAGCCCGACACCCAGTGCACCCTCGCCTTTGAAGGCGAGAAGGTCATCCTTCATTATGATGTGCCAGTCAAGGCCGTCACGCCGGGCCAATTCGCCGTTTTCTATCTCGATGAACGGCTTTTGGGCGGTGGCATTATCGACAAAACTGAGTATCATAAATTGTAGGGGCTCGTTAGGAGACCGTTTTTTAATGAAAAAGAAATTTTTGGGATTATTGACCTTCTCTCTGATCCCTTTTTTAGCCGCCTGCGATTGGTTCTCGTTTGGCAGGACTTCTTCGAGCGCTGGCACTACGCCAAGTGCTTCAGCGAACAATTCCGTGATCGTTTCCTCAAGCGCGTCTACTAGCGGAACGTCTTCATCGACCGCCGGTACTACTTCTAAGAGTTCCGCGACGACCGTTTCGACTTCTAGTTCGTCTTCAACCACGAGTTCATCCGCCACTACGAGCGCCTCGACCAGTTCGAGCTCATCGACCAGCGCTTCCAGTTCCTCATCGAGCAGTAGCGCCTCGAGTTCGTCCTCTTCGAGTTCATCGCCTGACCCAACCAATTATCTTTATACGAAACAGGCTGGCGACCACTTGCAGGTTTTCTCCATTGAGCAGACTAATTACTACGGGGACGCCACGCTTTTCAAATATGGCAACTTCGAAATCCTGATCGACGGCGGCAACCAATATAGCGCCACGCAACTAAAGGACTATCTTTCGACCTATTGCACCGACCACGTTCTTGATGTGGTGGTGCTCACCCATTCCCACAGCGACCATTACGGCGGCTTCACTTATGGCACGACTTCGGCCAGCAAAGGCGGCACCTTAGCGGATGCTGGCATCACGAGTGTGGGCCATTTCGTCGATTCGGGCTGGGACAATAACTCATATTGGACGAGTCTCAAGAATCACTATGTGACCTTAGGGGCTACCGACGAGACGATTCTTTCTTTGACCGAAAACAATATCTACGACTCAATCTGGAATATCGCTCCGTCTTGTTCCATTCAGTGGCTCTATTCCTCGACATATACCGCCAGCACGAAAACCTCGAGTTCTGCCAATAATAACTCCGTCCTTTGCGACTTGAAGTTTGGGACCTACGAATGGGTCATGATGGGGGATGCGCAGGATATCGAGGTTAACTCCATGCTCTCCGTTTATTCGAGCAAGACTTTCGTAAAGAGCGGCGACACCGTAGTGTTTAAGGCTTGCCATCATTGCAGCGGCACGACCGAATCCGGGAATACCTCCGAACTTATGAACTTCTTAAGTCCCAAATATGGTTTCACTTCGAGTGGCATCATCGCCTGCAACAGCGCTTCGACCGGCGTGGCTATTAATAACGATCCGACTGGGCCAGTCGATACCCCTTCGACCGCTCAGCATCCGTTCAAGAATGCGGCGACGGCCATTACGAATAAGACCGGGGCAGCCAATTTCTTATGGAACGGCACCGCGGGAACGATTGATATGTCACTCGATGAGAATTTCTCTTCCTTCCAGATGGTTGGCGAAGGACGGAAGTATGGCTATGGTTACAACATGAGCGGTTCGCTTGTTAACGCTACTAGCGAAAAGAGTACTCCGTTATTCTCGACGAAATGGGCGACGACCAGTGCCTTCGCCATCGGCGGTGGCGGAACGCTCTAAAAGACATAAATCCAGAGGCGGTTTGGCCGCCTCTTTTTCGTAAAGAAATGGGTTTTGCAGGGATTTCGCTTTAATTTATCTTCGAGGGCTATCACAATAGTTCACTGAGGTTAAATCATGGCTAAAAAGAAAAATAAATCTGGTGGCAACACCGTCAAAGTAAAAGTGCCCGGCAGTCGCAAAAAGGTGAAGATGCCAGTATGGCTTTTCCTTGTGATCATACTCGTCGCGGCAGTGGCGGTCGGCGGTTACTTTGCCTATTCCTATTTCAGCAAGAAGAACAATTCTTCGAGCGGTTCAGTAACCACGAGCCAATATGTCGAAGGAGATAGCGCTCCTATAACCTTTAACTTCATCGAGCAAGGCAATTCCCACAGTGGCGACGTCACTTACATCAAAGCTGGTGATAACGATATCTTGATCGATTCGGGGAGCGCCAAGGACGTGGCTAAGACCGCGGCGACTTATATGGACGATAGCAAACGTCAGGACGATTATGTCAAAGACGGCAAGCTCGAATATGTCATTGCCACTCACGCCCATGAAGACCATATCGCGGGCTTCGTCGGTTCTACAGATGCAACGGCGACCGGTGGAAGAACGGGTCTTCTTTATCATTACACCGTCGGGACTCTCATCGATTTCCCCCAAACGGATTCGACCACGGTGATTTATTCCGACTATCAAACGGCAAGAACCTACGCCATCAACGCGGGGGCCAAACATTACACGGCCTTGCAGTGCTGGAATAACGCCGATGGGGCGAGCAAGACTTATACGTTAGGCAAAAACTTAACGATGACAATTCTCTATAATTTCTATTACGACCACACGCCGGCTGAATCCTCAACTTTGGATCGCACTTTCACCAAGAGCGGTTTCTCCAAGGAGAACGATTATTCCGTCTGCGTTCTCTTTACCCAAGGCAACAAGAACTTCTTGTTCACGGGCGACGCGGAATCCTACGCCGAATATAGCCTTGTGAAATATAACACCTTGCCAGAAGTGGAGCTCTTCAAAGCCGGCCACCATGGTTCGCCGACCGCGAGCACCCAAAAGCTCCTCGAAGTCATTAAGCCGAAGATGGTTTGCATCTGCGCTTGCGCTGGCAATGCCGAATATGATCAGACAACTGACGCCACGACTTTCCCAGGACAAGAGGCGATAGATCGTATTGCTCCGTACACTGACAGGGTTTATGTCACGACCCTAGGAAGCTACACCGATAAATCCGCCCATGAGCCCTTTAACGGCAACATCATCGTGGGATATGACACCAGCGGTGTAGAGACTGTCGAATGTTCAAACAACGATACGAAATTAAAAGATTCTGCCTGGTTTAAAGCTCATCGAACCACGCCAGCGGCTTGGGCCTAAAACCCTGCAAAACCCCTCTATCTGGGCTTTGAAAAGTAAAGAGTAGCAAATTTTGTACAAATGGCTTAGTTAATTAATTATAATTAATCCATGACTAAAAAAGATAAGAACTTTCTTATCTTCGCTTCTCTTGGGGCTTTATCGCTCTCAATTTTGGCTATCGCCAGCAACGAAGGCCAAGGATTTTTGGCTACCGATACGCCGACTTATCAATGCGCGGACATTACTTTCGGAACTGCCGAATATTCTTCAACCGGGAAAGTTACGACTGACAGATTTTCTGTAACTAATATCGCGTTGAATTCTTCGGCACCTTTAACCACGTCAACGAATTGTTACGCCGATCCGGCCAACGAGACAACATCGCATAAAAGCGCGGCTAGAATTGGCGGCTCTGGAACGGCCGGTACTTTAACTTTTGCTTTTGCGTCTTCCTATCAAATAGTGGATGCGTGGGCTTATTGCTATAGATTTGGTAAAGATTCGACAAAAGATGCAACATTGTCTTTATCGACTTCGGCTTTAAGCGCCGATTCTTTTAAAAGCGTTTCCGCAACCGAAGTTCCTGCAATTACTTCTACAAACCCCTCGGATTTACCGAGTGTTCTCCATTGGACCGGACTCGATGGTGGAAGTGGCGCATCTTCAACAACTTTGACGGTTAAATCGACAAGTACTGCTCGCGTAAATCTTTGCAAGATCGTTTTGAAGATCGTTACAGGATATACTCCTGCCGAAAAGTCATTGAGCAACATTTCAGTTACGACTCAGCCCACAAAGAGTTCATATACCATCAATGAGACTTTAGATACCACGGGCTTAGTCATTACGGCTGATTACGGTGATAATTCATCGGCTGACGTTACTTCTTCTTGTACGTTAAGCCCGGCTAATGGAACACAACTTACAACTGTTGGTTCCCAAACCGTAAACGTTTCTTATACCTATAGCGGTGTAACTAAGACTGCCTCGTTTAACGTTACTGTCACTTCGGCCTCCGTTACTTTGGATTCCATCGCGGTTACAACCGAACCGGATCAAATGACCTATACGGTTGGCGATACGCTTGATACAAACGGCATCGTTGTTACCGCATCTTATAGCGATACCACGACTGCCGACGTCACTTCTTCTTGTTCGTTTAGCCCGACTACGCTTTCGACCGCAGGCTCTCAAACCATCACGGTCAGTTATTCTGGACTTACGGCTGAATTTTCAGTCACCGTTAATGCGGCCAAAACGCTAACTGGTCTTTCTTCTTCTGGAAATCTTACGACAACATCGTATACGGCTGGTCAGTCGTTCAATCCGGCCGGCTTAACCATTACTGCGACTTATTCTGGTGGTTCGACAGCCAACGTTACCTCTTCAGTAACTTGGGGAACCCTTTCGCAGGGTGACACCAGTGTGACTGGCTCTTACACCTATGGCGGTGTTACGATGACGGTCAACATTACGGGCATCACTGTTTCAGCCGCTTCTGGAACGACCTATATGTACACGAAACAGTCTGGCGATCATTTGCAGGTCTTTGCCCTTGAGCAGACTGGAACTTATGGCGATTGCACATTATTCAAATACGGCAACTGGGAAATGCTTATCGACGGCGGTAACACTACAAGCCAAACTCAACTGGCTGACTTGATGAACGCCCACGTTACCGATCACACGCTTGATTTGCTCGTCCTAACGCATCCTCACACCGACCACTATGGCGGGTTCTATGGATCAACAACCTCCGCTGCAAACGGTGGCACTTTGGTCGATGGCGGCGTCACGAGCGTTACGAATATCGTCGATGATGGTTTGGATAGTTATGGCAGCGGATATATATCCAACTGGGTTAATGGCGTAAGAAGCCACTTTGTCAGTGCCGGCGGAACCTATTCTTCGATTTCATCAATTGTCAGTAATCATAAGTATGATGCCATTTGGCACATTACACCGGATATATACATCCAGTGGCTTGATTCTGGCACTTATGCGACGCAGGATTCGACGAGTGCGAATAACAACTCCATTTGTTTGGATGCCCATTTCGGAACCTATGAGTATGTCATGGTCGGCGATGCCCAGAATACCGAGGTCAATTCCTTGATGTCTAATTATTCTGGAACCAATAAGTTCATCACATCATCGGACACCGTCATCTTTAAGGCTTGCCACCATTGCAGTGGCACTGCTGATTCTGGCAATACAACGACCTTCTTGAATTATGTTGCTCCAACCTATGGCTGGGCCAGTTCCGGTATTGTTTCGGCCAACGCAGCCAGCAAGGTCAACACGCCGGCAACATCTCAACACCCGTACAAGAATGGCGCGGCGACGATCGTCAGTCACACGACGACTTCGAACTTCTATTGGAATGGCACGGCCGGTACTCTTGACATGACGCTTACCGAAGCTTTCGGTGGCTTCACGATCGCTGGCGAAGGACGAAAATATGGCTACGGTTATAAGATGAGTGGAACCCTCGTCGATGCCAATAGCGAAAAGACAACGCCTCTTTATTCGACCCAGTGGGCGACCACCTCAGCCTTCGCCGTTGGCGGTGGTGGAACACTGTAGTTGTTTTCGGCATGCAAAAATTTAGGCGGCAGAATAATCTTTCTACCGCCTTTTTATGCCGATAAAACCTATTCAAAACAAATATTTTACATTTAGTCGTTACTCATTAAGCCCAAAATATCAGTTATTGCTATTTGTCGGAGGATTATTGCCACTTTTTGTCAGTGTACAATTAAGTACGAATAACCCCGAATGTAAGCCCTTTCACAAAGTTCTTGGTGACTGCTTTTAAAAGGACTATTGTTTAGTATTCCGAAAGGGGAATTTCTTATGAGAAAAGGAATTCGTTGGTTATCCCTCATCATCTCGCTCTCAGCGGCTGGCGCCTTCAGTGCAATAGGTGTCGCGGCAGCCGAGAAGCCAGCCGGCTTAGAGGCCATTGCGACCTCCAGCGCCGAAATCAGCTTCGGTACAACCAAAGGCTCTCCGACGACGTATGCTCTCGAAGCAGCCGACTTTACGGCGACGGGTATTACGGTCACATCCGTCACTCCGACTTATGTCTATTCCTATGGCAGCGGTTATGCGGCTCGCTTTGGCAATGGCAGTGGTACGGCCAAACTCGTTTTGAAGTTTGACTCGACTGTCATCACCAGCGTCACCCTTAACGCCGCGAAGTACGGATCCGATGTCAATACCGTCAAGGTAGCGACTTCGGCCCACACTTCCTATCTTTCGAATTCGCTGACTTCCACCTCCTTCAACGATTACGTTTATGAAGGACTCGATGGTGGAACTGGCAAGGCTAGCACAAGCTTAACCATCACTTGCACCGCGAAGAAACGTTTCTATCTTTCTGACATTGTCTTCACTTTAGGCACAACCGAAGAAACAAGTTCTTCCAGCAGTGCCGCCACAAGCAGTGCTGCCACGACGTCCTCGAGTTCTAGTCATTCGAGCTCCTCGTCTTCTGCGACGAGTTCGAGCCATTCGACTTCTAGTTCTTCGACTTCGAGCAGTTCTTCTACGTCTTCTGGTTCCTATATGTATACGAAGCAGAGCGGCGATGCCTTAAAGGTCTTTGCGATTGAGCAAACGGGCACTTATGGCGATTGCACGCTCATCAAATACGGCAACTTCGAAATCCTCGTCGATGGCGGCAACGTTTCCAGCCAGGCTCAGCTTGGCAAGTATCTCTCGCAATATGTCACTGACCACTGCGTTGAGATCGTCGTTTGCACCCATCCGCATACCGATCACTATGGCGGCTTCTATAGTTCGAGCGTGAGCAACATCATGCTGACCAATGGCGGCGTCACCTCGGTCAAGTACATCGTCGATAGCGGTGCCGATGCCTATGGCTCGACCTACAAGAACAAGTGGGTTAACGGCGTCCGTTCCTATTATGTTGGCAAAGGCGCTAAGTATTACGCGATTGAAAACCTCGTGAGCGGCCATATGTATGACGCCATCTGGAACATCACCGCGGATATCAGCTTGCAATGGCTCGATACCGGCTACTATTGCGCCGCGGGCGCTAGCGGCGATACGACCGATGCGAACAATAACTCGGTTGCCTTCAATCTCCGCGCTGGCACTTATGATTACGTTCTTATGGGTGACCTTCCTAGCACCCCCGAAGAGAAACTGGCCACCAACTACGCCTCCCACAAGTTCTGGAAGACGGGCGACAAGATCATCTTCAAGGCTTGCCACCATTGCTCCAAGACGGCTAATAGCGCCACTTTCCTCTCGTTCCTCCAGCCGAATTACGCCTGGGCGAGCGCGGGTATCACGAGCAGCTCTTCGACCACTTCGGGTCCGACGAGTCAGCATCCTTATGTCGAACCTCGTCAAAGAATCGAAACCTATACTGGCGTGGCCAATATGTGGTGGAACGGTACGGCGGGCACGCTTGACATCTTCCTTAACGCTTCCTTTACATCCTTATCTATAACTGGTGAAGGGCGGCAGTACGGCAAGTACTACTCAGGCGGAACCTTAGTATCCGCATCGAGCGAACAGAATCTCCCAGTGGAGTCCACCAAGTGGGCAGCGGCTGGTTACTGATCTAAAACATCCTTTCCAAAAGAGGACTTTGGGCAGAGAAACCCGAAGTCCTTTTTCTAATGTAAAATCTTGTGTTTATAAATCTTGTCAAGCATAAATAGCCAATACTTTTCTTACTTGTATTCGGCGATTGTAAATATCGTTATATCGGTATCAAAGAATGATATAGGTCAAATATTGCTCCCTACCAGTCGGAGTAATGTAAATTTTAGATTAACCCAAATTAATATTTTTATTTAGTATTACTATTCATTTTTAAAAAATGTAGTGATTACAAAATAAAAAGGCAAAAACAAAAACGGGTGGATAATACGTTTATACGAGGGGCATGTTATGAAAAAGAATTCAGGAGTTCTTTTATTGGCAACTTTGGCTGTGGCCTTTAGCGCCTGTGTCGGAGTCGCCGCTGTTGGAGCGTTACAAAATCATGAACCGGAGGTGGTTAAAGCCGCCGAAGGCGATTATTGGTCGGGGGTCAATCTCACCGGAGCGACTTATGGTTCTGCTCTTAGAGATGCTTTGTGCAGCGTCATGATTAAAAAAGGAACCGCGACGGGAAGCAACAGTTACAAAGCTTTGAATACCATTTTAAAATCATCGGACGCTATGCCCAGCGGCAGCGGCGTTTGCGCTTTCTACCGTCAAGACAGCGTATCAACCGGTTGGAATAAGGAGCACGTTTGGCCTAATAGCCGCGGCGCTGGCGAAAACGCTGGCTATGCCGGAACCGACCCGCAAGTCATCCGTCCGACGAACACTTCCGATAACTCTTCTCGTAGCAACTACATGTATGGCGAGACAACGAGTCCTTCCCAATCGAATGGCTGGGACCCGAATTCTTTCGGATTCGATGGCGCACGCGGCGAGGCTGCTCGTATCATTTTCTACGCGGCGGTCCGTTACAAAGACAAAGCTAATGGCGCCGGCGGATCCTACAAAGGAAGCGCGAGCGGCCTTGAGTTAACCGAAAATCTTAACGACGCGACGACTAACGCCACCATGGGCAAGCTTTCGACGCTCATGACTTGGAATACCAAATACGCCGTAACGCGCGCTGAAACCTATCGTAACGAATATCTTGTTGGGCAAAATTATGCCCGCAACCCCTTCATCGATCATCCCGAACTCGCCGGTTATATTTGGGATGGCTCGGGAACGGGCGCTTATGGCGGAACGAGCAGTAACAAATACATCCGTACCGTCGCGCCTACCGCCTCGACTAGTCCGGCTGTGACGGTGGCTTCCTCTACGGCTTCCGTTAATAAAGGTTCGTCTACGACTGTCCAGGCAACGGCAAAGAATTTCGATGGCACCGTGACTTGGTCCGTTGCAAGTAGTGCTTCGACTATCGCGACGGCTACCGTCAGTTCGAATGGCCTTGTGACTATTTCGGGCGTTAAAGGCGGCAGTGCGACGATTACCGTTTCTGCCTCTTATGGTGGAACGACTAAATCAGCCACTATTGCGGTCACCGTTGCGTCGACCGATCCGATTTTGATCCTTGGGTCACCTTCGATTTCCACGACTCTTAACTCTACTGGTAATACAACCATTACGGCCTCAAATTTCAGTGGTACAGTTTCCTATTCCTACTCATATAGCACTTCAGGCATCGCGACAGTTTCCATCAGCAGTGGAACCCTCACTGTTACCCCAACTGCCGTTGGTACGACGACCGTTACAATTTCTGGATCTGATGGAACGAATTCCGCTTCGACGAGTTTGAGTGTCACCGTTACAGCGGCGGTTTCAACGGCAACCATCACGGGTTCTCATTTCAAATCATCAAGTATTACAAGTTACGAAACGACTGAAACTAGCCATACCCTTAACAATATCAGCGTCAGCACTCTTTACTGCGCGACCTTCGATTCGGGTTCGACAATCCAATTCAAAAAGAGCCAAAAAGCTCATATTGCCAGTACGGCGGCCGTCAACAATTTGTCGACCATCACCCTTGACGTCTCAAACGGCACCTTCACCGTTTATGGCTCAACCGATGGTTCTTCCTGGACTGAGATTTCTGGCTCAAGCAATGTTTATAGTCTTAGTGGCTACACCTATTGGAAAGTCGAAAACGATACGTCTAGTTCCGCTGTTTTAAACTCGTTGACCATTGCTTATGGATCAGCCACGACGAAGACGCTTTCTTCAATCTCGTTAGCGGGTCCGACAAAAACTACTTATAACGTTGGTGATTCCTTTAGCACTTCTGGTTTAGTGGTAACTGCTCACTATAGCGATAGCACCACGGCAACCGTTACTCCGACTTCGGTTTCGCCAGTTAATGGCGCGACCCTATCAGCAAGCGATACGACTTGCACAGTCACTTATACGGAAGGCGGCGTCACGAAAACCGCGACCGTGGCTTTGACCATCAACTCGAGTGTGGCTACCGTTTCTTCGATTGCCGTCACGACCAATCCGACCAAAGTTTCCTATACGGTTGGCGATACGTTTAGTTCAACTGGTCTCGTGATTACGGCCACTTATAGCGACGGGACTTCAGCTGCGGTAACTGGATATACCTTAAGCAGTCCGGATATGTCGACCGCAGGCACGAAGACGGTCACCGTAACTTATAGCGGCAAGACCGCGACCTTCTCGATCGTCGTCAATGCGGCCTCTGGCAGTTCTACTACCTACACTCTTATTACTTCGACTGATCAACTTGTTTCCGGGTCCAAATACATCATCGCTAGCAAAGCCGCTACCAGCGGTTGTGCTATGAGTAGTACTCAAAACAGCAACAACCGCGGCAAAGAAGATGTCACCATCTCGAGCGATTTAAAGATCACCGCGACTGATACGATTGAACAGCTTACGTTAGGCGGCGATGCCACGAATGGTTGGTCTTTCTACGCCAACCAAAGCACAACCAAAGGCTATTTATACGCGGCTAGTTCTTCTAACAACTACCTCCGCACACAAACTACGAACGACAGCAATGGTCTTTGGACAATAACGATTTCTAGCAATGCCGCGACCATCACGGCCAAAGGCAGTAACACCCGTAAAATATTGAAATGGAATAGTAGCAGTTCGGTTTTCTCTTGCTACGCGAGCGGGCAAGCTGCCGTCTACCTTTATAAACAAGACTCGACTGGTTCTAGCGATTTGACTTTAGCGAAGCAGTGGGCTCAGACCTTCAACGCGGCCTTTAGCAACATCTGCAACGCCCAAGGCAATACAGCCATCGCGACAATTCAAAGCACCTGGGCGACTCAGTATTCGAACTATGGTAATCTCGCTTCGGCGGTCCAAGCTTATTTGACGGCAGCGACTTCAACCGATAGCGATATCACCACAATGTGGGCCAAATACACTTACATTTATGGGAAATACGGAACCAATTTGACTTCTGGCGCTTATGGAGGCGATTACCTTAATAAGGCTTCGGGAGCGTATAAAGGGGACGTTGTTGCTTCTTCTTCGGATAGCACAGCCATTCTTGTGGTGGCCACTATGTTAGCGGCGGGTCTCGTTGGCTTCTACTTCCTGAGAAAACGCAAAGCCATTTGATGAGTGGAACTAAATAAGGAGGGATTGCAAAATTCCTCCTTTTTCTTTTTTGGGAGAATGCCACATTTGGCTATTAGAGTATCAAAAACTGATAAAAATGGCCTTTTTCATCAAAAATATGCACTTTTTGAAGGTTGTCAAGAATAAAAAGCAAATGCTAACATCCACTTTTCAAAATCAATTGTAAAAATCAGTTTTATCGTGGAAACTTTGAATTTGTTTTTAAAGAAAAATACTAAAACTCGGGGTTTTCTTGAATACCACTTAATGACCATTAAGTATTTTGCTGTTTCTTACTTTTTCTGACAAATAAATCTAGTGGCTACAAATTAACGAGAAAAATCAAAAAACGGGTAGATAATACGGACGCGAGGATTTTTGCCTATGAAGAAGAATGCAGGAGTTCTTCTATTTGGCACGTTGTTTCTAGCCTTAGGTGCAGTAGCAACTTACCATGTTGTAGAAGATAACGTTAGCGTTTCGAATGTCAATGCCGCAGAAGGCAGTACCTGGAGCGGTTTAACAACCGATGGTTCTGTTTTTGGTAACACTTTTAGATCGGCTCTTCAAACGAAGATCAATGCTTCGGGTTCATTGACTGTTGGCTATACAAGCCTTTGGGATTATTTGGCCGCTTCGGATGAGTGGAGTGGCGATTCAACTAAAATTAGATCCTTTTACGTCGATCCAGATTTGGCTTCTAGCGATTATTTCATCGCTAAAACAAACCATGGTGGAAGCGCTGGGCAATGGAACAAAGAGCATGTTTGGCCAAATAGCCGTGGCGTTGGAACCTCTGGTCCTGGTGCGGATCCTCAAATGTTAAGAGCCGCTGCCGTGTCTTTAAATGGTTCTCGTAGCAATTTGATGTATGCCGCTTCAGGCGCTTATGATCCTGGCTCGAATGGCTACGCCGCTGCACGTGGCGAAGCCGCCCGCATTATTTTCTATGAAGCCACCAGATATTATGGCGGTTCCTATAATTTGGAATTAACCAACAACACTTCTGATGATACTAGCAATAACACGATGGGCAAATTATCCGATCTTTTAAGCTGGAATAATACTTATCCGGTTACTGCGGCCGAAATTAAACGAAACAATGTCCTTAATGGAACTTACACATTCGCTCGTAATCCTTTCATTGATCACCCAGATTGGGCAAACTACATTTGGGACGCAAATGGAATCAGAACGTCGGCTTATACGCCATCTTCGTCTAGTAGCAGTGCAGCCTCGAGCGCAGCTTCGAGCTCAGCCTCTTCGAGCAAAACATCTTCATCATCGAGTACCGCTCCGGTCACCGGTGATTCGACCACGATCACTGGTTCGACGACCAACATGCCAACCACTTATCCGACGACAGCTACCACAAAGTCTTTAAATGGAATCTCATTGTCTCTATTTAACGTCGGGACTTTTGATAATAAGGTTTCAATTCAATTTAAAAGGAGCATTGATGCTTATATTGCGAACCCTTCCTCTTTAGGGAAAAAGGTCGCCCAAATAATTATCACTTACAAAACTGATCCTGGAACAAGCGCTTTAACCGTTAATTATGGCAGTTCTTCGTCACTTGGTTCGACTGCAACTTCATCGAGCAGCGGATTGGTTTATGCCTATACGCTTGGAAGCGGAGCTGACTATTTTAAGATTCTTAATGGTTCTTCAGACACAATTAACTGCACGAGCATACAAATCGTCTATGCCTCTGATACCACGCCGACCGTCACTTTAAGTTCTATTTCCGCTAGTGGCCTTGCTAAATCCTCTTATTACGTAGGCGATGCCTTTAGCACAACTGGCTTAACTGTTACGGCCACTTATTCGGATTCTTCAACCAAGACCGTGACCGGATGGACAACTTCGCCCGCTAATGGTGCCGCTTTGACCGCCAGCAACACGAGTTGCACGGTTTCGTACACCGAAGGCGGAGTCACCAAAACGACATCTATCAATCTGACGATCACAGCGGTGGCGGTAACCTCGATTTCTATTACCACCCAACCTTCTAAGACTTCCTATGCGACAGGCGAGGCATTTAATACAACCGGTCTCGTTGTTACGGCTAGTTACAATAACGGCACGAGCGGAGCGGTGACTGGCTATACGACCAGCCCAGCCAATGGCGCGACTTTATCGACTGCCGGCACTCAGACTATTACCGTTACTTATAGCGGAAAGACGACAACCTTCACCGTGACGGTGACGGCTCCTTCTGTGACATTGTCTTCGATTGCCGTGACTACTCAGCCCACCAAAACTTCCTATACCGTCGGCGATACGCTTGATACGACGGGTCTTGTCGTGACAGCTAGCTATAGCAATAGTTCGACCGCGGATGTGACTTCTTCTTGCTCCTTCAGCCCGACGACTTTGTCGACTGCCGGAACGCAGCAGATCACCGTCACCTATAGTGGCCAGACCACGACGTTCAGCGTCACGGTTACGGCTGCAAGTGGATCAACAGGCACATATTCTCTTGTTACCAGCGTGGGTCAATTGTCTGCGGGAAGACACGTTCTTGTTTCTAATACTAACACAGCTGGCAGTGGAGCTTATTTTGCTAGCACATCCGATACCAGCAAAGGAATCGGCAGAACCGATAACACGATAAATAGTGATTTAACAGTTACTCCGTCGAGCACCACTGAAGAATTCTTACTTGGTGGATCGACTGGCGCTTGGACTTTACAAACTACTAAACGTTCTACCAATGGTTATGTAACGGTTAATAGCAGCTCAGTTACCGTTAGCACATCGTCCAGCGACAATTGCACGTTAACGATTACGATGAATTCTGGTTTCGCTGACATCTATTGCGCTAATTCCTCGACTTATTTCGGTTATTATAACGGCGCATCTTATTATTTTGATTACGAGAGCAGCGGACAAACCGTTTATCTCTATGTTGAGACTTCCGGTTCTTCGGCTGGCACTTTGACTAGCTTGAGCGTTACTACTCAGCCGACAAAGACCACTTATACGGTCGGCGATACATTCGATACTGCTGGAATGGTTGTCACTGGAACTTATAGCGATGGCACCAGTAGCGCTTTATCAAGCTCCAGTTACACTGTGAATCCGACCAATGGTTCAACGCTTTCGACCACCGGAACCAAAGCCGTTACCGTTTCTTCGACGGATGGCAGTTTGAGCGATACGTTCACGATCACCGTCAATGCCGCTTCGACCCCATCGACCACTTATACGGGGACCTACCACCTTGTCACTTCAGCGAGCGAGCTTGTGGCAGGAAACCATTATTTGATTGCCAATGGTTCAACGGCCTCCGGAAGTGCCTATTTCATGAAGAATGCCACTCAAGGCTCATCCTACTATCAAGGTGCCGTTAGTCTTACTCTTAATTCCGATCAGACTGTCTCTCCTGGCTCTACAACTGAGATCTTGACGCTCGGCGGCACTAGCGCAGCCTGGACTTTCACCACAACCGCGAGAACCACGAACGGCAATTTATCTGTCAGTTATTACAACAGTGCCTTAAAATCCAATCTTCCGTTGGATAGCGTGGCTGGTTCTGGCGACACCTATTATGGTGGCTGGACGATTTCGCTTTCTGGTTCGGCTGCCACAATCAAAAACACAACCACCCAAGGTGATCGCTATATGATCGAAACCACATACAGTTCCGCTCAAGAATATACTACTTCCTCGACTGCTGGTACGCTTTATCTCTTCGTCGAGAACGCCGGCACGTGGGCTAATAGTTTCGTCAGTTCGTTTGCATCTATTTGTGCAGGAACGCAAACGAATACAACTCCCACCAGCGCGTTATTAACCGCTTGGCAAAGTCAGGCCACGAGTTTTGCTTCCTTGCCAACGGCGTCGCAAACAGCCATCAAGGGCGCGACCGGAAACGTTTCTGGCACGGCGGTGGAACAGGCCGTTGCTAAGTATGTCTATATAATCAACAAATATGGCACTTCGCCCTTTACAAGCTATGGTGGTGACTATCTGGCCAAAGGTTCGTCTGCCTATAAAGGAGAGAGCGTTCAACCTTCATCAGAAAACGCGGCTATTCTCGTCGTCGCCGGAATGATGGCGGCAGGTCTAATGGGCTTCTATCTACTCAAGAAGAAAAAGGCTATCTGATTTAAGTCGTTAACTGATTAAAGAAGGATGCAAAAAGTCCTTCTTTTTTCGTTATCTATGCAAATCCCCTCTGTTTTAGCTTTTTGCCCCTAAACTTCCGTATCTTGTCAATCGCGAAAAAAATAATTTACAATCCTACCCAGTTTTCTTTTGAGTCGCAAAAATTGAGCTGTAAGCGTTTACATATATCAATATTTGATATTTTATGGCTATTAAGGGACATTTCGTCTTTTCGTAAAGATGGTTATTTTGACGAAATAAGTCAATTGAGATAACGGATGAAAGACGAGCCATAAAGGTTTTCGATTTCCGTTTAAAACGGGGATTTTTAAAAACGGGGTGATAATATCACGCATAAGGTTGACATCTTTATGAAGAATCGTATAAAAATCATTTGTTTATCCATAGCGTCATTAACCCTGGCGGGCATGGCTGGCGTCATGCTAGACGCTCACCATCCTAACGTGGTGCAAGCGACGGATGCTTCGACATATTATGGCAGTGCAATTGATTGGACGGCGACAGGAGCGACTCTTAAGTCAGCGCTTCACGATAAAATCGAATCACATACCGCTGGATCCTATGCTGGTCTTTGGGAAATTTATAAAACGTCAGATATCGACGCCGATGGCAAGATTTGGGACATCTATAGCAAATGTCATTTCACGGTTACGACCGATCAGTGCGGAACGTATTCGGTTGAGGGGGATTGCTACAACCGCGAACACTTGATTCCTCAATCGGTCTTCAACAAATCCTCACCGATGGTCTGCGATGCTCACCATATTTATCCAACCGATGGAAAAGTCAATGGCATGCGGAGCGATTATCCTCACGGGTTCGTTTCTTCGGCTACATACACTTCTGGCAATGGAAGCAAACTCGGCACGGGCAACAGCACTTATGGCTATACCAGCACCTGTTTTGAGCCGATCGATGATTATAAAGGCGATGTGGCCCGGGCTTATTTCTATTTTGTCACAGCCTATCAAGAGAAGGTTTCCGGGTATTCTTTTGCTTCCTTCTCAACGGACGCCTATCCTTCATTAGCCACTTGGGCCATCAAAACCTATTTGAAATGGGCTTATGACGACCCGGTTTCCCAAAAGGAAATCGATCGCAATAACGCCATTTACGCCATTCAAGGCAACCGCAATCCTTATGTCGATCACCCTGAAGCGGCGGCCCGCGTTTGGGATCCGAACAACACTTATGGGTTCTTTAACACTCATGGCACAGCGACCTCTTCCACGACCCCAACCATCTCCATGCCTTCGACATTGTCGATTGATGTTGGCTCAACCGGTTCGGCCGCAGCCTCCGTCACTAATTACACGGGAAGCGTCACTTATTCTTCCGGCGACACCGGTGTGGCGACGGTTGATTCTTCGGGCCTCGTCAGTGGTGTCAGCGCCGGAACCGCCACAATTACTGGATCATTCACTTCCGATGGCACGACTTATAGCGACACTTGTGCGGTCACGGTCAATGCCGTAACCCCCAGGATTACGCTTGGGCAAAGCACAATTTCCCTTACAGTAGGGGGTTCTGCTGGGTCGGTTTCTTTCACAACCGCCAATTTCTCTTCGACGCCAACCGTCACGGTTTCAGGCGGCGACACTTCGATTGCCACCGTCAGCGTGGGAACAAGCTCCATCACGATTACCCCAGTAGCGGCGGGAACTTTGAATCTAACGGTTACTGCCACTAGCGGATCACAAAGCGGAACGGCTTCTCTTGCTGTCACCGTCGCGGCCGCTCCGGTTGTTGGAGAATCCGTAACAATCACCGCCAGTTCGACAAACGTCCCTTCGACCTACTCTACATCGACAAGCGCTTTAACAATCGAGGGACTTTCTTTGGTTGCCTACAACGTCGGAACGAGTTATTCGTCTGGATACATTCAATTCAAAGGTAGTTCTGGCTATATTTCCAATAGCACGGCGTTATCGAAGCCGATCGCCAGCATCGTCATTACCTATAAGTCTTCGGTGACGACATCACCTACAACAGTTTCTTTTGGTACGAGTAGCAGTTCTTTATCGGCTGGAACGTCTAGTGGGAACGGAACCGTTTGGACTTATACGCCATCGGGTTCGGATCCTACATTCTTCAAGATTCTTGAGGGTGGTTCAGCCGGATACGTTGCCTCAATTGTCATCAATTACGCTTCTTCGTCCGCGACCTTGTCATCTATTGCGGTCACCACCCAGCCGACGAAGACCACATATTATGTCGGTGACACCTTCAGTTCCGCTGGTCTAGTCATCACGGGAACTTATAGCGATTCGACAACGAAAACAATAACTGGTTACACGCTTAGCACGCCGGATATGACAAGCGATGGGCCGGCGACGGTAACCGTTACCTATAATGGTTTAACAACAAGTTTCGATATCACCATCAATCCTGTCGAGCTCTCTTCCATCGCCATCACGACGGCCGCGACGACCACGTCTTATTATGTTGGCCAAACCCTATCCCTTTCCGGCCTTGTGGTAACGGCTTCTTATAACAATGGCAATACAGCCGCGGTGACGAGCTATACGACTTCCCCAGCCGCTGGCACAGAACTTACGAGTGCTGGCACTCAAAGCGTGACCATCAGTTATACGGAAGACTCAATAACCAAGACGACCGCTTATTCGATCACGGTTAACGCGGTGGAACTTGCTTCAATCGCCGTGACTGCCCCAACCAAGACGACTTACACCGTTAATGAAACGCTTGATACGACGGGCATGGTCGTTACGGCTTCTTATAACAATGGATCAAGTGCTGCGGTGACGGGATACACAACCGATCCCGCTAACGGAGCGACCCTTTCGAGCACCGGCAACCAGAACGTTACAGTTTCTTACACCGAAGGCTCCGTAACCAAGACGGGATCGTTCGCGATTACCGTTAATGGGGCGCAAGGAAGCGTTACTTTGTCTTCGATTGAAGTGACAACCCAGCCGACTAAAACGGTCTACACAGTCGGAGACACTTTCGATACCACTGGCTTAGTGGTGACTGCCGCTTATAGCGATAGCACGACCGCGGATGTTACCTCTTCTTGTACCCTTAATCCTCTTAACGGAGCGACCTTATCGACTGCCGGAAGTCAGACGGTGGTGGTTTCCTATAATAGCTTAACGACCAACTTTGCAGTGACCGTCAATGCGGCAGCGACTTCCGATAGCACGACTTACACGCTCGTCAGTTCAACATCCGATTTGGTCTCGGGTGCTAAATACGTCATTGCTTCTAGCGGAACTGACGGTAGTGTAAGTGCAATGAGCTCGACTCAAAACGCAAACAACCGCGGAATTGAAGCGGTGACCGTCTCTAGTTCGAAATTGACCGCAACCACGACGATCGAGCAGCTTACCTTGGGTGGCGACGCCACCAATGGCTGGTCATTCTACGCCAACCAGAGCTCGACAAACGGCTATCTATTTGCAGCCAGTTCTTCTAACAACTATCTACGCACACAAACGACGAACGACAGCAACGGTTTGTGGACCATCGCAATCTCTAGCAACGCGGCTACTATTACCGCCAAAGGTACTAACACCCGCAATATGTTGAGGTGGAATAGCACCAGTTCGATTTTCTCCTGCTATTCATCGGGCCAGGCTGCTGTGTATTTATATAAGCAGGCATCGAGTAGTTCTAATACTTCGGCGACTGACGCTTCTTACTGGGCAGCCACCTTTGTTACCACGATGAGTGGAATCTGCGCCAATACTCAAGCCAATTCGACCGCTTCGACATCCTTAGTGAATGCCTGGGCGAGCCAATATAGCGCTTATTCGAGTCTCTCGAGTGCTGCCAAAACTTTGGTCGCGTCGACTACGACAACGGACACGAACATCCAAGCCGCTCAAGCTAAGTACATCTATATTCTTAATAAATACGGAACTGCCTCTTTCACCAGTGGCAACTACTTAGGCTTAACGATCTCTAGCGGAGCCTATGTCGGTGTCACGAAAGCCGACTCGTCCGAAAGCGTGGCGATTCTTGTTGTATCCCTTATGCTTGCGGCGGGTCTTGCCGGTTTCTACTTCTTACGTAAGAAGAAAGCAATCTAAAGCCTTTGACGTGAAATAAAGGCTTCCGTTAATGACGGAGGCCTTTTTGGTTGGAATTCTTAACAAAAGCGGCCATTTAAATTCGCCCCCAGTCTATCGGAGGTTCACGAAATATCTTTTTAAAGATAATTTGATGATGAATGACAAATAGTGATATTCCTCCGAGAGTCTCTAACAATGCCGTTCTTTTTTCGTTGACAACAAAAGTAAAGGTTTCCGAAAATGAGTGCCTTTCTCGTAGAGAAGGGCTTATGATTTAGGGCTGGTAAAAACCAAGAGCGCTCATCTGTAGGCTCATTGGATTCATCCTTCAGGAGGATGTAGGGGTTACCACAATGCACTAACCGGAGATACTCGGGTTCTCTCTGGTTCCGCATCCTTACAAATCATCAACTGGAGGATGGAGTCTATATGTTACCCAAAGATAAACGAAAATTTGCTTTTTGGGGTTTAGCGGCAATCTTTGCCCTTTCCCTTTGCGTCATAGGCTCGATGAACGAAAACGCCGAGATGTTTAAAGGCGCGACAACCACAAAGACTTGTGCGTCTATTTATTACGGCAACACCAAGCCAAGTTCGGCGCCTTCTGCCGAAGGTAATGTTGATGCTTTTGAAACTGTAAATTTGCCCACAACGACAGCCGCTTCTTCTGGATATGTTGGTAAAACAGGTACATCAGTAGGCAATGGCATCAAACTTGGAAGCAGTAAACAGACGGGCGGTATTACTTTCACTTTTGCATCATCGGTTTCCATTTATGATGCTTATTTTTATGCCTGTGCATATTCTTCTTCTGACACTTGTACGGTTACTGTAACAACCGGAACGGATACTACAACTGATAGCGTGAGTGTTACCAATTCAAGCGCTCCGTCAATTTGTGATCCTGCAACGGCCGGTGATTTATCATCTTATGCCGCAACCGGACATGTTGCTTTCGACGTTACAACGGCCACGACGACGCTTACTTTGTCTTGCACTTCTGGAAAGCCAATATATCTTTTTAAAATCGTTTTAGCCATTGGTGCCAGTGGTTCTTCCAGTTCTTCAGCTGCCTCTAGCGCAGCTTCAAGTGCTGCCTCGTCGGCCACAACTTCCAGCAGTTCCACTCCAACAACCACCGGAACTTATAAATTAGTTACCAAATCATCGGATATTGCGGTGGGTGGTATTTACGTTATTGGCGATAGCAAGAGCGGCAGCGGAACCTTCATTGGCAACACTGTCATGAGTTCGTATTATCTTTCGCCCTCGACTCTTACTATCAACTCCGATAGCACTGTTACGCCAGGAAGTGATACGCAGTCGTTTACATTAGGCGGCTCTTCTGGCGCTTATACGCTCGCTATTGATTCAACAAACTATCTCTCTAGTAACGCTACAACCGCAGGCAGATTGATGCCCGGCACCAGTGTGAACACATGGGATATTGCCTTCACAAGCAGTTCAACGACAGTGACAATTCAAAACGTCACCACTAGTCGTTATGTTGCATATGGAAGTTCTTATGGCGATTGGTCTTGTGTTACAACAAGTACCAGTTTGTATCTCTACGTTAAGATTGGGTCAGTTGGGCAAGGACTCACAATCTCATCGTCCAGTTTGAGTTTGACTAAAGACTCTACCGACACCTCGTTAACCCTTACTCCTTCTGGGTTTAGTGGGACTCCGACTTATTCAGTCGTGGCTACGAATACATCCATTTGCAGTGGATCTGTTTCTGGTACGACGCTCAGTATCGTTGGCCTAGCCGCCGGTGCCACAAAGGTTACGATCACGGCCACCTATGGCGCCGATGAAACGGCCTCCGTTTCGTTAGACGTCATCGTTTCTAACGCCTCGGGATCATATGTGTCGATAGATAACACTTCGCTTACCTTATACGTTGGCTGGGATAACGGTTCGATTCAAGCGACCTCGCATAGCTTCAGCGGCACGGTTACTTATAGCATTGCCTCTTCAAGCTCGAGCGCGACCGCCACGATCAATAGTTCGACTGGTTTAGCGACTGTGACTCCGGTCTCCGTTGGCTCAGCGACGATTACGATCACGGCTTCTAACGGCACCGAAAGCGCCACGGCGACTTGCGCCGTCACGGTCTCGGCCGCTCCGACTCCGACTTTGACTTTAAGCACGACCTCTTTAAGCGTCACCGCCAGCAGCTATGGCACGATTACCGCGACGGCTGAAAACTTCGGTGGCACGGCTACAATTACTGCCAGTTCAAGCAACACGGCTGCCGCGACAGTGGCTGTTAGTAGCACGTTGGTTACCGTTACTGGTAAAGTCGTTGGCACGGCTACCATCACGGTGACCGCCACTTATAGTACCCGTAGTAAGACGGGGACTTGCGCCGTCAGCGTCATTAACACTGATGCGACAACGACCGAATACAATCCGTGGCGTATCGCTCCGCAGACGTCCAGCACGACGACTGCCGATGTTTATACCGTCAGCTATTCAAATGGTATGTATAGAGGAAGCGTTACTAAGACGCTGACGAAGAACTCCGAATATACGACCAACGAAGACGTTGCCGCTTATTATCAGGCGTTCAAAGGTTACCCGAGCAACTATGCCACTTCGATCAACTACACTGGCAACCAGCGTTTGATTTCTAACTATTCTCGCGCAGTAACTTCCAATACTGGCTATTTAGCCAACATCAACACCACCCGCAATGGCACAGCCTATATTGAACTTGATATTGCGACCGCTGGCTCGACTTCCTATAAGAGTTCTTCGACTCGTGGCGTCCTCCGTGTGGTCGTCTTCCCAGATGGCTTTGTGGATTATGGCACGGATACGGTGGCGTTCTATACTGGCAACCACTACAAGACGTTCCAGGAGTATTACAACTGCTATGGCAACTGGGGATCGGAATACCTCGCCGAAGGAACCGCCTCAGCTTATCCGACAGCGTTATCTCAAAGAACCAAACCGACGACTATTAAGTTCCTCGCGAGCTGATCTGATTGGTTGACTTAAGAGTTTGGCCTTCAAAAGCCAAACTCTTTTTCTATTTTAGGGGCCTTTTGCGGTGGATAATGACAAGAATACCCCCATAAATTCTATTAAGTTCGTTTTTGCATTTTCCTAAAAATCAGCACAAATCGCCATTTATTTTAAGGTCATGAAAGCCCTTACATTAAGTATTTGAAAGTGTCAAAAAATGTCGATATTCTATTGGGCTACGAAAGAGAGGAACAAAACTTATATGAGTAGCAAGAAAACTATCATCATCCTCTCATCTGGCGCCTTAGCGTTGGCAGCAGTTGCCATTGCGCTCGCGCCGCAAGGACTGGAAGCCCACGCTTCCGGCAGTACTGCTTCGATCGTGTTTGGGTCGACCGCTTCCTCGACAAGCGCCGCGACCGTCACGAAATCATCCTTCACGACTTCCGGTGTTACGGTTTCCTCAATTACCGCCACCAAAGCCTATAGCAGCGGTTCGGGCTATGCTGCTAGACTCGGAACCGGCTCTTATGTCGGCAGCCTCAAATTCGTCTTCTCGGGCACAGTTTCGGTGGACTCCATCACTGTCTATGCTTGGACTTATGGCAGCGACAGTGGATCAATCATCAAGATGGCCACCTCTTCGCATACCTCTTATGTGAGTAATACCATTAGTGCGACTTCCGCGACGGCTTATAACTACGCCATCAGTGGCAGTTTCACCAATTTGACGATTGCGACCGCTGCGGCGGGCAAGCGCGTGAACGTCAAGTCGATCGTGTTCAATCTTAGCGGTGGTACAACCACCTCGACCACGGTTCCGACTTCGACCGTTTCTTCCTCGACAGCCACTTCAACGACCACTTATTCGAGCACGACGCCGGTTAGTTCCAGCACCTCCACGGGTGGAACAGGCACCACGACCCAAGCTAGCGTTTATCGCATTAAGCCAGTGGTGGCCTCGGGAACGACGGTCAATGTCTACAACGTCTCTTATTCTTCTGGAATGTATCGTGGGTCAGTCGTCAAGACCCTCACGAAAGGCAGCTATTACATCGATCCGGAAGAAGTCTCGCTCTACTATCAGGCCTTCAAAGCCTTGCCAGCCAACTATATGCATTACACTTCCAGCTCGCTCTCGAGCGTGAAAGCTAAGGCTTATGCCGCCTATGGCACGAAAGCCCGTCTTTATACCGAATACAGCCGCACCGATGGCTATACCAAGTATTTCCCGACGCTCAATACCTATTACTACACGGAAGCTGATATCGATGTCGATGGCACCTACGCCAAGAGTTCCTCTTGGAACAGAGGCGTTGGCCGTCTCGTCATCGTGCCAAGCGGAGCGAAATGCTATAACGACGGCGCCTTCATCACGAAGACGACCGATCACTATGCTCACTTCGCCGAATTCCTGAACCGCTACAACGGTTTCGGAGCTCTCTTCAATGGCCAGAATGGTTCTGGTTATGGTTCCTGGAGTCAAGCGACGACAGTCACTTACGCCATCTAAATTCCATAATTAGTTCCAGGCGCAAAAGAATGCCCTCAATTCGGGCATTCTTTTTTATTAAAATAATGTAAAGAATTATGGTGAATACTCCTATAAAATCGGAGTAATTGCAAAATATCTGAAAGCGGTTACATAAAGTATTTGCACTTTTTAGTTAAGGTGTCCTAAAGTATAGGGCTACGAAAGAGGGGATTTAATAACATATGAGTAGCAAAAAACGTCTTTGCATCCTCTCATCCGGCGCCTTAGCGTTGGCGGCCATTGCCATTGCGCTAGTGCCTCAGGGGTTAGAAGCCCACGCTTCTAATAGTTCCGCTTCGATCGTGTTCGGTTCAAGCACTTCCTCGTCCAGTGCAGCGACCCTCTCGAAAACTTCGTTTACCGCGTCTGGCGTGACGGTCTCTTCCGTCAGCGTCTCGCGTGCCTATTCTAGCGGCAAAGGTTATGCCCTCCGTTTAGGGACCGGGAGCTACGCGGGCAGCGTGAAGTTCACTTTCTCTTCGGCGATTACGGTTTCTTCGATCACCGTTCATGCTTGGCGTTATGGCAGCGACAGTGGCAGCATTCTTAAAGTGGCTACCTCCTCGCATGCTTCTTATGTCAGCAATACCATCTCGTCTAGCTATGAGACCACTTATAACTACGCGATCAGTGGAACCTTCAATACTTTGACGCTCGCTAATGCCGCCGCCAAAAAACGGGTCAACGTCAGCGATGTCGTCTTCAATCTCGCAGCAGGGGAAGAGGAATCGAGTTCTTCTTCAGCCACCCATAGCAGCTCGTCTTCTTCGAGTTCCGCTTCTCATTCTTCGTCCAGTTCTTCGACCCATTCTTCTTCCTCCTCCAGCCATAGCAGCTCTTCGAGCGAAGCAGCGGGCAGTCAGACGGAAGCCAGCGTCTACCGCATTAAACCGGTCGTCGCGAGCGGATCGTCCGTCAATGTCTATAACGTCTCCTATAAGAGCGGACTCTATCGTGGAACCGTCGTCAAGACTCTCACGAAGGGCACCTATTACACGGATCCGGAAGATGTCTCTTTGTACTACCAGGCCTTCAAGGCCTTGCCTGCCAACTACATGCATTACACCCCCTCGAGCCTTTCGAGCGTGAAGAAAAAGGCTTATGCCGCCTATGGCAATAAGGCCCGTCTCTATACCGAATACAGCCGCACCAATGGCTACACTCAGTACTTCCCGACTCTTAACACTTATTACTACACCGAGGCCGATATCGATGTCGACGGCAGCTATGCCAAGAGCTCTTCTTGGAATAGAGGAGTCGGACGTCTCGTGATCGTGCCGAGTGGCGCTAAGTGCTACAACGACGGGGCCTTCATCGCGAAGACCACCGACCACTATGCCCATTTCGCCGAGTTCTATAACCGCTATAACGGCTTTGGATCTCTCTTTAATGGCCAGAATGGTTCTGGATACGGCGTCTGGAGCCAGGCGACAACCGTCACCTATTCTCTTTAAGGATTAGTTTTCGAAAGGCCCTTAATCCATACGGATCGAGGGTCTTTTCTTATTTGAATGGGGTTTTGCAAAGATATTCGAGCAAACCATTATTCTCGTTATTCTAAAAGGCGAAAGGGGCGAAGATTATTTTACAAGTGAGATTTTTATGGCGATTTTTCCTACTTTTCGAACAACCTTAATGATGACTTCACGCAATTTGTTGCACAAGTTTGCAAACTCATGCAATATATCATTGTCAAAGGAGGAAGCCACCCATGGGAATCCATTGGTTCGACGCGAAAGAAAGAGAAGGTCAAGCTTCGTTAACCGACAGCTATATCACTCTCAACTCCATTGCGTCGGTTCCCTTCGCCTATGCCTACAAAGTTCAAGTGGGCGTGAGCGATGAGGGCAATGTCGTGATATCGCCCTTAGTAAAAGAACGTGTCATGCGGGGCGACTTAGACGAGTACACGCTGCAGAATATCTCGCTGAAACAAAGCTATTCGCGCATTTGCTCGCGTGAGCTTATGCGTCAGATCGCTGAGGAAACGGGCTTGAAGTTAGACAAAACCGCCCAAAGTTACGAAACTAGTTGGGATGAAGAGAAGAATCTGCTTACCATAAAGGTAGGAGGGGCCAAATAGTTATGGAACAGTGGATGTGGATTATCTGGCTCGTGGTCTTCGTCTTGGCCTTAGTCATTGAAGCGATTGGGACCGATCTCGTCTCCATCTGGTTTGCCGCCGGCGCCGTCGTTGCCATCATCCTATCTCTCATTCCAGAGGTTCCATGGTGGGTTGAAGTGATCGTCTTCTTCGTGATTAGCATTGCGACCTTATGCTGCTTGCGGCCTTTGGTCCATCGCTATATGCGAAGAGATCTCGTGAACAGCAACATCGATGAAATGAAAGGCCAAAAAGGCTTGCTCATCGAGAAAATCGATATGTTGCATCACGGAGTCGTGAAGATCAATGACGTCAAATGGACCGCCATTGCGGCAGAAGAAAGAGACGTCATTAAAGAAGGTTCGACCGTTGTCGTGCTAGCCGTTTCGGGCAATAAGCTCATCGTCAAAGCGGTGGAAGATTCCACCCAGGAGGAAAAATAATGCGTATTTTAGAGTCCGCTTTACCAGGGGGCATCATCGCTCTCATCGTCGTGTCCGTCATTCTCTTCGTTTTGCTTCTTATCGTCATCTGCAACATCCGCGTGATTCATCAAACGGATAAGGCTATTGTCGAAAGAATGGGCGCTTATCACGCGACTTGGGGAGTTGGCATTCATTTCCTCCTCCCGTTCCTCGATCACATCACCCATCTCATTTCCATGAAGGAGCAGGTGAAGGACTTCGAGCCGCAGTCGGTCATCACGAAAGATAACGTCACGATGCAAATCGATACCGTCATCTTCTTCTCGGTGACTGATCCAAAACTATACGCCTATGGCGTCGATAACCCCATTAACGCCATCGAATACCTCTCCGCGACGACCCTTCGTAACATCATCGGCGACCTTGACCTCGATGCCACCCTCACCAGCCGTGACATCATCAACGACAAGATGCGCCAGATTCTCGACGAAGCGACCGATCCGTGGGGCATCAAGGTGACCCGCGTCGAAGTCAAAAACATTCTCCCGCCGCAAGACATCCGCGAAGCCATGGAACGCCAGATGCGCGCTGAGCGTGAGAAGCGGGAAAAGATCCTGCTTGCCGAAGGCGAAAAGCAGTCCGCGATTCTTATTGCCGAAGGCAAGAAAGAGTCCATGATTCTCGATGCGGACGCCCAAAAGCAAGCGCAAATCCTTCGCAGCGAAGGCGAAGCTGAGTCAATGCGCAAGACCAAAGCGGCCGAAGCGGATGGCATCAAACTCGTCCGGGCAGCGGAAATGGAAGGTTTGGCTGACTTGAAGAAAGCCGGCGCCGACCAAGCGGTCTTGACGCTCCGTTACTACGAAGCCCTCGCCAAAGTCGCCGATGGCAAAGCCACCAAGATCATCATCCCATCCGATATGAGCAAGATCTCGAGCGTGGCCACGTCGATTGGCGAAGTCCTCAAAGATCCGAAAGAATAACCGTTACGATTAGCGAAGCGCTCTTTCTACCAAGAAGGGGCGCTTTTTTATCTGACTATCAAGATATGATATGAAGAAGATATATTCTTGATATGAGGTATCGTTATGCCCAAAATCATCCCTTCCGCTTCTTTACGTAATAATTATAAGAAAATATCGGCGATGGCTAAGAAAAGCGGAGAGCCCATTTATCTGACGGTCAATGGGAAAGGCGATTTGGTCCTGATGTCGCTTGACGCCTATGACAAAATGGCGGCCGACATCGAACTCTTGCTCGAACTCGGAGCGGCTCAGCGCGATATCGACGCTGGCAATGTCTCTCCGCTCGATGACAAGTATTTAGAAAGCCTCGAAAAAGAAATAGACGAGCAAAGCAAAAAATGATTAAGCGATAGAGACGGATTCTTTCTTGCCTTCTTAATCTTTAAAATAGCCCTAAGACCTTCTATAATGTCTACGCCTACGAAAGAAGAGGGATCGCTAGAACCCTAGTTAGAGATAAGCTTGTCGGGGTGCAAGAGCTTAATAGGGTGAGGCGTGAGTCGCTTCTGGAGGCTAAGGAGAGATCCTTCGTTCGTCGCGTTAAGACGTTTAAGAGCCTAGACAATCGTCTAGGAAACAGGGTGGTACCGCGCGCCGCGTCCCTACGATATGGGCACGGTTTTTCTTTTTTAAGGGGGATATTCCCACATGTTAGACAAACACTACGATCACGAAAAAGTCGAAGAAGGCAAGTACGAGGGTTGGGTCAAAGCCGGCTATTTCACCGCCGGTGACCTCTCGAAGAAGCCTTTCTCCGTGGTTATTCCGCCACCTAACGTCACGGGCAAGTTGCACCTAGGACACGTCATGGACACCATCCCTGACGATATCGTCTGCCGCTACAAAAGAATGAAAGGCTACGATGTCTTATGGGTGCCCGGCATGGACCACGCGGGCATCGCGACCCAAGCCAAAGTCGAGGAACGCCTTAGAAAAGGAGGCATTTCCCGCTACGATTTAGGCCGCGAGAAGTTCCTAGAGGAAGCCTGGAAGTGGAAAGACGAATACGCGAAGACCATCCATAGCCAGTGGGCGAAGCTTGGCCTTTCGGTCGATTACACAAGAGAAAGATTCACCCTTGATGAAGGGCTTAATCAAGCCGTCCGTCATGTCTTCGTGACTCTTTATAAAGAAGGTCTCATCTATCAGGGTGAGCGCATCATTAACTGGGATCCGGAACTACGGACTGCTTTAAGCAACATCGAAGTCATCCACAAGGACGACGAAGGCGAGTTCTTCTATTTCAAGTACGATGTGGTGGGCACGAAAAAGTCCATCATCGTCGCGACCACCCGCCCCGAAACAATGTTCGGCGATACGGCGGTCTTCGTGAACCCCAAAGATAAGAGATATAAGGACTTAGTCGGCAAGAAAGTCATCAACCCCGCCAATGGCGATGAGCTTCCTTTGATGGCGGATTCCTATGTCGACGTGACTTTCGGCACCGGCGCGATGAAATGCACGCCCGCCCATGACCCCAATGACTTCGCGTTAGCCAAGAAGTATGGCTTCCCGCTTATCAAGGTTCTTGATGAGACGGCCCACATGAACGAGAAGGCTGGCAAATATAAAGGCATGGACCGTTACGAATGCCGCAAGGCTCTCGTTGAGGAGATCAAAAAGAACGGTCATCTCGACCATATCGAGAAGTTCGTCCACTCCGTCGGTCATAGCGAACGCAGCGACGCCGTCGTGGAGCCGATGCTCTCGAAGCAATGGTTCGTGAAGATGAAGCCGCTCGCGGAAAAGGTCCTCGAAATGCAAAAGGGCGAAGGCAAAGTGGAGTTCATTCCCCATAACTTCGCGGCGACTCTTAACCGCTGGATGAAAGATTGCGAAGATTGGTGCGTGTCCCGTCAGCTTTGGTGGGGCCATCGCATTCCGGCTTATTACGACAAGAAGACGGGCGAGGTCCTCGTGACCGAAGAGACGCCTGATTTAACCAAATACCGCCAAGACGAAGACGTTTTGGACACCTGGTTCAGCAGTGGCCTTTGGCCGTTTGCCACCATGGGCTGGCCCAATACCGACGCTCCGGACTATAAGCGTTATTTCCCAACGAGCCTTCTTGTCACGGGTTATGACATCATCTTCTTCTGGGTGGCGAGAATGGATTTCCAGTCTCTCCATTTCACGGGGAAGTCGCCCTTCAAACAGTGCCTCATCCACGGCCTGATCCGCGATGAGCAAGGCCGCAAGATGTCGAAGTCCTTAGGCAATGGCATCGATCCGCTCGACGTGATTGCGAAACACGGCGTCGACGCGCTCCGTTATTTCATCACGACCAACAGCACTCCAGGGCAAGATATGCGCTACAGCGAAGAGAAGATCATCGCCGCCGAGAACTACCTGAACAAAATCTGGAACGCCACCCGTTACGTCGAAGGCGTGTTGGGCGATGATTACAAGGTCAAGAATCCCTGCAAAAAGGCCTTAAGTGTCCTTGATCTCGCCATTTTGGACCGCTTGGAGCACACCATCAAAGCCGTCACCTCCAAGATGGAAGCCTACCAGTTTGGCCAAGCCTCCTCGATTCTTTATGACTTCGTCTACGATGACTTCTGCTCGAGCTATCTTGAGATGAGCAAGGTCACCCTCCAAAAAGGCGGGGCGGAAGCCATAGCGACCAAAGACACCCTTTACTATGTGGTGCGGGCCATCATTCTCATGATTTATCCTTACGCTCCGTTTGTCAGCGAAGAGATGTATCTCTCGCTGCCAGAGCATAAAGCCTCGGTCTGTCTCGAGTCCTATCCGGAATTCGAGAAAGAATACGTGAGCCCGAAAGCCATTGCTTCCTTTAGACTGCTCGAAGCCATGATTAAGGATCTCCGCAATTTCAAGAGCGAGAAGGGCATCGCTCCGAACGCGCCGGTGAAACTCGTCGTGACCCCGAAGGAACCCTTCAAGGGCTTTGGCGATTATCTCGGCCGTTTCTCCTTCGCGGAATCCATCCAATACAAAGAGACCGCGCCCGAAGGACACCCGTTCCTTTACACGGGCTATTCCCTCTCCGTCGAGGAAGCCATTTCCAAAGACGAGCTGAAGGCCAAGCTTCTTAAGGAAGAAGAAAGCCTGAAGTTTGAGGTGGAACGTTCGAGCAAGATGCTCTCCAATCCGGGTTTCGTGAAGAAAGCCCCGGCCGATAAAGTCGCCTCGGAGCAGGATAAACTCGAGAAGAACAAGGCTTTGCTCGCCGAAGTTGAGGCGAGACTAAAAACTTTGTAGACGAATTTAGGTACGAAATAAGGAATTCCTCCTACCTTATGGTGGGAGGATTCTTTTTATGGAAAGCGTGTTACTAGACGAGAAGACGATGGCTCTTACTAGGCCGGGCGAAGTCATTACTCTCACCGTGGTCTTAGCCATCATGGCGATTGCTTTGCTTGCCATCATTGCCTACAAGATCTTCAAGAGCCAAGGCGGTGGCACCATGAAAATCCCAGGTGGCTGGGCATTTGAGTGGAAATGAAGATCAAAGAGCTAGCGGAGGAATTACGCCCTCGCGAGAAAGCCATGCGCGAAGGATATGAAGCTTTGAGCGACGAAGAGCTTTTGGGGCTCTTGATTGGCGTAGGAGTTAGTGGCCTAAATGCAGTGGAGATCGCCCACAATCTTCTTAACCTTTATGGCGGCTTAAAGCGAATGGGTGCTTATTCGTGGCGGAGTTACGAAGGGATGCGCGGCGTGAGCGAGGCCAAAGCCTTATCGTTAGGCGCGGTCTACGAAATCGCAAGGCGCATCAACTTGCCAACTCTTGAGAAGCGTCCTAAGACCGACCCGGTGTCCTTATCATTACGTTATCAGAGCCTTTTCGCTAACGAAGTGAGAGAGAAACTCATCCTTTTGATGCTCGACAAAAAAGGCTCTCTCATCAAAGAGCTGACGATGTACCAGGGGACCGAAAACGGGGTCCGTTACGCCGAAGGGGAAGTGTTAAAGGAATTAGCGAGTGCTTCGGCCTCCAGTTTCGTCATGATTCATAATCACCCTTCGGGTCTAGCTGCTCCTACGGAAAAGGAAACGGAAGCGACTTATCATTTGGCTCGGGAAAGCGAAAAACTCAGCATTCGTTTGCTTGATCACCTGATTATTGGCTCCGACTCCTATTTCTCTTTCAAGGAAAACGAAGGCAAATATGGCGGTGGTATCTTAGGAAAATGATGTTTTGCAATTAGTTTTTGGCCTTTCAAAGCCCCAACTTTAGTTTCTTGGTGGGTGGCAAGAAGGCGTGGGATGGGTTAATTTTGACTGATTTTTATGGCACATTTTGCTTCCCTTACGCGCGTGAAGTGATATATTTATCACGTTGTCGCCCTCCTATGGGGCCGCAACCGCTTCTACAAGGTGACTAACAAACCATGAAACAATTGGTTGACCCCACGAGCGAGTCCAATAGGTCAAAGGAGGAACAAACCATGTACGCCATCGTAGAAACCGGCGGCAAACAGATCAAAGTCTCTGTCGGAGACAAGATCTATGTCGAGAAACTCGACGCCGAAGCCGGCAAAGACGTGACTCTCGAAAAGGTTCTTTTCGTCGGCGGTGAGAAGACAGTCGTTGGCAATCCTTATGTCAAGGGTGCCACTGTCGTCTGCAAAGTCGAGAAACAGGGTCTTTCGAAGAAGATCATCGTCTACAAGTACAAGAGCAAAGCCAACGAGCGCAAGACTCGTGGTCATCGTCAGCCCTATACTTGCTTAGTCATTAAAGCCATTAACGCCTAAAATGATACGCATCATCGTCTCGAAAAAAGAAGGCCGCTTCGCTTCGCTTGAGGTGAAAGGCCACGCGAACTCCGCTCCGAAAGGGGAGGACCTCGTCTGCAGCGCCGTAAGTGCCATTGTCGTCGGAGGGCTCAATGCTCTCAATGACGAGAAAGGCGATTACGAAACGAAAATAGATGAGGGTTATGTCTCGATTAAGGCTCTAAAACCCGTGAAAGAGCATGACGAACTCGTCTTCGAGATTATCGTCAAGCAACTAGAACGCATCGCGCAAGATTATCCATCGAACGTGAGGCTAGAAAGGAAAGAAGCATGAACATCAGAATTGATCTCCAACTCTTCGCTTCCAAAAAAGGCGTTTCGAGCACCCGCAACGGCCGGGATTCGGCCGGTCGTCGGTTAGGCTCTAAAGTTGGCGATGGCCAGAAGGTTTTAGCTGGCAATATTCTCTACCGTCAGCGTGGCACTAAGATGCAGGCTGGCGAAGGAGTCGCTATTGGCGGGGACGATACGATTTACGCCCTCATCGATGGCATTGTCAAATTCGAACGCAACGGCCGCACTGGAAAGCGCGTTTCCGTTTACGCCGAAGCTGCTAAGAAGTAATTCTTAAAGCCATAAACAAAGAGAGGTCCGCGAGGGCCTCTTTTTTCGCGCTCCTCTTCATGCGCACGCGCGATTTATTAAAGAAAATAAGGATTTCACTACTTATTTTTCCTTTCTTTAGTGGTGACTTTGTTTGGATAAAATTAACAATCATTAAAATGGTGAGGAATCACTCACGCAAAATTTTTGAATTATAAAAAAGATTAGCCTTTGTCGGAGCTTTGTTGTAATCGCTTACAAACTTCACTTCACAAAGTCAAAAGTGGAGGCTAAACTATCCTGTGTTAATTATTTAAATTATGCGAGGGAGGACCGTGCTCTTTTTGAGACAAGCTCTCCTTCAAACTAATTTGGAAAGGAGCGTAATTAATGATTAACAAATCAAAGTCGCTAATCTGCGGGCTTGCCGTTTTAACTGCCTTCGGACTAGTTGGCTGCGGAACCACGAAGTCTTCTTCACAGGCTTCGGCTTCTGCTTCGAATACTGCGAGCGCGAGCGCTAGTGCTTCTAATAGCACAAGCGGAGATGTCGTTCCTTTAAAGGATGGTTTCTTCACATTCTACTTCCATTTTAAAGCTTCAGAAAAAGTCGCGAAGCTTAACACTTGGACTTCGCCGTACATCGACGGCGTGTTCAACGGATGGAACGCTCACCCGGGCGTTGAGATGAAACCGGTCGAGGGCACCGATATGTACTATGCCCAGATCTCCAAAGACGATGTTAAGTGGGCCGATAACGCCAATGACCTTGGCTATCAGCTTTGCTTAGGCTACAACGAAAGCTCTGGCGTTGGCGCCAGCAGCCAAGGCATCGCGGGCTACACTTATAAGTGCGCCTTCGCTGCCGAATTCTCTGGTGTCGCCCACCCAGTTTGGGCCACCAAAGGCGCTGCTCTTCCGGAAAAAGACGCGATCGAACTTGTCACCTATTCTTATGGTGATGATAACCACGTCTGGACTGCTGTCAAAGATCACTTCATGACCTTTGCTTCGCAGCCGATTGAGCCGATTCAGTTAAAGAATTACACCCTCAGATTCGAAGTTGATCCAGCTCTTGTGGCCGATATGCCGAAAGAAACTGGCGCGACTGAGACCTACATCAAGGGCCTTTCGATCAAAGGCAGCTTCAACGATTGGAAAGCTGAGGCCTTGACGAAGAGCGATACTGATGGCTCTTATAGCATCAAGATCGATAGCCTCATCGCCAACTCGCCGTTAAGCTTCTGCGTTGCCCCGACCACGCTTGCGATTCGCACGGTTGAAGACAAGTATTGCTTAACTGGTGATTACACTCCGACTGATACCAATGGCTACGTTGGCAATAAGGACAAAGATACTACCGATGATGCTGGCAAGATTACCAAAGTTGGCAACCTTACCCTCACTCCGCTTAAGCTCGACGGCGATAACCATACCGCTACTTGGGGTATGCTGAAGACTTATGATGGCTATACTTGGCCGACCGCCCCTGTTGCGATGACCAACGATGTCGTCATTACTCTTACTAATAGTGGCACTGGTGCCTTAAAGGCTGGTGCTGTTCCGGCTGTCGCTGGCAACTTCAATGGTTGGTCCTACGATGGCAACTTGATGACTGTTTCCACCGATGGCAAGAGCTACACTTACACCATCACCAAAGACAAGCTCTATGTTGACTGCAACTATCAGTTCGGCATCATTACCAACTCCGCTTGGACTGGCAAACTTGTCATGACTGATCCGGACGATGCGACTAAGCTTGCTAACTTCGGCTTTGATGCCAAAGCGCACTTCGATCAGTGCGACATCGCTGGCGATTGGTCCAAGCTCGGCGTTGAAGATTCCGCTGGCACGATTAACTACCACGGCAACTTCTTACCGGAAGGCGCTGTTATCACGATTAACTTCGTCAACAGTGGCACTGGCACTCTTGGAGCTGGCGTTTCTCCGTGCATTCCTGGCGCGTTCGATGGCTGGGACAATAAGACCGCGATAACTCTTTCTGGCGACAAGTGGGTTTATACCATCACTTGCAAGAAAAACGAATACCTTCTTAACCTTGGCTACGAATTCAAGATCACTCCGACTGGTTCATGGGATGGCGCTCTTGCCGCTACTGGCGGAGCTAACCTCAGCTTCATGATCACCGATGCCACGAAGACCACTGTCACTGTTTCTGGTGACTATACTCTCCTTGGCGCCGCTGGTGGTGTCGCGACCGTCGCTGTTGCCTAATTCGTTTTGATCTGATTTAGATAAGCGGACTTCGGGTTCGGGGATAATACCCTCATTCCCCGGGGTCCGCTTATTCTTTAAGGGAGTATAAACAATGAAAAAGAAAAGCAGATTCGGACTGTTCGCATTCGCTGTGGTTAGTATTTCGAGTATGACGCTCGCCGGTTGTGGGCCGTCCAAATCTTCTTCAGCTTCGACTTCGGAGGAACCAGCCGATCCGTCGTGGACGGCCGACTCCAAGAAGTACACTTTCCCTACGCCCGCTTCGTTTACGGGTGCCGATAAGCTTCCGACCGTCGATCACGCTGTGGCTTTTTGCCCGTCAAGCTTAGGCTGGAGCAATGTTTACATTTGGTCGGCGACCATGAAAGATGGCACGGTGGTGGATGCCGCCGAGTCTCTCTTTGGTGGGTGGCCAGGAAAAGCCATGACGACTCAATATGACGAATCGTGGTTTCAGGTCGATTTAGGCGATATCGTCAAAACCAACATCATTTTCAATGGCACTGGTCAGACAGCCGATATGACGATTAGCGGACCGGGCTATTGGTGGTATTGGACTACCGATGGCAAGATGCATAACCAAGTGCCGCCGAAATATTGGGTCGATTCCGCGAACTTCCTTAGCGAAAAGAGCGTCAAGGTCATCGCCAACGTCAATATTGCCTCCTTTGACTTCTACGAAGGCGAGACTAAGCTTTTGACTGGCACGCCTGGCACTCAAGGTGTCGATATCGCTCTCAATAAACACACGCCCAGCGCCGAATATGCCTACAAAGTCGTTTGCAAGCTCGAAGGCTCATCCGAGGAATTCCCGTTAGCCGTGAATTCGATTCCGCTTTTTGATGGAGATTCTTTCGGCGCAGCCTACAACTACGATGGCGCGGACTTAGGCTTAACCTATACGGCCGCGAAGAGCAGCTTCAAAGTTTGGAGTCCGTTCTCGAGTAAAATAGTCCTTCGTGTTTACGATAACGGAACGCCTGTCGCCATCGATTCAACGAAAGGCAACGACGCTTACGTTGAGCATGAGATGACCAAAGGCGAGAAGGGCGTTTGGTCGGTTTCCGTCGATGGAGATTTGGCTGGCAAATACTACACCTATGTCGTCACCAATAAGACTTACGCTGCCCAAGAAATCGTCGATCCCTATGCCAAAGCGGTGGGCGTCGATGGAAAACGCGGCGAAATCCTTGATTTAGCGACGACCAATCCGACAGGTTGGGATAGCGTGACGGTTAATCCGTACGATCGAAAGCAATTGACTGTGTGGGAATGCCACATCGCCGATTTGACCTCGAGCAGCACTTGGGGTGGCACGGCGGCGAATGCCAAAAAGTACGCTGGTTTCCATGAAACCGGCACGACATACACCACCGGTTCGACGACCGTCAGTACGGGTTTCGATCACGTGAAGGAACTTGGCGTCAATGCTGTTCAGATCCTTCCGATGTTCGACCAAGACAACGATGAGATTAATCCGGCTTTTAACTGGGGCTATAACCCGCTTAACTACAACGCACCCGAAGGTGTTTATTCGTCCAATCCGTACGATGGCGCCACGAGAATCAAAGAACTCAAGGCTTTGATCGCCGACTACACAAAGGCTGGCATCAACATCATCATGGACGTCGTCTATAACCACGTCGCAGGAGCGACGAAGAGCAACTTTGATGTGCTTCTTCCTGGCTATTACTTCCGTTATACCAAAGCCGGCGTTCTCTCCAATGGCAGCGGATGCGGCAACGAAACGGCTTCGAATCACTATATGATGCGCAAGTTCATCGTCGATTCGGCCACTTACTGGGCGAAAGAATATAAGCTCGGCGGCTTCCGTTTCGACTTAATGGGCTTACATGATTTGACGACTATGAACGAAGTCGCTGCTAGCTGCAAGAAAGTCAATCCGAAGATTTGCATCTATGGCGAGCCGTGGCAAGGTGGCACTTCAACTTTGTCAGACAGCGAAACGGCAAAACAAGTCAACGGCAATAGCTACGTTGGCTATGGCCAGTTCAACGATGGCATGAGAGATGCCTTGATCAAAGGCGGCTTGAACTCCACGACCTCCCAAGGTTGGGTCACCAATATGGATATGGCTGACGAAGATGCCCTCAAAGTAGTGAAGGAAGGTCTCGCTGGCACGACGGATTCGGCGACTATCATCGCTGATCCGGATAAGACGACCAACTACGTGGCTTGCCACGATAACTACACCATCTTTGACCGCGTTGTGCTCGCCGTTTATGGCCGGTTAGGTTCCTGGACCAAGCCGATGTGCACATTGGCCAACTCCGTCGTCTTTACTTCGCAAGGCACGAGTTTCATGCTCTCGGGCGATGAATTCTGCCGCACCAAAGGCCAAAACGGCAACTCTTATAACGCCTCCTACAAAGTGAATGAACTCGATTACGCTCTCAAGGTTACTAATGCCGCCAGCTTCGCTCATTATCAGAAGCTCATCAACTTCAAGAAGAGCGTCGATGGCATGCATCTTGATAAGGCTGGCGCGGCGGGCTTATCCATCACGAGCAACGGCTCCAACGAGATCGTCTACGAAATCAAGGACACCACCAACAACAAGACCTACAAGATCGTGCATGTTAATGGCTATGGCACGCCGGCTGCCGTTGACTTCAGCGGCTACAGCAATGTCTACCTCGATACACTCGACAGCGGTGTCGCTCTTAGCGCCTCAACAGCAGTTAAGGCTTTCCAGACGATTATTGCCTCAAAATAGCACTCACTAAAGCCTTCTAGAGCCCACTTCGGTGGGCTTTCTTTTAGTGTTAACTCATTAATTAAGTGAGATATTGTGCCGATAGGTCCTAAATAAAGTAAAAGTTGTTAATTTAGTCTCGCGCGCCTTTACACGCGTGGGGAAAGCGGTTACAATAATTTGGTGTTGATCAAGAATTGCGTTAAGCAAAGGAACTAGTCGTTTGACGGTGCCCTTTCGCTTCACAAAATTGGAAAGGAGCGTAATTAATGATTAACAAGAGAAGATTACTCAATCTCACAATGATGGGATTGGCCGCAGTGGGTCTTTGCGCCTGCGGTGGAACCGGTGATGGCGGCGATACAAGTAAGCCCGAACTCACCGTTTGGTGCACGCTGCTCGACAACGATATCCAGGCCACAATCATCAAGAACTTCCAAGAGAAGTATCCGGATTATGCCAATTACAATATCCACGTCATCGGCAACATCGCCGAAAACGAGACACAAGGATCCCTCCATAAGGACACCAATGCCGCAGCCGATGTCATTTGCATGGTCGACGATAACATTCAGAAAGCCGTCGCGAGCAAGGAGCTCTTAGCCCTTGGCGCCGACGAAAAGGCCGCGATCACCACGACCGATGGCGAAGAAGCCGTCAATGCCGCTTCGATCGGTGGCACGCTCTATGGTTATCCGTACCGCGCCGATAACGCTCCGCTTCTCATCTATAACGACAAGAAGCTCACCGCTGACGATGTTTCGACTTTCGAAAAGCTCTTCGCCAAAGCCAAGAGTCTCAATTCCAAAGTCGCTTGCGACATTGGCAACGGCTGGTATAACCCGTTCATTCTTTGGATGGGCGGTGGAGATTTCACTCTTAATTCCGATATGCAAATCGCCGCTAACTTCGCTAACGTCAAAGGCTGCGCCACTTCGGCTCAGGCCATGTATGACTTCTATGGCAAATATCAGTCGGCTTGGAACATCACTTCGGATAACGCCATCATCGAAAATGGCTTATCCGATGGCTCGCTCGTCGCTGCCTTCTTCTGGAACGACCTTGCCGCCATCCGTGCCGCCTTGCCGTCAGAAAGCACTGTTAAAGTTGCTTCTTGGCCGACCTTCGATGTCGGTGGCACTCCGGTTAAATGCACTCACTTCAAAGGCTATAAGGACTATGTCATCAAGGCCGCGATTGACGAGGCCAAGATCCCTGTCGCCAAAGCCTTCTGCGCTTATGCCACGAGCGAAGAGGTCCAGAACCTCCGTTGCACCGACACTAAGTTGCAATATGGTCCGTCGAACATCAACTCCAAGGCCACCGAAGCCGCCAAGGCTCTCGAGTGGAGCTCGGTCATTATGGCCGACGATACCGCGAAGTTAACCCGCGCTCAGGCCCTTACGACCAACAGCGATTTCTGGGATCCGATGGGAGCCTTCGGTGGCTTAATCGGCAGCCAGAGCAACTGGGGTGAATTCGGCAGTGCGTCCCGCGCGATTCAAAACATCGTGAGCTCGAACGGCTGGAATTCCGTCACTTCGATCTAATCTTGCAATGTTACGGCCTAGGGGTCGCGATAGATCCCTAGGCCTCTTCTTAGGTTTTGGAGGCCATCATGGAACAAGAACAAAACGGTTCCGATTTGACTCCGGTAGCGGCAACGCCTGAAGGGACAGCCCCTTCATCCTTATCCGCCCCCGTCACAATCGAACCTTGGTATACGAGAATGGGATGGAGCATCGTGGAGTCTCTTCTGAAGCTCGGCGTGTTCCTTCTCGGAATCATTCTCGATGTCCTTAAGGCGATTATTTCAATCGTCGTGGGGATTTTCGTGGGGATTTATAAAGGGGCAATTGCCATTTATAAGTTCTTCCGTAAAGGCTATCGCATCTTCCGCGAAGTCGATTGGGCAGGCAAACTGTCCTTCCTCATCCAAGGCGCTGGCCCGATACATGATGGACAAATCGTCGATGGCATCATCTTCATGGCCATCGAGGCTCTCTTCATCCTCTTCCTTGTCACTGGTGGCATCGCCAGCATCGGCCGTCTCGGCAGTTTGGCCCCGCTTACTAAGAAAGACACTTCCGTCTATGTCCTTATTAGAGGCCTGGTTGCTCTCTTCGTCTGCGTGGCTTACTTAATCGTCTATATTTTGGGTATCAAACTCACCTATGACGATTACCAAATCGTCCATAACTACGATTTCCATCAGGCAAGAGCCGACCAATTGAATGTTTTAGGCAATCTCGATGAATATGAGATGATCGATTTTAAGAAAGACGGTTACCTAAAAATCCGCAAAATCATGCGGCACCATTATGGCTATAGCAAATTAAGCGCCCGCTACATTTCCTATGTGCCATTCAAACGCTTAGGAGTTCATAAAGAAAATCCGATTGCGGCGTGGTGGTGGAATTTAAAGAGCAAGATCCACGCCAAATACGTGATTTGGGTCACCAAGGTGAGAGCTGGCAAATGGGCCTCCGCTTGGGGACGTTTCCTTGATTGGGAAATCGTGAAGCCGGAATCCAAATACGGTTACGATGCCGTCGTTGGCGAAGTAACGAAAGAGTACAATGCCTTCCGTCATACTTATGACAAATATAACGATTATCTGGCGACTTCTCGTGACCTCCGCTCTGTTTGCGCTGTCTTAAGCAAGCCAGAGTTAATCCTCCGTTCGGTCTACGCCGAAGACGAAGTGAGCCGTTCAAACAACCTCACTCCGATCGACCATAGCGAAAAGGTCAAAGCCAAAGATATCGTTTCCCGTTTGGTCGGAACCTTCGAGATTCCCTTAGCGACCGCTCGCTTAGTAGCGCGTTTAGCCGCCAAAGGAATTCAAAAGGAAAAGGCTGGCAAAGGCGATGCCTTGGCCTTCCTTAATGACGCCCACGATCATTATCAAAAACAACTCGATGATTTCGTGGAAACCTATGGCACGAAAGAACTCGAAGCGGTGCATGGCTGCGAAAGCGCCTACCGCGATTACGTGCCGCTTCGTCCCTTCTATGATCAAGGCAAAGCCGCTTTCAAAGGCGCTCTTGTTAATGCCTATCATTTGACCGCTCATGACGCTGAGATGGTGTACCAAGACTACGCTTTAGCCATTAAACACACCGAAGACAGCGAGCATGAGACCCGCGAAGAATTGCTCTTACGGGCCGAACATTACCATCAGTTGGTGCTTCTCTATGAGAACGCTCCGCTTCATGGCGCACCCGTTCATTTCAAGAAAGAAATCAAGATGTTCGCGGATGAGCGTTTCGCCGTCTCGGTACTGGCTTTGCCAGTCCTCGGCGCCTTGCTTACCTGCGTTATTCCGTTGCTCTTCTCAATTATTATCGCCTTCACTAACTACGACCGAGATCATACCTCTGGCACCTTTACCTGGAGCTGGAGCGCCATCTCCCAATTCTTCGCCGGCAATGGTACGGGTTCGACAAGCATCGCCTCGGCCTTTGGCAAGATTCTCCTTTGGACTCTGATTTGGGCTTTCTTCGCAACCTTCACAAACTACATCTTCGGCATTGTCCTTGCCCTTCTCATTAATAAGAAGGACATCAAACTTAAGAAGATGTGGCGCACCCTCTTTGTCATCACGATCGCCATTCCGCAATTCATCACCCTTCTTACCATGAACTTGCTGTTAAGTAAGGATGGCCCGGTGAACGCTTGGCTCATGACACAAACTTGGTACACGTCTTCGACTGGTTTATCCCATACCTTAAGCTTAGGCAGCTTCGACTCTTCAGGAACCTGGAACGCCTGGGCTTTCCCGTTCATTTCCGGCACGGGCGCCGAGAATAGCGACACCATTTGGCCAAAGATGACGCTTATCTTGGTCAATATGTGGATCGGTATTCCGTACACCATGCTTTCGACTTCCGGCATTCTTATGAACATTCCGGAAGACCTCTACGAATCCAGCCGTATCGACGGCGCGGGTGCCTGGACGCAGTTCTGGAAGATCACGATGCCGTATGTCATCTTCGTCACTGGCCCATCATTGCTGACGACTTTCATCGGCAACATCAATAACTTCAACGTCATCTTCTTCTTGACGGGAGGCGGGCCGACGGTGGCAGGGCGACTTTCCAACGCTGGCGCGGGCAACACCGACTTGCTTATTACTTGGCTTTATAAATTAACGGTCAACAAGTACGACTACGCGACGGCCTCCGTCATCGGCATCGCCGTGTTCCTTGTCTGCTCGTTCTTCTCGTTAATTGTCTATGGACGTCTCGGTTCGACCCAGAATGAGGAGGAGTTCCAATAATGAGTGAGCAAGATGTGGCTCTCGTTCAAAGAGCCCCCGCGAAGAAACGCGGTTCGCAAAAGACAGGCCGTATCATCGGCGATGTCGTCGTTTATCTCATTTTGACGGTGATGGCTGTCATTTGGCTGCTTCCGATTGTTTGGCTCGTCATGCAAAGCTTCTCGGGCGAAGCCGGCACCAAGTCTTTGACTAAATTCATTCCGGGCGAGTGGAGCCTCAACAACTACATTTGGCTCTTCCAAAACAAGAGCAACGCGACCACTCATAGCGCTTATATTTTCTTCGGACGTATCGCGACGGCCAATGACCCCTCAGGCAAAGCTGCGGGAACCTTCATCCCAGGCGCTTTCATCTACACCTTCATCATCGCCATTCTCACGATGATCATCTCGACTTTGTTCACGCTCGCGACTTCCTTCGCCTTCTCCCGTCTTCGCTTCAAAGGCCGCACTGGCATGATGAAGACCATCCTTGTTCTCGGTATGTTCCCGGGCTTCCTTGGCTTAATCGTTCTCTATGCTGTCTTCAGGATGCTTGGGCTCGTTGGCAACAATAACTTCCGTATCGGACCGATGTGGGCCCTCGTCATTCTCTATTCCGGCGGCGCTGGCATGGGCTATTACATCAGCAAAGGCTTCTTCGATACGATTCCGAAAGCGGTCGATGAGGCCGCAATGGTCGATGGCGCCACGCGTTTCCAGATCTTCTACAAGATCACGCTCCCGCTTTCTAAGCCGATCGTCGTCTATACCGCTCTCACTTCCTTCATGGGTCCGTGGGCCGAATACATTACGGCCAGCTACATGTCGACGGGTGGCGCGCAAAACTACAACTATGGCGATCCGACGACCGTGGCTGTCTTGCTTAACTCCATGTTGGGCAACGGCGCTGGCACGACTAATAACCGTTCCACCTATTGGAAGCAATTCTGCGCTGGCGCGGTTATCGTCGCCATTCCAACCGCCTTGCTCTTCATCATCTTGCAAAAGAACTACGTCTCCGGCGTCACGGGTGGCGCTGTGAAAGGTTAATCGATTCGTTAAATTCAGGGGGCTCGCTACTAGAGGCAAGCCCCTTTGCCTTCTCTTGGGAAAACAATATGAAAAATCTCACCAAAATAACTTGTCTTGCCTTAGCCACCTTGACGATGGCGCTTTCAGGATGCGGCAATTCGAATTCGTCTTCTTCTTCCGTCGATGGCTATGATTTAAGCGGAGCCTCTAACGAAGGGGGCAGCGCTTTCTATGAGATTTTCGTGGGTTCCTATTGCGATTCCGATGGCGATGGTACAGGCGACCTGAATGGCATCGCCTCTAAATTAGATTATCTGGAGAGTCTTGGGATTTCTTACCTTTGGCTAACCCCTGTTCACCCTTCTCCAAGCTATCACAAATATGATGTTAAAGACTATTACGCGATCGATTCTTCCTTCGGCACCTTGGCCGATTTCTCCTCTTTGGTCACGAAAGCCAAAGAGCACCATATCGGAATTGTGATGGACATGGTCTTCAACCACGCGAGCAACCAATCGACCTGGTTTCAAGAGTGGCGCGATGACTTGAATGCCGGGAAGGCCGCTTCCTCCAGCCATAGTGGCGACTTCGTTTGGAGCCGCAGTTCCAAGGATGGCTATAGTCTCGACGTCGAAACGGGCGTGTATGTCGAAAGCCGCTTCAGCGAGCAGATGCCGGAATTCAATCTCGACAGCACTTCGGTGCGTAGCGAGATGGCGAACATCATGAAATTTTGGCTCGACAAAGGGGTCGCGGGCTTCCGTTATGACGCCTGCACCTATTATTACTATGGCGATGCGGTCAAGAATGTCGCTTTCATGAAATATCTTGTAAGCACCGTCCAAACCTATAAGCCCGGCTCCTATCAGGTGGGCGAGGCCTGGGTCAATAATCAGAGCGACATCAATACGTATTCAAGCAGTGGCATGCATTGCTTCAATTTCCCGACTTCCGAAGGCAACAAAACAGGATCGATTGGCTATCTTGAGGGGTTCACGGACGGACCGAAGAGATTCGGAGCCGCGCTCGTGAGCGCCCAAAGCGGCATCAAAGCGGCCGGCGGAATCGAGCCTGCTTATTTCGTTTCCAATCACGACCAAGATCGTTGGGGCAGTTATTTCTCGGGCCATAAGAAACCCGAGCTTGAAAGAAAACTAACCGTCAGCGCTTATCTTTTGACGCCTGGCACGCCGTTTATGTACTATGGCGAAGAGATTCAGATGCGGGGCATTCGAGGCAGCGAGCCGAGCGATGCCATGAGACGCCAAGCCATGGTCTGGGGCGGCGAGGAAAAGCTCTGCAAGCAGCCCGAAGGCTATACCTATACCAATCAGGTGACGGTTGGAGTCAAGGAAGCTCTTGCCGATGGCTGGAGCATGGTGAACCATTACCGCAAAGTCTTAAGCGTCCGCAACAAATACAATGGCCTTTTCCAAAAAGGGACCTATGAGGTCGCGGATTTAGGCTTAAGCACCGTCTGCGCCTTCAAGATCACCTATGAAAACGCGGCTTATTATCTGGTCCATAACACACTTGAGACAGCGATTACCGCTACCGTTTCCGCAAATACGATCCTGGCCGATATTAACACCAGCAAGACGGCTTCATCCTTAAGTGACGGCACCCTTACGTTGCAGCCGTTCTCGAGTGTTTTGCTTGCTTCGAAGTAACCCCATATTGGAGGCATGAAAAATGAAAAAATCTTATCCTTTATTAGTCTTGGTTCTCTCTGCGGTGACGCTAACTGGCTGTGGCAAAACCACATCCAAGAGTTCTAGCGGCAGCGCTTCGACTTCGACCAGTGCTTCTTCAGGCAATGCCTCAAGCGGCACGACTTCGGCCGGGGCCGACGAGACCTATGACGATGCCCTTTGGACGGGCAAAGTGAAGATTTATTATCACCGCGATGATGGCGCCTATGCCGATAAGCGTCTCTGGGTTTGGGCCCAGGGCGTTGGCGGCGACCAATTTGGTGAGACCACTTTCGATAACCAAGACACCGTCTCCAGCGACGAGTATGGCCTCTATAAGGTTTTCGATATGTCGGAAGCTCCTTGGAAAGGGAACGTCACGACTTATATTTCCTTTATCATTAAGACCGCTGGCACTTGGAAAGACCAGTCGGCCGATACGGAATGCCGTTTTGGCAAATACGTCAAACAAGCGGTGGATAACACCATCACCATTTACGCGAACGCGGCTGATGGCGGCATCATCGAGACTTACGCCAAGAAAGACGATGCGATGGGCGATAGAATCGCTTCGGTCGGCTTCACGGATTGGAAAACCCTTCATGTGACGGGCACGGGCAATCCGAAGGATAGCGCTGGTTCAGCCCGAAGCTCCGCCGATATCGGCAAGTGCGCCTCCTATAAGCTTTTCGCGCTTGACGCTTCCTATTACAAACTGACGACGGAAGAAAAAACCAAGCGTTTCGCTGACTATTTCGTGAAGGAAGGCACTCCGGATTCGAACGCCTTTGATATTACCTTCACGGAGGATATCGTCCCCAATAAGACCTATTACGTGCAGGCTTATTTCGCGCAGAACCCCGCCAAGGCTAAGAGCAAAGCCGCTTCCTATAGTGCCCTTTATGACACCGCGGCCTTCCAAAGCAATTACGTCTATTCTGGCAGCGATTTAGGCGCGACCGCGACCGATGACGAGACCATCTTCAAACTCTGGGCTCCGACCTCCTCTTATGTGCAAGTCAAAGTCTTCCTTGTCGGCACCCCGGGCGACCTCATGGATCCAGTCACATTAGCCCAAAACAACGGCCACACCTACGATATGACGTATGGCGAAAAAGGCGTTTGGACTTATGACCTCAAAGGGGACTACCTCGATAACGAATATCCTTATTTCTATACCTATGTCATCACCAATAGCTTAGGGACGAACGAAGTATGCGACCCTTACGCCAAAGCGACTGGCATCAATGGCCGCCGCGCGGCGATTCTCGATTGGAAGAACCTCGCTAATCCGACCTCTTTCGATTCGGTCGAAACCAATATCCCGGCCATCACTTCGCCGAACCAATTGAGCGTTTACGAAGTCCATGTCCGCGATTTGACCGCCGATAAGACCTGGGTCAGCAATAACAATAACCGCAATGGCACCTATGGAGCCTTTAGCGAAACCGGCACGAATTATACCTCAAATGGCGTGACGGTCAAGACAGGTCTCGACAATATCGCCGAAATGAAATACAACGCCGTTCAGCTTCTCCCGGTCTTTGACCAGGATAACGACGAGCGGTGGCTCGATGCGAGTGGCAAGATCACGAACCTCGGCAATGCCGAAACCGCCTCGGTGACGGCTCCTTCCTATAACTGGGGCTACAATCCGCTCAACTACAACGTGGTCGAAGGCGCCTATTCCGCGAACCCCTATAGCCCGACGAAGAGAGTCTACGAATTCAAGAATCTCGTGGGCAATTACGCGGCGAATGGCATGCGCGTCATCATGGACGTCGTCTATAACCACGTCTCGAGCGCCAACAATAGCGCCTTCCAGAAGATTCTTCCTTATTACTATTTCCGCACGAACTCCGAAGGCTTCTTCACCAATGGTTCGGGCGTAGGCAATGAAATCGCCTCGCAGCGGCCGATGGTTCGTAGCTTCATCGTCGATTCTCTTAAGTGGTGGGCCACGGAATACAAGATCAAAGGCTTTCGCTTCGACGTCATGGGCGTTCTTGATGTGGACACCATGAAAGCCGTTAGCCGCGCCATGTATGCGATCGATCCCTCAATCGCCCTCTATGGCGAAGGCTGGGTCGCTGATGGCTCCGTCGATATGGCGGATAGGACAAGCGACCGCGCCGTCGCAGCCGCTTGCTATACCAAACTTTATCCGGGTCAGACCGATTGCCCGATCGGCATCGGTTGCTTCAATAGCCCTGGCAAACAGGCCTTGAAGGGCGAAGAGCACTTAGGCTATGGCTTCATGAACAAAGGCAACGATTGGAACTCCTCTGACAAAGACGGGGTCACCTATATGCTTAATGGCCATATGAAGAGCGGTTCGCTCGATTATGCGAACCCGACTCAGACCGTTAACTACGCCTCTTGCCACGATAACTACACGAACTACGATCAGATGAACTACACCTTGTCTTATGGCGCCTCTTCCGCTCCGAACGCCGATAGCACCGAGGCCATGGAGGCTACGGTGGCGAGCTGCGCGGCCGTGATGTTCAGCGAAGGCATCGCCTTCACCCAAGGCGGCGAGGAGATTTTCCGCCGCAAAGTCATGACCTCTGACGATCCGTACTTCAACAAGGTCACCGATGGCGATTCCGTCAATCTCGCCGATGGTTCGAAGCTCATGCGCAACAGCTACATGTATGGCGATGCGGTCAACTCCTTCAAGTGGGACCGCAAAGTCACCTATAACTCTTACTTCGAGAAGTTCAAAGAAGCCTCCGTCGCTCGTAGCGAGCAGGTTTCGACGATTCTTGGACGTCACTATGACGCTACCTCGCAATGGGGCGCCCAAGGCGTCTCCGGCTGGAGCGATGCCATCGATCATGGTTGTGGCGTTGCTTATCAGATGCTCGATAATACCGCGCATTATGCTTATTCCTTCTTGATTGGCCGCGTCAATAGCAGCAATTACGCTTCGGCTGGCGGCTCAGTTCAGGTTGGAATGGGGGCTGGAACTTATAAGATCATCTATTCGAGCAGCTTATTAAGGTCTAACCAAACCAGTATCACGGTGGAAGACCAGGTCTGGAAGTTCACGGCTTACCAAAACGAATTCTTGGTCATCCAGAACTATTAATCGATTCTCTTAGTCAGAAAGCGACCTTCATCTCAATTAATAAAGAGAAGGTCGTTTTTTGATGTTTTTCGTGAGTGGTGACTAACTTTAATGTTCCCGTGATTGGCTCGTTTATGGCCTTTTTGATTAAAAGTAATTACTATGTTCTTTTAATACTTTACTTAGTAAATAAAGGTGGTATTGTAAGCGGTGTCAAGCGTGCCCTTTTTGCACATTGATTTATCAAAATGAACAAGAGAAACGCAATCTTTATGGCCGTTGGAACGCTTGCTATTGGCAGCGCGGCTTTAATCACTGGCTTCTCTCTTGCTCCTAGCAAAGAACCGATCAAAGCTGATGCCACGACGAGCGATCACGTTCGTGTTTATGTTTATTTGGATAACGGTTGGACCGACTGGTCTGGTTTAACTTTCTACATCCATTATTGGGGTGGTGCCGAAGGTTCAACTTGGGCATCCTGCCCATCCATGACTAAAGTTGTTTCGGATTATTATCAGGGGCTTTGGTATTACGACCTTCCGGCCGATACGACAACCGTTCTCTTTAAAACCGCGGCTGGAAACGTTGATAATTGGCGGGAAACCGAAGATTTGAGTCTAACTGCTTTTAATCCAAGTCAATACGTTTTCTATGTCAAAGAAGCGGTAAGCAGCAACAACAAACGGTGGTGGGACAAAGTCACGACTGCCGGCATGAATAGTGGCCAATTGGCCGCCATTCTTGCGACCATCCACACCTGCGACGCTGATACTGGATACGGCTATAATGCTTGGCCTCAGCTCAATTCGTTGTTTGTTACGCCGTCTACGGGCCGCGATGATTCGACTTCTTTAACTAACTGGAATGGCCAAACTTCTACTATTGGCGCGACTATTTATCAGATTCAGGCCTCCTACAATGCCGCTCATCCGAGCGGTGCTTATACGCTCTCGGGCGAGAACAAGACCGTTGAAGATGTTTCAGCAGTGGCGGCCGTTGGAGCCTTAGGCGTCATCGGAGTCGGTGGTTACTTCTTGCTTAAGAAAAAGAAGATTGCCTAATTCTAATTGATCTTGAATAGCCCACTTCGGTGGGCTTTTCTATTAGATAAGGGGGATTTGCAGGGATTTTAAAAGGCAAACTCCTTTTAGGTGCAAGAAAGCGACTTCCTCTATATAATAGAGCGGCGATGGAACTTAGCATTGTTATCCCCGTTAAAAACCAATCCGAGAAACTCCTCCGCCACCTGAAGGAAGAGCTTTTCCCATATTTAGATCAGCAAGGTCTCTCGTATGAAGTTGTCATTTGCAGCGATGCCTCGAACCCCGAGAATCAGAAAATGCTCGTGGACGCGATGGCCTATTTGCCAAGCAATGTCCGGCTTCTTCCTTACGAAGAAACCAAAGGCAAGGGGCACGCGGTGAAGAAAGGTTTGCTCCTGGCGCAAGGGGACTATAGCCTCTTCCTCGACGCGGACTTTGCAACGGATCTAAAAGCCTTTGACCTCATTAAACCTGAGCTCAAGAATTACGATGCCTTCATTGGCAGCCGTAACGCCAAGGGAGCCAAAATCCTCACAAAGCAAGGCTTTGTTCGTCGGATTCTCCATTGGGGTGCTAGAACCTTAATCCGGATGAAATTCGGCCTCAAGGTACATGACACGCAGTGTGGCTACAAGCTCTTCCGGAGCGATGTCGCTAAACTCATGGCCAAACACCAAACCATCGATGGTTTTGCCTTCGATGCCGAGTACTGCTATTTCTTGAAGCTCAATGGTTTTAAAGTCAAAGAGACTCCGGTCTATTGGAGCGACGATCCGGACAGTACGGTCAAGAAGCCTTTGAAGACCAGCATGAATTTCTACAAAGATCTCCGTCTCATCAAAAAGCGGAAGAAATCTTATATCCTCACTGAGAATGAGAAGAAGGAGTTAGCCAATGTTAATCGATAGATGCATTATTGAAGTTAGAAGCGGAAAGGGTGGCGATGGCGCCATCTCTTTCTTGCACGATAAGAGTACGGCTTTCGGCGGACCGGATGGCGGCAATGGTGGCCGCGGTGGCTCCGTTATTTTGGTCGCCCGCAAAAATGTTAATACCCTTTATAATTTCCGTCACTCGAGAATGATTGCCGCCAACGATGGCGAAAAAGGCTATGGCAAGATGATGTATGGCCATAACGCTCCCGATGTCATGGTCGAGGTTCCTGTCGGAACGGTCGTCTCTGATGAAAAAACTAAGCAAATCCTCGCTGATTTAAAAGAAGAAGGTCAGACAATCACTGTCGCCGTGGGCGGCAAGGGCGGCCGTGGCAACGCTTCTTATAAGTCGAGCCGGATGCGCGCTCCCCGTATCGCCGAAAATGGCGAACCTGGTGAAAGAAAACGCCTTGTTCTCGAACTTAAGATGCTGGCGGATGCTGGTCTTATCGGTTTCCCGTCGGTTGGCAAGAGCACTTTCCTTAACGTCACGACTCGGGCTAACGCTCAGACCGCGGAATGGGATTTCACGACTATCGAGCCGAACCTTGGCGTCTGCTTCTTAAAAGACGGCACCTCGTTTGTCCTCGCGGATATGCCAGGGCTTATCGCTGGCGCCCATGAAGGCAAAGGCTTAGGAATTCAATTCCTTCGTCACATCGAACGTTGCCGCGTTTTGATTCACCTCGTGGCCATGGATGGAAGACGTGATCCTTATGAATGCTACAAGATTATCAACGAAGAGCTAAAAGACTACGATGCCGCCCTTGAAAAGAGGCCGCAGATCGTCGTCGCTTCGATGATGGATGCCGAAGGCGCCGAGGAAAGACGCAAAGCCTTCGAGAAAAAAGCCAAGATTAAGACGATGCCCCTTTGCTCTTTGACGCACGAGGGTGTCGATGCCATTCTCACCAAAGCCGCCGAACTCATCAAAGTCACGCCGGAGTTCCCGCTTAAGGGACTCGAGACGGGTGGCATGAAGGTTTACGATGGCCACACCCACAAAGGACCGCTTTTCCATATCGAAAAAGTCAAAGAAGGCTATTTCCGCGTGGTGGGCGAAGAAGTCGAATACATGCAAAAGACCACGAACCTCAAAAACGACGAAGGCGTGGCTCGTTTCATTCACTATTTGGATAAAATCGGCGTCGAAGAAGCCCTTCATAAAGCGGGCGCCACCGAGGGCGATACGGTCCTCGTCGGCGATTTCGAATTCGAATATTCCGAATAATCTAAGCGGAGCGATTAGGGTAGGTTATAATGTCACTAATGGAAGCGAATAAAAAGGAGGAAGGCATTGCGGCTCTTGTTGCGGCGGTAGCGGTGCTTCTTCTAGCTTTATTAGGCTTTCTTCTCTACAGGTAATTAGAACATGATTTACGGACTTAAAGGAACGCTTGTCGAAGCGCTTAAGGCTTCTATTGTCTTAGACGTTCACGACGTCCAATACGAACTCCTCGTTTCTCGACCTGACGAATGGAAAATCGGTCAGGAATATTCCGTTTTTTCATACGAGGTATTTGGCGAAGACGATCATTATCTGGTTGGCTTTAGCAATAAGCTGGAACGGCAGGCTTTCATGTCCCTCATTCAGGTGAAGGGCATCGGACCGAAGACTGCTCTTAATGCCTTAAAAGCCACGACCCCGGATGAGCTTTATAAAGCCATTGCCGCCAACAATACCGCTTATCTTAAAAAGTTACCTGGCATCGGACCCAAAGCCGCTGCCCAGATCATTCTTGACCTTAAAGGCCAACTCGCTCAGACCGACGAAAAAGGCAATCCGACCCAATTCGACGAAGTCAGACAAGCCCTTAAGCAGCTCGGTTTCAAAGTCAAAGATATCGACGATGCCCTTTCAAAGATTAACGAGCCCAATCTTACCAACGAAGACGTTTTGCGTTTAGCCCTTAGGCAATTACGGAAGGAAGGACGATGAGCCGCCTCTTAGACGCCCACAAAGAAGACGAAGACGCCAAAAGCGAGCTTTCGTTACGCCCTCAGACCTTAGCCGAATATGTTGGCCAAGATGAGCTCAAACGGAATTTGAAAGTTTTCATTACCGCCGCGAAAAAGCGTGGCGAAAGTCTAGACCATGTCTTGCTTTACGGACCTCCGGGCTTAGGCAAAACCACGATGGCGTATGTCATCGCTAACGAGATGGGTGCCTCCATCAAAACGATCAATGGTCCTTCGATTGAGAAAGCCGGCGATTTAGCCGCCATTCTTTCGGAGATTGAGCCAGGTGATGTTCTCTTCATTGATGAGATTCATCGTCTGCCTCGCGTCGTTGAAGAAGTTCTCTATGGAGCGATGGAAGATTTCAAGCTTTCCATTCTCATTAACCGCGATGGCAATTCGAAGCCGCTCACGATGCCGCTTCCGCCTTTCACTTTGGTGGGCGCGACGACAAGGGCTGGCGATCTTTCGGGACCCCTTCGGGCCCGCTTTGGAATAAGCGCCAAAATCGACTTCTACTGCGAAAAGGATATTGCAGAGATTATCAAGCGCACCTCGAAGGTTTTCGGAATGCCGATTGATGATAAAGCAGTGGCCCTTTTAGCCACCCGTAGCCGCGGCACTCCGCGTATTGCGAACCGTCTTTATAAACGGGTTCGCGACTTCGCCGAATACGAAGGCAAAATCGTCATTGACACCGAGCTAACTTTGAAGGCTCTCGAAGCCCTCAAAATCGATGATCTTGGGCTTGATGATGTCGACAAGAAATACCTTACGGCCATCATCGACCGCTTCCATGGCGGACCGGTTGGCCTGGAGACAATTGCCTCCTCCATCGGGGAGGAAATCACGAACCTCGAAGACGTTTATGAGCCTTATTTGCTCATGATCGGAATGATCAATCGGACACCCCGCGGAAGGGTCGCAACCGAAAAGGCCTACGTGCATCTAAAGAAACCTCATCAAGGCTCACTCTTCTAAAGGGGAAGAGAAATAACTTGTTAATCCGCGCGCGAGTGCGCTATGCTTATACACGCGAACCGCGCGCTTTCTTTTGCGCGATATCGGAGGTTAATTATGCGTCGTAAAATCGGATACATTCTCTTAGCTGGCAGTTTGCTTCTTGGAGCCGCGTGCACGATCGGACCGACTTTGGTCAAGATGGACACCGACGTTTCCTTATCAAGCGGCCGTGACATGGTCTTCAAGATTTCCAACAAAGGCACCTCATATACTGGCGTTGATCCGAAGAACTATATTGCCGATGATGGCACGACTATTAATGCTGTCGCCAAAGAATTCGAATCCCGTCTTTCGACCTGGGGCACCAATGCCACGGTCACCAAAGAAGGCGTCGATACCCTCCGTGTTTCCTTCCGCGCTCAGCAAAATGACGCGACTGAATATAGCTATCTAGAAAAATACCTCCCGTTCAGCGGTGGCAAGCTTTCTGTCGACGCTTCCATCACGACGGGCAAGGATTACGCTTCTCTGCCAGGCTGGAGCACTCTCTTCGATAATCAGACCGCTCGTATTGAGTACATCACGACCAGCACTGGCAAACTTCCAGTCGTCGTCATGCCGATCAATACCGACAGCAAAGCCGCCGGCAAAGATGGCGATTTCGCGAAACTTCTCACTTATTGCAAGGATAATAGCACCGAGGCCGACGAAAAAACCTCGACCCAAGCTTCGTATTGCCTTGTGACCTTCTGGGCCAATAAGCAATCGGGCGACTCTTATGCGACCGCGACGGCGACCGGCACCGATGCCGATAGCAACGTCACTTCGCGTCTCTTCTTCGCCGAACGTCAGGATTATGCCTGGTACGATGGCGATACGACGACCGAAGACGATAACTACAAAGAAGTCCAGCTCATCCCGAGCTCGGCCGCTTTGCAGACTGGCACCTATAACAAAGACAAGGCTGGCAGCGCCGCTAAGGCCGCTAAGCTTTATGTCTCGATGCTTAACGCTAAGAGTTATGAAAACATCGGACCGGATGGCTGCGATGTGACCTTCGCCTTCGAAGCGACTGTCGCTCCGAGCGCCGAATCGATGATCACTTATACCGATTGGGGTCTTACCCCGTATTGGGGAGCCACCCTCATTTCCAGCCTTATCGCTTTTGCGATTGGCTGCCTCATGCTCGTTCTCTTCTATGGCCTAGGCTCTTTAGCGATCATCTCCAATGTCGCCCTGTCCATTCTTGCCTCGCTTATTCTCTTTAGTTACTTCAACGTCCAGTTTGGCGTCGGAGCAATCGTGGGTCTCGTCTTGGTCGCTCTCGAAGCGGCTTTCGGCGGTTCCTATTATTTCAGCAAAATCAAAGAGCAGTTATATCTTGGCCGTTCGCTTAAGAAAGCCCACCAAGAAGGCGTCAAGAGGGCCTTATGGCCGACCATCGACGCTGGCTTAATCGGCATTATCTTAGGTTTATGCGTTTATAGCTTTGTCCCCGATGTGGTGGGCAAAGTCGGCTTGATGCTCGTCTTCGGTTCCTTCTTCGCTGCCGTCTTCAACCTCCTCTTGCTCCGTCTTGAAGGCTGGTTCTTAGCCAATGACGACACCGTCGAAGGCCAGATTGCCAAAGTCTATAACGTTGACATCAGCAAGATTCCTAACGCGATGAAAGAAGAAAAGCCGACCTATTTTGGTCCGTTTGCCGAAAAGAATTTCCAGAAACCAGCCAAATGGGTTTCTATCGTGATGGGCGTTTTGGCCCTTGCTTCAATCGTTGGCATCGGCGTCTTCTCGACCGTGACTGGCAACGCCTATAACGTCGCAAACTCTTCGAGTGACACAACCGAAATCTACATTGAATACCGTCTCCCGAAAGACATCAGCGACCCCTCTGTCAACAAATTGCAATCGGTCGATGATCTCGAAACGAACATCCTTTACAAGGTCGAACTCGATGGCAAAGCTTTCACGAGCGCTTCCTTCGCCGATGTCCAAATGGTCAATAAGTCGGTTGATGGCCAGACCGTTTACACCATTCACAATTCGACCGACGAAAGCGATCAGACCGTTACTTACTTCGTCGTCAAGATGGCGAATTACTTCGATGCCAAGAAGTCTTATGCCTTGACCTTCAATGGCAAAACATATACGACTCTTGAAACTGCGATGATCGAAGCCGTTGAGACTTATGTCGGCAACGAACACGCGACGACGAGCGTTAAGAACGTCGTTGGCGTGGCGGGCACTCCGAGCATGGCTAGCTTATGGCTTGGCCTTGGCGTGGGTTTACTCGCTGACCTCGTTTACATGATTCTCCGTTATCGTCCGTCCCGTGGCTTAGCCGCTGGCTTATTGTCCTTTGGCAGCTCGTTACTTGTCTGTGGTTTCTTCGCCCTCACTCGCTTGGCGGTCACTCCGCTTGTGAGCGCTGGCGCGATTGCCGCCGGCTTCCTCACTCTTCTCTATTCGCTGTATATCCTCGCGAAAGAAAAAGAGATCTATAAGGAATCCCGTGAGCGCGATAAGGATAATCTCGCCTTCCACACGCAATGCCTCTTGGATGCCTCCAAACAAGGCGCTGGCGACCTTGTCGTCATGCTCTTGCTCTCGGCCTTCATCGCCGTCTTCTACTATGGCTTCGCCCCGAAAGCCTGGGATACGATCTTCCTTGGCGTGCTCGTTGGCATCGTCGTCGTGGCCATCGTCTTACTTATCTTGCTCGAACCGTTATCGGTGATGTTCGCGAAGTTCTTCACTCGTTTCCATTTCAATTTCCATATCTTCAAGAAAAAGAATACCCCGGACAACACCAAGAAGAAATCGGCCGAACCCGAAGAAGCCGTCTTCATCGGAATTAACGACTGATGACATCTTTTCTCGACCGTCTCTTAGGCTATTACAACCTAAGCCAAGAAGATTACCAGCGCCTCATCGAGGCGCCTTCTTTGGCTAAGCTCCCTCTTATTAAAGAGGATAAGAACGTTCAAAAGGCAATCGCTCGGCTCACGGAAGCTAAGGAAAAACGAGAGCCCGTTCTCATCTATGGCGACTATGACGTCGATGGGATCACGAGCGCTTCGATTCTTTTCCGTTCCTTCCATGACTTCGGTTTGAACGTGGCCGCCTATTTGCCTTCGCGTTACCTTGATGGCTATGGCATCACGGCGAAAAACATCGAACGCATTGCCGCGCGAGGCTATAAGCTCATCGTCACCTGCGATAATGGCGTGACGGCCCACGAGGCTCTTTTGAAAGCCAAAGAAAAAGGCCTCTCTACCATCGTTCTCGACCATCACGAATTCGATGAGACGGAACCTGAATGCGATATCCTCGTTCATGCGGATAGATTAGGCCTCAAAGACTATATTTCCGCTGGTTTATTAAGCTATCTTTTCTCGACAGCCTTATTAGGAGAAAGCAGCGATTATCTCTTAACTTTAGGCGCGATGAGCACCCTCAGTGACGCCATGCCTCTAATGGGTATCAACCGCGAAGCCGTGAGGTTGGGCTTAGAACGGCTGAACAAAGAAAAATATCCGCCTCTATATTTGCTCTCGCCCCATAACCGTTATGACGCCAGGACCTTGCAGATGGAAGTGATCCCGAAAATCAATGCGGTGGGACGCCTTCTCCAAGGGACGGAAATCAATAAGCTTCTGACCTATTTCGCCTTCCCTGAAAAAGCGGATCTTGATTACCTTTCGGGCTGGCTTAACGAAGTGAATTCCAAACGGAAGGAACTGACGAGAGCCGCTGAAGCCTCTCTTTCATTTGACCCCAACGAAGAGGCGATCGTGGTCAAAACCGACACGCCCGAGGGCTTAAATGGTCTTTTGGCATCAAGGCTGCTAGAGGAATATGGGAAGCCCGTCTGCGTTTTCTCCTCGACTCCCAAAGAACCGGGTTTGCTCGTTGGCAGCATCCGGAGCGAAGAAGGCTTCAACGTCTTAAAGGCTCTTGAAGCCACGAAAGCCCCGCTTATCAGCAAAGGCGGTCACGCCTTCGCCGGCGGCGTCGCCATCCGCGAAGAGGATTTCGACCTTTTCAAAAAGGATTTCCTCTATAGTGCCCTTAAGCATAAAATCGAACGCAAAGAAGTGACATATTTGCCCCTCGTCAAAGAAGAATGCACGATGGAAAACTATCGTCTTATCGAAGCTTTAGGTCCGTTTGGCAATGGCCATGAAGCTCCGAAGTTCAAGCTCGACAATCTTGATCCGACGACCTTTTCTTACCTCAAAGATGGCAAGTATCTCGCGACTCCTATAACCAAGGAAGCCCGTCTCTTCTCCTTCTCCATCTCGTCCTCATCATTTGCGGCGCCTGACCCCGTCTCCTTAGCGGTGTCTTTCGCCCTTCATGAATGGAATGGCCGCGAGTCACTGGATCTCATCGCTGAGCAAATCTAAAAAACATACTAGACATTGTCGAAGAAAACATAAAATTATTATACATTGTCTAAAACAATTCCCTTTCTTCTACGAAGAAGGGGCTTTTTCTTGCTTCGTAGTATATAATAACTACGAAATGTCAGACCTTGATAAACCAGTAACAAAAGTCGGAGCCGCAAAACCTCAGGAAGCACCGAAGCCTTTGCTTCCTAATGGTGGCTACCCCATGCACACCTACCAAGATGTGCGGGATCTTTATTGCACCTACATCAAAGACCCATCTGAACGGAAGATGATCGATGAGGCTTATGAATTAGCGAACCAAAAACACGCCGGCGTCACCAGAAAATCTGGCGAGCCTTACATTCAGCACCCGATCGAGGTGGCCTATATTCTGTGCCAACTTCAAAGCGGGCCGGATACCATCGCTGCGGGCTTTTTGCATGATACGGTGGAAGACACCGACGAAACGATCGACGATATCCGCAAACGTTTCGGCGAAGACGTCGCCATCATCGTCGATTCTTTGACAAAGATTCAACGCATGAAGCTCTCGCATCGGACCGAAAAGGATTTCGAAGCGGAAGACCATCGCAAGATTTTCTTAGGCATGGCCAAGGACGTCCGTGTCATTCTCGTGAAATTGGCCGACCGTCTCCATAATATGCGGACTCTCGATGCCTTAAAGCCAGAACGGCAACACGCTCTCGCTCAAGAGACCCTCGACGTTTTCACGCCGATTGCCCACCGACTTGGCATTTACACCATCCAGTCCGAGCTCGAAGACCTCTCTTTGAAATACCTTGAGCCTGGGAAATATAACGAGATTCTCGATTTATTGAACGAACGGGAAAAGAACCGCCAAGAGTCTCTCGAAGCTTTGAAAAAGCGTATCGCCGATATCCTTTACGAACACAAGATCAAGTTCCGCATGGAGTCGCGTGTCAAATCCATCTATTCCATTTATCGCAAGATGTTCCAGAAGGGTTATAACTTCGACGAAATCTACGATGTTTTGGCCGTCCGTATCATCACGGAGACCGAAATGAACTGCTACGAGATCCTCGGAATCATCCACGCGACCTATAAGCCGATTCCCGGCCGTTTCAAAGACTATATCGCCATGCCGAAACCGAACATGTATCAATCGCTTCATACGACGATTATCTCAGGCGATGGCAACATCTACGAAGTCCAAATCCGAACCGAGGATATGGATCAGATTGCTGAGACCGGCGTCGCCGCCCATTGGCGTTACAAGGAAGGCGAGCACTATAACGCTAAAGAAGAGCAGCGGGACATCGAGGAAAAGCTCCATTGGTTCCGCGATTTCGTCTCTCTTTCTGGCGAACAAAGCGAGGACGCCAAGGATTACATGGCCGCCCTTTCGAACGATATCTTCAACGCCAACGTCTACGTCTTCACGCCCCTTGGCAAGGTCGTCGATTTGCCTCAAGGCGCGACCCCGCTCGATTTTGCTTACAAGATTCACACGAAGGTCGGCGATAGCGCCGTCGGGGCGACCGTCAACGGCATCAACGTGCCGCTGAACACGACTTTAAAAACCGGCGATGTCTGCGAAATTCGCACCTCGAAGAACGCGGCTGGACCGAACGAAGGCTGGCTTGATATCTGCAAGACCGCCTCGGCCAAGGCCCACATTAAGAAAGCTCTGAATGCCAAAGCCGCGGAGTTCATGGCCGAAGAAAACATCCGCAAAGGCAAAGAATCATGCTTAGAAAGCTTCCATAACCAAGGCGTCGAAGAAGAGGAAATGGAAAAACTCCTGAACCAAGACAAGGTTTTCGATGAGTTCCATGTCCATTCGCTCGACGAACTCTACACGGCCGTTTCGAATAAGAATCCCGCGCCATTAGCCCTTATTCAGTTCTTAAACGTTCGCAAAAAGCCCGTGGAGCCGAAGATCGACCATCATAACTCCGCTCTCGATGACCATAACCCCGTGACGGTGGAAGGCGCGACCAATATCGCGGTGACCCTCGCCAAATGCTGCTCGCCTGTCCCAGGCGATGATATCGTCGGGTACATCACGCGCGGCAAAGGCATCACGGTGCATCGGGTCAATTGCCCTAACGTCGCTAACGAAGCCAAACGCCTCATCCCTGTCAAATGGAAAGAGGACCTTGGCATCTCGACTTATCCGGTGGATCTAAGCATTTACGCGAACGACCGTCCTGGACTTGTCGCTGATATCTTGGCGCTTCTCTCGAGCAAAGGAGCTTCAGTCAATGACTTGCGGGCTCACATCATCGTCGCCACGATGAACAGCGTCGTGAATCTCACGATCTACGTGCCCGATAGCAAGACGCTAGACGACGATACCCAAGCGCTTCTCGGCGTGAAGGGCGTCTACGAAGTGAATCGAGTTAACCATTAATTGCGAAAGGAATTAACAATGGATTACGCACCAGTAAAAGGAACCCACGATGTCGTGGGCCAAGAAGCGGTTGAGCAGCGCTACATTGAAGCCGTTCTAGCCGCCGCAGCCGAACTTTATGGCTACAAGGAAATCATTCCGCCTGTCATGGAATACACGGAAGTCTTTAGCCGTGGCACCGGAGGCAGCAGCGACATTGTCCGCAAGGAAATGTATACCTTCAACGATAAAGCCGAGCGGAGCGTCACTTTGCGCCCTGAATTCACGGCCGGCGTCGCTCGCGCCATCGTGACGGGAAAGCTCTATGCCACGATGGATGCCCCGATTAAGCTTTATTACCATGGGCCGGCTTTCCGCTATGAAAGACCGCAGCTTGGACGCTACCGTCAATTCAATCAGTTCGGCCTCGAATGCTTGGGTCTTGATAGCCCGTATTGCGATGCCGAATGCATTCTTCTCGCCATGCAGGCTTTCTCGATGCTCGGATTTAAGAATCTCCATCTGAAAGTGAATACCATTGGCGATGAGGAGACCCGTAAGAACTATAGAGCCGCTTTAAAAGAGTATTTCGCTGGCCACATCGATGAAATGTGCGGCGATTGCCATGAGCGTCTCGAGCTCAATCCGATGAGAATCCTCGACTGCAAAGTCGAAGCCGATCAGAAGATTGCCGCCGGCGCCCCGAAAATCGAGAAATACCTTAGCAAAGCGAGCGAGGAGCGTTATTACAAGACGCTCTCGATCCTCAATGACTTTGGCCTTGAATATGAGAAGGACGATGAACTCGTCCGCGGTCTTGATTACTATAGCGAAGTGGTCTTTGAAATCCACGCGACCAGCCCCTCGGGCACCAACTATGGCGCCTTATGCGGAGGCGGTCACTATGGCGGACTCATCGAACAATTCGGCGGTCCAGTCATGGCCGGTGTTGGCTTTGGAATGGGCGTCGAGCGCATTCAATCCGTCATGACAGAAGAAGGCTTATTGAAAGACCTTGAAAGCGGCCTTGACGTCTATGTGATGCCGGTTGGCGAAGAAGCCTTGCAGGATTCCTTCCAATTGACCGAACAAGTACGGCTTCTTGGCTATAGCGCCGAGAACCCTCTCGAAGCGCTCAAGATGGGCTCGATGTTCAAGAAAGCCGAGAAGCGGAACGCCAAGTTCGCTTTGATCCTTGGAACCGACGAAGTCCAAAAGGGCATCGCTCAGCTCAAGAATCTCAAGACGAAAGAGCAAAAAGAGATTACACTATCGTCTCTCGAGGAAGAACTCGACAAAGCCTTTGATGAGGCTGGCTATAACGAAGAACATCACGATTAAGGAAATTCCCAAAGGAGCCACATTGATATGGAAAGAACAGATTACGATGGCGAGTTACGTCTAAAAGACGTAGGCAAGAAAGTCACGCTCGTCGGCTGGGTGGCGGCTCGCCGCAACCTTGGCGCGATCGAATTCATCGATTTGCGCGATAAGACGGGCATTGTCCAATTGACCGTCCCTGAGAACGTGAAGATCCCGGATGTCCGGAACGAATACGTGGTCCAAGTCAAAGGAACCGTGGGCAAGAAACTCACTCCGAACCCGAAACTTAAGACAGGCGAAATCGAAGTCGTGGTGGAGACTTTAACCGTTATCACCAAGGCGGAGACGACTCCTTTCATCATCGCTGATCAAACGGATGCCCTTGAAGACACCCGTCTCCAATATCGTTATCTCGATTTGCGTCGTCCCGTTCTCCAAGAGCGCTTAAGAACCCGCGCCAAGATCGTCAAGATCGCGCACGAATTCCTTGATCAGCGCGGCTTCCTTGAAGTGGAGACCCCGATGCTTAACCTCGCGACGCCAGAGGGCGCCCGCGATTATCTCGTCCCTTCGCGTCTACACCATGGCGCTTTCTATGCTTTGCCGCAGTCGCCTCAGCTTTTCAAACAATTGCTTATGATCGGCGGCGTGGAACGCTATTACCAAATCGCCCGTTGCTTCCGCGACGAGGATTTGCGCGCTGACCGTCAGCCGGAATTCACCCAGATCGATATCGAGACTTCCTTCCTCGACCAAGACCAAATTCTTTCGATGCAGGAAGAACTTATTGCTAAGTGGTACAAAGAAATCGTCGGCTACGAAGTCAAACTGCCGTTACGCCGCATCAACTATTGGGACGCCATGGATATTTATGGTTCTGATAAGCCCGATACCCGCTACGATTTGAAGTTGGTCGATGTGACGGAAATCATGAAGAAGACCGCCTTTAAAGGCTTTGAAGCGTCGAACTATGTCAAAGGCATCGTGATTCCTGGCTATGCCGAGAAAACGACCCGTAAAGAGCTAGATGCGCTTCAACTCACGGCTCCGAAGTTCAACCTCAAAGGCTATTTATCCCTTAAAATGGAAAACGGGGCCCTTACGGGCTCGTTCGCCAAGTTCCTTGATGAGAATGCATCCGCTGCCTTAATCAAGGCCGTAGGGCTGCAAAACGGCGACCTCTTCCTCTTTGCGGGAAGCGCGTATCGTCGTGACGTCGACTTTGGCTTAGGCGCCATTCGTACGCAATATGCGCGCGAAATGGGCTTAATTAAGCCAGGCACTTATGATATTCTCTGGGTCGTGAACTTCCCGATGTTCGATAAAATCGAGGGAACCGAGAATCAATACACGGCTGAGCACCATCCGTTCACCCGTCCGCGCGACGAAGACTTGCCGCTCCTTGATAAGGATCCGGAACAAGTCTTGGCCTACGCTTACGACATCATAATGAACGGTTATGAGGCTGGCGGTGGCACGCTTCGTATTTACGACCATGACACCCAGTGGAAGATCTTCCGTCTTCTTGGCTTAAGCGAAGAAGATGTCGCTCGCAAGTTCGGCTGGTTCATCGATGCCTTCAAGTATGGCGTTCCGCCTCATGGCGGTTTAGCCTATGGTCTCGACCGCTTAACGATGATTCTCACCGGTACCGATAACATTCGCGACGTTGAAGCCTTCCCGAAGAACCTGCAGGCGGTGGACCCGATGTCCCACGCCCCAAGCTTCCCGAGCCAAGAGGCTCTAGATACGCTTGGTATCGAAGTGAAGAAAGAAGACTAACTACTATAATTATAGTAGGAACTACTAATTGGGTACTAATTGTCTACTAGGAGGACAAATTGAAAATGGAAGCAGAAAAACCCTTTGCCGAAATCGATGACTTAGCAGTAAGCGCCATCCGCAGCCTCGTCATCGATGAGATCAACACCGCCAAGAGCGGTCACCCTGGCATGGCCCTTGATATCGCGCCAGCCTTATACGTTCTCTATCGCAATCATCTCGTGAGCGATCCAGCCCATCCGACTTGGATCAACCGCGACCGTTTCGTTCTTAGCTCTGGCCATAACAGCGCGCTTCTCTACGCGATGATCCATTTGGCTGGCTATGGTTTAACGATTGATGATCTTGAAAAGTTCCGTCAGCTCGACTCTTTGACCCCAGGCCATCCGGAATATGGCCATACGTTAGGCGTCGATGCGACCGCCGGCCCGCTTGGCCAAGGAATTTCCCAAGCCGTCGGTATGGCAATGGCCGAACGCGCCGTCCAAGCTTCTTATCGCGGCGACGAAGCCATCATGAGCCATTTCACCTATTGCCTTTGCGGCGATGGCTGCCTTGAAGAAGGCCTTTCCCAAGAAGCCATCTCGCTCGCTGGCCTCCACAAGCTCGACAAACTCGTCCTTATCTATGATGAGAACGGCTCGACCCTTGATGGTCCGACCTCAAATTCGCTCGTCGAAAACGAAAAGATGAGATTTGAAGCCTCCAATTGGCGCGTCCTTGAAGTGGCAGACGGCAATGACCTCAATGCCCTCGACGGGGCTTTGAAAGAAGCCCGCGTCCGCATGGGCAAGCCGACTTTGATCATCGTCCATACCGTCATTGGTTATGGCACCTCGCTCGCTGGCAATCATAAATGCCATGGCAGTCCTTTAGGGCTCGATGAAGGCGCCAAAGCTAAAGAGTTCTATCATTATTCCTATCCGCCGTTCACCGTTCCGGATGAAGTTTATAACCTCTTCAAGAACACCTTCGCCGCTCGCGGAGAAGCCGCTTACGAAGCTTGGCAAAAAGCTTATACCGCTTATAAAAACGCCCATCCAGGCGAGATTATCCGCTTCGAGAAGGCTTTCGCCCGCAAGACCGAAGACTACCAGATTCCGCTTCCGGCGGAGTTCGCTAGCGAAGCTTCCCGCAAAACCAGTGGCCGCATCGTGGCCTCTCTTCCGAGCTTCATGCCGTTTACTTTAGGCGGCAGCGCTGACGTCGCCAGTTCCGTTATGACCGCTATTCCTGACGATCCGGGTTTCTCCGCTGAGCATCCGGAAGCTCATAACGTTAACTTCGGCATCCGCGAATTCGCGATGGCTGGCGCCCAAAACGGCATGCTGCTTCATGGCGGTCTTGTCACTTATGTCGGCTGCTTCCTCATCTTCAGCGATTACATGAAGAACGCAATCCGCATGTCCTGCCTTGAAGGCATCCCGGCCATTTATCTCTTCAGCCACGACTCCATCGCCGTCGGCGAAGATGGCCCAACCCACGAGCCGATCGAACAATTGACTGCTTTACGGACTATCCCTGGCTTGAAAGTCATCCGTCCGGCCGATGCCCGCGAGACTTATGGCGCTTGGAAGCTCGCCCTTCTTTCGAAGAAGGTCCCGCATGCCATCATTTTGTCCCGTCAGTCTTTGCCGCTTCTTGACCATTCGACCGTCGATGCCGTCAGCAAAGGCGCCTACATCGTTTATCCGAATGATAAGGCGACGGTGCAGTTCTTAGCGACCGGCAGTGAGGTTTCTCTCGCCATCGACGTCGCGAAAGCCGTCAAAGAGAAAGGCTTAGAGGCCGAAGTGGTCTCGATGCCTTCGCTCGAACTCTTCGAAGAACAAAGCGAAGCTTACAAGAAGTCCGTCCTCCGTTTGCCGCGTGAGAAGCGTTATAGCTTCGAAATGGGCTCGGGGGCGATGTGGTATCGCTACGCTGAGCATGTCTATTCGCTTGAAACCTTTGGCAAGAGCGCTCCCGAGGCGCAAGTTATTGAGGCCATGGGGTTCACGGCTACGAAAGCCACAGAGTGGGTGCTCGGCAAATAACCTTTGCTTAGCAACGCTAAGGACCTTACAATAAATCTATGAGCTCTTCTTATTTCATTCTTGAGAATTACAACCAGAACGGGACGATCGGCATTTCGCTCTCGTCTTTTGAGACTATTGCGACGATTGCCGCGAACTCGCTCGACAATGTGACCGTCAAGAAAAACAAGAAGGATTTCTTCCTTAATAAGCCCGTGGCCGCTACCTTCAAAAAAGGTGGCAAAGTCGAGCTTTCTCTCGAAGTGACGATGAAAAAAGGCTCCAAGGTCGATGAGACCTGCCGCAAGATTCAGGAAGAGGTGGCTTCCGCCGTCCAAATGATGTGCGAGACCGTCCCTGTCCGTGTCTTAGTCAAAGTCGCCGCCATGCAATAGGAGCCACTTACTAGTGCGCGCCGAAGAATCCGATTTCGATAAGGCTTTGGCCTCTTATCAAAAGAGCGCCTTAGCCTTTTTCTATCCCGCGCTCATCGATTTCGTCGCCATCGCCTTCGGCTTTTCGCTTTCTATCATGGGTGGGTTTGCTCTAGCTGGCAACGAAGTCCTCGTTGCCTTCATTAGCGCCCATCCTTTCGAAAGCGGCGCCATTTGGAACAACGTTCTAGGCACAACCTCAGCTTTGGTGGTGGTTCTTGTCACGGCCTATCTCACTTTTTTGACTGCCAAAGGGAAGTTCTGGCCTATTCCGGTCATGACGGCTTTGTATGTTCTCGATTTCGCCTATGGCATTGCCCTTTATTTTCCAATCTATGGGCAGCTGAGCCTCACCAACTGGATCATCATGTTGGTCACTCATGTCACCTTTCTATCTCTTTTCTCCCTAAATATCGTCAAGTATGCTAAACTATCACGGCTCTTAAAGAAGAGCCGAGCGAAAAATGAATAACGAAACCAGTCGGAACCAAGAACAATTGATGGCCATGAATGCCATTTACGCCTTTTTGACGTACCTCGATATGAAAGAGGCCGTCGATGTCGAGGCCATCGTGGCTGGCGCTTCCGACAAAACCTATACGGAGAGCCCGTTGTTCGTGAAAGAAACGACCATCGCCGCTATCAAAAATTACGCCACGATCGTCAATGCTTACAATCCCAAGATGAATAAATGGACCTTCGACCGCCTTAACCGCGTCGAACAGGCCATCCTCATTCTGGCTTATTGCCACTTTTTCTATGTCGATACGAAAATCGATAAGCCCATCGTAATCGATGTGGCCGTCCGACAAGCCAAGGGGTACTTGGACGATGGCGATTACAAGTTCGTCAACGCCGTTTTGGATAAGGTACTCATCCGTGGATAAAGAAAATCCTTTTGTAACCGTCAGCCAAATCAATGGCTATCTAAAAGCCGTCATCGAAGGAATCGCTGATTTTAAACGTCTGACCGTCAAAGGTGAGATCTCTAACTTCAAGCGTTACAGCAACGCCGCCTACTTCGATTTGAAAGACGAGAAAAGCGTTTTGCCCTGCGTCATGTGGAGCGATTCGCTTTTTTATTTGGGTTTCGATCCGAAAGATGGCGATGAAGTTCTCGCGACCGGCAGCATCCAGGTTTATCAGCCGCGAGGCCGTTACCAGCTGTACGTTAGCGAGTTGTCTCTCTTCGGCCAAGGAGCGGAGCTTCTCCGCCTTGAGGCCTTAAAGAAGAAACTGACGGCTGAAGGGCTTTTCGACGAAAGTCGGAAGAGACCTTTGCCTGAATTTCCTGACACCATCGGTATTATTGTTGGCGAAGGAAGCGCCGCCGAAGCCGATCTCATCAAGAATATTCAACGCCGTTGGCCTTTAGTCGACATCATTATCTTCCCTTCGCTCGTTCAAGGGGCGAATGCGCCGAAAGACCTTTTACGGGCCTACAATCTTTCACACGAATATAAACTTACGACGCTCATTTTTGCCCGTGGCGGCGGCAGCAGCGAGGATCTGGGGGCCTTTAATGACGAAGCTTTGGTCCGGGCGGTTGCGACAAGTGCTGTCCCGACAATCAGCGCCGTTGGCCATGAAGTCGACTTTACTTTGCTCGATTATGTCGTCGATAAACGTGTTTCGACCCCGACGGCGGCTGCGGAAGCGGCGACCCCGGATGGCGAAGAAATTCTCCAAGAGCTCGATGACGCCGATCAAAGTCTCGATACGGCGATGGAAGGAATCTTGCTTGAGGCGAAAAACCATTTATCCGATTTAGCTTCGAGACCCTTCTTCAAAGCTCCGGAGTCCATGTACAAGCAAGCCGAAGACGCAGTGGGCGAATTGGATAGAAGAATCGATTTGGCCTATTCAAATGGTCTTATTCGGAAGAAAGAAGAAATCACCCGTTATGCCGAAAGGCTTCAGGGTTTGAACCCATACGGAGTTCTCAAGCGCGGTTACTCGATCACGCAGAAGGCTGACGGAACGATTATCAAGTCGACGAAAGACGTTAAAGTAGGCGATACTCTCGAGAGCCATCTCGAGGATGGTATAATCACTTCAAAGGTTCAATAGGAGGAAGAAGCCATGGCTGAGAAAAAAGAAAAGTCGTTTGAGGAGAAGTTGGCGCGCCTCCATGAGATCGTGGAAAAGGTCGAAGGGGAGACTCTCCCACTCGAGGAATCCATGAAGCTTTACGAGGAAGGAAAGTTGTTAGTGGCGGATCTCAACAAGACGCTCGAAGAAGCTGAAAAAAAGATTGGAAAATTCCAAGTAGCCTCCAAGACTAGCAAGTAGTTAATTAGTAGTTTTAAGGTAGTTTCACGATGAGTAAAACAATAGAACATATCGACATTAAGTCCATTAAAGACCCGAATATTGTCAAAACGCTAGACTTCAAGTCTCTGGCTCTTTTATGTGAGGATATTCGGACAGAGATTATTCAAGAGACTTCCGTCTATGGCGGGCACCTCTCGAGCAACCTCGGAGTCGTGGAACTGACCGTTGCTTTATATCGTTCCTTTGACTTCCCGCGCGACAAGCTCATCTTCGACGTTGGCCACCAGTGTTATACACACAAGATCCTTACTGGACGCTCGCTTTCCCACCTTCGCCAAAAAGGCTACACGAGCGGTTTCGAGGATCGCAAAGAATCGGCTTACGATTGCTACGAGGCCGGACATAGCGGCACGGCTTTATCTGCCGCTGAAGGTTTTGCCATCGCGCGTAATAAAAAAGGCGAAAACTACAACATTGTTGCGGTGGTCGGTGACGCTTCTATCGTTAACGGGCTCTCGTTTGAGGCCCTTAACGACATTGGATCTCGGCAAGACAAGATCATCATCGTTTTGAATGATAACAACATGTCGATATCCCGTCCTGTCGGAGGATTAGGCAATTTCTTTAGGCACATCTCCACGCAGCGCGGCTATAACCGTTTTAAGTCTTGGTATCGCAAAACGCTTAATCGTACGACAGTTGGCCATCATCTCTACAATTTCTCTTATTGGATTAAGAGCCATATTAAGGCGGCTTTGGTGCCAACCACGATGTTCGACAACATGGGCCTTACTTATATCGGTCCGGTCGACGGCCACAACATCAGCGCGCTTGATCATGCCTTCAAAAAGGCTAAAAACACGACAAAATCTGCCATTGTTCATGTTTATACGACTAAAGGAAAAGGCTATGACTACGCCGAAAAAGACGAGACAGGATATTGGCATGGCGTCACGCCGTTTGACGTTAAAACAGGCAAGCCGCTCGACATGCACGAAGGCAAATTCACCTGGAGTCATTTCATGGGCGATTGCACGCACGCCGTTTTGGCTGAGCACCCAGAAGCCATGCTTGTCGTGCCAGCGATGATTCGTGGCAGTGGTCTCGAAGACTGTTTTACCGATTTCCCGAAACAATGTTTGGATGTCGGCATATCTGAAGAACACGCCATCACCCTTTCTGGCGCTTTAGGAATTAATGGTTTACGACCAATTGTGGCCATTTATTCGACATTTTTGCAGAGATCTTATGACCAATTGAGCCATGATTGCGCGCGTATGAACGTCAATATGACTTTGCTGATTGATCGCGCTGGCTTGGTCGGGCCTGATGGCGCCACGCACCAAGGCATTTACGATGAAGCTTTCTTGAAAACGATTCCTAATGTCGTTGTCACGATGCCGTCGACTCTCGAAGAAGCAAAAGGCTTACTTAATCTTTCTTTAACCGACCATCACGGCGTTTTCGCTATTCGTTATCCGCATTGTTTAACGACCATGCCGACCAAACTTGGGCCATCTAAAGTTGAATTCGGTAAATGGTTACCGTTAAAGAAATCTACGAATGGAAGTTATGTTTTGGGCTTAGGACCTTTAGGCCATGAACTCTACGAAAAACTCGTTGAGCAAGATTCTGAATGGGGCTTCATCAATCCTTTGTTCATCAATCCGATCAGCGAGGAAAACGTCCGTGAACTCATCAACGCCCGTGCCATTTATGTTTATGATCCGTATGGCACCCACGAAGGTTTTGCCGAAAGCCTCGAATCTATTCTTTTCCGGATGGGATTCCACGGCGTTTATGCTTGCCGGACCGTGCCGACAGCCTATATTGCCCACGCTTCCTTGAATGATCAATTGAAAGACAATGGACTAACTATCGAGCAAGTCCTTAACGAAATCGCCTCGTTAGAATAAAGAATTACTTAACATAATATTTTCTTGTTCTACAATGAACTTGTGAGCAAGATCATCATGCACGTCGATCTAAATGCCTTCTTCGCGACGGCTGAGGTTTTACGTGACCCTTCCTTGGCGGGAAAGCCTTTAATCGTTGCTGGAATGGGCCGCCGCGGCGTTGTTTCGACGGCTTCCTATGAGGCCCGCGCTTTTGGCATCCATTCGGCCATGCCTACTTATCAAGCTCTTCAGAAATGCAAAGACCTAATAGTCAAACCATGTGATTTCTCTTATTACGAAGTCCTGTCCCGCAGTTTTTTCGCCTACGTTCGTAGCTATTCTCCGTTAGTGGAGGAAGCCTCGATTGATGAATGCTATGTCGATATGACCAAACCAATGGCCGGTCTTTCGGACCCAGTCGCCTATCTAAAGAAATTCCAAATGGGTCTCGTTGAGCAAATCGGCTTAAAGTGTTCCATCGGCATCGCCCCAACCAAGTTCTTGGCCAAAATGGCCTCTGATATGAAAAAACCGATGGGTATCACGATTCTGCGTCGGAAGGATTTGCCTACTAAGCTCTATCCCTTACCTATCAGTAGTTTCTATGGCATTGGCAAGAAAACGGCTCCACGGCTTGAGGCCATGGGAATCAAGACCATAGCGGATCTTAAACAAAAAACCGATGTCGATGACCCGGCCCTTATGGAATTATTGGGAAAGTTCTATTTCGCTATCAAAGATTGGGTTAAGGGCAAAGGAGACGATTCTATCGACTTATTGCCTTTTGATCCCAAAAGCATCGGCCACAGCGAGACTTTCGAACAAGACACCGCTGATTATGACGAGATTAGAGCCAAAATCCTTGAGCTTTCGCGTGAGGTTGCTTTAGGAGCTAAGGAAGATGGAAAACGCGGATCGACCGTTCAGCTTGTCATCAAAGACACGACCTTCAAAAGCCATGATAAATCGGTCTCTTTCCATGACCCCACCGACAAAGAAGAAGAAATCTTTGATCGAGCTATTGATCTATATGAAAAGAACTTCCTTGGAATGCAGATCCGCTTGGTGGGCGTCACGCTGCAGAACCTTATTAAACCAAGCGAAGAAACCATCCAAATGTCTTTATGGAATTACGAAGAATACGAAGAAATGGATCGAACCAAACTTCTGATCAACGAGCTCAACCGCAAGATGAAAACCCCAATGTTAAAACGGGCCAGCGAGGCGAAAAAACATGAAAATTGATGAAGCCATTGGACGCTATTTTCAGCATCTGCGTGTTGAAAAAGGATGCGGCGAACAAACGAAAAAAGATTACCAAGAAGACCTCGATCTCTTCTTCCGAAGTTTTCCAGACAAGAAAGACACCGATGACTTAAAAGCCGCCGACATCTCGGATTTCATGCGAATTCAGGCCGAAAGCGACTTATCAGCGCCGACCATTCTTAGACGGCTAAGTTCCACTCGTGGGTTTTATGAATTTCTTTCCGGTGAAAATCTACTGAAAGACACTTTACCCAAATATGAAGGACCGCGTTTACCCAAGAAACTTCCGGTCGTTCTTTCCGTCGAAGAGGTCAACGCTCTTCTTGAACGGCCCGATCTTACCAAAGAAGCCGGTATCCGCGACCGCGCCATGCTTGAAACCATGTACGCCTCGGGTTTGCGTGTCAGCGAACTCGTGAATCTCCGCTTGGCTTCGATTAACGAACAATCTGGCATCATTACGCTCTATGGCAAAGGCAATAAGCAACGGAGCGTGCCGATTTCGCCTTTTGCCTTGGGCTATTTGGAGAAATACATCACGGGTCCGAGACGGAAGAACGCCGGCCATGCAAGTCCCTTTGTCTTTTTGAATCATTCCGGTAAACCTTTATCGAGGGTCTATTTCTTCCAGAAGGTGAAGCAGTACGCCAAAGAGGCTGGCATTACGGCTTGTGTCTCGCCTCATACTCTAAGACACTGTTTCGCCACCCATCTTTTGGAGAATGGCGCCGAACTAAGAGCCGTCCAGGAAATGCTTGGTCACGCCAATATTGCGACCACCCAGATCTATACCCAGGTGTCGAGTAAGCGAATAATGAGCGCTTATGATTTGTATAGCAAGCGGAAATAACTTATTATATTGGGCGGCAAAAACCGCGGAGTGATATTTATGAATAAATATAAGCGTATCTTCCTCATCGTCGCCGACTCAGCCGGCATTGGTGAGGAACCCGACGCCGCCAAGTTCGGCGATGTCGGAACTAATACCTGGGTCCACGCGGCCCAATCGGTGGGTGGACTTAATGTTCCAGTGATGGAAAGCTTCGGTGTCGGCGAACTCGCCAACATCCCAGGCGTCAAAGCCATCCACGATCATCCCCATGCCTTCAGCATGAGAATGAGAGAAGCCAGCAATGGCAAAGACACAATGACGGGTCACTGGGAAATGATGGGCATTTTGACCACCAAGCCGTTCCAGACCTTCACTGATACGGGCTTTCCGAAATCCCTCATTGAGGAACTCGAGAAAGAGACCGGCCATAAGATCATTGGCAACTACTCTTCGAGCGGAACTGAGATCTTAAAGGTCCTCGGCGAAGAACAGATGAAGGAAAACAGCCTCATCGTCTATACTTCGGCCGATTCCGTTTTGCAGATTGCCGCCCATGAGGAAGTCACGGGCAAAGAAGAGCTTTATCGCTGCTGCGAAATCGCCCGTAAGATCTGCATGAAGCCCGAATACTTCGTCGGCCGGGTTATCGCTCGTCCGTATGTCGGCACTAACAAAGACAACTTTAAGCGTATCGTCGGCGATCGCCGCGACTACGCCGTCGCCCCGTCGAGCATCACCGCGATGGATATCCTGAAGAAGAACGGCCTCATGGTGAGTTGCGTTGGCAAGATCTCTGACATTTTCTGCGATGATGGCGTCGTGAAGACCGTTCACACCGTCAGCAACGAAGATGGTATGGACAAGACCATTGAGCAAGTCAAAAAAGATCAATGGGAAGGCCTTTGCTTCGTGAACCTCGTCGAATTCGACAGCGAATACGGCCATCGCCGCAATCCAGTCGGTTATGCGAGAGCTCTTGAGGCTTTTGATAAGCGTTTGGCCGAACTTCTCAAGGTCATGCGCAAAGACGACCTTCTGATGATTACCGCCGACCATGGCAACGACCCAACTTATACGGGCACCGATCACACGCGTGAAAAGGTTCCGTTCCTCGTTTATTCGCCTTCAATCAACGATGGCAAATACCTCGAAGAACGTTCGACTTTCGCCGACATGGGCGCGACGATCCTCGCTAACTTTGGTCTCAAGACCGAGAAGCCGATGATTGGCTCGGTCATCACCGAAATCGTTGGCAAGTAATCGCCATATCGGTAAATATTTCCTTTTTAAGGCACTTTACTAAACAAGCGACGCTCGCCTATGTATAGTTACGTAGGAAAGCGTCGCTTTCCGTTTTATTGAATAGAGGCAAAAGAACATGAAAAACAAAAAGACATTATTGCTCATCCCCTTCGCGACCCTGGCTTTAGCCGGCTGCGTCAACACCGTTTCAAGCTCTTCTCAGGCGACATCGCAAAGCGCTTCGTCGTCTGTTGATGATTATCAGCTGAAGTGGATCACCCCAACGAGCACTCCGGCTTTGGCTTTCTACGACCAAGGCAAGAACGAGAACTGGGTTTCCTCGGCTTCGCCAGCCACGACCGTGATTCCGGCATTTGGCACGGCCACATACGACGCTATCGTCTTTGATGGCGTGAGCGGTCTTAATCTAGTAAAGAAGAATAACTGGGGCTGGAAGATGGCCAAATGGATTTCGGGTGGAAACTTCTACGTTGTCTCGACCCTCCATGCCGCCAAGACGGACTTCGCCGCGGGCCAAACCATCACCGGTTTCGTCAAATCCGGCAACGCCGCTCAGACTTTCTTAAAACTTTCGAAAGAAAAATGGGGTTGGACTTACGATGATTCGCAAGCAACCTTCCTTAATGGCGTCGCGGAAGTTCAGAGCGCGATGATTAGCGATGCGGATTCCCGCGATTATTGGATTGTGGCTGATCCTATTTATACAAGCGTTAAGGCGGCTCTTGCGAAGAATGGCAAGACCCTCAATCTCATCAGCGATCTCCAAGCCGATTGGAAGTCGGCCTATAACGCTGGCACGATTCCGGCCGCGGCCTTGTTTGTCCGCAGTTCGAGCTACGATGCGCACAAAGAAGTATTCGATAAATTTTTATCGGAAACTCAAACTCGCGTTGACAACTCAATCGATAACGTCGCCTCCGTCACCAAAGCCGTCACCGATTATGGCACGGACGATGATGCCAAAGCCCGCTTTGGTTTCACTTCGGCCATCGTGACCGCGATGCAAGGCAACGGCGCCAACAAGTTCGCCATGATCAAATCAGGCGAAGTTACTAGCGTTAAAGCCTTCGCGAATGGCTTTGCTTCCATCATCCTTGGTTCAACGTTTGCCGATTCGTATTTCCTCTCGTAAAATAAAAGGCGGTGGCGTAAGCCTAAAAAGAAGCAACAATGAAAAAGAAACGGACCTGGTATCTCATTTATCTCTATGGGTTAGCCGGGTTCGTTTTTCTTTTTTTCGTCTGGTGGCTGGCTTCTTATCTCATGAAGGCTAATGGCAATAACCTTTTGCCAGGGCCTTTTGAAACGTTGCCTGTCTTCTTTGCAAAGCTCTTTGGAGCGGGAGCAGGCTCGACTTATGTGGCGATTGGCTGGACGCTTCTAAGAATTATCATCGGATTCGTGGCTTCCTTTATCTTGGGGGCGATCTTTGGAACGCTGGCCGGTTTGCACCCAGGCTTAGAAAAGTTCATGGCTCCTTATGTTGTTTTCTCTAGGAGCGTGCCGACGGCTTCCTTCGTCGTGATTCTCGTTGGTGTCTTTTATCAATTCAATGGTTTGCCTCCTTATATCCCGTGCTTTCTAGTCTTCCTCGTGGCTTTCCCGCTGATTTATGAAGCCTTTGTCAAAGGCATCAGAAGCGAGTCTTCAGATATCAAAGACGCCTTAAGGCTCGATGTCGGCGAAAAAACGTTCCAGGCGGTCGTCGCGGTGGAATGGCCTGACAGTTGGGACTACATCGTTTTGGCTATTGCTCAGAGCTTGGGCCTATCCGTTAAGGTTTCTATCATGAGTGAGATCTTGGTAAATAGCTCGAACGCTAAAGGTGGCATTGGCGGATTGATTCAAACGGCTTGGCAAATCGATTTCGATATGAAGAGCGTAATCGCTTATTCGTTGATTTCCGTTTTGCTCGTTCTCGTTATGGATATTCCTTTAAGTATTTTGAAACACCAAGTCCAAAAGAAAATAAGTTAATCGGTAAATTATTAACGATAAATTAAAAGACAAGGGAGATCATGAAAGTGGTCTTCCTTTTCTCTAGTCTCTTTTTTCGCGTGACCCCAGGAATCCATAAAAGCCTTCTCAAAGTAATTGCGTTATCTAGACACGTCAATTTACATAAGCCTTTTGAGCATCATTAAAAGCCTATGGTAAAGATCAATCTGCGCAATGCCATCCTTTATGAAGGGGTTTTTAGAAGCAAAATCATAAAAGGGTAGAAATTGTCATTGGTAGTTTATTAGTAGATTGCAAAAATGGTGAAAAAGATGGGTAATTGGTGGATAACTTTTTTGCATAATACAAAATCATATTTTTAAAACATTAGTAAATATGCGCTTTTATATTTAGAAATATTAACATAATGGGCATTATGCGTAGTGATAGTATTTCTCCTAGGAGTGGTTCGGATTATAGTGATGGCAATATAACAGATATTTGCCTTCTTTTGACGATTTCTTCTAGCTTCCATAGTCTAACACCGCCTAAGCTAGTTTTCGATAAGCCTTTATTCGACATGACTTCTCGATAACTGTTTACTAATGTCAACGAAAACACTGGAAGTATAGATCGTATCTATACATATCTTTAACTTCCACCGCCTTGTCTTTTGTTTATTTATTGGTAAATCTTATTGATAATATTCTTGATTATTAATGAAGCAAATAATTAAAAACACGATTGTTTCTCCTTTGATAGATAAGAAAAAAAGAGCCTCTCGGCTCTTAATGGTTTTTGTCTTATTCCTTCTAGTCGCGTTTGCCTGCCAGCAAACCTTCAAGGTCGATCTCTTTGCGCTTTTCTTCTGTAAAGACATGGACCACGACGCTTCCGGCATCGATGATTAACCAACCAGATTCAGGAACGCCTTCTGTTTTTCTGACTGTGACGCCATTGGCCTCGTAATCATCCGCGACATATTCGGCTAAGGCAGCAAGCATTCTTGGGTTCGTGGCGCTCGCGATGACAAGATAATCCGTAAACGGCGTTTTTTCACGCACGTCCACCACCGCGATGTCTTCTCCTTTGTGTTCGTCGAGACTCTTCTTGGCGATTGTAACTTCTTTTGGATATCTCATGTTATTTTCCTTCTCTTAAATAGAGGTCGAAGCATTCTTGCGCTAACGGAATATTCATATTGTAGCCCTTCGAGATCATAAAGCGCTTATTCTCTTGAAGTACTTTGAGGAATCCGACGTAGTAATTCTTTAGGCAAGCGGTGATTAATTTCGATGAGTCATAGCCACGCGTTGGCTCGATTTTGTCAGCGCTATAGATGATTTTTCCAAGGGGCGGCATATGAGCTTTGCCCGTGCAATGGTACTCGATGGCCTCAAGGACATTCTCGTCCGTGATGCCGAATTCTTTCTTCGCTAGGTAGCAACCAGTGAATTGATGGAGGGCCCAGCTTGGATAATCCGCGTATGCTGGATAGTTTTCCTTCATGATTTTACGGGCTTCCTCTTCTGGAAGATCCTTGCCAATGTCATGGAGCATTCCGGCCACATAAGCGGCTTTCGGATCGATGACGTGATTGCGCTCCGCGATTGCGAGGGCAAGATGGGCTACCGATAAGGAATGCTCAAGGCGATCTGGGGAAACGCGCTCGGCAATCTTCTTCATGAAATAGAGATTGTGTTCTTCGATATAGGTGAGAACCGGCTGTGGCACGTCGATGGATTGGAGACTCCTGACCGCACTGCTAGAAACGGGTCCGGCTTTGTCGTAATCGATCGGCGTTAGGTGATAAGTTTGAACGATGGTCGGGTCGATTGGGAAGCCTTCCCGCTTCACGAAGCAGATATCCGCTTCCTCGCTTAAGGCTTTAGCTTCATGCCAGCGCGGGAACTCATTGACTTGGTCGGCGCCGATAAGAAGGCAAAGACGGCACTTGGGATTCTTCTTTTGAAGGGCTCTGATGGTGTCGATCGAATAATCTTCAGGCGAATGACGGTCAAGCTCGACGGTCGAGATATAGAAAGCTCCGCTTGTCGGGCCGTTGATGGCCAACTTCAGCATGGCAAGACGATCTTCAGCGCTGGCTTCCGGCTGTTTCCACCTTGGCGTCCTCGCTGGCACGAAAACCACATCGGCGTTCAAGGCGAAAGACGCCGCCTGCGCGATGCGGAGATGACCATTGTGAATGGGGTCGAAGGACCCGCCGAAGACGATGAGGCGTTCCATAGATATTACTGAAGAATGATAAGCGGCTTATTCTTTCTCGCTTTATAAAGAATGACGATGTGGCCGATGATTTCAACGATTTCGCTATCGGTTCCTTTGGCAAGTTCATCGGCGAGTTTCTCTTTGTCTTCGACGACGGAGACGAGAATCCTTACCTTGACGAGTTCGTGGGCCAATAGAGCGTTAGAAAGGGTCTTGAGGACATTGGCGTCCACTGCGCCTTTACCAACCGACAAGGATGGCTCAAGAGTATTGGCCATCTTCTTCAACTGAGCTTTTTGCTTTGGAGTTAACATGTTATTTGACCTTGCACCGTGAGCCGTAAACGCTCACGCCTTTCGGAACATAGAGACGGAATGTCTGCTCGGCACCGACGAAGTTGATCCAGCCGAGACCGGCGATGCCGAGGTCTCTTGAACCCGTTTCCTCAATGGAGAAATCGAAGATGTCCATGTCTTTCAACGAACGAACGAGATGGCTCGTGGGTTTGATTTGGCCATGAGCTAGATATTTCTGGAAGGCATCGCCTAAATCCTTACGGATGGCGGCTTTCTTGAGACTCACCTCATCGGAGAAATAGGCTTTGATATCGACGCGCCCACCCTTTGAATTGCCAGGATTGGTCAATTCGATCTGGGCGAGACCGCCGATGAACAGGACGTCGCCTTTCGCTAGAACGACATGGCGAGCTTTCAAGGGGTTATGAATCTGGACGGCGTGTGCGCAATCAGGCTCCACCAAACCGATGACAGAATTCTTGATTGAGGTCCCCGGGGTATCGTAGAGCACGGCGGAGGCATCGAGCGGAATCTGCATGACTTGAAGGTTGGTGCCCGGATAGTTGGCAGTCGTGATGTTCAATCCGCTGGCGTTTGAGTAATTGCGTAAGAAGGCCGTGAAGAAGAAGGATTTGCCGCTTCCTGTCGGGCCGATGATGTAGACATCGTGGCGTTTTCTTTCGTCATCGATGCGTTTGGCGATTGTTTTTATCTCGCCCATCGTGGTGAGAGAAACCAAGATGACTTGGTCTTTCGTGACTGGCAAAGAAGCGACTCTAAAGCGATGAGCCACATATTCGGCTAAGTCCGCATCTTTAACGGATGAGGGCATGAGATCGCGCTTATTGGCGAGGACGAGCATCCGCAAGCCTTTAACTCGTTCGCTGATGGCTCTCGAGAAATAGCCTTCGAAGGAAATGGTGTCCACCACGTAGACGATAAGAGCATCGGAGGCTCTCGCATCATCGAGCATTAAAAGGAAGTCATCGTCGACCTGCGGTTCTTGAGGAAGGAGGTTATAGTGCGCTTCGTTATAGCAATGGCTGCAAAAGAGAAGACGGTCGAGCGGCGAAGCTGATAAGAAAGTTTCGTCGATGTAGCCTTCTTTGGTTTTGTCTTTGCTTTGGAGAATGGCTCCACAGCTGTAACAACGGCGAACAACGTTGACTTTGCTCATAGGGTTTCCCTCCAATTTGGGGCTAAACGTCGCGACTCGATCTTCTTTCGGATCGGCTTTTCGAGGTGGCGATTGAGCCAACTCAGCCAATGATCACGGGGCGTCAGGCGTTCGACGAGGAGAACTCGTACATGGGCCCCATTGGCGCTTTTGACATCGGTCATGATCTGATCGCCGATCATGAGGACATCGTTCGGATCGAGATGTTCGCGTTTGAGGAACTTCTTCAAACGGAAACTAAAGGGTTTAAGAAGGCCGCTTGCGCATTTGACCCCGAGTATCTCGGCGTAATGGCGCACGCGTTTGGAACTGTTGTTCGAGGCGATATAGAGGTCGATTCCTAAGCAATCAAGCTCTTTTTTAAGCGCGAAGGCTCGTTCCCCAGGCTCTTTGATGTCATAGGCATCCAGCGTGTTATCAAGGTCGCAAAGGATGGCTTTGATCCCCAGCTTCTTATAGAAAGCTGGCTCGACTTCGTAGATGCTCTTGGCTAGGGCGAAGGGAATAAGCTTTTTGTTCATGTTCTAACTAAAGTGTAGCGCGCTTCTTATTCAGAAGGAAAGGCTTCACTTCTTGTCCGTCCCTTCATCGACATCGTCAAAGAGCGAGATTTGTTCAAAAGGCTCATCGTCTTTCGACGCTTCCGGCGAAGGAACAGACGCACCCGGGGCGGGTTTTGGTTCTTTGCCTTTATGGGCCACTGTGCTCTCGTCGATGAGGTCGTTATCTTCACGACTTACGCCTCCAATACGACTCTTGGACGGGAATTTATCTGGACGTTTGCAATATTTGTCCATCGGAGTGAGATAGAAATCGTCAAAGGCGTAGTCTTGACGCTCGCCCGTCTGGAGAACGATTTCGAGATTGAATGGCGCGACCTTGTCTAGGACTTTGCCAAGATAAACGAGACGATGCGGCTCGCCCTTGAACATACTATATAAAGAGGTTGGCTTATCGAGACGGCTTGTCACTTCGATATGGCTTAAATCAAAGACGCGATTGCAGCCGCGATCGGTGAGCAACATGATTTTGCCGCCTTCGTCTTTTTCAAAAGCGAGGATGCCGGCTAAATCTTGTCCCTTAAAGGAACCGGCTTTCATGCCGCCGGTGTGCGGATTTGTGAGATAAACGTCATTTTCATTATAGAGAACGGCGTTGCCATCGACGGAAGCGATAAAGAGGTCGCTATCGCCGCTTGTCTGCACTGCTCCGATTAGTTCGTCGCCACCTAAAAGCTTGATGGCGGAGATTGGCTTGCTGCGCCTAACGACTGGGAAGAGCGAAAGCTGAATGCGTTTCACAACGCCATGCTTGGTCAGTAAACAAATGTAGAGATCCTCGCGGAAAACGCGAACCGCAAAGCCCCGGACGATTTTCTCGTCTGGCGTCACGGAGACGAGAGTATTCACATGGAAGCCCTCATCGTTCCATTTGGTTTCTTTGATTTCGTGAACTGGGATATAAAGATAGTTGCCCAAATTCGTGAAAAGCAGCATGAAATCAATGGTCTTGCAAAGGCCATTATAAATGAGGCAATCGCTAGGTTTGATGCCTGGCTTCGCGCCATTTTGTCCGCCCGAACCCTTCCAGCTCTTGACGGAGCTGCGCTTAATGTAGCCATCGCGTGTGACAGCCACATAAACTTCTTCATCGGCGATGAGGTCACGCTTATCGACTTCAAGGTCAATGGCTTCGGCCCCTTTGATTTCGGTCCGGCGTTTGTCGCCATATTGCTTGGCCACTTGGTTTAAGTCGTCAATGATGACTTGATCTATCTTGGCCGGGTCAGAAAGGATGTCTTTTAGATAAGCGATTTCTTTATCGAGGGATTCCTTTTCCGCGACAAGAACGGACATATCGGTATGGCTAAGTTTATAAAGCGGCATCATGACGATGGCTTCGCTTTGGTCTTCTGTGAAGCCGAAAGCCTTTTGCAAGTTGAGCTTGCTATCAGCCTTATCGGCACTCTTACGAATCACCGCCACCACTTGGTCAAGGATCGAAACGGCTTTGATTAAGCCATTCACGATGGAGAGGCGCGATTCGTCTTTGGCTAAAATGAATTTGCTGCGTCTAGTCGTGATATCGCGTTGGTGGGCGATGTAGCAATCGCAATAAGAAATAAGGGTCATGGTCTTCGGACGTCCGTCGACGATGGCGACCATATTGGCCGAATAGTTCTGCATAAGGGCGGTCTTGGCGAGCAAATACTTCATGATGGCATCGCCATGGGCGTCATCGCGTAAATCGATGGCTATTCTTAGACCCTTGCGGTCGGTTTCATCACGGACTTCATCGATGCCAGGGATTACTTTGTCGTGGCGGATCTTATCGATCTGGCCGACGAGTTCTGATTTATTGACGCCGAAAGGAATTTCGGTGACGATAAGTTGTTTCGTCCCATCTTCATTGGTGACTTCTTGGATGCGAGAGCTAACAGCCACGCGGCCACGCCCCGTTTCATAGATTTGGCGGAGACCGTTATCGGCGATAACAATGCCGCCCGTCGGGAAATCCGGTCCGGGGACAAAGCGAAGCAAAGGATCCAATTCGCAATCCGGATGCTTGATGCGATAAATAACCGCGCTCGTGACTTCACGAAGGTTATGAGGTGGAATCGAAGTGGCCAGACCGACAGCGATGCCTTCGCTGCCGTTCACTAATAAACTCGGGAAATGGGCTGGCAAAACGGTTGGCTCGAAGTTCGAGTCATCGTAAGTGAGTTCCATGTCCACCGTATCTTTATCGATATCGCGGACCAACTCATTGGCCAAAGCCGACATTTTGGCTTCGGTGTAACGAGGGGCGGCTGGCGAGTCGCCATCCATAGAACCGTTGTTGCCTTGGAAGATGACGAGCGGATAACGCAAACGCCAATCTTGAGAAAGGTGGGCTAAGGCGTCATAAATGGAAGCGTCACCATGGGGGTGGAAATTGCCCATGACGTCGCCAACGATGTGGGCGCTCTTTTTAGTGGGCTTTTCGTAGGTGTTGCCCGTTTTCCACATATCGTAAATGATGCGGCGCTGAACAGGTTTCATGCCATCTCTGGCATCAGGAATAGCACGGTCTTGAATGACGTCTTTGGCGTAAATGCCAAAACGCTCACCCATGAGATCATCAAGGGTTTGTTCGTTAATATTTTCCTTAATGGGGGCGGGAGCCGGCTCTTTTTTCTTAGCCATTATTTCCTAACCTCCTTGATAAAGTCGTCTTCTTCATTGAAGACGATGTTCTCTTCAATCCAAGCGCGGCGCAACGAAGCGTCTTTGCCCATGAGAATACCAATACGTTTCTCGACGACAAGCGGATCTTGGACACTCACCCTTAAAAGCATGCGGGTCTTTTTGTCCATGGTCGTTTGCGCGAGTTGCTCAGCGTCCATTTCGCCCAAGCCTTTATAACGGTTGATGCCATAACCGGCCCCGACTTTGACCTTGGCGGCTTCGAGCTGTTTATCGTCCCAGGCATAAATATGGTTATGAGCGGGATCGCTCTTCTTATAGACACGATAAAGAGGCGGGCAGGCGATATAAACCATGCCTTTGTCGATAAGGGGCTTCATGTAGTTATAAAAGAAAGTAAGCAAAAGCGTCTGAATATGGGCGCCATCGGTATCAGCATCGGTCATGATGATGATTTTGCCATAGTGCGATTCTTCAACATCGAAATCCTGTCCAACGCCAGCGCCAATTGTTTGGATTAACGTGGAGAATTCTACGTTTTGGAGCATACGTTCCAAGGTTACGCTGTCGGTATTAAGCGGTTTGCCACGAAGAGGCAAAATGGCCTGATGCAAACGATCACGGCCTTTCTTGGCGCTGCCACCGGCCGAATCGCCTTCGACGATGAATAGTTCGTTTTCCGGATAGTCCTTAGACTGAGCCTGCGCAAGTTTATCGCTGAGAATGAAATCAACTTTCTTCTTGTTGTTGCCACGAGCGGCTTCTTTGGCTTTGCGGGCCGCGTCTCTCGCTTCTTGCGAAGCCTGGCATTTTCTAACAAGGTCCAAACCGAAATCTTTATGTTCGGTAATGTAATAAGTGAATTGAGTGTTTACGAAATTGCTGACGAGCGAAAGAGCTTCCGTCGTGTTAAGACGGCCTTTGCTTTGTCCTTCAAATTCAAGTTTGTCTTCAGGCACTTTCACAGCCACAATGGCGGTTAAACCTTCGCGAATGTCGGATCCATCGATTCTTTGAGTATCTTTGATGATTCCGTTTTGAATCGCCCAATCGTTAACCGCTTTGGTAAGGCCAGCTTTAAAGCCGTCTTCATGGGTTCCACCTTGAAGAGTCCGCTTGTTGTTAGCATAGCTAAGAATGCGTTCGGCGTAATACTGAGAAGACCACTGCATGGAGACCTCGATTTGAATCGGACTGGTCTTATCTTCTAAATCAATGATATCGCCAAGCGGCGTCATGTTCTGATTGAGGACGGAGACGTACTCTTTTAAGCCGTTCTCGTAATAGAATTCATGCTCAAGTCCGCTCTTCTCATCTTTTAAGATGAAATGGACTTTTTTTAGCAAGAAAGCTTCTTCTTGCAAATGGTTATAGATGGTATCCCATTTGAATTCTACGGTTTGGAAGACTTTAGCATCCGGTTTAAAGCGAATCGTGCTGCCATGTTTATTTGTTTTGCCAATAACTTCGAGTTTGGTTTCGACGGAGCCGCCGTTGTGGAAACGAATGTGATAGATTTGACTTTCACGGTAGACCGTGACATCAAGCCATTCGCTTAGAGCGTTAGTTACCGTCGCGCCGACGCCATGAAGACCACTGCTGGTCGCGTAAGTTTTGCTGTTGAATTTTCCGCCCGAGTGCAAGGTGGTGAAAATCAATTGCACAGCTGGCATGTGGGTTTGCTCATGAATATCGACAGGAAGGCCACGGCCTTCGTCTTGCACTTCAATAGAGCCGTCCTTATGCATAATGACGGTGATGCGATCGCCATATCCGTTAACGGCTTCGTCTTCGGCGTTATCAACGATTTCCCAAACTAGTTGGTGCAAACCATTGGAGCCGGTGCCCTCAACGTACATGCCAGGACGTTTCCTGATACCTTCGAGCTCAGTCAAAAGTTCGATGGATTTCGCGGTATATTCTTTTTCTGCTTTATCAAAATCGACCATTGCTTTTTGTGGTTACGTTCGTTTGCTATTATAGCAAAAGTGAGGTGGAAAAAGCATCACTTTTATATGATAATGTTACCGATTCACGAAGGAAATTAATATGAACCCAATTGTTGCGAACATAATAACCGCCCTTGTTGTGCTGATTTATGGATATCTTTGGGGATCCATTCAAAACGGAATTCTAATAGGCAAGATTTTCTTTAAAAAAGATCCACGCGATTACGGAAGCCATAATAGCGGAGGCACCAACTCAGGCCGTCTATTCGGAAAAAAGATAGGAATTCTCGTTATTTTCCTTGATATGTCCAAAGGCATAATTGCTTTCTGGAGCGTTTGGGCGATTTTGCGATTCACGCCGATAAGAGAAGCTTGGAATCTTTGGGATGATGGCGTTTTCTATAATTGGCTTACCTTCTTGGGAGTTGTCATCGGACATTGTTGGCCAATCTATGAGAAATTTAAAGGCGGCAAGGCCGTTTCTAGTTTCATGGGATCCGTTGGCGGGACTTCATGGCTCGGTTTCATCTACGGTTCGTTAGCGTTCTTCCCTTTATATAAAGGCAAAAGAATTGTGTCATTTGCTTCCGTCGTTTCCGGGGCTGTTGTTGTCGCCATTACTTGGACCATCTACCTCATTGTGTGGTTGACTGGTTGGCAAGCCAATTCTTCCCTCTTCATGTGGAACTTTGGTAACGGGGGTGGCGTCTATTTCTGCTGGGAGCAGGCAACTATATACACAATCGAGTACATCATACTGGCCTGCCGCCACACGGCTAACATCAAGAGAATGATGAATGGCACGGAAAAGCCTATTAACTATTAATAGTAATTAATTAGTAGTTTTTAAGTTATTTAAAAAAGTTCGCTAATTGGAATGCATTTGTTTTAAAAAGATTAGGTGTCTCCTAATCTTTTTTTGTTTTGAAAATTAGAACGAGTTTTATTAAATTAGGTTTTTGGCACGTTTTGCCTTGCTGGTGATTTTCAAATCCCACCACCACAAAAAAGCCCTCCTGTTTCCAAGAGGGCAATTTCCCAAAGTGGGCCGCGATTACATGTTCTTCTTCATCGCGTTCATGACGGCTTTGATCTGAGCTTCAGAAGGCTTGCGGCCCATCTGCATGAACATGGCTCTGATCATACTTTCATTGACGGGAGGATTCTTGGCCATTTCTCTCTTGATGAGAGCTCTGGCTCCGAAGAAACCGCCCACCGCTCCGGCCACGGCGGCCAGAATGATATAAAGAACAAATAATCCAGTGCTTACTTCAAACAAGGCAATCATCGATTAAGCCCTGCCGTCGTATTTGCCAGTCGTGGTATCGACGAGGATTTTGTCCCCTTCGTTCACGAAGAGCGGAATGCGAAGCTTCATGCCGGTTTCAAGGACAGCGTCCTTAGAACCACCATTAGTGACAGTGTCGCCACGGACGCCCGGCTCGCAAGTAGTGACAGCAATTGCCACTTTAGCAGGAAGCTGGATGCCTAAGACTTCTTCATTGTAACTGATGACCATGACTTCAAGGTTCGGAACAAGATATTGCATCTCGTTCTGAAGATTGGCCTTCGGAAGTTCGATTTGTTCGTAGGTTTTCGGGTCCATGAAGACGAGAGTAACACCGCTATCGTAGAGATATTGCATGTTCTTCTTGTCGAGACGGGTCTCAGTGACATCGTAGCCGCTGTTGCGGGCGATTTCGATGATCGCGCCAGTGCGAACATTCTCAACCTTAAGCTTAGCGACCATTTTTCTCATGGCCGTCTTGTTAAGAAGGATGTCGATGCACTTATAAAGGACGCCTTCGTCCTCGAAGTAGTTGCCAGGCCGTAATTCAGTAACGTTCATTTGTTTTTTCTCCTTTCGACTCTAGTCAGCCTTTGGTATTTTATACCAATAGGGTCTAATTATCTACACTTTTGTCTGCCCCGCCATTTCGAATGGTCTTCCCTTTGCTACTCCCTATGTGCAAAGTAACACTTTTGGCTTTTGATTGGCCAAAAGAATATTAATCGATGTTCCGCTTTTTCACTTTTGGCTTTTATGGCCAAAAAAGAAAGGCTCGGATTTAAATTTCCGAGCCAATAATTACGTGACAAATCGCTATTGCTGAACTTGTTTTTTGTGATCGGTTCCGCAAACAAGGGTGATAACACCGGACAGAATGTTTCCCGAAACGATTTCGAGAATGCCATAGACCAGTAAAGCGTCATATTGGTCTTTGGCAAGAGCGATAAGAACAAGCGTTCCCCATAAGAGGCCGAAGAACGCGATAACAGCGAAGATGATTAGAAGAACGTTAAGAGCCATTTGCGGGGTGACATCCGGAACGTCTGTGGTAAATTGTCCATTCGCTAGAATGGTTTGGTAACTGGCCGCTATAATGATGAGAATAATCGGCCAAAAAGCCATGTCGATAATCGTCAGAACACGAGCAACCGTTTTCATGATTATTTCCCCCTTGGGTTTAAATCATTATAATGCCACGATTGTTTACTTTCAAAAATTTCAAAATAGTTGGGCTTATAAACCCTGAAGTTCAGGATTGTAGCGTTTTTCGTTGCCGATAGTCGTACTGCCTTCGTGCCCAGGATAGACTTTTGTGGCGTCTGGAAGTTTAACAAGCTTGCGGAGACTTTCTTCTTTTGTTCGCTCGCTTCCGCCGGGCAAATCGGTCCGTCCGACCGAAAGATGGAATAAAGTATCGCCGCTAAAAAGCACGCCTTCGCTTTCAAAATAGTAACAAACACTTCCTTTGGTGTGAAATGGAGTCGTGATAACTTTGAAAATATAGGAGCCAAGCCTTATTTCGTCTTCGTCGTCGACCGCGTAAGGCTTAATGCCTTTCACGATAATCGGCGAAGGAAGATCAAAGGATTCCGAGCCATTCATATAAGGATCGGAAAGGCAATCGAAATCATCTTCGCTCATAAAGACGGTGGCGAGGTGTTTTAAGTCAACAAGCCCCCCGATGTGGTCGAAATGCCCGTGGGTGATAAGGATTCCCATGCAAATGCCGGCGTGATGCTTTTCTATATAGTTGTCTAGGCAACCGCCGCGATTGGTGGCTGGGTCGACAATGACACAAGGCTTTCCTTCTTCGCCAACGACGTAGCAATTGGCAAATTCGCCTCCATAGGCCAACTTCGTAATCTTCGTCATAAAGAGTAAGAAAAAAGGCCCGAGGGCCTTATTTCGCTTCCTTGTGCAAGGTTTCTTTCTTGCAGCGCGAGCAATATTTCATTTTCTCCATCTTATCCGGATGAGCACGTTTATTGCGGGTAGTGATGTAGTTCTGCTCCCCACAGACGCTGCACTTCAGGATGATGTTATCGCGTTTTGAAGTTGCCATTTTTAGTCACTCTCTTTCTTTTCGCGGTTGTAACTCTAGCATAGATACGCGCGATTATCTACAAGTTTCGCCCTCAATCAGCTAAAATGTTGTCACAATGAACAAAAGAGAATCGACACGAAGTGTCGCCATCGGGACGAAAAAAATCGGCGGTCAGGAGCACATCCTTATCCAAAGCATGTGCAACATCAAGACCGAAAAAGTTGAGGAAGTAAGCGCACAAATCAATCGCTGCGCGGCTTTAGGAGCCGAGATTATGCGCGTTTCGGTTTTGGATTTCCAAGACGCTGCCGCCATTAAAGAAATCAAGAAGCGGATTACCGTTCCACTCGTTGCCGATATTCATATTGACTATCGCTTAGCTTTAGCTTCCCTCGAGGCGGGTGCTGACGCGATTCGGATTAATCCAGGCAACATCGGCTCACTAGACAAAATTCAAGCGGTCGTTGATTCGGCTAAACTCCACCACGCTCCGATCCGCATTGGCGTGAACTCTGGTTCGCTTGATAAATCCATTTATGATGGCTTAGGACCCATTAAGGCTGAATACCTTGTCGAAAGCTGTGCTAAGCACGTCGAAATACTCGAGAAAATGGGATTTTATGACATCGTCCTATCTTTGAAAGGATCCAATGTCATCCAGACGATTGAAGCCTATCGCCTTGCCAGCGAGCGTTTCCCTTATCCGCTTCATTTAGGCATCACCGAAGCGGGTCCGAAAGACATCGGGCTTATCCGCAGCGCGGCTGGCTTGTCTCCGTTGCTTCTTGATGGCATCGGTGACACAATTCGCATTTCTTTGAGCGACGATCCGGAAGAGGAAGTCAGGGCCGCCAATCGTTTATTGCACGATTTGGGCTTAAAACCCGATTATCCGACCTTCATCAGCTGCCCGACTTGCGGTCGTACGCAAGTCAATCTCGTTCCTTTGGCCAATAAAGTTCGCGAGTACCTCGAAGACCATCACATCAATAAAACCGTTGCCGTCATGGGCTGCGTCGTCAATGGGCCTGGCGAAGCCAAACATGCCGATTTAGGCGTGGCAGGCGGGAAAGGCGAATGGGTTCTTTTCAAAAAGGGCCAAGTCATTAAAACCGTAAAAGAAAAGGACGTGTTTGACGTCCTAGTCGAAGAAATCAACAAACTATAGCTTCTCGCGCCAGCCGTTTTCGAAGCGGCCGCTACGGAGCATTTCGATTTCTTTTTTGTACGGATAAGCATCGGCCACCGCTGGGGTTTCGAGTATTTTCGGAATGTTGGTTAAACGGGGGTCTTGAACCCATTTTTCAAGTGTATCGAATCCGATCGTTCCATACCCGATGTTTTCGTGGCGATCTTTGTGCGAGTCGCGCTCGTTTTTGGAATCGTTGAGGTGGATGACTGCTAGGCGTTCTAAACCGATCGTCTTATCGAAAGCATCCAAGATGCCGGAGACATCTCGGTCGTCATAGCCAGCGTCGTTGATATGGCAAGTGTCGAGGCAGATGCCAAGCCGCTCTTTCTTTTCGACCAGCGAGATGATGGCTGCCAATTCTTCGAAAGAACGTCCGACTTCATGGCCTTTTCCAGCCATGGTTTCTAGGCAAATACGGACATGGGTGGTGTCTTCGGCCAAGACTTCGTTTAGGCCTTTGGCGACGTTTTGAATGCCTTCTTCGCTAGTTACGCCCACCGCCGAACCAGGATGAAGAACTAAAAGTGAAAGGCCAAAGCCTTCGACCCTTTTTAATTCTTCTTTAAGAAAGGCGACAGCCAAATCTAAGATACGGGAATCGGCGCGGTTAGCGAGATTGATTATATAAGGAGCGTGTACGACGATTTTGCTTTCGTCAAATCCCTTTGCGTGTAAAAAGGCTCGGCCTTCAGGAATCTTCAATTGGTTTAATGGAGTCCGCTTCGTATTCTGAGGGGCCCCCGTATAGAACATGAAAGTATTCTCGCCGAAAGCGTAGGCCAGTTGGCATGTGCCTAAATAGGAATCCGGGGCGGCCATCGGAAGATGGGAGCCAAGGAAGACTTCTTTAACGGTCATGCTTGTCGGAACCGTTGTTTCTCCAGGTTCCGCCTTGCTTTTCTTGACCTTTAGCCAATTCTTCGCGAATCTTTTTCTGAATCGCCTTACGACGGTATTTGCGTTTGACTTTGTCGATAGCCCACTTCCGTTTCTTCTTGTAGGCCGGTTTGACTTTGCCCGGGCGGCTATCTGCCTTAGCGATTTTGATTTCTTTTAACTCCTGCTCGCTCATGAAGGGCTTTTTCTTGCTGAGTTTGCGTTTAGGGGCAAGACCGACCGGGTCTTCGCTCAAAGTGTCTTTTCTAAGGATGAAATAATCGAAAGGAACGCCTGCATCGAGTAAATCTTTGGCTTTGTCTTGATGGTCGTCGTCATAGAAAACCCAACTGTCGCCGTCTTTTCCAAAACGGCCCGTTCTTCCAGCCCGATGGAAATAGAATTCCTGTTCTGACGGCAAATCCAAGGAGACGACATCCGAGACGTCTTCAATATCGATTCCTCGGGCCAAGAGATCACTCGCGACGATGACTTGGTATTGGTTGCCTTTAATCATGCGGATGGCCTTTTTACGGGCGCGGTCGCCAAGGCTGCCAGTGAAATAGACGGCATCAATGCCGGCTTCTTGAAGTTTTTTGTAGCATTCTTCGACTTTATCTTTGGTTGAAGCGAATACCAAGCAAAGATATGGGCGACGGACCTTCAAGAACGAGATGAGAGCTTCGTTCGGATCAGCATGCTTAATATCAACGAGGTGATGGCGAACGGTCGCAGCGGTTTCGATCTTTTCGCCTTCGAACTCAAAGTCACTGCGCACGAACTTATGAAGCTCATCACGGAGATTTTGTTTAAGAGTAGCGCTAAAAACCATTGTCTGAGGTTCTTTAATGATCTCGAAAAGCGCCTCGATATCGGTGAAATATCCTAAATCCAAAAGCATATCGGCCTCATCAAGGACGATAGAACGGACGCTTTGGAGGTTTAAGAGATGCTTGTCGACAAGCAAGTCTTTAAGGCGGCCCGGCGTGCCAATCGCCATCTGTGGAGCCTCGCTTAAACCCTCTTCGTTCTGGGTCACGTCATTTTCGCTGGTGAAGAGGCGAATCTTAAACTTGGGGTAAAAACGCTGGAACGCTCTAGCAAATTCATAGGTTTGACGAGCTAGTTCGCGGGTTGGAGCGATGATAATCGATTGGAGACGCGGCAAAGACATATCGGTTTTTTCGATAAGAGGAATCAGGAAAGCGTGGGTCTTGCCACTGCCGGTTGCACTTTGGGCGAGCAAAGAAACTCCGCGAAGAGCTTTCGGGATTACCGCGGACTGAACGGGAGAAGGCTCCACATACCCCAATTTTTTGAGGGAGGAGACCATCGTTGACGAGAGATTAAATGCACTAAATGAACTCATGGTGGCTTCTATTATATAGAAAAAACTTCCTTAAGGCATTGTTTTCCTGCTATATTGAAGGCGTGGAAGTAATAGCGTTAGAACCTTATGGATTCTGTGAGGGCGTTTCCCGCGCTTTTGAGATGGCTGAAGAAGCCCTTCAAAAAGGGCATCCTTTCTATGCTTTAGGGCTGGTTGTTCATAATGAAAAAGTCATTAATTCCTTAAGGGAACGCGGCATGATTTCACTCGACGAGAAAAATGGAACCCTGGAAAGTCTCTTACGTTCCGTTCCCGATGGCTCCACCGTTCTTTTCTCCGCCCACGGACACGATCCGAAACTCGACGGAATCGCTAAAGAAAAACATCTAGTGACCATCGATGCCACCTGCCCTTTCGTCAAAGGGAACATGGATCGAATCAAATGGGCTTTAGAAAAAGGCGACTCAGTAATTTATATCGGCAATAAGGGCCATCTGGAATGCGAAGCGGCCTTGTCGCTTGGGAATCACGTTTATCTTTATGAAAAGACAATTAACGGCCTTCGTCCCGGCTATTGGGCCATTTCTGATAAGCGGCCTTATGTCGTGAGTCAGACGACGATGGATGAAGAAGAAGTCGATTCCGCCTACAAGGACATCCTAAGCCGTTATCCTGAGGCGATTTATGCCGGAGGGCGCTGTCCTTCAACGGTCAAACGCCAAACTTCGGTCATCGAAGCCCCCCGCGACGTTGACCTCTTCGTGATTTTAGGAAGCGAACGCAGCAATAATACGGTTCGTTTGGCATCTCTAGCTATGTCGACGCACCCCAGCGCTGACGTTCTCCGGGTTCTTGATAAGAAAGACCTTGAAGCCGCCGACCTCTTCCGTTACCGCAAAGCGGCTCTAGCCAGTGGCGCTTCAACCGATCCCGCCACCTATAAAGAAGTACTAGAGTATTTGAAGATGATATGAAAAAAGCCAGGTTTTCCTGGCTTTTTAAATGACTTCTGGCAGTTTTTCGTGGTCGATGGTCTCAACTTCCAAGGTGGGATCGAGGCTTAAGATCGTTTGCCTCATGCGTGGCATGAAGACTTTTTCGATTTCGTGAGGAAGATCAAGGTAATTGTAATGGCGTAAGACAATCTCACGTCTTCCATGATGAGGGATGTCGCCGGAGATGTAAATGTCGTAACCTAACTGCTGGGCTAGCTCATTTTCACGCCAACCACCGCCGCCAATCAAAGCCACAGTCTCGACAACAGGTTTGCCAAAGGCAATTAACAGTCCATAAGAAACTCCGAGCTTCTTTTTGGCATAAAGGGCAAAGTCTTTGACTGGTAACGGCATCGGAAGGCGGCCTCCGCGGGCCATGGGGCATCCTTCAAGAGGTTTGGCGTCCAATAAACCTAATTTAGCGGCTAGGGCGTCATTCATGCCGGGCGTACCAGTATCGAAGTTCGTGTGAAAGCTATAGACCGCTAAACCCGCTTTCTCCGTCCGCTCATACAAATCCTTTTTGACAGGATCAGATTCAAGAACGGCGTGTTTGGTACCAAAAATGAACGGATGGTGGGTGATGATGAGGTCGGGATGAAGCTTTATGGCTTCAGGATAAACCTCGTCATCGTAATCAAGACAAAGGAGTATTGTGTGAACTTCTTCTGGAAGTTTTCCGCACATAAGGCCGCCGAAATCGCCTTTTTCCCGTAGGCGGACCGGATAAAAGCGAGCAAGGCCTCTTAATAAAGAGATGGTTTTCATTTGAGAGCCTCATCAATATGGGAAATTCTCTCTTCCAGTTGAGCCTTCTTGGCTTGTTCATCGCCCAAGGAATTCTCAATTTCGCGTAGTCTTTCGGCCTCTTTCTCCCAATACCGGCACCACTCCAAAGGCTTTTCGGCTAATGGCAACGGACCGAAGGCGATTTGCTGATCCGTATACGGGACCGCAGTTGGGACTTTGATCCAGCGAGAGACTTCATAATAATGATCAGCCTCGACAAGAGAAACGGACCGTTCCTCTTTATAACCGAGTTCCATTAAAGCGCGGTAGGCGCTTGGACGTTCGCTATGAGGGTCGATGACGATGGTCTTGATATTGGGGTGGGAAGGCAAATCACGACGCAATATCGAAGCTATTAGCTCTCCGCCTAAACCAGCCAAAATGGCGCAATCAATGCGTGGATCGGTATCTTTTAAGCCATCGGAAAGTGACGCGAGGTAAGAACAATTGGGTTCTAGTTTTGTAAGGGCCCTTTTCATTCTTTCGTAAGGGCCTTTTTTGTTTTCGATGCACTCAGCAAAAGCGATGGAGCCTTGCTGGAAAAGGGCAAGAGGAACCGCGGCGTGGTCGCTGCCGACGTCGGCGATGGAACTTCCGAGAGGGACCAAAGCCACGATGGCTTGGAGGCGCGCTCCGAGGCTCACTTCTTTAGCTCCTTTTGCATTTTGTTCAAAGCAGCATCGCGGATTTGACGAATCCGTTCGCGGGAGAGGCCGTATTGTTTTCCCACTTCCTCAAGCGATTTTTCCTCATCGTCTTCTAAGCCATAAAGTTCAGTGATGATGGCTTTTTCCCTATCATCTAGATAGGTCAATCCCTGACGGACGAGGTTTTTCTTATCTTCGCTTTCGAGGCCTTCGGTTACTTCGTCTTCCGAATCAGTGGTTTTCACAAAGTCGCCGACTTCTTCGGTTCCGTCGTCTCCAACTGGCTGATCGAGCGAGACGGTGTCTAATTGCAATGTATCAAGATAAACGATGTCGTCCACAGTAAAACCAGGTAGAGCAGCCGCAACTTCTTCGTCGCTCGGCTCATGGCCTAAGGTCTGGGCAAGTTCGTGCCGAGCCCGATTGACCTTCTTTAGGTTTTCCACTACGTGGACTGGGATTCGGATGTTTCGTGATTGATCTGCGATAGCGCGACTAACGGCTTGCTTGATCCACCACGTGGCATAAGTCGAGAATTTGAATCCCTTGGTATAATCGAACTTCTCTGCCGCTCTAGTTAAACCAATATTGCCCTCTTGAATGAGGTCGGCGAGCGGAATGTTGTTGTTGGCGTAACGTTTGGCGATTGAAACGACAAGGCGAAGATTGGAATTAATCAGTTTGTCCTTGGCTTCTTGGTCGCCTTGGGCAATCCTCTTGGCGAGTTCAAGTTCCTCTTCCTTGGACAAAAGAGGATATTGGCCCATCTGCGTCAAATAAAGGCGCAGCGGGTCGGAACTCGAAACCGTCAGCGGGGTCGTATTAGTCGAAGTGAGTTCATCATCTTTGACGACGACGTGCTTCTCGGCTAAGAAGTCACATAGTTTATCGTAGTCTTCTTCGCTAAGGCCAAATTCATCGACCTTATCGAGAATGTCATTTTGTTGGAGGGAGCCGGCTTTTTGAGCTTGGGAAACGAAGTACTCTTCCGCTGCACTCAATGGACTAATCTTTTTCTTGTCAGTCATGGCTCTTTTCCTCCTTATTTTGAATGGGTGTCAGGTCCGGAAGCAAAGAGAGCATCGCGATAATCGCCAAGTTTCTTGGCGCGAGTCGGATGCCGGAGCTTACGGATGGCTTTGGCTTCAATTTGACGAATACGTTCACGGGTGACGCCGAATTCCTTGCCGACTTCTTCAAGCGTCCGCGGGCGGTTATCATCAAGGCCATAGCGGAGACGAAGTACCCGTTCCTCACGATCGGTGAGGTCTTTCATAATTTCATAAAGCTCATCCTTCAAAAGGGATTTAGTGGTATATTCCTCAGGGCTTTGAGCTTCTTTGTCTTCGATGAAATCTCCCAAGTGGCTGTCGTCTTCTTCGCCGATTGGGGTTTCAAGAGAGACTGGTTCAAGAGCAATGCGCTGAATTTCACGAATGCGTTCTGGCGAGAGGGCGCCTTCCATCTTCGCGGAAATTTCTTCTGCGGAGGGGTCGCGTCCTAATTCCTGAACAAGCTGGCGCTGGACGCGGGTCATTTTATTGATCGTTTCAACCATATGGACCGGAATACGAATGGTCCTGGCTTGGTCAGCGATGGCTCTCGTGATGGCTTGGCGAATCCACCAAGTGGCATAAGTTGAGAACTTAAAACCTTTGGTATAGTCGAATTTTTCAACGGCTTTAATCAAGCCCATGTTGCCTTCCTGAATTAGATCAAGGAAGTGCATACCACGGCCGACATAGTGTTTAGCGATGGAAATGACAAGACGGAGGTTGGCTGTAATGAGTTGGTTTTTAGCGTCTTGGTCGCCTTGAGCGATACGTTTGGCCAATTCTGTTTCTTCCTTAGCGGTTAAAAGGTTGACCTTGCCAATTTCCTTAAGATACATTTTGACGGAGTCGTTAACCTTGACTTCGCCGCTCTGGATCTTAGAAAAATCATCAATGGTGGCCACTTCTTCTTTTTCGGTTTCGTCCACCACATCGGCATCCGCATCATCTTCGACGATTTCTTTCTCGGCATCGGCGATTTTGCTTTCGTCGATTTCGGCATCGTCAAGGGTGTCTTCCTCATCGTCCGAAATAACTTTGATTTTGTTTTCGCGGAAATAATCGATGAGGCTTTCGAACTCATCGTCAGTCAATTCGAGTTTGCTTGTGGCGTCCATGACGTCATCTTGCTCGATAGAGCCATTGGCTTTGCCCTTCTTTAAGAAGTCTTTCTTGATGGTTTCGATGCTCTTGATCGTTTCTTGGTCAAGCTCGTCTCCTTCTTCTTCATCAGCGAGGAAATCAGAGCCAATCGGCGCTTTTTTCTCTTTCTTGTCGCCTTTAACTGGCTCCTTTTTGGAATCTTTCGTTGAAGGCCCGGCCTTCTTGGCCGCGGCTTTCTTTCCTTTTTCCGGAGCCGCTTCGACTTTGGTCTCAGCCTTCGGGTTTCTAACGACTTTCTCTTTTTCGACTTTGGCCGCTGGCTTAGCGGCTTTCTCGGCTTTGACTTCGACTTTCTTCTGTTTCTTTTCCATACGCTGCTCCTTTTTTACGAATTGTTCTTTTTGGCTCGCCGTGCGGCAAGCTGTTTTTGAGCGAATTCCTTGATGAGGATGGCTTTTTCCTCATCGGTCTTGCCCTCACAGGCAGTACCGAGTTCCGCTTTGTCGGTGAGACGACTCTTTTCTTCGGCTATCGCGGCTGCGCAATCTGGCATCGAACGTTCGCTATAAGGTGGATGGTAATTGTCTTGAGCCACCTTCGTGACTTCGCTTTGCAGTTCATCGCTGTCAGGCGAATCGCTGCTTGCAATATCGTTGATTAGCGTTGAGACATTAATGCTTTCGTTTCGTTTGGTCACATACTCTCTAATGTAATTGGCTATTGAGTTGTAACTGTCCGTGTAGAATGAAGCGATGACTTTGTTGAAGTAATTGACGGCATCGACGTTTTCTAGCATGTAGTAGAGCGCTTCGCGTTCGGCTAGGAACAATCGTCTAACGAATCGCTTTTCCGGATGTAATCGCTCTGCGTCGATTTGACCACCATAGGTGATTTCGTCGATGGTCATCTCGTCGGCTGGCTTGCTGTTAACTTGGTCTCGGATGGCTTTTTCTTCATAGCCTGTGGCTTTTGACAACTTGACAATGTAGTTGTCACGGTCAATTCCTGGCGGAACGTTTCGTAAGAAAGGGATGAAATATATCATGACTTTCTTGCGTTCGTCGGGGGTTTGAAGCTTTTTGACGTTTGTGTAGTAATCGACTTGGAAGTCGAAGGCATCGACCAAACTGTTCATGCTCTTTTTGAGAGCTTCAGGACCGCTTTCTTGCAAGATGTCGTCTGGGTCTCTTAGATCGCCGGGGTTACTGACAAGGCGGAATTGAATGGCGGCCTTATTCAGTAACAAGATCATGCGCATCATGCCTTCTTGGCCTGGCGCGTCGCCATCGAGACAAAGTCGAACCTCGCAGTTCAACCTTCTTAATAAAGTGATTTGATCGCTTGATAAATTGGTGCCCATGAGGGCGACCGCCGATGTAATGCCGGCTTTTTCGAGGGCCATGACATCCATGAAACCTTCGAGAACATAAACATAGCCGTCATGATGAGCGGTTTTCTTGGCCGAATCGTAGTTATAAAGGTTTTTGCCCTTTTGGAAGATCTTCGTTTCAGGCGAATTGACGTATTTGCTGGATCCATCATCCGCTAAGCGACGGGCTGAGAAGCCAACTACTTGTCCTTCAGGGTTCCGCAAAGTGAAGATCAAACGGCCGGCGTTGCTATCGGACATCCCCTCAAGCTTAGCCAACGAAATGCCGATATCTTCGATTGATTTTAGAGAATGACCTTTGGCTTGAAGATACTGAATGGTCTTCTTTCCATCAACTGGCGCATATCCCAAACCGTATTTCGCGATTTGTTCAGCGTCGATGTTTCTGGAAGCCAAATAATCAGCCGCTATCTTACCTTCTTGAATAGAGAGGGCGTATTGATAGTACTTTTGGAGGTCGTCGATGCAAGCGTAAAGAGGTGTGAGCTCAGGATTTACGTAAGCGTGATAAGCATTCTTTTCCAAGCGACTGTCGTGGAAATTAACCATGTCAGCAACTTTTCGCACCGCCTCTTCGAAGGAGATTTTCTCGTACTTCTCGACAAAGGTAATGGCGTTGCCGCCAGTCCCGCAAGAAAAGCATTTGAAGATTTGCTTCTCGGAAGAAATGTTTAAGGAAGGATGCTTGTCATCATGAAAAGGGCATAGGGCAACGTAGCTCCGGCCTTTTTTCTGAACAGGAATGTATGAGGAAATGATTGTGACGATATCCGCCGCTTTTAGAATACTATCAATCAAGTCCTGTGGATACATTAAATCTCCTTACATATTACAAAGTAATATAAACTACTAAATAAAAACTTATAAACTACTAAATCAATAGAAGCATTTCACGCGGAAGTAATTGACTAGTTCGGTGATCGGAAGACGAATTTGCTTCATGGTATCACGATCGCGGATAGTCACCGACTGATCATTGGCCGTATCGAAGTCCACCGTCACGCAGAACGGCGTGCCAATTTCATCCTGGCGGCGATAACGCTTGCCGATTGAGCCTGTCGAATCGTACGTGCACATAAAGTATTGATTGAGTATGGCGAGCACTTCACCAGCCTTGTCTTCGAGCTTCTTGCTGAGCGGTAAAACCGCGATTTTATACGGGGCAAGCGAAGGTAAAAGGTGCATAACCACACGTGTATCGCCATCTTCGAGCGTTTCTTCGTCATAGGAATCGATCATCGTCATTAACATCAAACGATCAAGGCCCATAGAAGGCTCGATGACGAACGGAATGTACTTTTCGTTGGTATCGGGATCGAAATAGGTCATATCTTCTTTGCTGTAGTCCTGATGGCGCTTTAAGTCGTAGTCGGTTCTATCGGCCACACCGAGGATTTCGCCCCAGCCAATCGATGGGAAGTCATATTCGACGTCGGTCGTGGCTTTGCTATAGAAGGCCAACTCAGCCGGTTCATGGTCACGGAAACGAAGGTTTTCGGCCTTGGGTCCTAAGCTTTCGACGAATTTGAGGCAGTAGTCTTTCCAATACTTGAACCATTCAAGGTCAGTTCCCGGCTTGCAGAAGAATTCCATTTCCATTTGCTCGAATTCACGAGTGCGGAAAGTGAAGTTCCCTGGAGTGATTTCATTGCGGAAACTCTTGCCGGCATTGCATACGCCGAATGGGAGCTTTTTACGCATGGAGCGTTGAATATTTTTAAAGTTAACGAAGACGCCTTGGGCGGTTTCCGGACGGAGGTAGACCGTGCTAGAAGTGTCTTCGGTCACTCCGATGTGTGTCTTAAACATCATGTTGAACTTACGGATCGGGGTGAAGTCACTCTTACCGCAAACCGGGCAAACCATCTTATGACTGGCAATGAACTTATCCATGTCATCAAAGGTCATATTGTCGACGTCTTCATTAGGATATTGGCTCTTAATGAGATCGTCGGCACGGTGACGGGCTTTGCAAGATTTGCAGTCAATCATCGGATCGTTGAAAGTTGAGACGTGCCCTGTGGCTTCCCATACTCTTGGATTCATGAGGATGGCGGCATCAAGGCCAACGTTGGTCGGGGATTCCTGAACGAATCTCTTCCACCACATCGAACGAATGTTTCTCTTTAGTTCTGCTCCTAAAGGACCATAGTCCCAGGAATTCGAAAGACCGCCATAAATTTGCGATCCTGGGTAGACAAAGCCGACAGTCTGCAAATGAGACACGACCTTTTCGAACGGAAACTTGCTAGCCATTTTGTTGAGGCTCCTTGAAAGAAATAAAACGCTTCTCTTCTAGAGAAGGTGCGAATGTATTGTATAGGAAGAAAATAGAGTGTCAACCCACTATAAGTGTACTTTTATAATTTTTGGATAATTGTGAGACTTTTTAAGGTGACGCCTGTTAAATCATTCAAATAGAGACCCCATTCTGTCAAGAGGTCCTTACATTCCTCTTTCTGAAAAGAAACCCTCGAGAAATCCTCAATTCCGCAGCGGAAACAATAACGTATTATTTTCAGCTTTCGAGGACTGGCTTCTGTTCCAGAGTCGTTGAGGCAATTTTTGCAGACGAAACCACCGTCTTGATAAGAAATACCAACAATATTTCGTTTTTCTTGGCAATAAATGCACTCATCGACATTTAAACCGAAACCGGAAATGACCAATAAATGAGCGAAATAGATGAGGCAAGCCGTTAAAGGGTCGAAGCCTTTTCGAATGGCTTCCACCGCGTTAGAAAGCCATGGATAGGCATCTTTAGCTTCGTCTTCTTGAATCGTTTGCGCGCTTAATTCGGTTAGGAAGGTAAGACTCGCCATCGTGGCGAGGTCTTCTTTTTCGGGCGCCGGATCTAAACAAATGCTTTCGCTTAAGCTCCATCCACCCACTTTGCCTTGCGACAAAGTTATCTTGGAATGGGATAAAAGCCGACAAGAGGGCCCGTTTTTACTTGTTGGTTTATTGACTCCGTGAGCCAAGAACGAAAGAAGGCCATCTGGGGTCAAAAAGGTAATCATTTGATCGCTGTCGCGGTAATTAACCGCTCGGATCACATAACCTTCAAAATCACTTGTCGTCATCGGCTGTCTTCCCGTATCCGAGAGTGGCTAGTTTTGCCGGGTCATTACGCCAATTGGGCTCGTAACGGACTTCAAGAATAAGCGTCACGTGTTCATGGAATTGTCCTTCGAGCCGGTGCCGAGCACTCATCGAAATGCGTTTAATCATTTCGCCACCGCGTCCAACCACAATGCCCACTTGACTTTGTTTTTCGCAATAAACGGTCGCCTCAATTTTGAGATGATCGTCTTTTTCTTTCAAGGAATCCACGACCACAGCGCACTGATGAGGTACTTCTTGGTCAAGGAAACGCAATAATTCCATACGGACCGTTTCTTTGGCTTGGAAAGCCTTGTCTTTGTCAGTAATGGCGTCAGACGGGAAATACTGTGGTCCTTCTTTCAAAATGGCGCTGAGGCCGTCTTTGAGCTCTTTTAGACCGAAATTCGTGAGGGCCGACATTGGCATGACACTGGCTTTCGGGTATTTCGTCTGAAAATGTTTTATGAGATTGTCCCCATCGAGAGCAGAAATGAGGTCGATCTTGTTAACGCAAATGAAAAGTGGGCAAGAGACTTTTAACGAATCGATCATCGCATCATCTTCTTCGAGATTCGGCAATGAACCATCGACCAAATAGGCCACGGCGTCGACGCCTTTGGCACTGTCTCTCGCACTTTGAACCATAGCTTTATCGAGGGCTTCTTTCGGGACAAAAAGCCCCGGAGTGTCGATAAAAACGATTTGCTTATCTTTTTCATTTAGGATTCCCATAATGGCTTCGCGGGTTGTTTGGGCACGCGGAGACACGATGGTAACGGTTTTAGATAGTAAGGCGTTGACCAAAGTGCTCTTGCCAGCATTCGGTCGACCCATGACGGCTACAAAGCCGCTCTTCATAAATCGTCTCCGGTGAAAGCGAACGGCAAAAGTTCGCGAGTGTTTGTTTCCTTGACCGCACCTTTTAAGTTGGCCATGTAAATTGGCTTATCGTCTGGATAAAGCTCGCTTAAGACCTGACGGCAAGCACCACACGGGCTGCAAGGATCTGGAGTGTCAGCGATAAGAGCGAAAGATACGAAATCATCGCGTGTTTTCCCGTCCATCATCGCGTTATAAATGGCGTTGCGTTCAGCGCACATGCATAACGGGTATGATGAATTCTCGATGTTGGCGCCGAGGTAAACGGAGCCATCCGAGCAAAGGACAGCGGCCCCCACCGCGAAATGAGAATAGGGAGAATAGGAGAGCTTTCTAGCCTCCTTAGCGCATTCGATCAACTGGGTCTTATCCATTTTTGGTACCCGTCCTTTCTAGAATCTTATCTTGAAGCGGGAACATGATGTCCTCGTCTTCTTTCTTCATATGGTCGTATCCGAGCAAATGCAAGAGCCCATGGACGAATAAGAACGAAAGCTCTCGCTGCAAAGTATTACCTATTTCTGCTGCTTGACGTTTTGCTTGAGGCAAACAGATGAGAATCTCGCCGAGCATTCTTTCGATATCAGGGTCCTTAATCTGATCTTTCGGGTCTTTGTCATCGTTGAAGGCGAAACTAATAACGTCAGTCACTCTGTCGACTTTACGATAATCGCGATTGATTTCGTGAATCGTCTCGTCATCCACCAGAGAAACATCGATTTCATAATTGGTTTTGATCTTCAATAACTCAAAAGTGGTCTTTGCCAAATCGTTATATCGGGCCTCAAGTTTATCGTATTCAGGCCCAAAGGGGTTTTCAAAGCTTACTTCCATGGCTTATAAACTCTAGCACTTCATAGCCTTTAAGGCTATTCACTTACGCTATTTTTAGCAAAATATTCACGGAAATACTCCGTTTCTTCCTCTCGCAAAGGCATTGAAAGCAGGTAAGAGAAACAACGCTCGAAGGAATCTCCAGCAGTGATAAGGCCAAAGAAATGGAAGAGATAGAAGTTTAGGGACACGCTATTTTGACCAATAAAACAAAGGAAAGTCAAAGCTAGGCATAGTGCATAGAAGACTACTCGGAAATTGCCGATGCCGTCAGCGATATCGTACGTTTCTTTGTTGAGCGAGTCCAAACGGAGGAACGTTTCTTTTTCGTCTAAACGACCCGAGAAAAGAGACTCCTCCGTTTCGGCGAGGACTTTGCGCCTTTTCCTGAGCCGGCGAGAAAAAAGTAAAGACGCCAGGCCCTCATAAACTCCGATTGCCCCTAGAGCAATGAAGAAAGAAGGATTGTTGACTCCGATGAGGAACGCGAGAGCCAACAACAGGAAAAGCGCGGAACAACAATCGAACGGCGAAACGAAAAGGAAGCCCTTGAATTGGTGGTAATGCTCATAATTTGTTCGAAAATGTGAGGGATTTTTATCGTATATGGAGCCTAGCCATTTTAGATCGAATTTTTTGAGGAAATATGTCCCAAGAACTCGGCGCAGCACAGCGGATAAAGCGAAAATCATAAAGAAGGTAACTGGATAGATAAACGATCCTGAGCCATCCATGAAATAAAAGCCGCAAAGTAAGGCGCCATCGGATATTAACTCGATAACAATCTGAATCGCTAAAGGCCAAGTTGGCACGATGCTCGGTTTATGAAATGAACAAACTTTAGGCTCATAGGAAACGACTTCGCCGTAAATACACGTCCACACCGCTTCAAAGTCCTCATAAGGGATTAGTTTCTTGCCTTCTGAAGAATCAAGGACAATGAGTTTGCCATTCTTTAATCCGCTGACAATTACCATATGGTCGGCGCCAGTTGAAGTTTTGAGGACGGCTAATAAAGGGAATTTATCAGCCTTTCTTATGGCCGAAGTCTCCACAGCACGGCGGAATTCTAGCTTTAAGCCTTCTTTTTGCGCTGTGTCTCGTAACTGAGCCAAAGAATAAGGCGGATGGCCTTCTAATGTAAGGTAACGGTAGTTCTGATTATGGCTGAGGTTAACTAAGAGTGTCCGTAGCGCGGCGAGGCCACAGCCTTCCTGGCCGGCTTGTCGGACGATAATGGTTTTCACACCATTAGATAGGCGATTTTTGACAAAACGTACCAAGGAAAAAGAAAACCCTGGAGAAAACCCCAGGGTTTATCGTTACTTTCGAATTACCACTTTTTACGGCGGGCTAATTCGGATTTCATCTTCCGCTTAAGTCCGGTCTTGAGGTAGAACTCGCGTTTGCGGCTTTCCATAAGGATTCCGCTTTTATTGACGCTGCGCTTGAAGCGACGAAGGGCGTCATCGAGGGTTTCGTTCTCGTGTAAGACAGTTTTGACGGCCATGACAATCACCTCTTTTCGCTATTTTGCAGCGGGTTAATTCTAACGCGCACAACCGATAATGCAAGCAAGAAACGAAGTTTTCGCTATAGTGCTATCCCGAACAATGGTATTATTCCTCTTGCGATGGTAGATCCAGTAGTGTCCCTTATCGTTCCCGCCTATAACTCGGAGCAGTATCTGCTCGAGGCACTTTCGTCTTTCGCCGCACAGGACTTTAAAGAGCCCTACGAAGTGATTGTCATTATCGATCCATCTAAAGACAAAACTGCCGATATTGCCTTGCAATTCGCTTCTAGCCATTCGAACTTTAAGGTAATTCAAAACAACCCTAAACTTGGTTTGGGCAAGAGCCGGCTTAAAGCTATTTCCAAGGCCCAAGGCGACTATGTTGCCTTCGCTGACGCTGACGATGTTTTGGCCACTTATGCTCTCCGCCTCTTTGTTGATGCCATGAGGAAAACCGGCGCTGACTGTGTGAATTGCTCTTTTAAGGTTTTGCGAAATAAAGACGATGGCACCGAGCAAAAGCAGAACAACCCTTTCGTTTTAAAGAAAGTCTTAACCCGTGAACAAGCTGTTTCCGAATATTTGGCCGACCGTCGTATTCGTGGCTTCCTTTGGACCAAAATGTATAAGAGGTCGGTTCTTAATAGCCGACCGGTTTTGGCCATGAACGAGCCTCAAGACATGTTTGAAGACGTCGCGGTCAACTTCACTTTCATCGCCCATTGCGAAAAAGTCGCCGTCATCAAAGACGCGCTCTACTTTTACCGCAAAGGAGTCGCTGGATCGAACACCACTATCAAAAGAAAAGACAGAGCGATGCGCCATATCATTGTATTCGCAATGATTCGATTATTCCTAGAGAAATACGCTACTAAAAAACTACTAGATATTTACTTTAAGCAATTAGGCTCCACCAAGTTATCATTGCTCTTCGATTTGGCTGTAGATAAACATAATGGCGCCTCTTTTGACAACGTTAAAGCAATAAAAAAAGAATGGAAAGTTCTTACGAATAAGAAAAAGCCCCTCCAGATTGAAGGGACTATGTGGGAAGAGGCGGCGAGCCGCTGCTTCCTATTCTGATTTCTTCTTTAAAGCGTAGGCTTGTTCGTACGCGGCTTTAAGTTGCGGTCCAATCTTCGAGAGATCCCGTTCCTCCGCCGCTTTATAGGCCGCGTCGAGTATTTTTGGGTCATCACCGTGCTCTAGAATATTGCGAATCTCTTTTTCAAACTCTTCGTTATTGGTTTCTAGATGGGCATTGACTCCGTCTTGGAGCCACGGCCGATAAGCGCCAATATTTCTTAAGACCATCGGCGTATGGCTTGCCATGGCCTCCAAAACCACGATTCCTTCGGTTTCTTCGTTAGATGGAAAGAAGAAAACGGAAGCTGATTGATAAGCGCCACGGATATATTTTCCTTTGGCGTATCCTGGCAAAATACAGTTCTTCGGACGGTGACGGATCACCCGCTTGATGTACGGGCTGACCGCGATGTCCATCAAATGGCCGAACCAGATGAATTTCGTATCGGGGAATTTGCGAGCTACTTCGATGAAATCGTCGAGGCCTTTCCGTTTGAACGGAAAACCGACGCCCATCACGAATTTTTCGCCCTCTTTGATCCCGTATTTTTCCCGGAATAAGCGGCATGATTCCTCGTCTTTGGCATATTCGGATAATTGAATGCCGTTGCTTATAGCTAGAACTGGGCACGTCACTCCCTTATAAGACTCAATGAGACTCTTGGAATATGGGGTCGGCGTGATGATTAGATCAGCGTGGCCGTACATATAGTCGAGGGCTTTATCAACGAAAGGTTCCCAAATCTTCCATCCAAAGAAAGAATTGCGGAAATCTTCATGGGTACTATGGCCATGAACAATAACCGGAATACCTCTTTTGCGGCAATTTCTTAAGACCTGATGGCTTTTATGCCAAACGGTGTTAATATGCGCCACATCAAAGGAATCCAAAGGATTTAGTGTGTATTCCACACCAGTTTCCTTCAGAGCACTCAGCTGGTGCATTTCGGCGTGGCCGATGCCGCTCGACTGAATAGCTTTCCTGTCTTGGAAGTAAATGAGAACCTTCATTGGACGACCTTATTTTTCGTTCATGATCTCAACACTGTGGGAGCAACCAATTCGGTTGGCGCCGGCATTGAGCATGTCGAGAACGTCTTTTTTAGTATGGATGCCACCGGCAGCTTTGACGCCGACAAGCGGTCCCACGGTCTTACGCATAAGGGCCACGTCAGAAGCCTTTGCACCGCTTTTGCCAAAGCCAGTCGAGGTTTTGACGAAATCGGCTCCGCCTTTGACACAAGCCTTGCAAGACTCGACGATTTCAGCTTCGGTTAGATAGCAGTTCTCAAGGATGACCTTAAGGGTGATATCTTTGCCAACAGCGTTTTTGACCATGCGAACTTCCTGCTCGATAAAAGCGAAATCGTGCTCTTTCGCCATCGAGACATTCTGAACCATGTCAACTTCGGTAGCGCCTTCTTTGACGGCTAAAGCAGCCGCGTAGGCGATTGTCGCCGGCTCATCAGCTCCCAGAGGGAAGCCAACAACCGTGCAGACTTTGACTTTCGTGCCTTTGAGTAACTTCACGCAAAGGGGAACGAAGAACGGGTTGACGCAAACCGACATGAAATCGTACTCTTTCGCTTCCGCGCAGAGTTTGGTGATTTCCGCGATAGTGGCATCAGCCTTAAGCAACGTGTGATCGAAGAATTTGTTGAATTGCATAGGTTAACCCTCCTAGTTAACTTTAAACTATACTCTAGTATAGAGTATAAAAAAAGAGGTTCCTAGAACCTCTTTTTCTTAGGCAAAATCGTTACTTCTTAGCAGGTTCGCCCTTCTCTTTTGAAAGATGAAGGACATCCTTGCCATCGTAGAAGCCACATTCCGGGCAAACATGGTGCGCTTGGATAAGAGCGCCACAATGCGGGCAAGTGACCAAACCGGTCACATTGAGCTTGAAGTGTCCACGACGTAATCTCTTCGCGGTCTTGCTAGTGCGTCTAAACGGAACTGCCATTGTTTTAATCCTCCGACTGGATTTCCCTTTTGGGAACTGCTCAATTATATGAGAAAAACGTTTTATGTCAACGAAACCTTATACAATGTCAAATAAAAATTAAAAACAATCGATAGTATGTAATGTCAAATAATAAGAGAATTTAGGGATAAATCTAGTCAGCAGCTGTTTTTTCGTCATAAACAACCGCTTCGAGTTCTCCATGGCGCGGTTGTTTGCTTGGAACCTTTACCAGAAGGTAGTTGCTTGTGTGCCCATAAACGAGTCCTTCTTTAGGATCGAAATCCTCATAAAGAACTTCCATTTTACGGCCATAAAAACGCTTTTCGTATGCGACGCGCAGCTTCTTTGAAAGAGCTAATAGCTCTTGGACTCGGCGTTCTTTGATGACGGGGTCGACCTGGTTCTTCATGGCCGCGGCCAGCGTTCCGCTGCGGGGTGAAAAAGGAAAAACGTGGATTTCGGCAAAAGCGGCTTTTACGCAGAAGGCGAGAGTCTCTTGCCATTCTTCTTCCGTTTCGCCCGGAAAGCCCACGATAACGTCCGTCGTGATGGCGATATCAGGACGGATATCCCGTATTGCTTGAAGTTTATGCAAGAAATATGCCGTATCGTATTTGCGCTTCATCCGCTGCAAAACGGTTGAGCTGCCAGACTGGAGAGGAATATGCAAATGGTCGCAGATTTGTGATCTTTCTTTGAGCAAAGCCAATAATTCCGGAGTGATTTCCGTATCTTCGATCGATGAGATTCGTAAATGCTGAAGCGAGGGGTTATCGTCTAGCATATCTCTTAATAAAGAAGCCAAGCGGTAAGAGCCATCGCCTAGATCTTTACCATAACCGCCGATATGAATGCCTGCTATGACGATTTCTTTATAGCCGCTTTCGACCATGCGGGTCGTTTCTTTTCGGACTAATAAAGAATCACGGCTGCGACTATTGCCCCGCAAAGTCGGAATAAGACAATAGGCGCAGAAATTATCGCAGCCATCTTGGATTTTTAAATAAGCTCTGGCGTTTGTTTCGTAGGCCATCGGCCCCAATTCTTCGTATTGCTCATGACGGACGCTATGGCTAACGTCCACGATAGGCAACCCATCTTTTTTAAAGGCTTCCACGTATTCGAGGAGCTTGCTTCGCCGGGCCGTGCCTAAAACCACATCGGCTCCGATTTGGCTGGCTTCTTGCCCATGCAATTCGCTCCAACACCCCATGACAGCCACGACGGCGTTAGGGGCGCTCCGTCTGATTTTCCTGATTCTCTGGCGGCTCTTTTGGTCAGCCGTACCCGTGACGCTGCAGGTGTTAACCACCGCTAAATCACAGGAAGAAACATCAGATGTTTCCTCGTTGTTTCCTTTTAATAAAGTTTCGCGCAAAGCTCCCATTTCATAAGAATTGACCTTGCAGCCGAGACTCGTGAGATAAAACTTCATTTGCCTTCTCCTTTAGGGGAAGATTCTTTGATGTCTTTATGGGTGGCTTTGTGGATGAGACGTCCCGAAATAAGGCGATTGTCTACGAGGGCGTTCAGCATCTTTTCTTCGTCGAACGCGAAATAGGCTTCAGCGACAGGTTTCAAGCGCTGGATCATGTGCGTCTTTTGAGGAAAAGCCAAATATTCGTCGAACAAGGCGATGGTGGCATCTAAACGCCCCTGCTTATCGATGAAATAGAGTCTTTCGGCATCATAATCGTAATAGGCCGCTTCAAGGCCGTTTTTGGCAATTAGGACAAACTTGGTGAAACTCGAATCATAGAGGGCGGCTCCATAGTAATCGAAGGGGTCCACCGTTAAGGCTTCGTATTCCTTTAGGATCGATGAATAAGGCAAAGTCAGGAGTTTCGCCCAATCAGCGCTATAAAGGGCGTTAATCGAGGAAGGGAAAATCGGAACGAAGATTTTTTGCTCTCCAAGGGAGAGATAAGGCAATTCGCTCAAACGGCTTTCCATGAAATCGCTGAGGCTTAGGCCGGCTTCGCCCACCTCGAGTTTGTCATGATAGGCCCGTTCGATCAGGCGTTTGTTCATGACGGCTCGGATAAGAATGTTGGCCCGCACCACATCAAAAGGATCGCCGACTTTCAAGAAGCGGGCGAAAGAATTGAGATCAGATAAAACGCCGACGTTGGCGCGATAAAAGAGGGCTTCGTCGCTTTGAAGGAAGTAGGTTTTGCGTTGGTGAAGAGCCAGCTCATGATAGAGTGACATCTTATTGCCCTTCTTTCGCGTAGGAAAAGGCACTGGCGAGATAGATTGAGGCCGTCTCCGCCCGCAAAATCCGCTTGCCTAAACCAACGCTGACAAATCCTTGATTCGTCGCGAGTGACACTTCATCCGCGGAAAAACCGCCTTCCGGTCCCACTAAAGCCAAGAGGCTGCCGTTTTCTGGAACACTCGCAAAGGCTTTTCGAAGAGAAACGATGTTTTCTTTATCGTTTTCATAGGCGATTAAACGCACGTCGGCTTGGGTAAGAAGAAGTTCTTTATAGTTCTGAATGGGCGAGACAAAAGGCACGACCGTGCGCTTGCTTTGCTTGGCCCCTTCTTCGACTATTTTCTTAAACCGTTCAAGGCGTTTCTCTTTTTCTTTGGGATCGAGTTTGATGATGGTGCGTTCGCTGATGAAAGGATAAAAGCCTTTTACTCCGAGCTCCGTTCCTTTAAGCAAAACAAACTCGTCATGGCCGCCTTTTAAAAGAGAAAAGCCAAGAAGCAGACCGCTTTTTAGCTCATTGTTCTCTTCAAGCTTCTTTTCGAGATGAACTTTTAAGGGGTTACGGGAAATAAGCTTGGCGAGATAGACCTCGCCTTCAGCAGCCACTTCGAAAAAATCGCCTTCTCCTAGCCGCATCACATCCAACAAGTGATGGGCCTCAGAAGACGAAAAAAGCGCCTCTTCACCGACAATTCGGGCGAAAAAGCGCTGCATAAATTACCTTAAGAACTCCCCGTTTCCGTCCTTCAAGGAATCCTTGAAGAAGAAGACGAAGCTCCAGCCGATATAGAAGAGCCAGTTGAGGGCAAAAGGAATCACGAAGGCTAAAGCGTTATGAAGGGCTGGCACTAAGAAGAAGAGAGCCGCTCCGATGCCGCCCGTGACAACTAAGGTCACCAAAATGGAGATGATGCCCCGTTTTAATTCCTCGAGATAGAAATATTGGGCTCCCGTCCAGCCTAAGAACAAGCAAAGAAGACCAGCGGTTTTGTGGGTTTTGCTTTTGTAAAGTTTATAATTGCCCGTGACCGGATCGACGAATTGAGTCATGTCCTTGGTCTTGTAGTTCTCATCGATTGGATGCGGCTCTCCGCAATAAGGGCACACGTCCTTGTCGAAGGCACTGATTTCTTTGTGGCAATAACGGCAGGTTGGCATAATTTTCTCCTTAAAATGCTATTTTTTCGTTAATCGAAACGGAATGCTAGCAATTTCCTCATGTTTTTCTTATGGGATGTTGGGACCAGATTGAACGATGGCCTCGAAAAACGATAAGGAACCTCGCTGAAATACTTTATCACAAAATAGGCAGAGGAAAACCAAACATTGTTGGGTTATGGGCTGGAAGTGACGTTTTTACTTCTTTTTCTTACGAAAAAGGCTACCGTTTCCGATAGCCTTCTTCTTTAGTGCCCCCACTTATCTTTCCATTTTTGGAAGGGAGACTGCTTTTTCTGAGCTTCCTGACCTTGGAATTCGCGTAAGAGCGTTTTTTGGGTCTCTGACAAATTGGTCGGAGTCTTCACCGTGATGTGAACATACTCGCTGCCTGGCTTGCCGCTGCGCAAATCGCGAACGCCGCGATCGCGTAAACGTAAGACCTGGTCAGGTTGCGTACCTGCTGGAACATTGATGGTCACCGTGCCATAAACGGTTGGAACGTCAATCGAAGTTCCTAAGGCGCAATCGACGAAACTAAGCGGTACTTCAATATGGATGTCGTTGCCATCGCGTTTATAGAGATCCGAGGCTTGGACCGATACTTCGACGTAGAGGTCGCCATTAGGTCCGCCATTCACGCCGCGCTGGCCTTTGCCAGCCACGCGGATTTGCTGCCCATCGTTGATGCCGGCGGGAATATTGACGTCCAAATCCTTATGGACGCGGGTATAACCGCTGCCACCGCAGACATGACAAGCTTTGCGGACGACTTTGCCAGTGCCATGGCAGCGCGGGCAAACGCCTTCCGATTCCATGACGCCAAAGATAGTTTGCTGTCTTTGTCTAACGTAACCGGCACCGCCGCAACTAGGACAAGTGTCGATATCCTCTGGATTTTCCGCCCCAGTTCCATGGCAGTTGCTGCATGGCTCGTCATAAGTGACAGGAATCGTCACATGGCGTCCGTTGATGGCATCCATGAAATCGATCTTAACCCGATAAAGGGTGTCGTCGCCTTTCGTGGCTTCGCCATTGCTGCGAGCGCGTCTCGCTCCTCCGCCCCCTCCGAAGAAGGACTGGAAGATATCATTGAGGTCGACATCGCCAAAGCCTTGCCCTTGGAAACCGCCATTAGCGAACGGATTGCCCGCTCCGCCGGTCGAATTCCCTTGTTCAAAGGCGGCCATGCCGTACTGGTCGTACATCTTGCGTTTGTTATCGTCGTAAAGGACGTCATAAGCTTCCTGGATTTCTTCGAATTTCTTCGGAGCATCTGGGCTTTTATTAAGGTCTGGGTGGTATTGTTTAGCCAGTTTGCGATAGGCCGATTTGATCTCGTCCTTGCTCGCCGTCTTGCTCACGCCTAGGACTTCATAATAATCGCGTTTTTCCGCCATGGACGTAGCCTCCTTTCGTTAATAGGGCAAACGCCGCCCCTTACGGAGCGGCGAAGCCCAGTCGTTAGATATTAGTCTTTCTTCTTATCGGTAAAGTCGGCATCGACAACGTCATCCGGTCCTTCTTTGCCTTCCGTCGACGAAGCATTGGCGGAGGCATTAGAAGCATCGTTCGGCGTCGGGCCACCATTAGCGGCACCGCCTTGCTGACCGGCCTGGGCTTGTTGAGCAGCCGCAGCCGCATCTTCAAGTTTGCCGACGATTTCGCGAAGCTTGTTGATGTCGTTTTGCTGGATGGCGGCGTTGGCTTCGTCACGAAGGGCGGTCAACTGCTGCTTCTGAGCGGCGTCCATCTTATCACCCTTTTCGACCAACGTCTGGTTAATCATATCGACGTAAGTCTGGGCTTTGTTCTTCACTTCGATGTCGTCTTTGCGCTTCTGGTCGGCTTCCTTATTCTCTTCGGCTTCCTTGACCATGCGGTCAATATCGGTCTTCGAGAGTCCGTTGCTGCCAGAAATCGTGATGTTCTGCTCTTGCTGAGTGTCGAGATCCTTCGCGTTGACCTTAACGATACCGTTAACGTCGATAGAGAAGGAAACCTCAATACGGGGCTGGCCACGTCTCGCCGGTTTGATGCCGGAGAGGGTGAAGTGACCGAGCTGTTTGTTATCATGCGCCATCGGACGTTCGCCTTGGTAGACGACGATGTCGACAGCGGGTTGATTGTCTTCGGCCGTTGAGAAGATTTGGCTCTTCGTGGTCGGGATGGTCGTATTGCGCGGAATAAGCGGAGTCATGACGCCACCGAGGGTTTCGATGCCGAGGGTAAGCGGGGTGACGTCGAGAAGGACGACATCCTTGACTTCGCCAGCGATGACGCCGCCTTGAATGGCTGCGCCGATGCTGACGGCTTCATCCGGGTTCACGCTAAGGTTGATGGCGTGACCGCTGATCTTTTTGACGAGTTCCTGAACGGCTGGCATACGAATGGAGCCGCCGATCATAAGGATATCGCCAAGGTCGTTATAGCTGAGTTTGGCATCCGCCATGGCTTTTTCCATCGGGATGCGGCAACGGTCAAGAAGACCTTTGGTCAAATCCTGGAATTTAGCCCGCGAAAGTTTGCCTTCGTAGTTGATCGGGCCATTCTTGCCCATGCCAATGAACGGAAGGCTGATGGTGGTCTCAAGCGAGCTCGAGAGCTCAATCTTGGCCTTTTCAGCGGCGTCGATGAAGCGTTGCTGAGCCATCTTATCGTTAAGATCGATGCCCGTTTCAATCTGAATCTGAGCATGGATCCAATCGGCCACGGCCTTATCCCAGTCGTCGCCGCCTAAGTGCGTATCGCCTGAAGTGGCGAGAACCTGGAAGGTGCCGTCGCCAATATCAAGAATCGAGACATCGAGCGTGCCACCGCCAAGGTCGAAGACCAAGACTTTCTCGGACTTATTGGTATCAAGGCCATAAGCCAAGCAGCTGGCAGTCGGCTCGTTGATGATACGGACGACATCGAGACCGGCAATGGTGCCAGCGTCCTTCGTCGCCTGACGCTGCGCGTCGTTGAAGTAAGCCGGAACGGTGATGACAGCCTTTTTAACAGTCTGTCCAAGAGCCTTTTCGGCATAGTCCTTCATATAAGCGAGGACTTTCGCGCTGATTTCCTGAGGGGTGTAATCCTTATTGGTGCAGCCAATATGGAACTTCTCCGCGGTGCCCATCTTGCGCTTCGCGCTACGGACGGTATCCGGATTGGTGATCATCTGACGCTTTGCGGCGTTGCCGACGATTTCCTCTCCATCGGCCTTAAAGGCCACAACAGACGGGGTCGTGTTCGTCCCCTCGGGGTTCGGAATGACTTTGACTTTGCCATCCGCCTGCAAATAACTGATGACGCTGTTGGTCGTGCCAAGGTCGATGCCAACAATAATTTCTTTTGCCATAATTAGTGATTTCTCCTAAGCCTTATGGGCTTCTTCTGGTTTTTTATCATCAAGCGGCTTTGCGTCGCTCGATTCCGGTTTTTTGTCCTCTTTCTTCTTCGTGACAACCACCATGGCGGGACGGACTAGGCGGTCTTTGAGTTTGTAGCCTTTCGCGAGCGTTTTGCTCACGAGGCCTTCGCTCTCCCCTTCGACTGTATCGACCGCGTGCATGAAGCTCGGATCGAACTTATCGTTAGGTTTCGGAATGATTTCGCTGACGCCTTCCTGGGCGAGGACGCTCGTCATCTGGTTATAGATGTAAGTGAAGCCGATTTGGTAATTCTTGGCTTCGATCGAGGTCGGAACGCTTTGGAGAGCGATGTAGAAGCTATCAAGCGCGGGGAGAAGATTCTCAAGGAATCCTTCCGCCCGATATTTGATGGCGTCGCGGTGATCTTTCTCAAGCTCCTTTCGGAGATTGTCGAGATCAGCATAGGCGAGATAGTATTTGTTTCTCCACTCGGCGTTATCTGCAAGCGCCTTGTCGAGCTGTTCTTGTAACTCTTTTTCCTTATTACTAGGAGCGGAGTTAGCTTTGGCTTCCTCTTTAGGAGCCTCTTTCTTTATTTCTTCTTTTTGCTCGCTGGACTTGGCTTTTTCGCCTGGTCCGGTTTCTCTTTTTTCGGTGTTATCGTTGTCTGACATACGACCAACTGCCCTCCTTTCTTTTGGGTTGAGAAGTATTTATCGATCGCGGCGGTTACGTATTCAAGCGTGGCCACGACGGATTCGTAATCCATGCGGGAAGGCCCTAGCAAGGTAAGAAGCGAATCGCTGACGCCAGGCACATTGAGCTTGGCGCTGACGAGAGACACATCCCCCATGCCGTCTTCATCGCTGCCGATGTGGACTTTGATGCCCGTTGGGGTAGCTTTGGAGTCTTTCACGGCTTTTCGTAATTCATCCGGATTGTCGAGCAAACTCAAGACTTTCTTAAGTTTTTCGGCATCGGTATTGAACTCTGGCTGATTGAAGAGAGCCTCTTTTCCATAGAGCGCCATCCTCTCGCCCGTGAATTTCACGAAGGCTTCGAGTATGGCTTGGTAGAGCACTTTCTCCCCTACCATGTAGTCGGTTAAGGCCGGCTTCATGGCTTCCATCTTCCCGACGAGCTGACTGATGGGCGTGCCCACCAGACGGTCATTGAGGAAGTTGACGTTCTTTTCGACTTCTTGCATCGAGAGGTTATCCGGGATGACGAAGGTTTTGTTTTCGACATAGCCTTGATCGGTCACGAACACGGCGGTTGCCGTATTGGCGCCAAGCGGGATGATTTGGACTCTTTGAAGTCTTTCTTCATCGACCGCGGAACCAAGAACCACGGAAGCGAGGTTCGTCATATGAGAGAGAATCTCGCAAGATTCCTTCATGACTTCCTCAACGGATTTAGCCCGCTCGCTAAGAACGCTTTGAAGGGCGTTCTTCACGCCTTCATCGACGTTGCCCTCGCGCAGGTGTTCCACATAATATTGGTAACCTTTTTCGCTTGGGACACGTCCGCTGGAAGTGTGAGTTTTCTCGAGGAAGCCTAAGCTTTCAAGGGCATTCATCTCATTGCGGATCGTCGCGCTGCTGTAGTCGAGATGGTAGACCTCCATGAGGGTTTTGCTCCCCACGGGCTCGGCGGTCTTAATGAAGTACTCGACGATGAGTTTTAGGATTTCGTCTTGCCGGGTCATTGGTCTCCTCCTTTTAGCAATCTCGCACCTTAGGTGCTAGTTCCATTATAGGTAAGGTTTTAGCACTGTCAACCTCAAAGTGCTAAAAAGTGCTAATTTACCCAAAAAGAAAGGGTCCTTCCTCAGGAAGAACCCCTTAAATCCTTATTAATAGTCTTTAAAGCAAGGAGATCAAGGCTTGCACGTCTTCGTCTTTGGTGGCCCAACTGGTGCACAAGCGGATAACCGTGTGGCTGGAATCTTTTTTCTCCCAAAAGCCATACCAAACCTTTTGGCTAAAGGAAACGAGATCTTTGTCTTCCATGACGATAAAAATCTGATTGGTGGGTGAATCGATGGCGAAAGTGTAGCCCTTTTTCTTCAAGGCCAAACGGATTTTATCGGCCGCCGCTAGAGCGGGTTTCCCAATCTTTAAATAGAGGTCATCGGTGAATAAGGCGTCAAATTGAACGCCCAAGAGCCTTCCTTTGGCGAGGAGGGCGCCATGCTGCTTCACGAAAGTGAGGAAATGGGCGGGTGCGCCTTTGGTGAAGACCACCGCTTCGCCGCAAAGGCATCCGAATTTGGTGCCGCCGAAATAAAAGACTTCGCAAAGCTTGGCCAGTTCGGGTAGACTCACATCGTTTTCTTTCGTCGCGAGAGCGTAGCCAATCCGCGCCCCATCGACGAAAAGCGGGATTTTGTATTCAAGGCAAACCTTATGAAGCGCCTCTAGTTCTTTCTTTGAATAGAGAGTGCCGTATTCGGTCGATTGGGAGATATAGACCATGCCGGGCTGAACCATGTGTTCGTGATTGAGATCGGCGTAAAAACCCACTAGATAATCCCTTAAGGTTTGGGCTTCCAGCTTGGCGTTTTTGCCTGGCAACGCGATGACTTTATGGCCGGTTTCCTCGATAGCTCCGGCTTCGTGAAGAGCGATATGGCCAGTGTCACAGGCGATTACGCCTTCATAAGAAGCTAGAAGGCTCGAGATAACGATTTGGTTGGCCTGAGTGCCCCCGGTTAAGAAGAAAACATCGGCCTTTTCGTCTTGGCAGACTTTCTTAACTTTTTCCTTGGCTTCCAAGGTGTAATGGTCGCTGCCATAGCCTGGGAGTTCTTCCATATTGGTTCTTATGAGAGCCTCAAGGATGGTCGGATAGCAGCCTTCGCTATAGTCATTGGAGAATGGAAGCATGAAACAAACCTCGTTTCCGCCCCTAATCTTAACGCAAAAAGAAAAAGGCTTCCTCTAGAAAGCACTATAAGAACGATTTGGCGAGCCGTAACCGCAGGAATCAGATTAGCTCAAGAAGAACTTGATCAAGGATCAGAAGACCGCGGTCTGTACACCGGACGGAAACACCGTTGACCACTTCCAAAAGGCCTTCTTTAGTGAGTTTCTCTATCGCGACTTTGTATTTATCTAAGAAGGAAAAGCCAAAGCGCTTATAAAATGTATGCAGCTCAAAACCTTTTTCTAAGCGAAGATTGGTCAGGAAGAAGTACTGGAGGTCGCTTTCTTTGCTGACCAGTTCGTCCTTCCCTCGCGGATGCCCAGCCAAATATTGCCCAAGGTTCCTCGTATTGTCGAAACGGACCCCGTTGACATAGCCTGAGGCGCCCATTCCCACGGCGTAATATTCCTCATCCCGCCAATAAGTGATGTTATGTTTGGATTCGTAGCCCGGCTTCGCGAAATTGCTGACTTCGTAGCGGTCGTAGCCCGCTTCCCGAAGCCGTTTTAGGATCCGTTCGTATTGGTCAGCGGCGATATCGTTGTCGGCCTCGACGAGCCCCGCGTTAAAGAAACCTGTCCCTTTGTTGATGGAAAGGCAATAAGTCGAAAGGTGCGGAACATCTAAAGACAGCAAAGCGTCGATGTCCTTATCAAGCTCTTCCATGGTTTCGTTAGGAAGCGCGTAAATTAAATCGCAGTTTAGGTTAAAGAAACCGTTTTTCCTCGCCAAGCCCACCGCCAAACGCGCTTGGTCGAAAGTGTGCTTTCTTCCCATCAGCTCTAAGTATTTCGTTTGTGAGCTCTCAATGCCGATGGAAAGACGATTCACCCCATGCTTCTTCATGATCTGAAGCTTGCTTTCAGTGAGGTTTTCGGGATTGGCTTCGACGGTGAAATCGCCTCCGCCCACTAAGTGCGGTTCAACTAGCGAAAGAACTTCTTCGAAAAGGCCGTCATCCAAACTGGTAGGAGTTCCTCCGCCAATATAAATCGTTTCCACTTTCTCGATGTGCTGGGCGATGAATTCTTCTTTGAGCCAGCGGACATACGAAAAAGCCCACTTCGCGTTATAGAGGACTTTCGGGAAGTCGCAATAAGCGCAAACGTGAGCGCAGAATGGGATATGGACGTATAAGGCGCGCGGACTAGCCAAGCTACTTATCTTCCTTTTTCTTCGCGGCGGCTTCTTCCTCTTCGGGGTGGGCTTTCGCGTATTCTTCCATCTGCTTAGCGACGGAATCATCTTCAATCGGGCGAGTGCTTCTTTCGATCGTATCGTCCTTTTTCGCTTCTTGATCAACCATGGAATCTTTCTCAAGAGCCTTCGATTGCTCTTCCATCTTCTTCGCGGTCTCGTCATCGACCGGTCTCGTCATACGACGAACTTCTTCTTCGGCGATTTCCTTGTCGCTCTTCGGCTTGTCGTCGGACTTAAAGGCCGGAACGTATTTCCTTACGAGCCAAACGCCTAAAACAATCAAGCCAAAGATGATGACAAGCATCACCATGATGAACCAAGGCTGACCCCAGATGTTACTATCCAAAATACGTGTATCCATGACTATTTCCTCTCTCCTTGTTTAACGGGAGTGTAAACAAACTTGTTCTTAAGACCCTTCTTCTCGTAATACCCTTCATTGGCCAACTTATCCATGGAAGTGCGGGCTGTTTCGTAAGCGCAGCGGGCGCTCTTCTTGAACTGTTGGATGGTGTAATAATGCCCCATCGTGCAATGGTTAGCAAGGAAGGTTGCTTGGTTTTTATTAAGATTCGGATTGCTTTCGAGAAGGTATTGGATGTACTCTTTGACCTCTTTGTCGCTTAAAGCAGATTCCGGCGCGTTTAAAGCCAATTCGGCTTCTTCGGTGTTTTCTTCCGGCACCGCCTCGAGTTTTGGCAAAGGCTTTACCGCGGCTGGCTTTGGAGCGGCTGGTTTGGCTTCGACAGGTTTTTCAACCGGTTTAGGCTCAATTGGTTTAAGAACTACGACCGGTTCAGGCTCTTGGCTGGGGGCGGGTTCAACGCTCTCAATAACGGGAGCGACAGGCTTATTGGCGGGTGTCACCGCTTCATCAAGGAGCGACATCTGAGTCGGGGCTTTGGGGGCCGCCGCTTTTTCCGCTAAGCTCTTTTCTTCGGGGGTCAAAGGACGCATTTCGGCCCGGTAGGCCTGAACTTTGACTTCTTTGATTTCGGAATCTAAGGAAGCCAAAACCGGCGTCAGAGCGTCAATCGCGTACATAAGGATATAAGTAAGATCGCCCGAGTGCTGAGTCTCTAAATAAAGGGTCTCATAACGTGGATTAGGTTCCAAAATGACTTCAAGCGGCAATAAGAAAGCTAAGGAATTGCCTAGCCCTTCAGCTAAAACGGCTTTGGCTAAAAGAATGGCCAGTTCCGAGTTTTTCTCTTGGAACGGCTTCACTAAATCAAGGAAATACAAAGCGCCAACCGAGCGAGCCGACAAAGCGACGTCATTTTCGCCCAAGAAGTTAAAGAATTCATTCATGAGCGGCTCAATTGCCTCATGAGGAGCGAAATGGAAATCGCCGCCAGTCATGTGGCTAGCCCGCACCGCTGAACCATCAAAGTCCATCGTGCGATAGAACCGCGTCAATTCTTCTTCGCCTAAGAGTAATCCATAGGCTTCGCCCAGCATATCGGCATCGGCTTTGCCAGGGTTGCGATCGATAAAGGAACGAAGAGTCTTTAAGTAATTGATAATAGGAGCGTGCTCGGGATTTTCTTCATGGTAGGTGCCATTAAGAAGAGCCTTTATCGAAAGGGGCGAAATCTGAATTTTCTCGATTTTCGCCATCGAAGTCAAACAAGCGAAGAGGAACGTCCGTTCCACTTCATCTTTGATTCTGCCATCGTCAAGCTTGTTAACGACGCCCAACAGTCTCGTCAACAAAGCTTCGAAGGCGCTGATTTTGGCCCGAACGCCAGCGCTGAGGCAAAGCCAGAAACGCTGATTGGAAATCGTACGATGAGCCAAAGGATAGGCGTTTTTCCCGCGGTAGGACCTCACATCGAGCCAATAGCCGTCGACGAGAGAGGTGTGTAAAGCTCCCGCAAGTTCTTTCTTTGTTAAATATTGCTCATCCGTATAAAGGAGAGCCCATTCTTTTTCGCTCATAGTAAAAATATTATAAAATCTTCGATGGGCGCTTACAAGCAGTTGTGCTAAAAAACTACTAATTTACGTATTAATAGGTAACGGAAACCGTAGTCGGAGCCTTATAAGATGACTGGTCGGTGAAAGACTCGCCCCAACCGCCACTGTAGTTATAATATTCGGTAAAACTGGAGTAATGATCAGGCGTATAGAAGATGACTGGCATGACGCCATATTGCGTTAAGCCATACGGCATGGCCATTAGACGCAACGCTCCGCGATTCGAACTATAAGAGCTCCAATCGCTCGCTATATCAAATTCATAATAAGTAGCGGCATTAGATCCATCCCCATAAGTGTTATAGGAAGGGATTTGGTTCATGTAACCAGAGGTAAGATGATATGTGAACCAAAGACGGCCGGCTTCGCCATAAAGAGAGTAGGCTTCGGACTTTTTCGTATCTTTTGTACTAGAGGTCGCGAGGACGTAGTTAACCGGAAGTTCTCCAAAACCAATCCAATAGGCGGCCACGTCTTCGTAAGTCGTGTAATACGCGCCTTTGGTCATTGTCTTTGTTACCGTGGATGTATAAGAAGAACCGCTTTTAGTAACCGAATAAACGTTCAAAGTCGTGCCAGTCGAAGTTTTCGGGGCAACGCGGTAAGGGCCGGAAGTTGGAGTGACCGATCCTTCTTTATAGTAAAGATAAAGGGAAGCAGAGGACGAGACGCACCGCCAATCGTTGGTGCTAGAGGCATAAGCCGCGTAATAACTAGTCGCCTTGTTTTGAAGCGTGGCAACGCCAGAGCTAATGGTTAGGTCCCAAGAATTCGCGCCAGTCGAAGCCGACATCAATAAGTCTTCCTGATAATTAGCATTGCTGGCAAGATAGTTCGTGAGTGAAATCGTGCCTTTGAACGTATAGGCGCCGCTTACCCCGCCCAAAGTAAAGGCTTGGACACCGCTAGGCAAAGTGGCGATGGAACTGGCGACCGTCACGGCCGTAGAGGCTAAATAATAACTAGATGAAGTCGAGGCACCGATGAAATGGACGTCTCCACTATTGGCATCGCCAATAAGGTAGCTATAGCCGAGAACGAGATCAGAAGTTGAGGTGACGAGTTTATAGCCCGTAGCAACCGGAGTGCTAGAAGAACTCGTAGAAGCCGTAGATGAAGTGCTATTGGATGAATCGGTTTTTGATGTTGAGGTATTTGAACTATTTCCGCTAGTAGAAGTCGAAAAAGAGGCCGTCGAACCTGATGAAGAAGCGGACTTGCCACTCGAGGAAGAAGCGCTCGTTTCCGTCTTGTTAGAACTAGAAGCAGTCCCCGAAACGCTAGAAGAAATGCTCGGCTGGAGACAAGAAGTCAAAAGGAGCATCGGAGCGAGAATAAGTAAGCGCTTGGACGGTTTCATAATTTTGTTCGTGCGGGTATTTTAAGCCCTTAAGGGCTTTTAAGCAAAGAAAAGACTCCATAATTGATACTTTTATGTTTATCCTTTGGATAATATTGAAATCGTATTCTCAAAAGACCAAAATCAAAGGTAGCCTGATTTAGGAGGAAGAACGATGGGTGAACTCATCATTCGGCACGAGACGGAAGAAGACTATTTTGAGGCGGAAGAAATCATCCGTTTGGCTTTTTGGAATCTTTATCGTCCAGGCTGCTACGAACATTATCTGCTTCATCAGCTCCGCGATTGCCAATCCTACCTCCCTGACTTATCCTTTATCGCTGAAAAGAATGGTTATCTAGAAGGTGGCATCTATTGTGAAAAAGCCACTATTGCTACCGAACTAAATGCTGATGATGTCTTAACTTTTAGCCCGCTTGGCATCGATCCGTCTTTCCAAAGAGAAGGCGTTGGAACTTTGCTCGTAGAGAAAGTCATCGAGGAAGCCAAAGCCCATGGTTTCAAAGCTATCGTGGTCATTGGTTTGCCCGATTATTTCCCCCGTTTCGGATTCAAGCCGGCTTCGCTTTATGGCATCACGATGCCTGATAAAAGCGTCCCTCCAGAACTTCAGATTTTGGAACTCGAGAAAGGCTTTTTGCCTGATTTCCGAGGCGGTTATTTCATGCAGCCGAATCTGCTTAGCGAAGAGCCTGATCTCTATGACCTTCATGAGTACGATAAAGCCTTCCCCTTCATGGAGAAGAAAGATTTCCCTGAGTAAGAAGACTAACTTTGTTAGAGCTGCCTCCAAGGGTGGCTCTTTTTTCTTTCGGACTGACGAAATTTGTTAAGAAAAAATTTCCGTTTTATCGAAAGAAAGCGTTTTTAAGGGGCATGCTCGTTGTTTTCCTTTAGGAAAGGCATAGAATTACCTTCGCTCCGCTAGAGAGCGGCTTTATCTCATGAAATCACGCAGTGCGACGACAGAAATGGATTTGACGACGGGAAATCTCTTTTGGAAAGTACCGCTTTTTGCTTTGCCGATGGCTGTCACAGGAATCTTGCAACTTCTATATACTTCGGTTGACCTTTTCACCGTCAGCCAATTCGGTGGCGGAAGCCAATCGATGTCGGCGGTCAGCAGCAATGGCGCTCTCATTAACCTTATCGTAACCGTTTTCCTTTCTTTGTCGCTTGGCACGAACGTCGCTATCGGCAACGCCAAAGGCGCCAAAGATCGCGACCATGCGGAAAAGGTTCTTCATACCTCGCTTATTTTTGCGATCGTGGCTGGTGTTTTCGTTGGCTGCTTCGGCGTTCGCTTGGCCCCAGTTTTCCTTGAATGGATGGGCACTGATCCCCGCATTTTGTCACTCGCGAGCGATTATCTTCGCATCTATTTTGTCGGCGTGCCTTTCATCATGGTCTATAACTTCTGCTCTCAAGCCATGAGAGCTTTGGGCGATTCAAGACGCCCTCTCTACATTCTGGCCGTCACCGGGCTCTTCAATGTTTTCGTCGACTATATCTTTGTTAGATATTTCGGCCTCGATGTGAAGGGCGTCGCCTGGGCGACCGTTCTCGCCGAAGGCATCTCCGCCGCTCTTTCCGTTTACGCCCTCGCCAAAAACAAAAACGGCTTCATCCACTTAAGTTACAGCAAGATGAAGTTCGATGAAGCTTCTTTTAAGGAAGTGATTCGCTTAGGATTGCCCGCAGGAATTCAAGGCTTGGCTTTCTCGATTCCTAACGTCCTCATTCAATCTTCTATTTGGAGCCTTGGAACCGCCACCGTCTCGGCCGTGGACATCAATACGGGTTCTGCCGCGGCGAGCCAAGTCGAAGGCTATATCTTTGTTCTTATTGACGCCTGCGCTTCTGGCTGCGTGGCTTTCACAGGTCAAAACTACGGAGCCAAAAATAAGGAAAACTGTCGCAAAAGTTACTGGTATTGCCTAATTTGGATGATGATTTTCTGGGTGGCCGCCGCTGGTTTATCCCTGATTTTCCAAGAGCAGCTCTTCCGTCTCTTTATCACCGAAGACAGCAAGACAAACATTTCTGATGCCCTAACGAATGCCAGACTTCGTCTCCTTGTCATGGCCAGCACCTATTTCCTTGATGGCATCATGGACGTGAGCTCCGGCTACTTAAGAGGCATGCGTTACAGCACCGCCCCCGCCATTCTGACTATCATCGGCTGCACGATCACCCGCATTATCTTCTTGACGACGATGTTCCCGCTTCCTTATTTCCACACCATCACATGGCTCTATGCCGCTTTCCCCATCAGCTGGATCTTAACGGACATCGCTTATGCCATCACCATCTTCATCGTGGAACCCAAAGCCTTCAAGAAAATCGAAGCCCCGATGAGCGAGCTCGCCCATAGCACTTCCGCTGCTTAAGCAATATTAAAAGAAAGCCCGCCGCAGCGGGTTTTTCTTTTACTTATTATCTTTGTCGGCATCATCGATGGCGAGGACCGACATGAAGGCTTCCTGCGGCACTTCGACGGAACCGATGGCCTTCATCCGCTTCTTGCCTTCTTTTTGCTTTTCGAGAAGCTTCTTCTTACGGGAAATATCGCCACCATAGCACTTCGCGAGAACGTCCTTGCGGACGGCCTTGATGTCGGTGCGGGCGATAATCTTGCCGCCGATGGCCGCTTGCACTGGCACGGTAAACTGTTGCCGTGGAATGATGTCTTTTAACCGGCTTGTGATAGCGCAGCCACGTTTATAGGCTTCGCCTCTAAAGATAATAGTGCTCAAAGCATCGATAATCTCGCCGTTTAGAAGGATATCCATCTTCACGAGGTCGCCCGCGCGATAACTATCGAATTCATAGTCAAAAGAGGCATAGCCTTTGGTTTGGCTCTTGAGGGTATCGAAGAAGTTATAAACGATTTCGCTAAGAGGCAAGAGGTACTTCACAACGACACGGGTCTCATCGAAATACTCAAGATCGAGGTAGACGCCGCGTCTATCTTGGCAAAGTTGCATGACGGGGCCGACATATTCTTTCGGGCACATGATGGAAGCTTTGACATATGGCTCTTCGACAGAATCGATGGTCGAAGGATCTGGCAAAAGGGAGGGGTTGTCGATGACGAGCGAAGTTCCGCTTGTGAGATTGACCCGGTATTTGACCGATGGAGCGGTCAGAATTAGGTTCAGGTTATATTCCCGTTCCAGTCTTTCTTCCACCACGTCCATATGGAGCAAACCCAAGAAACCGCACCGGAAGCCGAAGCCCAAGGCTTGCGAACTTTCGGGTTCGTATTCAAGAGAGGCATCATTCAAAGAAAGCTTCGCAAGGGCATCTTTGAGGTCGCCGTACTTATCACTGTCGACCGGATAAAGACCGCAATAAACCATCGGGTTAATCTTGCGATAGCCTGGCAACGGTTCGGCGCAAGGCTCGCTCGCGGAGGTGACGGTTTCGCCCGGGAACACGTCCTTGATGTCCTTGATTTGGGCGGTCAAGTAGCCGACTTCGCCGCAATCAAGTTCTTTGGTCGGGATTTCTTTCGGGGTACGGATGCCGACTTCCGTGACCTGATAGACCTTATTGACGGCCATCAAAAGAATTTGGTCGCCCACTTTGACATGACCTTCTTTAACGCGAATAAGAAGAACGACGCCACGATAGGAATCGTAGTAACTGTCGAAGATCAAGGCTTTTAAAGGTCCGTTGTTGTCGCCATCGGGAGACGGAATCAGTTCGACGATTTTTTCCAGAACGTCAGGCACGCCAACGCCAGTTTTGGCACTAACGCAGCAAACGTCGCCGATTGATAAGCCAATGCGCTCTTGAATCTCTTTTTCGGTATTAGGAACATCGGCGCTCGGAAGATCGATTTTGTTAATGACCGGAATGATCATGAGATCGTTATCAATCGCGAGATAAACGTTGGCCAAAGTCTGAGCTTGAACGCCTTGGGTGGCGTCCACCACCAAAAGCGCGCCTTCGCAAGCGGCGAGAGAACGAGAAACCTCATAAGTGAAGTCCACATGCCCCGGAGTGTCAATCAGGTTGAAAATATACTTTTCCCCAGATTTGGCCGTATAAGAGACGGTCACGGCATTCAGCTTAATCGTGATGCCGCGTTCCCGTTCAAGATCCATCGAATCGAGCATTTGTTCTTTAAGCTCACGTTTTTCGACGGCCCCAGTGAGCTCCAAAATGCGGTCGCATAAAGTGCTCTTGCCATGGTCGATGTGGGCAATGACGGAGAAGTTACGAATTTTCTTTTGATCAAAGGGCATAAGGTGTTATGGCTAGGATTATATCCTATTTGCGTTTTTTCTTATAGAAGGAGAGCAGGTTTTCTTTCACGTCATCTGGTTTGGTGGCGACGGCGTAGCCCGTCCAGGTGCGTTCAAAGAGCTTTTTATAGTCTTCGGTGAGATAACGATCATCGATTAAAAGGGCGGCCCCGTGGTCTTTTTCGCTTCTAATCAGTCGGCCGACGGCCTGCATGACTTTGTTCATGCCGGGGTTCATGTAAGCGTAGGCGTAGCCTTCTTGATTGATCTTGTCGTAATAGTCGCGGATGAGATCCCGCTCATGGGAAAGCTGGGGAAGCCCAATGCCCACCACCGCGACACCGCAAAGGCGGTCGCCGACAAGGTCGATGCCTTCGCTGAAAGTCCCGCCGATAATGAGGAGAGCCACAGTCGTCTTTTTGGGTTTCGGAACGAATTTGGCAAGGAATGCGGTCTTTTCTTCGCTCGTCATATCACGGTCTTGTTTCAGGACATCGGCATCTTTAAAGGAAAGAAGAGGCATGATGTTCTCGAGATATTCGTAGGAAGGGAAATAAAGGAAATAGTTACCTTTTTTCGCTCCGACGAAAGATGAAAGATAATCGGCCACTTCTTGATAAGTGGAGGCCCGATCCCGAAAACGGGTACTGACGAGAGGCGCGAGAATAAGATCGAAGTTTTCCTTAGGGAAAGGGGATGGCAAAAGCAAGGATGGATAATCATGCTGCCCCGATAAAGCATCCTCGTAATAGTCGACTGGCGACAAGGTCGCGCTGAAATAGATCCGCCCCTTTAGCAAAGAAGCCGAGGCGGCGAGATATTCAGAAGGGTCAAGACAATACAAATGGATCTCCGTCCGGTCCTGACGTTTCTCGAAATAGAGACGCGAATGCTCGGGATAGTTCGCTAATAAATATTCGAAACGATGACATTCTCTTGAGAAATCCTTATAAGAATTCCCTAAGGATGGATGGGCTTTTTTAAGCAAATCTTTGTGGGCGCGGGATAAGGAGGCTAACGCCTTCACGAGGGCGTCTGGCGCACTTTCATAATCGAGGATTCCGCCTTCATAGCCATTGGCTTCGTCAAGAAAGAACTGCTCGATTTTCCCTAGGGCCCGTTTAACGGAATTCACTTTGGCTTTCCGAAGGCTTCTTCTAGCTTGGATGGCATCATACAAAGTGAGAGCGCTCGAATACATATCGCGGCCCCGTTCCACAAGGTTATGGGCTTCGTCCACAAGCAAAAGGGAACGAGAGGGGTCGGCTGGGGCGTCAAAGAAACGCTCAAGATGAACCAAGGGATCGTAAACGTAGTTAAAATCGCCAATGACGATATCGCTATAAAGCGAGAGGTCTAACTGCATCTCAAAAGGGCAAATAGCATATTTTTTGGCCAAGGAAGTTACATAGGTTTGGTCGAATCTTTCTCCTGAATGGATGGCTTCGTCAACCACTTTGCGAATCTTGGTGTAATAGTCTTTGGCGAAAGGGCATTCGTCAGGGTTGCAAGCGGCTCCAGGTTTGAAGCAAAGCTTATCCTTGGCAACGAGTAAGGAATCGCGTCCTTTGAAACCTTTCTTATAAAGCATCCCAAGGGCTTCATAGGCGCTTTCGGCCCCCGTCGATTTGGCTGTTAGGTAAAAAATCTTCTCATTATTGCTAGAGCAAAAGGCTTTGATGGCGGGAAAAAGAGTCGACATCGTCTTGCCGATTCCCGTCGGGGCTTCGCAATAGAAAGTTCCGCCTTTCATCGCTACGCTATAGACATAACGAGCCATATCGCGCTGGCCAGGGCGGAAATCAGAATAAGGGAATTTCATCGTGAGGGCGGAGGCGTTTCTCTCGTCCACATGCGTGAATTCGCCTTGGTAGAAGGAAAGGTACTCGTCCATGTAGCCATAGACAGCTTCTTCGAGTTCTTCCACCGAATAAGTAGCTTCATGAACCGCTTTTTCGTCGCTTACTTGGCTCAAATAAGTCAGACGGACACCGATTTTGTCGATCTTCTTTTCGTGGCAATACATGAGGGCGTAGCATTGCGCTTGTCCCAAATGCCATTTCCCCTGCTGCTTATGAAATTCCTCAACTGGAATAACGGTACTCTTGATTTCGTCGATAACCGGGAAAGGACCTCCAGTGATAATGCCGTCGGCCCGGCCCTCCAAATGAATAATTCCTAAAGGACGCTCGAAAAATTCCGCCAAAGGATATTCGCTGGCGTAATCGCGACCTTGTTTCTGCTGAAACGAGGCGTGGATTTTCGTCCCAGCCTGCATGGTTTCTTGGTTGTAGACACGGTTATCGATATCGCCCGTGCGCAAAAGAAAATCCACCAATTGATGGACTGATAAGGACAAGAAACGTTTCTTCTTCTCGTTAGGCACCCTCCTATTATAGATAATAGGAAGAGCTCTAAGTGAGTAAAACTCGAGAATAAAATAAAAACGCCCTCGAAAGGGCGTTTCTCAAACCTTGATCTCAATAATCCTGGACGTAAAGATAACCGTAAGCGGTCGAAGAGGAACTGGTCGTGATGCCCGAGTTATCATGGACGATGCTATAGGAAGAGTTGGTGGCGTTTTTAAGCTGAGCTTGTCCATCGGCTTTGATGGTAATTTCCCATTTTTCGGAAAGATCAGTCGAAGCGGAAAGGCTTAAGGAACCGGAACTGCTGCAGGCTAAATTGCCATTGCTAGACGAATGGGTGGTTGAAACGATGTACTGATTCATGGTTCCGCTGCCCCAAAGACGTCCAATGACCAACTCTTCCATGCCTGAGACATAAGTGATTGCCGAGGAGGCATCAACTGTTCCAGGGGCGTAATTCCGATAGTTGGAAGAAGAGGAAGTGCCAAGCACGTAAGCTCCAGTAGCTTCACCAGAAACATAAAGGAACCGTTTAGACAAAATATTGTTATAGACCGAGTTGAAATCACTTAACGAAGTAACTTTCTTGTAGGTCTTTGAAGTCAATGGCGTGAAACTCGAATAAGTCAAAACGATTTTGCAAACATATATTTGGTCACCTGAACGGGCGCCGATTGTGAAGTTGCTGATGGCGTGATTTTTCGTGAATGTATAAACGTTAACTGATGCATCGGCGGTTTCAGATAAAGTCGGAACTTCATTGCTTGTAATATAGGTGTAATCATTGGCTCCAGTCATAGCGCTGTCTTCATAAAGGAAGGCCGTGCGAGTATTGTTGTTGTCTCCGGTCGGACCCATGAAAGCGGTAATCTTGATGGAACTGATGTTATAAAGTCCCGAGAACGAGAAAGTCACTCGAGAAGTGTAACCATTCGAAGCGCCCATTCTCATGGCGTTATCATTGCCATTGGCATAGCAGTTATAACTTGAGACGGCATCGATATTCATATTGGTGGCCGTATAGCCGCTATTAAGGGCGACTGGGTTAGTCGCGGTCGTGCCAGTGCCGAAATAGATGCCACCGCATGACTTAGTGGTGTTCTCAGCTTTGAGAAGGCTGCTTCGCTCAGCGTTAAGACTCACAACAACCAAACCGCAGCAAAGAATCGTTGCCGCTCCAACAATAATCGCCTTCTGCTTTTCCTTTTTTATCATAAGACTGCGCCTTGGCCCCCACGGCCCTCCTGGAACAATCCTTCTAAAGGATTTGAACAAGTTATTATAGTTAATAAATTGACAAAGTAAATACCTTTTATAATAGAAAGAACAATTTGCTGTGATATTCCGATGGAGGGTGATTATTTTCAAAACAATTTTATTCTTATTCAAAGATGAATAATTAATTGGTTGACACCAACAAGATAACTAAATGAGTGTTTACTCAGTTTGAACAAATGTAACATCGCAAAAAGTGTTCGTAAATCCTTGAAAAATTTGCAAAAAGAAAGGCCGAATTAACGGCCAATCTTTCGAGAAACAAATTAGAAGTTTTGAACGTAGAGATAGGGCAAATAATATCTCGCCGTCGTTCCGCTTGTTGCTTCGCTAGAATATTGCATGCAAATGTACCAGCCATTACTTGTAGTAGTATCGTAGCGGACTTCTTCGGTACCACCGTTTTTGACCTCATCATTATAAGACATATTGATAAGGTGAGCTTTGCTGGTTCCACTATCGATCGTGACCGTCCAATAATAACGGTTCTGACTGTTACTATTGAAGGGACTCTGGAAGGAACCGTCCTGCAAGTTCGTGGTAATGCTACGTCCGGTTTCACGGTTCAGGTTGCCGTTATGGTTGTTGGATATCGCATAGGAAGACCCGGCTGTCGAACCAACAGTCGAATTGTTTTCGCTGTGGTTCGTGGCGAAGTAGTAATAGCCTCCGGTTTGGCCAAGGGTTAATTCTTCGAAATTGGAATTCCATGTAATGTTGGAAGAGGAAACGGTCGCTGAATGATAAGGACGATAGTAATACGTCCAGTTAACTTTGGCTTTCATACCGCCATCGCCCATGACATAACCAGATCCGCTGGACATCGTGGCCAACATATAGCGTTTGCCAGGAACGAGCTGACTGGCGGAAGTGACGAGCGAATAGCTTCTATTAGAGAAAGCAGCATAAGAATTTGTGGTTAAGACAATTTTCGCAATATAGACAGTCACACCAGCATTGACGCTGAGGGTAAAGCCACTGCAGCTGGTGCCGGAAGAAATATCAGTTCCTGATAAGGTGTACAAACCATTGGGGCTATCGTTGGTGTCGTTTAAAGTCATCGGTGAGTTATTGGAGACAGTGACTGATTTTTTAGCGGCCATCGAAGTATTGCGGAAATACAAAGTGCTCGAAGAAGAGGCGTAGGCGGTTATCTTAACCGCGCTAATATTCATTAAGCCAGCAAAGTTAAAGGTAACAGAAGACTCGTTCGTGCCATCGCCAAGTCTTAAAGCGTTGGTACCTGCCGTGCCCGTATAAGCATAAAGGCTCGAGATGCCGCTTAAAGGCTCGAAGTTCGTGGCTGTATATCCACTGCCAAGAACGATGCCACGACCGCTATTGCCCAAAACATCAGGGCTGGCAATAGTCGTATTGGTTGTCGTGCCAAACAAAAGGCTTCGGCAAACGTCCGTCGTATTCATGGCGTTGAACAGTTGGGGATTGGTTTCTTCTTGAAGGCTTGCAAAAGCAATCGCGGAAACGCTGGTTATCCCAGTGAGCAAGATTAAGGTGTTTCTCTTAAGTTTGGTTTCCATTTTTGCGCTATTTCGTAATTGCATTATAGTTACGTTTTACGTATTGTCAAAATATTTTGCAATCTTATTTCTTTAACCTACATTAATATTTGAGTGTTCGCTCCGACGTTCCGTGAGTAAATACTCATTTATTTATAAACTTTTTCCGTAAAAAAGACGGGCTGTAAACCCGTCATTTTATCGAATGAAAAAGCGACTGTTATTTAAGCAAAACGTGGTCTCCGAGATGGGCGCCTGAAAGAAAATCGTTTCCATTCATCTTCTTTTTTCCTTCAGGTTGAACAATTTCAAGTTCGATTGACCCGTCGTAAAGCTGAACGAGGAAGTGTTTCCGATCAGGAACGATTTCTCCGACCGCCCTGATGACCTGGTTATCATGGATCTTCGCATGGTAAACCTTAAGCTTCTTATCTTCTAGAAGGAAATATCCTCCAGGTTCTTCGCTGATGCCACGAATGTAATCAATGGTCGACTGGCAAGAAAGGAAGAGCGGAATCTTTTCGTCTTCTGGTTTGATTTTATTAGCAATGGTCACTTCTTTTTCGTTTTGTTCTTCGCCTTTAAGCTGCCCATTGGCATAAGCTAAAAGGTCTTTAGCGATCAAATCGCTAGCAGCTGTGGCCATCTTGCCACAGAGGGTTGTATAGGTATCGACCGGATCGATCGCGACCACCGCTTTATCGTACATACAGCCAGCATCCATCGCGGCCACCATCTCCATAAGGGTGATACCAGTTTCCTTATCCCCTTCCATGATGGCGCGCTGGATAGGAGCGGCTCCTCTCAGCTTCGGCAAAAGCGAACCATGAAGGTTGATACAACCGACTTCGGCGAGGTCAAGAAGGCCCTGAGGGATGATTTGACCATAAGCCATCGTCACGATGACATCAAAATCCAAGGCTTTGGCAAACTCGAAGTCCAAACGGACTTTATGAGGTTGGAAAACAGGGGTGCCATGGGCTAAGGCCACAACCTTCGTTGGGACGGCTTCAAGCTCTTTTTTACGGCCTACTTCCTTATCTTCTTGGCAAACAAGGCCGACGATAGTAAAGCCTTCTTTGTACAGTCTCGAGAGTACCTCCGCGCTCATCGCGGGCGTGCCCATATAAAGAACTTTGACGTCGGAATTTTTGGTAAAAGCGTTCATCTTATTTGCGCCTCCTTGTCCTGACTGGTAAATTATAACGCGAGGAAACATTCCTCGGCACATAAAATGATCTATCAATCCTTACTTGAAACCATCGGAGGAACTCCGATTGTCCATTATGGCGAAATAAACGCCAACGATCTCTATGTAAAATTAGAGCTCTTTAATCCAGCTGGCAGCGTGAAAGACCGCGTCGCTTATCAAATGATCAAAGAATTAAAGGCTCAAGGCCTTCTTAAGCCTGGCGTCAAATGCGTCGAAGGCACGAGTGGCAACACCGGCATCGGCCTCGCTTTTGTCTGTGCCGTCATGGGTATTCCTTTAACCATTGTCATGCCTGAAAATATGTCCAAAGAACGAATTGATCTCATGAAAGCCTACGGGGCCGAAGTTCTTCTGACTCCGAAAGCCGAAGGCATGGTCGGCGCTGAGAAAAAAGCCGCTGAGATGGGGAAAAACGGTTATGTCTTTCTCAACCAATTTGAGAATCCCGCCAATCCGAAAGCCCATTATCTTACGACTGCCGACGAAATCTTAGCCGATTTCCCAAAGGGACCGGATTTCTTTGTGGCTGGCGTTGGTACGAGCGGAACTTTAACTGGCATAGCCAGCAAATTAAGAACGCAAGGATGTAAAACCAAAATCATTGCCGTCGAGCCAATGGAAAGTGAAGTTCTTGAAGGCAAAGAGCCGGGCCCACACTCCATTCAAGGCATCGGCGCGAACTTCGTGCCACCACTTTACGACAAGCACTTGGTCGATCGCATAATCGACATCAAGAGCGAAGACGCCTTGAAAAAAGCCAATGAATTAGCCAAAAAAGGCTGGTTCTTGGGTATTAGCTCCTGCGCTGCCATCTTGGCTGGCGAACAAATCGCGAAGGAAAACAAAGGAAAATCCATCTTGGTGCTCGCACCCGATGGCGGCATCAAATACATGTCGATGGGGATTTATGGAAAATAAAGAAAAACCAGAGAACTATTACGATTCGATTATGAGACGCGATCCAGCGGCGAGAACCCGTTGGAGCGTTTTTTGGCTCTATCCTTCCGTCAAAGCCATGCGGGCTCACCGTTTTTCTTCATGGCTATGGCGCCATCATATGAAGTTCTGCGCGGAGATGGTCATGCATTCCTCGGCCCACAAAACCGGCATTGAAATCCATCCAGCAGCCAAAATAGGCCGAAATTTCTTCTGTGACCACGGGGGCGGAGTCATCATCGGCGAAACCACGGTTATCGGTGATAATTGCACTATTTATCAAGGCGTCACCTTAGGAGGTTTGACCAACGATAAGGTCAAGCGCCATCCTACTTTAGGCAACAACGTCATGGTCGGAAGCGGAGCTAAGCTTTTAGGGCCGATCAATATCGGCGACAACGTAAAAATCGGCGCCAATGAAGTCGTTCGGACAGATATTCCCGCCAATGCCATCTTCGTAGGTGGTAAAATCATTGTTCGGGAGCCTAAACAATGAGCAAACGTCACTATCTACTTGATCAATGCCAAACCTTCGTCAATCCTGCCAAAGAATTATTAAAAAGCTCGCAATCTCTAAAAGACATTTATGAGCAGTCGACTTCCTCGCATTTAAACGAGAGAGCCTGCTCTTATTTTGATGAGGACGGGAAAATCGATGGCTATACGTATGAGAAATACAAAACCATCACTTTCAATCTCGCCACTCATCTTTCCACGGCCTTAAGCGGAGTTCCCGCTGGATCCATTATCGGATTAAAGCTTAAAAATTCTCCGACTTGGCCTCACGTTTTTTGGTCGATTCTTATGACTGGCCACGTGCCACTTCTTATCGATGCGAAGATGCCACACGAGAACGCGCAGAACCTTTTGACCCAATCAAAAGCCACCGCCATTATCGCCAACGAAGAGGATCCGTATTCGGTTCCTTTATTCCGTATCAACGACATCCGCAATGTCGAGCCTGATTATCAGTTCGCCGCCACTTGGGCCAACCAAGTCATTTTCTGTTCAAGCGGCACCACAGGCAACGTCAAGATGATGGTCACCGATGGCAAAGCCCTCTGCAATCAGATCTGCGGAGCCATCGATATGCCTAAAGAAACGAAGGATATTTTGCATCCTGGCAAATCGAACGTTCTCGCCATGATTCCATTCCACCACGTTTTCGGTTTCACGGCTGTTTTCCTTTGGTACACCTTCTATGGAAAATGCATTGTCTATCCTTCCAGCATGGCAAGCAATGATATTCAAAACGCCATCGTTAAAGGCAAATGCACCCACATTTACAGTGTCCCTCTTTTCTGGGATGCTATTGCCCAAAAGGTTCTTCGTTTAGCTGCTCAAGGCGGCGAACGCAACGAGCAAATTCTTCAAGATATGATTGCCTATAACTGCCACCAGATTTCCAAACAAGAGGCTGGCATAGCTTCTTGGAAAATCGTTGGTGACAAGATCCGCAAAAAGGTCTTCGGCAGCCAGGTGGAATTCTGCATCTCCGGCGGCGGCTATCTATCCAGTCGCACCTTAGCGGTCATCAATGGTCTTGGCTATCCTCTTTATAATGGTTTCGGCATGACGGAAATCGGCGTCACATCCGTCGAACTTTCGCCTCGCGTCGAGGACCGTTTGAAGGGCTCGATCGGACATCCGTTATTCGGAATGAGCTACAAAATCGAACCGCTCCCCGGATCCATGAATGGACAGGGTGAGCTTTTGGTGAAGGCTCCCACCGTTCACGTGGAAGAAATCATCGGCGGCGTTCGCAAACCGACCGTTCTCGAAGATGGCTATTACCGGACAGGCGACATCGTCGAAAAAGACGAGACCGGCTCTTACTATGTGAAAGGCCGCATCAAAGACGTCATCATCTCCAGCAATGGCGAAAACGTCTACCCCGACGAGATCGAGTTCTACTTCAAAAATGTCCGCCATGTCGTCAATGACGTCGTTATCGGCGAGAAGCACGACAACAAGGAGGACATCGTTCTTGTCCTTGAACTTGATAACCTCATCAAAGACGAGGAAATCAAGCAATTGCGGAAAGACATCGAAGCAATTAATTCGACGTTGCCCAACGAAAAACGTGTGGCCGAAACTTTGGTTTATAAAGGCGTTTTGCCTCTTGCCAACAACATGAAGGTCAAACGTTTCGCTATCAAAGAGGCTCTCGAAAAAGGACTTGACGTCTTCATTAATCTGAACGGTGAATCCAAGACTTCCTCCTCCGCTTCCCTCGATGGTTATAAACCCGAAGAGGTTGCTTCCGCCAAAGCCAAGGTCAAAGAGCTCTTCTCGAAGACCCTTTTGTTGCCAGCTTTCAAGATTGGAGACACGACCAGCTGGGGGGATTTAGGCGGCGATTCGATGAGCTACATTGCCTTATGCGACGACCTCAACACCGCTTTCAAGGTCCAAATCCCCACCGACAAATATGGGCATCTGCTTACCGTGAATGACTTTGTGGCAGAAATTTTGCGCTTAACCCACGAAGGAAAATAGTTGTTTTATCTAGCCTATAAGGCTAAAATCTTACTCGCGAAAGAAAAAGGAATCATTATTTATGGCAAACATCAAATCACAAATCAAACGCAATGAGACTAACGAGCTCGCTCGTGAGCACAATAGTGCTCTTAAAGCCACCGCTCGCACCGCGATCAAAAAGGTCGAGGTCTTAGCCGCTGCCGGTAAGAAAGACGATGCTGAAAAGGCCCGTCGTGAAGCCGTTTCGCTTCTTGACCAGCTTGCTCAGGAAGGCGTTATCTCGGATAACTCCTGCGGCCGCAAAAAGGCTCACCTCGCCAAAGTCGTCGCCGCTGTTAAGTAATTGATTTCTTAACTTAAAATTAGCCTTCCACTGCTGGAGGGCTTTTTTGTTATTAGCAAAAAGAAATGAGGCCCCTTTATAAGAATCTCATTTCTTATTGAACAATTTCTTTGAAGACGCCATCGACGATCGTATCGGTGACGTTAAGAACCAAATAAGTCCCCACATCGTTATCCTCGGGCAAACATAATGAGCCTGGACAATAAATGCGGATACCATCTTTCGTTTCGTCTTCTCTCACGTGCGTATGGCCATGGACGAAAATGCGGACACCATCTATCTTCAAAGCCTGGACCATCGCCGAACTATATAAAGGATAGTGTTCGATTTGCAGCTTTCCAAACGGCGTCTCAAAGATTCGACGAAATGGGTATTCTGAGAAAGCTCCGTCGCAATTGCCTTTGACGGCTTGGAAAGGCCAGATGTCGCCCGAAGGAGCTTCAACATCGCCAGCGTGAAGCCATAAATCCGCGTCTTTTTCGATTAAAGCAACCCGGCGCAAAGCCGAAAGATCGCCATGGGTATCGGAGATGATGACGATTTTCATAAACTGAAGTTGGTAAGGAACAAGGTGAACGCCAATTCCTGGCTCATCTTGCCTGTCATGATGGCAAGTTCGCACTGGTAAAGGGATTCGAGTCCCTTGTTAAGGGTTTCGTCGCCCATCCGTCTGAGATTATCGAGAGAGATGTTGACCCGCCCTGTGGAAGCAAAGAGTTCACGGCCGATTTCATCCGTCCCGAAGCCTTTTCCATTAAGGTAGCGCACTTCGTTAAGGAAACGGAATTGACCAGCGACCAAACGCATCAAAGTAATCTCGTCGATGCTAGAGACTTTGAGGTCATAGTAAATCTTCAGGGCTTTTCGATTGTCGCCCCGGCATAAAGCGTTCGCGAGATGGTAGGAATCCTCTTCAAGAGGCTCCGCCACCAAGGTTTTGATGGTATCCAAACTTATCTCCTTGTCATCGCCGCAATAAGCGATGATCTTTTGAGCTTCGCTTAAGAAAGTCGCGTAATCCCCTCCGATGCGTCTCGACAACTCGGAAACGGCCATTCTATCGATTGTTAATCCACGTTTTTCAAAGAAGCGCGGAATGTAATCATCCCATTGGGTCGGGGTGAAAACCGCGACGGGGCTAAAAGTGGCCTTAGCCGCTTTAAGTAACGGGAAATAGGCGTTTGTTTCATCAAGCGCTTCACCATAGGCCAATAAGAACAAATCGATATTCGGATCGGGGTTAGAAAGATATTCGCTGAAACTCGTATCGGCTTCCGGGGCTTTCTTGCGTCCGCGGCCCTTCGTCGCGCCTGGCAATAAGAAAGTGCAATTATCCGCCACCACCGCCTTCTTGTCGGCGCCTAAAGGCAAATAAGAGCATTCCTCGGCCAGTTCGGTTAAAGTGCTCTCGTTCATATCGAGAGTCACATAGTTAAGGGAATCACGAACGGGGAGGGTTTCCTTAAGGATTTTGCTTAAAGCTCCCTTGACCATGCGGCTCTGGGGGCAAAAGATCACTTGAATCACTCTTTGATTATAGGATAAACCATTGTGCTTGTCCTAATATTTCCAAGGCTTTTTCCTCGTTGGCATTTATAAACGATGGTCCCCTCGATATCGGTGCGTCTAATTGGAACCCCATAAGAGGCCAAACGGTCGAGAACTTCTTTGTCTGGATGACCATAGGCATTCCGCTTTCCAACGGAAATAATCGCCACGTCAGGAGTAAGAGTTTTGATCCAGGCGTAACTGTTGCTCGTTTTGCTCCCGTGGTGACCAACTTTCAGAATGTCGCAATCGATTTCGGGATGATCTAGGAGAATCCGGTTTTCAATGCTGATAGGAGCGTCTCCTGTGAAGAGCCACTTTTTCCCCATGAAATCCAATGAAATAACGAGACTTTGCTCGTTCTCGCTTGAAAGGTTGTAGATGTTGTAATTTGTGAAAGTAAGGTCTCCAATGGTGAAGGGAAAATCCTCGCGGGTGTCGAGATAATGTCGAACTTTGAAATTCTCCCTTAAGCTAGGCGCGGCTCCAATGTGATCAAAATCGCCATGACTCGCGATAAGATAATCAATTTCGTAAATCCGGTGTTTCCTTAAAAAAGGAATGTCCACTTCTTGCGCAAGATCGAAGCCGACGTTTCCCCCTGTATCGATCATGACGCTTGTGTAGCCATCGCGTATAAGGATGCAATCTCCTTGCCCAACGTTAATAAAATCCACCTCGGAGGTTAAGGCGTTTCCTAAAGGCATGGCATTTAAGCTCACCGCCAAGGCCATCGCAAAAAGGGCCATAGACCTCATAAAAGTTAAACCCGAGTCCCAAAAATAGAGGGCTAAACCTAAAAGTAAATAATAGGAGAAAACCAATAAATCCCCCATGAAACCCAAGGGAATAACAAGGTCAATTTTGGAAAGGAAATTGATAATCACCACAAGAAGCTTTGCGTAACCCATCAGTAAGGAAGCGGGTGGCAAAGTGAGAAAACCAAAGAAGGAAATCAAGCCAAATCCCAAAGAGAATGGCAAGAATATGAGGCTATAAAGAAGAGCCAAAAGATGGATGCCGCCTCCCTCTGAAACGGCGGGAAAAAGAAAGAGATAAAGAATAGACCGACTGACAAGCTTGCCTTTTATGCCTTGGTAACGCCCCAAGAAACTCTGGGAAAGACTCATGAAGAAACCAAGACCATAGCCGATGAGAAAACCACTATCAAGAGCGGCGAAACGATTGAAACAAAGAAGGACGATTCCGGCCTTGGATGAAACGAAAATACGCGATGGATTGTCTATTTTCCTTTTTTCATAGAGATCTAATGCTTTCGATAAGTAAACGCGCCAGAAACCAACTTTTGAAAGGTTAAAAGGAAGGAACAAAGCCAAAATCAATAAGGCAATGAACCTCGTTTTCTTTTCGCTAAATTTGAGAGAAAGAATTTTTTCGCTAACCCGAAAAAGGGCCCCATAAAGAATTCCGCTTGCCGAAAGCAAATAAAGGCAGCCAAGCGAACTGGCTTCCTGGACGAAAGATTGGCTGTAGTCTTTGTGTCCAAAAAGCAAGCCATCGATCAAGGCTCTTGTTGGCGAATCAAAGCTGCGAAGATACGAAAGTTCATAACCACGGAGTCGGAAAGGAACCCGCCACCGCACAATTGTCTCTTTGACTGAAATGGTCGATTGCACTCCGATTGAACGAAGATAATCTCCGAAATCGAAGCGGCTTTCGTAAACCGTTCCATCATAAAAACGACCGGTTCCTTTGAGGAGCAAGAAGTCTCCGATTTCTCGTTCCGTTTCTTTTTCATACACGTAATATCGAACGCCACGACTAAGAAAAATGTAATAATTACCACCCGTTTTTATGACCAAGCCAACGTATTCTCCCTCCCCATTCCGCGGAGCGAGATGAACTAATAAAGTTAAAGATCCAATCGCAAAAGCCACCAGGAAGATGAGGGCGAGAGGTTTGTCTCTTTTGAAACCGATAAAGAGAAAAATGAGGGCCGCCCCTATCGCCAAAAGGCCTTTAAGAGAAAACCCGTTAAAGCCCAGCAACGCTCCGCTGACAAGCCCAAGAAAAAGAAAGAAAAAGGCATCCCGTCTTTTGTCCATGGAGTCTACGATTTAAGGCGGATGTAATTCTTGCTCTTTTCGAATGTTGCCGAGCCGATTCCAGTTACATTTTTCAGTTCCTCAATGCGCTTAAAAGGCCCATTTTGTGTGCGGTAATCGATAATCGCTTCGCTTACGGCCGAGCCAAAAGCGCTCACGGTCATGAGGGTGGCTTTATCGTCCGAGTTGATATTAACTTTTGCGATGGGAGAAGAGCTGCAGGCGTTCTCATTATCGAATAAGGGAGCGATATAGAAGCTCTGCTTATTCTCCAGGACGAAAGCCGTATCAAAGGCCGATGTGTCGGCGTTGGTCGTGGCTCCGCCCGCCGCGGCGATTAGATCCCCGAGAGTGGCATTGATGTTGACGTAATAGGTCGAGGGCCTTACAACCTCCCCGGCAATGGTGACGTAAAGTTGGCTCGGCGAAGTAGAACTGATTGTCTTGCTAATAGCCGTGCTGGTGATTTGGCCGCTCACCTTATCGACGAAACTGAAGACGATAAGGCCAACGACCGTGGCGATAAGAACTCCGACAATGATTTTGACCATGGTATTCCTCCACCCTAGAAGTAGGATGAAAAAAGGAATTCGTACCTTCCTAAAAATTAGAGAAAAGAAAAAAGCTAGGACCAGCCTAGCTTTTCTTTAAGCAATAAATTTACTTTCCGTTTTCGGCTTTGATGATTTCGATCTCGTAGGGATCAGCGCACTCAACCATAACCTTCTCGCCTGGGACGCGGCCAATGAGAGCGATGCCTAAGGCCGACTCGTTGCTAATAAGCGGAACGGGGGTCGCCATCGGATCGGCTTCGACGGTGCCGACAATGCGAACGGACTGCTCGCCATCGGGTCCTTTGAACGTGACGGTATTGCCAAGGAAGATTTTCTTCCCGGCTTTCGCGGGTTCCACGACCACCGCGATGTCTTTGATGTGCTCGATCTCGGTGATACGGGCTTCGATTTCAGCTTGTCTATTGCGGGCGGCATCATAGTCGGCGTTTTCGCTTAAGTCGCCTTGCGCACGAGCCTGACGAAGGGCTTCGATGACGTCGGGTCTATCGACATCGATTAAGTGACGATATTCCTTTTCGAGTTTTTCCATGCCCTCGGGGGTCATGATCATTTTTTCTTCTGCCATATTCTTTACCTCGGTAACGGATTGATTATAGGCGGTATTTCCCTTAACGGAAAGGGAAAGCCTACTTCAACTCCTGAATTTTCGGATCAGATTCGTAAGTCTCGAGCATTTCTTGGGCTTCGGCGAACTCTTCTTCGGAGACGTCTAAGAGCGAGTTTCCATCGCTTGAGGCCATGACCACGAGGTTATCGGGATCCTCCTCTTTGTAGATGAAATAGAAATCCTTTTTCCGCTCATCGTTATGATAGTAGAAATAGATTTTCCACGATTCGCTTGTCCCATCGTCTTTGGTGATGACAATGGTGTTGTCGTTAATCTCCATCATGGTTATTTTTTCTCCTTTGGAAGGCTATTGAGATAGCTTTCGAGAATGACGCAGGCGGCTTCTTCGTCAATATGAGCCTTCTGGTCTTGCCAGTCGGTTAAGCCCGCCATAGCGAGGTTTTCGCTCGCTTCGACGGTCGTGAGCCTTTCATCCACGAGGTGGATATTGAGGCTCGCGTCTTCGGCTAGAAGCTCGTCTTTGAAACGGCTGCTTCTTTCGGCGCTCGCGCCTAAGGTGCCATCCATATTATAAGGGTAACCCAAGGCGACTTCATTAACGCCTTCGCGGTGCAAGAACTCGATCGCATGAGCGATGGCCCGCCGATAGGCTTTCCGCGGGAAGCGGAATTCTTCTCTGGGATGGACGATGCCAATGCCATCCGAGATGGCAATGCCTAAAGAAGCCTCGCCTAGATCAAATCCCGCGACACGCTTCACTTCAAAGTCTCCTTTAAGGAGGCAATCGCAGCCTCAAGCCCTTCTTTGGCGACTAATTGGCCACTCGCCATTTCGGGTTTGCCGCCACCGCCGCCTCCTAAGTGCTTCGCAAGTTCTTTCACGATGTCGCCGGCTTTGGCTTTCTTCAAGCCCTCGCCTCCGACCATGACGACGAGCGGACGTTTGCCCGTTTCGCCACCCAATAAGACCAAGACGTAATCTTTGTGTCCGCTCTTCAAGGTATCGGCAAGAGTGAGCAAATCATCACGTCCCGCGCCTTCTTTTAAGGAATAGATAAAGTCAAAGGCGCCAATTTTTTCCGCTGAAGCGGCGAGTTTCTTCGCTTCTTGAGCGGCAATCTGAGCCTTCAACGTTTCGTTCTCTTTCTTCGTTTCCGCTAAATCTTTGTTAACCAAAGATAAGCGACTTAAGAAATCAATATCGGTCGAAAGAAGTTTGCCTTCGCCTTCGTTAAGCAAAGCCTGACGGTTGGCGCTCCACTTATAGGCGCCCAGCGAAGTGACAGCCACTAGACGACGAACGCCCGAGGCGATCGCTTCTTCGCTTACGACATAGAAAACACCGATGTCACTCGAGTTTTTGACATGAGTGCCACCGCAGAACTCTTTGGAATAATCGCCAAAGGTGACGACACGGACGGTCGAACCATACTTCTCCGCGAACTCCATCTCCGCGCCGACTTTCTTGGCTTCCTCGATCGGAAGGATATCGGTTTTTTCGGGAATGGCTAAAGCGATCTTCTCGTTCACCTCTTTTTCAAGGGCGAGGGTTTCTTCTCTAGTGAGCTTACGGGAGAACTGGAAGTCGAAACGGAGATAATCCGGGTCGACATAGGAACCCATCTGGTTAACGTGTTCGCCTAAGACGTGGCCTAAGGCCGCGTGCACAAGGTGCGTAGCCGAGTGGTTACGTTCGGTGAGACGGCGGTTTTCTTTATTGATTGCCAAGTGGACTTTGTCGCCCACTTTAAGGGCACCATACTTCACTTCGACTTCGTGGAGATGCTGTCCCGACGGAGCTTTCCGGACCATCGTGACTTCGGCTTCGAAGTCTTTGTTGGTGATGGCGCCAGTGTCGGTGACCTGACCACCCATCTCGGCGTAGAAGGGGGTCTTATCAAAGGCGATCTCGCCTTTTTCGGAGACTTCTTTCACCGCGACGCCGTCGATGAATAAACCCGTGACGGTCGCCTCGACTTCGTCTTTGTCATAAAGGAATTCGCTCGGCGTTTTGAAAGCCAGCAAATCTTTTGATTGTTTATGGAATGACTCGATTTCGCCACGGGCATTCCGGGCGCGTTCGCGTTGTTCTTCCATGAGTTTTTCGAAGCCTTCGGTATCGACCGAGACTCCGCTTTCGGCGGCGATTTCTTTCGTCAAATCAGCCGGGAAACCATAGGTATCATAAAGTTTGAAGACTTCTTCGCCCGTTAAGGCTTTCTTGCCTTCAAGGAGGTGACGAAGCATTTCTTCGCCGCTCGTGAGGGTCTTCAAGAACTTCTCCTCTTCGCCCTTCACCATCTTGCTGACTTCTTCGACATGGCCTTCGAGCTCCGGATAGAAATCCTGATACTTATCGGCCACCACTTTCACGAGTTCGTACATGAAAGGCTTCTTGATGCCAAGCTTTTGGCCATAACGCATAGCCCGACGAATGATTCTTCTTAAGACATAGCCGCGTCCTTCATTGGAGAAAGTCGCGCCATCGCTTAAGGCGAAGGTGAGACAACGCGCGTGGTCGGCGATGACACGGAAGGCCATCAAGTTCGGCTCGGCGTATTTCTCTCCGCTGATTTTCTCGGTGGCATGGATAATCGGCATGAACAAATCGGTTTCGAAGTTGGTCGGAGTGCCTTGGAGAATGCAGGCGATTCTTTCGAGTCCGCTGCCGGTGTCGATGTTCTTCGACGGGAGTTCTTTGTAGTTCTCGCGAGCGACGCCATTGACGGCGTTGAACTGGCTGAAGACAATGCCCCAAATCTCGATGTAACGGTCATTTTCGATATCATCAGCGAGCAATTTGACGCCCAAATGCTTCGGGTCCCATTTTTCGCCACGATCGAAGAAGACCTCGGTGTTCGGGCCGCACGGACCTTCGCCGATTTGCCAATAGTTGCCCTCGAGCGGGATAAGGTGATCTTTGCTGACGCCATTGTCTTGCCAATATTGCCAGGATTCCTTATCGGTCGGGTTATAAGTCATATAGAGCTTTTCAAGCGGCATCCCAAAGCCTTCGACCGGATCGGTCAGGATCTGGACGGCCCAAGCGATGACCTCTTTGCGGAAATAGTCGCCGATCGAGAAGTTTCCGAGCATCTCGAAGAAAGTGTGGTGACGAGCGGTATGGCCGACGTTTTCGATGTCGTTGGTCCGGATGGATTTCTGGACGTTCACGATACGGCGGCACAGCGGGACTTCCGAGCCATCGAAGTATTTCTTTAAGCCGGTGACGCCGGCGTTGACCCAAAGCAAGGACTTATCGCCCTGCGGAATAAGGGAGACGCCTGGCAGCCATTTGTGGCCCCGCTTCTCAAAGAATTTGATCCAAGTAGTACGAATTTCGGCTCCGGTTAATGGTTTCATCAGGAAACCCTCCTTAACAAAATAAAACACCCCATCGAAGGAGCGCGGATTCGCGCGGTACCATCCTTCTTCACCAGAGGTGCTCTCACTTGTCCTTCTTAACGCGAAGGAGACGGCGGCATTGCCCGCGTGCAATTGAGGAAGCGGCACGTCTTTCAGGCTTTTCCACCATGAGGCCCTCTCTAAAGAAAGACTTATCTTCCGTAGCGGCATTATCTTAGCACCACTCGCGCGCGAAAGAAACAATTTGGAGCAGTCTGCTCCCCGACGCGGCTTTCCCTATGCTATAGTTGGTCTAACCAAAAAAGGAGGAATATCTATGCCAAGTTTTGCTGACCCATTCGTCGCTAACGTTAACCGCAAGATGAACAAAGACGAGCTCATGGAAGCTCTTCGTCTCGACATCGCGGGCGAATTAGAGGCCATCTATCTCTATGATGCTCACTATCAGGCGACCGACGATCCGCGCGCGAAAGCGGTCTTAGCCGATATCCGGGATGAAGAGAAAATCCATATGGGCGAACTTATCACTCTTATGAGAACTCTCGATCCGAAAGAAGCCACTCAGTTCCTTAAAGGCGAAAAAGAAGTCACAGAACTCCTTGAAGAAATCAAGAAGTAACGACCTCTAAAGACAGAAAAAGACCAGCACTGCTGGTCTTTTTGTTTGTCAGAGCTTTAGCGGTTATAGCAGCCAAGCATGACGTCGCGTTCTTCCTTCGTCGCACCGGCGTGATGGCCTTTGTGAACGAAGGTGATGGGCTTATCAGCCGAGTTGACCAATAAATCCTTGCCCGTCGCCACCGCAATGAAATCGCCTAAGAAACTAAGAGCGAACTTGGGGGCTTCGCCTTCGCCAAAGTATCCTTTGGAAAGGACATCTTGGCGGGAAAGGAGGACGAAGTTGTCCCCGAAATGTTCCTCAAAGAGCGTTTTGAAAGTCTCCTCGCTTCCTTCTTTAACGAAGAAGTTGCAAGTACGGCCCTCAAAAGTCAAAGGTTTGGAGAGACAAGCGACAAGGTCGGGGAAAGCGGCCATGTCGCGATATTGGACATCAATAAGGCCATGATCGGCGAAAGTGAAGACTTCGACGTCTGGGTGTTTCTTCGTGAATTTCTTGACGAAATGGGCGATTTCGGCAATCTGGAGATGGACATGCCAACTCTTGACGCCGTATTTATGAAGATACTTATCCGGTTGATTCCAGTAGCCATAGAGAAATTGGCCATCTTCTTTATCAAAGAAGTCGCCAGCCATCTTCTGCATTTCCTTGAAGTTATGAGGCCCTAAGGCATCTTCGACCGGGAAACGGTACAAAGCTTTGCTCTTCACTCCCGCGGCATTAAGAAGGGTCGTGATAGGAGTATAAGGGTGCTCAGTCTTCATGATATTCGGTCCTTCGATTTTCACGCCGGTGACCGAATTGATGTTCGTGAAAACATCGATAGGATAGCCATATTCTTCAAAGAAGAGGCTCCAACCGAACCAGCCATCCTCAATCGGGAATTTGCCCGAAAGGAAAGCCGTCGTGCAAGCCACCGTGGTCGCGGGGTTCACCGAATGGATCGTCATGAGCTTATGGGAAGTCATGAACTTGGTCGTATGGGGATAAGTGTGTAAGTTATATTCGCTTAAGCCATCAAAGAGGAAAACCGCAATTTTTTTGTGGCCTTCCATAGCCTTCGTGATCTCGCTCACCGCGGGATGGAAAGTCTTTAAACCATAGTGTTCCAAAACGCTGTTGGAGAAGTTCACTAATGTCGTCTCTTTATCGTAAGTTGCTGGGTCAATTTCCTTTTTCATAGGGGGGTATTATAGGATATAAAACAACCCGATGCCACAAAATTGTTTCATTTTGGTTAATATTTTGATAATTATGCGATAGCATCGGAGGAATAATTTTGACAAAACTTGTCGAAATAAGGGCAAATCCTTACTGAGCAGACACTATCTAAGCAAGGAGACTTAAGATGGCTTTGCGGAGAGTGGGAACGTCAGTGAAACGAGGCGAGAAATAGGAGGCAACGGGGGTATAGGAAACGCTTCCTTTCCGGCACCGAGCCAATTCGCTTTGCTTCGCGATGTCGCTCTTCGTGAAAATTAGAATATACGGAACGTGATTTTTCTTCAAAAAAGTGACCATCAGAAGATCGTCGTCGCTTAAGCCTCTCCGGCTGTCGACGAGGAGCACCGCTCCTTTAAGATATTCATTATGGTCAAAATAGCCTTCCATCATGTCGCGGAAGGAAGTGTCTTCGCGGTTGCCGTATTCGGTATAGCCGTACCCTGGGCTATCGACCAAAAAGAACTTCGAGTCGACCAAGAAGTAGTTCAAAAGCTTGGTTTTGCCGGCCTTTTTGGAACTATAAGCCACTTTCTGCCCAGCTAAATTATTGATGAACGTGCTTTTGCCCACGTTGCTCTTGCCAAGGAAGACAATCTCCGGCAAAGGGTCCTTTGGACGGAGTTCTTTATTCGGAGCGGAGATAACGTAATGGGCATCTTTGAAATCTAGCATAGGGTTATTATAGGCGCGATTGGGGCACGAAAAAAGGACGGAAGGCGAACCTTTCCGTCCTTAGAGCCTTTTAGTTGGGCTTATAGTCCTTTAGCAAAGCCACTTTGACGGCGTCATCGACTGTTTTGATGAAGACGATCTGGAGATCTTTCTTCACTTCCTCAGGGAGTTCCGCCACGTCTTTGCGGTTAGCCTCAGGGACGAGAATCGTCTTGATGCCACTGCGGAGAGCGGCGAGACTCTTCTCCCTTAAACCACCGATCGGCAGCGCGTTTCCGCGCAGGGTCACCTCGCCTGTCATGGCGACGTTGTTGTCGCAATAGCAATGCGTGAGACAGCTGATGATGGCGCAAGTTAAGGCGACACCGGCTGACGGACCGTCTTTCGGAACGGCGCCTTCAGGGACATGGATGTGGATGTCGTTTTGCTGGAAGACGGCGTCGTCGATACCGTACTTCTTGGCGTTAGCGCGCACATAGTCCACCGCTATTTGGGCGGATTCCTTCATGACGTCGCCGAGCTTGCCCGTTAAGACAAGACCGCCTTTGCCAGGGAAGTAATTGACCTCGATCGGCAAGATATCGCCGCCAAACTCGGTATAGGCGAGTCCGGTGATGACGCCAATCTGCGGGACTTTTTCCTTCTTGGTATCTTCGAAGATCTCCGCGCCTAGGAACTCACGCACCTTGGCCGCGTCGATCTTGACAGGACGAACCGTATTCGGATTCTTGATGAGAGAGACCACCACTTTCCGGCAAATGGAGGCAATAAGACGCTCAAGTTCACGAACGCCAGCTTCTCTGGTGTAGAACTCGATGATCTCTTTGATGCCATCCTCTTCGAAGTGGATGTCTTCTTTCTTTAAGCCATTAGCCTCTAACTGCTTCTTCACGAGGAAGCCTTCGGCAATCTTGACCTTTTCGATCTCGGTATAGGAAGGAACCTCGATGAGTTCGAGTCGGTCCCTTAGAGGGGCTGGCACGTTCTCAAGATAGTTGGCAGTCGCGATGAACAAGACGTTTGAGAGGTCGTAAGGCTCCTCAAGAAAGTTGTCGTTGAAGGCGAAGTTCTGCTCAGGGTCAAGGACCTCAAGAAGAGCGCTCGCCGGATCGCCTTTGTAGTTGGCGCCGCCGACCTTATCGATTTCGTCGAGCAAGAAGACGGGGTTAACCGTTCCCACTCTCGTCATGCCTTGGATGATGCGTCCTGGCATTGAACCGACATAAGTCCGACGATGGCCACGGATTTCGGCTTCATCGCTGATACCGCCGAGAGAAGCTTTGTAGAACTTTCTCCCAAGAGCGCGAGCAATGGACTTTCCTAAGGAAGTCTTGCCGCATCCCGGAGGGCCATAGAAGCAAAGAATCGGGGCTTTGAGGTTGCCAGTCGATTTCTTGACCGCAAGATATTCGATGATCCTTTTCTTTACTTTATCCAAGCCATAATGGTCCTCATCGAGGATTTTTTGGACATTGTCTAAATCGTCATTGTCTTCCGTTTTCTGGAACCACGGGACGCCTAATAGGACATCGATGTAGTTCATGATGAGGGACGCTTCGAGAGAAGCCTCCGGCATCATTTCGAAACGATGAAGTTCGCTCTTGACCTTGCTCTTGACGTTATCAGGGTACGGGTTCTTCTCGAGTTTCTCCTTGATGGAGTCCTCGCTCTCGGCCTCGTCGCCCCCTTCGCCAAGTTCGTCTTTGATGGCCTTCATCTTCTCGCGCAAGAAGTATTCCTTCTGCTGTTTTTCGGCCCTTTCGCGGACGGTATCATTGAGTTTTTCGTCGATCTCTGCGATCTCTTGCTGTTCGCCTATGACGCCGATCAAGACGTTAAGACGGGCATTCACGTTAGGTTCGGCGATAAGCTTTTGCTTTTCCTCGAGGCCTAACGGCAAATAAGCCGCCAAGGTATCGGTAAGTTCAGTCGCGCTGACACCTTTTGACAAGGAGCCAAGAGCGCTTTTCGGGATGTCGCGGCCAATCGAGGGACTGGCTTCGAGACTCGAAACGACTTTGCGGACGAGCGCGGTTTCCTCGTTCTTATCGCCTAAGACATCATCGATGATGACGCCATCGGCCAAGAAGGTTCCGCCTTCCATCCTCACATTCGAGAAACGCACGCGCTTGGAGCCAATGACTCTCAAGCGGTAAATCTTATCTTGGGCCACGAAATTGACGATGCGGCAAAGAGTGCCGTATTCGTAGACATCCTTTTCGGAAATATCGTCGACTTTGGGGTCTTTTTGCGAGGTCACGAACAAGAGGCTGTTAGTGACTTTGCGAGCCTGGTCGACCGCGGCTAGCGAATACAAACGGCCAGCCTCAATTGACTCGGTCATATTGGGGAAAACCACGAGCCAACGCGTAATGAGTAAGGGTAAGCTCAAGGTCTCGGCCTTCGATTTTGTAGTTTTTTCTTCCATTCCTTTTCCTCCTCACGAGCGAAAGGTCGGATAAGACCATTATAGAAGCAGGTTTAGCACTGTCAAGCAATGAGTGCTAAGAAGTTACAAAAGCCAAGGCCTTTTTGAGGGACCTTGGCTTTCAAAGAACAAGCAACTTTTACTTCGAAACGGAGATAATGAAGTCGTGGATTTTCTTGTCCTGGAGGTTGTTGCGGAAACCATCCATATTCTTCTCAAGATAGCCTTTGACTTCTTCGACTTTAAGCTTGTACTGCTCCGCCATCTTGGCGATTTCAGCTTCGACGTCGGCATCGGTGACGACGATCTTCTCAGCGACCGCAATCTCCGATAAAACGGCGAATTCTTTGATTTCGTTCTCCGCCTGCGAAGCGAATTTGGCCTGCAAGCCATCTTCTTTTTCGCCAGTGATTTGGAGATACTGATCCATCGTTAAGCCCTGCTGCTCAAGACGCTTCTTGAGGTTGTCCTCGAGCTGAGCCGAGCCGGCTTTGATGACTTCCGGATCAATCGTGACTTTGGCGTTGGCGATGATCTTGTTAACAATGGACTGATAGTACTTATTCTCGCTTTCGCGAACTTTGCCTTCGAGAAGGTCTTTTTTCTCATGCTCTTTAAGCTGATCGAGAGTGGTGACACCCTCAATGTTAAGGGCCTTGATGGACTCTTCGTTGAGTTCAGGGATCTTCTTCTCTTTGATTTCGTGGATGAGGACTTTGAAAGTGGCCTCTTTGCCAGCGAGTTCAGCAACGTAGTTCTCTGGGAACTTGACTTTGATGTCCTTCGGCTCATTCACCTTAAGTCCGACCAAGGCCTCTTCAAAGCCCGGGACGAAGCTATGGCTGCCAAGTTCAAGCGTGTAATTGTCGGCTTTGCCGCCGTCGAAAGGCTTAAGTTCGCCCTTCTCATCGGCTAAGAAGCCTTCGAAATCGAGGGTGACGGTGTCGCCAAGTTTGGCTTCACGATCAACAAGCACGAGCGTGGCATTGCCTTCGAGAAGCTTTTTGATGGCTTCGTCGACTTCGGCATCGGTCACGGCTGGGGCTTCCTTCTTTTCGCTGAGGCCCTTGTATTCGCCGAGCTGAACGGTCGGAACGAGAATGATTTCAAAAACGATCTGAAGTTCGTCCGGGCTCACTTTGGTGACGCTGACATTCGGACGGAAATACGGCTGAAGCTTCTCTTCTTGAAGCACTTCGGCGAAAACCGGAGTAAGCAAATTCTGAATGGCGTCATCGAAGATATCGTTCGGGGCAACACGCTCACGAAGCATCTCTTTCGGGGCCTTGCCTGGGCGGAAACCCGGCACGCTGACCTTGGCGCTAAGCTTATTGAAGCTCTTCTCTTGTCCTTCTTTCCAGACTTTCGAATCGACATCCACGGTCACCTTGACGTGGCTCTCACTGATTTTCTCGACGGTGTGTTTCATATTTAAACTAGGGACTCCTTCCCTTAAAGTTACGGCTATCAATATACTCTATCTTTAGATAGTTGCCTAGAAAAAAGACTTAATCGGCTGAAAAAGTTTAGATCGACAAGGCTGGCGAGGCTTTGAGGGTCTCTTCGATTTTCTTTTCCAGAGCCTCCACCGCCTCTTTGGAAATGTTGAACCGACTCACGTAGCCATCGATGCTTAAACTGCTGTGGAGATACGATAACGCTAAGCCCAATAAGGCCGTCATGAGAACGTAGTCGTTGGGGCCTTTGATAACCTCTTCCGGATAGACGTCCATCACATAATCGTTTAGAAGGGTGAGGGCCGCTTGGTAAACAGAAGGATCCCGAGCGATATCTTCCATGTTGCGGGTGAAAGAATCGAAAGGTTCGCCCATATAAGGTGGCTTGAGATTCTTCGGCACGACCTTATAAACTTGGCCATTCTTGTTGAAGGTGACTTCTTGGTCGTAGCCTTTGCTTACGAGGAGCAATAAGGCATAGGTTTTGACAGAAGGGTGACGATTCGAAACCAAGATGTCCTTTAATAAATCGTAATAATAAGAGACGGAGGGCCCTTGGATATAATTAAGAAGCGAGAGGACTTCATAATCGTCTTGGCTATCTTTTAAGAGCCGACGAATTTCCTCAGGAGTCCTAGAAACGGCTAAAGTGGCATTTCTTTCATTGGTCCTGATGATGCCAGGAAGCGCGTTAAGATATTCTTCAACTTCTTGCGAGACATAGGGGCGGTTCTTGAAATATTCAAGGTCCTCATAAGCCCCATCGAAATCTTTGAGAAGGAAACGCAGTTCGAAATCGCTCTTTAAAGTAAGGGCGGGATTGACCGTTTCCATCTTTTCGCGATTAGCAAGCAAAACATCGAGCGCTTCTTGGACTTTCGACAAAGCGATAAGAGCGCTGCAGCGATAGAAAAGGTGGCTCGGATCATCGTCTTTTTCCGTCAAGTCCACCACCAGCTGATATTGGCCTTTATCAATGAGAGTTTTAAGGGAATCCATAAATCTATTATCGTGGTTTTGCTTTTCCTCTACCACTTAAAAGAAGCAAAAAACAAAAAAGTTTACTTTTAAAAAGTAACCGGCATCTTTAAAGGTCTAAAACTGGATTTCATAAAATTTATACGCTAGCATAAATGGAGAAGACTATCAGAAATTGAACGGTTAAATTGCATTTTTCCACCACTGAAAGGAGAAAGAAAATGGAATTTGCCAAAACCCTCGCCGTGATTCAACAAACCCTCAACCAGACTGACAAGGAGATGGCTAAACAAGCCCACATTCCTTTAAGAATGATGAAGCGCTATCTCACCGGTGAAGCTGAGCCCCGATACGACAAGGCAACCGAAATTATCTCAGATTTGCTTGGCTTTTCTTCCGTCGACCTTATGTATTTGAACTTCGATCAGCAAAAGAAAAGAATCGAGACCGGCGCCAAGCTGCTCCTAAAAGGCATGAGCCTTACCGATGAACAACAAGTCGGTCTTCTTCAAAACGTTTCGAAAGCCTTTTCTTCTTTCTTGTATTTTTTGAGACTTATTCCTGCTGTTCTAAATGAAATTGCAGAAAATATAAAAAAGAGAATAGCTTTTCAGAAAAACAAAGAGAAGATATTAGTTAAAAAAGATAAATAATGGCAAACGTTGCCACACCCTTGGCCATTTGCGCTGGATGATCCACAGGCCGCCAAAGCTAACGCAAGCAGTGACACCGCCGCTCCGATGATAATTCGTTTCTTCATTAGTCCACGTCTCCTAAGGCTTTTAAAGCCGATGCGCCTTTGGAGGCAACTTGGGCTGGCGTATCTTGGAAGCCATCGCTCACCCAATCCTGAATGAGAGCGGCCGTGAAAGAGGCAACAAGAAGCGAAAAGGCGTTCTCGAAACCCGGCTCATTGGTATGCCGTCCGCAGACCAATTGAACATAAGAGCTAGAAGGCAAATACTTTAAACCTAAACGAGTCAAAAGCGAGAACTGCTCCTGCTTTTGGCATAAGAGTAGCAACTCCTTGTAATTGCTGGAGAAGCCGATAATCGAAAGCAAGAAATCATAATAAGTCTCGCAGCGCGGATCTTCATAAAGAGGAATCACGTGCGAAGCAAAGCCATAATCGATGACATCAATCACATCATCAAAGTTCCGATAGAACGTTTTGCGGGTAACACCGGCCTTTTTAGCAATCGCGGTCACCGTTAAGTCACGAAGGGTGGTTGTCTTACAAAGGCTATAAGTAGCCATGGCGATGCGGTCAAGCGAACGTTTGACCCGAGAATTTTTGGATGTGTTGAACATAGAACCTATTGTAGCCTTCATCTTTCAAAAAGAAAGAACTTAATGACACAAAAACACTATTTTAGGGCCTTTGACCATAATTCCAATAGTTTTTCATAAGAAAAATTGGCATTGCGCGGACTGGTTGATGGCAAAGCCAAAAAGGCCACGCCATCGACTGGATGGGCTTTAATTACCTTGGCGGAAAGCGCGCCATTCGTGATGATGATCCGCACTTTGGTCCCTTTTATCAAAGCGGCAATGTCGGCTGGAACGGGTTTTTGAAGCGTTTCGTCGCCAGAAGTGCGCGGGTCACAAGCTTCGAGCGCATCGTAAAGCGCGAGATGGTGGCGGGAGAGAAACGCCTTCTTTTCCTCAATGGTTCCTGGCTTTGTTTCCCCATAGATGTCCGCGAGCAAAGGCCAAAAACGATTCTGCGGATGGGCATAGTAAAAGCCTTCTTCTCGCGACCGCGGAGAAGGAAAACTGCCGAGAATCAAGATTTCGCTATCTCGGGAAATAAAGGGTCCAAAGGGATGTTGCATGAGTTTGAAAAGCCCTTCTCGCGAAGGGCCTTAGTTTATTTGGCGTTATCGACGGGGTTCGTATCTTCTTTCGGGGCTTCAACCGGCTTTTCCTCAGGTTTTGCTTCTTCCGAGGCGAAATGAGTATGGAAGGCTTTCCAGTTCTGAAGTTTCTTTGGGATCCAGAAGCCAAAGATGGTCGCTGTCACAATATAGAGGAGGATATAAAGGAGCCATTTGCCAATCAGCTGGCTGCCATGGCCATCGAAAGCGAGGCGTTTGCCATCGATATAGGTATGTTTGGCTTCATAAGAAGCGATCCAGCATAGGACCCATGGCAACATAATGCCTAAGGTAACAAGAACTAAGAGATAGCAGCCAACAAGGAAGAAGAAATACGTAAAGCCATTGGCGTCAAAACGACTATTCGGAATGACTTTTTCTTTCTTGGCCTTTTTGCCTTTTTTCTTCGGTTCTTCCATAGGAACAGGGGCTACTGGAGTCTCTTCCTTTTTCTCTTCTTGGCCCAGCAAGGGCGAGGGAGCGGGTTCAGCCACGATGGGCTTCGTTTCTTCTTTGTCGTCAATTACGAACAAAGTTTTATTGTCATCCATAAAAGTGTCCCCTTCTATTCGGTTAAGTAAATTATAGTTTCGTGTTAACAAAAGTGAAAGAAAAAGCCGAAGGCACCTTAAAAATAAAAAGCCAGAATAAACTGGCTTTTCGTTTTGATTGGCGCGCCCGAGGCGACTCGAACGCCTGACCCACAGCTTAGAAGGCTGTTGCTCTATCCGGCTGAGCTACGGGCGCAGCACGCGCTAACGCGCTTCATAACTATAACGAGGGAGCGTGACATTAACAAGAATTAGAAACGAAAACGGACCCCATTTTTAAGGGTCCGTCTATCGATTGACGCTTTAGTAGGCAATGTGGGAAGCCGACGCAACATCATAGTTGACGTAGGCATTGAGGAGATACATCGTACTGGTGCGGTTGGCGATGACGGTCGAAGAGATATCGTTTCCCGACAAATCATCAAAGACGTTATCGTTGCCAAAGCGGAAGTTGTCGATGCCAGCTTTGGCCGCCGTAAGATCGACTGAGGCGAATTTGCCATATCCTTCGCCCGAAGTCTGGCTGACTTTCGAACCTTTCGTGAAAGTGTTGCCGGTAATCGAAAGCACGCCATCGGCCGCGTATTTGCTCGTGTTGAAACGTAAGACGCGGTTATTGCAAGCGTAGACGGTGTTGCCTTTGAAGAGGTTCACGCCGGCAATGGAGTAATTCGACATCTGGAAGCAGTTATAGTCGACGGCGTTGGTGTTGGAGGAACCATCATAAGCCGCTTCGCCGAAGGACGAATTGGTGACTTGGACGTTCTTGAAACCATTGCCATATATGGCGCTGGACTGGTTGCTGGAATCATGGACTTTGTGGAAGCGGCAATTATTGACATAAGTGCCACCCTGTCGGCAAATATCGACATCGGTTCCGGTATAAGTGTTCCTGACCGTTCTCACAAGGGCTTTAAGGTCGATCGCCTGAGCCGCCCCGGTGCCCCCATCGACATAGAAATCGCAATTCTCAAAAGCTAGTTTGTTGACGGCGCCTAAATCGGTGCCCATATCATTTTCGACTTGGTTCTCGGCATTGGGGACGGTGCGGGATTCCGGGCTGTTGGAATTATTAACCTGACCATAACGCATATCGACGCCTTGTTGGCCTTTGATGGTCAAATTGGAGAAGCTGATATTGACGTCGTACTGAATGACGAACATCTGATTCGCAATGTCGGTAAGGGTGTCGCCGATGTGAAGTTCTCCTCCGACGACCGGGTTGTAATCCCCGATTTTCACTTCGCTCGTCGTATCGGCGCCCCAGTCGTAAGAAACGTAAGGATTAACCACAAATGACGGGATGATCGTGCCAGCGCCAGCGCCTTCGATATTGAAGTTGACGGTCCGGCGGTAAGCTTTGCCAGTGTAACCACCGCAAGCGGCCGTGCCTTTAGTGTAGGCTGTGGTCGTACTGGTGCGCGACAAAGCGGAAATGTCGCCGACGCCATTGGCGGCGAGCCAATCATTAAAGACGTTCGTGTCATCGTGCGTGGTCTTGGAGTTGCTTCCGTAATTGACGGTTGGCTTTCCTTGATCCAAGTGAATGATATAGTCACTTTCGGCCATGCCATCGGCATCATAGTCCACCTTCACGCCCGTATAATCCTTATCTTCAAGGGTGATATTAAGACGATTGGTGGCATTGAAGACCTTATTTAAGTTGCTTGGCAAGGCCACATAGGACGGTTTAGCGCAGTTATTGGACCCGTATTTGACTTCAATCGAGGCGATATCGACATCCTCGGTCTCCGCGGCCAAATAAAGATAACGGCAAGTCGATAAACCCGATGAAACGGTCACACCGCTAGTCAGATAAGTGGCGCCGCCATCTCCCGTCTCGCGCGACCAAATATCCAAATTGTCATTTTCCAGCGCATCGTGATAGCTATAGCCTAAACGGAGTTTGCCTTCGCCAGTCGTTGCAAAAGTAACCGTGACGCTTTCGAGCTCATTAATCATTTCGACGTTGCGAACGTAACCACTTCCGGCTTTGAGGTGAATAAAGCCACCGCTATAAGTCGAAGCGTCGCCGCACACGACGTTAACATACCGACTTTGCGCATAATAAAGGCCATCTTTCAACGATGGCTGATTGCTCGATGAGAAGGATAGTGTTTTCGAAGTACCCGTCCCTTCGGCTAAGAATCCGAACTCCCCACTGCCGTTAGAGGCGATGAGAGAAATGATCATGATTGAAGCGCATCCTGCCGTCAAAGCCAAACACAAAACTCTCTTCTTTTTTTCCATCGTTCTTGCTCCTAGGATTTCCTGGATCCCCGAAAAGTAATTAAATGTGATTAATTATTTTTCCTGCAAGTATTGTAGAACAAATTATAAAAAAGAAAAGCAATTACTTTTTACTTCTATTTCTATTAAGTTGTAATATTTATTTATTAGTGTATTCCTATGTTTCTTATATGTGTTGTTATTAAGTGAACAAATTTGTATTTGTAAAGTTTTTTATGCATATTCAAAATATAGAAAGATAAGTTAACTTTCTATTTTTTTCACTTTGAAAGATTTTTGATTTGGTCAAATAATGATACTGCAACGTCATCTGGCAACAATTGTTTGAGTTCCTCGATGGAGGCTTGTTTGAGAGCATCGATGGTTGGATAGTGTTTTCGAAGCGTTTCCTTCCGTCTTTCGCCTAGACCCTTTACGCCCGAAAAGATGTCGTTATGCATCGCCTTTGTTCTTTCGTGGCGGTGAAAGGTGATCGCGAAGCGATGGACTTCGTCTTGCATTCGCATGAGGAAAAAGAAGAGAGGCGACTTATTATCAAGAGGATAAGTTCGTTCGTTTTGGTCCACCACGCCTTCGGTTTGGTGGCGGTCATTCTTATAGAGACCGTAAACCGGGATCTTCACATCGGCTTTCTTGAGGGCTTCTTCGCAGGCTCTGACTTGGGTCAGGCCGCCATCGACGAGGATAAGGTCAGGATAAGAAAGACCTTCCTCTTTTAATCTTGAATAGCGACGGAAAGTAATTTCCTGCATGGAATGATAATCGTCACCGGCGTCTTTCTCATCGAGATGGAACTTTCGATACATGCCTTTGGCCGGTTCGCCATTGATGTAGCAAACCATGGCGCCGACAGGTGAGGAACCTTGTAAGTGAGAGTTATCGAAAAGCTCGATGCGAAATGGGGTATCGATATGAAGAAGCCGCCCTAATTGTTCAAGCAAGGCAAGATTGTCGTCTTCGAGGCGGGCCGACATGAAATGGGCATCCAATCCTTCGCGCGCGTTTAAAGCGGCTAAGTCGATTTCTTCCAAGAGCCGTCCTTCTTTCGGCATCACCACTGTCGCATCTGGATAGACGGAAAGGAACTCTTCTTGGAATCCAGGGATATTGCAGAGAATCTCGGAAGGGAGATCATTAGTCTGGTAATACTGCTCTACCAAATCGCAAACTTGTTCTTCGATAGGCCCGAAAGTAGGCACCACCTCAATCTTTTTCCCTAAAAGCAAGCCACGACGGTAAGTCAGAATCGATAAAGCCAAATAGCCTTCCCGCTCCGCATAGGCATAAACGTCGCGGTTCGTGCGATCGCTATTGAGCTCGACTGTTTGCTTCTCGACCGTCTTCTCTACCGCCTCGATGGTTTCTTTATAACCTTGGGCGTCCTCAAAACGTTCTTCGCTGCTCGCTAAGAGCATTTTCTCTTTCAGGTTCCTCAAGACCTCGCTCGTGTCACCATCGAGAAACTTTTTGATAGAGTCATACAAATGGGCGTATTCTTCCTCGCTGATTTGGTTAATGCAAGGAGCTAAACATTGTCCCATATGGAAATAAAGACAAGGTTTCTTCGGCATTGTCTGACATTTCCTTGTGGGGTATAAGGAGTTTAAAAGGTCAATGGTCTTATAGGCATCCGACGCATTAGGAAAGGGGCCAAAATAGAAATAACGTTTGTCATTGGCCCTTCGCGCAATCTTAAGAAACGCATCGCTTCGCCGCAAGGCGATATAAGGATAATGGCTATCATCCATCATCATGATGTTGTAACGCGGGTAATACGTTTGAATGAGGTTCATTTCGAGAATGAAAGCCTCTTGGTCGGTATGGACGATGATGAAATCGAAATGGTCCACGTGACTGACCATCGCCAAAACTTTGCCCGTTTGAGGGCGCAGGAAATACTGAGAGACCCGTTTTTTGAGGTTCTTGGCCTTCCCGATATAGATAATCTTATCGGTGACGTCTTTCATCTCATAAACGCCCGGTTTATCGGGCAATAACGCGATGAGACGCTTTAGCTTTTCCGATAAGGCCATAGACTACTTCAGATACACGACGGTGGCTCCGCCGCCCCCTTCGTATTCGCCTGCTCCTTCATAATGGTCGACGAATTCTTTATGGTCGTCGAGATAATCGCGGACGAGGTTGCGTAAAGCGCCGCTTCCCCAACCATGGATGATTCGGACGCGCTTAAAGCCTTTCAGACGGCAATGGTCCAAATAGGATTCGAGATTGATTTGAGCTTCGTCGACGTGCTGACCAATGAGGTTAAGTTCGAGAGGAAGACTCTTTTGCTTGGCCAAATCATCGAGCTGAACGCCGGAAATAGCCACTTCTTTTTCTTTCGGTGGTTCCACTGTTTTCACGACTTTATTGAGTTTTGTTTTGAAAGTCATGCCTTCACGTGTAGCCACTTCGACTTTTTCGCCTTGAATGCTCATGACGCGACCGGTTACATAAGCGCTAGGAATATTGACGTAATCGCCAATGGCTACCGGCCCGGAGAAGGTTTGCTCTACGGCCACGGCCTTCAGATCTTCGAGTTTCTTCTTGGCTGTGATGACTTCGTGCATCTTCACTTCGCGGCCCGAAACCGATTGGAGGATCTCTTCCATCTGCTTCTCATAGCCATCGAGGATTTGGTTTTTCTTATCTTCGACATCGCTCAAATAATTAGCTTCACGCTTGGAGAGTTGGGCTTCTTTGTTCTTCAAAGAAGCCTCCTTCTGCTCCAATTCTTTTTCTTTCGACAAAGCCTTGGCTTTCTCGATTTCTGTTAACCGCGTAACTTCAGAAAGACGCTTAATGGCATCGCTAACGCTAGTCTCTTCATGTTGGCTTAAATAGCTTTTTGCAAAAGACAAAGTTTCTTGGGGTAAGCCAAAGCGTTCCGCAACGATAAGACCATAGGATTCGCCAGGCAAACCCATCTTGAGCTTATAGGTCGGAATCAGGTTCTTTTCATCGAACATCATCGAGGCGTTTGTGACTTCGGGGTTCGACAAAGCGTAGGCTTTAAGACCTTCAAAGTGGCTGGAAATAAGGGTAATAGCGTGTTTTTTCAATAAAGTTTCGATGACTGCATAAGCGATGGCTTCGCCTTCTTTTGGCGAGGTGCCTGTGCCGACTTCATCAAGAAGCACGAGATCGCGGCCGCCAACCGAGGAAAGGATCTCTCCGATATTCTCCATATGTCCCGAGAAAGTCGAGAGGTTATCGCTTAAGGATTGCGAATCGCCGATATCGCAATAAATATGCGGGAAATAGCTTAAAGTCACGCCTTCATCGGCTAAAACTGGTAAGCCACACTCATTCATGAGAATGGTTAGGCCTAAAGTTTTAAGAGCCACCGTCTTGCCGCCGGCGTTCGGACCACTTATTACAACGAGACGGGTTTTCCCGCTTAAAGCAAAATCGTTTGGCACTACTTTAGATGGATCAATCAAAGGATGGCGGCCGTTAACGATATCGACGGTCGGCTCCTTAATTAAGCGAGCGACATGCCCATTCGTTTTCTCTTCGTAGAGGCTTTTGGCAAGAAGGAAATCCAGGTAACCGATCATGCCGTTAAGTTCTTTAACCGCATCGCCGCTGCCTGCTACTTCTTGGCTTAATTCATGCAAAAGACGGCGTATTTCCTCGCGTTCGTCATTGCGGAGTTCAACCATTTGGTTGTTCAGTTCCACAATCATTTCGGGCTCAATGAAGGTCGTCTCGCCGGTGTTTGAGACGTCTTGGACGATGCCCTTAACTTTGTTCTTATAACTATTGGCAACAGGCAAAACGTAGTGACCATTTTTGATGGTTAAGGTGGTATCAGAAAGATAAACCTTGTTTTGGTCAAGGATGAAACCGAGTTTCTTCTTCATCGAATCTTCGAGTTTTTTGATGGCGGCGCGAACGCCCCTTAATTTCGGAGAAGCCCCATCGTAAATCGAAAGATCAGGGGCAATGACTTTATGAATGTCTTTTTCAAGGAAAGACAAAGTCGGAAAACGCTTGGAATAGTCGATGAGCAAAGGGGAATCGGTAACTTGGGCAAAGAAATGAGAAAGGCTTTCGCCTTGCTTCACGTCATGGGCAACCCGTTCCAAATCCTCAACGCTTAAAGTACCGCCCTTCTTCGCGAGTTCCACCGCCATTTCGAGGCTCGAGGAAACATCGATTGGAAGACGACCGTAACGGACATAGACGGAATCCATTTCCCTTAATCTGGCCAATTCGCCATCGAGGGTAATCTCGTCTAGCATCTTCAGAGTCGCGGCTTTGTTTTTGCCGACTTCAGTGCGGCAGAGAGTTCCGATTTCCGCACGGATTCTCTCAAATTCTAGTTTTTCGTAAATATCTTGCACGGAGGGATTATAGCACGGACGCGCGGGCGAGAGACTGCACGCACTTTCGCCTTCGTATGTTAGAATACTTGCATATGAAGCAAGTAACTCCCATGTGCACATTGTCCGTCTCGAAAGAAACAATGGACAAAATGCTCGATTTCTATAAGCCATTCGCAAAACCGATAAATAATGAATATGTCGCTCTTTTCGCCACTTATGAAGGTGGCGTCGTAAATCTCTATAAACAAAACAAAGCCGGCGAATTCAAAGCCGTCTTCCAAGGCATTGGGGCTGTCCAAGAGGCCCAAATATGGGATCAATCGGCTCATAACGAAGCTCATCAGCCCGAATTGCATCGCCCTCTTTTCCATGGGGCTCCTTTGATTCTTAACCATTACCCCCAAATCGGAAGCGACGAAGTTGGCACTGGCGATTTCTTTGGCCCCGTTTGCGTTTGCGCGGCCTATATAACTCATGATGATTTAGACGAGCTTTCAGAGCTTAAAATCACCGATAGCAAGCAGATGGATGATGATTATATTCTTTCGATAGGTCCGAAGCTTATTCATGACTTCGAATATTCCCAATTGAGCCTCCCGAACGATAAATTCAACGAAATTCACGATGAGTTCAATATGAACGCCATCAAGGCCAAAATGCATAACCGCTGCCTCATTAATCTAACGAAGAAGCATCCGGAAGCCAAACTCTATCAAGACCAGTTCGCGGAAGCGGGTCTCTATTATTCCTACTTAAAGGGCGAAACTGAAATCGCCCGCGACATCACTTTTAAGACCAAAGGCGAAACCGCCTTCCCATCGGTGGCCTTAGCCTCCGTCATCGCCCGCTATTCCTTCTTGCGGAAAATGAAGGAAATGTCGGACGAATATGATATGGATTTCCCATTTGGGGCAGGCGAAGACACCACGGCCTTCGCTCAGAAATTCGCGGACCGTTATGGAAAAGAAAAGCTTCGCTTAGTGGCGAAGCTCAGTTGGGCTAATTACAAGAAGATTAGCTGAGTTTATCGAGCAAATCTTTGAAATAGTCTGGTAAAGGGGCCTCGAAAGAGACCTCTTTTTGTGTGCGCGGATGAATAAAGGTCAATTTATAGGCGTGGAGCAACTGGCCTTGGTCGTATAGTTTACGGTTTCCGACGCCATAAAGCGGATCGCCGATGACTGGATGGCCGATGTAGGTCATATGAACACGAATTTGATGCGTTCTTCCTGTCAATAGACGACAAGAAATTAGGGTGCAATCATCATGAGGAAAACGTTTGATCACTTTAAAGAAAGTAACCGACTCTTTGCCATCGTATCCCACGACCGCGAACTTAAGCGGATTCTTGGGGTCGCGGCCAATCGGCGCATCGATTTTCGCCTCATCTTCGGCGATGACTCCTTTTAGGAGAGCGTAGTACTCCCGGTGCATAGAGTGACCGACCAATTGAGAGGAGAGACCTTCATAGGCAAAATCGTTCTTGGCAACGACGAGGAGACCAGAGGTATCCTTATCGATCCGATGAACCAATCCTGGACGGTCTGTTCCGGCTTCTTCAGCTAGGTTCTTTTCGTGGAACAGAAGACCATTTAAGAGGGTGCCGTCTTCATGACCGTTGCCCGGATGCACGGTCAAACCGGCCGGTTTATTGATGACGATAATGTCGTTATCTTCGTAAACGATATTGAGCGGAATGTCTTCTTTTTTTAACTCTAGTGGTTTTTCAGTATATTCTTGGTAGTTAACAATATCGCCATCTTTAAGGGAATAATGCGCTTTCTCGACAATATTGTTAACGGTTACATGTCCATCCTTAATCATTGATTGTACTTTGCTTCTTGAAGGCGCAATGCCTAGAGAGAACAAAGCTTCATCAAGACGTTGGTTGACAAGCTTATCACTTATGGTCAGTGTCTTTTGAGCCATTGTCTAATTGCTCCTTTTTCTGTTCTTGCGCCGTCTGCCCTTTTTCCTTTTTGATATCGCGGACAAGCAGGACGATAATCAGCATCACAATGCCAATCGAAAGAGAGGCATCAGCAACGTTGAAAATGGCAAAGGGATTATTGGTCGGACCCTGCAAATAGAAGCACATGAAATCGATCACGCCATCGAAACCGGTCGTACCGCTCCAATAGAACGTCCGGTCGATGAGGTTACCCACCGCTCCCGCGAAGAGCAAAGCCATGATGGCATTCATAAGCTTATCCTTCTTATTGAGGCGCGTCCCCCAATACCAAAGGATCACTCCGCTCATGGCCCAACTGATGAGAATTAGGATAATGCGAATGGTAATCACAACGCCTCCGTTGCTTTCGTCAATGTTAAACCAGTTTCCGAAGGCCGCAAATTTGTTGTGAGTCAACGTAAAATACCAAAAATTCTTAATGACCGCCACGCTCGAGCCATCCGTTTTCAAAGTCAACTGGATGACCCACTTCGTGACGATGTCGAAGATGAAGACTAGTAAAGCCATCCAAGCGAAAGAAGCCCACGAAAGAAAAGACTTCCATTCGATTTTGGGCTTTTTCGTCTCTTCTTTCGGTGTTTCTTCCATTATTCTTTCCCTTCTAATACATTGCGGCAGCGCTCACAAAGGTGAGCATGATCAGCCGTTTCGACAACGTCGCCGCGGTAATTGCGGCATCTATCGCATAAGACATCAGAGCTCTTTTCGACAATCACAGCGCCTTTATCACCCTTCTTAAGAGTCAAATCAGCCACCATGAAGAGACGCTTGGCTTCTTCTTTATCCATCTTAACAAGTAAATCATAGGTCGCGCTATCAGAAAGCGTGAGGTCAAGGCTGGCTTCGCTTGAAGAGCCAATCTTCCCTTCGGCACGGGCTTCCTCGAGAGCTTTTAAGACGACGTCCCGGCACTTTTTGAAAAGGTCGAAATCGTCTAAGACTTTTGCATCATACTCATGAGATTCCTTCGGCATATTCTCGAGTTGTGGACTCGCCAACTTCGTTCCAGGGATCGCATGATAGACTTCATCCATCGTGAAACTAAGGATCGGATTGTAGAGCAAGCAGAGTTCGTACGCTACCTTATAGATGACGTACTGGAAGGCGATTCTGCGTTTGCTATTAACGCCATCGCAATAGAGCGAATCTTTGGCGACGTCGAGATAGAAGCTGGATAGTTCGACTAAGAAGTTCGCGAGGCCCATGTTGACGCCCGCGAAATCGTAATGGTCGTAATCCTTTAAGGAGGCGTTCTTCAAGTTCTCCCATTCGGCCAAAATCCATTCATCGACCGGATAAAGATACGGCTTTTCTTTCGGCTGAACATAAGGCTTCTCGCCATTTTGCAAGTTGCCAAGCATAAAGCGGAAGGTATTGCGGATCTTGCGGTATTGGTCGCTCACGGTCGCGATAATCGACTCGCTGATACGGACATCGGTCTCGTAATTGACGGTTGCGGCCCACAGACGAAGAATATCGGCGCCGAATTGGTTTGCAACCTTGGAGGGGTCAATGCCATTTCCGGCGGACTTGCTCATCTTTTGCCAATTTTCGTCCATGACCCAACCATGGGTAACGCACTCATGGAACGGAGCCACGCCCGAATAAGCGACCGAGAGAATCAACGAAGCGTTGAACCAGCCGCGATATTGGTCGTTGCCTTCAAGATAAAGGTCGGCCGGATACTTCAAACCTCTCTCGCGCAAAACGCCGTTCCAGGAAGAGCCGGAATCGAACCAAACGTCCATAATATCGGTCTCTTTGCGGAAGTTTCCATTAGGCGAAGCGGGGTTCGTATACCCAGCGGGCAATAAGTCTTTAGGCTCGCTTTCGAACCAAACGTTTGAGCCTTTTTCGGCCACAAGATCGCGGATGTGTTTAAAAACCTTCTCATCGACAATCGGCGAGCCATCTTCGTTATAGATGACCGGAAGCGGAACGCCCCAAGCCCTTTGACGGGAGATGCACCAATCGGCGCGGTCTTTGATCATGTTGACCATCTTCTCTTCGCCCCAAGCCGGTTCCCATTTGATTTCGTGAATTTGCTTCAACAGATCTTCGCGAATCGGCTCGATGGAGCAGAACCATTGCGGGGTCGCGCGGAAAATGACGGGTTTATGAGTCCGCCAATCGTGCGGATAACTATGAACAATGTCTTCCTCTTTTAAGAGGTGACCGTTTTTCGCGAGCAAGTCGACAACGATGTCATTAGCCTCCGCGTAGAACTTGTCGTCGCAAGGATCGCCAGCGCCTAAATGCATATAGCCCTTTTCGTCAACCGGGCAGAACGGCTTGATGCCGTATTTGGCGCAGGCGTTGAAGTCATCGACGCCATGGTCCGGGGCGGTATGAACGCAACCGGTGCCATCCTCGTCGGTGACGAACGAAGCGCAGATGACCGTGGACAAACGGTCGTATAAAGGATGATGGACCGTCGCCATCTCTAAGTCTTTGCCTTTGAAGGTTTTGATGAGTTCGCACTCTTGGAAACCTAAGGCGGCCACTAATTTATCCTTTAAGGAAGCCAAGAAGACGAAATTGCCTTTCTCGGTCTTGAACAAGCCATATTCGAATAAAGGATTAAGGGTGACGGCAAGGTCAGCCGGAATGGTCCATGGGGTCGTGGTCCAAATGATGATCTTCGAATCGTTAGGCACGACGCCTTTGCCATCGGCGAAATCGAAATAGACATACATGGTCCGGGCGGCTACGTCTTTGTATTCGACCTCGGCTTCGGCGAGGGCGGATTCGCTTGAAGGCGACCAATAGACCGGTTTCACGCCTTTATAGATCAGGCCCTTTAAGGCCATCGCGGCAAAAACATCGATTTCGTGCGCTTCGAACTTCGGGTCCAAAGTGACATAAGGATGATCGTAATCGCCTAAGCAGCCAAGACGCTTAATCTGGGCTTTCTGATTGGCGATTTGCTTTAAGGCATACTCTTTGCACAGATCGCGGAAAGCGGCGACCGACATGCTCTTGCGGTTCACGCCGCTCTTGGTGAGCTGAACTTCGATGGGGAGACCGTGCGTATCCCAGCCGAAGATGAAGGGAGTCTTATAGCCTTCCATATTCTTATAACGGACGACGAAATCCTTTAATAAGCGGTTAAGCATGTGGCCGCAATGGATGTTGCCATTGGCGTAGGGAGGGCCATCGTGAAGAAGGAATTCTTCGCAGCCTTCGCGATTTTCGTTCATCTTCGTATAAAGTTGGAGATCATCCCATTTCTTGAGGAAAAGAGGCTCTTTTTGCGTGAGATTGCCTCTCATCTCGAAGGATGTCTTTGGCATCAATAGACTGTCTTTGAGTTCCATACGAACCCTCCTAAAAAACAAAAGCGCCCTGTCTAAGGGCGCTGGCTAAGCGTGGTTCCACCTTAATTCGGAAGGAAATCCCTTCCGCTCTTATGGTCCCTTAACGCGGGAAGCGGCAGTCCTACATATCGAACCGCTGGCTAGGAAGCGATACCGTTTTGCCTGTGCCCCGTTTTCATCCAGGGGGCTCTCTGTCGATCGGCTAACGCGACGTGCCTTCCATCAAAGCCAAAATCACTATAGAGACTTATAGTCTCTTTTTCAAGCCTTGTCGTCATCGTCCCCTTTGAGGAACTTCGGCAAGAGGTCACTGGCGATATTCTCGGGTTCGTCGCCTTTTTTCTCGGTTTCGCCCTCGATCTTCTGAACCGTCTCTTCGCGGGTCGCGTCAACGCCATGGCCGAGTTTGGACGGATCGGCAGGCATCTCGAACTTCGGGACGGAAGTGAAATCGTATTCGTCCGTGAAGTCGCTCGCGATGACGGAAACAAGCATCGAATCCTGCAACTGCTCATTGATGGAAACGCCGAACTTGATATCGATGTTGCCACCCGCTTGCTCATTGATGCGTTGGACGCATTCCTGAGCTTCGTAAAGAGTGACGCCCTGGCCACATGTGACCGAGCAAATAGCCCGGCGGGCCCCAGCGATGGAGGCTTCAAGCAAAGGCGAAGAAATGGCGTTTTCCGCCGCATCATCGGCTTTGTTCGGGCCTTGGCCTTTGCCAAAGCCGATCAAAGCGATACCCGCGCCCTTTAAGGTCGAGCGGACATCGGCGAAGTCGAGGTTGATTTGGGCCGGGACGAGAATAAGGTCTGCCACCGTCTTGACCGATTGAGCCAAAACACGGTCGGATTCTTGAAAAGCCTGGCTGATGGGTACGTTGCCAGAGGACATGAGAAGCTTATCGTTGCTCACGATGATGATGCTATCGACCGCATCTTTGAGTTCGCTTAAACCTTCGACGGAATTAGCGATTCTTTGTTTGCCTTCAAAAGTGAACGGACGGGTCACGATGGCGATCGTGAGGGCGCCTTCTTCTTTGGCGATCGAAGCGATGACCGGGGCCGCACCAGTGCCAGTGCCTTTTCCCATGCCAGCCGCAATAAAGACCATATCCGCGCCTTTGACGATTTTGCGGATGTCTTCTGTCGACTGAACGGCCGCTTCTTTGCCTACGGCTGGATCGCCGCCAGCGCCTAAGCCTTTAGTGACCGACTCGCCTAAGACGAGACGGTGGCTGGCTTTCGAGGTCGAAAGAGCCTGCTTATCGGTATTGGCGACATAGAACTCCACGTTCTGGATATCGTCATCGATCATGCGGTTGACGGCGTTGTTGCCGGCACCTCCGACACCAATTACCACGATGCGGGCGACAGGCTCGAAGTTGTCTAAGTCATTGACATCATTTTCGACCATAAGGTTGTTCCTCCTTGCTTATTGGCGTTGGCGGCTTAAGGTGCTCACGCCATGGTAGTTTTCTTCGAGCGTTCCCCGATAACGGCTTTCGGCCACGATGAGCCCAAGGATATTCGCGTAACGGGGATCACGCGCTCCTAAGGATAACGGAACGTAAGGGATGAACTTCCTCGTTCCTAAGGCCGGAGCCAACAAAGTTCCTAAGCCTTTCAGTTCGCTCGCGCCTCCGACGGCAATGATAGGCATCGCCTGGAGAACGGGGCTTTGAGGTTGACGGGAGAGAATCTTCGCAATCGCGTTCGAGAGCAAAGGATTGAAAGTCTCAAAGTAGTTTTCGATCGCCGCGTTAAGGTTCTTCTGATAGAACTTGGTTTTCTTGCCAAGCGAATCGGTCGAGATGGCAATCGGAGCCGAGTATTTCGTGACCCGGTTATCATGGCCAAAGCCCTCTTTGAGGTTCTTGGCGTCTTCGTAGGAAAGGCCCATTGCCGCGGCAATCGCCTCGGTTAGATCGTCTCCGCCTTTCGGGAAGAAGAGCGAACTATAAGGAGCGGTCGCGCCCACCATGGTGATGGTGGTTAAATGCGCGCCCATGTCGAGCAAAAGGTAGTTCTCAGGCATTTCCTTGTCGCTAGCGAGAAGCTGGCTCGCGCAATAAGGGGCGATGCTGACGTCCTTGATTCTAAAGCCCGCCATTTCAACGACAGACCTAAAGTCATGGACCAATTGGTTAGGAAGCGTATGGATCTTCGCGGTGATGGCGATTTGATTCGACTTCTCGCCAAGGGGAGGATTGCGATAGTTCTTATCATTGTCCAGACGGAAATAGTCCGGGATGATATCGACAATCACGTTGCCACCAGGAATCGGGTCTTTCATAAGAAGCGAGTTGAGGTTCGTGATATCGATGGTCTCCACAAGAGATTGTGGGGAGACGACGTTCGTGATTTTGGTATTCTGATAAATCTGCAAGCCAAGTGGCGGGATGATAATCGAAAGATTGAGCGCGTTAATCTTCAGCTTCGCCGCCTCATCTTCGATATGTAAGAAATCTTTGATGGCTTCGACAACGCCTTTGGGATCGGCGATGAAGCCGTCCTTAAGAAAGCCCTTAAGCGAGCGTTCGGTGCGATAAATGATGATCGGCTGGCCACCGATGGCATAACCGATAGAGAATTTGGCGGAGTCGTTCGTTATTTCGAGAACGGCGGTATTTTTGCTGACTTCCATAAACGTATTCTATTCTAGAATACCAAAATGCAACTTCAAAGCCTTTTCGATAGTTAATTAGTAGTTTTCTGGAACTAAAAAAGAACGCCGAGGGGCCAGCGTTCTTTTGCGAATAGGTAAATTAAAGATCGAAGCTCCGAGTTTCGATTTCTCCGCTCGAAGAGGAAGACTCCACTTTTTCAGAGTTCTCTTCAGTCGAGTTTTTGCTCGATTCCGCCGCAGCATTCGCGACCGCTAAGCGGTACGTGATGGCGATAGGAATCGCTGCGAAAAGGACTACAACGATGGCAAAAGCGAACGCCACAAGAGTGGTCTGGAGACGGTAATAGAATTTCCGGTGTCCGGTTTTGACGAGTTTGTCTTTCATGATGGGTTCGCTCCTTTCTTTTTGCGAATCGCTCTTAACTTGGCGCTAGCAGCCCGGTGATTTTCTTTTAATTCTTCAGGCAAGGCGACTAACGGTTTCTTCGTAAGGCTGATAAATGGAGCCTCTTCCACTTCGTCTGGCATCTCTTCGATGCCGTGACGCGTTCCTTCCACCACCGTGAGGGACCGGAATTTCTCTTTGACGAGACGGTCTTCGAGACTGTGGAAGCTGATGACGGCGATGACTCCGTTCGGAGCCATTAAACTTGGGATGGCGTCGAGGGCTTTTCTGAGATTGCCGAGTTCGTCATTCACTTCAATGCGAATTGCTTGGAAGACCTGTTTGGCGGGGAAACCTTTCTTCTCGCGGCTCCGATGGCTCTTGGCGCTTAACACCAAAGCGGCCAATTCGGTTGTCGTTTCGACAGGCTTAATCTCCCTGGCTTTCACGATCGCTTTCGCAATCTGATAGCTTTCTTCCTCTTCGCCGTATTCCCGGAAAATCCGAGTGAGCGAAGCCAGATCGTACTCATTGACGACCCGATAGGCCGTCAAGGGATTCCGTTGGTCCATCCGCATGTCGAGCGGGGCCGTCTCCTTATAGGAGAAACCACGTTCAGCTTCATCGAACTGGGGTGAAGAGACACCTAAGTCCATCAGCACTCCATCGACGGCGGGGACATTATCGCGTCGGAGGGCTTCGCCAACATTGGCGAAATTCTCACGATAGATAACATAATTTGTGCCAATGGCGTCGAGCTTTTGTTTGCTTTCGGCCACTGCTTCCTCATCGATATCGAAGGCGATTAGTTTGCCATGCGGGATCCGTTTGAGGATTTCGCTGCTATGGCCCCCACGACCGAGCGTTAAGTCAACGTAGATTCCGCCATCGCGGATGTCTAAGAGATCAATACTCTCGTGGAGAAGAACGCTTTTGTGCTCACCCATTATGGGAAGTCCTTTCGGCCAAAGACTCGAAATCCTTGCTGTTGGCGAGGAGGTACTTCGCATAAGACATCTCATCCCAGATCTCGAAGTGATCGAGCACTCCGATAATCGTGATGCTTTTGCCTATACGATAGTCATCGACGAGCTGTTTGGTCAAAGCGATGCGTCCATGGGAATCCACGTCCATCTCGCAAGCCGAGGAAATGGCTAAACGAATGTAAGCGCGGTTCGCTTCGTCATAGAAGGAGAGAGTTTGGAGGCTCGTTAAGAGTTTCTGGAAGTTCTCTTCTGGGTAGACAGAGAGGCAACCCTCGAAACCACGAAGGACATAAAATCTCGACGGCATCGACTCAACCAGCTTCGTTGGAATCTGGAGTCGATTCTTATCATCGAGCGTTCTTGAATAGGTTCCGAAGAAATTTCCCACTCTTGCCCACCTGCACCATAAATGTACCATTCCCTCGCGTGTGTGTAAATGAAAACTCAAAGAAAAAATGAAAATCTTTTTCAACGATTAGTTTGTTAGTAGTTTTTTAGTCGATTTTTTAGTTAAGAAAAAGGCGGAAGGGACTAGCCTTTCCGCCACTTTACTTAGTCGTATCGAAATCTTTGAGTTTATCAAAAGCCGGATTAGTAGATTCGTCTTTTTCCTTGGCGGCTTCTTCTTCGCTTAGGACCCGATAGCCTTTCCCACTTTTGGGCAGTTTGCTGTTAGGTCTTTGGACTTTGATTGGGAAGGAAGAAATGATGATTCTTAAGGCTACATCATCAAGATCGATGGTGCTGCCAGGCGCCAAATAACCTTCCCCTTCTTCATCCATTTCCTCGAGGAGGTCGCAATCTTCTTCAAGATTGATCTTCTCTGGGAAAAGAGTTCCGTCAAGGGAATCCATAAGCACCAAGTCGGCCTTGATTTTAAAGGAGGCATGGGCGTAGTCTCCAACCTTAGAAACAGTCGCCACATAGTGGCAAGACTTCACTTCCTGAACCGGATAACGAAGCTCATAGCCTTTGAAAGTCGTCTCGTTTTCGTAAACGAGGCTTCTTCCTTTGACGATGGAGCCACGGGGCAGAGCGTTCATTGGCGCACCTCGGCGTTGAAGCGCATCTTGAGAGTTCCGATAACCTTCTCCATCACCGCCACAACCTCCGGATCGGTTAAGGTCTTATCGGGATTTTGAATGGTGATTGTGAGAGCGACCGACTTCTTGTCAGCGGCGATATTGGCGCCCTGATAGAGGTCGAAGATCTCGACTTTGGTCACTAGTTTGTCGGTCCGGGCAATTTCGCGGCGGATGTCCTCGTAAGCGACCTTTTGGTCAATCGTGAAGGCTAAGTCTCTTTGGACGAAGGGGAAACGGGCCGGAACGGTCGCTTTCTCAGGTGAGGTCTTCATGGTCAAGAAGGCTCCTAAATCCATTTCGAACGCCACCGCGCCTTTGGATAAACCATACTCGGCTAAAGCGGTCGGATGGAGTTCGCCCATGACGCCGACGAGTGTCTTGCCAATGTAAATAGCCGCGCTTCTTCCAGGGTGGAATTCCAGCTTATCGCTTTCGAGTCTTTCGAGACGATAGCGATTCTCGTTTAAACCAAGCAGTCCCATGATGCCAAGGAACAAGCCTTTGGCGTCATAGAAGTCATATGACTTCTTTTTAAGAAGTCCTTGCTGTCTTTCTTCACCCACAAGGACGAAAGAAAGATGGCGGCCTTTGTAGGCCGGAGTGTCAATATCCGAGACTTCGAAGAAAGCCAAATCTTTGATTTGACGGGCCGCGTTATAACTGGCCGCTTCAAGCAAAGAAGGAAGCATATTCTGACGGACAAAAGCTCTATCATCCGTCATCGGGTTGAGGAGCTTATAGCATTCGCCGTGGTTAAGATAGGCAAACTGGTCTTTCTGTTTGGCGTTCACAAGGGTGTAGGTAAGAATCTCATCGAGCCCTTGTTCGCGTAAATAGCGACGAACGGCCACCTTTAAGCTTTGCTCTTCGTTTAAGCCTTGATAATGGGCATCCACCACCGGGAGCTTGCTCACCACGTGATCGAAACCCAAGAGACGAATGACCTCTTCGCTCACGTCGCAGCCTTCGTTCATATCGATGCGATAAGCTGGCACATGAACCAATAATTCATCGCCTTTGGGGTTCACGGTATCGAGATGGTCGCGCTTCAAAATGGCTAAGACTTCCTCTTTCGAGAAAGAGGTGCCAAGTCTCTTATTAATATAGGATAAAGAAGTAACGATCGTCTTCTCGTCATGTTTGACGGTGTCATAGCTCTTCGTCTCGCTAACGCTCGAAGCAGAAGCCAGTTCTAATAAAAGCGAAGAAGCGATTTCCAAAACCCGTTCGGCTTGCGAAGGGTTTAAGCCTTTCACGAACCGAGAGCTCGATTCGCTGGCGAGGCCTAAGCGATTCGAGGTATGACGGATGGCGGCTCCATTGAAGAGGGCGGCTTCGATGACGACATTCTTCGTCGCCTCATTCACCGCGCATTCTTTGGAAGTCATGATGCCAGCTAAGCACATCGGACGGCCATTGCTCGTCACGACGAGGTCGCCTTTGATGAGCTTGTAAGTTTTCTCATCCATGGCGAGGAAATCGCCTTCGTAATCATTGCGAACGACAAGTTCTTGGGCGGGTAGTTGATCGAGGTCATACATGTTGAGTGGCTGACCAGTCAAAAGCATGACGAAGTTGCCAATATCAACGACGTTGTCGATGCTTCGCACACCTTCGCTCGTGAGAATATCACGGAGCCATTTCGGAGACGGACCAACTTTTAAGCCTTTGACAAGACGAGCGGCGAAAGCGCTGCAATTCGGGGTCTCGCTTCCAACTTTGAAACTCGAGGCTTCTTTTTTCTTGACGGAATAAGACGGGATTTTGACCGGACGGTCGAGAAGGGCGCCCACTTCGAGGGCCACGTTCTCCATGGCGTTAAGATCGGGGCGGTTGGCCAAAAGTTTGAGGTCAAGCACCGCGTCATCGAGTCCTAAATAATGGAGGACTTCCTCTTCGCCGACTTTAGCGTCCAGCGGGAGTTCTTCGATGCCGGCGCACTGCTTTTCGCTGAGATATTTCTTATCGACGCCAAGCTCATAAAGAGCGCAGCACATGCCATCGCTTTCCTGGCCACGGATATCGCTTTTCGCAATAGTGACCAACGGAAGCACCGCGCCTTCGCGGGCGACGATGACCTTTAAGCCTTTGCGGGCGTTCGGGGCGCCACAGACAATCTGATGAATTCCATATTTGCCGCCTTCGTTTACTTGCAAAACGTGCAGGTGATCGCTGTCAGGATGCTTTTCGCAGCTTAAAATCTCGCCGATGACGAGGCTGGTGGCTTTCGCCATCGTCTCGATCGATTCGACTTCGATGCCGGCAAATGTAAGTTTATCCGCTACCTCGGCTGGAGTGACTCCGTCGAGATTAACGAACTGACCTAACCAATTCCATGATACTTTCATTGTTTTATCTCCTTACTTCTCGGTGTAATCCTTGAGGAAACGCTCGTCATTCTGGTAGAAACGACGAATGTCGTCGATGCCATAACGGAGAATGGCGATACGCTCAATGCCTACGCCAAAGGCAAAGCCGCTATAGACCTCAGGGTCATAGCCGCACATCCTTAAGACATTGGGATGAACTTCGCCCGCGCCAAGAATTTCAATCCAACCGGTGCCTTTGCACATATCGCAGCCTTTGCCGCCGCAATGGGCGCAGCTGACGTCGACTTCAACGGATGGCTCGGTGAACGGGAAATAGGAGCTGCGTAAGCGGATTTGACGTTTTTCGCCGAACATTTTCTTAACGAAAAGTTCGAGCGTGCCTTTTAAATCCGCCATCGAAATGCCTTTATCAACGACCAAGCCTTCGATTTGGCCGAACTCGTGGCTATGGGTCACGTCGTCATCGTCGCGGCGATAGCATTTGCCAGGGCAAATCATCTTGATCGGACCTTTATCGACCTTGTCCGTCATGGTGTGAGCCTGAGCGGCGCTGGTCTGAGTCCTTAATAAGAGGCTATCGGAAATATAGAACGTGTCCTGCATATCACGAGCGGGGTGATCTTTAGGGACATTCAAAAGTTCGAAATTGAAGTGATCGGTTTCGACATCGCGGCCTTCTTTGACCTCGAAGCCCATGCCGACGAAGATGTCCGTCATCTCATCGATGATCTGGTAATAAGGATTCACATGGCCGAGCGTTTTCTCAGCGCCTGGAAGCGTGATATCGATTTGTTCAGAAGCTAGTTTCTTCGATAAGGCGGCCTCTTTGATGGCTTTTTCTTTGATGGCAAAAGCTTCTTCGATGGCTTTGCGGCAATCGTTGACTTGCTTGCCAAAGGCCGCGCGATTCTCCGGCGCGATATCCTTCATCGAACTCATGAGGGTGCCTAATTCGCTCTTTTTGGCGAGATAAACGTTATGAACCCGGACGAGAGCTTCCTCATCCGCGCAGTCAGCGATATCCTTTAAGGCCCGTTGCCTTAATTCTTCGACTTTCCCTACTTGCTCCATCATTAGAGCCTCCTTTTAATAAAAAAGACGGCCGGGAGCGGGTCTACTACCCGCGGTGCCATCCCACTTCCGTTCATGATCATGAACGCTTTTACTCGCGATAACCGTGCGAACGGGAAGACCTTATGAGCCTTCGTTCTCGGAGCTGAATTCGCTTACTCTATCCTGAGGCGGTTTCACTCTTCGCCTCTCCCTAAGAAGACACTCGCGTAAGGTACTGCTTCTCGTCGTCGAACAAGATTATTGTACGAGTTTTCTTTCTAAAAGAAAGAGCTAGCCTTCCTTTTTATCAATTATTAGACGGAAAAGGTTGCATATCAGAAATAGAGACCGCATTATCATTAGGACGCATTAAGGAGCGTATATCATGAATAAAAAGACCGTTTTGTTACCGTTCGTTGCTTTTTCTTTACTGCTAGTAGGCTGTGGTCCGGCTGCAAAGTCCGAATCTTCGGCCAGTGATTCTTCATCCACTAGTTCATCCGCTTCGTCTTCGTCTGAAAAGACGCCAACCGAATATCTTGCCGAATTCCTAGCCAAACTCGAACCCGTTAACGCCACCGTCAAGGTTTCCGTTAATTCTAAAGATGCCTTTACTTCCTATTTCTACAGCGCTTATGGCTTTTATACAAAAACCGATGATGCGTCCTATGGCATTTTGGCTAACGGCAGTCAAGGCCTTTTCGATTTCTCTTACGACGCGAACGGCGATGTGGTCTTGGGCCAGGCCGAAGCCAAACAAACGGCCGTAACAGCGGTTTATTACACTCCTGATCTTTTAGCTTTCGCGAGCGAGTACTTCACTTATTCGGGAACCTGGGGCCATTTCACCATCGAAAAAGATGATGGTGGCGATTATCCAGGCACCGTCGATAACCTTTTAGGCCTCGCGACCTTAGGGGATTACAAGGATGAATTGTCTTCCGTCGCTTTGGCATTTGATGACGATTTGCTCGAAGGCGTCTTCACGATGGTCTTCACAACTGGAACTGTCGTCATGACTATTAACGAGATTGGAACCACCACCAATAGCCACTTTGATGCCTATATGGCGAAGCCTGTTACCGTTGTTGCCCCGACCGATTTCACGGCGGACTTCAAGAAAGCGGCCACCGATCTCTTCGGCGCGACTGGCGTCATTCCTTTCCCGACGGATGCCACCGTTTTGTTCCGCGATGACGTTCTTTATGACGATAACGAAAAAGTCTCCGGTATCTCTTTTGATGAATTCAGTGGTGACATCACGGCCTCTTATACGACTGCTTTAACAAAAGCCGGCTATACCCTTGGGGCGGACGGCGAATCCTATCTCTTCCGCATCGATGAAGCGAGTGAGAAGAGCGATGGTAGCTTCATTTCCGCTGCTTTAACTTATGACGAAGACAATGAGTATACAGAAGTTAAATTCACTCTCGATGTTGCCCCAAAGACCTATGAAGGAACTGACTTCACGAAGATCAACGAACTCTTAACGGCCTTCAACGACAAAAAGCTTGTCAGCATTCCTTTGTTGACCGCTTCAACCGATGTCACCAAGACCGTGACCGCCGATAGCGCTCTTGCGACGGGCGGCACCTTGCAAGCCAGCGTCGCCGCTTCGATCGCCGATAAAACAAAAGCCAAAGCTTATGGCGCCGCCTATATCGCCTTGCTCACGAACGATAGCTTCACGGCCTCCTTCGATCAATGGAACGACCTCGGGATGGCGCTTTATACTTCTGGCAACGCCATGGTTCTCGTCGCCATGGAAACCAACGACAGCGGCGACTATGCGGGAACAATCTCTTTGACCTTCGCTTATAGTGCCGAATAAGGACAGACAAGTATAAAAAGAAAGCCACGCTCAGCGTGGCTTTTTCTTTGCTTTTTGAATGCTTTAAGGATTGGTTTGCTTCTCTGGCAAGACGATCAACTTATAATTGCTTAAATCCGGAAGAGTAATTTTGGCTTCATCGCCTTTATAAGGGGTGATATTGCCAACGAGGTGCAACGAGCAAAGACGGATATCGGGGATCTTCGCGGTCGAACCCGTCATCTCGGGAAGCGCGTTTGCATAACTGATGGTTTCGCTGGCCTTCAGTTTCGAAGGATCCGCCACGACATCGGCATTCACGAACACCTTAGACAACGTTGTGCTGGTGAAATAATAAGTGAGCGAGAAAGTCCAAGTCGAGATGGCTTCGAAATAATGGCTGATGTCATTATTGATAACCACCTGAATGGCCTTGGAAAAGGACGAACGTCCCACCATGCCTTCAAGATAGCGGGCCATCTCCGTCTTCGAAGGGGTGAAAACCATCTTATACTGGCCTAACTCATTTTTTGCGATGGTGAGAGGAACCGTATGCTGGTAGTTAATGGCGTTATTCTTGAGCTGAGTAATCCAATCGACATGGGCGTCCGCTTCATCGCAAAGCCGCTCTGTCGGACCTTTTTCGCCCGTGAAGAAGCCATCCGCTAAAGTTTTTTCTTCGGTTCCGAGAACCCGATAGGAAGTGCGGTCCATCGTCCAAGCGGTGACGCCATAGGCTTTTGTCACCAAGGCTTCGATGGCTTTCTTGGCCATCAAGGCGCCTGATAAATCGATGTATTCGCGATAAGAGCCATCGGCATTATCGTTCACCGTATAAAAAGCCGGTGACTGATTGGTCAAAGAAAGTTCGCTATATTCGCTTAAACCCGCGAGCGGATTCAAACTCATGTCCGTAATTTTGGTCGAAGTAACGAGACTCTTGGCTGATAAAGCATCCAGTCCGTTAGCTCGAAAGGATAACGATTTGAGGGTGCCGTTAAGCCCGTATTCCTGAGGTTCCGTCGAAACGCTTGAACTTGAAGAGGAACTAGAGGAAGACGAGGTGGCCTCTGGGTAATAATAGAAACTGAAACCAAAATCCTTATCATCCCGCCCCGCATCTTCTTTCGGGGTGAAATCAAAGCCTTGCTGATCTTGACTCGCCACAGCTTTTAAGCCGTTGCGTAAGAGACTGAGAGCACCATCGTATTTATCAACGCCCAAATCCACGTATTCGCTCGATGGAGCGCTAGACGAGGAGGACGAAGATGTTTTCTTGGAGCAAGAAGCCATTCCAAGGCCGAGGGCCAAAGTAAGGACTAAGAAAGGATATAGGGACTTTTTCATACACCTCATTATAGAGTAAAAATAACCTCTTGCAAAAACGGATGTTTCCTAAAGGAAGATCAGTTTCTTAACGAATACATGAGAATGCCGCCCGCGATGGCGACGTTCAAAGAATCGATATTGCTCATTTCTAAACGAATACGGGTGTCCGCGAGAGCCTGAACTGCCGGGCTGACGCCTTGCCCTTCATTGCCCAAAACAAGAATGAGTTTGCCTGGTTTGACCAAGGTGGCCAAAGTCGTTTCGGTCTTCAAGTCAGTCGACAAAAGGAAATACCCATCCTTCTTATATATAGGAAGGGCTTCGACGAGATTGATATTGGAGAGGACGTTGAGTTTAAAAATGGAACCTTGGCTCGCCATGAGGGTCTTGTTGTTATAAAGATCCGCTGAGCCTTGACCCAAAACGACATCCATGAAGCCGAACGACAAAGCGGTCCTTAACAATGTGCCGACGTTGCCTGGGTCTTGAACTCCATCGAGAACAAGAACGCGGCTGCTCTTCAAGGGCAAAGGGTTCTTTTTATGGCAGAGGGCGATGATGCCTTCCGGAGTCTTCGTCGAAGCGAGTTTCTTAATGATTTCAGGGGTGACGAGGGTGGTTTTGATGCCCTCTTTGTACGGCTCCAAGGCAAAAATCTCTTCCACCACCTCAGCTTCTAGCGCCATCTCGACAAGATGAAAGCCTTCGACAAGAAAGAGGTCGCTCTTGCTATCAAGTTTAGCGAGGTCTTTGATCTTTTGATTCTGCAGGCTCGTGATTTTAAGAGTTTCCATAACGATGCTTTCTTAAACTAGTGTACAGCTTTCCATAGTCGGGGCAATACCGGTAAACGTAGGCGTAAAACCGGTCGCTGTGGTTTCTTTCGAATTCGTGCGAAAGTTCATGAACGATGACGGAATCGATGATGGCGGGATCGTAATGGACGAGCTCCAAGGCGAAGGTGATGGCGCGGGTCCGGTAATTGTTGACTCCGTAACGGCTCCGCATAATCCGAACTTTGATTTTATAGGGTTTATTAATGCCCATAAGGTTCTCGAAATAGGGAACTCGTTGGGTCAAATAGGCCAATAGTTGGGTCTTCAAGAAGAGCCCAGTTGTCTTTTCGTCCAGGTTCTTTAAGCCCACGATATTGGTTTTAGTCCCAAAGACAAAAACATCATTTCCTTCGATGGGAGAAGGGAAAACCGTTTTCTTCTGAAGCTTAGGGAAATACTCGTTGATTTTCTTTAAGAGGTAAGCCCGCTCGATGTGGGTGGGGGCGCTGACAGTCATGGATTTGCCATCTCTCGCCATATGAAAATTGATATTCCGTACGCGCTTGAAGGTCACGACGACGGGATAAACGATACCGTTATAAGTGCAGGACCACGTTTCGCTCATGAGGGCATTATAGTCTTTCTCATTGTCCTTAAGGACAAAAAAGAGTAGAGTTGTGACGCTATGGAAAAAATACTCGTTAGTGCCTGCCTGCTTGGAGATAAAGTTCGCTACGATGGCGGAAGCAATCCCGTCACCTTCTTAGACGAGCTCTCAAAGCATTTCGAAATCGTCCCTTTCTGCCCTGAGGTTCAGGGTGGTTTGCCCACTCCGCGCGATCCAGCCGAGATCGTCGGAAGTTTGGTCATGACCAAAGCCGGAAAAGATGTCACCGCTAATTACAACGATGGCGCCCAGAAGGCTTTGACTTTATGCAAATTCTTCGGCATCCGCTATGCTATTTTGAAAGATGGCTCCCCCGCTTGCGGACCGCGCCAAATTCATGATGGCAAGTTCGACGGCATCAAGATCGATGGTTTAGGCGTCACTGCGAGACTCTTGGTCGCAAATGGCATCAAAGTTTATGCCGAGACCGACAATATCTCTTTCTTATGGAACAAGCCGACCGAACGGAAAATCGATCAACCGAAACGCAAAAAACGCCGGTTCGACAATCGTCCGCGTACCCTTGCGGAAGCTAACGCTGAGGAAGCTGCTGAAAAACTCGCAAGAGAAAACGGCACTTTAGCTGATGATGAAGCGACCCCGACTGGCGAAGGCAAACCTTCGTATGAGCATCGTGGCTATGGGCATAGTTCCTATGGTCATTCTTCTTATGGACACTCGTCTTATGGTCATGGCGGATACCATCATGATGGCGAAGGACACTCCTTTGGCCACAAGCCGTATGGCGAAGGCGGACACTCGTCCTATGGGCATAAGCCCTATGGAAATGGTCACTCCTATGGTCATAAGCCATATGGCGAAAAGACCGAAGGAGCCGAAGGAACATCGTTTGAAAAGAAACCATACGAAGGACACTCTTCCTATGGGCATAAGCCTTATGGGGAGGGCCATTCCTCCTATGGGCATAAACCTTATGGTGAGGGCGGCCACTCTTCCTATGGTCATAAGCCTTATGGCGAAGGACACTCCTTTGGCCACAAACCTTATGGCGAAGGCGGACACTCCTCCTATGGTCATAAGCCCTATGGCCACAAACCTTATGGCGAAAAAACCGAGGGCGCCGAAGGCGCTGCTTTCGAGAAGAAACCATACGAAGGACATTCTTCCTATGGGCATAAGCCCTATGGCGAAGGCGGCCATTCGTCCTATGGTCACAAGAATTACGGACACTCGTCCTATGGACATAAGCCAGAGGGCGAGGGCCATTCATTCGGTCATAAGCCGTATGGCGAAGGACACGGAGGACATGGCTATGGCCATTCGTCATATGGCCGTAAGCCTTATAACAAGAATTACTCTCACAAGTCTTATAACGATCACCGTTCCGGCGAGCACGCTCCGGTAGCGGCTCCAAAAGGCGATGAAAAGAAGTGAGCACGAAATCCTACTCCGCCTAACTGGCGTGGCAGTTTTCTCTGCCCTCGCCTACGTTTTGACGGCTTTTTGCCCCATTGCCTATCCAGGCGGAGGTTACTTTAACTTCGGAGATGTCGTGACCTTATTCGTCGCGATGATCTATGGGCCTATCGAAGGAGCCGTCGTCGGCATGATCGCCGGCAGCATGGGCGACCTCACCGCTGGTTTTGCCGCTTATATTCCGTTCACTCTCGTCGCCAAAGGCCTCATGGGTCTAGCGACAGGCCTTTTGTACAATGTATTAAAAAAACGCCAAGGATGGCGTTTCGTCTCACCTTTTGTTGGTGCGACTTTGATGATTCTCGTCTATATGGCAGCCTACGCGATCCTCATCGGCAAGGGGCTTTATCTCAGCTCCGCCTTCGACTGCGTCCAAGGCTATGGCATGGCGATCTTAAGCATTCCTCTCACTTTCATTTTTGAGAAGACGGGTCTCGCCAATCACCTTCACCAGTGATAGTATTCGGCTAAGAAAATAAGTCCCATCGCCACCACAAAGCCTAAGATGTAGATGATGACAACCCAAAATTTCTGTCCCCTCGTAAGCGAGTTCTCGCCTTCAGGAATAGAAGATGGCGCCTCCGCTTTCGCGGGGGCGTCTTTTTCTTTGGGTTTACCAAGTTCCGGCATTAATGAGCCTTTGGAGGATTGTCTTCGGGCTTATATTGGCTACGATCCGCTTTGAGGGCGAAAGTGAAAGCCAAGATAACGAAGATCAAAGCGACGAGGACGCAGCTTAAACCAACGATAATAGCGATTCTCTGAAGCGGAGTGAAAGCCATGCAAACGAAGACGATGCCGCCGATTAGGAAGCCTAGGGCCAAATAGAAACAAACTTTCATTTTTGTAATCATCTGAGGGAAATCCCCCTTTCACTCATTCAATGTAGCATAACGCGCGGAAGAGACAAGCGAAAACATAAAAAGAGTGGTCTTAAGACCACCCTTTGTTTGTCTAAGAAATTAGAGAATGCACTTCTCGCTCGTCGGATCGAAGAGGTGCGCCTTCTTGACGTTGAAGCCAATGGTGATGGGATCGCCGATCTTGATTTCGTGGCTGAGCGGAATCTTGCTGATGAGGTCAATGCCGGCGTAATCCGTATGGACATAGTATTCGTGACCAAGAAGTTCGGCCACCGCCACTTTGAGGGCGAAGCCTTTCTCTTGTTCCGTGATATCTTCCGGGCGGATGCCGAAGATCACTTCGTGCGGCTTGTCGATGCCAGAAGCATCAAGCGCGCGGCGGTCTTCAAGCTCTTTGATCTTCGCGGCGAGTTTCTCGTCGTTAGGAAGACCAGCGGCCTTGTCCTTAAGCTCAGCGAGCTTCTTATCGTCTTCTTCGACTTGGGCTTTGTAGAAAGCCTCATTGGCGGCTTTGAACTCGGGCGGGAGCGTGATTTTGTCTTCGCTAGAAAGAGTCACGACGCCCTTATCGTAGATGCCTTTGATGAAGTTCATGGCCGGGCTGCCGATGAAGCCAGCGACGAACATGTTCGCCGGATGGTTATAAATCTCAATCGGGGAGCCGATCTGCTGGATGTAGCCGAGCTTCATGACGACGATACGGCTCGCCATGGTCATGGCTTCGGTCTGGTCGTGCGTGACGTAAATCGTGGTCGCACCGATGGTTTTAGTGAGTTTGATGATTTCGCTGCGCATCTGAACACGAAGCTTAGCATCAAGGTTGGACAAAGGTTCATCCATGAGGAAGACCTTGGCGTTACGAACGATAGCGCGGCCGAGGGCCACACGCTGACGTTGACCACCGGAGAGAGCCTTCGGTTTGCGGTCGAGGAATTCCTCGATTTGAAGAATCTTGGCGGCATCGTGGACACGACGATCGATTTCTTCTTTCGGAAGATGGCGGATCTTTAAGCCAAAGGCCATGTTATCGTACACGGTCATATGCGGATAAAGAGCGTAGCTTTGGAAGACCATGGCGATATCGCGGTCTTTCGGGGTTAAGTCGTTGGCGTATTCGCCATCGATATAAAGTTCGCCATTGCTGATGTCTTCCAAGCCGGCGATCATACGGAGAGTGGTTGATTTGCCACATCCCGACGGGCCGACGAAGACGATGAACTCGTGCTGTTTGATGTCGAGGGTGAAATCGTAGACGGCCTGAACGTTGTTGTCGTAAACCTTGTCGATGTGACGAAGACTCACATAAGAGAGGTCTTTCGGTTTTTCCTTAACGCCTACGCCTTCTTTTTGCTTCTCTTCGCGTAACTCTTTCTCGCGCTCCTTGATTTCTTTCTTGGAGACGATGCGCTGGCTCTCACCAGGCTTGAATTCTTCATCTTCGCTCATAAGTGGATTATTCCTCCTATTTGAAACGACTTTAACAAAAATATAGCACGCTCAAGGCGTGCTGTCTTGTGCAATGTGCACAAATCGACTATCTGTGGCTTCCAAGCTGGAAGTAAATCTCAAGCAAAAGGGCGTTATGATAGTCGCGGATATCAAGCCCCGTTTTTTCAATGAAACGGGCCAGACGATAATTGAAAGTGTTCCGATGAATAATGAGGTTTTCAGCGGCTAAAGAAGCATTGAGACCACAGCGTAAGAAGGTGCCGGCGGTCAGCAATAATTCATGGGGAACGTCTTTGAATTCCGCGCTCAATAAAGGCAGCGAACTATAGTCGCCAAAGGAGAATTCCTTCATGAGGACATCAGTCAGATAAAGAGCTTGGTTAGGGAAGTAGGCCACCGCTTGCTTCAACGCCTTTTCTTCAAGAGGCCCATTAGCGTGGGCGCAAAGGAAAGTGATGACGACCCGCAAGTCATCATGAAGGGGCAAAACGAGGTTGCCTAAACCCATCAAAAAGTTCTCATCGGCGATGATGAAGCCTTTCGTGGGGCTTAGAACCGTGAGGTCATAAGGCGATCCTAAGGAAGAGAGGGCACTACGAAAAGCCTTTTCATCGAAAGAACCTGAAGTTTCGTAAAGATAATACTTGGTCATCTAATCCTTAATAAGAACGTTTCGAAAGGCCGCAATGTAAAGACGTGGTCATCGAGCATGACTTGATCATAGTTATGAAGAAGGACGTCCGCGATCTCATAGTAGAAAGTGAAATAAACCTGATAAGGCCGGAAGTTCGAGATGACCATGAGTTTCTTTTTGCCATCATGGATATACGCAAAGACATCCGGATGGTTATGGTCGACGAGTTCAAGCTTGCCTTCAAGGACCTGCTCGTTGATGAGCGGGTCTTTGCGTAAGGCGATCGCGTACTGATAGAAGTTCAGAATGCTCCAAGGATCGGACATCTCATCGGCGACGTTCACGCCGTTTAAATAGTTGTCGTTTACCTTGTTGACGCCTGGATGAGCGGAGAAACCGGCGTTATCGGTCCGGTCCCACTGCATCGGGGTTCTCGCGTTCACGCGGCTGGTACGGTTAAGATAGCCTAAGATTTGGCCATCGTCATAGCCACGCGCCCTTAACGAAAGAACATCGTTCTTCGTACCGACGTCGCTGAAGAAATCCTCAGGAGCGCCATAGTTAACGTTCGACATGCCGATTTCCTCGCCATTGTAGAGGAAGGGCGTGCCATATAAGAAGAGTAAGGTATTAAATAGCATCTTCGCGGATTCGTTGCGGAAAGCGATGGAGCCATATTGGCTCACGACGCGAGGGTGATCGTGGTTGCACCAATAGACGGGCATGTCTGCTTTATCGTGACAGACGTTATACCACCGCATGAAATTGTCTTTTAGAGAAATGACATCGGTTCGAATGTCCTGATCGCTCTTATCGATGGAACCATAGTTGCCATTGTTCCAAACCGTGTCGAAGTTGAAGACGAGGTTGATGGATCCGTTTTGACGGTCCGCCATCTTAAGGGCTTCTTCGGGGCTGATGCAGCCGCCGGCTTCGCCGACCGTAAGGCAATTATACTTGCTGAAAACATTGTCTTTCAGCATATGGAGATAATCGAAAAGTTCAGGGCGGTTCGAGAATTTGCTTGTATCGTAGACGAGGCCATTCTGGTCAGCCTTCTCTTTGCTGTCGGTAAAGGAAAGGTCTTTCGCTAGATGAGCGACGGCATCAAGCCGGAAGCCATCAACGCCCTTGTCGAGATAGAAACGGGCAATCTCGTAATAACGCTCTCTTAATTCGGGGTTAGCCCAATTCACATCGGGCATTTTCTTGCTGAAAATATGGAGATAATAAAGGTCACTGTCTGGAAGTTTCTCCCATGCGCTCGTGGAGAAAAAGCCTTTCCAGTTCGTCGGTGGGACTTCTTTGCCGTCCACCACTTTTCCCGGCTGGAAGAAATAATATCCACGCTCTTTGCTATTGGGATCTTTGATCGCAGTTTGGAACCAGGGATGTTCATCGCTTGTGTGATTAAGGACGAAATCAACCAATAAACGGATGCCACGTTTATGAGCTTCGGTAATCAGACTCTCAAAATCCTGCATCGTGCCAAATTGCGGATTTATCTGATAATAATCGCTCACGTCGTAGCCGTTATCGTCCATCGGAGACTTGAATAAAGGGCAAATCCAAAGGAGGTTCACTCCTAATTCTTTCAAGTAGTCTAATTTGGAGATAATGCCCCGGATATCTCCAATGCCATCGTTGTTTGAATCCTTAAAAGACTCAGGATAAATGATGTAGCCTACCGAATTACGCCACCAGGCGAGCTCTAAGTTGTCCATGAGTTTATTATATGCGCGCGAAAAGAGTTTGTGTGTGACTAATGCACTAACGTCAACTAAAACTAGGCCCTATCGGCTTAAAATGCCTAAATAGCACATATTTTGAGAGGCTAATTTGGTAATATCATACCGTCTTGGTATTCCGCTCTTCCATTTAATAAGTTTCGTCAATGAGAAAAATAGTAAGCGTTGCCATTCCGTTAAGATGGAAAAGATAGTCTATCTATGATAGACTATCTTCGCCGCTACAAAAAGCCTCATCAACATGAAAAAACTTATTCGTATGTGCCATGCCCTCACGGCTGGCCACCACCTCATCTATTGGATTTCCATTCTCTCCCAGATCTTCATGGTCTTGGTGAGTGTTTTTTCGTCTTTCCTTATCAAAGTCACTATCGATGCCATCCAAGGTCAATTGGAAAAGGCCCAAAGCCTGGAACTTTTGGTCATTTCCTTTATCACTGGTGGGTCGGGCAGCCAATATCTCAGCGAACATGCCATCACGATTCTTCCGACCGCCCTTGCGGTGGCTGGCGTCGTTTCCGCTTTAGCTTCCCTTATCCGCATGGGTTTAAGAAGCTGGGTGGCCGCGGAGATCAACAGCTCCATGCAGCTGACCGTCTTCGATCATTTGGAACGCCTTCCTTATTCTTATTATAAGAAGAACAAATCGGGCGACCTCATTCAGACTTGCACCCGTGACCTCGATGTCCTCCGCAAGTTCTTAATCGGCGATGTTAGCTCGCTCAACTACACCTTCTGGGTCGTCATCCTCTGCTTCTCGATCCTTATGGGCATCAGCTGGAAGCTCACCGTCGTCTCGATGTCCTTGTTCCCGCTCATGTTCGCTTATTCGTTCTTCCTCATCAAGTTCGTAAGAAAACGTTACCGCGAGACCGACGACAGCGAAGGCAAGATGACCGACAAGATCAACGAAAACCTCTCTGCCGTTCGTATCGTCAAAGCCTTCAATGCCGAGCGTTACGAAATCGATTCTTTCGAGAACACTCTTCTCGATTACAAAAAGAAATTCATCTCTTGGCGCAAGCTTTCGGCTTTCTTCTTCTCCAGCAGCGACATTTTCGTCTTTGGCTCGAAATTATTAGCCTTGGTCTGGGGCTTCTCTCTTTGTTTAAGAGGAGAAATCACTGTGGGCGACCTTGTGCTTTCCTTCACTTTCGTGAACATGATGGTCTGGCCGCTACGCGACGTCGCCACTTCTTTGTCGAATATGGGCCAATACATTGCCTCGAGCGACCGTGTGGCTTTGATTCTCGATGAGCCGCTTGAAGACGTGAAGAGTGGATCGACACCCGCTATCAAAGGCGATATCACATTCGATCACGTCGAATTCAAGTATGACGACGCTTCCGTCGCCACCATCCATGACGTCTCGTTCTCCGTTAAAGCGGGCCAAACCATTGCGATCATGGGCAAAACCGGAAGCGGCAAGTCGACCTTATCCTTATTGCTTACCCGTCTTTATGATTACACCGGCGGCTCCATCAAAGTCGACGGGGTCGAACTCAAAGACATCCAAAAATCCTACCTCCGCCGCAACATCGTGCCGGTCTTGCAAGATCCGTTCCTTTTCAGCAAATCCATCAGCGAAAACATTTTGATGGCCAACAAGAAAGCGACGAAAGAAGAAATCGTGAGAGCGGCCAAGATCGCCGCCATTCACGACACTATCACGAACTTCAAAGATGGCTATGATACCGCGGTCGGTGAAAAAGGCATGTCCCTTTCAGGCGGCCAAAAACAAAGAGTCGCCATCGCCCGCACCATTGTTTCCAATGCCCCCGTCCTCATCTTCGACGATTCCCTTTCGGCCGTCGATACCGAAACCGATTGGACCATTCGTCAGAACTTGAAGGAGCTCGAAAAGGGCACCACCACCTTCATCATAACCCATCGTGTCAGCACCGCTAAAGATGCCGACCTTATCGTGGTTTTGGATGATGGCAGGGTCAGCGAACTCGGTACGCACGACGAGCTTATCAAAGAGCCCGGACTTTATAAACGGATCTACGAGATCCAAAGCAAAATGGCTTAAGGAAAGGAGGAAGTATGAACGCAATCGAAGAAGAAAAATTGCCAGACAAGTTCAATCTTGGAATCTGGCTTAAAATCGGAAAATACGCCTTACGCAAATGGCCGTTTCTCCTTTTGATCATTTTGACGATGCTCATAACGACTTATTACGACTCTTCCTTCGTTCCGACCATGAACCAAGGCGCCATCGACGCCTTATCCGCCGTCACTACCTCCACCCAAGACCTTTGGACCATGCCAATCCCGGTCAAGATGCTCTTTGGCGAGACCATCAACTTCACCTATCTTAGTTTCGTCATCACCGAAGCCGTGATGATTATCTTCCGCAGCGTCGCGATTTTCGTCACGTTCTTCTTAACGAACTACATCGACATGATCATCATGACGGATTTACGCCGTGACACCTTCAGAAGAGTCCAGGAGTTAAGCTTCTCCTACTTCGACCATACCAATTCAGGCTGGCTTATCGCCCGTATGAATAACGACACCGGCAGCATCGGCGACGTCCTCAGCTGGGATATCATCTCCATCTTCTGGGCCTCTTTCGATATGCTTTTCACCATCGCGACCATGTTCACGCGCAACTGGGTCTATGCCTTGATTGTCATGGCTTCCGTCCCCGTCGTCGCCATCATCGTCCCGATTTTCGAACGTTCTCTCTTAAAGCGTTGGCGCACCGCCCGCAATGCCTATAGCCGTTTCGTTGGCTGGCTCGCGGAAGCGATTAATGGTAGCAAAACCATCAAAACCCTCTCTATCGAAGACGAGGTTGGCGCCGAAGCCAAAGACATCACCGACGACATCGAAAAGAAACGCTGGAGAGCCGGTCGGATGAACGCTTTCTTCCAGCCGCTCGTCAATGTCATTTCCTCACTCATGATCGCTGTTATCGTCGCGGTTGGCTTGCATGATATCGAAGCGAAAAACGCCCTTATCACGGTTGGCACTTTGGCGGTCTTCGTTGGTTTCGTCCAAAGCATCTATGACCCCTTACAGCAACTAAGCGAAATCTTCAGCGACTTCATGGCTTCCCAAGCCGGAGCCGAAAAGGTTGGTCAACTCCTTGACGCCAAGCCTTCCATTGTCGATAAACCCGAAATCATCGCTAAATATGGTGACATCTTCAATCCGAAAAAAGAGAACTACGAGCCCATCAAAGGGGATATCGATTTTGAAAACGTCACCTTCGATTATGGAAATGGTGTCGAAGTTATCCACCCCTTGAACTTGCATATCAAAGCTGGCACTTCCTTAGCTATCGTCGGCGAAACCGGAAGCGGCAAAACCACGATGGTCAACCTTCTCTGCCGTTTCTATGAACCCACCAAAGGCCTCATCAAAGTGGATGGCACGGACTATCTCAATAAGTCACTGGGTTGGCTTCGGAGCAACATCGGCTATGTCCAGCAAAGCCCATTTGCCTTCTCCACGTCATATAAAGACAACATCCGCTATGGCAAGCTGAACGCCACCGATGACGAAATCATCAAAGCCGCGAAACTGGTTGGTCTCCATGACTTCATCATGGCTCAGCCAAAGGGTTACGACACCATCCTTGAAGATGGTGGTTCTTCTCTTAGCCAAGGCCAAAAGCAATTGCTGAGTTTCGCCCGCGCCATTGTCCGCAATCCTTCGATTCTCATCCTCGATGAAGCCACGAGCTCCATCGACACGGAGACCGAAGCCGCCGTTCAGAAAGCCATCCAGCCTCTTCTCAAAGGCCGGACTTCCATCACCATCGCTCACCGCTTAAGCACCATCGTCAACAGCGATCGCATCCTCGTGATGGATCATGGAACCATCATCGAAGATGGCAACCACGTCGAACTCATGAACAAAAAAGGCGCCTACTACAACCTCTACATGAATCAGTTCCGCGATCTCTCGGTCGAGAGCCAAATCTCCACTTACGAGACGCAGATTGAAAGCAAGGACATCAAACTCTAAAACGAAAGAAAGCCTCGGTCACCCGAGGCTTTTTTCTTTGTTTAGGTTTGTCTTATTTCTGCCCGTATAAATGATAGTCGAGATAGAAGGCGGCAAGGGATAAACCCGTGAAGAAGATGTTGACGATAAAGGCCACATAGGACTGGTCTTGGCTCATGAAGATGAGATAGCCAAGGCCTAAGCCCGCCCAGATGAAATAAAGCCAAAAGGAGGCTTTCTCTTCTTTTTCGTCCTTGAGGCGGAACGAGACGAGGATCTTCGTGACGCCCCAGGCCAAATAGAGGGGCAAGAAGATAAAAGAGGCGATGCTGATGCCTTTGCTAGGCGAAAGGGCCATAACCTGATATAAAGGCGTGAAGACGGCGACCGACTCCCCCGCGGCGACATAAGAGAAGAGAGGCGCGAAAAGAAGGACCAAGACCATGACGAAAAAGAGGAGACCTTCAATGAGGCCGTACCACTTTTTCTCCATCAATAATGTTCCTCTTGGCGTTTAAAATTGACGCCGAGCTTCTTCTTATAGGCGGCAATGGCATCGTCGCCCGTATAGTCCAATAACGGCAGGATATTGAGATACGAACCAAACGCCATCGCGTAATGCTTGGCATCGTAGTTTTCCATCAAACCCACGACGAGGTCATAGGTTTTTAGGATTTGGGTGGTTAAATCCTTTTCATCCGGACGCCACTTATGAGTCATCTTCTCGACCCCTAAAGGAATCCCGAGTGAGAGGAAGAAATGCATCCCGTCCGCGTATTCGTCGAGGATGACTTCTTTAGCCGAAGGACCCTTTTCGCTCCAGAACTTAAAGCAGCGCGTCTCATTCGAGAACTCGCCTAACTCCACTAGAAGGGCTAGGAGGCGTTTCCGGTGCGTTTCCTCATAGGTCACGTGATGGTTTTTCGCAATCTCGTCATCGAGCCCTTTCTGCAAAGGGAAGAGCTCATCAAGCACTAAATCATTCATCGGGTTCTACCTTGAATTTACTGAGATGCCAAATGTCTTTGTTGTACTGCTCCACCGTGCGGTCGCTGCTGAAGTAACCGGACATGGCGATGTTATAGATGCAAGCGTGAGCCCACTTGGCTTGGTCGAGATAATAAGCGTCCGCCGCATCGCACGCGTCACAATAAGCGGCGAAATCAGCGAGGATGAAGTATTGGTCGCCGCGGTTCATGACTTCGTCGAAGATCATCCGGAAACGGTCGCTCGCCTTCAAGGCCCAAGGACCCGTGAAGAGAGAATCCATGACGTTCTTCACGCGCGGATCCTTGTTGTAGATATCCCAGGGGTTATAGGTGCCGGCATCGACGAGCTTTTGGACTTCGTCAGCCTTCAAACCGAAGATGATTTCGTTGCTACGACCTGCTAAATCGGCGATTTCGATGTTGGCGCCGTCAAGGGTGCCAATGGTCACGGCGCCATTCATCATGAGCTTCATGTTGCTGGTGCCACTGGCTTCTTTGCCAGCCGTCGAGATCTGCTCCGACAAATCGCTTGCCGGAATGATTCTTTCGGCTAAGGAAACGCCATAGTTCTCGACGAAGACAATCTTCATGAACTTGTTGGCGTCCGGGTCATTGTTGATGACCGAGGCCACCGCCAGAATGAGCTCGATGATGCGTTTCGCGTATTCGTAGCTCGGGGCGGCTTTGGCGCCAAAGATATAGGTATGAGGCGGCATCTTGAAAGCGGATGGATTCTCCTTCAGTTTCTCGTAGAGATACATGATGTGGAAGAGATTCATCAATTGACGCTTATAGGCATGAAGACGCTTAATCTGGGTGTCATAGATGCTATTGGGGTCGATATCGATGTCGTACTCGCTCTTCACGAACTTCGCGAAGTCCACCTTGTTCTCATGTTTGACTTCCATGAGGGCTTTCTGAGTGGCTTTATCATCGGCAAAAGCCTTGAAAGCCTCCAGTTTTTCTGGGTGTTTAATCCAATCCTCGCCAATTTTGCTGCTGATGAGGTTGGCCAATCTTTCGTTGCTATAAAGGAGCCAACGACGGTGCGTGACGCCATTGGTCTTGTTATTGAATTTCTCCGGGAAAAGCTCATAGAAGTTCTTAAACGTGTAGGTCTCAAGGATGTTGGTGTGAATCTTGGCGACGCCGTTCACGCTGAAGCCGGCGTAAATGGCCATATTCGTCATATGGATTTGGCCATCCTTGATGATCTGCATCTGATAACGCTTATCGGGATCGACGCCTTTTTCCGCCATATAGGCGTTAAAGCGGCGATTGATTTCTTCAATGATCATATAGACACGCGGCAAGAGAGTCTGAACGTACTGGACGGGCCAGCGTTCAAGAGCCTCGGGCATGACGGTGTGGTTGGTGTAAGCGATGCACTTATTGACCTGAGCCCAGGCCTCATCCCAGCCATAGCCATATTCGTCCATGAGCAAACGCATCATTTCCGGAATGGCGAGAATCGGATGGGTGTCATTCAACTGGAAAACGTAATAATCGCTGAATTTGTCGAGCGTGCCATATCTTCTCATATGGCCGCGCATGGCACTTTGTAAGCCCGCTGAAACGAGGAAATACTGCTGGCGGAGCCTTAACATCCGGCCATGTTCGGTCGAATCGTCCGGATATAAGCCGAAGCAAAGTTCCTTGAGGGTCGAAAGGTATTCGTTGAAAGTGCAATCGGTCGGGAGGTTCTCTTCGCTCGGCTCCGCGGACCATAGACGCAACGAATTGCAGACGCCATTGCGATAGCCGACGACTGAGACATCATACGGAACGGCGCGGATGCAACGGGCATTCACGGTTCGTAAGGCATAGGTGCCATCGGGCCGTAGATACGTTTCGGCGTTGCCATAGAATTTAACTTCCACCGCGTGCTTTGGTTTCCGAACTTCGAAAACGAAGCCATCGCTGAGCCACTGGTCAGGCAATTCGACTTGTTTGCCATCGACGAATTTCTGACGGAAGAATCCGTATTCGTAGCGGATGGTGTTGCCATGGACTGGGTAGCCCAAAGACGCGGCGCTATCGAGGAAGCAAGCGGCGAGACGGCCTAAGCCGCCATTGCCAAGTCCCGCATCCGGTTCCATGTCTTCGAGCTCATTGATGTCGATACCCATATCGGCAAGGCCATCTTTCGCGACCTTATATATCCCGAGGTTCTGCATGTTGGAGACCAAAAGCCTCCCCATTAAGAACTCCATGGAGAAATAAATGCACTGTTTGCGGCCATTCGTCATGATGTCTTCGCGGCAGTTCCGCCAATAGTAGCCGGCGTAGTCGCGGACCATCTCGCCTAAGATGTCATATCTCTCGGTGACGTGGCTGTCGGGGACGCTGCGGCCGTACTTTTCGCTTAGTCTCCGTTCGAAATCCTGCTTAAAATCCAGTTTGTTTTGAAACATGTGTTCTCCTTATCGCTCGTTGATGCGGTTATTTTTTCTTTTCGACGCGGCGCCTAAAGACGCAAGCCCCATAACTCGCGAGCTTGATCGAGAGATGGTGTGGCCTATTTTCTGGGCCCCCATCATATGAATGGCATGGCGCGCCATTGTATTGGTTATTGCCGCCATAAACATCTTTATCGCTGTTGAAGATTTCTTCGTAGTCCCCTTCGTGGAGGCAACCAACCTCAAAACCATCGTAATAGTTCGGGGTCATGTTGTAGACGAAGAGAAGATCGCTGTCGCCGACTTCACGCTCAAAGGCGTAAATCGACTGGTCGCTGTTATCGACCATCATCCAATGGAAATGGGCGGGGTTGTACTCCTCCACTTTCATCGCGTCTTCCGTCTCGTAGATGAAGTTCAGATCGCGGCAAAGACGACGGACGCTGTCGTGCTTCGGGAAAGTGAGAAGGTTCCATGGCAAGGAACGGTTTTCGTTCCATTCATCGAAGGAAGCGAGCTCATTGCCCATGAAGTTCAGTTTCTTGCCAGGGTGGCCAAACTGATAGGTGTAGAGGTTACGAAGAAGCGCGAACTTGGTGTCGTAATCGCCATACATCTTATTGATAAGCGTGCCTTTGCCATGGACGACCTCGTCGTGGCTAAGCGGCAATAGGAAGTTCTCGCTATAGAAATACGCCATCGAGAAAGTGAGCTTATTGTGCTCCCACTTCTTGTAGACGGGGTCTTTCGCGTAGTACTTGAGGGTGTCGTTCATCCAGCCTAAGTCCCACTTGTAATCGAAGCCGAGACCGCCATACTCCAAAGGTTTAGTGACACCTTGGAAGTCAGTCGAATCTTCAGCGATCATCATAACTTCCGGATGGTCGATGTGAATCTTGCCATTGAGACGCTTGATAAACTCGGTCGCGCCAGTGTTTTCGCCATTGGCTTTGTTGCCATCCCAATAAACGATATTGCTGACGGCGTCGACGCGGATGCCATCCATATGGAAGTAGCTGAGATAGAAATTCATGGCCGACATTAAGAAGCTGCGGACCGGGTCTTTCCCAAGGTCGAACTGGCAGCTGCCCCAAGGACTGAAGGTATGGGCGGGATCGCTATATTCGTATAAGCAAGTGCCGTCGAATTCCCGTAAGGCGTAATAGTCGGTCGCGAAATGGACAGGGGCGAAATCAAGAATGACGCCAAAACCCGCCGCGTGAAGGCGATCCACGAAGCTCATTAGTTGCTTCGGATTGCCATAACGGCTATCGACTGAATAGAAACCGGTGGCCTGATAACCCCAGGAACCATCGAACGGATATTGGCTGATCGGCATGATTTCGACATGCGTGTAGCCTAATTCCTTGAGATAGGGAATGAGGAAATCCGCCGCTTCTTCGTAAGAAGGATAGCGGTCTCCGATTTTGCCTTTCCACGAGCCAAGGTGGCATTCGTAAATGCTCATCGGCTTATCGAAATTGCGGGTTCTAGTTTTTAGCCAAGCCTCATCGTGCCACATAAAGTGGTCGACGTCGAAGAGGCGGCTGCAGCTCTGCGGACGCATCTCCGAATAGAAAGCGAAGGGGTCGGCTTTATCGACATATTGGCCATGCGCGTTTTTGAAGTGATATTTGTAGCACTGATAATCGTGAAGGCCGGGGATGAAGGTTTCCCAAGTGCCCGAAGGATCGACTTTGCTGAGCTTGTCTTTGCGGACATCCCAGCCGTTCCACTCGCCAATGAGGGACACATCGTCCGCCATCGGGGCGTAGAGTCTGAACCAGACGCCTTCTTCCTGCGTCACGACCTTTTTCTTGCGTTTACGGCCGTTTTTCATGGTCGTCTCCACCACCGTTTCGGTCTCTTTGACGCCGAAATGAGCGCCAAAATAATCGAAAGCGCGAATGGATTGGCCCATCAGATAGTCATAGAGAATACCATATGCCATGGATTGATCTCCTATATCAAAATCACACAATAGTATAAATGTTTTCGCGCGCGTATAAAAGCGTGAATGTACCTAAATGTGCGCTAAAAAAGAAAAGAAGACCTCAGGCCTCGCGGCTTCAGGACTTCATGTAAGCGGAAAGACCACGCAGCAAGGTGTCGGTCATGGAACGCCGAACGGTGGGAGTATCGGGGACGCGACCACTCACAATATAGAGGGCGTCATAAATGATTTCTCGTAAACAAAATATCGCGATGGCTTCCCATTTTTCTTTGCTCATCGTTTCATCTTTAAAAGGCAGCATCGGGAAAATCGTACCCCAGGTATCGTCGACATCCTTGCCGAAAATCTCATATTCGTCTTCTCTTCCCGTTCGGGGGAAAACCAAGGAATACTTAATGGAAAAACGGGCTTCGTTAGGATTTTTGATGTACCAATCGAGCATCGTGGAATAGAAACCATTGAAGTCTTTACCATGCATTTTGGCAGCCTCAAGATCCGTTTCGAAAACCCGGCGGTTACTGTCTTGCAAGCAACGAATGATCAGCGTTCTTTTGTCCATGAAATGGGAGAAAATAACCCCTTCGCTGAGACCGGCTTCTTTAGCGATGTCCTTGGTGGAAAAACGTCCTTGCGGGCTATTAGCCGCTACCTTGAAGGTGGCGTCGAGAATGCGGCGGTCCGCATCTTGTAATGCTGGGCGTCCCATTCTAGAGATTTCCTCCATTAAAATACGACAAGAGGCCACCGCCAACCAAGTGGGAATATTGATCGATAAGTATCTCTTTTTCTGCTCTCCGATCGAGCAAAATGATGTTGGCGCTAAAAAGGGTTTGACGGAAAAAGCTAAGATAGCCTAAAGGCCGCAATGTTGTGTCATCGGTCGGTATGAAATGCGAAAGAACCCGTTTATAGCCATCCCGCCCGAATTCGAAGAGTTCGTTTTGGGTATTAGCGTCATCTTCGCTGACCCATAACCATGTGAGATAGTTGCAGAGATATCCGACTATAAAGGGATACGACAAATCGCTTTCTAGAGCCGCTCGGGCGAATTGGACGGGGTCCGAATATGAGTTGACAAGTTTCTCGAAAGAGGCCGTCAGCACTTCGTTTCCATATTGTCTAGCGGCTTGGACAAGACCGTCTTTCGTCTCGAAACGGTCGAAGATAGCAAACTCGCTCACGCCACAAAGGCGAGCGATTTCTTTGGTCGAAAAATCCTTATTGGCTGGACGCATGGCTCCTAACTCAATGGTTTTCTCGATAAGTTTCTTGCCTAACTCATCAACTTCCATAGCCTTTTATTTTATCTATTAACCATGGTAAACAAAAGTATCAGTAAAAGCCCTATGATGCTAAAAGGCATTGATGAGAATCGGAGGATTATTAGAAGGGATTTTCCATTAGGAAACCGCTAAGGCGAAAACAAATCTTTCTTTTCGTTTTGCCTAATAGGTACGCTAAGCGTAAAATCGTTACGGAAATAGAGGAACTCTATATGTATAAGTGCATGGCGGTTAACGCAGGGTCAAGCTCCCTTAAATACAAGCTTTTCGAAATGCCAGAAGAACAAGTCATTTGTTCAGGCATCGTCGATAGAATCGGCCACGATGATGGCATTTTCAAAATCAAATTCAACGGCGAGTCTCACGAAGAGATTCTCCCGATTAAGGACCACGCCCAAGGCGTCCAATTAGTCCTTGATGCCATTAAGAAATACGGCATCGTCAAGGATCTCAACGAGATCACTTGCGTCGGCCACCGTATCGTTCAAGGTGGCAAATACTTCAGCAAATCCGCGGATTTCAACGCGGACACCGAAGCCAAGATCACGAAGCTTATTCCGCTCGATCCGCTCCACGCCCCTGCTCACCTTGTGGGCTTCCACGCCTTTAAGAAGGCACTTCCTAACGCCAAAGCCATCGCCGTTTTCGATACAGCCTTCCACCAGACCATGGCTCCGGAAGATTATCTCTATCCGGTTCCGTATGAGATGAGCGAAAAGTACGATTGCCGGAGATATGGCGCCCATGGCACCAGCCACAACTATCTCGCCAACAAAGCCATCAAGGATTACCTTGGCGGCAAACGCAATATGAGAATCATCTCCTGCCACATCGGCAGCGGCGCTTCGCTTTGTGCCATTTATGATGGCAAATGCGTTGCCACTTCCATGGGTCTCACCCCGCTTGGCGGAGTCATGATGGGCACCCGTTCGGGCGACCTTGATCCCTCGGTCATGGATTACCTTTGCAATTGCGAACATAAGTCGGTCGACGAGATGTACGACATCTTCAATAAGAAGAGCGGACTTCTCGGTGTCTCGGGCGTTTCCAATGATACCCGCGACGTCGAAGACGCCATCAAAAAGGGCAACAAACAGGCCATCTTGGCTGGTGATCTCTTCACCCGTCGCATTGCCGATTTCGTTGGCCAGTACTTCGTAAGACTCGGCGGCTGCGACATGATTGTCTTCTCCGCTGGCATCGGCGAGAACAGCGCCTACTTCCGGGAGAGAATCCTTAAAGCCATCAGCCCCGCTCTTGGCATTACCTACGATCTCAAGAAGAACGAAGAGCTGAATCATAAAGAAGGCGTGATCAGCAAACCTGATAGCAAGATTCTTGTCGCCATCATCCCGACCGATGAGGAAGTCATGATTGCCCGCGATTGCTACAAAGCCATCAAAGGTACGTTATAACCCTTTCTCCTACTACTTCAGCCCCGTCCCTCGTGGATGGGGCTTTTTTAGAAGGCCTCGCGGATTTCTCTTAAAAGACGCTCGCCGTAGGTCATGTCTTTAAGGTAACGAGCGACTTTGACGAAATCGATTTCATCAGCTCTGCGGCGATAAGAATTCAAAACCTCTTTAAAGTAATCATAAGAATAGGATTTTCTAAAACGGAAAAGTTCAATCAAAGTCCTTTCCAAATCATAAATGTTAATTGCTTCATCTTTGACCTTGCCTTTTTCAAAGATACGTTCGATCTGAAAGGTTTGGGTGATACGTTTATCTTTGATTCTGGAAGAACCGATTTTGGTGGCCACCTCAAAGACCTCAGGAGGGGTGTCGGTCAAACCATAATGATAAAAAGCGCTGCGACCGGTGAAGATGGCATTAGGGTATTTCTTTGTAACATAGGACTCATCAAAACCGCGATTATCGCTATAGAAACCTCTCGAAATAAGAAAGATTTCCTTATCTTTGACGGCTTTAAGAACTTGCCGTTCATTGCCAAATTTCTTGAGGGCTTCCCGATAGGTATAAATCATCTTCTTAATCGTATATAATAATGCAAACTCTTTCAAGTTATTTGTATTGTTTGATACGAAATATTGCTGGTTTATTTGTGTTTCTCCATAGTCATCTTTAAGAAGCGCCTCTACCCATAAATAGGAGGAAAATCCAAAAAAGTACCTTAGAAATTGCTAAACAAGAGGAACAATCGGGTTTATTTTTATTAAGGGCCTTTCAGACGAAGGAAAAATGGCAATTCGTTTGCCTTAGCGACCTCCTAGGCGCATAATACCCCTTCTTAAATAAAGGACAGAAAACATGAAATTAGATCCAGAAATCAAAGAGTATGGCGAGAAATTCAAAAAAGAATACTCCTTACTCCGCCGGGCCATCAAAAAGTATGACCGCATCGTCGTCTTCCGCCACATCAAGCCGGACTTCGACGCCATGGGGACCCAAATGGGCCTCTATCAGTTCCTGAAGGATAACTTCCCGAACAAAGAAATCCACTTCGTGGGCGATAACCACGTCACTTTCACGCCCCGTCTCTTCCCTGAGACCGAACGTCTTAACGATGAGTGGTTCTCTAAGCCTTTCTTAGCCATCATCGTCGATGTCGGAGACCACGACAGAATCGCTGATCCCCGCTATGCGAAAGCTTCTTACGTCGCGAAGATCGACCACCACCCGTTCAAAGGCGAAATCGCCCGTCATCCGATTCTCGACTTAGACGCCGCGGCCGCGAGCGAAATCGTCGCCGACTTCTGCTTAAGCTGGAAGGATATGACGATGAGCCAAGCTGCCGCCCGCAATTTCTATATCGGACTGGTCGGCGACAGTGGCCGCTTCATGTATAGCAGCACCACCGCCCACACCTTCGCCGTGGCCCAAGGCTTAATCGCGACTGGCATTCAGATCAGCGACATCTACCAAGCCATGTACGAAAAGAAGATAGATGACTTAAAGGTCACCGCCTATGTCCTTGGCCACTTCAGCGTTTCGCCACACGGTATCGCCTATTATTGCCTTGACGCCAAAATCCAGGAGGAACTCAAAATCACCTCGGAACGCGGCAAGGAAAACGTCAACCTCTTCAGCAACATTGATGGCATCAATGCTTGGTGCTCCATCACCGAAGACCCCAATCCGAAAGATTGGTGCTGGCGGATCTCGATCCGGAGCAAGAAAGCCGACATCTCCCCGATCGCCTTCAAATGGGGCGGCGGAGGACACGCCCAGGCTTCTGGTGCCAGGATCAAAGACCTCAGCGAACTGCCAGCCTTCATCAAAGACCTTGATGACCTCTTCGCGAAGTAACGACAAAATTAAAGTTCCGCCGATGAAGCGGAACTTTTTTCTTACCTAATTTTAGCGGTCCACCACGTCAAGATTTTCGGTGTGCTTGCTGAAATACGCTAAAGAATAAGAGCACATCGGAATGGCTTTTTCTTTCCGTTTTCTTAATTCCTTCACGACTTCGTCTAAGAGGCGACCGGCTAAGCCCTGGCCTCGATAGGCTTCATCCACGAACGTATGCGTTATTTGACGTTTTCCATCAATGGTTGGAAAGTCGACTTCGGCGACAAGTTTGTCCCCTTCCTTGAAGAGGATGCGATCTAGTTCAATGACAGTTTCCATGTTTTTGCTCCTTCTTAATCATAAAGGAAAAGGGGAGAAGAACTTCCCCTTATGCTTAGGCGATCTTTTTGACGTAGCTCCGACGGCGTTTGTGCTGTACCGTCTTAAAACGGTTCCAAGTATTCTGAATCTCGTGGTTTTCCTCGAGGTTAAGGTTTGTTTCAGCGTACTGAATTCGTCCTTTCAAAAGATGCATCGCCTGATTGAGCATTGACCATTCAATGCCGGTGTTGCGGTAATCAGGACGGACTCCGATGAGACCAAAATCCAAGATGCGGGGACGATAGATCGCGTGAAGCAACTTGATTAAACGAAGGGGCGTCAAATGACCACCGCTGCCATAAAGAGCCTTCGAAAGCGAGGGGAAACACATTCCGAAAGCCACGCATTCGCCTTTCTCGTTCACGATGATGGCGAAATTCTCGGGTCTTAAGACCAGCTGAAAGGAAGCAATCATGCTCTCCCGCTGCTTGGCGGTGAAGGGCATGGTCATATAGATGTCTTTATAGGTCGCATCCACGATTTCGAAGAACTCGTCGCCAAAATTCTTAAGAAGTTCCCTTGTCGTTTTATAGGTGACATAACGGAGTTTCAGCTTCTTCATCATGGCGGCGGAAATGGACCCAATCTTGGGGTCGATTGTTTCGGGAGCGAAAATCTTCCGTTCCGTCCAATCCACTTCCTTTTGGTAGCCGAGGTCTTCGATGAGTTTCTGATAGTAAGGGTAATTGTATTGCTCTTCGTAAGTCGAGATTTCGTCAAAGCCCTCAATAAGCAAACCTTCCCGGTCCATGTCGCTGAAGCCTAGGGGTCCGCAGACTTCTTCCATCCCCTTGCTCTTGCCCCAGTTTTCGATGGCCCCAAAAAGGGCCTTTGTGACAGCGGGATCGTCGATTGTGTCGAAGCGATCGAAACGGATGCGTTTCTGATGCCATTTGTCATTGCTGACTTTGGAGAGTATTCCTTCGATGCGTCCCACCACTTTCTTATCGTCATAGGCCAAGAAACGGATGGCCTCGTTGCCACCGTCATAATAGAAGTAATTGGGGTCGAAAATCTTCTTCTCGTCCATGTATAAAAGAGGCACGAAACCCTTCACGCCTTTGTAGAGCTTAAGCGGGAAGGACAAAAACGCTCGCCGCTCTTTTTTGGTTACGACTTCTTGAATCCGAATCATCGGAAAATTTACCTATGTTTTGCGTGGAAAGTGACGCCGATGCAATCGGGTCCGCAATGGGAACCCGGGACCGCGCCGACGCAAATGAACTCGATGTCGAGATCACGTCCGAATTTGTTGCGGAGCATGTGGGCCATTCTTTCGGCGAGGAACATGCAATCGCAATGGGCGATATAGACTTTATGGTCTTTGATATGGTCTTCTAATTCGGTGATGTAATTTAGCATTTTCGTAAGAGCAGGCAAACGCCCCATGGCTTTGTTGACGGGGACCATCGAGCCTTCTTGGTTCATGTAAATAATCGGCTTGATGTTAATGAGTCCGCCCATGAAAGCCGAAATGCCACTCACACGGCCGCTTTTCGCGAAGAATTTCAAGTTATCGGCATAGAAATAAGTGGCCCATTTATCCACTTCCGTCGCGGCATAGGCCATGATGTCTTCGGCGGTCTTGCCAGCCTTATACATTTCGCCAATCTCAATGACTTGGGCTAAAGCTCCAATCGTGATGGCTCTCGTGTCGACGTCGTAATATTTGCGGTCTGGATACTCTTTTAGAAGTTCATCCAAAGCGATTTTCATAGCCGAGAAAGTGCCACTCATCTGACTCGAGAAATGAACGTAAAGAATGTCATGGCCAGCTTTAAGAGATGGCTCAAAATGTTCTCGATACTGGCTGGGGTTTAAGCCACAAGTTTTCGGGATAAGACCATGACGGAGAGTCTCATAGAATTCATGGGATTTATATTCTTTCCAATCGATCCACGGATAAATTTCTTTTCCGTCGATGATATACGGCAACATAATCAAATGGTAGCCATAGCGTGAAGCAATCTCAGGCGTGACGTCACAGTCGCCGTCCGTGAAGATGTCGTACATATTTAGTTGACCCCCTAACTGGTCGGTCATCTCGTCTAAATAACTAGAATGGTAATTATTTATCGCCCCACTGTCAACTTGCCGTTGTCCCATTTGTGGCAATAGCCTAAACTATGTATCGAGGTCGCTAATCATGATTAAAATTGTGCTGGATTGTTTTGGCGGAGATCATTCTCCTGATGCCAATATCGAAGGAGCCGTAAAAGCTCTTAACGAAGAAAAAGATCTAACCATTATTTTAACGGGAGACGAAAAAATCATCTCCGAGAAACTAAAGGGGTACTCGTATGATAAGGAGCGCTTAAGCATCGTGCACGCCCCAGAAGTAATCGGCTGCAACGAAGCTCCGACCCTTTCCGTTTTCCATAAAAAAGAGAGTTCCCTTGTGAAAGCGCTCGATATTCTTCGAACCGATTCTTCCGTTGGCGGTCTCGTGAGTCTTGGCTCCTCGGGTGCCTTATTGGTGGGCGCGGTCGTCAAAGTCGGAAAAATCGAGGGTGTCCACCGCCCTGGTTTTTGCCCGATTCTCCCAACCATGAATCACGACATTGTGGCCTTATGCGATTCTGGCGCCTCCGCCGATTGCACGAGCGATGAACTTCTCCAGTTCGCCTTAATGGGGTCGCTTTATCTCCAAAAAGCCTATAACAAGCCCTCGCCCAGAGTGGCTTTGCTTAAAGTTGGAACCGAAGAGGAAAAAGGCGATAACCTCCGCAAGGAAACCTATCCTTTATTAAAGAATGAGAAGCAAATCAACTTTGTTGGCAATATGGAAAGCCGCGATTTCCTTTCAGGCAAATACGATCTTGTAGTTTCCGATGGCTTCAGCGGCAACGTGCTTCTAAAAGCCACCGAAGGAACGGCGCTCGAGATGCTGAAGCTCCTTAAGAAGACCCTTTTGGGTTCCTTCAAGGCCAAAATCGGCGCCTTGTTCTTAAAGAAGGACATCTATCAGCTCAAAAACTTTATGGATTACAGCAACTATGGCGGAGCTGTCATGCTGGGGTTAAAGAAGACCGTCGTGAAGGGTCATGGCTCGAGCAAAGGCACCAGCGTCTACCACTGTTTGATTCAGGCTTATACGATGGAGAAAAACAAACTTTGTGATGCCATCGAAAAAGCCATATCCTCGCCTAAAGCATAATTATTTTTGACATTGTATAAAGCATATTGGAATCTCGCCTCGCCCACGCGCGCTAGGAGGTTTATACTTTCCTTATGAGTTTCGTGGCGCTACGCGTACATAGCGGTTTCTCTTACCTTAATAGCGGACTGGTCGCTGAAAGGATTCCTTTCTTGGCGGCTAAAGCCGGTTACACTGCGATTGGCTTAAGCGATAAAGGCTCCTTAAGCGGCTACGCCCCTTTCTACCACAACTGCCTGAAAGCCAACGTGAAGCCCGTCTTTATGATGGACGCGACCGTCCTCGAAGGCACTTATTGCCTCGTCGTCGAAAGCGAAGAGGGGTATCGCTCCCTCCTTCAGATTGCTTTACTCACGAGCGAGAACAAACTCACTCTTACGGATTTGCTCAAATATGCCAAAGGCCTGACGGCCGTTTTCCCTTTTGAAAACCCGATCTTTCGTCAAGGCTATCTCAATAAGGACGAGAAAATCGGGGAGAAACTAGCCCCTTTGCTCAAAGGCTACGAACATGTCTATCTCGGACTCCCCTATTTGCCAGAAGAAAAAGAGTTCATCGCTTTTTGCCGCGACTTTGCGAAAAGCCATTCCTACGATGTGGTAGCTTTGCCTGAGATCTCTTATGAAAAAGAAACCGATGCGATTGTCCTAAAAATCGTCGGAGCCATTCAGAATCATGAGACGCTTCTCGAAAAAGAAGCCAAGGGTTACGAGTATCTCCTAAACGAAGCAACCGCGGCGTCTTTTTATACCAAAGAGGAAATAGAATTAACCGAAAAAATCGCCAATTTTTCCACTTTCGAATACATGCGTAAACGCGGTAGCCTCTTGCATTTCGACAATGACGAAGGCCTGAGTTCCGAAGAGTATCTTGGTAAGAAAGCCATGGAAGGATTGAAGCAAAGAGTCCCTAATCCATCCGAAGAGTATTTGAACCGTTTGTCTTATGAGCTCGGCGTCATCGACAAGATGGGCTACGCCGATTATTTCCTTATCGTGAGCGATTACGTGAATTACGCGAAAACCCATGGCGTTTCCGTCGGCCCGGGCCGTGGTTCGGGCGCCGGGTCTCTCGTTTCCTATTCCTTAGGAATCGTTGAGGCTGATCCAATCAAATACAACCTCCTTTTCGAACGTTTCTTAAATCCCGAAAGACAAAGCATGCCGGATATCGACGTCGATTTCAGCGACGTCCACCGCGAAGAAGTGGTTCTATATTTGCAAAGGAAATACGGGACCGATCGCGTGGGCCACGTTCTTACGACCCAAACAATCGGAGCCAAAGAAGCCCTCCGCGACATCGCCCGCGTCTATGGCTATGAAGACCGCGAAATCGAGCTCATCACTTCCACCATCGTGGATGATAGATTGTCTTTGCGAGATGACTATCGCCAATCCCCGCAATTCAAGAAGCTCATCGACAGCGACAAGTACTATTTAGGCATGGTGGCCTTGGCTTCAAAGATCGAAGGATTGCCGCGCCAGGCCGGACTACACGCCGCTGGCATCGTCTTAAACAACGAGCCTCTGCCTGATGTTTTGCCCGTCACCGATAACGAAGGCATTGGCTATGTAGCCTGCCTCGAAAAAGATTATCTCGAAGAACAAGGCTTCTTGAAGATGGACTTACTCGGCCTCCGGAACCTTTCCATCATCGATAACTGCCTAGCCCTCATTAAAGAGAACGAAGGCAAAACCCTGACCTATGCCGATATCCCTTACGAAGATAAAGACTCCATCACCCTCATCCGCGAAAACAAAACGATGGGCTTGTTCCAGCTCGAAAGCGCCGGCATCAAACGGGCCATCGCCGAAATATCTCCGACCGATTTCGAAGACGTAGCCGCTATCTTGGCCCTCTTCCGTCCTGGTCCGATGGAATCCATCCCAAGCTATGCTAGGCGCAAAAAAGGCCAAGAGAAAATCACTTATCTCGCTCCTGAACTTGAACCGATTTTAAAGAACACGTATGGCATCATCGTCTACCAAGAGCAAATCATGCAGATTGTGCGGGCCATGGCGGGTTTCAGCTATGGCGAAGCTGACTTATTTAGACGCGCCATCAGCAAGAAAGACGCGACGAAACTAGCCGCCTTAAAGGACAAGTTCCTTGAGGGCTGCCAAAAGAATGGCAAAGACATGATGGTCAGCCAAAAGATCTATGACCTCATTTATAAGTTCGCGGATTACGGCTTCAATAGATCGCACGCCGTAAGCTACGCCGTCCTCACTTGCCAAATGGCTTACTTAAAGCGCCACTACCCCAAGGAATTCTATTGCGCCATCTTGGATTCCGTCTCGCCAAGCGATGGCAAGTTCAAAGACACCTTAAGCGAAATCAAAGAACTCAATCTTCATTTGGCCGTGCCATCAATCAATAAGAGCGGCTTAGGCTTCTCAATCGAGGGCGATTCTTTGCTCTTCCCCTTATCCGCCATCAAAGGATTGCAGGGCCAACTTGTTGAGGCCATTCTTGAAGAAAGAGCCCAAAACGGCCCGTTCAAAGATTATTTCGATTTCGCCGAACGCGGCAAAACCTGCGGGCTTAACTTGCCATCCCTCATCCGCCTCATCGACGCGGGAGCCTTAGATGACTTTGGAATCGGGCGCAACACCTTAAGACAAAATGGCGCCGCTTCCATGAATTACGCAGAAATGATGCATGGCAAAGATGGACGCCAGGAATCGCTGGACCTAAAAGCTTTAGGCTTCGAAAAGCCAGTCTTACGGGAAGTCGCGAGCGATAAACGCGAAGACCTCGACGCCGAATATGCGGCTCTCGGCATGATGGTGAGCGGCTCGCCTCTAAGCTTCTACAAAGACGAGATTGCCAAAGAAGGCGCCATCCCTCTCGCTCAGATGGCTGAGGCTTCCGGCTACTTCAAAACCGTCGGCATCGTGAAGAGCTTAAGAGCCATTGTCACGAGACGGGGCAGCCAAATGGCCTTCCTCGAACTCTATGACGAATATAGCGATGCCTCGTTTGTCCTCTTTAGCGAAGCTTACGCCAAATGCTATGGCGTCTTAAAAGATGATGCGATTGTGATCGTGACGGCGCATAAAGATCAAAGAAAAGACGGCTCTTACTTAGTGGAAGACGCCGTGAGATTGGGGGATTAGACATGGACAAAAAAATCATCGTTATTGACGGCAACAGCTTGCTTTTTAGAGCGTACTACGCCACCGCTTATGGCGACTCAAGCGCCATTATGCGGACTAAGAGCGGCCTTCCAACCAACGCCATTTTCGCCTTTGCGAATATGCTTTGCAAAATCTTGCAGAGTTTCAAAGGCGGCGAATCGATTTTCGTCGGTTTCGATACCGATAAAGAAACTTTCCGCAAAGAAGAATTCGCTGACTATAAAGCCAATCGCGCCCCCTGCCCCGAAGACTTAAAACCCCAGTTCCCGGTTTCCCGCGAACTCTGCGGCGCTTTAGGCATCGTTTATTTTGAGCGGCATGGCGTCGAAGCCGATGACATTTGCGGCACCATCGCCAAAGAAGCAGCCAAGGAAGGCTATGAAGTCCTTGTCTACACAAGCGACCGCGACTACCTCCAACTCATCGAACCCCATATCAAAGTCTCTCTTTTGAAGGTCGGCTTGTCGAACATGGACCTCATGGACGAAGCCGCCATGCAAGAGAAATACGGTTTAAAGCCGCTGCAGATCATCGACTACAAGGGTTTACGCGGCGACGACAGCGACAACCTGCCAGGCATTCCGGGCATTGGCGACAAGACCGCCGTCAAACTCATTCAGCAATATGGTTCTTTCGATGCCATCATGGCGGCGAAAGACACCATTCCTGGCAAACTAGGCGAAAACATCCGCACCCACGAAGAGGATGGGCGCAAGAGCTTTGAGCTCGCCAAGATGAAACTGGATGTCGAATTGCCTTTCAAAATCAGCGATCTCTTATACCAAGGCTATGACTTCAAATCCGTGAATGATTTCGCTCAGAAATACGAACTCAAACAATTCCTTTCCCGCTTGCCGATTTCCCTTAAAAAAGGCGCGAGCGTCGAGGAAAACAAAGATGTGAAAATCATCTCTTCTTTCCAAGGGATCGAAATCAAAAGCCCTATCGGATTAGCCCTTGATATCGACTTTTCCTCTTACCATAGCGAAGAGCTCGAAGGCCTCGCCCTTTATTCGGGGGCGGACCTCTATTACGAAAAGCGCGAAGACTTGGTGAAAGACGAGACTCTTAAAAAGGCTCTCGCCGAGGAAAAAATTTCGAAAGCCGTCTATGATGGCAAAGCCACTATCTACGCTTTGGCCAAACTCGGCATCACGATCAAAGGAATCGACGACGATCTCTTGCTCGCGGGCTATCTTCTCGATAGCACCGTCTCCAGTAACCCCACTCTCGTCTATAGTTCCTTTGGCGTCGATATCACGGTCGCGGAAGAGGAAGGCGTTTCTCTCTTTGAAACGGCTCACCCCCAAGGCACGGGCAAGATGGCTTTTTATGCAGCCTCTCTCGTCGAAAAGGCCCATAAGAGTCTTCAATCAGTCGATGCTTATGACCTTTACGCCAACGTCGAAATGCCTTTGATGAAGGTCCTGGCCCAAATGGAACTAGAAGGCTTCCCTCTCGATAAGAGCGAGCTGCTCGCCTTTGGCAAAGATTTCTCAGCCAAAAAGGAAGCAGCCCAGAAAGAGATTTACGCGGAGGCCAAAGAGGAATTCAACCTCAATTCGCCTAAGCAAGTGGCCGAAGTCCTCTATAACCACATGGGCTTAAAAGGACCCAGCGACCAAAGCACTTCCGTCGAGGCCCTCGAATCCTTAAAAGACGAGAACCCCATCATTTCAAAGATCCTCGAATACCGCAAATACGCGAAACTCATGGGCACCTATATCGATGGCTTAGCCCCGCACATTCAAGAGGATGGCAAAATCCACTCCTACTTCAACCAAGCTCAAACCTCGACGGGCCGTCTTTCTTCGAGCTCGCCGAACCTTCAAAACATCAGTGTTCGCGACGAGGAAGGCAAACAAATCCGCCAGGCTTTCCATTATGAAGACAACGACACCTATTTGATGTCGCTCGACTATGGCCAAATCGAACTTCGGATCATGGCGGCCTTAAGCGGATGCAAAGCCTATCAGGAAGTCTTCGCCACCGACCGCGACGTCCATAGCGAAACCGCCCGCAAAATCTTCCATGTCGACGAAGTGACACCGCTACAAAGAAGACGGGCTAAAGCCGTCAACTTCGCCATCATTTATGGTACGACCGTCTATGGCCTGGCCGACCAAATCGGCGGTACGCCAAAAGAAGCGGCTCAAATCATCAAGAGTTTCTATGCCGCATACCCCGAAGTCGGAGCTTTCCTTAATAGCACCATCCATGATGCCGAAACCAAAGGATACGTGACCACGATGTTCGGACGCCGCCGCTATTTGCGCGATGTCAATGACCCGAACTACGCAAAGCGCGAAGCGGCTCGTCGGGCCGCCCTAAACGCGCCTGTCCAAGGCAGCGCCGCCGACCTCATCAAAATCGCGATGACCAAGATAAGCACTTTCCTTGCAAGCGGGGCTTACAAGACCAAAATGGTCTTACAGATCCACGACGAATTGATTTTCGCGGGGCCGAAAGACGAACTCTTGGCTCTCCAAAAACCGCTAAGCGACCTGATGACGCACGCCGTCGAATTGCCCGTCAAGTTAACTGTCGAATGCGGCATTGGCAAGACGTGGTTTGATGCAAAGGACTAAAACAACATGCCAGAACTTCCAGAAGTCGAAACGATTAAGACGATTCTTAACCCGATTGTGAAAGGCAAAACCATCAAAGCGATCCGCGTTTTCCGCGCGAAGAGCGTTCTTTCGGGAGCCGATGAACTCGTGAAATCCTTAACGGGTGAAACTTTCTTATCCGTTAGCCGGATGGGCAAGTTCCTCATCTTCCACTTCACCCATGACAAAGTGGTCGTGAGCCACCTCCGCATGGAAGGCAAATACTTTGAAGGAATGACCAACGAGCCGGTCGATAAGCACGATGTCCTCATCTATGACTTCACAGATGGAAGCAATCTCCGCTTTAACGATGTCAGGAAATTCGGCATCATTATCCTTTCTAACGAAAAAGAATATCTCACCAAGACTCCATTAGCCGAATTAGGAAAAGAGCCGTGGGACCTCACGAAAGAGGAACTTTACGAAGGTTTAAAAAAGAAACGCAGCGAGCCGATTAAGGAAGCCCTCCTTGACCAGACCCTTATCGCTGGCTTAGGCAATATTTACGACGACGAAGTCCTTTTTGCCACCATGATCAATCCGAAGATGATGGCGAGCGAAGTCACCCTTGAGCAATGCGCTGCCATCAAAAAGGAAGCGGAACGGATTCTTCGCGAAGCCATCAAGAACGGCGGCAGCACCATCCGCAGTTACCACCCTAAAGAGGGTGTCTCAGGCGATATGCAAAACCATCTTTTAGCCTATGGGCAAGGCAATAAACCCTGCTCGAGATGCGGCTATCCTTTACGCAAAATCTCCATCGGCGGACGCGGAACCGTCTATTGCCCGCGCTGCCAGCATATCGAAGGCGAACCCCTTATTGTGGGAGTCACCGGTCCGATCGCTTCTGGCAAATCCACCGTCACCGCTTATTTAGAGAAAAAAGGCTACGAGAAAATCGACGCCGACGAAATCGTGAGGGAACTCTATGAAAAGGGCGCCTTGAACGAGATGCTCGTAAACGCTTTTGGACCTGCCGTCTTAAAAGACAATCAGATCGATCGCGAAGCCTTAACGGAACTCGCCAAGAAACCGGCCGAACGCAAGATGCTCGAAAGCATCGTCCATCCGGCTGTCTATAAAGAGATCGAAGAAAGAATCTCGCAATCGAAGAAAGAAAAAATCGTCCTCGACATCCCCCTTCTTATCGGCGGCCCGCTCGAAGAGAAATGCGACCTTATCATCGCGGTTTTCGCTGACCCGAAAACCCAGATGGCGCGCTTAGAAGAAAGAGGCAAGAACCCCGCTGACGCCCTTGCCGTCAATAAAGGCTGGCCACGTGGCGCCGCCAAGAAAAAAGCCGCTCTCGTCTTAGACGGAAACGGCTCGGTTGACCAACTAAAGAAACAACTCGATAAAGCGTCTTACCTATAAGGTTTCGACGCCTTTTTGAACTACCGTCACTCCGCCGATCTTGCTTTGAATGAGGCCGACGAGTTTTTTCGCCATGATGGCGCCCGATCTCGTCGTCGCATAAAGGGTTTCGATTTCCTCAGGTTGATAATCGCTAAGAAAAACCGTCATGAGATTGCGTTTCGCTCTTTCGGTAAGTAAGGGCATGACGATTTGGTCGCGGACATAATCTGATTTATATTCGCTGCCGAAATCATCGATGACCAGTAAAGAAACGGCTTGAAGCTCTTGTAATCTCGCATCGAAAACCTTCTTATTCTCCACCGCCAAACCTTTAAGTTCGTCAAAGCGTTTGTTGGCGTTCATGAAAGCCACGCGTTGGCCTTGAAGGGCGCAGCCATTGCTGAAGGCCGCGGCTAAATAAGAACGGCCGGAGCCAATCTCGCCAGTCATATAGACCCAGGGATTTTGCTTGTTGCCATTAGCTTTGTTAAAGGCGATCAGGACTTTGATGACCCGGTCGGAATTAGAGAGGATGGCTGGCGTTAAATCCAACCACTCATCAGGGAAATCGCGATAGACATAGGCGCCTAAGATCGTCTGCTCGTGCATATATAATTCGCAAGGGCCATAAGTCCTCGAGAGCAGGCCATCTTTGAGAATGAGGTCGCTCTGATAGAACGGGGTTTCTTTATGGCAAGCGGCAAGGCCAGGGCAATGAGCGCAATAATCGACATCGTCTTTGTAGGCGGCCACGAGGCCGATATTCTCTTTCACTTGAGCTCGGGAAAGCTTAAGCGAGCGGATTTTGTCAGCGACTGGTTTATCCTCAGCGAAAGATTTCAAAAGGACCTCGGTTTCCTTTTTTGAAGCCTCCACTCGCACATCCTTTAAGAGATCTTTGCCTTCTTTGATTTCCATAACTACTTCTTATCGTACAACCCTTTGACCAACTTTTGGAAGTCCTCATCCGACATTTTGGTCGGAGTCTCTTCTTCTTTCTTAGGCGCTGTCGCCGCTTTAGCAGAGGCAACATTGGCCTGAGGTTTTTTATTCGTTGTCGTATATGTAAGGTAGTTTAAAGCATCCAAAGCCGTCGTGACGCCTTCCCGGACAAGCGAAGCCCCGATCTTTTCGGTGAGCTTCTTTGACAAGATGTTTTTGTTCTTCGTAAGGACATAAAGGACGAGAGCGTTCGCGACGCTATTGGGGAGACCCATGTCGATGGTTAGTTCGCGAAGGATTTCCAAGTCCGCCGCAGCGGGCTTATTTCCGCGCTGGAGATAAGTCAAATACTCGGCTGGGCTTAAGGATTCCATCTTCTTGATGCCACTAGCCATATCGCCATTCCCGTCAAGAACCGACTTCTCTTCCTTGACGGCTTTATGAAGATAGGAAAGTGGGATGCTCTTGTCGCATTCAGCCACAAGACCATCGTAGTTGAAACGCGTGCCTTTTTTGGCGAAGAAATCGTAATTGTCATTCACGAATTCCGCCATGGATTCCTCACTATACGAATAGAGGGTGGCCAAACGTTCAATCTTCAAGAGTTCTTCTTCGCTAAGGGAAAGCGAATTAAACATGACATTAAGCTTGTGAAGAGCATCGGCGAAAACGTTACGGTCGAAACCCGTTTGGGCCATGCCACTTAAGCGACCGCCTGTCTTCAGAAGGCCATCCAAATAAGCCGGGTCTTTGAAATCGGGGGCGAAGAAAGTCGCAAAAGATTCGGTGCATTCTTCATAATCCATCGGAATTTGCATGACCGAATATTTATTAGCGAGCAGCTCACATTTATCGGCCCCGATGGTTTTGCGGAGGGTTCCGGCGAAAAGAGCATTATCGAAAAACTGTTCTGGGGTCTTCGGGGCGTATAAGGCATAAACAAATCCCAAGCAATTCTTGCCCGGCTTCGTGAAAGTCCTAACGAGACCCACTGCTTCAAGGGCTTGTAGAGCCGCGAACCATTCGCCTGCGCTTAAAGAAATACGAAGGAACAAATCCTCATGTTTTCCTAAGGCTCCAGGCTTCTCGTGACTCAAAGTTAAGTACGCTGAAAGCGCTTTGCCACCAATTAAAGGTTCGTAAAGATCTAAAAGATAATCTAAATCCAATCCGCCCAATAAAGAAACGGGGCGGACTTCATAGAGATCTGAGGGGTTAACTTGTTTCATGCAAAAAATCATACCATCCTCACTATAAAAATACTAGGTTTTATTCGATGGCTGCTAGTCTTTTCAAAGTTATCCACAATCGATGGCAAAAGGGTTTCTTTCGTTAGAAAGAGACTTTTAAACGCAATTTCACCACGAAAGAAGGACTTATCCACAATTGAAAAAAACATTCTTAATTTGGAAAAATCCATACAACTGAGTCTCAATGCCTTTATTAATAATAAAACAATGAAGTATAATGATGAGCGATATAGAGGGTTAAACCTATGATACATCGCATCGGCATTCTTACCTCGGGCGGAGACTCGCCCGGCATGAACTGCGCCATCCGCGCCGTGGTACGCGCTGGCCTTTCTTATGGACTGGAAGTTTACGGCATTTATGATGGCTACAAAGGCATGGTCGAAGGCAACATCGTCAAGATGGACCGAAAATCCGTGTCGGACATCGTCAACCGTGGCGGCACGATCATTCGCACCGCTCGTTTAAAGGAATTCAAAGAGGTGGCCGTTCGCGAAAAAGCGATCGAGCAACTCAAGAAATTCGGCATTGAAGCCGTAGTCGTCATTGGCGGCGACGGTTCTTATATGGGCGCGAAACGCCTCACCGAAATGGGCATTAACTGCGTGGGTCTTCCTGGCACCATCGATAACGATATTGCCTCCACTGACTACACGATTGGTTTCGATACCTGCTTAAACACGATCGTCGAATGCGTGGATAAAATCCGCGACACGACCGAATCGCACTCCCGCTGCAGTGTCATCGAAGTAATGGGCAACCATTGCGGAGATTTGGCTTTGTTTGCGGGCCTAGCTGAAGGTGCCGAAATGATTCTCACTCCGGATCACCCGATCCCTGAAGAGGAAATCATGCGGACCCTCAAGCAGATGCACGATAGCGACGGAGACAAACGCGCCATCGTGATCGTGAGCGAAAAGCTCTATCCGGATCTTAATGAATTTGCTCGCAAAGTCCAGGAACAGACTGGCTTTGATACCCGCGCCGATGTGCTTGGTCACGTCCAGCGTGGCGGCGCTCCGAGCGCTTTCGACCGCATTCTTGCGGCTCGTATGGGCGCTTATGCCGTCGACTGCTTGCTTGAAGGCAAGGGTGGCATTTGCATTGGCATGGTCAACAACAAGATTGTCGACTATGACATTTACGATGCTCTCGCTCTTCCGCGCGACAAGCATGTCAGCATGCTCCGTCTCATCGATATCCTGAAATAAGGAACGGGGACCAGAACATGATGCGGCTTAATATCTCAAAGAAAACCAAAATCGTTTGCACCATCGGGCCGGCCTCTGACACCCCCGAAATGATTCTTAAGCTTTATGACGCCGGCATGAATGTCATGCGCATTAATTTTTCGCATGGCACTTATGATGGTCAGTTGGCTAAGCTCAAGATTGCTCGTGAGTTCGAAAGCAAATATGGGATTTTTATCCCCGTCGCTCTCGATACCAAAGGTCCGGAAATCCGCACTGGGTATATGGAAAATGGCTGCGTGCCGGTCAAAAAAGGCCAGGTCATGCGCATCACCAAAACCCCGATGACGGGTACCTCCGAAAAGTTTTATTGCACTTATGAAGGACTCTATGGCGATGTCAAAGTAGGCGATGCGATTCTTATCGATGATGGCAACCTCATCATGAAAGTCATCGAGAAGGACGAGAAAGCCCAAGAGATCGTCGTCGAAGCCCAAAATGACCACTACATCAAAGACCAGAAAGGCATGAACATTCCAATGTCCACCCTTTCGATGCCCTATATCTCGAAACAAGATGAAAGCGACCTCAAGTTCGGCTGCGAGCATGACATGGATGCGATTTTCGCTTCCTTCTGCCGTCGCCCAGAGGATATCGCCGACATCAAAGCCATCCTCAAAAAATATGGCAAGCCCGACATTCCGGTTTTCCCGAAAATCGAGAATCCAGAAGCCGTTGGCAAGATTGAAGAAATCGTCAAAGCCTCGGACGGCGTCATGGTCGCCCGCGGCGATTTAGGCGATGAGATTCCCCCTGAGCAAGTTCCACTTGTGCAGCGCAAGATCATCCAACTTTGCCGCAAATATGGCAAACCGGTTATCACCGCTACTCAAATGCTCGATAGCATGACGAGTCATCCTAGACCCACTAGGGCCGAGGTTTCCGACGTTGCCACTGCCATCGACGAGAGCAGCGATTGCGTCATGCTTTCAGGCGAAAGTGCTTCAGGCCAATACCCTGTCGAATCCGTGAAGATGCAAGCCTCGATCGCCCAAGCGATGGAAGCCGAACTTCCGTACGAAAAGCTCGCTCAGCAGGCTTTCGATACCTCCGAGCGCACTAATAACGATGCCATCGCGAACTCCATCGCGACCACCGCCTTATTGATCGGCGCGAAGCTCATCATCAACTTCACCCAGACAGGCAATAGCAGCAAGCGCATTAGCAAAGCTAGGCCCTGCTGCCCGATTATTTCCGTCACCAACAACCGCACCACGGCTTTGCGCGGAGCTTGGACTTGGGGCGTTTATAGCGTCCTTATCAAGACCTCTATGCCGGACTTCATCGAGGAGATGGAAGTCTTAGCCCTCAAGATCGCCCGCGATTTGGGCATTGAGGCGGGTTCCCCCATCATTATCGCTGGCGGTACGCCGACAGGAGCTGGCAAAACCAACTTCATGCGCATCGTGAACGTCAATAGCGTAAAGGATCTCGACTAATGAGGAAAATCGTCGCACTTGATATCGGTGGCACCAATACCAGGGTTGCCCTCGTTAACGAAAAATACGAAATCGAATCAGTGGTTATTAATCCGACGGTACCGGGGAACGTCGAACTTTTCCTCGCCAACGTCAAGAAGTCGATCGATGAGGCCATCAAAGACTGGAAGGATGTCGTCGCCATTGCGACCGGCGTTCCAGGACGTGTCCGTTACGATGGCTTCATTTACGCTTTGCCAAACATCCACATCGAGAATATTCCTTTGGCGGATTATCTTTCCAAAGCCTTCCGTGTTCCGACTTTCGTCATCAACGATGCCGAAGTGGCGGCTCTCGCGGAGGCTAACGTGGGTCCCTTCAAGAAATATCAGTCCGTCTATTTCGTGACCATCTCCACTGGTGTCGGCGGCGCTTTATGCGTCAATGGCAAACTCCGCAACAGCTCTTACGAAGTGGGGCACACCATGACCGAATACCATGGCGAAGTCCATGAGTTCGAGCATATGGCTAGCGGCGTCGGCATGAGACGCCTTTGCGATATGAATGGCTTGCAGGTCGCTTCGAGCAAAGAGTTCTTCGAGCTCGTGAAGAATGGCCACCCTCAGGCTTTAGCCGTCTACCGCGATTGGATCAAGATCGTGGCTGAATGGTTTGAGATGAACTGGCGGAACTTCCAGCCTGACGTCTTTACCCTCACGGGCGGCGTCATGAAAAGCTCTGACATCTTCTTCTTAGACTTGAAGAAAGCCGCTCCTGATTGCCATCTTGAGCCGTGCTCATTCGGTCAAGAGGCCGGTCTCATCGGAGCCGCCGTCTTAGGCTTCCAATCCGTTAAGTAGGCTCCACCACGACAACTAAAAAGCCAGCGGCGACGCTGGCTTTTATTGTGTCTAATCGTTAGGCGGCAATGTACTTAGCAAGAAACGGAATGGTGGTCGAGCCAATATTGGAAACCTTGGCTGAGGAGAAGACAGTGTTCGCTCCCGAGGCAAGAATCCCGTCATCAGTGTACATATAGTAGAAGACGCCTTCGGTGCCGCCATCCTTTAAGCCTAAGCCTTTGAAAGTGACCTTCGTTGTCTCGCTATCGATGTAGTTCGTAAAGAGAGGGGCCGTGAAGTGCATGAAGTCGGCTACTAATGTATCACCCGCCGTCGCCGAATCCGAATAATAATTAAGGTGAACGATGTCATAGGAGAACTTGGCCCCGATCGTCGCGGCGTTAGTCGTAAAGTAATGGCCATTGATGAAGAAGTCGTCGACGCTCGTAGTCTTGGAATCTTCACGCTCGTTCTCGATTGTCGCGCTGACGTTGGCGAAATTGGTCGTGTAGCCGCCCGTGAGATTATAGTGATACATGTTATTGCCACTATTCTCAGAGGTCTTCGAATAATAACCAGAGTTAATCGTATCGTTGTCGGTATGCATATAAAGACCGCCTGCGACGAAATTAGTTACACGTGCCGTCGTGATGCAATTTTTGAAATAATCGTATTGCTGAATGGTTCCGCTCATATATTCATTAGAAACGTACATGTTTGTCGTGCGCGTGAAGTTCTTATCTGCCGCGCTTAATAAAGAGGCGGCTGTTGGGACTACAGCAACCTTCCATTCTGGGCTAGCAAGCGTGATTGACAGATAAACGTCATAGGTTCCAGCATCGGTAACCGTGATATTAGAAGAACCGCTACCGCTGAAATGGGTGGTCGTAAGAAGCTGGCTGTAATTGACCTCGGCTCCATAATCGATAGAGGCAATTTTAAAGGCGTCATTCGCGGCAAAGGTGATTCCTTTAAACTGATAGTTAATGGCACTGGTGTTATCGATATAAGTAAGAGTGTAGGCATCGTATCCGCTATCCCAGTGATTAACACCACCGATAGTTCCTCTCACATAAAGAGCATCAGTGCCAACCGTGAAGGTCTTTTTGATTGGCTCAAAAAGGTGAATGCCTGCGCTTCCGCAACCAGCCAGCATCAAAGCGCCAGCTGATAAGATGACTAGTTTTCTTGCTTTCATTGAAAGCCTCCCCATGGCTTTTGCCATAAAACGACAGCATATCTATCTATTTATAAGATAGACTAAACAATTCAAAGAAGCAAATATTGTAAATATTCACAAGGGACCTAGCATTATTTGATACCGAATAAAGAATAAATTGACGAATTCTATCATTATTAGTCATCGATGTTTTTTCAGCATGAAAGCGCCAAGAAACGCCAATTTACATTTAAGAATTTTTGTCCGTCATTACCGCGGTTCTTTCATTCATGATATTTTCAAAAGGCCTGAAATTTGACAGTTTCTATACCCGTGGTAAATTCATGCACGAAAGGGGGATAAAACGATGGATGATGAAAACAAAGTCGTGACTCCGACCGCTACTCCGGTTCAGAATCAGGCTCCGGTTGCTGATGCCAATTGTGGTTGTGGCAAGAAGCACGGCAAGAAGAATAAGAAAGCGATGTAACGTTGCCTTCTAACGATTAGATATGAGATGATCTGATTTGTCAAAAAGAGGTTTCCGCAAGAAGCCTCTTTTTTGTTTGTCCAAAAAGGTAGAACGCCTTTTATTGACGATTCTACGATAAAAAGAAGATGAAGAGAGGCGAATGTTTCGCTTTTGCTTCCTTTCTTTTATTTCGGAAAATATACTTGGTTGTTCCTATTTTTAGGGGAAACAGAGAAACACTATGGATGACAAAAGTAAAATCGTCGATGAAATCGTTTCGCCCGGGATCAAAAGCAACCCGAACGAAGTGATTGCTTCCGTCCACCACGTCTCCAAGCGTTATAAGGGCTGCTTGGCCCTTAATGACGTCTCTCTCGATATTCATCGGGGCGACTTGGTTGGTCTAGTAGGCAAAAACGGCGCAGGAAAAACCACGCTGATCAGAGTTTTAACAGGCGTCGCTGAACCCACAAGCGGGGATTTTACCCTCTTTGGTTCGAGCGATCGAAAGACTAAGGTGGCCAGCTTCGCTAAAGTCGCGGCCATGATTGAACAGCCGGCTCTTTACGAAAACCTTACCGCCACTGAGAACCTGATGACCCGTTGCCTCTTAATGGGCGTCACTAATCCAATGGATGGCTATATCCGCGACAAACTCGAATTTGTTGGCCTCGATGACGCTTATCACGATAAACGCAAGGTCAAGAACTACTCCTTGGGAATGCGCCAACGCGTTGGCATCGCCATGGCCATGGTCGGCGAACCGGAATTCATGATTCTCGATGAGCCAACCAACGGACTCGACCCCGAAGGCATCCGTCAGATCCGTGATCTCTTACTCCGTCTTAATAAGGAAAAAGGCGTGACCATTTTGGTCAGCAGTCACATCCTCGCCGAACTCAGCAAATTCGCCTCGAGCTATATCTTCATCGACCGCGGCGTCATCGTGAAACAAATCACCGCCGAGGAACTTGAGAAACAAGTTGGCAAAGTCTTGATTCTCCAAACATCCGACAATGGCAAGCTTTATGGCATTCTCCGCGGGTATGGCAAGGATGTTGAACTCGTCAAAGACAGCATCTACGTCCATAACGTCGAGAACAGTGCCGATATTCTTAACCTCCTCAATGACAACGGCATCAAGCTCGTCGCCATGAGGGAAGAGGAAAACTCCCTTGAAGACTTCTTCGTCTCGCTCGTCACGAGCGCGGCCGACCGGGTCTTCGACGCCAAAGGAGGCAATATCTAATATGGAAAACACCACTAAGCGTCCGACCGAACGTCCCGAAGATCGGGCCTTTGGCGTCGAGACCGTGAAGCCAACTTTTGGCAAAAAAGGCTTTGGAAACCTTCTAAAGCTCTACCTTTACCGCGTTCTCCACGACAAACTCGCGTGGGCCATTTTGATCATCACCTTCGCGTTGGCCTTCACCGTCATCCTCTTTGGATGGAACGATAACGAAACTGCAAAAACCACCGCTCTTCAAAACGGAACGCAAGTCAATCTCACTTTCTCCATCAGCATGATTTCTCTTTCGTGTTTCTCGACTCCTAACCAGATCGTTTCTCTTCTCTCCGCCTTTAATAACCTGGCAACCCAAGGCAATACCCACAGCGTCTATCAGACTCTCTTCAATTCCACCCTCACGATTGGCTTCGTCAGTTTGATCTTCATTTCCGCTTTCTTTGGGCGGGAATGGCATAACCGCACTTTGCGAAACCAAATCTTATCTGGTCATAGCCGTTTCCAGATTTTCCTCGCCTCTTTCGCCGCCACCGCCATTTGGTGTCTCGTCGGCGTGGCTATTTGGGAAATCGTCGTCTGGGGTTTCGGAAGTGCCTTAGGCGTCCCAGCCTTCTTGACGGGTCAATATGGCAGTTACAAAGATGGCTCCTTCTATAGCTATGGCGGCACTTTAGCTTTCTCGTTCTTTATGGAATTGCTCATTTATTTGACCTATGCCGCAATCGCGCTCTCTTGGGTTTATATCATCGGAAATTCCTGGGGTGCCCTCGGTTTATTCGTCGCCACCATGTTCGCTTTTGACATTTTCTTCGCGATCATTTATGGGGTTGGAGTCAGCCATTACAATACCTACTACCAGTTTATGGAATGTCTCTTCCCTTACCAAAACTCCGCTTACCTCGCTTGCAACGTCGACACGACCGCTCAATATGTGGCTGTTGATAACGGGAACGGAGGAAAATACTTCCAGCTCAAAGCTGTCTATGACCGTTCCCTCATTTTGGCCATCAAGACCATCTGCTCTTCCATCATCTTAATTGGTGGCTTCGGCGGACTTGGCTATCTAGCCTTCTATAAGAAAGATCTTAAGTAAAGACCTTACGAAACATTGGCTCTCCCGAAATGGAGAGCCTTTTTTATGTGGTTTTGTCGCGTTTCTATTGACTAATCGCGCGCGCAACCTATTATTAAGTCAGCGAAGAAGGAGACATGCTCAAAGGCCTATAGGCCTATGGAGTACCACTCCCGAGCCCCTGACGATGAGTCAGGCGTAACGTCACCGCGTTAAGGGGACGAAAGGGACTAGCGATAGTCCGAAGCAAGGTGGTACCGCGCGGAAGCGCCCTTCAGACATGGGGCGTTTTATTTTTACGCCCAAAGGAGTACAACATGAAAGTCGTCTACGAAAAGAAAGAAGTCGAAATCGAAGATGGCGCCAGCGGTTTTGCTGCCGCTAAAGTCCTTGACGAAGCAAACAAGAGCAAGGATGTAGCTTACAAAATCGGAGCGAACATGTTCGATATGCGGACCCCAATCCCCGCTGGAAGCGAGATTGTTTTCGTCCGTGAAGGCGATCCAGAGGCTTTTGAACTTCTCAATCACTCGACCAGCCACTTGATGGCCCAAGCCATCATCCACCTTTATCCGGAGGCCAAGTTCGGTTTCGGCCCATCCATCGATGAAGGCTATTACTACGACGTCGATTTCGGCGATAAGGTCATCACCGAAGCCGATTTCCCCGCCATCGAAGCGGAGATGAAGAAACTCTCGAAAGAGAATTACCCCTTCGTTCGCGAAGATGTCAGTAGCGACGAAGCCAAGAAGATTTTCGCGGCCAACCCTTACAAACAGGAGCTCATCAAAGAGCACGAAGCCGAGAAGATCTCCATTTATAAGCAAGGCGATTTCACCGATTTCTGCCGTGGCCCTCACGTTCCGTCGACTGGCTACATCAAGCATTTCAAGCTTCTTAGCGTCGCGGGCGCCTATTGGCGTGGCGATTCGGCTAATAAGCAATTGACCAGAATCTATGGCACTTCTTGGTGGAGTGAGGAAGATCTCAAGAACCACCTTGAAGTCCTTGAACGCCGCAAGGCCAATGACCACCGCAAACTTGGAAAAGAGCTTGGTCTCTTCTTCATCAGCGATTATGGCCCAGGCTTCCCGTTCTTCCTACCGAACGGCATGATCTTAAAGAATTCCTTACTCGATTATTGGCATAAGATCCATCGCCAGCATGGCTATCTCGAAGTGGAGACCCCGACCATTCTTTCCCGTGAACTTTGGGAGACTTCTGGCCACTGGGAACACTACAAAGAGAACATGTACACCACCAAGATCGATGGCAAAGACTTTGCCATTAAGCCGATGAACTGCCCAGGCGCCATCTTGGTTTACAAGAACGACATCCACTCTTATAAAGACTTGCCGTTACGCTACGCCGAACTCGGACACGTCCATAGACACGAAGCCTCGGGAGCCCTCAATGGTCTCTTCAGAGTCCGTGCCTTCACGCAAGACGATGCCCACATCATGATCAGACCCGACCAGATCGAAAGCGAAGTCAAAGCCATCATGGCCCTCTTCGATGAGGTCTATAACGTCTTCGGCCTCTCTTATCACATCGTCTTAAGCACTCGTCCGGAAAAGGACTACATCGGAACTGTCGAGTTCTGGGATAAATCCGAAGCCGCGTTGGCCCAAGCCTGCAAAGACAGCGGCCACAGCTACGAAATCAACCCTGGCGACGGCGCCTTCTATGGCCCGAAACTTGACTTCAAACTCAAGGATTCGATGGGTCGCACTTGGCAATGTGGCACCATTCAGCTCGACGTCAACTTGCCGCACCGCTTCGGCTGCTATTACATCGATGAGAACGGCGAGAAGAAAGAACCTGTCATGCTTCACCGTGTCGTCTTCGGTTCCGTCGAACGCTTCATCGGCATCATCACCGAGAACTATGGCGGCGCCTTCCCGACTTGGCTCGCTCCGGTTCAATGCAACGTCTTGCCCGTCAACCCGACCTTCCATGGCGAATACGCAAAGGAAGTCGTCAAGGCTCTTGGCGATGCGGATGTCCGTGTCGTTGAAGATGACAGCAACGAAAAGCTTGGCTATCGTCTCCGCAACTCCCAAATCCAGAAGATTCCGTTCACGCTCGTGATCGGCGATAAGGAAAAGGAAGATAAGACGGTTACCTATCGTGTCTTCGGCGATGAGAAACAAATCACCGTCAAACTTGAGGACTTCGTGAAGATCATCCGCAAGTCGATTGATTCGAAAGCCCGCTATTAAAGATTCGACTTAAAAACAGTTATCGTTTGGTTCAAAAATCAGACAATAACTTTTTTTATTGCCGAAAAAGCACGGCAATACCTAAGGAAAACCAAATGTGCATAATTTTCATGTTTAGATAGTATTAACTCACTATTTGAGCGACCACTAAATCAAAATTTTACAATTTAAATGAGTGGAAACTATTTTTTGTAAGGGCTTTCATTTAAATGATTTTTTAATTGAGCGGTTGCTATGGGTGAATGGCAATACTTGACCCCCAAAAGTTCGATTGACTATTTTTGGTTGTTAAAAGTGATTACTATTCCTTTGTCACTGCCGAACATTTCCTTAAGAATAAAAAAGTGCTTTAACTATTTTTCACTTTAAATAGCAATTGCTTGTGAAGGAAACAAGTAACCGCTATTTGTTTTGCCTAGTGAAGACTATTTAAACCACTCCGATGGCATCTAACTTTTTTTCAAAAACTAATTGTAAAGGTCTTCAACTTTTTTATTCTTGATGACCCCAAAATATCTTTTATAGTATAGGTGTTGAAAGGAGATCAGTCCCCCTATGATGCTCAAAGCAAAAGTCCTCACAAATTTCCTTGCTCTAGGTGTCATCGCAGTCACCGGAATCTTATACGCGATTCTGATGCTAGCATACTGAGCTCTATCGACCCTCACCAAATTCCCCCTCCTGGGAATTGTTGATGAAAACCCTGAGTTCCTGATCAGGGTTTTTCTTTTACCTAAAATTCTTATTAATAAAGATTAATAGCCTCATGGTCTCCACCGCCCCTCCAGAAACCAAAAAAAGTTTTTGATCGCTTCACCCTAACAATGGTAGTTGCATTATAACGCCCATAAAACAATCGCCTGTTTTTTGGCGTCGAACCGCTGGGCTTGAAAAATTATCATCGGAGCGTCTTTGATATTTGTTCTATTAATAATCATGTCCTAATGAAATAAGCCATCATTATCCATTGCTATAAAAGTTACGACAAGTCCTAGCATTAATCAAAAGTAAATGCTTTTAATATTTAAATAGTCCAAACTCACTATTTGAGTGACCACTAAATGCAAATTTTACAATTTAAATGAGTTAAAACTATTTTTTCAAAACTAGAAAAAGATTCAGATTTTTTTATGAGCGGACACTATCCAACGGTCGGGAAACTGGATTCAAAAAATGTCGATTGACTATTTTTGATGACCAAAAGTGATTACTATCCCCTTACCTTTACAATGATTTTTGATTATTGAAAGAATGGTCTCCAACTTTTTTACTTTATAAATAGCAAACGCTTGCTTCTAAAACAAGTAATTACTATTTATTTAATCTAGCAGTCACTATTAATTCTCTTTCGATGGTTACTAAGGTTTTTCAAATTTTAATTGTAAAGGTCTTCAACTTTTTTATTCTTGATGACCCCAAAATATCCTCTTATAGTATGGGTGTTGAAAGGAGATCAGCTCCCCTATGATTCTTAAAGCAAAAGTCCTCACAAATTTCCTTGCTCTAGGTTTCATCCTAATCGCCGGTATCGCGTATGCGTTACTGATGCTAGCATACTGACCCCCTGTCAGCCCTCACCAAATTCCCCCTCCTGGGAATTGCTGACGAAAACCCTGAGTTCCTGATCAGGGTTTTTATTTTGCCCTTATATCCTTTATATAAAAGAAAAAGGCCAGCTTTCGCTAGCCTTGATTAAGTCTCTTTTACTCTGGATCTTCGTAATTGCCTGCCGTGAAGACACGATTGGCATTAACTTTTTCCATTCCAAGGATCTTCTTTTTGAGATCAAGACCCCCGATGTAGCCAACCAATGAGCCGGCTTTCCCGATAACGCGATGGCACGGAATGAAAATGGGGATTGGGTTGCGGTTAAGAGCCATACCGACACTTCTTTCGCCGTTCGGCTCGCCAATGGCTTTGGCCACTTCTTCATAAGTGACGGTCTTGCCATAAGGAATCGTTTTGACGTATTCCCAGACTTTCTTTTCGAAATCCGTTCCTTCCGGTTGAAGCTTCAAGTCAAATGACTTGCGCTGGCCAAAACAGAATTGGTTGAGTTCAATGATGGCGTCATAAAGGACAGCGTTTTCCTCATTGAGGGCCCCTTCGGGATCGACCGCTCCGAATTTCATGCCAACAAGTGCTTTATCATTGGCGATGATGGTGACATCGCCCAAGGCGGTATCATAAACGGCATAACGAATGGTCATAAAGTTCTCATCCGCGCCCCTATTAGGTGCGCTCCTTACCTCAATATTAATAGCCATTTCTTTTGAAAAAAGCAAATCGCGCAGGCGCACGCGCGAGGAGCATGGTCTTTTTTGCTTCTTTTTAAAACTAGATATTTCCTTCGATGGATATTGATTTTTTAGCACATCGAAGGAAAAAGAGGAGCCTTCAAAACCCCTCTCTTAGGAAAATTAATCGTTCGGTTACTCTTTTAGCGAAAGGACGAAATAGCGCTTCTTATCGCCTTCCGCCGTTTTCGTAAAGCCGAGATGGTCGGCAAGAACAAGCGACTTTTCATTAGCGAGATAGCATTCATAGGTTATCTTTGCCAAACCGAGTTCTTTCAAAAAGTTGATTCCGAGCCCAAGGGCCTCTTGAGCATAGCCTTGGCCCTCGGCTTGCTTCGTGAGACGAACTCCGATTTCAGCCGAATTGAAAAATCCGAAATTATACAGGACTAACTCTCCCAGGAAATGATTTTCCTTATCATGCAAGATGAGAGAAAGGCACTCGCGGCTTTGATAGTCTTTTTGAACGTCCTTGAAGAAATAGTCCGCATTCGGTATGACGCCATTAGGAACGTCATTCTTGTAATCGTAACCCCAATAACGATTGCGCTCCTCGTCCATGACCAAGGCGAAATAAGAATCTTTGTCGGCCTCTTCCATCGGACGGGCGCTAAGGCGTTTGCCTGCTAAGGTCGGCAGACCATGGTAAAGATCGAACTGGTTAGTGACTTCATAGAAACGCTTCCGAAGAATATCAACAGGATGGAGCTGCAATTTGGCTTCCCTTAAACCAGGATTTCCATCGTCTTCCTCGCGGTTGACATAGACGGCATCTTCCCCAAATTTCGTAAGATAAGCACTTGTGAGAGCTTGGTAGATTCCGCTATAGTCACGAAGCGCTTTTTCAATGTGCTGATAAATCGTATCACCTTGTTTTTCGCCTAGCGAAAGTCCGATGACTTCGCAATTTTCTTCGAAATATCCGATCTTCGATCCTATTGCCGAAGGATCTAAGAGCATCTCTTCGGTCAGACTCATTTCGGCAAGTGAAATATCCCGGTCTTTGTTTTGTTCGAGATACTTATTCAAAAACGCCTTTAAACGGCCCAAATCTTCGGGAAGAACTTCTTTAAAAACAGCGTTTGGATGTTTGCTATAAAACTGATGGACGTTATGTCGTTTGCTGTCATAACGTTTGCCAGGAAAATCCCGTAAATCGGAAAGATTATAAAGATAATCCGCCCAATCGCGTCTAGTCTCGATTTGATAATGGGGATAACGACCGATTAGGCGCGCGGCATTGTCTTCGCAGACAGCAAAGAAACGAAGCGGGATTTTCTTTGCGAGACAATAGGTCTCAAGTTCTTTCACCGCCTCTTCGAAATTCTCGCCTAGCGGGCACATGAAACAATAACGGCCTTTTTCATATTCTTTTTCGATGAGCAGCGTATCTTTCACAAAAGTGAAACCGGTCCAAAGTTCGTGTCTCCACATAAACAAGTTGCCAGTTGTGTAATCGCAGAAACGACTTTTATTAAAGAGCAAAAACGGACGAAGCGTGGCTAAGTCGTCTTTCGTTAATTCTTTGAAACTTATCATAAATTATGTTCGATTAGATTATACTATTACGCGTTTCCTCTTACCTTACGCACGCTCACGCGCACGAAAGAGTTGACAACGTCTCCAATGCGCGGATAATAGCATTTGTCGATAAAGTAGAAAGCAGTTCGCGCTTCGAACTCGCCGGATTCCATTCTGGGATCGGCCAATGCTACCACAAGTTTCCCTTGAGATAAGCATAACTAGCGCGGAATTGCCGCGCTATTTTTATTGATAAGAGGAGGAAACCTACCATCGCTTACTTCAATCCTAACGACCGTCGTCGTCCAGACAAACGCTACGATCCTATCAATGACCACATCCGTTATCCGGAAGTGCTTGTGATCGGACCTAACGGCGAACAGCTCGGAAAAATGTCGTCCCGCGCGGCTAATGACTTAGCCATGCACTACAACCTTGACCTCTACTGCGTCGCCCCTAATGCCAATCCGCCTGTGTGCAAGATTCTCAACTACGGTAAATTCCGCTTTGAGCAGCAGAAACAAGACAGATTGTCCCGTAAAAACCAACATGCGACCGAACTGAAACAAGTTCAGATCACGCCGCAAATCGGCCAGCACGACATTGACACCAAAGCGCGTCATGCCCGGGAGTTCATCGAAGACGGCAACAAAGTTCAGATTTGCGTCGTCTTCAAGGGCCGTCAATTAGCCCACAAAGACCTCGGTGAAGGAGTCATGCAAAGTTTCATCAATAGTCTCGCGGACATCGCGCTCATCGATAAGCCACCCTTCTGGGAAGGCAAATGGTATGAGTGCATTGTGGCACCGAAGAAAAAATAGGAGGAAAAACTTTTATGCCAAAAATGAAGTCAAGCCGTACCTTGGCTAAGCGTATCAAGGTCACTGGCAGCGGAAAGATTAAACGCCATCACGCCTATATGGGACACCTTGCCCCGAATAAGACGCGCAAACAGAAGCATCATCTCAGGGAAGCCGCCTTGGTCAGCAAGTCGGATATGAAGAAGATCAGCCCGATGATCGACTTCAAGGCTAAGTAAAGGAGCATAGAACAATGGCAAGAGTCAAAGGCAGTGTGGCCACAAGGGCCAGCCGTAAGAAGATTTTAAATCGCGCCGAGGGTTACTTCGGTTCGAAACACCTCCTTTTCAAGACCGCGAAGGAACAGGTTCTCCACAGTCTCCGCTACGCCTACGTTTCCCGTCGGGAAGCCAAGCGTGATTTCCGGAAGCTTTGGATCAAGCGTATCAATGCAGCCTGCCACGAGAATGGCATCAGCTACAGCAAGTTCATGGATGGCTTAAAGAAGAGTGGCATTGCGATTAACCGCAAGATGCTCTCCGAAATGGCCATTAGTGATCCCGCCGCTTTCAAGAGCTTAGTTGAGACCGCCCGCAAGGCGAGCAACAAGCCGGAGCCGAAAGCGAAGTAGTTCGCTAAATGAAAACATCTCCCGTCAAAAGGAGATGTTTTTTTATTGTCTCAACCATTAAGACTAAATGGAGGCCGCACCGCTACTTTTCGGAATCCTCAGTCTTGGAGAAATCCTTCGGCGCCCCTTCTTTCATCAGGATGGAATGCACGCCTTCGACGCATTCATCCACAAGAGGTTTCCAATCGAACTTGGCTTCCATCTTCTCGCACTCTTCGGTCTTTGGTTTTGTCTTCGGACGTTTCGGCGCGAAGATGGTGCAGCAATCTTCGTAGGGACGAATGGAGATATCAAAGGTCCCAATCTTTTTCGCGATGTCGATGATCTGAAGTTTGTCGCTGGTGGCACAGGGTCTGATGACTGGGTAATTGGTGACGTTATTGATGGCAATCATGGAATCGAGAGTCTGGGAGGCCACTTGGCCGATGCTCTCGCCCGTGGCAATCGCTAAACAATGGTCTTTGATCGCCAAAGCGTAGGCAATCCGCATCATCATGCGGCGCATGATCGTGATGCAATACGGTTCGTCGACGTACTTATAAATGGCTTCCTGGAGTTTCGTGAACGGAACGATGTTGAGTTTGATTTCCTCTTGATAGCCGTTGAGGACTTTGAGGATATCGGTGAGCTTATCGATGACGGCGCTTGAAGTATACGGCGGCGCGGCGAAATGAATGCACTCCAGACGGATGCCCCGGCGGAGCAAAAGATACGAAGCAACTGGCGAGTCGATGCCTCCCGAAAGCAGCATCATCACCTTGCCATTCATCCCGAGCGGATAACCGCCCGCACCTAAATACGAATGGGCGTACAAATAGGCGGCTTCTTGCCGTAATTCGAGGTCGAGCGTGATGTCGGGTTCATGGACGTCCACTTTAAGTTTGCTATGGTCGAGAACATAATCGCCGATCGCGCAGGCAAGCCCATAACTATCAAGCTGGTAATTGTGGTCGGTCCGTTTGACTTTAACTTTGAAAGTAGCCCCTTCTTCTTTGCTTAATAAATCCAGAGCCGTCTTCTTGATTTCTTCAAGATCCTTCGAGCATTTATGGACTAAGGAAATCTTTTGAATGCCGGAGACGTCTTGAAGTTTCTTGATGATAGGAAGCGGGTCGACGCCTTCGGGAAGATTCACGAAACTATGGTCGCGATCGCCCGTGACTGTAAGAGTCGGAAACTCCTTTAAAGCGTGACGGACGTTGCGGGCCAGTTGGTTAATGAAAGCCTTGCGGTTTTCGCCTTTGGTCGAGAGCTCGCCATAATGGATCATTAAATAATCGCCGTTCATTGGTCAATGACCTCCTTGAGGACGAAATCGAAAGAAGATTCGAATTCTTTCACTTCCTCCATGGTGTTGAGATACGAAAAGCTAAGACGAATGGAATTGGTCGCTCGGGCCCTATCGCCCGTCAAAGCGTCGACGACGTATGAGAAGGGAGCCACTTTGCTCGAGCAGGCACTCACGGAAGAAACATAGATGCCTTTATTGGACAAAGCCTCCACCACGACTGAGGCTTTTTTCTTTTTTAAAGAAATGTTGATGACATAAGGCGAAGCGTTGACGGGGGTGTTCATGAGAATGCCATCTTTGCTCACGAAATAGTCTTTTAGGGCATCGCTCAGCTTTTTGACAGCCTCGTAGTGGGCTTTCATGTTTTTCATGCCATCCACCAAGGCCACCGCCAAAGCGGCTGCGCCCGCGACATTGGAGGTGCCGGCTCTTAAGCCATCTTCTTGCTCGCCGCCTTCATTTTGCGGTTGCAGCATGATGTTCTTTTTATAAAGCAAACCGCCCGTTCCTTTTAAGGCTCCGAACTTATGGCCGCTAAAGGAAACAAGATCGCAATCTTCATAAGGAATGGGGTTCTTGCAGATGGCTTGCGTCGCATCAACGTGGAAGAAAGCCTTCCGATAAGAATGAACCACCTTGGCTAATTCGTGGACGGGGAATAAGGAGCCAATCTCGTTATTGACCGCCATGAGAGAAACAAGGATTGTTTTGTCGTCCATGGCTTTCGCCAATTCTTCCGGAGTAACGATGCCATCGGCATTAACGGGAAGAATCACTAAGTCATATCCAAAGTGATCCCGCAAATCGATAAGAGGTTTCAGAACGCTGGCATGCTCAATAGCCGAAGTGATGATTTTCTTGCCCCGGTTGGCATAATGGAACGCAACGCCTTTTAAGGCCAGGTTATTGCTCTCGGTGGCTCCGCTGGTGAAGATTAAAGAATGGGTGGAGGTTAAGCCGAGGGTGGCCAAAACCATCTGTCGCGACTCTTCGAGAATTCGATCCGCTTGAAGACCAAAAGCGTGGTTGCTGCTGGCGTTGCCAAAAGAGGAGAGAGTCACCTCTTCGTATTTCTGGAGAGCCGCAGGCAAAACTTTCGTCGTAGCGGCATTATCGAAATAGATCACGGATTAGTGCCCTTCCTGCACGCGCGAAGAGGCTTCAACCGCTGCCTCTTTGGCTTTGGTGAATTCGCCGGAATAATAAAGGCCTTCGGCCTGAACGACAAGAGCATTGATTTCGCTGCTTGAACCGCGGAAACGGTTAGCGAAAACGATGGCTTGCTCAGCTTCGGTGCTCGAAGCGTGGGTCTGCTCGATATTCGCAATCGTCGCATCGGCTTCGCTTTGGAGAGTGGCTAAGTCAGCATCGACTTTCTTGACGTCGATTGGGGCACTCAATAAATCAGTCGAAAGGGTATCAAGCATGTTATAGAGGCTATCGATCTTGGAGGAATAAATAGCGTAAACGGACTTGATGTTGATTTCCGTTAAGGATTTCTCTGCGTTTTTAATACGAGCCCAATAGGTCGACAAAGCGGCGTTGGCGGTTTCGCTGTCGGTCTTCAAAGAAGCGAGATAATTCTGGAAATCAGTGATTTCCTTGGCGGCTTCCACGCCTTGATCACGCAATGAATTCATCCGTTCGACAAGAAGCGAGTAAGGCTGCTTGGTCGAGCTGTGAATATAGGCATCAAGACTGCGGCGAGAAGCGCCGGCCTTATTGATGGTGGCCTGAATCGAATCGATCTGCGGCTGCTCACCGCTAAGCAAATAAATGCGCCTGACGGCTGGGAGAGCATTGCAAAGGACGATGAAACTCTTTTCGAGCGCCGTTTCCTTGGCGTAGACGCCTTCGCATTCGCTTTCGAAGACGGAACGGGCGGTCTTTTCGGAATCGATTTTCGCCACATAAGCATCGATGCGGCGCGTCATGGAATCGAGTTCGCCATCAACGCCTTTTAGATCAAAATTAGTGACCCGAGTGGCAAGAGCAGCCAGCTCATCGTTAAGGCCGGCGAAATCATCCGGCAACAAGATGTGATAGAGCGGATAACCGTTTTTGATCATCTCATCGTAACGGTTTTGCAAGGAGGTCAATTTATCGGGAATAACCGATTGAATGCTGATGCAGATATTCGGAAGGCTACGGAGAATCACGGCCAAGGAATCATTAATCGGCTTGATTTGATTGACCACGATGGTTTTGGCGTCGAGATACTGGGCGTTTTCGATGTTTTGCTCCACTGTGTCAAAGAGGCTGTCCAGCTTAGCGAAAACGGCTTCGAAAGAGGGGCTAACAAGACCTAAATCGGCTTGACGAGAGAAATAATCCTGTTTGATTTTGCGAAGCTTTTCGCGTTCGTCGAAGGTTAAGGTACGGCAATCTTCCTCATCTTGGAATTTGCGTTTTAAAGCGCCGTCGAGCGATCCTACTTGCGATTCGTAGGTTTCGATAGATTTACGGGCAATCGGAAGTTGTTCTTTGAGTTCCTTGTACCGACGAGCGGCCAAGTGATCTTTTAGACCATTGAGGGCGGCTTGAGCCGAAGCGTCAGAAACATCGCGGATGTCCTTGAACTTTTTGTTCCAGTCCATGTATTCCTGAACATAAGTGAGGTTCATGCTGGAAATGGTTTCGAGACGCTTGATGAACTGGCTATCCTGGCCAAACAGAAGACCATGACTTCTTTCGAAGCGGGTCGATAAGTCGTGAACTTGCCGTTTTAAGCGCGCGTGCATGAAAACGGTGAAATACAAAAGGACCATAATAACGAGGAAAACGATTCCCCCGATAACCGAGAGGGCGATGATGCCGCCTAAGGAGATAAGAGTGATAAGTGTCATAGTTTTTACCGATTTACTATATCACGTGAGCGCGCCTATGCGCGATAAGAAGCGAACAAATTTCATCACGAGTAAAAATCATGGCCGAACCGAATCAAAAGAAAAAGGCGAAAAACATTGACGAAACCACCGCTAATACTTATAGTATTACTCGCGTAGATAGAGCAGGTCCTTATGCCTCCGTCCGACGTCCGCCCTCGAAAAAAGTAAGCCGACAGCTACTCGGCTGAAATGATTGGTGGACACCCGGGAAGCAGGAACGGATCCCTAACTTTACTTAACGCAAGGAAAGGAGAATACACATATGTCAAGGTACATTGATTCGAAATGGAAGCAGGCTCGTCACCTTGGTTTCAGCACATCTGAGACCGGCGATGAACTCAAGCGTCGCGCTTATGGCCCGGGCCAGCATGGTCAGGATCGTAAACGGAAGCCGTCTGAGTACGGAACCCAGCTTCTTGAGAAGCAAAAGCTTAAGGAACTCTATGGCGTGAATGAACGCCAGTTCCGCCGCCTCTTCATCATCGCCAAGAAGGATAAGACCGTCACTGGTTTGGCCTTCTTCCGCATCTTGGAGAGCCGTCTCGATAACCTCGTCTTCCGTATGGGCTTTGCCCGCACGAGAGCCGCGGCTCGTCAGCTTGTGAACCATGGCCACATCACTGTTAACGGCAAGAAGGTCGATATTCCGTCCTATCTCTGCAAGATCAATGATGTCATCGCCCTCAAAGAGACCACTCCGCTTAAGTGCGTGAAAGAGTCCTTCGATGGCAAACCGGCTATTCCTGGTTACGTCAAAGTCGAACCTGAGAAGTTCACCGGCACCTTCATTCGTCTTCCGGAGCGCAATGAGCTCGCGCAAGACATCAATGAAGCGCAGATCATCGAGTACTACAACCGCTTGTTGTAATCTTCGATACATCGCAAAAAAGAGCCTCCAGTCGCAAGATTGGAGGCTTTTCTTATTCCTATTTCACAAAGCGTTCAATAGCTTCGTTGAGGGCGTCTATTTCGTGGGGATCGCCGGATTTTGATGCCGCCAGAACCCCTTCGGATAAGTGGCTTTCAAGAATAACCTTTCCCGTATTGGTTACCTCGGATCGGACGGCCGAAAGCTGGGTGAGAATCGCTACGCAGTCCTCGTCATTCGCCACCATCTTCTCGATTTTCCGTAAATGTCCGATGGCTCTCGCAAGACGATTGACCACCGCTTTCTTCTCTTCCATGGACTGAATGGGGTGTTTGGTTTTCGTAGACGGAACTGGAATCGTCTTCTTTACGATGATTGTTGCCATTGGTGCATCCTTTTTATCCCCGGGTGGGGGTTGTTATATAATCTTATGCCGCCTATTGTATCATGGTGAGGTTCAACTTATGTCGAATGTCCGAAAAATGACGACTGCCGCTCTCTTGCTCGCGATTGGTATCTTGCTTCCTTTGGCCTTTCATACAATCGGAAACGCCGGTGCCATTTTCGCCCCGATGCATTTAAGCATCTTGCTGGGCGGCTTTATCCTAGGACCAGCCTATGGGGCTTTGCTTGGATTATTGACTCCGCTCTTAAGCTTTGTGACGACCGGAATGCCGCCGGTAGCGGTACTTCCCGGCATGATGGTCGAACTGACTATTTATGGAGCCGCCACAGGATTTTTCTATCGGCTCATCAAAACTAAAAATTTCTATCTCGACATTTACCTCACCCTCATCATCTCGGTGCTTCTCGGGCGCTCATTTGGCGGTCTCACGAACTGGATCCTTTATATGGCGGGCCGCTCGGCAAAAGCCTATACCTGGACCAGTTTTGCCACCGCTTACTTCGTGATCAGTTGGCCTGCGATTCTCATTCAAATCGTCGCCATACCAGCGATTCTAATCGCCCTAACCAAGAGCCACTTAATCAGCGAAACCGACCGTTACTTCAACCCCGAAAAAGTCGAAGCGGCGAAGGCTCGCGAACAAGCCGCTTTCTTCGATAAACTCGCCAAGAACTGGGATGAAAAAGAAAAAAATCAGAGCGAAAAGATCGCTTCCTTATTCTCTAACGTCCCTCTTCAAGAAAACGACCAGGTCCTTGATTTAGCCTGCGGAACTGGCGTCATTGATGATTATCTCCTCTCCAAAGGAACGAAGATTGTCGGTCTCGATGTCAGCGCCTCGATGCTTCAACTAGCGAAAGAACATCACAACGACCCCAATATCTCCTATGTCCAAGGAGACTTCTATTCCTTCCTGGATGAGCGAAAATACGATGCCATCGTTTGCTATAACGCCTATCCCCACTTCCAGGACAAAGACGCCTTCGCCGCCAAAGCCGCTTCTCTCTTAAAGAAAGGCGGGCATCTTTATATCCTTCATTCAATGGGGCGGAAGCAACTTAACGAGATGCATGGATGCGGCAAGGAAGATCAATGCGGCCTCCCCTTGCAAAGCCCCAAACAAGAGGCTTTTCCCTTTTGGAAAGAGTTCAAAAAGGGACGTCTTGAAGAAGACGACAATCATTATTTCATCGAATTGATCCGCCGCTAAAAGAAAAATTCCTCAGTCTATGGGCCGGGGAATTTTTATTTTTGCAAATAATAAACGTTGTCTTTTTTCGCGTAAGCGAGCTCCCATCCGGGGTGGAAGTTCATCAAATAGCAACGCATTTCGCTGATATAGCGTTTGAAGGTGGTTTCGCTGAGCTCGCATTCGCTCAAATAGTATTCCTTGTGAATGCTTCCATTAGAGGTGAGGTTTTCGTACATCAATAAGACAGTCTGGGTCTTGGTGGCTTTCATAATGGGATTAATTGTAGAAACCCTGAAGGCCGTAACTTGACCTGCAGGGCCGAAAAAGTGGATTTTTGCCGACAAAAGATGTTGTACAATATTTAAGAATATGGATAAGGAGCTCGGAACTTACGTCGCGGAACGGAGACGTTCCCTTAATTTACGCCAAAGCGATTTGGCGGATAAACTTGGTTATTCTACCCAAGCCATCAGCAAATTCGAGGGGCTTGAAAGCCAGATCTCTCTTTCCGTCGTCCCCGATTTGTGCAATCTCTTTGGCGAATCCATCGACGACTTCTTTTTACGGACCAGCGAACCCGTTCGTCCTCTTAATACCAATAAACCCATCGATCAGAAACTTCTTTCTAGCAATTTGGCGGTCTTCCGAGGGAACCAAGGCTTGACCTTGGTGCAGGAAAGCCAGGCTATCGGCATTGCCAAGAATACTCTTATTTCCTATGAGAAAGGCACCTCCCTTCCAACGCTGGATGCGATGGACCGTTTCTTTATCTACGCGAAGCTCACCCCATCGTCCTTTCTTTACGAAAAGCTTCCTTCAACCACCTCGCTTCGACCAGCCCGAAGCAAGAAACCTCTTATTGTCATTTTCTCATCCATCGCCGCCTTGGCCATGGTTGGCGGTTTAGCTTATTGGGTCGTGTCCTCATTCAAAGGCTATGGCAGCAAAGAGAGCGCCGCCGAAACCTCGGCCACCGTCTCCGAGCCCACTGGCAGCACGAGCAAGGATGGCGGCTCCAGCGGTTCTTCTTCCAGTTCGTCCTCGAGTTCAGCGTCCAGTTCGTCCTCGAGTTCCAGTTCAAGCGCTTCGAGCGTCGCTTCTTCAAATAACCCCAACACCCCGCCTTTCTCGTACGCGGAGATTTTGGACGAAACGGGCGTGGGCACAAATGCCATCGCCTTAAAAGGCAACAAGTTCTATTACCATGTTCACACGAGCGACGATGCGTACTTTTACGCCCATCCCAATACTTTCAACACTTACGTTGAACTCAGTGTCTCCGATACCAATAGTTACGTTTTCGTCGCGGATGAACGATATCCAAACGATCCGCTTCGCGGAGCCCTCATGATTCCCGCCGGCGCCACGGCCCTTAATTTCACTCTTTCTGGCTATATGTCCTACGCCAATCACGAGGCCGACGCTTTGCACTATACCAATCTTTACGGCGTCATCTATTAAACAAAAAAGGACCGAAATTCATCCATTTTGCACCACCGGTTGTTTTCCGTTGCTTGGTCTATTCGTGGTCTTCATCTAAAGTGTGGGTGTTAACAAAGAAGCCCCTCGCTTCTAGACGCGCGTCCCCTTCCAAATCAAGGAGACAAAAAGATGAAAACGACCAAGCCGCAGGCGATCCTACTGATGTACGAGATCCTTATGAAAGAAGGCCGGCTCGAGAAGAACGACATTCTCTCGCGTTGCCTTATCAGCGAAACAACCTTTAAGCGTTACATCAGCGAAATCCGCTGCTACCTCATGAACTACCATGACTACGCGGAACTCCACTACGATAAGCGCAACGATTACTACGTCCTCGTTAAATAAGAAAAAGGCGACCAATGACGGTCGCCTTTATTTGTCGAAGAATTAATAGCCCTCAACGGCGTCGAAGCTCGTACGCGCCATCATCGAGTTCCAAGCCGTCTCGGCATCCGCGATGCCAGTCCAGTTCTCACCACCGATGTTCTCGTTGGTGACGGTCGCCGAGATGGTCGGCGAGAGGATAGGAATGTTGATGGCAAGAGAGAAGGACATACCCGCGAGATAGCCAGCCGTGTTGGTGTTGATGGTTAAGTCCATATTGCCCAACTGGTCGTTATTGGCTAACACCGCCGTATTGAGCGATAAGCCGAAGCTCGGAGTCGTGCCATCGGTGAAGGTGTAGGAATTCAAGACCTTCTCGATGGTGATCGGGCTCTTAAAGCCCGTGGCGCTCGTGGAGACGATCGAGGAAGCGTACTTGGCCTTGACGTTCAGGATGTCGACCAAGAGATACTTCAGGATGTTCTCGACGAAGTACGGGGCGTAGACCTTCTTCACGACGGTCGTATCGCCAGACACTGGCAAGTGGTTGTACTCATAGAGATAGATGTTGCCGCCGTTGCCACCGCTAGCGGGCGCTTGGTAATAGAAGTCCACGTTGCGATAGGCTTTGGTCGATAAGGTATCGAGCAAGCCCCATTTGGCATCGTTATTGAAGATGTCGTAGAGAGGAATGTTCCGGAAGTGGCCCGAGACTTTGACGGTCTTGTCGACGACCGAGAGATAGAAATCGACCGGGATGTTCGGGATGGTCTTGATGAGGGTATCGATCGTCATCTTGGCCGAAAGGTGGAAGCTTGTGAGATAGCTGGTCTTGATGCCGAATTTCACAAGAGTCTTGAGCGAGGAGAAGTTCACATAGGAGCTATCCTCGGTGAGACTGGTGACCACGGTGTCGTTATAGGCATTAAGCGATAAGTCGACATTGATGGTGTACTTCTGATAGACAAAGTTCTCTAAGCGTAAGCCCTTGACTTCGTCGGTGTTGCTCGAAGAAGTGCCCAAAGGCAAATAGACAACGATATCATGGCCATCATCACCGATGAGGTGGCCATCGACCACCACTTTGATCTCATCGTAAGCGGTCTTGTCGTTATGGACGTTCGTGACGGACTTCAGAATCTTGCTTTCAAGAAGAGCGCCGAAGTCTTTCTTCATTAAGCGTCCGATGACGGTCTCGGCGGTTTTGGCTTTGACGCTATCAAGGAACTTCACCCAGCGCTGGTCAGGAGCGGATGGACTGAAGATGTCTTTGACTTGGGAGATGATGTCTTCGATGGAAGCGACGGATAAGTCGCCATTGAGCGGTTTATCGTTCTTGGCGAGCTTGTTGCTATAAGAGAAGAGGAGCTTCGCTTCGTTAGAGGCGGAAGCGGCCGTCATATCAGCGGTGATGTCGTGGATTTGACTCACAAGAGCACCATTGGAGTCCAAAGACCAATCTTTCGAAGTCTGAACGGCCTGGATGTGGCCGGTGCCGACTTTGTTCTTGATGTCCGCTTGAGCAGAACCGGAGAGAACGAACTTCGTGTTGGTGCCCGTCTCTTCGATGACGGTGCCATTCGTACCCATCTTGTCGGAAGCCGAGTTGATCGTGAGACCGAACTTCTGGGTATTGGCTAAATCATAGATTTGGTCGAAGACGCCACCGGCAAAGTCGAGCGAGAGATAACCCGTGCCCGCTTTGGCCGCATCGATGCGACTCGTCGAATAATCGACGGTCTTGAAGGTGGCCGAAGTGAGTTTGACGGAACTAGAAAGAGTGAGGTTATGAACGGCGATGGAAGCGAGATTGACAGGCGTAGCTTCCGTCGCATCGTTGCCATTGATGGTCACGACGACTTCGGAATCGCTGCCTAAGCCTAATTGATCAAGCGAAACGCTGATAAGAATGGAATTGTCGTCGATGGTGATTTTCTTTAATTCAGTGAGAACCTTCTCATAGTGGCCATCATAAATGTCCTTCATAAGCGGGCTCTGCGTGACGAAATCAAAGGCGGTTGTGGCGCTCTTGGTTTCGGTCTGACCGAATTTGGCTTTCATCGAGTCGACGAGAGAGGCCATGGCGCCATGGCTCATTTTGGCCTTGAGGGCGTCATTATAAGTAAGATAAGCGGCCTCAGGTGTGTAAACGGCGCCTAAGGATTGGGAGTCCGTGGTCTTCTCGGTATCGGTGGACTTAGCGAAATAGGAATAAGTCGAATCAAGTTTGATATCGAGATAATCGTCCATGAAGGACTTGGCGGAGAAGTCGACGTTGGCGCCGCCGCTCAAGACTTCATTGGCGGTTCCGTTGGTCAAAGCGGCATCAATCGTAATACCGACGTTCTTGCCTTTGTAGACGTTATAGAGTTTTTCGATAAGTTTGGTCGAATCATTGACTTCGTAATACTTTTTCTTGCCCGAAGCTTCCGGATCGACGATGGTGATGCTATCGCTCATCGTGACATCGGAAAGATTGAAAGTAATCTTCCAATCGCCGAAAGTAAGCGGATTGGTATCGAGCGTATAAGCCCCGGTCAAAAGGCAATTCTTATCGGCCGTCATGACGATTGTCATGTTGTCGATATTAAGAGTGAAACGATAGGTGCCATCGGTCAAATCTTCTTCTTTCATCTGACTTAAGGCACTGGTGATCTTGGTGGTCGAATCACCCGAGGTCAAAGACGAGCTCATCGAGTCGAGATCCAAGTTGGCGCTCTGGATATCGAAGATACGGATGAGGCTCTTCATGAAATCAACACGATTATCGACATCGCTCTTGTAGTTGACGCCCATGGCGGAGACGTAAAGGCTGCCGTTGAGCATATCGAGGTCAAGGGTATCCGCGTTCGCGCCATCATTGACCGTCACGGCCGCGCCGTTATAGGTCAAATTGGCTTTGAGATTCAAACCGATCTTATCAAGAGCCAATTCCGGCATCGAGAAAGCGATGGTCGAATCAAGACCGAAATTGTTATTCGGATAAGAAACGTTGGCGGTTAATTTGGCGGTCAAACCCTGAACGCTCGTGAGATTGGACGTGAATTTCTGCACAGGAGTAAATTCACCAGTCGTGTCATCAGGAACGTAAGAGCTCCGAGTTGTCGTGGCTCCACCACCTGCCTCTTCGGTTCCTTTGGCGGTATTTGGAATCGCGAAATAAACAATCGTGGTCGTGGCCGCGAACATGAGGCCTAAAGTGGTTGCGTAGCGGATATCCCGTTTGCGGCGCAGCCTGCGGCGTTCTTTCTTTAATTCATCATTCTTTTCCATAACTAAGTCCTCCTAGCATATGTATTCTCAATCGCCTGTCCTGTAGGCGATGGGAGTCGAAGTATCGGGGATTTTGAAGCCCCCGTCCGTCTTGATGACGGTGCGAAGATGTCCTTCAGTGCTGGTTGGTAACGGTATCGCCTGAAGGGTGACGACGTATAACTCATGCGAAGTGATGGATTGAAGCTCCAACTTCGCGGAGAGATAGAAGGTCAGATGCACGTATTTGAAGGTCAAACTCGAAAGGTTTGAGATCGTGGTCATTTGAACGGCATAGTTGACGGTGCTTCTAGACGGAGCGAGTTCCATCTCGAGGGTGTAACCAGCGTCGGTCTTGACGAAGGAGGTGGCGGGGTCGCCGCTTAAGGTCTCTTTCGCAGGGTTGACGGTGTTATCGTTAATGACATAGATGATCGGCGTATCGACCGTGCGGCCATAACTATTGAAGTATTCCGTGAGGGTGAAATGCGTTGAGGTGGCGTTGAAAGAAGCGACTTCCGGGTTTCCACCGACGGGTTTGCCAGCATAGAATTCGATGCCGCTCGAGCTTTGATAAGCTCTTGAAGCCATCGAAACGATGGAACTGCTGGAATTAGATTCTTCGACGTATTGGTCGCCATCGCGAATAACAGTATCGCGAATCTCTTGAACGACACCGGCGGCTTTCGCACTGCCTTTGCCTTGAGTCATGTAGTTATCGTGCTTAGACAAAAGCATGAGCGAGATATTGGCGATGTCGCTATAAGTGAAGATGTTTTTATCGACTAGAGTCGTAAAGTCGACGTCATTATTCTTTTCGATGACTTGACCATATGTATCAAGAAGGGCGGCATTATTGTTGTCGTCTTGGACAACGGCGGAATGCGAAGTCTTAGGAGAAGTTAAACCGTGAAGGTAAATGCCAAGTCCACCGCCTAAGGCAATGGCCACGATGGAAAGAACGCTCATCGTGATGATGGCACCGACTTTTTTGTTGTGAGTTTTGTTTTTGTTAAAAAGCATGGTTTCCTGTCTCACCAGCTTGTCATTATAAATGACAGGAGAGCAAAAACCTTCTAAACCTCGAAGGGGGTGAGTAGAGGGCATTCTCCAAATTAGAGAATCCCTAAAAATAAGGGGGTTTTGCAAGGTTAGCGAGTGGATTTAGCCGATGGTTAGTGAAAAACGGAAAACGCTTTCAGTTACGCAAAAGGCCCCTGTTTTTTAGGCGAATAGAGAAAAATAGGCTTTCGTGGAGTTACAAAATTGCCGTCTTGCAAGCGCCAAAATGCCTTATAGAATATATAGGTATATGGAAGAACTAGAAAGCATCGTCTCCGAAAACCTCGTGGCCTTACGCAAGGCCAAACATCTGACCCAGCAAGAGTTGGCTGAGAAGATCGGTTATAGCGATAAGAGCATTTCGAAGTGGGAACTCGGCAAAGCCATCCCCACCGTCGATATCTTGAAAGAGTTTGCGGACTTCTACGGGGTCACCGTCGATTTCATTATCACCGCCCAATCGCCTGAAGACCGCGATAAGATCGTGAAGGGCGATCAAAGAGCTAATAATAATCATATTGTCATCACGGCCATGGTCGCGACCTTCGTCTGGTTCACCGCCGCTTGCGTTTACGCCTCTAGCGTCCTCAACGGTTTAGGCAACTGGTGGGTCGCCTTTATTTGGGCTATTCCTGTCAGCGTTTTCACCACCGGGTTCCTTATTCGCTGGTTTTGGGGCCGTTGTCTCAATTTCACCATTTGCGCCAGCCTTTTTGTTTGGACGATCCTCACCGCTTTTGCGGTTCAGTTCGCCTTTTATCCGCCTTACGAGCACTTGTGGTACATCTACTTGGTTGGCGTGCCGCTTCAGGTTGGCATCGTCCTCCTCTATCGCTGGAAATAAAAAAAGCGGCCTCACGGTCGCTTAGGAATCCTTCGGGATTCTTTTCATAAAACGGCGAGATAGTAATTCTTCTTGCCACGACGGACGATCAAATACTTTCCACAGAGGGTATCTTCTAAGCCATAGACCTTGTTGGGATCATCGGCGAGAACGCCATTGACGGAAACGCCTTTTTGCTCGATGAAGGTACGGGCCTGAGTTTTGCTCGGGGCCGCGCCGACGGCAATAAGGAGATCTGCGAGGTTCTTTGGGGCATCAAGTTTGACTTTGAGCGTGCCAAGAAGTTCTTCGATTTCGCTTTCCGTAAGGGAACGAACATCGCCATTGAAGAGGACTTCTGACATCTTGACGGCTTCATCCGCGGCCGCTTGACCATGGATTTCCTTCGTCACTTCGTAAGCCAACTTCTTCTGCGCGATTCTCATGCCTGGATGGTCAAAGTGGTCTTTCGCCACCGCTTCGATCTCGTCGTGCGACAAGAAAGTGAAGACCTTCAAATACTTGACCGCATCCTCATCGGTGCAGTTAATGAAGTACTGATAGAGTTTGTATGGCGAAGTGAGTTTCTGGTCAAGGAAGAGGGCTCCGTCTTCGCTCTTGCCGAACTTCTTGCCATCGGCCCTGGTAATAAGGTGCGCCGTCATGACTTCGCATTCGGCATTCTCGCCATCGAGCTTACGGATAAGTTCCATGCCCGAAGTGAGGTTGCCCCACTGGTCGTTGCCGCCGATTTGAATCTTGCAGCCGTATTTTTTGTTAAGAGTGTAGAAATCGATGGATTGAAGGATTTGATAAGAGAACTCGGTGAAAGAAATGCCGGCTTCTAGACGCGAAGCGACGATCTCCTTGCTGAGCATGTAGTTAATCGAGAAATATTTGCCATAGTCACGAAGGAAATCAAGGGTCTCCATGTGACCGAGCCAATCATAGTTATTGACGATGATGCCTTTCTCCGGATCGCTTAAATCCAAGAAACGCTCAAGCTGGGATTTGATGCTGGCAGTATTGGCGGCCAACGTCTCTTTGTTCTGCAAGTTTCTTTCCTTGCTCTTGCCGCTCGGGTCGCCAATCATGCCCGTCGCGCCGCCAACCACGGCGATAATGCGATGGCCCGCTCTTTGTAGGCGCATCAAAATCGAAATCATTACGAAGTTTCCTAAGTGCATGGACGAAGCGCTCGGGTCAAAGCCGCAATAAATGGTTTGTTTGGTATCTAAAAGCTTATGAACGCTAGCTTCATTGCTATATTGTTCGATGAGTCCGCGATAGTTCAGATCGTCAATGATGTTATCCATAAAAAGTAACCTTTCGTACGATGGTAATTGTACCTTCATTCCTGATTTTTGCCACTAGAAGAAAGAAAAAGCCCCTTCACTTTTCAGTGAAGAGGCTCTCTTTGGCGTTTGCTGATTAATACATCCCGTCCATGCCGCCGCCCATGCCGCCCGCTGGGGCAGCCGGTTTGTCTTCCTTAATCTCCGTGACGGAGGCTTCGGTTGTGACAAAGAGAGCGGAGATGCTCGAAGCGTTAAGAATAGCGCTACGAGTCACCTTGGTCGGATCGACGATACCGGCCTTGAACATATCGACCCATTCGCCCTTCTCGGCATCGAAGCCGAAGTTTTCCTTCTGCTCCGCCTGCTTTTCGGCGATTTCCTCGGCATCGTAGCCAGCGTTATCGGCGATCTGGCGTAACGGCTCATAGAGGGAGTCCATGACCGCGTTGATGCCTTTTTGAACATCCGGATTGGCATCCGTGATGGTGTCTTTAAGGTCTTTGTAGCATTCGGCAAGAGCCGCGCCGCCACCGATTACGATGCCTTCGCTCACAGCCGCTTTGGTCGCGTTAAGGGCATCTTCGATGCGGAGCTTCTTGTCTTTCATCTCGCTCTCGGTCTGGGCGCCGACTTTAAGGACGGCGACGCCATTGCTGAGCTTGGCAATACGTTTCGAAAGACCTTTCTTGTCATATTCGGAAGTGACGGTGTTGTACTGGGCTTCAAGTTCGGCAATGCGATCGGCCAAATCTTTCTTCGTGCCAGCGCCGCCGACAATGGTCGTAGTGTCTTTCTTGACTGTGACTTTTTTGGCACTGCCAAGATCTTCAACCTTAATGTCTTTGATGGCCATGCCGAGATCTTTGCTGAAGAATCTCGCACCAGTCATGATGGCAATATCCTGAAGGGCGGCTTTCTGAGCATCGCCAAATTCAGGGGCCTTGGTGGCGACGACGTTGAAGGTGCCACGGAGCTTATTGACGACAAGGGTCGAGATCACATCGGCGTCGAGGTCATCGGCGATGATGAGAAGCGGCTTATGGGAATCAACGACCGCCTGTAAAAGCGGCACGATATCGTTGATATTCGAAATCTTCATATCGGTGACAAGAACATAAGTGTCCTCAAGTTCGGCCACCATCTTCTCGCGATCGCTCACCATGTACGGGCTGATATAGCCTTTGTCATATTCAAGGCCTTGGCTCACAACGAGCTGATCTTCGCTGGTCTTGCTTTCGTCGACGGTGATGACGCCGGCCTTACCGACTTTGTCCATCGCCTGGGCGATGAGTTTGCCAATGCCTTCATCATGCGAAGAAATGGTAGCAATGGCTTCAATATCTTCGTTTGTCGAGATGGCGTGACTCTTCTGAAGAAGCTCATCCGCCACGGCTTTGCCAGCCTTTTCCATACCGACACGGACAAAGACGGGGTTCGCGCCTTTTTCAACCGCTGCAATGCCACGATGAATCATGGCTTGAGCAAGAACGGTCGCAGTCGTTGTTCCATCGCCAGCCTTTTCGTTGGTTTGGTTCGCGACTTCGTACACGAGCTTAGCACCCATGTTCTGCACCGCGTCTTTGAGTTCGATTTCGCGGGCGATGGTTACGCCATCCTCGCAAATCTCCGGGCTGCCATAGCCTTTATCAAGAGCGACGTTGCGGCCTTTCGGTCCAAGAGTCACCTTGACGGTGTTAGCTAGCGCGTCCACGCCTTCGACCATTTGGTCACGGGCGGTCTTGCCGTATTTAATGTCTTTTGCCATAAGTTTTTTAGCTCCTTATATCTTTAATTGGTTAATTAGTCGACCACGGCGAGGATGTCCTCAGCCTTGATGATGAGGTACTTATGATCCCCATCTTCGTAATCGGTTCCAGCGTATTCGCGATAAATGACCTTATCGCCAACTTTGACGCCTTCGATCTTGACGAGTTTGCCGCTCTCAAGAGTCTTGCCTGGGCCCAATGCCACGACGGTAGCAAGGTTGCCGGTCTTCTTCTCGCTCGTGAGAACGATAGAGCCGACCTTCTTCTCATTAGGTACTTTTTCAATAAGAAGATTGTCGTTTAACGGTTTGATCATGTGCAATAACTCCTTTTCCCGAATTTCGGGTTCACGAATGTAGTTTAATCGCATATTTGGCACTGTCAAGGGTAGAGTGCCAAAGATTTTTCCTATGAAACCGATATTTGAAAACTGTTACATTAATAAATCATAATTTTTAAAACAAAGTAAAATGACATTTTTTGATGCTATAAATTCTCCGAATGCCACAATTCTTCTATTGTTTTTATACTGACTAAAAAAGCGTTTGCTCGGTTTTAATAGAGTTGAATTATAAAAAGTAGTTACATTTTCATTATTTTCATGCTTATAATATGGTTGTCGGATAGCTCAGGAACTATTTAGACACCCTTCTAATGATCAGGAATAGAAGGCTGACAGCCATCGCTATGGTGACCGCCGCGCTAGGGTTGGGAGGAACCCTTGTCGCATTCTTAGCCGAACAACAAAAATCACCTCTTATTGCCGAAGCCACCACGTCCGCGTGGGATGGCTCGACGCGCACTGCATATAGCAGTAGCACCGTTAGTTATAACGGCGCTTCTTATTATGTTATCGACTCTGCGGAGAAACTCGCCTACGTGGCTACCAATAACGCTTCCTGGAGCAAAAACTTCCTTGTGACCGCCGATATTGATCTTGGCAATAAGCAATGGACCTCAATCGCCCAGAATAACGGCGTTAGCAGTTACAACAAAACCAATAAAACCATTGTCGCCTATACTGGCATCTTTGATTTCAATGGCCATACAATCAGCAATATGTCGATCACTGGCACCTATAACGCCAGCGGCAACTATGTCTATTACATGACGCTCGGCCTCTTTGGCAACAACAACGGAACTATTCGCAACCTTAACTTAAAGGATGCCACGATTACCGTGAGCACTAACCAAAGCCAGGCTTTCGTCGGCGGCATCACCGGTTATAACGGCGGCACGGTCGAATCCTGCACCGTCTCCAACCTTAATCAAACCGTCACTTTCCACGATCCTAATTATTCTTATTATCGCAATCGTCGCAACGCCGCCGGTTCTTTAGTCGGCTTCAATGGCGGCACCATTAAGAACTGCCTCTATTTGAGTGGTTCCACCACCGTCCATAGCGATGATGAGGACTATTACGACCAATACGGCACAAACTCGACTGTCACCGCCGGCACCATTTATGGCAACTCTGATACCGATTCAGTCGTCACTAACGTTTACACCGATTCGACTAATGTCACCACCACCGTTCCTAATGGCGTCACCAATAACGCTTCGACCACCGAAGGCGATTTAAGCGATGGCACAATCACCGAAGCGGTCGAAACCATTAATGCTGCCATCACTGAAGCCTCCGCAACTGAGGGCAACGCCAATGTTGAAGTCAACAATGGCACGAACCTCTTCGGCGGCGAAACCACAACTCCGACAACGACTGACACAACCGCCACCGACTTGCTTGCGGAGTTCATGCTTCTTAACGCGTGCGAAGATTGCGATAAAGTTGGCGCCTACTGGGATGCCTATAATTCGGATCCCGCCGTCAAAGCCGCTTTTGATTCTTATGTCATCAGCGATCCGGCTGGCGATTACACCGCCGGTTCGAAGCTTACCTATATGCACAATCACTCTCTTGCGAAAGCGGGAGGAACCTCCTCGATTGTCACCACGTTAAAGAGCGAATCGAGCGAAAGCCAAGCCCTTCTCATCGTCGGTGCCATCACGGTAGCCTTAGGTGCCACTGGCTACTTCCTCTTAAAGAAGAAAGCCACCGCCTGACGAATAGTTAACTAAGGCCTCACTTCGGTGAGGCTTTTCTTTTGCTTTAGAGAGAAAGGGACTTAGAATATCCTCATGGTTATTTTAAAAATCAAAGACTTGGGCGAAGTCAAAATCGAACTCGATTACAAAAACGCCCCGAATACCGCGAAAAACTTCGTGTATTTGGTCAACAAAGGCTTCTACGATGGTCTCATCTTCCACCGCGTCATCAAGAACTTCATGGTGCAAGGCGGCGATCCGACTGGCACGGGCATGGGCGGCGCCGATTACGAAATCAAAGGCGAGTTTACCAAGAACGGTGTCCCCAATCATCTCTCGCATAAACGGGGTGTCATCTCGATGGCCCGTTCGAGCAACCCCGATTCGGCCTCTTCGCAGTTTTTCATCTGCGACAAGAACGACGAATTCCTCGATGGTTCGTATGCCGCGTTTGGCCATGTGGTCGAAGGATTGGATGTCATCGATAAAATCGCCAGCGTCCGTAAGAATGCCGACGACCGTCCGTTGACTCCCGTGGTGATTGAAAAAGCCACCGTCGTCGACGAGAAAGTCGAAGAACCGATTAAAATTCGTTAATTAGACAATGACTTTGAAAAAGCACCTCTAATTCTCTGGGTCAAAACCAGAAAGGGGTGCTTTTTTTGTTGAAGAGCTTATTTCCGATAGAACGCCGAATAATCGATGTTGTTCAAAGAATTCTTAATTTGGTAATAACGGATGTCGGGTACAATGCCATCTTTATGGCCTTGCTCCAAAAGGCTTTGGGCTTTGGATTTGTCACCGCGGCCGAGGGCCTCGTTGATCTTCTTCATAAGAGCGTCCTCTTCCTCCGACACGGGAACGATCTTGCTTCGTTCGTCCACTTCTTCCTCAAAGGCAATGAATTCGACGATAATCCGTTTAAGGAACTCGGCGAAGGTTTCTTTTTTCTTGGTTTCTTTTGTTTCTTCCATATCTTCATCTTAACCGAAAAATGGCATCATTGTCATCTTTCTTGCCTCAATTGTAATGTCAAAACAATTCAGCTCTTCCTCTCATCTCTTTTTAGAAAGCGAATGGTCCACGAAAAAGACGTCAACGTAATGGAGTCGTCTCTTTATTATTTGTCTTTTTTCTCGCGGTGAAGCTTATGCTGAAGATCTTCGTGAATGCGTTTGAAGAATGATTTCTTTTCGGTGGTCTCGTCTTTTTCTTTGCTCACGTAGAAGACGCCATAAACGAGAGGCCCGATATGGCTTCCGATAAGAGGGTCGATTTGGATAATCGGCAGATCCTTTTTATCTTTGTATTCCGGATAGAAGAAATCACTGCTGAAACGGTCGAGAATCGTCTTGTCGCTTGAATAAAGAAGATAGCACGGATAAGAGAAATCAATCGGGCTTTCCTTGGTTTTTTCGATGACGAACTTCATGGCGTTTTTGGTGCCTAAGGCTTTGCCAGCCAAGCACACCACGCCTTCTTCGAGCTGGCCGATCGGCTTGAAATGCAAGAAGATGCCAAGGGCCAAATTGAACTTGGAAAGACGGCCGCCTTTATAGACATAAGTAAGGGTATCCATGCCCGCGTAGACCCGAAGTTTTCCTTTTAAGTCCTCGAGGTATTCCATGAGGTCGGCGAGAGGAAGGTCGCTGTGGGCTTCCGCTTCTTCAAGAAGAATCTGGATGCCACCGAAGAAAGACAAAGTATCAAGGAGATAGACGTGCTCCGGATGCTCGCACATGGTTTTGGCGAGGTTCGCTGCCTGAAAGGCGCCAGACACTTTGCTCGAGATTGATAAAAGTAGGACGTCGTCGCCATTTTTAGTGGCATCGTTAAAGGCATCGACATAGAGCTGAGGCGAAGGCTGCGAAGTCTTCGGAAGGGGTCCGTTATCGATAAGCTTATAGAACTCGTCGGCGGTGATATCCACACCTTCGGTATAGGTTTTGCCGCCAATCGTAATCGCAAGCGGAACGAAATAGAGACCCTTTTTGAGGGCTTCAGCTTGGCTAATGCCAATTGAGGAATCGACTATAAATTTGAGTGCCATGGTTTTTACCCGCCCTATTTTCGGGCTAAGAGCCTTGCTAAATCAAGGAAAAAGAAAATTCCCCAGCCGAAGCGAGGGAATTTTGCTGAAAGATTATCCGCGATCGACGGTGCTGTTGCGTTCGATGAGTTTGGCATCGAAACGGTAGCTCTTCTCGACGAGATCGTTGTTGATGAGGTCGATGAGCATATACATAGCGCGCTTTCCGACTTCCTGCATATCGATATGCATGCTGGTGAGAGTCGGACGAACGATGGTCGCGTATTTGGTACCGACGAGAGAAAGGACTTCAACATCTTCTGGCACTTTGAGGCCGGCGTCAGTCGCCGCGTTCTCAATGCTCGCCGCGATGGAGTCACGGTAGGCGACGAAGAAGCCGCGCTTATTGGTCTTGAAGTATTCGACGAAATCGTTATAGGTGCGAGTGTAGGAATCATCGCAGTTAATGACGTGATAGGGCTTGCCTAACTTCTCATGGACTTCGACGAACGTCTTCTCGCAACGGCTCAAGAGTCTGCCGCCATCGTGGACATGCAAGAAAGTCATTTCCTTGTCGCCGCCTTTGTCATAGTAGCTCTTGATGACTTCGGTGAGCAATTCGCCATAAGCGAAGAGCACGCAGCCAACGCGGTCCGCCACGATGCGGTTATTGATGACAATGGTCGGGACGGAATAGGAAGAAATCTTCATAACATCCTCATCGTCGAGCTCATCGTCGAAGATGATGGCGCCGTCGACGTGGGTGGTGATGACCTTTTCGATCATCGAAAGGGCCTCATCGCGGCTATGGCTGGTGGTAAAGAGAGTAAGGACAAAGCCTTTTTCCTTCGCCACTTCGCTGATGCCGTTAAGCATGTTCGAGATGTAAACGTAATTGGCGCTCGGGATGATGACGCCGATGTTGGTGGTCTTGTTAGTCGCAAGAGCCTGGGCCAATCCGCTCGGCTTATAGCCTAAGCGTTTGATGGTCTCCTCGACTTTGGCGCGGGTGGCGTCGGTGACGTTCCCCTGCTTATTTATAACACGGGAGACAGTAGCGAGGCTGACTCCGGCGGCTTGGGCGACTTGGTATATCGTGACACGATCTTTAAGGTTATCCATATTGATACCTCCGAGTCTTATTATATGTAAGCATTTTCAGAAAACAATGAAAATGTTTATCAATACAATGAAAATAAATGATATATATCACTAATAACCACGGAAATATTGGCATTTTTATTATGTCGGTAAAATGAAAACGATTAGGCTTTTTTAGGGCCTAATCGTTCCCGAAAAGCACTATTTATTTGGATAAATACGGTACGATTTTCAGACGTTTAGACGGAATGTTTCTCCGTCCTTCTTTGGCTTCGTCTTTGCCATCGAGCACGACCAGGTCCCCCGTGAAGCCGACCGTGGTATTGCGGACAAGAGCGCTGCCAACGCCATAGACATCAACCGGCACGCCCTCTTTGGTCCATTCGTCGATTTTCGGAGCGGTGAAACCACTGCTAACGACGATCTTGACCCAAGTCGCCCCCACTTCGTCGAGGCCTTTTCTTAGGGCATAGATGAGTTCTTTGCAAACGCCGTGCGGATTGAACCCGCTCGTGTCTTTGCCATCGAAATAGTGATCGATAAGAGCCATCGAAGTATCAACGCGGACGGCCGAAAGGTCATGTCCCATCTTCTTCGCGAGTTCCACCGAATCATGAACGACGTTGTTATGGTAGTCGATCAAAGCCGTCGCCGGGTCTTTTGGGAACGTGCGATGATAAAGCATCGTCGCTTCGTAGACATCGCCACCGCAGATCTCAATCAAAGCGTGGGGCATGGTCCCCATTCCTTTGACGCCGACCCAAGAGCCTTGGGCATCGGTCGAGAACTTCTTGATGCCAGCCACATAAGTCGCGTAGCCATCTCCTGCTTGGGTGAGATAGTCGTCTTGCCGGTCCGCCATGGAGAAAGTGCCAGCCCCACGAAGGGCTCTCACCACTTCGTTGACGTTGGTCGCAACCGAACTACGACGAGCTAAGATGCCGTCGATAAGGGATTCAAGGAATCCGAAATCCTCGTATTTCCCCGTCACTTTTAAAACCGGTTCACCATTAGCAATCATTTCGCCATCTTCAAGGGATTCGATTACAAGAGTCTCCGGATGATGGGCGAAAGTATGGATGAGGGCGATCGATTCATCAAGGCCGCAAACCATCGTATCGTCACGGCGTTGGAACCATTGCTCGGTCACAATATGGCCGGGGGCATGATCAAGGACGATTTGGCGCGAACGGAGGAAATAGTTGGCGCTGTAATAGCCATCGGCGATCCGCGGATCAAACTTGAAGGTCTTGTTGGTAAGACGAGCAATCTTGCCCGCTTCCTTCAGACGCATTTCGCAATCTTCGCTCATTTTTTGTTACCTCCGAGGAAGAAATCCTCGCCCGCGGCATAGCCTTCGACCAAGAAGGCGCCCGGATTATCGGCTAATTTAAGCTCTTTGCTGGAGCAGATTGAGCATTCGTTTGGAATGTTGCGGCTGACGAATTTATGGAAGACGGAGCCATCGTAACGGATGGTGCCATCAAGGGCGACCACCACGAACTTCCCTTCTTCAAGATTCGGATACCAGCTGACGGTCGTAATGGTGTTTTCGCCAAGCGACAAGGTGACGATGCGGGCTTTCTCATCGATCGGATGTTCTTCGAGCTTGACGATTTTCGCGACGCTGTAGCCGCTCTTATCTAACAATGCCAACGGAGCCAAACCAGCTTCGGAAATCATGGAATTGACGACATCGAGAAGAGGTTTCTCAGGGGCGAAAATGATGCCGCTTGTCTTTAGATGGAAGACTTCGCTCACGTTGAAGATATTGATGCCGACAAGTTTGTTATCAGCATAAAGAGCCTCCACGCGGCCTTTTCTTTCTGCGTGGTCGACTTTTTGCTCGGGGTCGAGCAAAACGAACAAGATATCTCCGGTGACTTTGTAGTTATAGAACAAGCGATACATGGATGTTTCCTCTCTTTGATGATACTACTCTACGTTCTTATTCGCCCCTAGTAAGCACTAGACGGTGAATCGGCAAACCAGCCTCGCGGAAATTCTTTTCGTATTCCGTCATGGCATCGGTTGCTTCGTTAAGGGCATAATTATCGTCTTTTTGAATGATTTTTAAACCAGCTTTCACCGCTTCGTCTTGGGTGAAAGCGTAAAGCGAATCGTTATCGGTTTTGACATAAATCGCCCCATCTTTAGCGAGCAATCTCATCATGGCCCGTAAACGCGGTTCGCTCGTTAAGCGACGCTTCCAATGTTTCTTTTTTGGCCAGGGATCGCTGAAGTTCAAATAAATCCCTGCAAAAGCCCCTTCTTTTAAAGTGGTGGCTACCTCATCGAAATCGACGCTCATGAGAACGACGTTAGGAAGAGCGGCCGCCAAAACTTTCTTGGCCAAAAGACCGCTTATCGAAACATCGCGTTCCAAAGCTAGCCAATGACCGCCCCGACTCGCCATTTGGATGACGAAATCGCCTTTCCCCGCTCCAATCTCCAGATAAAGAGGAGACTGGGCGTAAAAGGCGCTATCAAGAGGCAATGATTCTTTGACTAACTCCGGGTGTTCGGCTAGAAACGGCGCGGCCCAGCGTTTATGACGAGCTCTCACTTGGCCGCCTTGCCTAACATATAGATCGCCCGGGCGTATATCGCGATATCCTTCGCGAAATCGTCCATGTAAATGTATTCATCCACCGCGTGCATATTGCCCGGATGGCCTTCCCACTCGGCGCCAAAGGCGACGGTGTTCTTGGCTTCTTTGGCGTAAGTGCCGCCGCCGATAGCCAACGGCTTAGCAAAGAGCTTATGGGTGCCCTTCTTGTAGGCCTTAAGCAAAGTCGAAACGAGGACGCTCTTCTTGTCGAATAAGAGCAAATCGCCTTCCGACATCTTGTTGCAGACGAGGCCAGTCTTGGTCTCGAAGTTGTGAATGAGATCATCCGGTTTCGCCGTCTCGCCATAACGGAAATCAACCGTCATCTTAAAAGCTTTGCCATCATATTTCACGATGCCAAAGTTATAGGTGGTATTGCCAAGTTCAGGCGAATTGTTGAAGCCATCGAAGCCTTTGCCAAACGGGTCGGCAAGAAGCGAGGAGAGGCTCTCTAAGAATTTGATATGGTAGAACTTCCCTAAAGTATCGAAGGCCTTCAAAGCGGCGTTGTCGCCTAATTCAGGGGTGCTGCCGTGGGCGGATTTGCCTTTAAAGGAAACGATATCGATGCCTTCAGCCGAGGTAACGTCGCAAAGATCTTTCTTGTCGGCTAAGAACTTTTCAAGATTCACGTCGCGCTTAAGAGTCACGACGAGCTTGTCGCAGACGGCGTTAGCGGCCACGCCGCCATCCATCGCGATAATCGGCGACAGGTCACAAATGCGGACGGCCTGATAATGACGGATGCCTTTTTCGGCATAAATGAGCGGCCAATTGGCGTCCGGTGTGAAACCCAAGGCTGGCTCTTCGCCTTTGTGCTGATTGAAATAATAGGCAAGGCAAGAAGAACCGCGTTCCTCATCGCCACCCGAAACGAGCTTCACGCGGAAGCCTTTGATTAATCCATTGTCTTTGAGGGCTTTTAAGGCATAAAGGCTGGCAAGCAAAGGTCCTTTGTCATCGCAAGTTCCCCGGCCCCACATACGACCGTCTTTGATTTCGCCACCGAATTCCGGATGGCTCCATTTGCCTGAGACCGGGACCACATCGCTATGGCCATAAATGCCAATGAGCGGTCCTTCTTCGCCAATCGATAATTCCGTGCAATAGCCATCGCACTTATCGACTTTGAAGCCATAATCTTCACCAAGTTTAGCCACGTAATCGAGGGCTTTCTTGACGCCGGCGCCAAAGGGCTGTCCACTAGCGCGGCTGGATTCATCGTAAACCGAATTGATCTGCACGAATTTCTGAAGCGCCACCGTGGCGTTCTTGAGCTCGCTCTTGGCGAGTTTGTCGAAATTGACCATAATTCCTCCCGCTTCTACTTATTCCTTGCAAAACGTAAGACGCTCTTGCCCGTCACGGGCACCACGATGGAAGCCAAGGTTGCTTCGCCCGCCATTCCAATGGCCAAGAACCCCAAGACCAGCACAACTAAGCTGGTTCCTAAAGTCGTATTGGCGAATAAGAAGGCTTTCGTCTCGCTTGGGAAGAAGACATAGAGATCCAAGAAGACGAGAACGGTATGGACGCAAGTGAGGACGAAGCTCGTCGCCCCAATTGCGAAACCATTCGTGTATATCTTAGTATTCTTACGCTCGAGAAGAAAGATTAAGCCAGCCAAAAAACCAAAAAGAACGCGTGAAGGAATGCTGACCCATGGATAAACGAAGAAACCATTGAAACCGACGGGCTGCAAAAGCGCGGCTAAAAAACTCGTGAGGCCAAAGAAGAATCCATAAAGCGCGCCTTTCTTTGGACCATAAAGATATGCTCCGATAAGGACTGGGATATGGACCAGGGTGAGAGAAAAGCCCGGGAAGATGGTGATGTAGCCAAACTGAGGGACGAGACCCATCACGAAAATGAGCGCGAGGAAGAACGAGTCCACCGCCATTTGATGACTGCTAGCCCCCCGGCTATAACGCTTGTCAGCGTTCAAAACTACCAGCAAAAGAGCCACGATGCAGGCAAAAAGGATACCAAAGATAAGTCGTCTCGTGTCCATAAGGCTACCTCTGGCTCCTTAAATAGATCTCCTGAAGCCCATAGAGCAAAAGGTTTTCGTCATATTCGAAATCCGGCAACAGGTCTTTGACGAAAGTGGCGTTGCCGCCCGTCACGATTTTCTTTAACGGATAGCCAGCCTCTTTTTCGAAGGCTTCCGCGAAGCCTTGGATAAGGTAGGCTGTGCCATAGGTGATGCCGCTATTCATGCAGTCGACGGTATTCTTTCCCATCACGTGAGGGGGAATCGTCATGGCAACTTCTGGCAAAGCGGCCGTCCCACCCACAAGAGCCTCCATGGAAATCGAAAGGCCTGGGGCGATCGAAAGGCCCGCAAAAGCCCCATCTTTATCCACGAGCAGGAACTTATTGGCGGTCCCTAAGTCCGCGATAAAGAGTGATTTGCCATGGCGAATCAACCCGCCAACCGCATCGGCGACGAGGTCGCTTCCGACTTCGTTGGGGTTGTCGACTTTCAAGGAAAGGCCAGTCTTGAGGCGTGGCCCCACCGTCACGGCTTTGAGGCCGAGCGAATCAAACACGATTTTCGTAAGAAGAGTCTTCAATGAAGGAACGACGGAGGAGATAATGACCCCATCCACGTTCTTTAAAGAAAAGCGCTCGCCCGCGAGAAGAAGATCGATTTGTGCTTTGCACTCATCGTAAGTTTCCTTCGGCTTGGTTTCGCGCTGAAAAGTCTTTACTAATTGGTTCGTCTCGAAAAAACCGAATTTCGTCAGGGTATTCCCGACATCAATAGCTAAGAGCATTTAGGGCTGCCTCCGCTGTGGTCCTCCTCAAAAGGCGGTACCACGCAAGGACATTATAACGCTTACTTCTTCTTGGCGGCTTTGGTTTTCATCGTCCAGGTTTTGTTTTCCGTCTTCTTGGCTTGGGCTTCTTCGGGCTTTTCATCGGCTTTCGGAGTCGGCTCCACCGGTTTTTCCTCTGGCTGCTCCGTGGGTTTTTCTTCTACGGGTTCAGCGGGTTTTTCTTCAGGCTCTTCCGCTGGTTTTTCCTCAGCCGGTTGTTCAATGGCCACTTCGGGTTTTGCTTCTTCTTTTGGAGCAGGCGCGGCTTCTTTCGCGGGCTCGACGACTATGGGGCTTTCTTTCTTCTCGTTCCTCGCGTCCCCAAACCAATAAAGAATGGTTCCGGCGAAATAGACGATGGTGATAAGCAAAGGCACGTAATTACCCACGAAGGACGTATCGCCTTTTAAGCCATTGAGACCCGAGAAGATTTCATCGATCACAAAGAGCGAGCAGGCAAAGACATAAACGTACATCTTGATGACGGGGTGCTCTTTCTTCGTGAAAAGGATGAAAGTCAAAACCGCGGTCGCGAGATAGAATGCGGCTCGGACAAATTTGAAAATCAAAGCGAAATAGCCATAGGTAGCATCGAAATAAATCGAAGCGTCACCTCTAAAGAGCGTCATAAGAATCATGATCATCCATAAGAGCGAGAAAACGATATAGCCCACCGCTCCGACGATCATGACGATTTTGCCTGCGCGCTTCATTTGTTCACTCCAATCACCGCCGAGGCGAGCTCAGGGGTCATAAAGTCAAAGAGGACGATGCCCGTGAAGGAATATTTGGAAATATTGGCTTGGGCTAACGGATTGATGTACTTCGCGGTCGGCGCGGCAATTGCGAAATTGACCGGCCCGACTTTCTTATCGAGATAACCCGAAAGGAAATTGATGATGAAGGGGTCAGAAGAAATAGAGCTCGCGTAACCGAAACAATTGGTGGCTTCGGTCCACTTCGTCTCATTGTCCTTTAATAAATAGGTATCTTGGATGTGAAAAGGCACGCCATTATTCATATCGAAAGTCTGCGAGACTTTCCAAGTGTCCTTTTTGCCACAGTCAATTCCCATGGTGGGATCGGTGTAACGCGAAAGAAGAACGATTTTCCCTCTCGCTTGGCCTAAGGTCGGGACGCTGTTACTAATGAGCCAATAGTCGTCTTTCTTGGGCGCGATGGCCTCGTTTAATAAGGTCTCAAAACTCTTGGTACTGTTAGAGCTTTTGGTTTCTTCTTGAACCGACATGATAATCGTTTCGCTCGGATTCCTCGTCAAAAAATCGTAACATTCGGCCAAGACTTTGCTGAATGTCAGTTCCTGATCGATGAAACCATGGTAGAGCGAAAGCTGATCACCCACGGATTTCAGGCGGATATCGAGGAAACGGGCCCCGAAATTGAGTTGCTCCGCAATGGAGGTGTCTTGGCATTTGCCTGCCGAATCGAGGAGCGATAAAGTGGCTCCGCTATCGTGGGTGCCTGGCAACGAGATGCGCGAAAGAGACGTCCCATCCGAAAGGCTCTTCATCCACGCGGCATTGCTTTTGTTGCCGCTTGGTAGACGAACGTAGCTGATGGCTGTAGAGGCAAAAACCGCGACGGCGATTCCCCCTGCGATGAACCAGTGCTTTTTATACTTCTTATCCATATTATGAATATTATACAAAATGCCCAAGCCATTGTATTATTGAATTTATGAAACCCTTTGCCATCCATGGCGTGAAACGCGCCTTCTATGTCTCCATCGGCTTGACCGTCCTCTTTTTAGGACTCTTCGGCGGCTTATTGGCCTACTACTACATGAAGCCCTCCAACACGATCATCGCCATCCTTATTGTGACGGGCATCGTGATCGCCGTTGGCGTCTCCGATCTTTTCTACGCCACGGTCGGACGGTTCCGCCGCTACAAAGGAATGAAAGGCGAAGTCATCGAGATCAGACTTTACTCGAAAGACCCGCAGACAGGCGAGCCTTATGATCGGCTCACGGGCATCAGAGAAGAAAATGGCATTCTCATCCATCGCCCCGTCGTCGGCGCCTTCAGCAAGAAATTCATCCGCACCCATAGCGAAGGCTCGGAGATGAAAGCCTGGCTTTCCCCTAATGGCGAGCTTTTGCTCCTCGAGAAACAAGATTAAGATAAAACAAAAACCATCGGTCAACCCGATGGTTTTCTTTTGCTTCGTTAGGCGATGAGGTTAACGATGCGGCCTTTGACGACGATGACTTTCTTGACGGGTTTGCCCGCTAAGAAGGCCTGAACTTTCGGACTCGCTTTCGCGGCGGCTTCGAGTTCTTCTTCGCTCGCCTCAGGCGAGACGGAGATGACGTCACGGGCTTTGCCATTCACCGCAACCGCGATGCTGATGGACGAAAGGACGAGTTTGGACTCATCGTAGGTCGGCCACTTCTCGTAGGCGATGGTGTCGGCGTGACCCAATAAGGACCACATCTCCTCGCCCGCGAACGGACAAACGCAGCTGAAGATCTTCGTGAAGCCCTCAAGATAAGGGCGATAAAGGCTCTTGGCTTTGTAGCAATCGTTCACGAACACCATCATTTGGCTGATGGCCGTGTTGAAGGAGAGATCTTCGTAATCGGCACTCGCCTTCTTCACGAGGAAGTTATAGGAATAATCAAGCTCGCCCGAATTGGTGTCGCTGAGTTTCGCTTTCATATCGTCTCCGTCGACGAGACGGAAGGCTCTTTCAATGAAACGACGCGCGCCATCGATGCCAGTCGTAGACCAAGGCTTCACTTCGGCGAGCGGACCCGCGAACATCTCGAAGAGACGGAGCGAATCGGCGCCATGGCTCTTGACGATATCATCAGGATTCACGACGTTGCCACGGGATTTGGACATCTTCTCGCCATTGCTGCCAAGAATCATTCCTTGGTGATAGAGCTTCTTGAAAGGCTCAGGGCACTTCACGACGCCGATATCAAAGAGGAACTTATGCCAGAAACGGGCATAGAGAAGGTGCAAAACGGCATGCTCTTGTCCGCCAATATAGAGGTCGACCGGAAGCCAATGCTCAAGGAGCTTGGGATCGGCTAAAGCCTCATCATTGTGCGGATCGAGATAGCGCATATAGTACCAGCACGAACCAGCCCACTGCGGCATGGTGTTCGTCTCGCGGGTGGCTTTCTCGCCATGATAGGTGGTGCTAAGCCAATCGGTGGCTCTTGCTAGAGGAGGCTTTCCATCCTTCGTCGGACGGTAATCGTCGAGCTCTGGAAGGACGAGCGGCAATTCTTTTTCGTCGATGGCGTGTTCTTTCTTATCTTCCGTTTGGACGATAGGGATTGGCTCGCCCCAGTAACGCTGACGGGAGAAAATCCAGTCACGGAGTTTGTAATTGACGACTTCTTTGCCCGCCTTCAGTTCGACGAGCTTCGCGGTGATGGCCTTTTTGGCCCCCGCGATATCGAGTCCATCGGCAAAGGACGAATTGATATGTTTGCCATCGCCTTCATAGGCTTCGACGGACACGTCGCCCTCCAGGACTTGAATCATCGGAAGATTGTACTTTTTCGCGAAAGCGTAGTCGCGGCTATCGTGAGTCGGGACGGCCATGACGGCCCCCGTGCCATAACTGCCTAAGACATAATCGGCGACATAAAGCGGGATCTCTTTGCCATTGATCGGGTTAATCGCGTAGGCGCCAGTGAAGACGCCAGACTTGTCTTTCTCGAGAGACGTGCGAAGCAAATCGCTCTTCCTCGCGGCCTCCGCCACATAAGCATCCACCGCCTTTTTCTGAGCTTTGGTCGTAATTTTGCTTACGAGCGGATGCTCAGGAGCCAAGCAGCAATACGTGCAGCCGAACAACGTGTCGACTCGGGTCGTAAAGACATCGAAGCTCTCTTGGCTTCCTTTGATCTTGAAGGTGATTTGGACGCCTGTGGAGGCGCCAATCCAGTTCCGCTGCATCTCGAGGGTCGATTTCGGCCAATCGAGCAATACAAGGTCTTTTTCTAGTTTGTCGGCATAACGGGTGATGCGGAGAATCCACTGCCTCATCGGCATGCGGATCACGGGGAAACCACCACGCTCGCTCTTGCCGTCGATGACTTCCTCATTGGCGAGGACGGTCCCGAGTTCGGGGCAATAGTTCACAGGCACGTCATCGACATAAGCGAGGTCGTGCTTGAACATCTGAATGAAAATCCATTGGGTCCATTTGTAGTATTTGGGGTCGCTCGTGGCGATCTCTTTGCTCCAATCGTAGGAGAAACCAAGGGATTGAATCTGATTTTTGAAATTGGCGATGTTGCGCTGAGTGAAAACATCCGGATGCTGGTTGTTCTGAATCGCGAATTGCTCGGCGGGTAAGCCAAAGCTATCCCAGCCCATCGGGTGCAGGACGTTAAAACCTTGCATTCTCTTCATGCGGGCGACGATATCGGTGGCGGTATAGCCTTCCGGATGGCCGACGTGGAGACCCTGTCCCGAAGGATAAGGGAACATGTCGAGAACGTAATACTTCGGCTTTGAGAAATCATGGGTGTCGCAAACGAATGTGTCGTGCTTATCCCAATAAGATCTCCATTTGCTCTCAATGGAGCGGTGTTCGTATGCCATATGATGAATAACCTTCTTTGCTTTACTTAAGTAGACTCTTATACAACTTCACGTATTCTTTCGCGCTCACGGCCCAACTGCGGTCGAGTCCCATCGCGCGCTTAGCGATGCGGTAATAGAGACGCTGATTGGCATATAAGTCTTTGGCGATGCCCATCGCGTAATCCATGCCTCTTTCGTCGTAATCCCGGAAGCCAATGCCATCGACTTGGAGATTGTCGGCCACGCCATCGTAACCGTGGACGCTATCCGCGAGACCGCCCGTATAACGGACGATTGGCAGAGTGCCATAGCGTTGGGCGATCATCTGGCTGAGGCCGCAGGGCTCAAAGAGCGAGGGCATCAAGAAGTAATCGCAGCCGGCGTAGATCTTATGGGCTAAGGCGGCGTTGTAGCCGATATAGACCCCAACGGTGTCAGGATGAGCTTTGCGAAGGGCTTCGGCTTTTTGCTCGAGGCCATATTCGCCATTGCCGAGAATCACGAGATTGGCTCCGGAATTCAAGGCTTTCTCCCCGCAAGTAAGAACTAAATCGATGCCCTTTTGCCAGCTGAGTCGGCTCACGATGCCATAGACAGGTCCGCCATACCATTTGATATGGAAGGCACTGAGCAAATCCGTTTGATTAAGATGCTTCCCTTCTTCAAGGGTCTTCTCGTCGTAATTCTTGGCGATGAGGGGGTCTTTGCTCGGATTCCACTCCTCATAGTCGATGCCATTAAGGACGCCGACAAAGTCATCGCGGCGGAGATTAAGCACCCCATCGAGGCCTTGCGAGGAGCCTCCCTGAAGGAGTTCTTCGCGGTGCGTAGGCGAAACGGTCGTGATTTTGTCGCTATAGACAAGGCCGCTCTTTAACGTGCTGACCATGCCTTGGAAACGGACTTTGCCCGTATCGTAAAGCGAATCATCGAGACCAAAGAAATCATTGAGGAAGAAACGGTCGATCATGCCCTTGAAGGCGGGGTTATGGATCGTGAGCACGAACTTCATTTTCGCGTAGAACGAATCATCGCGGTTCTGCTCTTTGACCAAGCACGGGATGATGGCGGTCTGCCAATCGTGAACGTGGACGATATCGGCTTGGAAGTCGATGACCTTCAAAAGACGTCTGCAAGCTAAGGCGAAGAAAGCGAAACGCTCGCCATCATCGTCGTAGCCATAGAGCTTATCGCGGTCAAAATAGTAGGAATTGCGGATCAAATAATAGGTGATGCCATCGATCACGCCGGTATAGACATCGGCGCTTTGCTGACGCCAGGACATATAGACGGTGAAAGACGGGCCTTTTTTGAACTTGTAGGCCGGATTGTTAGCGATGGATTTGTAGTATGGGATGGCGATGATGACTTCATGGCCTTCCTTGGCTAGTTCCGCGCTTAAGGAATAAACGACGTCAGCGAGGCCGCCCGACTTGCAAAGTGGGTTGCTCTCGCTAGCGAACATCGCGACTTTCATAATATCGCCCCTTGTTTGACGTAAACGATCTCATCGTCTTTGCCTTTGACCGAATGGCCTTTGGTGACGATGGAATACTTATCGATAATGGCATGCTCGACGTCCGTGTCATCGCCTAGAGCGACATTGCTAAGGACGATCGAACGTTCCACTTTCGCGCCTTTGCCAACTTTGACATTGCGGCAAAGAATCGAGTCATGGACTTCTCCTTCGACGATGCAGCCATTCGAGACGAAGGAATTAGTGACCACCGCCTCTTCGCCATAAAGGGCCGGAGGGGTATCATGCGTGACGGTATAAATCGGCCAATCCGGACGGAAAAGGTCCGCGGCTGGCTCTGGGTCGAAGAGCTCGAAGGAATATTTGACGTAATTCTCCAAGGAATCAAAGCTGCGGGCGTAGCCTTTGTGCTCGTAGGTATGAATCTTCACGTTGCCGACTCTAAGCAAATAACCCAGCATCTCGCGCATGCCAAACGTCGCATCGACTTGGCCGTGCCGTTTGATGATATCGGCGAGGACCGTGCGGTTCACAATCCAAATCTCCAAAGAGATATTGGCGTTCTTGTTCTTGCCATCGTTCGGGTTGATCGAGGTGACATAGCCATCTTTATCGATGCCTAAGACGTTCTCGTGACGGAAGGAAACATCAGCGTCCGTGGCCTTTTGATAGACCATGGTGATCGATTCTTTCCTGGCGATATGCTCAGCAAGAATCGGACGGAAATCGATATCGAGAACCACATGGGCGCTCTCGAAAACAAGATACGAGGCGTTGGAGTCATAAAGGACCCAATCGTTCTCGCGGATGTTATTGATATCGCTATTGGTGGCAGGGTTTAACGCGCCTTTTTCGTTGAAGAAAATGGTCTGATGGCCGATCTTGGTGTTGCTGACCCAAGCGGTCATGTTGCCTAAGTGCTTCAAAATCGAACGTTGATGGTCCTTGACCAAGATGCCGACGGTTTGGATTTCGCTGTTGCAGAAGTTGCTGAGGGCGAAATCGGCGAAGGCGTAACGGCCGAGGAAGGAAGTCGAAGCGAGCGGACGGTTGTCCGTTAGTTGGCCTAAAGAAGGCGAATTGTGGCAATCGAGTAAGCCGATGACATCGTTAAGCATTATTGGGCCGCCTTTCCGTTCACCACGAGCGCAATTCCATCGTGCTCGAGGTTTACTTTCTCATTTACGTCGACGAGTGAATCCGGGCCGACGATGGCGTCATTCACCACCGCACCCTTTTTGATGACCGCGCCATTCATGATGACGGCGTTCACGCAGGTGGCGCCTTCCTCAATTGTCGTCTCGCCCGAAATCACGCAATGGTCGACCGAGCCTTTAATCACGGCACCTTGGTTAATAAGGCAATCCTTGATTTTGGCGTTTTTGCCAATGTATTGCGGGGTGCTATGAGTATCTTCGGAATAAATCTTATGATCGCCTTGGACGGTATAAAGATTCGTCGAGGCATCGCCTGACATCAAAAGGTCCATGTTGGCCTGATGAAGCGAAGCAATCGTGCCGACATCCTTCCAATAGCCATGGTAGGTATAAGCCACCATCTTTTTCTTTTCTTTCATCATCGTCGGGATGATGTTCTTGCCGAAGTCATGCTCGCTATTGGGATCTTTGGCATCGGCGATGAGCTCGGCTCTTAAAGCCTTATAGGTGAAAATATAAATGCCCATGGAGGCAAGGTTCGAAATCGGTTTTTTCGGTTTCTCTTGGAAATCGACGATGTTGTCATCTTTGTCCGTCACGAGAATGCCAAAACGCGGAGCTTCAGCCCAAGGAACGGGGTAAACCGAGATGGTGATATCGGCTTTGGAATCGATGTGCTTTTTAAGCATTTCGTCATAGGTGCAGCTATAAATGTGGTCACCGGAGAGAATGAGCACGTATTCCGGATCGACTTTATCAAGCCAGTCAAGGTTCTGATAAATGGCATCGGCCGTGCCGAGATACCAGTTCGAGCCTTCATCGGTTTGCTTCGGAGTCAAAGGCGAAGTCAAAGAACGGACGCCGTTAAGGCCCCATTTCTCGCCGTTTCCAACGTAAGTGTTAAGTTCGCTCGACTCGTATTGGGTCATAACGCCGACGCAAGTGATACCCGAATTGGCGCAGTTGCTGAGCGGGAAGTCGATAATGCGATATTTGCCGCCGTAACTGACGGCCGGTTTCGCGACTTTCTTGGTCAGCGCTTGCAAACGGGTGCCCTTGCCACCAGCAAGGATCATGGCGGCTAATTTAGTGCTCATGGATGTTCGCCCTCATTTCTAGAAACAATGATACCACAGCGCGCACGCGAACAAGGGACAAAACGCCTTTTCTTTGCCTAAAGGCAAGGGGTAACGAAAAAGGTTTTGGCCCCACAAAAGAAAAACGAAGGAGAAAAATCTTCTTCGTGGAATTCGTCAACCCAAATGAATAACTACATTAACCGTTAATGTAGGCGCCAAAGTCGTTTTCTGAGATTATTTCGTAATACTTCGTAGCGTACTGAAAGTGCTTGGCATCGATGAATTCGATACCAGCGCCCATATTCAAAGCGTATCCCGTAAAGCTGGGCGCAGTTTCGTAAGTGTGTTCGACGAAATGGATGCCTTCGAGAAAAGTTTTTGTGTCAACCGTCCGCACCGCTCCCGTTCCGTTTTTAATGATATCGGCCTCGCCAAAAAGCGATGAAAGAATAATAGTCAAAAATGGAAGGACGCGAAAGAGACTTTTTCGTCTCATAACGGTCATCGAGAAAACCTTGAAGATACTTAAAGGAATGCTCCCCATCCGCGAGCGTGACCGTGTAAATCTCTGGATAGCCACCATCTATTTGGGGCCGCTCCTGGTCGTCTTCGAGGATGTTATTAGTAACGAAAGAAACGAAGGAGTTTTTGTCTTCCTCGCTCGACCCATGGCGGAAGGTATCCATCCCACCAGGACCTATGTCAAAGTTATGGCCTTTGTATTTGATTTCGCTGATGTCGCTGGCCTTTAAGCCACTTGCCCAAGGATAAGCGATTTCAAAAGATACTTCGGAGGCGGTCATAAGAGAGATTGTGATAGTCGCCTCTTCCATCGGCATCTTGAATTTGTAAGTCCAGTTTTGAAAAGACCCGCGCCCCAAAGAAACGCCGTTTAGATAGCAAATGATATCGGCATCATAGATGACGCCGCATTGAATGGTGATTTCGGTATTGGGGGCGTAATAGCCGCTCACGTCTTTCGTTACGAAATGTTTTGAAGCGGCATCGATCGTTAAAAGGAAAGTGCCTGTCGGAGCGATGGGGCTCGAAGAAAAGCCACAGTCTTCGCAGTCTTTGCTAGTGGAACTTTCGAGCAAAACCGGATCGATGCAGCTCGCTAAAAGAGGAGCGAGAAATAAGGCGATAATGGCATTTTGACGCATTGATGAGCCCTCCTTTACGAGATAAAACGGCACCCACAAGATAGGTTAGCCAGGACAAAAGAGCAAGCCCATGGGCCCCTTTAGCCCAAAAACGGGGATTCTGCTGAACCATTTCAATAATGAGCATTGCCCAAAACTAATAATTTCTTTATTATGAAAAAAAGGAATAGCGAGGATACAACAACTTATGAGAACTAAAAAACTAATCCCGCTCTTCACCGCATTGGTTTCTTTGTCATTTTTGGCGTCTTGCGTCAGCCAGACTTCTGCTTCGGCTTCCGTCGTCTCTGAATCAAGCGAAGACTCCTATGTTTATGATGACTTTGTTTTTTCAAAGAAAAGTGGCCTTGGATATGGAACTGAAACAGGCCGTGAAATGGCCATTTCATTCGAATACACTTCGGCCCATAAATATTCTCAATTCTTTCTGAAATTTGTTTTTAAACGTTCAACCGACGAGGTCCCGTTTGCCACCATTGTGTCCGATGGCACTCTTTTAGCAATCGAGACCGATCAATACAGGTATGGCGCCACCTTCGTAGAAGACAATGACAGGTCCATAACTTTAAGTAATCTCTCCGAGACCATTCCCTTCGCCAAAAGATAGTTTAACCTTGTAAAAAAGACTTTTTGCAATCTTCGCCATCAGATAATTAACCACAAAGGTTAGTCAGCCAAGTCTAAAGTGTTTGCACTAGATATACCTTTATGGTATATTCGTAGTCGCGCATTTTGCGCGTTATAGAGGTAGTGTTATGTCAAGAGTTTGCCCAGTTAGCGGAAAAGGACCGATGTCCGGAAATAACCGCAGCCACAGTGTCCGCGCGACCCGTCGCGTTTGGAACGTCAACCTTCAGAAGTATAAGTTGAACATCAACGGCAAGGAAGTCGAGGTCCGTATGTCGGCTCGTGCTTACCGCGCGCTCAACAAGAACGCCTCCAAGAAAGAGGTCGCTAAGGTCGCGGCCCCGGTCGCGGAGAAACCTGCTGAAAAGGTCGAAGCGAAGCCAGCTGAGAAGCCTGCTGCAGCTAAATAACAGCAACTTTTAAGTTATAAAAAATCCTCTTCCATCACGGAGAGGATTTTTTGTTGCCTTAATCCTTATATTTATAAGAGCAAGAAACCGATGAGGGCCACCGCCGCGCCTAAAAGATAAACGAAGCTCGTGAGCCATTCGCTACAAGCCATGACGAAGGGACGAGGTCTTTTCAAGGAAACCGTGCCATCCTTCTCCGCCACTTTTTCCATATCGGCCCAATGGGCCAATTTCGGATTGACGAGCAAAAGCAGCAAGAAGGCGGCAAAGACGAAGAGAATGATTGCGACCGTGAGAGTCGCCGCGTTATTGGTGGCTTCGCCTAAGAGATAACGGTTGAGGAAATAAAAACCCACCATCGCTAAAGTAAGAAGCGAAGTGGCCGTGCTTAAGAAAAAGAGGGCAGTATGCTCTTTCGGGAATTTCGCCGGGACTAAAGAAACGAAGACCAAGGCCAAAGCCGAGGCGAAGAACATGAGGGTGAGACCCAAGGGAAAACTCAAGGCGCCCCAGCCATCTGCGGCCACGGTCGAGAGGTAATAGCCTAAACCCGCGACTGGTAGCAAGAAAGCCAGGCCTTCGAAAAGACGGGCCGCTAAGAAATGGGGTTCGCGGCTATCGTCAAAAAGCTCATAAGGGAAATACGTAAGAAAATCGTAGGGTTCGCCTAACTTTTTCTTGCCTTTTAAGGCGATGAAAATCATTAAAGCATAGAAGAAGATCGAGCCGATAATTAAAGGCAGATAAATAGCCATCGTTTAGCCTAAAAGGGTTTTGATCCTTTCGCCCATGTCGTCATGGCCATAAAGATAGGAACCAGCGACCAATAAATCCGCGCCGGCTTTCACCGCCGTCGGACCCGTGACGCCATTGATGCCGCCATCGACTTCGAGAATCGGGCGCTTAGCGACAGGAAGCTTATCAATCGCGGCTCGAAGTAGCGCCAAACGCGCAAGGCTCGAGGGGATAAAGGCTTGGCCGCCTTTGCCTGGCTCGACCGACATCACGAGGATGAGGCCGACTTTATCGAGATAGGGGAAAATCTTCTCTAGCGGCGTGAGAGGCTTAATCGATAAACCAGGCACGACGCCGCAATCCTGAATTTCTTTGATCGTGGCTAAAACGCTTTCTTCGTCAGGGCAAGCCTCGAGATGGAAGGTCAAGATATTCGCGCCGGCTTTGCAATAAGACTCCGCGAAAAGCCAGGGCTTCTCAATCATGATATGGGTGTCATTGACCATCGTGTGTTTGTCGTGGATTTCCTTCACGAAAGCCTCGCCAAAAGAAACATTGGGAACGAACTTCCCATCCATGACATCGATATGAATGAAATGGCAGCCGAGGGTTTCGGCTTTTCTGGTCTCTTCGACAAGATGATCATGGTCGGCGGCTAATAAAGAAGGCGAAACGGTCGGATAAGAATAGGCGTGTAAGTTTTTCATTTGAAACCAAAGAGCCTCGAGAAGAAGCCTTTCCTTTCTTGGAAGGCCCGCTCGTCTTTCATGGCTTCGGCAATGGCTTCGTGCATCTCAAGGGCGCTTAAATAGCGTTCCTCAGGACGTTTGCGGCAGGCTTTCACCACCACTTTATCAACGGCTTTCGGGACCGCAGGCGTGATCTTCGAAGGCTCCGGGAAATGTTCTTTGATCTGCTTGATCGCGACTTCTTCGGCGGTATCGCCATCGAAAGGAACACGACCGGTCAAAATCTCATAAAAGACAATCCCCATCGAATAAATATCGCTAGCAACGCCAGAAGGCTTTCCCATTAAAATCTCCGGAGCCGTGTAATAGACGGTGCCCGAAACGGAATCGCCGCTCGCGGCTTCGCCAACGGCGACGGAAATGCCGAAGTCGGCAATCTTGATGGAGCCATCGCTAAGATAAAAGAGGTTATCCGGTTTGATGTCGCGATGGATGATGCCATGCTCATGAATGTACTGAACGCCGCTCGTGAGCTGAAGCATGACCTCGCAGCTCTCCAAAGGCGAGAGGTTATGAACGGGCGAGAAATTAAGTTTATCGCGTAGAGTCTGACCTTTGATGTACTCATTGGCCATATAAGGACGGCCATCGATAATACCCTGACCATAGACTTTGACGATGTTCGGGTTATTGAGCGAAGCCGCGGCAATGCATTCGCGGTTAAAACGTTTGACGTTCATCGGATCGGCCATCATGTCTTCCCGCATGACCTTCAGCGAGACAGTGCGATGGTTGATGGTGTCCATGGCTTCATAGACGTCTGCCATGCCGCCATGCGCGATGCGACCCGTGATGTGATAACGATTGTCAACGCGGTCACCGATCTTGATCATGCGTCAAGACCTCCCAATAAGCGATGCCTTCGTTATCGCTGCCACCATTGGAGTTGGCTTCGTTAATGAGACTAAGAACTTTCTGATCGGCTCTCTCGTCCGTCGTGATGATGGCTTCGATAGCCGGAAGCGGAATGGAATTATAGAGGCCATCGCTGCAAAGAAGGAGCGACTCCCCCGCATAGGGTTTCGAAATCAAAGTGAGCGAAACGGAAGGATTGATGCCTAAGGCATTCATAAGGACGTGGCGTTCCGGGTGGGACAAAGCCTGCTCGGGCGTGATTTTGCCCGTATTAAGAAGATACTGGACATAAGTCTGGTCTTCCGTCATCTGCGTGAGTTTGCCTTTGACTAACATATAAGCGCGCGAATCGCCAATGTTGGCGATAAGAAGACGGTTGCCACTGATAAGGGCGGCCACCATCGTCGTGCCCATGCCTTTATAGGCCGGGTTCTTGTCGGCGCGATCAAAGATCACTTTGTTAGCGGCCTTCGCGGCTTTGGTGATCCACATTCTGTCCATGCCGGCCATAAGGTTACGTTTCTTTTTCTTAAAAGAGGCGGCTAAGGAATCAATGGCCGCTTTGCTTGCGACGTCGCCTTTATTGGCGCCGCCCATGCCATCGCAAACGACAAGGAAAACCTCGCCCGTCTCACTAGTGAGAACCATGGCCTGGTCTTCGTTCGACTGACGGACCTTGCCGATATCCGTTTTAAACGCGTAAGCGCCTTGAAAGTCTTTGTTCATTGTGGTTTTACCTTCTCATATTTCACTCGTAACTGCCCGCAGGCGGCGTCGATGTCGGTGCCGAATTCCTTCCGCACCGTGCAATTGATGCCTCGCTTCATGAGACGGTCAGCAAAGGCTCTGATGGTCTTTTCATCGCTTCTCTCGAAAGGTTTTTCCTTCACGGGGTTATACGGAATCAGGTTGACGTAAGCTAATGTCCCTCTGATTAAATCGCTCAGTTCGTCGGCGTTAGCAAGCGAATCGTTTACGCCTTTTAAAAGAATGTACTCAAACGTCACTCTCCGTCCGCCATCGGCTTCGTACTTATGGACGGCGTCCATAAGAGTCTTTAGGTCGTAGCGGTTAGCGATCGGCATGATCTTTTTGCGGATTTCGTCATTGGGGGCGTGAAGCGAAACGGCAAGGTTAATCTGCAAACCTTCTTTGCCATACTTCTCAATCCCATCGACAAGTCCACAGGTGCTGACGGTGATATGCCGAGCCCCAATCGATAAGCCTTTGACTTCGTTAATGATGCGAACGAATTTCATGACTTCGTCGTAGTTGTCGAACGGTTCGCCCGTTCCCATCACGACGACATGGCTGACGCGCTCCCCTTCTTGGGCAAGGAGCTGATTCATCACGTTGACTTCGCCCGTCATTTCGGCGGCGGTCAGTCCGCGTTCTTTCTTTAGTAAGCCCGAAGCGCAGAAAGCGCAGCCCATATTGCAGCCGACCTCGCTCGAGACGCAAATGACATTGCCATAGTCGTACCGCATCAAAACGGTCTCGACCTTGGCTCCGTCTTCCATTTGGAGCAAAAGCTTCACGGTGCCATCGGAGGCATCCTGACGCTTAAAAATCGTCGGCAGCGTCAAACAATAGTCGCTCTCCAAGGTAGCGCGAAAACTTTTGGAGATGTCGCTCATATCGCTAAAGGAGAGGACTTTTTTGACGTAAATCCATTCATAGAGCTGGCGAGCCCGGTAACGGGTTTCGCCTCGAGAGACCATCTCCTCTTCTAGCAAAGCAAGCGGATAGCCGAAGAGGTTCTTTTTCATGGTGATTATTTGGCGCTTTGGGCGCTAATGGAGGCAGCGGGAGCAGCTTTAGCAGCAGCTAAAGCCTCAGCTGGCACGCCTTCCTTAGCAAGCGGAGTTTCTTTCTTTAAGACGCAATAGTACAAAGCCGTATCGAGTTCGTCATACGGGAAGAGCTGTTCTTCCTTCACGATCTTGAACTCCGGGTGGTTCATCAGGAATTCCGTAACGGTCGCATGGCCTTCCTTTTTGCTGATCGTGTAAATCATATAGATGAGCAAGCCGCCTTCGTCGACGTGTTTGCTTAAGCCTTCCAGCATGGCTTTCTCTTTGGCGAAAAGCTCGTCCATGCCTTCTTTTTTGAAATGAAGAAGATAATCAGGGGCTTCGCGAATGAGATCGAAGTTCGAGCTATCGGGGCAAGCTATCACAAGATCCTGCGGGCGGGACACTGCCGCTTCTAAGGAAGTTGGATCGCCAGCGAAGAAATTGACGTTCTTGAGATTAAGCGTCCGGATCATCTTGCTGACATCCGGATATTTCTGAAGATCATAAACGCCAAGGTTAAGGCCGATGGTCGAGCCATAGGTCTCAATGAGTTCTTTTAAAGGCGAGCTATCGGCGTTGCCGTTGAAGAGCAACACTTCGCTCGGCTCTTGGACTTTGTATTCGTCGAAGACCTTTTTGGTCCCGAGTTTCTCAAGGAAAATCTGCTCCGCCATGTATTCGGGCAGCTTGCGTAGCGGCGTCTTGCCGCCATAGAACAACATATCGGAGATGGCACTCTTGGCGTAATCGGGGTTGTTATTCATAAGCTGCTCAGGCGTGATCATGTTCGTGCGGACACGGACGCTATTCACGAGCGGGCGGTTGTTCTTTTTAAGGATTTTGTAAGTCGTCCCATAACCATAGTGTTCCCAGATTTTCAAAACCCATTCCGGGGTGTTGTACCGGAGCGAAAGGTATTTGTTGGAACTCTTGGCCAAATCGGTCGGGATGTAGCTCTCGGGGTTTGGGGCTTTGTCGACGAGAGGTTGGGCTAAAGCCATTTTGGCTTCGCCTAATTTTTCCTTCAGGGCGACGAGAATCTGATCGTTAGGAACACGCTTGAAGAAATATAAATCGCCGAGAACGAGCGCGAGAATTCGCTTGTCGGCGACCTCGAAAGTGGTCAAAGGTTCAGTTAAGAAAGAGAAAAGCAAGTGATGCCGTAGCTCACAGCCCACTAGCCCAGCGACGAGCGAACGTTCGCCACGAATCGAGGCGTCGCTTTGGAAAACCTTTTTGAGCGCCTCGCTAAAGGGGACGTCGTTATCCAAGATATCGTCCAGGATCTTCGCTGATAAATCTAATTCCTGCATGCAATAAACCTCCCTGTCGGGTTTTTATTTCTTCATTGGCTTGGCGCCAACAGAAGCCTTAGCTTTCTCGGCTTGTTTAGCCGCGATCTTCTCATCGAGATTCTCAAGGGCGTTCCCAAGATAAATCTGGTTGGGGTCGTTCGGATCAAGTTCGGCGTGGTCGCGAGGATCGGGTCCTTCGTCGTCATCGTCATCGTTCCCATTGTATTCGGGATCTTCTTCCGTCGAAACGACGTTATCCTCCGCGATAAACCGCGGGTAGTCATCGTTGATTTTCTCGTAATGGTGCTCTTCTTCGAAATAAGCGAATTCGAGTTCCACGTTGATGGAGAATTCGCCAATGGTCTTGAGAAGATATTCAGAAACCTTGCTCTCCACCGCGGCATATTTTTCCGGAGCGCGGATGATAACCAAAGTGTTCCAGGAAGTCTGTTCGACGCCCTTGTGGAACATCATGGCATTCGGAGCATAAAAGCTCACGTCGTCTTCGTCGCATTCGAAAAGCTGAGCGAGGTTTTCGGTGTTGTCTTTGCTGTAATGTCCGACCACGTACTGGTCAAGACCCAAAACGGAAATGGTGATCATAGAAAAATCCTTTGCGTAGTTGGATTATAACATATTAATAATCCAAGGGGTCCACATCTATTGCGATATCAACGCCGCCCTTCCCACTATAGTGGGACACCAGCTCCTTGAGGTATGGGCGTAAGAGGTCGGGCTTTTTTGTTTTGATGAGAAGCATTCTTCTATATTTGCCATTGTCCATCAAGTAGAAAGGCGGCAAGGGTCCCACAACTCCCGTGGAATCGAAGTTTTGCGATGTTAGTTCGCGCTTAAAATCCGTCGCGGCCATAACGGTTTTCTCTTCGACGGGCGAAGCAAAAACAAGCAAGAAAAGATAGAAGAACGGAGGGTACTGTTGGGCCTTTCTCTCCTGCATTTCTCGACCATAAAAAGATTCGTAATCTTGTTTGGCCCCATAAACGATCGCGTAATGGTTGGGGTTATAACTTTGGATAATGGCTTCGCCAGCTTTGGCAGCTCGGCCGCTTCTTCCGGCTGCTTGAGCAATAAGTTCAAAGGTTCTTTCGGCCGCCCGATAAGTCGGAAGCGCTAGCCCGATATCGGCTAAAACGACGCCGGATAAAGTAACGTTAGGGAAATCATGCCCTTTGGCAATCATCTGAGTTCCGACCAAGACGTCATAAGCGCCATCATGGAAATCGCGTAAGGTTTTTTCGACGTTTTTCGAGACCTTGCCCACATCGCTATCAAGGCGGGCCACCCGGATTCCCGGGAATAAGTCTTCAAGTTCCTTCACGACTCTTTCGGTGCCATAACCCGTCCGCATCAAAGTCGTCGTACCGCACTCGGGACACTTGGCTGGATAATTCTCAACATAGCCGCAGTGATGGCACTTCAACATGTTGTCGCTTTGGTGATAGGTAAGGTTGCCACCGCAACTGGGGCAAAGGAACATATGTCCGCAATGCGGGCAAATGATGTTCGTCCAGTAACCACGGCGATTAATAAGCAAAATTATCTGTTCTTTTTTATCGAGTTTTTCTTTGATTTTCGTCAGCAAAGGCAAAGAAAGCTTTTCGCTCGAGCGCGTAAAGTTTTTGCGGTCCGTGAGGTCGACGATTTTGGTTACTGGCATCACCTGGTCGCGCACCCGGTGCTTCATTTCCGCATAACCATAGACTCCTCGCATGGCCCGAGCTTTGGTCTCAAGCGAAGGCGTCGCGGAACCTAAAACCACTTTGGCGTTCTCGTCGTGTCCGCGCATGATAGCCACTTCGCGGGCATGATAATACGGAGCGTTATCTTGTTTATAGCTGTCGACATGTTCCTCGTCGAGAATGATAAGACCGATGTTCGATAAAGGAGCGAAAACGGCGCTGCGGGCCCCCACCACGATTGGGGCGTCGCCACTCGCGATGCGACGGTATTCGTCATACCTTTCGCCTGGGGTCAACTCGCTATGAAGAATAGCGACTTTATTGCCGAAACGACGGCTGAAATATTCCACCATCGCTGGGGTTAGATTGATTTCTGGCACGAGCATCAAAACGTTCTTGCCTTCGCTAAGGACCTTTTCGGAAAGACGGAGATAGACTTCAGTTTTGCCGCTTCCCGTCACGCCTTGAAGGAGCACCACTTCTTTTTTGCTGTCGAGAACCGTTTGGTAAGCCGCATGCTGTTCGATCGTCATTTCGTGGGGTTCTTCGCGTTCCTCAGGAGGGATTTGATAACGCTGGCGTTCTTGCTTAAAAAGCCGAACCCTTCCCGCTTCGATGAGTTTGCTCAAGATAGAAGCGGAACCGGCTTCTTTTTTAAGAATCGGGTGACTTGAGGCGATTAGCCGCAGCATCTCCACTTGTTTGGGGGTGAGGCCTTCCTCGCTATCGGAAACCAAATCCACCATCGTGTCGTAGGCGATTTTCGGGCCGTGCAAAGATGAAAGCTTGGGGGAAAGACTTTGAGGAAGCATCGCCTGCAAGACGGTGATAAGAGGGGCGAGATAATAGTCGCTGACCTCTTTCGCTAATTGCATCAATTGATCAGTCAGCAAAGGTTCTTCATCGATCACGTCGATGATTTTCTTAATGGGATAGCCATTCTTGGCTTCGAGTTCTTCCGCAGTCAATTTCGTCTCCGCCACCCCCGTCACGAAACCCATAATGGGGCGGCCATTGAAATCGATCAGGACCCGAAAACGCGGCTCCACTTTCTTAGGGCCGTCATAGAGGTAAGAAAACGTCCGGTCAAGTGCCCGGGCGCCATATTGAGTCAACACATCGAGAATGAGCACAAAGAAATTATATCTTACTTCGTAAGGGTTGAATGGGCGATTTCGATTTCTTTACGGATGATGCCCTGAATTTCGGCAGTTGCCCGCGCGACGTTATCGTTGGTGACGACGTAGCCATAATGTTTGGACATGCCCATTTCCCGCTTGGCCTTCGCAAGTCTTTCTTCAATTGCTTGCTCGCCTTCAGTCGAACGGCCGCGGATGCGGGCTTCGAGATCTTTGAAACTTGGCGGCATGAGGAAAATCGAGACAATGTCTTCGCCTTTAAGCTTTTCCAGCACTTGCAAAGTGCCGTTCACTTCAATTTCAAGGATGACGTTTTTGCCTTCGTTACGCTTCTCCACCATCTTATCGAGTGGGGTCCCATAATGATGTCCGACGAAAGTGGCGTGCTCTAAAAGGTTGCCCCGATCGAGGTTGTCTTCGAATTCTTTTTCGCTCACGAAATAATATTCCCGGCCATTGACTTCGCCTGGGCGCTGATTTCTCGTCGTTAAGGAAACGCTATACCACAGATTCAAAGTCGGGTCTTTCATGACCTCTTGGCGAATGGTTCCTTTTCCGACCCCGCTTGGGCCGGAGATGATAATCAAAAGTCCCTTTTCCATGGTTAAGTTATGTCAATTATAAATACTTAGTCTTTATCTAGCAAAGATTTTAAGTGAAAAGAAAGGCCCCTGAGGGCTTTTCTAAGCGGTCTCATTTTTTCTTTTCGACTGGATGAGGTCCATCGAAGTAGAAGTGAATACCGAGGACGTTCGGGCCCGAATGATAGGAATTCGTGGGCGAGGCTTGACAGATATTGACTTCTTTAAAGCCGGCGGCCAAGCATCTTTCTTTGGCTTTTTGGAGAATGGCGTCATCCATCGTCGAATAATCGAAGAAGCAGAGCTTCGGATCGATGTTCGGATGGGTCGCGATCATGTCATCGACGTAATCCATGACGCAGTTTTCGAGGTTGCCTCTAAACTTTTTGCCAACCGCGAATTTTCCGTTTTTGTCGCAGAGAATCTCAGGTTTTAAGTGCAAGAGGTTCGCGGCGAACATCGCGAGTTTGCTGCAGCGGCCGCCCTTATAAAGGTAGTCGAGACGGTCAAGTTGGAAGGAGCACTGGATGAAATCGCGACGGTCCATGATACGCGACACGACTTCTTCGAATGAATAGCCGGCGTTGATAAGCTCACGGGCGTAGATGGCTTGAAGGGCAATGCCACCGCTCGTGCAATGCGAATCGATGACGGCGATATTGGGGTTGCCATTAGCGACTGCCATCGCGTTGTTATAACCGCTCGATAAGCCGCTCGAAATGGTGAAATGGATGATATGGTCGTTGGTTTTCAGCAAATTGGAGAAATGCTCTTCAAGTTCGCCGATATTGCAAGCGCTGGTGTGGCAAAGGATGCCAGTCGCGTTCGTGAAGGCGAAAAGATCTTCGTTTTTAAACTGGTTATCAAAGCCTTCCGTATCGCCTTTTTGGACGTGGAAATGCAAGGTGTGAATATCGTACTTTTCGAGGTCCTCTTGGCGGAGGTCGATGGTACTTTCGGCTGACAAAGCAATAGACATAAGATTTTCCCTCGGACTTATATTATCTAGTTTCATTTACTAGTTCAACTAAAACGCAAACTAGTAACAACAATTAGCATTAGTAATGCTATACTTCCATTATGTCTATCAGCGCAGCCGACTTAAAAAAGCATCTTAATAGTCTCCGTCCTCTCCTCGTGGGACGGCATCTTTCGCGTCTCGTCGCCTATTGCGAGAATGCGTATTACGCTTTTTTGGCGGGCGAAGGACCTCACCGCTTAGCGATTGTCCTTTCTGATGATGATCCGCGGCTTTATCTTGCCAAAGATGGCAAAGACGTGCCCTCTCTCGAAAGCGGTTTTTCTGATTTATTGCGGAAAGAGCTCGCGAACGCTTTCGTCACTGGCCTTGACGTCGTCAACGACGACCGGGTCGCTTGTTTATCCTTGACCATCATCAATTCCGTCTACAAAGAAGAAGGGCGGAGTTTGTATTTCGAGCTTATCCCCCACCACGCCAATTTGATCCTTTGCGACGAAGACGATAACGTCATCGCCGCCTATCGGCCGGGCAGTCTGGAAGACGAAAGACCGTTTTTAAAAGGAATGCATTATGTCTATCCGCCGAAGAAGGATTTCTTAGAGAAACCGTCCTCTTTTGACGAAAACGATTACGATGAGAAATGTTTGTCCAAGGAAAAAGAACTCGATGAGAAACGGAAGAACGACCGTTTTGGCTTCCTTTTCGTCGAACTGAACCATAAGGAAAAACTCCTCGAACGGAAAGAGAAAGCCGTCGAAGAAGACATCGAAAGAGCCAAGAGTCATCTCAATGATGGGGATTATGGCGACTATATCTACATGAATATGTCCTCGTTAAAAGAGAGACAGCCTAATCTCCTTATCGAAGGAGAGACGATTGCCTTGGATCCCTCGAAGTCTCTTTCCGTCAATGCCCAAACCTTCTACAAACGGGCCAAAAAGAGTCGGGTCGCCATCGAACTCGAAACGAAGAATCTCGAAACCATTAAGAATGATCTTTTAGACGCCAAAAGCGCCTTGTCTTTATTAAAAGAAGCGGACGAGGAAGGACTGGAAACCCTCGCCAAGACCTGGGGCTTAAGCGCCCAGAAACGGGTCAAAGAAAAGAAGAAAGAAAGTACGGAGAGCAATCACTTATCGCGTGAGGTACTCCCTTATTTCGTGGACTACAAAGGGACGAAGATTCTCTTTGGCAAAAGCGCCCGTCAGAATGACACCTTGACCTTCTTGCTCGACACAAGCAAAGGCCATACCTGGCTTCACGTGAACGGAACGACTGGCTCCCACGTGATGGTGAAGAAAGAAAACGCCACGGCTGAAGAAATCCAAATGGCCGCCGAAATAGCCTTATTGAACTCCTCTTTGGTGGAGGGCGAAGTCATGGTTACGAGCCGTAGCGAAGTCCGTAAAGGCCAAGTCCCTGGCCTCGCCATCGTCAAAAAATTCACGATTCTCCGTCTTAAATCCGTTTCAAAAGACGCGATTGAGCTTTTGAAGAGCGCTAGAAAAGTGGAGTTATAAGATGGAAGAAGGTTTGCTCTACTACAAACTTCGAAACCAAAAAGCCACTTCGATGAAGAAGATCGAAGGCGGCCTTTCCAACCGCACCTACCTCATCAATAACGGGGAAGTCTTACGGATCAAAGAGCCAAGCGACCCTTTCTTCTATAAGCCGATGGAAGAAAAGAAAATCATTGAGGCCGCGATGAAAGAAGGCCTCGCTCCGAAACTTCTCGCTTTTGACGAGAAGACAGGCAATCTCGTAGCCGAATATCTTTCCGCTTCGTCTTTTTTAGGACCCACCGCCTCTCTTGAGGATGCGAAAAAGGTTCTTGTCCTCTTGGATAAATTTCACGAAAGTCAAGGTTCTTTTGTTCCTTTTGATCTTTGGGGCCGCTACGCCTATTACGAAAAAGAATCCTTGGAGTCCCCTTTCCCAAATGAAGAACGGCTCCTCGACCGGACCAAACGGATGCTCGTGGGCGAAAAACTCGTTCTTTGCCATAACGACGTGGTCGCGGGGAACGTCCTTAAAAAGGACGACGGTTCCTTATCGCTCATCGATTACGAATTCGCGGGACTTAATTATCCCGAGTTCGATAAGGCAAGCCTCTTTAGCGAAAACGGCTTAAGCGAATCGCTCATCGCTTCCTTGCTCCCGAAAAGCGATGAGAAAACCCGTCTTCTCATCAAAGTGGCGAACCGGCTCTGGTTCTATTGGGCCAAGTGGCGGTATCTAAAAACGGGAAATACTGTCTTCCTAAAAATCGCGGGCGAGAAAAAAGCCGCAATCGATAAGGAAAATCATTAAAAAGGATGGCCGAAGCCATCTTTTTTATAGTATGGAATTAAGGAGTTTTTCGACTTCTTCAGGGTTTTTAAGGGGGTTCTGCAGGTAATAAACGATTGCGCCGGGAAGCTGTTTGACGACGTTTTTCTCCGCTTTCGGGTTCTTCTCCCCCATCCCATAAAGGATAACGACGACCTTTCGGTTGCCTAAGGGGTGGTCTTTAAGAAAGGAATTGATGGGCGTTGAAAAACGGGAAGCCCAAACGGGCGAACCGAGAACGAGAGTCGAAGTCACGTCTTCTTCGTAGACGTAAGGAAGCAAGGGTTCGGCATAACGCTTCATGGCTAAACGGCCATAATGCATCATCATGAAGAAGCCTTTCTTTCCAAAGGATTTCTTCGGTTGGAGTTTCAAAATTTCGTAACCATGGTCTTTCATGAGTCCGGCGAGATAGTCGCCGTTCCCGGTCGCTGAACAATAGACGAAGGTCTTGCTCATGCTTTGTCCTCTGGCCCCGTGGGCTCTATTTTCTTTTTGGCCTTATGATTTTTAACCACATATATGATATAGAAAACGGCGAAGGTTACCAAGGCGCCGACGGCAAAGCCAAGCATATCGATTCCGACGTCGCTCCACTCGCCATCCCGCTCTAGACCGGGGATCCTTTGAATGGCTTCGCTGATACAAGCAAAGAAGAAACCAATTCCGAAATTCGTGAGAAGCACTTTCCACCACTCTTTTTTGAAATCGCCAGCGTAGAACAGCCGCAAGAAGAGATGGCCGAAGACTCCTAAGCAAAGGAACAAGCCCATGTGCCCGATGTTTTTTCGTACCCACACATGGAAGGAGGTATTCGAGGGGCTGACGTTAGCGGGTGTCACGGTGAAAGTCGTCGTGACGGTCAAGGAAGGATTACCAACGCTTGCGATCGTCACCGCGTAAGTGCCGGTCTTGGGGAACGACAAAGTTATGTTGACTTCTTTATCGCCATAGACCAAAACGTCACTGGGGGCGGACACGACCGTGAGAGTACTATTGCTCGGCACGCGGCTTCCAAAATCTCCCGAAAGATAAACGCTGGTGGATTTTTGAACCGATAGCGAAGAAGGCAAAGCAACCCTTTCGACGTTTTTGCCCGTCGAAGCGGCATATTTAAGCGAGAAGGAAGTCGGAGTCACCACTAAGTTTTCAATATCTAAGGTGGCTTTCGTTTCCCTAGCGGCGGCCAAGGCCGCTTGAAGAGTTAAAGCCCCCGCTTGGCGGTAGCCTTGGACAAGACAATAAGGAACGCCACTTGAAACGCCCGTCTCCACAATACGGGCTTTCAGTCCGTTCGGATTATTTTGGAGTGACCACGCCACCGTCTTATCTGCTTCATTAGTTAACGTTAAATCGGCTTCGTAACGGCTGCTATAGGTTTCGCTACTAGAACCATAATCGCCAACATAAACAGCGCCGGAAGCATGGCGAATCGCCAAAGTCCCTGAGGGGGCTTCCATGATTCCGCTAACCACAAACGAAAGGGTTTTCTCGCCAACTGTCAAAGTGGCACTGCCTTCTTTTTTCGCTAGCACAAAGCCATCGGCGGAAAGAGACAAAACGGAGTTGTCGCTCGAAGAAACATTCAAAAGACTGGGGTCAAAATAACGTAAGAAATCCGTTTGGCTTTGGCCAGTTGCCGCGAGAACGGAATACGAGGCGCTTTCATTGACTTTAAGGTTCGTTTTGCTGGCGCTAACGGTATAGGAAGTCGGAGCGGGAAGGCTCACGGCATCGAAAGAGTAGACATAAGGATCGAGCTCGCCGGCTTTAATCGAAACGGAGGCGCCTTTATAAACGGCTGAAGGGATAATTCTGACCGTATGGTTTCCCGCATCCGTCACGAGCGAAAAGGCTTCGCTTCCTTTAGTCGCGGTCACGACGAAGGAGTCATCGAGGATGCCGATTTTGCCAAAAGGATACGACACCTCGAACCAAAGACGGGTCGTGGTTCCGACGGCAATCTGCGGGACACTATCAACTTGAGGAAGATAAGTCGTATCCCCTTCCGAACCCGCTTTTAAGGCGATGTTCGTCGGATGAATGATTTCCGCCGTTTTGCCATTGTCGGACAAGTTAGCGAAAAAGGCCACGATGGTGGCTATCATTTCGCTTTGGCTGGCGGAAACGCTGCCAGGCAAACTCGACTGAATGACAATGAACGCGGCAAAGAAAGCGTAAAGTCCAAAAAAGACCCAATAAGAAGCTTTATGTTTAGCTCTCTTATTCAACTCCATGCGGGAAGGCCTTCTCGTAAGCGGCTATGCCTTTGGCGATAGCCTCCTTGGCGGCATCGCGACCCCTGATTTCGTGGACAACGGTGTGTTTGCCGTGCTCGAGTTCTTTATAAACCGTGAAGAAATGGCGGATTTCGTCGCTCACGTGAGCTGGTAATTCAATGATGTCTTTGTAGCTGTTATAAAGCGGGTCATGGGCGCAGATGGCGAGGATTTTCTCATCGAGTTCGCCGGTGTCGTCCATCTCCAAAATGCCGATCGGATAGGCCAAAGTAAGAGCGAGCGGCATGATCGGTTCGCTCGAAATGACGAGAACGTCAAGCGGGTCGCCATCTTCGCTCAAAGTGTGCGGAATGAAACCGTAGTTCTGGGGATAGTGGGTCGAAGTATAAAGAATGCGATCGAGGATAAGAGCCCCCGTCTGTTTGTCGAGCTCGTACTTGTTTTTGCTCCCAGCGGGGATTTCGATGCAAGCCACGAATTCATTAGGAGTGACTCTTGAGGCATCGACTGCGTGCCAAATATTCATTAGAAAAACCTTCCGTTGCTTAAGCAACTAATGATTATCTCACGGGTGTACGCGAAATAAAACCATCCGAAGGTCTAAAAATACGATATATTAAATCCATGAAGCGAATTTGGCGTTTTTTCTTTCTTGTCCCCCTTCTATCCCTGTCCTCGTGTTCGAGCGTTTTAGCTTATGCGGACCAACGGGGCGGCATCGCTTCCACCGCCTCCGGATACCAAGAGGCCCTGCTTTCGGAACGGGCTAGCAATCTCATCAAACGCGAACAGGCGGGCGAAACCGTTTATTTCTTGCATGCTTATTCGGGTTGCAAAGTTTGTCAAAGAGTGGAGCCCTATCTTATCGGGGCGTTAAAAGAGTTCCCTTTGGCGATTAGCCTCATCTACAAAACGGACGAAGCGACCTTTGATCGAGCTGGCTATAACGAAGATATCACTCTCTTGAGTTCCACCTATCCGCCTAATGACGACAAAACCAGTGGCTTTTTGCCTCAATATCCGGTTTTGTATCGTCTTCAAAGCGGCATCTGCAAACCGCTCGATTTCGTTTCCTCTTCCGACAGCGTGCCTTCGCTTGTCACCTATCTTAAGAAACTGGCCAAGCTAAATGGACTCACCCACTTCTTAGAAGTGAAAGACGCCACGACTTTCATGAGTGAAAAATCCTCGCCGCTCTTTCTTTATGACGAAACGGACGCAGATTCCTTTAGCTTCTATAACGACACCGTTCGCGCTTTAGGCAAAACGAGCGAAAAGCCCTTTGCCATCCTCGATTATTCTTCGATGGATGAACGGCAAAAGGCCGAGAGTTTGCTTTCCTTTAACTTAACTAGTTACACGCCGACGCTCCAATATGGTTCCAACCTCTTTAACATAAAAGAAAAGGCGACCGAAGCCGCCTCAACTCTTAAAAATTATTATTGAGCTTTTTCGTGCGCACGAATTCATCGAAGGCGAGACCGTCTTCGTATTTAGCGAACTTCGCGTAGTAATAAGTGTCGCCCATCGCGAGAGCCATATGGGTCGGATAGCGGCCATACATGCAGAGATTATCATGGTATTTCGTGAGAATCTCCTCTTCCGAATGGGCGTATTTATTGATGTCCTTGCGGGCGCAGGCGAACGCGTAGTATTTCGGCAGCTTCATATTCTGGCGATTCTCGTCGTAGCAGATGACATCGGCGTAAATCTCGTAACAGCTGAGGGAATTCGCGTAGTTGATGAGGTCGGGCGTATAGCCACCTGCCGGGCGCATATTGCATTCGAGGGCGACGAATTCGCCCTTTTTCGCAAAGCCAGGCTTGTCTTCGGTGAGCAAGAAGAACTCGATATGGAAGAAACGCTTCTTGATGCCGAAGGCTTTCACAACCGCGCGGCCTGTCTTCTCAAAGGCGGCTCCGTCGAGATCGTAGAAGGGCAGCGAGAACGGATTGTTGTAGTAATAATAATCGAGGTTGTCGTTCACGACTTTCGCGACCGCGGTCGGGAAATGGTCGCTGGTGCAGAAAACGACATCGCTCTTCGAATCGCAAAGGCCATCGAAAGACACGATGGTGCCTTCGATATATTCCTCCATGATGTAGGTTTCCGGGAGCTTCTTGGCGAGGAACTTTCGGACCGCCGCTTCATCATGCAAAGCGTAGGACTCAGAGGCTCCCACGCCGACATTGGGCTTCACGAAAACCGGATAGCCGACCGTCTTGATGAACTCTAAGGCTTTGACTAAATCCTCACGGCCATCGACAAGGGTATAACGCATCGTCTTGGCGCCGCCTTTTTGGAAGCATTCCTTCATCGCGGACTTGGCTTTGATCTTCTCCATGTCCTCGGGATAGAAACCGCTCGTGACGCCCATCTCTTTTCTTAAACGGGCATCTTCGGTGAGCCACCACTCGTTATCGCTTTCGATATAGTCGATCTTGCCATACTTCTTTTCGAAGTACTTGCAAGCTTCAAGCATCTTCTTATGATCGGCTAAATCGGCCACGAAATAATACTCGGCTAAAGCCGCCTTAAGACGCGGATGAACATCGTAATATGGGGAGTCACCGATGCCAAGCACCGTGACACCATGATCTTTGAGCGCTTCCACCCATTTAAAATAGCGGACGGGGAAGTTGGGGGACACGAAGATAAAATTCATGATAATGACCTCACCTTAGAATTATAGGATCTTTATTAAATAAAGGATTAGGAAAGCGGTTATCTTGTTAGAGCCGCCTTGGCCTCTTCCTCTTTGTCGAAGCGTTGCGCTGACTCCGAAAGCACGAAGACTTTGTCGGGCTTTACCTCGAGAACGCCTCCGGAAATAACAAAATAAAGATCTCTTCTTTCGGGGGTCTTGAGTCTCGCTAAGCCTTTCACGAGCGGAGCGACGGTTGGCGTGTAGCCAGGATAAATGCCTAAAGGGCCTTTATGCGAGGGCACGTAAAGCTCGAGAGCCTCGCCTTCGTAGACCTTGCCTTCGTGGGGCGTTAAAACGATGACGGATAAGGAATCCATCACTTGCTCCCCATTTCGGCGGCTTTCTTCGCGACATCCTCGATCACGCCGCAATAAAGGAAGGCGGATTCCGGATAGCTGTCGTATTTGCCCGAGAGCAGCTCTTTGAAGCTGCGGACGGTTTCTTTAAGCGGAACGTAGATGCCTTTGTAGCCGCTGAAGGATTCGGCGACGTGGAAAGGCTGGCTTAAGAAGTTGCGGATACGACGGGCGCGGGCGACGATCGCCTTATCTTCGTCGCTGAGTTCATCAATACCCAAAATGGCGATGATATCTTGTAATTCCTTATAACGCTGCAAGATCTTCTGAACGCCGCGGGCCACTTCGTAATGCTCTTCGCCGATGACGGCTGGGTCAAGGATGTTCGAAGAGGATTCGAGCGGATCGACGGCTGGGAAGATGCCTAAGGCCGCGATGTTGCGGTCAAGAAGCGTCTTGGCGTCAAGGTGGCTGAAGGTCGTGGCTGGGGCGGGGTCGGTGAAGTCATCGGCGGGGACGTAAACGGCTTGCACCGAAGTGATGGAACCGTCTTTGGTCGAAGTGATGCGTTCCTGCAACTGACCCATTTCCGTCGCAAGGGTCGGCTGATAGCCAACCGCGGATGGCATACGGCCAAGAAGAGCCGAAACCTCGCTGCCTGCTTGAGTGAAACGGAAGATGTTATCGATGAACAGAAGCACGTCTTGATGCTCGACGTCGCGGAAATACTCCGCCATCGTGAGGGCGCTCAAGCCGACTCTCATACGGGCTCCGGGCGGTTCGTTCATCTGGCCGAAGCAAAGGGCGGTGTTTTTAAGGACGCCCGAGGATTTCATTTCGAAATATAAGTCATTGCCTTCGCGGCTTCTTTCGCCGACGCCTGCGAAAACGGAAATGCCATGGTGCTCGCTCGCGATGTTGCTGATGAGCTCCTGAATAAGAACGGTTTTGCCAACGCCCGCTCCACCGAATAGACCAATCTTGCCGCCTTTGACATAGGGGCAGAGAAGGTCGATGACCTTAATGCCGGTTTCAAGGATTTCGGTCGAGACTTTCTGATCTTTGAAGCTCGGAGCTTCGCGGTGAATCGGCATATGGGCGCACTTCGAGAAGTCGCCACCCTGGTCGTCGATGGGTTCGCCAAGGACGTTGAACATGCGACCAAGGGTTTCTTTGCCCACTGGGACTTCGATCGGTTTCTCGGTGTCGAGAACTTTCATCCCCCGCACCACTCCTTCGGTCGGACCCATGGCCACGCAGCGGACGAGATCGTCGCCGATGTGCTGCATGACTTCGCAAGTGAGGGTCTTCTCGCTATCGGGGAAAATGACCTTCAATGCCGTCAAAAGATTCGGAAGGTGTTTGCTTTCGAAGCGGACGTCGAGGACCGGCCCGACGGCCTCCACGAGTTCGCCATACAAGGCGTTCTTTTTGCTTTCTTCCATTTCTTTTTCCTCCTATTGGTTATCGACATTGGCCCCCGACACCACCTCAGTGATCTCTTGGGTGATGGCGTTTTGCCGGGCCTTGTTGTATTCGATTTGTAGCTTATCGAGAAGCGCATCGGCGTTATCGTTGGCGTTATCCATGGCCGTGCGGCGACTGGCTTGCTCGCTTAATTGGCTATCCACCAAACGGTCATAGAAGACCGAGGCGAGATATTCTGGCATCAAGGCGTGAATGAGAACGCGCGGTGACTCATCGAATAAGGGCGGGCAATACTCTTCGTTCTGCCACTTCTTCTGCTGAATTTGGACGGGCAAGAGTTGGAAGCGGATGGGGGTGAAGGTGATTGAGTTCACGTATTTGGTGAAAAGGATATAGATGCGGGCGTATTTCTTCTGATTGAAATCGTCCTTAAGACCTAAGCAAAGGGCGTGAATGGTTGGCAAATCGAGCGAGGCCAAAGAAAGCTTCTCAAAGTCGTGGTCGATGTTTTTGTACACCGGATCATGGCTAAAGTGCCTGGTGGCTTTTAGGCCGATTGGGGCGATTACGTCGGTTGGAACGGCGCATTTCGTGACCCACTTAAAGATCTCGTTGTTATAGGCGCCACAAAGGCCGAGGTCGCTCGAAATGACGATGAAGAGATTCGGCAAATCGCCTTCATTGGGGCGGCCATAATGGCTGGCTGTGCCTTTATCGTGGGCGAAAAGCTCGCCCATGAGGGATTCGTATTCTTGGCTATAAAGATGCTCGGAGGACGAGGAAACCAACAGCTTCTTGAGCTTGACGGCGGCGATGAGGCCCATCGCTTTCGTGATCTTCCTAGTTCCTTTGACGGAACTGATCCGATGTTTGGTTTTCGCGAGTCCTAATGACATCTTTTACTTCTTTCTTAAACTCTTGAAGGTCGCGATGGCTTCGTTTAATTCCTTGTTCATCGCGTCATCGAACTTCTTTTCTTTCGCTAGACGGGCGACGAGTTCCTTATGATGGTCGCGAAGGTAGACCACTAAATCCGCAAGGAAAGGATTCACATCCTCGAGTTCGAGATCGTCGAGGAAACGGCCTTTGACGGCGTAAAGCTCGAGTTCTTCGTCTTCCATCGTGAGCGGCGAGAAGTTCTTTTGCTTCAAGGCTTCGGTGACGACGGCGCCATGGGTGAGGATCTTCTTCGTTTCGGCGTCGAGGTCGCTGCCGAATTGGCTGAAGGAGAGGTTCTCGCGGTAGTTGGCTAACTCGATCTTGAGCGAGCCCGCCACTTGTTTCATGGCCTTCGTCTGGGCGGCGGAGCCGACACGGGAGACCGAGAAACCACTATCGACAGCCGGTCTTTGACCAGCCGTGAAGTAATCGGTCACGAGGAAGATTTGGCCATCGGTAATGGAAATGACGTTAGTTGGAATATAGGCGCTGATATCGCCCGCTTGGGTTTCGATGATCGGAAGGGCGGTAATGGAACCGCCGCCATATTCCGGCGCGAGTTTGCAGGCTCTTTCAAGGAGTCTTGAGTGCAAATAGAAAATGTCGCCTGGATAAGCTTCGCGGCCCGGGGATCTTCTTAAGAGCAAGGAAAGGGCCCGGTAAGCGACGGCGTGTTTGCTGAGGTCATCGAAAACGATGAGGACGTCTTCGCCTTTTTCCATCCATTCCTCCGCCATCGCCATGCCCGCGAAGGGAGCGATATATTGCTGCGGAGCGGATTCGGAAGCCGAGGCGTTAATGACGGTTACGTAAGAGAAACAACCTTTGTCTTTTAACTTCGCGACCAAGGTAGCCACGGAGGAATTCTTCTGGCCCACGGCCACGTAAACGCATTTGACGTTCTTGCCTTTTTGATTGACGATCGTGTCGATGGCAATCGAGGTTTTGCCGGTTTGTCTATCGCCGATGATAAGTTCGCGTTGGCCCCGTCCGATTGGAATCATGGAGTCAATGGCCTTCAAGCCCGTTTCAAGAGGCGTATCAACGGATTTTCTTTTCATGACGCCCGGAGCGATGCGCTCGATCGGACGCGTTTTGGTATAACTGATCGGTCCTAATCCGTCGATTGGCAAACCGAGCGGGGACACAACTCGTCCTAAAACCCCATCGCCAACCGGGACTTCCACCACACGATGCGTCCGTTTGACGGTGTCGCCTTCTTTGATGGAAAGGTCACTGCCAAGCAAGACCGCGCCGACATCTTCGGCATTCAAGTTCATGACCATGCCGTAAACGTCGCCTGGGAAAAGCAAAAGTTCGCCTAACATGGCGTCTTTGAGTCCATAAATGAGGGCGATGCCATCTCCGACTGAGATGACCGTGCCGACATCATCGTCCTCGAGTTGTCCTTCGAAACCTTTGATCTGCTCTTTGATGAGAGACGAGATTTCGCCAGCGTTTAAGTTCATTGCTCATGACCTCCTACCATTAGGCTGCGTCGAAGTTCCGCGAGCTTCCGCTCCAAGGAACCATCGTATACTTTGCCCGCCACCGCCACCTTGATGCCGCCGATTAACGAGGGTTCAAGGCGTTCGACGAGCGAAACTTTCTTCTTCAAGGCTTTTCCAACGGCTTCCTCAACGGCCTTGTGCTCGTCAGCGCTCAAGGCTTTCGCGGAATAGAGGAGCCCTTCTTCAATCCCGAGGCTCTCGTTCACGAGGCTCGAGAAGGCTTTTTCAATTTCGTCAAAATAGGAAATCGCGTGATTCTTCACGAGCGTCTTCATGAAAGGCGAGAGGCTCTTGAGGCCGCTCTTTCCCCATAAGGAATCGCAGAGAGAATACAGGCGTTCTTTCGGAATGGCATAGGATTCGAGGGTCGAAACGAGCTCAGGCGAAACAAGGAAAAGATGGCGTATCTCCCGCAACGCGGTCTGATACTCCGCCCTCTTCCCTTCGTCCGATGCTAGATCGTCGAGGGCTGAGGCAAAACTGCTGGCCTCATTCTCATGCATCCCGTTTGTCCTTTTCCTTTCCGACTTCGTCGACGAAAGTGCCGACGAGTTTGGCGTTATCTTTCTCGTTCACTTCCCGACCGAGCACTTGCTTCGAGGCTTCGAGAGCCACATCCACAATCTCTTGCCGGATCTTCTCTTTCGAGGCTTCCTCAGCCTGTTTGATCGCCACATCCGCCTCTAATTTCTTGCGCGTGACTTCTTTCGAGGTCTCGTCAAGGATGGCTTGGCTCGAAGTGACGGCGTCTTGCTTTGCCTTTGCGACAATAGCGACGCTTTCTTTCTTCGCGTCTTCGATGAGATGGTCGCCTTCGGCGGCCTTCTGCTCATAGGTGGCTTTGGCTTTTTCGCTGTCCCGCAAATTGTGCTCGACGTAGTCCTTGCGGGCGTCGATGTTTTTCTTCACGGGCTTATAGGCGATGAAATAAACCGCGACGAAAAGAACGATGAGGGCTAAGAAGTTGATGAGGAAGCTCCACCCATTCGGGAAGACCTTCTTCAAGATGTCCTCATTCGTGACCGGGGAATCCTCGCCAATGGTGATGGCTATCCGATAAACCCCAAGCAACGTCATGGTTTAAGCAGCGGCTTTCCCGCCCAAGACGAAGATAAGAAGAATCGCGGTGATCAAGCAGTAAATGGCGGTTGACTCGTCGAGAGCGACCGCGATGATCATCGTGCTTTGCAGCTTCGGCTGCATTTCCGGATTGCGGACCATGCCGTCAATGGCGTGGCAGCAAATCCACGATTCGCCGATGGCGGAGAGGCATCCGAACGCAACACAGATGGCAGCTCCGATGGCGACTAATCCCAAACTCATAGTTATTCCTCCTAAATTTGGTTCCTTATTCTTTTGCAAGTCTAGCGCGAGGGCTATCGACAAGCGATGGCGCGACGCCTTCAGGTCTTTCCTGAGCGATCCAGAGAGCGCTCAAGGTGCAGAAGACCAAAGTCTGGACAAAGCCAGAGAATAAGCTGAAGTAAAGATTGAGGATGCCCATCGGGATCGGCGCTAAGAAGATGGACGTCCAAGTATAGGTACCCGTTAAGGGGACAACCGACGAGAAGATGGCCATGCTGGCTTTGCCTAAAGCCCACTGCACGAGGCCGATGATGATGCTGCCGCTCAGGCAGTTGCCGAACATACGCATGGCCGTCGAGATAATCGGCGTCCACATGGTGATCAAGTTAATCGGCAAGAATAAGGCAATTGGCTCGATATAACGATGAAAATAATGCCAATGGTTATAACGGAGGGAGGTCACTTGAATCATCACGAACATGATGATGGATAAGCATAATGGGCCTGGCAGCCAATCGATGACGGAAGGCATGCCGGTTAAACCCCAGTTAAAGGCGATGAAGAGATAGACGGATAGGGCCAAGAAATAGCCCGTCATGTTCTCCCAGCCCGGTCCCATCGTGGTTTCAACCCAGTTTCCGAGTTTCTCAACGCCCCATTCGGCAATCATGTAACCGCCATGGGGACGCTGCAGATAAAGTTTCTTCTTATAGACGTGACGGGCTTGAATGCCGACCACCACCGTCAAAACTAAAAGGATGGCGATGATGAGCAGGCTGCTATACATCTGCGCATCGAAGTCGAGCGACCACATGTTTTTTAAGCGGTCTTCATAGGTCATTTGTTCACGTCTTTCTTCTCGTTTTCCGGTTTTTTGTCTTCAGCTGGCACCGCCTCAATGATCTGTTGGGTGTGCTTTAAGTTATTGATGCTCGTGATAATGAGGAAGAAAGGCATCGGAAGCAAAGCCGCCATGACGCCCCAGAACGAGATGCCGCTCCAACCGCCAAACCATTCCGGCTTGAAGGTGCAGATGGCGCTAAGAAGCAAAGCGACGATATAAAGAAACGTCCGTAACGTCATGAAAAGCATCGACTTCCCGGAGAGGCCTAAAGGGGTCTTACCTGGCGATAAAAGACTGGGGACCTTGGAAATCGACCAAAAGGCGAAAATGGAAATCGCTCCGCCCACCGCCCAGCCAAACTGGACGGAGCCAAGACGTAAGAAGTCAAGCGGCGTGAGCAAAATGAGAACGAGAACGTAAAAAGCCACGAGGATGAAAAAATCTTTTTTAGCGGCAGGCCATAAAGCGAATTTCTCGCCAAGGGTCATTTTCTTGCTTTCCATAACTTACCTATCGTAAGAGGAAGAACGGAAAAAGTCAACGCGCGCGAGAAAGAAAAAAGGCCTCGCGCTAAAGGCGAAGCCTTTGTATTGACGAAACTTATTTCGCTTTCTCGAGACGGAGATGGGCGCTCTTGAAGGTGCCATCCTCATATTCGATTTTCGCTTCGCCAGCGATGAGCGGAGTGACGTATTCGCGGAATTCATCGCTTAAGCGGGAGGAATCGACGATCCATTCAGCCGGAACTTTCTTTTCTTGGTTCGCAATTAAGCTCACATCGCCAAGGAAGAACGAAGATTTGTACGGCTTGTTGCTTTCGCGGCGGATGCAGACCATGTAGCCAGTTTTGCCAGCAAGGATTTCCTTGACGGCGAATTCGCTGAGGGAGATGGCTTCTTTCTTCTCGACTTCGCTTGCAAAGACCGGATCGGCCCGCTGCGGGAGCGAGAGTTCCATGATGCGGGTGCCATAGCCTAAAGTCTCGCTGATCGATTCGGCTAAGACTTCGCTGATGCCTTCAAGGCTCGCGTGGCCAAAACTATCGACGACGCCGTGGTTATGATGCTGAACTGGTAAGCCTTCCGAGAGAGCGACAAGGGCGTTGCCTTTCTTCTCGTAGACACGTTTGACGTCGGCGAGGAAAGCTTGCTCGTCCCATTTCATTTCAGGGATGTAAATAAGGTCTGGGCGTTCGCCTTCGGGAAGCACGTCGGTCGAGGCGGTTAACCAGCCCGCGTTGCGGCCCATGATTTCGCAAAGAACGACTTTGCCTTTTTTGTAGGATTGATTATCAATGACCGCCATCTTGACGAAGTTGACGATGTGTTTGGCAGCCGAAGCAAAACCTAAGCTATGGTCGGTAATCGCCAAATCGTTATCGACGGTCTTCGGAATGCCAAGGACGCGGATGTCGCAGCTGGTCATCTTAAAGAAACGGGCGAGTTTGTTGCAAGTGTCCATCGAGTCATTGCCACCATTGACCAAGATATAGCCAATGTTGTGCTTCTTGATGGTCGCAAGGATTTTGGTGAAATCGGGATCCTCGAATTTCGGAAGCTTATGGCGGGTTGAACTTAAGGCCGCCCCCGGAGTCTGCTTCAGAAGCTCGATTTGCTCGGGATCTTCTTTGCGTAAATCGACAAGGTTGTCGTCGATGAGACCCTCGACGCCATAGCGGGAGCCGAGAATATCGCCGATTTCCTCGTGTTTGAGGGCTTCTTTAAGAACGCCGTAGAACGAGCAGTTAATAACCGTCGTCGGTCCGCCGGACTGAAAATAGACAAGCGCTTTCTTTTCCATAAACTAGTAAATGATCCCCTTCCTGGTGATGCCATCAGTCGTCTCGATTTCGAGTCGATGGAGTTGCTCAATGGCAGTCTTCTCTGCCAAGGCATCTCCCGTGCCCGAAGCCGATAAGTCTACCACGATATGCGCGTCGGGTGCAGCGGCTTTTGCAATGACGGCATTGGCAAGCACGCAAATCGATAAGTCCACTCCGCATAAAACAATCTCGCGGTATGAGCCTTTTTTGATGTATTCCAATAAGGCGTCGCTCGGGAAAGTGTTTTTAGTAAAAACCGGATAAGAGGAGGCGACGCTCTCCAAATCGCCATAGAAAAGAGCCCCCTCGCTACCCTTCAGACAATGGGGCACTGGCAGGTTTCTTCCTTCCTCGGTGTGAAGGTAATTCTCCTCGTGAACATCGCGGGTGAAGACAACATCGTCTCCAGCGGAAGCGAACTCTTTCACGAGTTCCTCAATTCTCTTTAATAAAGACGGGGCTTTCGGGAAGCCGAGAGGCCCAACGACAAAGTCGTTCTGGTAATCCACCACCACTAAGAGACGTTTCATGACGCGGATATTCTATCCCCTCTTCCCATTGGTTGACAAACCATTTTCGCAAAGGAGTGCCATTGACAATAGCAGTCACTTTTGAAAGCGCTTGCAATGGAGCCGATACCTGTTAGAATAATTCACCGCAACCCTAGTAAGGGCTCTTAGGTAATAGAAACATCGGAAAAAGAGGAAAAAAGAATGTCATTTACCGTCAAATTCAATGGCAAGGAAAAGACCTTCGAAAAGAAGATTGCCTTGCTCGATCTCATCAAAGATGAGCCAAACTGCCGCGATTTCATCTGCGCCAAGGTCAATAACCGTGTCCGCGAGATGACTTATGAAGTCTATTATGACGCCACCATCGAATTCCTTTCTTTAAAGGATCACGACGCCGTCAAAGTCTACGAGGCCTCCCTTCGCTACATCGTGGCGATGGCTTTTGCCCGCTGCTACCCGAATCTTCACATCCGCTTTGCCTACAACGTAAGCCGGGCTATCTCGATTCACCTTCTTGATCCGAACGTGGTCGGCGATACCGCCATGCTCATCAAGGTCAACAAAGAACTTGAGAAGATCGTCGCCGCTGACTATCCGCTTAAGTGGGGCGTTGTCCCTAACGAAGAAGCGGGCAAAGTCTACGATGAGTGCGGCTTCGCCGATAAGAAAGCCATTCTTAAGTATCGCCCAGAGAAAACCGTTCACCTTTATGACTGCGATGGCTACCGCAACTACATGTATAGCCACATGGTCCCGAGCACGGGCTATCTCACCAAATACAAGCTTCGTCTCTACGCCCCGGGCTTCTTGCTCCAATATCCGCGGAGTGAAACCAAAGGCGAGATTCCTGATTTCGAAGACGCTCCGACTTTTGGCCGCACTTTGAAAGAAGTCCACGACTGGTCGAAGATTGTCGGCATCGACACCGTCGCTCACATCAACAACGAAATTGAGACGGCTGGCGATATCGAATTCATCAACATCTGCGAAGACCGCCATAACCGCATGCTCGCCGAACTCGGCGAACTCATCGAGGATGACATCAACAACATCCGTCTCGTTTGCGTCGCCGGTCCTTCGAGCTCTGGCAAAACGACCTTTGCTAACCGTTTAAGAATCGAACTTATGAGCCGTGGCATCCGCCCGATTCGTATCTCCATCGATGACTATTACAAACCGAAAGGCGAAGCGCCGCTCGGCGATGATGGCAAACCGGATTTAGAAAGCATCGAAGCCCTCGATATCGAGTTCTTCAACCAGAACATGCTCGATCTCATTTCGGGCAAAATGACCGAACTTCCGAAGTTTGACTTCGAACTTGGCCATCGTGTTCCAGGCCGTAAGGTCCAATTAACCAAAGATGAGCCGATCATCATCGAAGGCATCCATGCCTTAAACGACCAGCTCACCACTTCGATTCCGAAAAACAACAAGTTCAAGATCTTCATTTCGCCGCAAGCCCAAATCAACCTCGACGACCATAACCCCGTCAGCTTAACCGATCTTCGGTTGCTCCGCCGCATGGTGCGCGATAAAAAGTTCAGAGGCGCCCCGGCCGAGGAAACCCTCAGCATGTGGCCGAAAGTCCGCGCTGGCGAGTTCAAGTGGATCTACAGCACCCAAGAAGGTGCCGACTACGTCTTCAACTCCTTCCTACCTTATGAATTACCTGTCATGAAGAAATACGCGATGCCGCTACTCACGGCGATCGACCGGGAATCTCCGTTCTTCCCAGATGCCGAGCGCCTCATGCGACTCTTGAAGTTCTTCATCGACATGCCCGATCAGTGGGTTCCGTGCAATTCCCTCATGAGAGAGTTCATTGGCGGATCTTGCTACGCTGACGTCTAATTTCCTTTTCAAGGGAGAGCCCGGCATTTGGAGAAATCCAGGCCGGGCTTTTCTTATGCGATGATAGGAGATTTTCGACAAAAAAATTAAGTTAAGTAATTTTAAAAAAATTAAAAAGTAATTGCTATCATAAAAAAGACCTTTTTGCCGTTGGTTTGTGATGCTATTATGGTTTCATAGTAGAGGGGTTTTAAAGCAACATGTCACGTAGGATTTTAAGTAGCCACGTTGACGAAGACATCATGGACGAAGTCATGAAAATGACGATGAAGGTCGGCACCGGCCTTGTGTCCACGAAAGAAATCGCAAAACGTCTAGGCTTCAGTGAGCCGGTTATTTTTGCCCATTTTAAAACGAAGCGGGATCTCATGGATAAAACCTTTGAGTATTGCTGGAAGCCATTCGTTAATGATAACTTTTTCGACGTGGGTCCTGGACTTCCAAGCGATCGGGATTTCGAATTTTATAAGCCGTATATCCTTAAATCTCTTTCTTATAAGAAACAGTTGGTTTACGCCCAGCACTACCTCGCCTCGAACTATTGCAACGAGGGAGTGGTTGAAAGAACTTGGGCGCCTACGAGGAAGTATTTCATCTCGGTCTTCAAAGGCTTTGAACCCGCGATACCAGACGAAGATTGCGATTTCATCGCCCGCGTTTGCGTGAGTTTCCGCGTCAATATCTCCTGCCTCTTTATTCTCAAAGAATTCGAACCGACAGACCGCAACCTCAAGAGCGCCTTCACCATCATCGACGAAGGCTTAGTCCAATGCATTGGCGGGTATAGGCCCGAAAAGCTCGCGCAAATCCGCCTCATGCAAGCCAATCGATTCCTGAAAGACAAAGAAGGGCAAAAATAAAAGAGCACCCGGTCGGTGCTCTTTTTTCGGCCTTTATTTTTCGACGTAATGGCTTATGCCATGAAGGACAAGATTAGATTCGAGTTCCCGGAAGCGCGGCGAGTCCACCACTTCGCCATTTAAGACAAGCTGGGCGTAGCGAAAGAGCTCACGGTAAGAGAAAGAAACGCAACGCAGCAAAGCGGCCGCGCTGACGGAAGGGAAGTATTTCCGAATGGAATCTTCACCCGCTTCGAGAAGACGGTTTATGTAGCTGCCTTCGCCATAATCGTCTTTTGGACGCGGGAAGACATGCGAATAAGTGTTAATGAAGGCGACCCAATCCGGACGCTTAAGGACATAATCCACGCAGCCGGAATAGAAATCTTGGAATGTCGGGGCGTTGGCCGTGATGACTTGGCTCGCGGCGATAAGTTCGGTGCCCATTTGTCGTTCAGCGGCGAAAATGAGGTTCCGCTTGTTGCGGAAATGCAAGAAAATCGTGCCCTCAGAGGTATCGGCTTTCTTGGCGATGAGACGGGTTGAGAAAACGCCTGGCTCATTATGGGCGCAGACTTCGATTGTCACATCGAGAATGCGCTTTTCGAGTTTCTCGTTCATACGCCAGCCTCCTCTTTTTGGAACGAATCGAGACCAGAGATGAGCTCAAAGATGAGGATTTCGCGGTGCTCTAACGTATCTTGATGGGATCCGTAGATAAGATAAGAAGCGTCGAAAACCAATTGGTTCATCGCGTAGACGAGGAAGAAAAGCCTTTCTTCGCGGGGCGAACTATGGAACCAATGGTAACCGGTCGCGAAAAGGCGCATCCGGAAGGAATCGTAAGCGTGGTTGTCATAGCTGATGGGATTAGGATGCGGAAGACCATGCCCATAGCGAAGGGCAAATAAGGTATAAGAAGGATGGTCAACGAACCATGCGAGCAAGACGAGAAGATACTCGCGCAAAGGCAATTTCTTCGCCTCGACCATTTCGATTTCATCGGTGATGGCCGAATAAATGAAAACGTCCGCCTTTTCGAGCAAATTCCTCTTTGAACCGAAATGAGAGAAAATCAAAAACTCGCTGCAACCGCTGACGGAGGCGATAGCCCGCGTTGAGAAGTCGACGTTCGGATCTTTGGCGCCCCCTAGTTCGATGGTGGAGGCAACGATTTTTTCATCAATGTTTTCAATGGATGGACGGCTCATAAATTGCTATTATACTCCAACCGAAAAGACACAAACAACGGGAGGAATCAAAGATGAAGGTTCAATCATCGTTTCCTTCCCCTTCGCTGGGAAGCGGGGACTGGTTATCGCTCTTAGTGGAAGCGGCCAGTTCAGAAAACCGTTTTTTCTCGAAATCGTAAACAGCCAATAGTTCGCCGAAATAGAGCTGCCGCATAGAGACGTATTGTTTTTGCTCAGCCTCTGGCACGGTCGAGAGATAAATAGAGCTAAAAATCTTTTCAAGACGGAAGAAAGACTCGTAGAGATTGAGGATGCTGATAAGATAGAAATAATTCTTGCGGGAATAAATCAAAAGCGGAGAACTGTGGGCGATTTCGCTCGACATTTCGTAAACTTTCGAATAATTGGTTAAGCCAGCCATCCGTTCGACGCCATCGCGGAAATTGAACTTGAAGCCCTCGGTGGTCGCATAGTCCTTGGCTCCTGTGAGCCAGCCATACTCAATGAAACGCTTCATGTCTTTGCTCTTGAGGTCGAGTTTATGCATCTCGTCTTTGATTTCGACGAAAACCTGGTCGGTTTTCTCTTTGCTCCCTAGACCATTCCGGAAAGCCAAAGCATATGTTAAGTGTTTGATATACCGGTCAATAACGGGCTGACCATACTTGACGATGACCGCGAGAATGCATTCATTCTCATGGAGGGTCCGCCAAGTGGAAAAGGCTTCGGTTTCAAAACCGGAAGTCAATAAGTCGACCATACACTCGGACATCGAGAAGGCTTTGGCGATGATATCCACCACCAAAGTTTCTTTTGGGTCGCCCCGCTTATAACGGGACAGCATTCCTTGGATGAAGTTCAAATAAAGGGAGATGGTCGATATTTCCGGCAAGAAACGGGAAGCGAAACGGCCATTGTTGAAAGCCAGGTGTTCGTTGGTGAAATATTTGTCGAGCGAAACGGAAATGATGAGACCCTCGTATTTCTCGTCGGCGATGAGGTCGGCTTCCTTTTTTTCGGGGTGCATCATAAGGTAAAAGGAATGCTCATTCACAAGATAAAGAATGAGTTGAACCGAATTGATCGGCATCGAGGCGATGGCCCCGTTTACTTCCTTTAGGTCTTTGGCTCCGCTGATGGAGTCGCTATAGCACTCATAAAGAAAGTCAAAACTCAGGTTTTCCGGGGCTTTTAAGTTTTTAAGAAGTTCGACGAATTGTTCTTTCGTCATGACATTAGTTTCTGCCATGGCATTATTGTAAACCATCGAGCGAGGAACCGCTCAAGGAAAAACGACTTCTTCAAATAATAGGTTCAAGGGGGAGGCCGCTTTTCAATAAGGCCTCATCAAAAGAAGCCCCTTCGTGAACGGAGATAAAACGAACTTCTGGCTGCTTTAATAAGGATATTAACTGGTTCCTCGCCCGGGAAGAAAGCGAGGCTAAGGAAGGATAGCCAATTTCCTTTTTATCGTCTTCCGAAAAGAAGGTATCGATTTTCTCGTAGCGAGGATAGAGACCCTCCGTTAGATCATAAAGATAAAAATGCTCTCCTGGCTTCACGTAATAAGAAGAATAGGCAAAATCCACCGCTCCCATGACTTTTTTCTTCGTGAAAGAAGCCTTGAATCCTTTGACTTTGACGAGCTCTTTTAGCAAAGAAGACGTACGATGGCTCACTCCAAGAACATGAATCTTTTCGGCGGGAAAGCCGCTCTTTAGATCATCGGCAATCGCATTGATAAGACCGGCCGCCTCTTTTTCTTCATCCTCATAGAGAAGGGCTTTATTGGAGGTTTCTTCTTCTAACGGCGGAAGAAAGGAAACGGTCATTCTTGGATAGGGATCAATAAGGTCGCTGAAACGGGTGACATCGCTATAGCCATAAAGGAAAATCGGGTGATTGACGAGGACGCTTTCTGGATGTTCCAGCTTCGTGAAAAGCCCATGCAAAAACAGTCTATTTGCTAAATCAGCCAGGGTTTGCAGCCTTTTTGACTGATATGACCCTTTGGTTAAATAGGAAAGAACATAAGCAAAACTAGCCGCTGGCAAACTCGTCAAAGAACGATGATCTTTAACGTACGAAGACAAAAACTTCAGGGCTTCTTTGCCGTATTGATAACGAAACCGACCCTCAAGTTCGTCCAAAGAAAGAATCGTGAGGCCTTTCAAAGGACGGGAGGCAAAATAATCCTTAAAGAAAGGATGACTCTCTTTCGGGGCCAATAGCAAAGAATCGTTTGGAAGGCGAATCTCGTTCATGAATCTTTAATCTTTCGGTTTATAGAGTCTCGTCGCCGCCACCGCCATTTGCCAGCCATGATAGAGCTTCTTCGCTTCTTCTTCCTTCATGGTCGGGTAATACATTTTCGCGGAGGCGTGGTTGATTTCGATTTCGTGCTTATCGTGCCAGAAGCCGCAACCCAGTCCAGCGAAATAGCCAGCTCCTAGGGCCGTCGTCTCGATGCACTTCGGCAATCTAACTTCGCATTGGAGAATATCAGCTTGGAATTGCATGAGCAAGGCGTTAGCCGAAGCTCCGCCATCGACCTTCAAAACCGGTAAGGTCAAATGGGCGTCTTTTCTCATGGTGTCGATAACGTCTTTTGATTGATAGGCGATGGAATAAAGGGCGGCTCTCGTCACATTGTGGCGGTCGGCGCCCCTCGTCAAACCGAAGATGGCGCCTCGGGCTTCATCGTCCCAATAAGGTGTTCCTAGACCCACGAAAGCCGGGACAACATAGACGCCAGCGGTATCAGGGGCCCTTAAAGCATAGGCTTCGCTATCGCCGCTATCCTTGATCCAAGCCATCTGGTCGCGGAGCCATTGAACCACCGCTCCGCCGATGAAGACCGAACCTTCAAGAGCGTATGTCGTTTCGCCATTAAGTCTCCAAGCCACGGTCGTAAGCAAACCGTGTTTGCTAAGGATTGGCTTCTTACCCGTGTTCATGAGCATGAAGCAGCCCGTGCCATAGGTGTTCTTGCTTTCGCCTTCTTTGTAGCAGCATTGGCCAAAGAGAGCGGCTTGCTGGTCGCCCGCGACGCCGAAAATATGAACATGGCCATTGAAGAAGGAAGCTTCGCCATAATCGCAGGCGTTATCCTTCACCTCTGGCAGCATGGACAGCGGAATGTTCCAAATTTTGCAAAGGGCCGGATCCCATTTCATGTCAAAGATATTGAAAAGCATCGTGCGGGAGGCGTTCGTGACATCGGTGAAATGGTGCGCGCCTTGCGTCATCTTATAAACGATCCAGCTATCGACCGTTCCGAAAAGGAGTTCGCCATCTTCGGCTCGTTTCTGGGCGCCCCGAACATGATCGAGGATGAAACGGATTTTGGAAGCGCTGAAATACGGGTTAAGACGTAGACCTGTTTTCTTGGCGATATAAGGGGTGTCTTTAAGATGCTTATCGCATAACGACTTGGTCTCTTTGCTTTGCCAAACGATGGCCCGATAAATGGCTTTGCCAGTCTTTTTGTCCCACACAATCGAAGTTTCGCGTTGATTGGTGATGCCGATGGCGGCAATGTCGTTCATGGTCGCGCCAGAGATAATGAGAATTTCGTTGATGACGTCCACGACGCTGACCCAAAGCTTATCGGCGTCCTGTTCCACCCAACCGGGTTTCGGATAGAGACACTCGACGGGGCGCTGAGCTTTATAAATCTCTTCGCCTTTCTGCGAAATCAAAATGGCACGAGTGGACGTCGTGCCTTGGTCGATGGCCAAGATGTACTTTTTCATAACCCTAATTATAGTAACGTTTCTCTTAGAGAAAAAGAGAAAATCCGACGGGACTATGCGAGTGGTCGGCGACAAAAGAAATTTTGCCTAAATTGAAGGAGACAATATAGAGCGTTAAAACCGCGGCAAAGGCTAATAATAAAACGATGGCGTGGGCTTTCGGAGCAAAACAACGAGTGAATTTGAAAAGAGAAATAAAACCGAAAAGAGAGAAGAGGATTTCAAAGGAAATGAACCACCAGGATTTGGCTCCAAGGATGCCATTGATGGAATCATAAGCGGTCAATCCCGTATCTGGATCCGTCGAAGAAAAATAAACGGGGACGAAAGACAAGGCGACCAAAAGAAGGCTCATGGCCGCAAGGACAATGGAAAGAATAACGAGCTGTTTACGGTTCATGAGGGGATTCCAAAACCTTTTTAAAGGGTTTTTGCAGGGATATTAACGGATGGCGAGCAAACGTTCCAAATCGGGGATTTCTTTCGGAATGGCGTTGGTGAGAACTTCGCAGCCATTAGCTGTGATAAGCAAGTCATCCTCAATGCGGATGCCGAGGCTCTTTTCCTTCATATAGAGGCCTGGCTCGTCGCTGATGACCATGCCAGGTTCCAATGGCACTTGCTTGTATTCTTTGCCCATTGATTTCAAATAGGGGTCATGAGTGTCGAGGCCGATAAAGTGGCTGACGTTATGGAAGTAATAATTCTGAATGTCGTCTTTATTCGCGATAAGACCGGCGGCTAAGCACTCACTCGCGAGATACTCCACCGTCGCTTTTTGCAAATCGTCGATCGTGAGACCAGGTCTCGCCATGGCGGCGACCATCTTGTTGCAGCCAAGGACAATCGAGTAAATCTTCTTTTGCTCGTCCGTGAACTTGCCAGAAACCGGAATGGTGCGGGAAACGTCGGCGCAGTAATAGTTTTTCTTGGCGCCTAAATCCATGAGCAAAAGCTGCCCTGGCTTTAAGGTGTCCATCGGGGTCGGATAATGGAGGCAAGCCGCATGAACGCCGCTCGCCATAATGGTGTAGAAAGCCAAGCCTTCGTAACCGTTGTCGTCGTTAATCACGTGAAAGAAAGTGTCGGCCAATTCGTACTCTTTGACGCCAGGCTTCGCTTGTTTCATGACGGCGGCGATGCCTAAGCGCGTGGAAGCGATGGCGCTCCGCAACTCATTGATTTCATTCGAGCTTTTCTTTAAACGGAGCTTGGTTAAGAACGGATATAAATCCAAAACTTCAATGCCAGGATAAACGACTTTCAGCGTGTTCTCGTATTCGTGGGTGCTAGTCGCTTCGCCGATTTTGATTTCGCGATCGTGGTCCAAATAGACCTTGGTGACATCGCCGAATTCTTGGAACGCCGGATTTAGAATGCTATTGAGTTTGCCTTCGAGGGAATCCGAGAACAGGATATTGCGGATGCCGCTTCTAAGTCTGGCTTCTTCAACGGTGAGGCGCTTGCCAAACCATTTCTCTTTATTTTCTTCAGCTGGAAGAACGAAAAGGAATTCCTTTAATTCACCCGATGTTTTGCATAAAAGCAAAATGCTCGATTCCTGATCGATGCCGGTGAGATAAAGGAAATTACGGTTAATCTCAAAAGGCGAGGTCTCGTCGGCACTGCTGACTTTGGCAACTCCGCCGAAACTAATCAAAATCGAATCATCTTCCATTAAGTCAAAAAGTTTTTGGCGACGATTTTCGAATTCACTGCTGGGTATCATGATGATGGCTCCTAAAGATTTCTGTATCAACCTTGGACAAAACATGACTAGAAGGAGGCAAAGCCTCTTCTAGAGACTGTATAAGTGTAGCATCCGCGGTGAGCGAAAACCTCACCGATGATGAAAAAATTTCTTGCTCGGTCCGATATCCTTGCAAAAGCCCTTCCTTTTTGATTTTCTCATAGGTCGAATAATCGGTTTCGAGGGTTATTTGTTCCCCAGGCAGGATAGAAAGAGGCTCAGAAAGTGAGACGGCTAACTCAGCTGTCTCTTGGTAAGTACGCTTTAGACGGGGCAAGCCTAGTTTCGTTCCGCCGAAGTAGCGGACGACGATTAGCGAGACCCGTTCATAGCCAATTTGACGCAGATAAGTGAGCAAAGGAAGACCCACGCTTCGCGAGGGCTCGCCATCGTCGCTGAAGCCTTCTTCCTTCTTCAAACGGTAGGCATAACAATAATGGGTGGCTTTCGGATAGGCTTTTCGGGCCAAGGCGAGATTCTGTTCAAAAGCCTCTTCGCTCTCGCAAGGATCTAGTAAAGCGATGAAACGCGAAGAAAGGACTTTCTTTTCCGCCAAGGCGGAATTCTTGATCGTTAGCTTATCCATTTTACGCGGTTGTGTGGCCGTCGTTCCAGCCACTATTCGGCGCCATAATCTCGGCTTGCAAAGCAAGAGCAGCCGCGGGTTTCGAAGCCGCATCCATCTTGGTGATAAGGGCGGTTTCCCGTAAGAGTTTGCCTAGAGCGACGATTTCGTCATAAGTGGAGTAATAAGTCTGGAAGGTTTCCGTCTGACCGCCGGCTGTCCAGGCGGCTTTGACCTCCGTGAGGTAAGTGCTGATATGGGAGTTATAGCGATATTTGACGGTGTCGATATTGGTGCTCGTCCAAATGGTCGTGATGGAATCGGCTGGGAAGAGCGAGAAAAGCGTATCAAGCGGCGAACCGATGGTCGCGCCGACCTTCTGCAAGCTATAGCGAATCTTAATCGGCAAGCCACGATAGAGAAGCTCGCTGGCGTTGATGGCGCTTAAGAGAGACTCGATCTTGCGCTCCTGAATGTCGTTCTTGGTCTTATTGACTTCGCTGCCCGTTTCATTAAGGAAGAAGCCGGTGGCGTCAAAGGTCGTGAGGTTGAAGGTGCTGCTGCCTGTGATTAAATCCTGCAAAGTGATGGCCACGTTGCTTAAGCGATCGGACTCTTGGTCCCAGAAAGTTCTTGTCGCGGCATTATAAGCATCGTCGGCCGCTTTCTCAGATGCAGTCGCCCAACTTGTCTTGCCCGAAAGGATAGGAACACTGCTCGAATTGATGGCACTGGCGATGGCGTCTAGCTCATCGTTATGCTGAGCTTCTGGCGTTTCGCCATCTTTGTTCAAGAGATAGAAATCGGACTTATCAAGAATCTCGGTAAGCTGATTTTTGCAAGCCGTCAGCGTGCCCGCCGCCGCTCCTTCAGGCAAAGAGTTAAAGACTTGGCTCGAAGAAATTTCATAGACCATCGGGTAGAGACAGTAGTTCGGGCTCGTCTTATCGATTTGAATGGCGCCGGCGCTTAAGGCACCATTGCTATCCAAGAGACCGTACTTGCTATCGAGAACGACATACATAAGGCCAGCCATGCAGTCGGTTTCGTAAATGCGCTGCTCTTCGGTGCAATTCCAAAGGAAGCCAAGGTTGGCGCCTTTAAGGGAAGAACCGGATTTAACAAGAGCCGCCAAGGCTTGTTCGAACAAGTGATAAGTAAGGACGCGGCCGAAGGCCACGCTTGAACGGACAGCTTTAAAGAGGGCATCGTAGTCAGTCGGGTTGATCAAGGACAAACTGGTGCCGGCTTGGAAGGAATCGATGCCGCCGATATATTCGCTGCGGCGCACGATTTCGCCAAAGTGATCGCATTCCGTTTGCCATTTTTTCGTATCAAATTGATGTTCGGTCTGCGCCTGATCGTAATAAAGGTAATTGCCTTCGGGGTCCTTCTTCCAGGCTACCTTTTCGAAATCTTCTTTCATCGAATAATAGGTGTAAGGATGGGCGGAGCTGCCATCGGTATCCAAGTCGTTGAAATAGGCTTTCGGGCCACCGCCGGAAATGGAAGCCACGAATTTCGCATGGAAGAAATCCGGGAAGAGATAGGTCTTGGAGCCATCCGTTTCGGTTTTCACAAACATCTGAGATTGCGAAAGAGTATAAACGATCTGAGAAACGCAGGTGGGGTCGCTATCGAGATACTTCAACGCCGCAAAGTCACCAATTTCCGAGGCAAAGTCGATGAGGGTGTTCATAGAAGCCCCCTCAGTTTCCCAATCCGTGATATTAGCAAAGGTCACACCACTGGTGTCAGACTGGGCTTGGATAACAGGCAAAATCTTGTCGTCGAGGATTTTCACGAAGACTTTGGAAAGGACACGGCTATCGCCTACGGCTTTGAAAATCGCTGCAAAGTCGATGTCTTTTAACGAAGCGATGTTAAGCGTGGCCCCTGTGTAATTGGACAAAGTCGAGATGACGCCGCTTTGAACAAGGACGATGATGGCAGCATCGAAAGACTCGGCCTCCGCTTTGGCTTGGCTAATGGACTCGGTGATTTGTACTTCCGTCGAGGCGGCGGTGAAGCTTGCGCCCATATCGCTGGCGCTGATCTTATAAGCGTCACCTAAAGAGGCTAGAGCTTTGTTGATAATGAGCAAGAAGTTCGTATTGGCGACTTTAGTGCCGTTCTTATCCGTGGTCACAGGATTAAGAATCTTCGAGGTTGCCACGAAATCGAGGAGCGTACGCAATTGTTCCTGATAGCCGGTCTTGCTGTCGGCTAATGGAGCCAAAGCCCTTTCGAGGGAGGCCCCAGTCAAAGTCGTTCCGCCTTTCGTGATGGAGCTGAAATAACGAATCAGTCCACTGCAATTGCCAACCACGGAAAGCATGCTGCTAAGTTCGGAGCCTAATGTTCCGTCGGTCGGGAAGACTGGATCCACCCATCCATCGCCCATCAAGGAAGTAAGCATGCCCGACAGCATATTCTTGAAGAGCGAAGGCAAAATCTTCGAAAGCAATACAGAGGCATCGATGGCTTTTGTGGAATTCACGAGGTCCTGCAGCAAACCCTCATCGATGGAGTTAAAAGAGCCATCGGGATCATAATAAATGCCAGGCTTCACATCGAGGTGCTTCAGGAAATTGACGCCAATTCCTTTGTCGTCGTGAGCGGGCGCCGTTTCGTTTGGGATGATGAGGTAATTCGCGATTTTGAACATCGAGTTCAATTCCGTTTTGAAGTCGAGCGTGGTCGTCAAACTATTGATGGCTTCATCGAGTCCATCGACCGTCGTGTTCAAAGACGATGTGAGAGTCGCGGAGACAATATTGAGAAGACGGTTCATGGCGCAGGAAAGGAAGGTGCTGTCGAGGAAACACGGTTCAGTTGTACTCTTGCCATCAGCGTCGACATTGGTGATAAGGCCAGTTTTCGGATCGGTATCGCCGACCATGGCAGATTCGATAACTTTCGGGAAGCGATAAAGCAAATCGGTCAAATAATTATCATTCAAAAGGTTATTGGAAACGGTTAAACCCATGAGCTGGGCGATGAAATCGTCAACGTCCAAAGCTTCTAGCTTCTTATTGAGATTCACCAGCGTTTTATAGATCACCATGATCTCTTTGCCGAAATAGATTTTCTCGTAAGAAGTCGGGATTTTATCGGGCAAGCCATCATTATCCTTATCCCAAGCCGGATTGCCATTGGTGTCCCGTGACGTATCGATTTTCGGCAAGAAATCAAAGAACGATAGGCTCGTAGAGGAACGGGCGTTGCCTTTTGCCTCATCATCGGCGATAGCTTGGGCGTTCTTGCAGGCTCCGACATACATGGCGCTTCGGATTAGTTTGTTAAGGAAATCCATAGAGCTATCGTCTAAGTCGTTCATGACCTTTTGGATTTTGGCGGACGTCTCATCGCTAAAGAGAGAAGCCAAACCTTGTTGGTTAAGACCCACCGCATTTTTATCTGTGGGATCGGTGTTAGAGAAGATTTCCAAAATGCCCGCGTTTTGAATGTCGTCGACCATCGAAGCAAGATTGTCGAGGGTATCAGACCAGTTGACGTGGCTCATGTCGACACCTTCGTTCGTGGCCACATAGGTTTTGATGCTATTGAGCGACAGAACGTAATCGAGGCCGACTGGCAAAATCGTCGTGATGAAGGAGGAATCCGCAAGAGCTTTTAACATATCGGGGGCGAAATGAGTGGAGGCGAAAGCCAGCCATCCCACCTTATTCATGTTTTCTTTGTTAAGAAGGCCGCCTTCGAGGGCGATTGACCCGATTTCAGAGAGATCGCCCACAAGAGATCCTAAGGAAACCTTCGCGTTATTGGCGGTGTCTTTGACTCCCGACGAAGTAAAGAAATTCACCAATTGCTCATCGAATGATTCGTGGTCGCTGTTGAGCGTATAAGAATTAAAGAATACCTTGGCAAAAATCGAATCGTCGTAGGTGTCGATCGCTTTCTTGACGGTTGGATAGTTGCTGTCATTGAGGGTGACTTGGTTTTCTTCCTCGGTGCTCACTTTATTGAAATTGTGGGCAACGCTATTAATCAGCGAAGTAAACGGGGAGAGAAGCATCGTCATAAGGATGCCAACCACCGCCATTTCTTCGAAAGCGCTTGCGAGTTTGCCTTTCTTGTAAGAGGCTTTGCGGCTCTCTTTCGGAATGAGGTGTTTGAAAGCGCAATGCCATAAAAGCAATACCAGAAGATCGCCCACCGTCATAATCACAACGGCATCGACGATTAAAGCCGCCCATTTCATGGCGCTAGTTGCTGTGGCTATAGCAAGATTACTGATGGCATCAGGCGACCCAACGTTAGCGGCTTCGGCCAAAGCTTTCACGAGGTTTTCAATCGTCCCGAAAGCCGTTGTCACTTCCGCACTGATAACCTGATCGTTGTAATTGATATTGATTGGGCCGGCGTACCACTGATGAATATCGATGGTACCAATGGCATTGGCCTGCACGCCCAAAGTGGCGAAGGCCACAATGAAAAGAACGAAGAAGCAAATGAGACGGAAGGTTCCGTAGCGCCATCCTCGTAAAAGGCCGCGTAAGAAAGATAAGACAAGTAAAACGACAATGGCAACAAAGCCCCAAAGAAGAACCTGTGATTCGATGTTAATGAGACTTTCTGGGTCCATTTGGCTACCTTTATTTTAAACGGGAACTCTAAAGAGTTGCACCTTCTTTTTAAATTATGTTCTTTTTTCGCGCGCGAAAGCAATTAAAATATAGACATTCTGAAGGCCACCGATGAAAACACTTTATACGAAAACTGAATGTCCGAAATGTCACAAGCATTACGACCCCGCTGAAAGGGCTTGCCCTTTTTGCGGCGAGAAGAATCATTTGCCTGAACGAGGCGCTAGTTGGGACACCACCATTCCTGTTGGCTGGGGCGAAGAACTCGCTCTTTTCCTCACCGGCTTTGCTGGCTTTCAATTGATAGCGATGGTTCTCGTTCTTTTGATCCAGTCTTTGGCCAAGAGCGCTTTTATCGCCGAAGGTTTGACTGGCAAGGGTTTGACCAATGCCATGCAGAACTTCGTGAGCACTTCAGCCTATTTGACCTACGTCAATATCGGCGCTTATATCGTCCTCTTTGTGACAATGATCTTCGTCCTTGGCCGCAACATCTATCGCCTTAACGCCATGTTCAAAAAAGGTTCCACCTACTGGGGCTTCCTGATTGGCATTGGCATGATGATTATCACTTCGATCCTGACGATTCTTCTTAAAGCTTCGGACAATAATAACGAATCTTCCGTCAACTCAGTGGAGTCTTATGCCCCCTTAGCCTCTCTCATCGTTATTGGCTTAGTAGGCCCGTTCTGCGAGGAATTGACTTATCGGGTCGGCCTTTACAACCTCTTAAAGCGTTTCAATTGGATTGCCGCCCTTTTCCTCACCGCCACAATCTTTACCTTCATTCACTTTGACTTCAGCAACATCGCTAGCGCCAATGAGTGGCGGAACGTCCCTATCTATTTCGCCATGGGTTTGATTCTTACTTATACGTATGAGAAGTTTGGTTTCGGAGCCTCTTTCCTTGCTCACGCCACTAACAACTTCCTAGCAGTGCTTCTCACCATCATCGCCAGCAAAATCTCATGAAACAAGGCAAAAAATACCAGGTTCTCAGCGAATTCTGGCTTCGGGTTATCGCGTTAATAAGCATGACGTTTGACCATGTTGGGGCTTTCCTCAACCTCTATAGCGCTTCTTTCCCTAATTCCTCTTCCATCGATAACATCTCCATTGCTTTTCGGATTTTGGGACGCTTAGCCATGCCGCTTTTCGCTTTTATGCTGGCCGAAGGCTTACGTCACACCCACGACAAAGTCAAATACCTTCTCCGCTTAACGGATATCTGGGCCATCTGCTTCGTCGCCGAACTGGTAATCTACATTCTCACGCGCAACGGCGTTTTGAATTATGGCTATCCACCATCGCAGATCTTCACTTCTTTGTTGCTTTACGCGGGTTTTGCAATCCTTTTGGAACAAAAAGGCTGGAAAAAATACTTGGCGATTCTTCCTGTTTTGTATATCTTGCTCTGCTATGCCGCGGATATTTCGCTTCTGTATTACACCTCTTCCACCACGGAATCGATTCGCTACGCTTTCTCTTGGCAGTTCTACTTCCCTGAATTCATCCGCGCCCAATATTCTTTATATGGATTCTTAGTCTTCCTTGGTTTCTATTTCGCAAGGCCTTTCGCCGACCGTTTCCTCAAGCGGACCCTTTCGCTCGATGAGGCGGCATTAGGCGAGTATCAGAAAACCGAAGACTACCAACAGCTTCTCAATATCGTCGCCGCCACTTCCTTCGCCGTCATCACCGTGGCCTTCTGGGGCCTTAGCTATATCCGCACGGACTTAGAACCCTACACTTTCGACATTTATCGGATGGGGTGGCAATGCTACGGCCTCGTCGTTTCGTTGCTTCTACTTTGCTACAATGGCAAGCGCGGATACGATAAGCCCTGGTTCCGTTACTTCAACTACCTTTATTATCCAGTGCATATTGCTATCATCGCTTTGATCTTTGTTCTAATATTCTGCTAGGGAGGAACCCAAAGATGATTAACCACATTCAAAACGCCGCTGACTTCGACAAGCTCATCCAAAACGACAAAGTCCTCGTAGACTTTTTCGCCACTTGGTGCGGACCTTGCAGCATGCTTGCTCCTATCGTTGAGAAAGTCTCGAACGAGCATCCCGAATTAACGGTCATCAAAGTCGATGTCGATCAGGCTCAAGAACTCGCCGCCCGCTATGATATCTATAGCATTCCGGCCCTCTTCTACATCGAAAAAGGCAAAGTTGTCGATAAGCGCGTTGGCTATATCGACGAAAGAGCCGTTAAGGCTTTTGCTCGCGTTAAGTAAGCGCCAGCAGGGATTAAGGTGGGACTTCGGTCCCACTTTTTCTATATCTTACGATTGCCCTCTAAGAGGGCTTGTGCTATATTCTTTCTCGCTACGTGGACCATTGGTGTAGCGGTCTAACATGTCTCCCTGTCACGGAGAAGATCGGGGGTTCGAATCCCCCATGGTCCGCCAACGCGCAGATGTAGTTCAATGGTAGAACATCAGCCTTCCAAGCTGATTACGCGGGTCCGATTCCCGTCATCTGCTCCAGTAGAAACTTAGTCCTGACGGAATCAGGACTTTTTATTTTGTTTGAACATCTCGTCCTTTTTGCTATCCTATGTGGCTATGGATTTAACGGACCGTCGACAAAAACTATCCATCATCTTCCGAATCTTTTTCCTTGGCCTTTTAATCGTACCAGCCACTCTCATGTATATTAGCTCCGTAAACGTCATTATGCCCGCTGAAACTGGCGAATTGCCTCTTTGGTTTAGTCTCACTTTCGGATCTTCTGTGGTAGTTTCTTTTTGTTTTATGGTAGCGTCCGTAGTTTTACGGCAGCAGAGGCAATCGCCTGTTGACCTTATACTTGCCTTCGTCTTGCCCCTCGTCGTGCTTCTTTGTTTTGCCATGTTCTTCCTAAAGGGCCCAGAGCCTTCGACTGGCAACACAAGAAACGCTTTCGTCACAATCGGAAACATTCTTTTCATTCCGGTTGGACTTAATTGTTTCTATAGCATTTGCTCATTAATCACTCTTCTAGTCAAAAAGAAGTTGTACAACTAGATTTCGTTGAATTTATCGAAGATTTTCGGTATTATCTTTTATACTTATGAAACACAAACACGTTGTATCGATTTTATGTCTCGGCGCCGCCATGCTTTTGAGCGCTTGCGTCCAAAACAAAAGTTCTTCTAGTTCCACCACCGAAAATACTGAAAGCGCAAGCCAATCAGCCAGTGAAACCAATACTTCGGTCAGCACTTCAGCTAGTACATCCTCGAATTCAAGCGCCTCTTCAACTTCATCAACGAGTTTATCTCCTGATATCGTCGCGAAATATCCTTATATTGAGAAAAACACCACCGACACAATAGATGCCCACGGCGCTGATTCCACGATGATCAAAGCCCTCGACGCCCAGATGGACGCCGATGCAAGAGACGCTACCCAATCGTTCACATATAGAGGAATGTTCTCGGTGTGGGCCTTCACCGATGCCGATAAAAGCATTAGCGGAAACCTTCGTAGCTTCTATTCGGGGAAGAGCACTTCCCCGAGTGCTTGCAATCGCGAGCATGTGTGGCCGAATTCCCGTAAAGGAGAAGTGACTGAGGACGATCCTCATGTCTTAAGGCCAACTCTCAATAGCGAAAACAGCGACCGCGGCAATTCTTTCTATGGTGAAACAACAGGCTGGGACCCTGCTACATTCAAAAATCCTAAATACCGTGGCATCGCCGCGAGAATCATTTTCTATTCTGCTGTCCGTTATCAAGATTCAGGCCTTTGGCTAGAAGATGCCAATAATCCAACGAGCACAAACAGCAATCAACGTCCCACGATGGGCAAGCTTTCTTTGCTTTTAAAATGGAATCTCCAATATCCGGTTGATGAAACCGAAACGCAAAGAAACGATGTTCTCTATACGAAATACAAATTCTGCCGTAACGTGTTCATCGACCATCCGGAATACGCCACGAAAATTTGGGGAAATGTCAACAGCGCTTGCAAAGCTGCCTGCGGACTATGAATAAGGAAATCGTTTTAGCCACAAACAACAAAGACAAGCTGAGAGAGTATAGGGAAATCCTGTCTCCTCTTGGCTTTTTAGTTTATTGCCCCAAAGACCTCAACATCGAAAGCGACCCCAAAGAAACCGGCACCACTTATGCCGAGAACGCCTACATCAAAGCCAAAGCTCTTAGCAAACTCGTGAAGTGGCCCGTCATTGCCGATGACTCGGGACTTGAAATCGAAGCCCTCAATAACGAACCAGGTTTGCATTCCGCCCGTTATGCCGCTTCCTTGGGCGGCGATTACAAAGTCGTCTGCCAAACCGTCCTCAAACGCCTCGAAGGCCAGAAAAACCGCAAGGCGGCGTACCATTGCGTTATTTGCTTACTTGAAAAAACCACTGCAAAACCCCTCTACTTTGAAGGAGTTTGCCCCGGCGTCATCCTAAAAGAAGCTAAGGGCGACCATGGCTTTGGCTACGACCCGATCTTCCACTGCACGGACCCCGAAATGGACTTTGGCCTCGTAAGCGAAGAAGAAAAGAACGCGGTCAGTCACCGCGCCCGGGCTTTGCAAAAACTTCTCTTATATCTTTCTATCTAATAACAGTTAAGACCAAGCCGACGCTGATTAAGCCTTCGGCGATGAGATACGTCAGCATAATCCAGAAGTCGCGTCTTTTGATGTCCTTTTTAAAAATGGTCGCGCCAAGGGTCAAATCGCTCGCGCAGAAGAAGACATCACCGGCAGAAACGAGAACAAGATATTGGGCATAGCCCCAATAATCGCCTAGCAAAGCTGTGGCGCCGACAGTAATAAGAACCGTCGCGTAAATGACTCCCACCGCCGTGAAGAGAGGGCTGTGTTTAGTGAAAACGTACATAAAAGGCACGGAGATGAGTAGCAAGACGGCAAAATAAATGAGAATGTAGCCTCCGACCGTCCAATTGAGGAGGCCGGCTTGGCCGAATTTCATCATCATCGTCGCGATGTAACAAAGATCGCCGAGAAGGAACGACAAAGCTCCAAGAACGAGCATAAATTTTTGCTTTTTCCATAGAAGCAAAATATCGCCAAGGAAACCTAAGAACGTTCCGATATAAATGAGATACCAAGTTGGCACCGCGCAGGCAACGGCAATCGTCAAAAAGAAAAGACAGAAAGGCTTGGAAATATGACGAGCTTTCTCCATCTCGTTAAAGGCGAAGAAAAGATTTACTATCGAAGAAAGGATAAAAAGACCAAAGAAGACATAAGCCGCAATCCAATTGGGGGCTGTGCTCATTTGTCGGGATTCTCCTTATTGGTGTCATCCACCGGGGCTTTGCCTGTTCGTAAAGCTCTTTTGCGAGCTTTGTTTTCGGCCCATTGCTTATTCTCTAACTGCAGCACCGCAACGTATTCTTTCATCATCTGGCCGAAATCTTCCATGCGCTGAGAGAATGGGAACACCCAGTTGGCGTGTTTCTTCAAACGCTTGAAGTGATCCTGAATGGAGACCTTGATTTTGTCCCAGTCGACGACCAATTTCCGGTCGGAGATGGCTTTGCGGATCTTCGCGTAAATCCCCAAGTTGTAGCCAAGATCCACAAGGATAATGCCATAGGCAACGCCTTCCGCGGTGCCGAAACCCAACAAATGGTCTGGCTCCATCACGAAATTGGCCATGGCGACGAAACCAGGATTCAAGACTAAGACATAAAAAGCGCCGATAACCATCCAAATTAGACTGAATAAAGGACAAATGATGCCTTGGATATTGCCCCAGCGATTGGAGTAATCCCAAAGTTTGATGCGCATGCCTTTGATGAAGATGATGCCAGCGATGTATTCAATGACCGTCATGGCGGCGCCAATGACGAGGATTTCCACGAGATAAGCAATCCACGAAGCGGCAAAGAAGCTTTGCCACGGAATCATGTTCGAGAAAAGATAGAAAGCCGCTAGGCCAAAACCATATAACGGAAGAATCGGGCCCGTCAAAAAACCTGGGTTGACCCATTTATGCTGACTGACGAAACGACGAAAGAAAAGTTCAATGACCCAACCAATGGTCCCTCCTACGAAAAAGAGGAAACTGTAACGATAGAAAAAATCCATAGTGATATTGTAGCATAAGCAAAAGTCTCGAAACTACTTATAATAGAGTAAATATGGAAAAGAAACTTTCAGCTCGCGAGTGGGTCGCCCTTATTCTAATTGGTTTAGCTGGCCAATTGGCTTGGGCGATCGAAAACAACTACATCAACATGTGGGTTTATTCCCAAACCCAAAACGCCAGTTACATCAACTGGATGACCTACGCTTCGGCCATCGCCGCTACGCTCACGACCTTCTTTATGGGTGTCCTGAGCGACCGGCTAGGGAAACGAAAGATCTTCATTTCCGCTGGCTACACCATTTGGGGCTTAAGCGTCTTCGTCTTCGGTTTGCTAAGCTATCAGAATAACGCTGGAATGTTCGGGGCTTCAGGCGCGGCCTTAGGAGTCGGCATCGCCATGGTCATTTGGGATTGCGTCATGACTTTCTTCGGCAGCACCGCCAACGATGCGTGCTTTAACGCTAGAGTCACGGATGTCACAAACGAACACAACCGTGGCAAAGTCGAATCGGTGCTTTCTGTTTTGCCGCTTTTCGCGACCATTGCCGTCGTCCTTGTCGCTGGCTTACTAGGCGCGAACTCTGTCCCTTCCGCCGATCAAGCTACGGCCATGAAAGCCGCGGGCCTTGATTCTACAAACGCCATCGATGCGGCCAATTTCCTTGCAAAACCCTGGTTGATTTTCTTTGGCATCTTCGGCGCGGTCGTCACGGTGGTCGGCATCACATCCTTCTTCTTATTAGCGAAAGACGAAATCGTCCCGAACCACGAAGGCAAATACTGGAGCCGTCTTTTCTATGGCTTCCGTCCAACCGTCATCAAACAGCACAAACGTCTCTATATCGCCTTGCTCTCATTCCTTTGCTTTAACTGCGCAATCAACGCCTTCATGCCGTATTACATGGTCTATATGCAGAATAGCACCGCCAATGGAGGCCTCAACATCAATGGCAGCGCCTTCACGATCGACGTTGGCTCAATTCTTCTTATCGCCTCGATTATCGTCATCGTTATCGGCCTCTTCATGGATAAAATCGGAAAAAACAAAGTCCTCATTCCTGGCGTTGCGATTGCCGCGCTTGGCTTTATCCTCTTCTTCTTTGGTCAATCGGTTAACCAGACCTGGTACATCATTATGGCTGGCATCATCATGATGGCAGGCTACCTCATCGGAACCGCCGTGTTAGGGGCTATCGTCCGCGATGAGACGCCGAAAGAAGACGTCGGCCTTTTCCAAGGCGTCCGTATGATCTTCGTGGTTCTCATTCCGATGATTATCGGTCCGCTTGTGACACAACTTGTTTGCAAATATGGTCCGAACAACACCACCTATTACGATCCGATTCAAGGCAATATCTGGGCTCCGAACAGGTCCATGTTCTTAGTTTCCCTAGGATTCATGATTATCGCGATTGCTCCGATTATTTGGCTCTTAAAGACAAAAGAAAAGGAGCCAGTGGCTCCTAGCGATACGACAAAAGCTAATTAACGGGATAGAGATAGCCTGGCCCGTCGGTGCTTAGGACCAAAAGGGTCAAAGTTTTCGTCGCGGCATCGGCAAGCCGCTTGATGTCAATCGGACGACCACGGTACTGCGGAAGAATGGTGCTGTCGCCATAGTAATAACCCGCCAAAGTGGCCGTTTCGAAGCTTGCCGTATTGGAGAAGAGCGAAGTGGTGAAAGTCGATAACTGAACCGGATTCGTAACATCGCCAGTCGCTTTATCGATTGAATCGCAAACATAAAGCGAGCTGGAAACCGTCGTCTCCGTGCCAACCGTCGTCCAGGTGGCGACGACTTTGAGGCCGGCTCTGAATTTGCTAACTGGCGCACTGCCATCGCCAAGATAGGTCGCGGTTTCATTGGCCGCGGCCGCTTCGGTGATATCGTCGGCTAATTTAGCACTATAGAACTTGGTCCGGAAATCAACCTTATCAGCCATGTAATGGGCGCTGAAAATCAATAAGGGATCGTTCTTGCGATCCAATTGACCAATCCTAATCCATTTTCCCGTTCCGCTCGGTTCGACGTAGCAATAAACAAAGTTGCCGGTGGTCGTGGTCGTTTGACCATTAGTGCCCGTTGTGGTGACGACATCGTTGGCCTTTAAGAAAAGGTCGCCTTTTTTGCCAGTCGTCGGAATGGTATCGCCGCCCGTGAAACTAGCGGCTGAATCAATGGTCGTGAAATAGTCAGGAACATAGCCAGCGTCGGCGTTACCATCATTATCGACATCGACGAAATCCTTTTGGAGATTCCAACCATTGAAGACGCTCTTATAACCATAATCCGGGTGACCGGATAAAGTTTTTCCAGTTTCAGTCAAGTGCTGGGCCTCGGTAAGGACCTGATACATCGGAATAGTGAGATCGCTTTCTTTGGTCATGGCCGTGCCACACTGCGGGCAAAGTTTGTTTTCGGCCGAAGTATCATAAACGACGTTATGGCAATGCGGGCAGAAATAAACCTGACCAGCTATTTTTTCTCCGGTGCCAGCACCGAAAGTGACCGATTGAGTAAGAGGACGTTGATTAGAAGTTCTGACATAATCAACGCCATCCATGTATTCGAGAGTCAATTGCAGCCGTCGATCCACGAAATGGGCATAAACGTGCAATTCTTTATCGGCAACCGTGTAAGTAGGCTGAGCTGAACTGGCGCTCGAGGTCGCGTCAGTCGAACTACCTTCGCTGGCGGAACTGGATTCGCTCGAAGAACTGCTTTCCGAAGAGCTTTGACTAGAAACGGCCCCCGAAGAGGCGACACCGTTTGTGTTCACGAAATCCGCCGTCACCGAAGTTAAATCAACCGGAGTTGAGGCAAAATTGCCTTCACTGTCTTTTAAATACCAGCCATCAAAAGCGTAATAATGGCCGATGGGAGCTGTCTGAACACTCTCATAAGCATAAGCGGATCCATAAGAATCGGCTTCAGCGTGGAAAACGGCAGCCTGTCCCGAACGGACATATGAATAACCGCATTCCTTCGGCGTAGCCGAATCATCGAAATAACGAATGGTGTAAAGCGTCGTCACCATGATGCTGCCGCTATTACCGGCACAAGCACCCGATAAAAGGGCAACGAAGCCCAATAAAAATGGACGCCAGTTCTTTTTCACAAGAATATTATGGACAATCTGGGGCTTGAGGAAAAGAGAAAATAGTTCATTAACGATTAATCGAACAAAAGAAATTGCTCACGCCCACGCACGAGGTTATACTATTTCAGCAACTAGATTTATTGAGGTATTTTTATGAAACAGAAAAAAGACGCCACTAATACGCTCTTGATGCTCGTGATGGCTGTTGCCGCTATCGTCGCTCTCTTCGTTCTCTTCGCCAATGCCTTCGAAGATCCGACCCGTGGAACCGGCTTTGCCGCTATGTTCTATTCTTATAGCGCTAACCGCAACGCCGTTCCTGGCATGATCATCCCCTTCGTCCTTCTTATCATCGCCATCATTCTTCCGTTCGTTTCGCCTTTGTTCGCTCCGCAAGGCAAAGTCTTCATCTACGGCGTTGAATTCGTTATTCTTGCCGCCGCGGGTGTTCTCTTCCTCTTTGCTCCGGCCTTCTACAAAGCCAGCAACAGCATCAGCTATGACTACAACATCACCTTGGGTGGTGGCTTAATCTCCTCGATCACTTTCTCCTTCATCGGCGCCGCCTTCGCTCTTCTTGGCGTCTTGCACGCGAAGAAAGAAATCGCCCGCTAATCCGTTTAGCAAAACTTCAAGCCCTTCGGAAACGGAGGGCTTTTTATTTGACGGGGTAGCCTTTTCCTTTTAAGACTGCCACCACTTCATCCGCGATGACACTGGCGTTTTTCGTGATGTCCGCGCCCCAATAACGAAGCACGATATAACCTTGTTCTTTGAGTTTCTTGTTCACTTCTTCGTCACGCGCGATATTCCGTTCGATCTTCTTTACCCAATATTCGCGGTGGCTCTTAAGGCTCTTTTCCGCCACCTGAAAGTTCTTGCCATGCCAAAACTCGCTATCGCAGAAGACCACAACCTTCAGGGCTTTCCATGATAAATCAGGATGCCCAAAGATGAATTTGCTATTGCAGCGATACTTGATGCCTCGCTTCGTAAGCTCGTGCCTTAAGGCCATTTCGATGCCAGTGTCTTTGCCTCTAATGCGGCTCATCGTGTAATGAATGGTTTCCTGGCTGCGCGGTTTCATGCATCCATCATAATCTTTTTGGGAAATAGTATTATAGTGAAAACATGCTAAAAATCAGACCCGCCAAAGATAAAGACCTCCCCGCCATCATGAAACTTTTTCGGCGCGTGAACGCTTCTTTGATCAATGACGGACTCCAAATGTGGAACCAAGGCTATCCGACCGAAGAAAACTTTAAAGAAGATCTTTTAAGCAAAAACCTTTATCTCGCGACGGAGGGCGGGCGAATCATCGGCTCCGTCAGCGTTTCTTTCGACCCCATGCCGGCCTTTTTCGATGAGACTCATGACCCCAAGAAACTCACGGCCCTGCTCGATAAGGTCTCGGCGAAAGAAGAAGACAGCTTTCTCATTCCTCACCGCCTCATGGTGGATCCGATGGACCAAAAGAAAGGGGTCGCCGGAGCCCTTATTTCCTATTTAAAAGACCTCTATCCGCACCGCTTATGGATTTTCGCCGTCTATCCTTTAAACCAAAAAGCCATTGCCTTTTACGAAAAGAAAGGGTTTCTCAATATGGGCCGGTATCTCTTTGAATACGGGCCTGTCTCCGAGGAAATCCTTTTCTGCAGCACGCACACGCGCTGATTAAGAAGCGAATTGCGAAGTATAAAGATCGTAATAAAAGCCTTTTTTCGCCATGAGTTCGTCATGGTTGCCTTGCTCGAAAATCACGCCGTCTTTCATGACGAGAACGAGATCGCTTGAGCGAATGGTGGAAAGGCGATGCGCCACGACAAAACTGGTCTTGCCTTGCATAAGGGTCTTAAAGGATTCGTTAAGAAGAGCCTCGGTTCGAAGGTCGATGTTACTCGTCGCTTCGTCGAGAATGATGATTTCCGGTTTCAATAGCATCACGCGAGCCACGCAGATAAGCTGTTTTTCGCCTGTCGATAAGCCTGAGTTATCGGAAATAACGGTATCGTATCCCAAAGGCAAACGAGCGATGAATCCTGAGGCTTGCGCGTCTTGAGCCGCTTTCATGACCTCTTCTTTTGTCGCGGAAGGTTTAGCATAGGCGATGTTGTCATACACCGTGCCTTTAAAGATCCAGGTATCCTGCAAAACCATGCCTAAGTGTTTGCGGAAAGAAGCCTTTTCGAGGTCTTGCGTCGAGATGGAGTTCGCGTAGAAAGCCCCAGTCTGCGGGTCATAGAAGCGCATGAGCAAATTGATAAGCGTCGTCTTTCCACATCCCGTCGGCCCGACGAGGGCGATACGATGCCCCTTGTAGACATCAAGCGAGAAGTCTTTGATGATTTGGCGTTTGCCATCATAGGAGAAATTGACTCCCTCGGCCTTTAAGGTATCGATGGCATTCGAGAGAACGCCCGTGCCATTATTGGTATCCCGAGGGGCTTTCGCCACCGCGTCAATGCGTTTAAAGGAAGCGTAGGCGTAATCAATTTCCGCCACGACATCGCTTATTTCATTAAAGGGCTGCATATAGTTGGCGGCATAGGTCAGGAAAGCCGATAAGTCGCCCACTAAGAAAGCCACGCCGATATTGACGTCCTTGATGATGAAGATGATGCCGGCCGTAATGACAATAGCGTTAATGAAGTAGTTGATGAGACGAGTCAAAGGATTAATGATTGAGGCCCCGATCGCGGCTTGGTAGTTATTGCCTTTGAACTTCTTGTTGAGAACATCAAAGTCCTGCTCACGGGTTTTCTTGAGGCCAAGCGTTTCCACCGCCTCGCGGTTATTGAGGCTTTCAAGCGTGAAGCCGCTTAAGGAGCCGGAATCGGACGCCTGGGCTTTGAAATATTTGGAATTATGACGGCTGACTAAGCGGCTCATGATGAGACTGAGCGGGGTCAAGCCCACGACAATGAGGGCGAGAGCCCAATTGATGTAGAACATGAAGCCTAAGGTGAAGGCGATAGCCACGACCCCATCGAAGAGGGCCGTTGAGCCGAGGACAAGACCGTTTTGGACATTCTCGACATCGTTAATCAGGCATTGAACGAGGTTGCCCTGCTCCTTTTGATCGAGATATGAAACAGGGGCTTCCATATAACTCTCATAGACCACCGAGCGCATATTCTTCACGACATTTTGACCAATGAGGGCGGTAAGGAAATCGAAAGCGTAACGGAAGACAGTTCCAACGACGACGAGACTAATCATCGCCACGAAATAGACAGTCAAAGCATGGAAATCGACCGCCCCAGCCACCAGGCCATTAATGGCGCGGCCCGCCAAGAAAGGAATGGCTAACTTAGCGCCGATGGCGATGAAAGCGAAAAGAAGAGCTAGCCAAAATAACTTATAGGAGCCCGCAAGATATGGTTTCAATTCTTTGAGTTTTTTCATCTTGAGGCCACCTGCATTTCGTAGATTTCTTTATAAAGCGGGCAACTAGCGAGCAGCTCATCGTGCTTGCCATGAGCCACAATGGTGCCGTTATCGTAGACGAAAATCTGGTCGCAACCAGCGAGTGAAGTAGCCCGTTGAGAAACGAATATCCTTGTCAAACCCGCCCGCTTTGCCAAATTGTCGCGGACTTTTTTGTCGCTGATGTAGTCAAGAGCCGAAGTGGCGTCATCGAGAATAAGAAGGTTGCCGCCATGGAGCAGAGCCCTGGCGATAAGAAGGCGCTGCTTTTGGCCTTCCGAGAGGTTCAGCCCTCCCTGTTCCACCGGGTGATCCCAGTAATCGTCATAATGGGAAACGAATTCCTCCGCCAGTGAATCTTTTAAAGCTTCTTTCAGCTCGTCATCGGTGGCATTAGGATTGCCCATAAGGAGATTGGATTTGATGGTGCCTTTAAAAATCGAAGGCTTCTGACTCACTGTCGCGATTTCTTTTCTGAGCGCATCCATGTCGTAATCGTCGAGAGGCAGGCCCCCATATTGAATATGGCCGCCGCTCGGCTCGTATAAACGCAAGAGCAAAGCAATCGTCGAAGACTTGCCGCTTCCGGTGCCGCCGATTAAGCCAATCGAAGAGCCTTTTTCAATCTTAAAGGACAAACCAGAAACGGCTGGTTTATCGCCTTTTTGTCCATAGGTCAAAGAGACATCGTCAAACTCCACAAGGGGGGCATTATCTTTCTTATCTTGCGGTCCAAGAAGGGCTTTGTTTTCAATCGAAGGCTGAATGGCTAAGAAGGCGTCGAGACGTTTCTTACTCGCCAGAGCCCTATTGAGCGAAACGATTAGGCGCGAGAACATCACGAGCGCCATGAGGGAACTCGAAAGATAGCTAAGCAAAGCGATGATGCTGCCTTGTGTGAAGGTCGAGGAGCCTTTGTCTAAAAGGCTGCCTCCGAGATAGACGATGAAAGCCATTCCTAAGTTGATAAAACAGAAGGTGAGCGGGTTGATAATGGCGTTCAATCTTCCAACCGCCAAGCCATCTTGCCGATAACGCTCACTCGCGACACCGAACTTCGTTTCCTCTTCTTTTTGCTTATCGAAAGCCCTGATCGGACGAGCGCCTTTCAAGGAATCGCTGCCAGCGGTTGAAATCTTATCAAGATCGCTTTGCATGGCTCCATAACGTTTTGGGGACAGGATGACCACGAGAGCCAAGACGATGCTGGAAAGCAAGACAACGCCTAAGAAAATTAGACCAGCACGATAGTCCACGACAAAGCTGAGGATGGCAGAGCCTAAAATCATCATCGGGCTTCTAGCTAATAAGCGCATGTACATCATGACGCCGTTTTGAAGGGCGAAGGTGTCGTTGTTGACCAAAGTCAGGGCCTTTTCTTTGCCAAAGGAATCGATTTGCTTATCGCTCAAGGATTCCAAATGATTGAACATTTCTTTCCGCAAATCGTAGCCGAAGTCCGCACTCGTTTTCGCCGCAAGCCATTGCGCGACCATGGTGACGAGAAAGGAAACCACCGCCATCGCGAGCATCACGCCGCCGAGAATCAATGTGTATTTCCAGTCTTTGTTGGCGATGCCTTTATCAATCATGAACTTCGTCAAGAAGGGCATGAAAAGTTCGCTTGCCACCTCAAAGAGTTTCAGAAGCGGTCCGATAATGACCTTGGCCTTATACTTGCGTAAAGGCTGCAAGCTCGGGGATTTCATTTAAAAACTCAGGCCTTTCCCCCGCCGGTCTTCATGTGCTTATGACCAGCCCGACTCTTCATTAAGACAATAGAAACAATAGAACGATCGTCTTGTTCATCGGCCGACATAAAATCCCAGCCATCTTCGGGATTGCCCGTCACTGAGGAGAAACTATTGCCATGGCCTAACGTCACTTCGTTGACATCGATGAAATCCCAATGAACCGTGCCAGGCACAAAGCCGCAGAAAAGATTTCCGACATCAATCAGCAAAGGCGGAAGCGGATAGGTGACATCAAAGGAGAAGGTGTGATTGCCTTTATCGAACGTCCCAGGCGAAAAGATATTAGGCTCCAACGTCGCCAAATTTGCCAAATCAAAATCGCCCAAGCTATCAGCGAAGGTGTCATTATCGAAGACGGGGTCTTGCTTCGTGAGATGGAACTTTTTGGCTAAATCGTCGATGGATTTTTGAGCATTTTCAAGATCGAGCGCCAATTCCGAAGTCAAAAGGTTTGAGGTCTTCATAATCTCAAAGCCGAATTGGGCATAAAGGAAATAACGAAGGGCGAGACGGGAATCTTTCGTACCCGCGGCCCCGGTTAGGAAAATGTTGCCAAGACGATACGCTGTATCCGGGAAAACGGTGATTTCCTTGCCGCTCGTGGAAACGAAACGGGAGAAAATCTCGGGCCATATGCTGGTCAGGATATCGAAAGCGAACAAAGGATTCGGCTCGACGAAAACGCCTTTCATGTAGCAATCGGAGAAACGAATGAGGGCTTCGAGCGAACCCATGGACATGGCCTTGGCGTAGCATTCATAGGCCCCACGAGGGTCCGGTTTGCCCAAGGATCCATTCTCTGAAAGAACGCCTAAGCGGGTTAATGCCCCACCATCGCTGCTGAGACAACGCATCGCGTAATAGGAGAAAGCGGTCTTCGGATCTTTTTCGGTGAATTCACTGCCATTTTCATAGAGCTGGCCTAAATCGAAAGCCGCGCTGCTATTGCCCAAACCAGCAAGCAGAGAAAGATATTGGATATACAAGGCCTCATTTACCTTTTTATGAGTGATGCTACCTTTCTTATAACGCTGCACGTATTTAAGCGCGGCCGCCGGATGCTTTTCCATGTAGTCCTCGCCATAGTAAGCGAGGTTCATTTCTTTTAATAAAGGCTTATCGAGCGGAATGCCACAGGCATCGCCGATAACGGAGTCCATGCCGCATACTGGGCAAATGGCCGTGACGCCCCTCTCGTCGTTGATCCAATCGTTAACTTCGCGGGCGCTATAAGTTTGCCGGCAAAAATAACAAGAACAGGTCTTGCTATGAAGAATCTCGATTTCGTTATTCGAACTGTGCTTAGCCAAAAGAGCGATGCGTGGGTCTTGTTTCATACTTTGTTATGATACCACTCTATCGCATTCGTGCGCGGGCGAACGCGTTACCCGTAGCGCGAAAGGCGAAGCAACGATAGAATAGTGATTGTTTATGAAGAAAAAGATTGCCGGAATCCATCTTTATGACTTTGCGATTGTCCTTGTCCTGGCCTTAATCGCTATTTTACTCGGCACTTTTAGAGACCTTCAAATCTCCACATCCCTTGCCCACGTTGGCAATATTTTTGGCAAAATCTTCGCGGTCGTTGGCAAATATCCCGGCTATCTAATTTTTGGTTCGGCTGGCATCCTTTTTTATGTTTATAAAAAGGACGATGAAGAAAAAGGCTCGAAAGCCTGGGCTTATGCTTTCTTAATCGCCATTCCTTTGGCTGTCGGAGCCCTTTATGGCTATGACGACCTCACTGAGTTGATCTCCAACAAAATCGCCGCCATTTTTGTCGGGGCTTTGGCGATTGGAGCTGGCGAAGTCGGCATGTATTTCCTCTTCCGCCACGCAAACAAAGAAGCGGCGTATAACGCCGGCATGACCTTCCTTTTCTCAGCCGTGCTAGTCTTTGTCACCACATATCTCTTAAAGAACGCCGCTCTCCGTCCGCGGTATAGTTGGCTCGTGAGTGTTAACCATCTCGATTATTATCAGACTTGGTACGCTTTTAACTCCTCTATCAAAGAAGCTAATTCCACCGTCGATTCCAGCAATTTCATGAGCTGGCCTTCTTCGCACGTTGCCATGGCTTCAATCGCCGTCTTAGCCGCCTTGTTCCCAAAACTAAGCAAAAAACTTGAAGGCAAAGAAGGCCTTTGCTTCTTAGCCGCGGCTTTATGGACCCTTATCGTCGCCATTGCCCGTGTTTCAGACGGATCGCACTTCTTAAGCGACGTTGGTTGGGGTGCTTTAATCGGCACCGGCTTCTCGCTTCTTGTGGCTTCCTTGGTCTACCCCACTGAAGTGGCGAAAGCCAAAGAACCCGTTACCGAAGAAGTTCCGATGCAAGAAACCTTCACGAGCGCACCAATGGCCACTAAGCCCGCTGAGCCTCTTATGACGAAGCCGGTTGAGCCTACTCCTAAACGAGAATCACCAACCACCATCGTCACCCCTAGTATCAGCCAAGAACCTGCAAAACCCGCTCCAATGAAACCAGAGGAGCCTAAGGCTAAGGAAAAGAAGAAAAAGAAAGACGACTTCTACGAAGTTGATAGCTGAGACAAGAAAATCCCTGCAAGAACCAAGCGGCTTTTGCAGGGATTTTTGTTAGCTCAATTGACTGGGCAGGGTCATCGTTTCGGCGGTCGGAGTCGCGAGGGCGCTCGAGACATCCGCACTTGTCGAATAGGAGCCAACTGTGATGGTGTAAGGCGAGGTGCCATTCACAAGAGTGGTACTTCCCGTCTTTACCGTCACTGTGCGTCCCGAAGTGTCTTCGATCGCGCCAGCGTTATTGAGGGTCGTGAGGACGCTATCGCCCGTCACAATCCACTTGGAACCATTCTCAATCGTGAGATTGCCATGGCCGCTGGTTGCACTGCCTTGGTCATCCGTCACAAGATCGACGGCGCCCGTCCAGGTGCTCGAACCAACGAGATAAGTATCAAGTTTGCTCGCATAGTCCCATTGAATGGCGCCTTCCATCGTTTCGTTGCGGGCAGTGAAGTTCGTGGTCGCACCATTGCTGCTTACGCTACCCCAGCCACGACCATTCTGGTTGCCAGTGCAGCGCATCAGGAAGTCATTCGTGCCACTATTTTTCACCGTCACGCCATCGAGCAGGAATTCGCTTGTGGTATTGGTGGTATAAAGCATGCCACCTGTCGCCGCGGTCAAAGTTCCGCCCACCATTTTGAAGTTGCCAGTCCCACTCACGGCATCGCCAGACATCGATTGATAGACGATGACGTTCCACTGTAAGCCTTCGTTTTGGCTATTGGTGTCGGGCATCGCCCCGGTTAATGAGCAATCGAAGAGAGAAGTCGAGTTTTTGCCTTCGAGGCAGAAGGCTTCGCTGCCATTCGCGGAAAGTGTCGCGGAAGACACTTCGATATCCGCCGTGCAATAGATCGCCGGCGAACCCGTGCCATTGGACGTATAGGTTCCGCCATTAATTCGCATCGTGCCACCGCCACGGTCACTTCTGATCGCCGCGCTGGACTCGCCTTGCGTCGTGACGGTGTTATTCCAACCATAGAGCGTGCCGCCACCAGCGGCATGAAGACCGCCAGAAGTACTGAGTTTAGTCGAAACGACCGCATCTTTAACGTAAGCCGCGCCATCGCTATACGCGAAGACGCCAGCCCCACCTTTGGCGTTGGTGGTATAGGTGCCACCTTTAACAAAGAGCTTTCCATTCGTCACTAGAGCATCGGCTCCGACGCCATAGAAAGAACTATTGTCGCCTCCGGTCGAAGAAGCGTTGTCGCGGCTGACGGTGCAATTATTCAGGACGACGTTAGCGTTGCTGTTATCGACGAGAACGGCTTCTTCGTCTTTGCCTGTCGAAGCTATGGTTTCGCCTGTCACCGTGGTACTTGTCGAATACTCGTTGACGGCGCTATAAGAAACGGATGAGGAGCCACTTCCGCCACCATTACCTCCAGGCCCTGTTGAACCTGTCCTAGAAGAGGTGGTGCTTGTAGCAGCTCCTGAGGACGAAGAAACGGAAGCCGAATCGCTACAGCCGGTGAGCATGGCTAATAAGCCTAACGATGCCACCAAGGGAACTAAAGCGCGAGCCTTCATAATCTTTTCCTCCTACACTTTATATACGCCGCACTCACCAATTTTGTTGGTTAATGGTGCCAAAAAGATCATAAACAAACTAAAATACCCTTATATATGTTTATGAGGAGCTACGAGAAAACCACCGCTCTTCCTAGTCGCGATAAGCCCTTAGGACGGATTTTCGAGCTCGATTTCACCCGCGGCTGCCTCATGGTTTTGCTTTTCTTTTATCACGCGGCGTATTCTCTTGGAAGTCCAAGCGATTTCTTCCGTTATACGAAGGGCGGTGATGGGGTGGCCTGGGTCAATGCCTCCGCCGCTTTCTTCCATGCTTTTTGGTATAGCGAACCCCTTCTCATTTTCCAGCAGCTCTTCTCCAGCCTTTTCTTATTTTTGTGCGGCATCTCTTGCGGTTTCAGCCGTCATAACGCCAGACGTGGTTACCTTTTATTGTGGCTTTCGATGATCGAGACGATTTTCTTGGCGACCCTCAGCTTCTACGTGAGCGGTTTCCACGCCCAGGTCTACATCGGCTTATTGCACGCCATCAGCATCGCCATCCTTATCTACGCTCTTGTGGATCATTTCTCTAAGAGTCTCTGGGTCGATTTCGGATTTGGCATCTTTTTCACGTTGCTCTTTGCCTTAACTTATAACTTCGGCGTCAAATATGATATCAACGGTTTGCCAATCAACCCCTTGCGATATAGCGACCCGACCGAGGCTCTATCCTGGCCGAACATTTGGTATCTTTTCACGGGCTATGCGACGGCGGGAAGCGACTATTGGAGTCCGATCAGGGTTTCCGCCTTTGTCTTCCTAGGCGCGGCGACGAGCAAGATTCTTTACCCGACGAAAAAAGGCTTATGGGAGCCGAAATTCGCCAAACACGTCGAACCAATCCTCTTCATGGGCCGGCACAGTCTCCTCGTCTATTGCGCTGAACAATTTATTGTTCTTGCGATAATGTGGTGCGTTTTGGCGCCGTTTGGCTATACTTTTTAAGGTGCAACATGACTGGTTCTCTCTATAATCAATTTCTCAATACTGCCAAAAACTATGGCCGTAGTTTGGCCGTTCGTTACGAAGGCAAGGATTGGAACTACAACAAACTCAATCGCGAAATCCTGAAGATGGCGGGCAAACTGAAAACGCTCGGCATCGGAAAAGGCGACGTCGTTGCCATCTTGCTTCCGAACTGTTTCGCTTCCTTGACTCTTTTTTACGCGACCAGCGCTTTAGGGGCCATTGCCTATCTGATTCATCCTTTCACCCCAGCCGAAGAACTTCACCAATACATCGAAAAAAGCCATCCGAAAGCCGTCGTCTTGTTGGACGAAGAGGCTAATGGTCTCGTTTCTGTCCTCGCCAATGAGAAGGTTCTTTTCTTAGCGGCCGATCCTTTCGACGGGGCAAACCCCTTCAAAAAGCTTTGCTATCGGGGCTTTCACCGTCTCAATAAAGAGATCAAACCGTTGTCGAAAGTGCATAGCCAAGCCATCGTCCCGAACAACGGGGCCGACGAGGACGTCGCTCTCTATCTCAATACGGGTGGCACCAATGGCGAGCCGAAAATCGTCGAACTCCAAAACGGCTCTCTCAATCGTTTGGGCTTAAAAGGCTATCCCTTGATCGGCGGCGAAGTGACGGCCATCAAGATTCTGACCGCCATCCCCCTTTGCCATGGCTTTGGCTTAGCGATGGGCATCCATACTCCTTTGTCCAACGGCGCCAGCACCGTCCTCATGAACAAATTCCGGACCAAACAAGCCATCTCCTTGCTTCATAAAGGCGAGGCCACCGCGATTATCGGCGTACCCGCTTTATATAACGCTCTCCTTTCCAAAGACGCTTTTTATGGTCCGTGGCTAAAAAAACAAATCATCGCTTTCGTGGGTGGCGATTCCGTGCCCGAAAGCCTTCTCGCTCGCTATAACGAAACGATGGAGAAATACCATAGCGAAGCCCGTCTTTATCAAGGCTACGGTCTCACCGAAGCCGTTAACGTCGCCAACGTCAACACGGCGAAAGAACATTGTTTCGGCTCGGTTGGAAAACCACTTCCTGGCCTCTTGGAAATCATCGTCGATCCCTCGACGAAGAAACCTCTGCCTCCCCTTTCCCATGGCGAAATCGCCATCGCGGGCGATACCCTTATGAAGGGTTACTTAGGCGACAAAGGCGACCCTTTCATCAGCATCGGCGACAAACGTTATGTCTTAACGGGAGACTATGGCTACCTCAACGAAGAAGGCTATCTTTTCTTTGAGCAAAGGCTTCGCCGCATCGTCAAAGTGAAAGGCGAGACCATTTGCCCGAGCTCAATCGAAAAAGCCGCTCTCTATTTCTATGAGATCTATGAGGCTTACGCTTATGGCGTCAAAGACGAAAGGGACGGCGCGACCATCCATTTGGCCTTGGCATTAAGACATGGTTACGAAGACACCGATAAAGCGTTGCTGCTTGAAAGCCTTTCAACGAGGCTCAAGAGCCTTCTCCCGTCATCGGCCATTCCTAGTCGCATCTATTTCCTAAAGGAATTGCCTAAGACCGCGATTGGGAAAATCGACGATGCCAAAATGGCAAGTCTCGATCAATAACCCTGCAAAACCCCTTCAAAGACAAAAAAGAACGACCCGCAAAGGTCGTTCTTTTGGTAATGCTTTCGGATTACTTAGCTTCAGCGGCAGCCGGTTTCTTGCCTTCAAAGAAGTTGAAGAGCAAACCAGCAAGGCCAGCTCCAGCAAGCGGGCCGACGATGAAGATCCAGATCTCTTTGATCGGTTCAGTGTGACCATTGGCAAGAGCGAGAAGCGCCGGTCCAATTGAACGGGCCGGGTTGACGGAAGTGCCAGTGAGACGGATGCCGAGTAAGTGGACAAGGACAAGCGTTAAGCCAATCACGATGCCAGCGACGTGGCTGTTCTCAACCTTCGAGGTGACGCCAAGGATGGCGAGCACGAAGATGAAGGTGAGGATGATTTCGGAGGCAAGAGCGACGAAGTAGCTTGCAGTCGTCGGAGTGTCGCCACCGCCGATGAAGGATTGGGCTTGGTTCGCACCAAGGGCTGAACCAGCATAAGCGCCATTATGGAAGATACCATAAAGGATGGCCGCGCCAGCAATGGCGCCGACAATCTGAGCGCCGATGTAGACGAGCATATCCTTTAAGCTCATCTTGTGGGCGACGAATAGGCCGAATGAAACGGCCGGGTTGATGTGGCAACCGCTGATGTTGCCAATCGAATAAGCCATGGCCACGATTGCGAGGCCGAAGGCTAACGAGGTCGCGACGATGCCGGCATTATCAGAGCAGCCAGTCGTTACCGCGACACCACAGCCGACGATCACGAGCACCATAGTGCCAATGCATTCGGCGATGGCTTTTTTCAATGTTTCCATTAATGAAACACCTTCTTTCACGGGCATTATAGGCGGTTACTAAGCAAAGGGGCAGGGGGAAAAACAAAAACACCCCCTCTTTTTTAAAGAGAAAGCGTTTTCTTAGCCTTATTTGGACGCCGCTTCTGCCGTGTTATCGTTCTTTGACAAGGCGATTGGGGCCGCGATTAAGCCCGCGGCGAGCATCGCTATGCCAATATAGAGAAGAGCGATTGCCCAACTGTTTTTCGCTTCCGCCATGTCATAGATGGCTTTCAAAAGGAAGTAGGCTTCCATCGTCATTAGACCGCCCCCAAGGAAGAAGGAGGCCGGCTCACCATCATCCTTTTTCACCAGCAAGAGGATCCAATAATAGAGACTTAAGAGCAACGGACCCACGAAGAGATACGTCATATAAGGGCTCCGCAAGCTGTGGCTAAAGGCGTAGTAGACGAGGGCGATAACCCCCATGAGAGCGGAGACTCCAAGCCATGAACAGGCTTTCTTGATAACTTCTTTTTTATGCATTGACCACATAAACGATGTCCGAGACGCTCCTTTCTTTGCCGCCCGTATTGCAAGGCAGATTGACTAACGATCCTTCGTAATAGAGGGTGCTGCTGCCACCGCCGTCGAGGTTGTAGGCATACGAGCAGCCATACTTTGAGAGGACGGAAGCCACTTGATAGAGGGTGAAGCCTTTTGGATAAGTGGTCGTTCTTCCTTCGCTCACGAAGAAGACATAATGGAGACTGTTGATGACTCCAATCGCCGTGCGGGGGTTGCCGGCCGAAGAAGAAGTGTCCACTTCGGTCGTCGTCGTGACGGCCACGGCCCCGTTTTTCACTAACGAGGGACCGAAGCAGAAATTCTGATAGCAACCGCCGTTCATGCTTTCAATGGTGCTGCAGGTATAATCGCCTTCGCTATAGGAGAGAGTGGAACCATCCTTGAAAATCGCGAAATCATCGAACTCCGAATAGTCATCGCGTTTGGTGCTCCGGTAAGTCGTGCCGTTGCGGATCACATAGCCATCGCGGCTGGAATAATAGCAATAGTCGCCGTTGATGGCCGAGAGAACATCGACATTGGAGCTGCTTTCGACCGCGGAGATTTGGCTCCCCGTCGTGGCCACCACATTGACGCCTGGATAACCAGAGCTCGAAGTGGCTAAGTGGGTTCTAAGATTCGACAGCTTCTTAAGATTGATGTCGACAAGGTGATAGGTCAAAGTGCCATTGGTGCCTGAATAGGTCAAGGTCTTCAAAGACACCGTGGTCTCGCTCGCCGTGGACGTGCTCGAAGAAGACCCACTTGAGGAAGTCGAGGTCGAGCCCGAGGCGCTCGCTGAGGAAGTCGAGGTCGAACTGCTATCGAAATCGAAGGCGTCCGATGTCTCGCTAACCGAGACGATGCTCGTCGCCAAAAAGGTGTTGTAAAGATTGGCCCCCGTTATCGCAGCAATCGCGACCCCATAGATTGAGGATACGATGATCCAGAAACTCTTTTTCATTTGTTTTTGCCCCCTTCATTAATGCTTAAGACCACGGGTTTGTTGGCTTTATGGCTTTTATGAGCGAAAACCCAGGTCAGTTGTACGAAATAATTGATGACGAATAAGACGAAATCCACGATGAGTTTGATGTAGATGAGCTCGCTTGGGAGATACGAGAAAGCATAGACCAAGGCGAAGGAGAGACCCATATTGATGAAATACACCACCGCATACTTGGCGAGTTTTTTCCAGAAGCCTTCCTCGGTATGGAAGACGAAGAAGTTGTTGCCTAAGAAATTGAACGTGCCGGAGATCAAACGGGCCGTCACCGTCGCGATAAGAACCTTATAGACCAGCTCCGAAGAAATGAAATGACTGAGCAAATAGAAGAGTCCTTCATCGATCGCGACGCTTAATAAGGCGACAAGGACATAGAGGATCGGCGTCCGATAAATCCGCAAAGAATCGCGGACCGGATGGAAATGCGAGGACTTGTTGCCATCGTAGATGGTCTGGATGCTCACTTGGTAGAAATTGGTTTCTTTGACGGCTTGGAGCAAGAAGTTCATTTCGTAGTCGTAACGGCTGCCATAGACGCTTAAGGCTAACGGAAATAGATTCGCGGGGATACCTCTTAAACCCGTTTGGGTATCGGATAAATCCTTATGGGTAACCACTTTGAAATAATCGCTTGAGAAACGGTTGCCAAGACGGTTATGCTTAGGCACGTCTTTGCCTTTGAAATCGCGCACGCCCATGATTAAGGAAGAAGGATGTTCGGCCAAGGCGTCTCTAATTTTTAAGATGTCCGAATAGGCGTGTTGGCCATCGCCATCTGCCGTCACGACGCCTTCAAGATCGGGATATCTTTCTTTGAGATATTTGAAGCCTTCCTTGAGAGCATGGCCTTTGCCGCCGTTGACCTCATAGGAGACGACATGGAAATTCGGAAGGGTCCTGATCTCATCGAAAATCGGCTCATAAGTAAGACCACTGCCATCATCAACGACCACGAAGACGGAGAAATCCGCCGGGTTCATGCTCTTGAGGAAGGGGATGACTTGGCCATTGGGCTGATAGATCGGAATGAGAAGGGCTTGTTTCATAACCTATTAACATTCGAGTGGCCAATTTTGTTGAGAGCAAAAAGAAAAGCGAGAGCCGAAGCCCTCGTTTCCTTTGTTTTATCGTTAGATTCCGCGGCGCATGATGGAGAGAAGTTTATCCATGTCCGTCGAAAGCTTATAGTTCTTCACTTCTTCCGGACGGATCCAGAAGACCTTGCCTTCTTTGCTGGGGGTCAAGATGCCTTTATAGACATTGGTCCGATAGAGGGCCGCCACATGGCGAACGCCTTGCTTCGGCTCATTCCACTCATAGACGCCGACTTCCTCAAGCTTGGAGATGTCGAGTCCAGTTTCTTCTTTGATTTCGCGAACGACAGATTGTTCCATCGTCTCGTCCGCTTTGACATGTCCACCCGGGAAGGTCAGACCTGGCCAATCAAGTTTTGCCCGATCCTCGACGAGGAAAGTCCCGTCGTCGTTATAGACCATGCACATGTTCGTAAGTATCACTTTTTGAGTTAATCTCATAACATGAGAGTTTAGCCCTTTAATCGCCGCCAAGAAAGAGAAAAGTGCAAAAGACGATTAAAATAAAGAACTGGCCTTTCTTTTTAAGTGACAAATATCATCAAAATATAGGCAAAAGAGTTTCATTCAAAAGAAATTAGTATATACTAAATTAAGCAAGAAAAAGGAGATTCATATGGGTCGTAGAGTTCTTAAGAATATCGACGAAAGAATCCTTAATGAAGTGCTGAAAGAAAACTTCAAATATGGGATAAGCTGCATCTCCACCAAACGCATCGCGAGCCACCTTGGCATCAGCGAGCCAGTTATTTTCACTCATTTCGGAACTAAAGACGGCCTTATGACCGCGGCCTTTAAATATGCCTGGAATCTTTTCCCGCATCTCGTGGCTTTCCCAAAGACCCTGGCTCCCGAAGACGACCGCCAAGCCTTTGCTGAATATAAGCAAAAAGTCTTGATCGCCCTCGACAAACCGCTCCCAATTTCCTACATCGAAGACTTCCTTTGCTCACGCAACGCCGATTACAAAATCGTGAAAAGCGTCACCGAAAGTTATCGCACCGATATCGTCAATTGCTTCCGGAACATCAATCCTGCTCTCACCGAGGAGATGCTTCAAGTAACGGCCGAACGTTTCATCGAGAGCTCTGTCGCCACCATTTATCACATGGTCATGGGCCAACATCCACATGATGAAAAGACCCTGATGCTTTATTACACCTGCCGCATTTATGGCATCGTAGCCGTTCTCGAAATGAAACCCGCTATGAAGCCGGCCGATTTCGACAAAGTCGAGTTCAATCAGTAAAAGAGCGTCATGATTTTTCATTTGAACGAAGACGACAAAAAGAGATTTCGCACGCTTAGCGAGACTTTTGACCGTAACCTCGATAAGGCAGACGAAATAAACGAAAAAATGGTGGAGGGCGATCCTTCTTTAATGAAGGAAGCCACCTTGTTAAAAAACGGCGAATACGCGAAGAATCCTTATTTTCTCGTTGTCACTCCCCTTCCTAAAAAGATTGGAAGTTGGGAACTTGGTTATGAGGAATACGATTCTAATGAAGTCTTCTTAGCCGACAACGTCGTCTCATCAGGCGCCCCTTATTTTGAGGAGAAAAACCCCTTAGGATATTTCGCTAAGCCCTTTAAGTTCCTTTCACTCAAAGAAAAAGGCACGACTTGGATGAGCGTTATCCCTCATGAGATCAACACCATGAAAGAACCCCTTTCGGAAATGAAAGGCCAAGTCGTGGTCATGGGTTTAGGCCTAGGATATTTTGCCTTCCAGTGTTTAGGAAAAGACAATGTCTCCAAAGTGACAATCGTCGAACGCGACCACCGTCTCATTTCTCTATTCAACGAAAGTCTCCTTCCTTTCTTCCCCCACCGCGAAAAGCTCACGGTTATCGAAGGCGACGCTTTCGGCAAGGAAGCCCAAAACGCAGTTAAAGAAGCGAACTCCGTCTTCTACGATCTCTGGCATAACGAAGATGATGGGCTCTCTTTATATGAACGAGCCTTAAAAGAAGAAAAACAATCCGAAGGGGTTTTGCATAGTTATTGGATGGAAAAAGGCTTATTAGCCTATTATCGGCGTACCATCATCGTCATCATGGACGAAGAACTTAACCACCCCGAAGATAAATTGGATGACTTTACGAGTCTCTTAGGGCGAACCGCGAAAGCCCTTCAAAAGAAAACTTTCTCTTCCTACAAAGAGATAGCTTCTTTCTTAGCGGACGAGAGCCTAAAAGACCTATTGCGCGACCTTTAACGGGGCGCGCGTCACTTTCTTATACGCGCCGACGATGCCATCGAGAATATCGATGTGACCGAAGTCTTTCGGATACACGAGATTGACTTCGCGGATCATTGGCAGTCCTTCAATCGGCAAGAGTTTTAATTTGCCCACGTCTTCGAGGGTTTGACAAGCAGACTTCGACATGACCGAAATGCCGATGTTCTTCATGACGAGATCCTTGATGGTGCCGATGGAATCGACCTCCAAGATGACGTTAAAGGAATCAAGGTATAAGCCTTGGCTACGAAGCGAGGCTTCGAAGAGCTGACGGGTACCACTGCTGGTGCTACGGAGAATGAGCTTTTCTTTCTGTAGCTCTTGCAAGGTGATAATGCTCTTTTTGGCCAAAGGCGAATCCTTCGACACCGCCACAACAAGCGAGTCGGTGTCGAGAAGCAGCGAACTATAATGATTATCCGTGTTTCGGCCTTCGACTACGATCATGTCAACCTCATAAGATTCGAGTTTTTCATAAAGTTTATTTATAGCATCAGTAACTATTTTTATTCGTAAAGATGGCTCGGAAGCACTGTAGGCAGCGAGGGCGTCGATGACGCCGGAGTTCTCCGCGGTGTGGGTCAAACCGATCGTGACCAAGAACATATTCTTCTTGCTGTCCGCAATCCGCTCCGCCTCCATAGCGTAAAGAGCCTTGATTCTTTTGGCATACCTAATCGCAATTATTCCTTCGTTAGTGGGCTTTATTCCACTTTCGGTACGATTGAAGATTTTGATTCCTAATTCACTTTCAAGCGCTTTGATGTGTTGGCTCACGGCGGGCTGCGTCAACGAAAGAGTTTGGGCGGCCTTCGTGTACGAGCCTAATTCACTTACGGTAATAAGAGTTTCAAGTTTTGGATCTATCATAAATGGCTCCTTTATAAGTTTTTGTTATGGCTTTTGCTTTTTTAATAATATCACCTTATACAATATAAAGGCACAATAATCGCAGCCCGAGATTTCGAGCATCAAAAAGGAGGGACCACCCATGTTATTTTCTTTCGCCTCTGCAACCAATATCGTCACCGGCGCGGGTCTCAACATTTCCCAATACTATTCCCAATTCGGCGAAGTACCTTCAGTCCTAATTGGCTTAGCCATCATGCTCTTTGCGGGCTTCTTGGTTACCCGTTTGACTAAACTTCTCAAACTCCCGAACGTCACCGCTTATATTATCGCGGGCGTTTTGCTTGGACCTTGGGTCTTAGGTGCCGTCAATAAAGACATCCTCTCCCATATGTCCTTCATTAGCGACATCGCCTTAAGCTTCATCGCCTTCGGCGTTGGCCGTTACTTCAAAGTCAGTACTCTTCGTGAGACTGGCAAAAAAGTCTTCCTCGTCACGATTCTTGAATCGGTTCTCGCCGGTGTCGTCGTCACCGTCGTGATTGGGCTTTGCTTCCCGGCTAAAGGCTGGAACTTCGCCCTCTTACTCGGCGCCATCGCCACGGCCACCGCCCCCGCCAGCACCATGATGACCATTCGTCAATATGGGGCCAAAGGCGAATTCGTGAACCTCTTGCTCGAAGTCGTTTCGCTCGATGACGCGGTCTGCTTAATCTGCTACACGCTCGCCATCACCGTCATCAATGCCCAAGCTGGCGCTTCCGCTAACGTCATGGACATCATCATGCCGATCGTTTGGAACCTTGTGTTCCTCGTCGTTGGCTTGGTCTTCGGCTGGATCCACTCCAAACTCATGTCCCCGAAACGGAGCCCGGATAACCGTCTCATTCTCACGCTCGCCATGCTTCTTACGATTGATGGCTGCTGCGCGATTGTCGGTATTTCGCCTCTTATGTCCTGCATGATCTTCGGTGCCACTTACGTCAACATCAAGAAAGACCAAGAACTTTATAGCCAGATGGATGGTTTCGCTCCTCCGATTATGTGTATCTTCTTCGTTCTCTCCGGTATGAACATGGACTTCGGCAGCTTTGCGGAAGTCGGCATCATCGGCGTCGTTTACTTCATCGTTCGTATCCTTGGCAAATATGGCGGAGCGTGGCTGGGCTGCAAGCTCTCCCGCGACGATCCGAAAGTCACCAATTACCTTGGCTTAGCCCTTATTCCCCAAGCGGGCGTTGCCATCGGTCTAGCCGTCTTAGGTCAACGTATGCTCCCCGCCGCGATTGGCGAAGAGTTCTACGCCATCATCATCTGCTCGTCCATCCTTTACGAAATGATTGGACCGGGCCTAGCGAAACTCGCTCTCATCAAGAGCGGTTCGATTTCGCCTGAAGCTTTGAAGAACCCCCTCACGCCCGCTAAACCTACGGTTATCGGCGAGCACGTCCAAGGCGAGGTGATTATCCCCGCAGCGACGGATGCCAGCAAAAAGCCGGCCACCCCTGTCCAAGGCGACCCCAGCACTTTCGTCTCTTCCGTTAACATGGAGAGCGAGCATAACGACAAGAAAGGAGTGAAGCTTTTATGAACTACAACACCATGGTTTCAATTCCCCTGACCCAGTACTACGCCTTCGTTTCAGACGTGGGACAAATGACGCCCGAAAGCCAAGAACCAACGGCCACCATTCTCTCCAAAACCCTCGTCCGCTTAGCGAAAGCTCACCCCGAGGCCTGGCGAGAACTCTCGCTCAGGGACAAGCGCCGCTTAAGGGCTCGTGAGAAAGATTGCGCCATCATGGCCGTCGGCTATGATTGCGTCGATGAACTCACCTGCTTAGCCCGCGTCGACCCGAAGGAAACTTCGATGGTCGCCCGCGCCTTACTAAGCGACTACTTCGAACTCGACAAAGACGTCAAGCTCCAATTGCTCAAGGCATAACGAAAGGCTAACCGCAAGGTTAGCTTTTCTTTTTGCTTCCTTTGCTCGTGGTAGAATAAATTAATGCCAAACATTCTCGTTCACTATACTTTTGCCAAAGAAAACGTCTTAGACCCAGGCCCTTTCCTTGAAGCCACCTACGTCGGCGCCCAAGGACCTGACCCTTTCTTTTATTTCGGGGTTTTGCCCTTCCGCAAACGGCCCTTCAAGAAAGTCGTCCCTTCTTTAGGCGGAATCACCCAACATCTCGAGTTGACCGAACCCTATAACGCTTTTATCGAATATGCCAAGAAATCGCCTGATAAGGAACTCCTATTCGCTTATATTGATGGTCTTTTCATGCATTACGCTGTCGATCGGGCTTGCCATCCTTATATCTTCTTTAATACGGGGTTCACAGACCGGCCCGAAGACCCGATTGAGGTGCAACGCCACTACAACTTCGGCCACCTCTACATGGAGAACTACCTCGATTTCATTGTGGCCAAACGGGAGAAGACTTTTACCCGTCCTGACAAGGTTTTGCGCTTAAAGAAGAGGGATTTGCAGGCGATATCCTTAATGTGGTATACGGTTAACCAAGAAGTGCAGCATGTCCCCCATATTGAGAAAAACACCTTCTTGCTCTGTCTCCATGATTACCGTTCCACGATGAAAGTCGCGTGGGACCCGCTCCATTACAAAAAAGGACTCTTCAAAAAGATTTTCGGAAAAGAAAGCTTCCCATACGGAATCGTATACCCTAAAGACCTCAAGGGCTTTGAGACCTGCGACTTCCTTAACGAGAAACACACGACATGGCGGATGCCGGCTGGCGAGAAAAAGAATGAAAGTTTCGATGATCTTTTACGCGAAGCCGCGGTAACTTATTCTTCACTCCATGAAGCGTTGATGGAAGCCAAAAAAGGTGCCAACGTCAAGGACTCTCTAACCGCAATTGGTCAACATCTCAATCACGAAGGAATCATCCCTGGTTCCCCGAAAATATACTGGAAACTCATTTGGCCCGAGACGTTCTTAAAAGACGTCGTCGCGCCGCCAAAAGACTAAAAAACTATTCAACCAAGGAAGCCATGAGGGCTTCCTTTTCTCTCATTTCGGATAAGAGTTTCGCCTGAGCGCGAGCCCGATCAAGATTCTGTAAAGGGCGATCCACCTTGAAGTAGCGATCTCCTAAAATGTAATCGGTCAAGAAACGAAGGCCGCATTCGAAGGTCATTTGTTCGGCCCCACTTGCTAAAGAAGCAATTTCGTCTTTGGATAGAATATCCCGGGCCGAAAGCAAATATCCCTGCAAAAAAGCCTTATATGATTCAAAAACGAAGTGGACTTTATCGGTGTCAGGCTCATCCTCGAAGGCACTTGAGCAATCATAGCGGACGGCATCCCCGAAGTCATTGACGGCAAAACCAGGCATAACCGTGTCGAGGTCGATAAGGCAAAGGGCTTTGTTGGTTTTCTTATCGAAGAGAACGTTGGTTAGTTTGGCGTCATTGTGGCTGACCCGTAAGGGCTGGAAAAGTAGAGGGCTCGCCAAATCTTTGTTGTCTAAGTAGGCGTCGATTTCCTTTTGAACGGTTTTCGCTCTTCCAAAAGGATCTTTCTTCACGGCGTCAACAAAGGCGAAAAAACGCTTTCCCGTATTATGGAAGCAAGGAATCGTTTCCTTGACTTGCGATATGGGGAAACCAGCTAAATCTTTTTCAAATAAACCCAGCACCCGTCCGGCTTCATATAAAAGCGCGGGATCGGTCGTGACCATTAAGGCATAAGAAGAAGCCACATAAACAAAAGCCCGGAAGAAATTGCCATCGTTGTCCTGATAGAAATTTTTGCCATCGACGGTTTTAACGATTTCAAGGGTCTCCCTTTTAGGATCTCCACCGCGTTTGACGATTGATTTCCTCAGGTAATCGGTAACATTTTCGATGTTCGACATCACGATGCGAGGCTGCGGAAAAACGCTGCAGTTCAAACGTTGGACGATGTATTTGTTTTCCGTGGTCTCCACGATAAACGTGTCATTGATATGGCCGTTCGGATTGAGATCGATCGAAACGATAGTCCCTTTGAGGGCGAAGTGCCCGATGGCATTGCTGATAAAGAGGGGCTCTTTAGTTTTCATATCAATATATTCTATCAGTCAATTTTAAAAAATAAACATTAAAAAGTGCCGATTAACGCTTAAGGTTCAACAATTGACACTGAAAATTAAATAGCGTCAATGGCTGTGTCTCATTTAAAGAGAGAAAGATACGCGCCATATCCTTCTTTTTCTAAGTCTTCTTTTCTAATGAAGCGAAGCGAAACTCCATTAATGCAATAACGGACCCCATTTGGCGTCCCTTCTTCTCCATAGAAAACATGTCCTAAGTGAATGGACGAGGAAGCGCTTCTCACTTCTTCTCTAATCATGTGATGGGATTCGTCGAGAAACGAAGTGACGGCGTGCGGGTCGATAGGCTTACTGAAAGAGGGCCAGCCACAGGAAGAACGAAACTTATCTTTGGACGAAAAGAGAGGCTTTCCCGATAGAGCGTCGACATAAATCCCTTATGCCATGAGATTCCAATATGGGCTCGAAAAAGGATATTCAGTGCCGCCTTCCACCGCGACCGCGTAGGCTTCCGGACTCAAAATCTTTTTTGCTTCGTCTTTCTTCATGTTTACATTGAGACATAGAGAAGAGGCGTAAGCAAAGGTTATGCTTCACAATTTTATGTCAATTTTTTGGTGAAAATCAGGAAGACAAGGCAAGAAAAAGAAAAGAAAAACGCTAGAATTGCTCTAGCGTTTTAGTTTTAGATGGCGGGGCAGTCGGCCGCTTATCCGAACTAATCCTAGCGAAAGACCCGATGGATAAAGTACTTTTCTTGAAAAGCGACCTGTTTTTCGATTTCCTGGTCGGTAATCTCGGCTTTCCTCGGCGCGACGATGAGCTTATCTTCGACATCGTCATCTCGTTCCAGTATGGCTATAACAATCCCGTCGAATTCCGTTAGGGGTTCGTCGACTCCGAGAATGTAAGCGTCTTGTTTTTCTTCGTCTGGGGCGTTAAAGGATTCAATGTAGCCGTAATTGACAGGATAGACCATCGTTGGATTTTGGGGATGATGGCTGCCAAGCGGGCGGTCCACCACCACGTGAACCTCTTTCCCCAAAAGAGGATGGGTTTGACGCCGATAAGCCCCTTTCTCATAAGTGGATAAGCACGGCTCTTGCCCACCTCCAAGACGTTTGATTTCTTGCTGGAGCGCCGGTATCCAAAGCTTCCGCTGGGCGGGCGTAATCTTGTAACGATTCCCGAAGAGTTCTTCTTTGCTGGCCCACCATATCGGGCCTTTTTCCGCCAAATCGCCATTGTGGCGGGGAATCAGATGGACGTGGAGATGGGAATCGCCATTCCCCAAAATCTCGATATTCATCTTGTCGGATTTGAAAACATGGGAGACCGCCTCTTCGACCAAGGCCATCTCGCTGAGGAACTTCCGTTCGGTGATCCGGGGGAGCTCGTGCAACTCGTGAACATGCGTTTTCGAAAGGAAATAGGTGTAGCCAGGGAAACGTTGGTTGTCGCCCAAACAGACGATGCCGGTGGATAATTCAGCAACGAAATTGGGATTGGTCCCCTTTAGCGCGTCAGAGATGCGCTGGCAAATGAGGCAATTGTTTTCCAAAGCAAGTGTTGAAGAGGCTAAAGGCAACAGCAAATCCAAAGCCTCAGGGCCGAACTTATCAATGATAATGGCGGCTTTGTCGAAACTTAACTCCGCCACCCCTTCCTCAAGTTTATTGACGCTCGAGCGAGAAGCGTAGCCCAAGAGCTTGGCGAAGGCCTCTTGGCTCATCCCCTTGCCAAGGCGGATTTCGCGAATCCGCTGACCGATTTCTTTCTTAGTCATGAAACAAAGCCTCGACCGTTTGGATCACGGTCTTTTTCACAAAATCATCTTCCAACAATGAAATCTCCGCCATCTTGTTCCCCAGGTAATTCAAGGATGAGCCGATCCGGTAAACCCGCTCAGCGTCCAGGATCAAATACCGATCATGGAACAACGAGGAGTTCACCCGGCAAAGCGGCCCGTATTCCTTTTCAAATAGGCCGATGTCGGCCTCCGTCGGTTTTCCCGAAGACGAGGAAACGATTTGGAGGATAACGTTCCTTTTCTTTTTGGCTAGGACATTGAGCGCCTTGGAATCGCAATAAGGGTCAACAAGGCAAATGGATTTGTCAGCTGACGCCACCAGATCAGTCAAAAACGAGAAAGCATCGTAAAACTGCCCAGAGAAAAACAGCTTGTCATCAGGGATTTTTGCATTCTCGATCAAGGCCATTCTTTTCTTGAGCGCTTCCACTTCTCCTTTGACGGAACAATGCTCTCCCGAGCAAAGATCGTCGACTCTTTTCCCGTTGATGACGTAGCCTTTGATTAAATAGTCCTTTAAAACCGAGTTGGCCCAGCGGCGGAACTCAACCCCTCGCTTGCCGTTCACCCGATATCCGACCGCGAGTATCACATCGAGATTGTAGAACTTAGGAGGGCGATTCGAGGGGGTTCCGTGCAAAAAAAATGCACCGAAGTGTTTTCCTCAAGTTCTTTGTCCGAAAAAATCTTAGCAATATGGCGAGAAATAACAGGCTGGCTCTTGCCGAACAAAACCGCGATTTGATCTTGGGTGAGCCAAACCGTTTCCTCCTCGGGCGAAACCGTGACATCCAAAGAAAGGTCGCTATCCGTAAAACGAACGATGTCGTATTTTTCCATAACCCTATTTTACGGTAATGTTTCTATTTCATCTACATTTAATTCGACTTAAAAACGGAGTGAAGACTTCCATGCAAAAAATGCATAGAAGGTAAATTAGCGAATAAAATCCGGAAGTTTTAGTTCCTTTTCCAGTCGAGAAGCCTTATTTTAACAACAAACCCCGTACGCGTTGCGTACAGGGCTTACACTTGGATATTCTGGCGGAGACGTCGAGATTTGAACTCGAGCACCGGGTAACCCCGATCTAACAGGTTAGCAACCTGCCCCCTTCGGCCACTTGGGTACGTCTCCGTGCCACGATAATATACAACAAAATTCGCGTAATCGCATCAACTAAAAAACAAAAATGCGTTTTAGAGGAGAATCTTCGTTTCGCCAAAGGCGGAAATCACGCGGATAGAGCGATATTTCTTATAGCCTTCATGCAAAAGACGGAAGGAGAATTTTCCATCGTCATTCGTGAACTCATAGAGATTGTATTCGCCGTTTTTATAGCCAAAACCATCACCCTCGTCCTGATAATGGATGTACTTGCCTTTGCCTGGGAACAAACGGAGAGTCAACTCTTCAGGATTTTCGTCTAACCGAGTAAAGCCTTCTGGATAGAGGGGAATAATGGATCCTTCTTTGACATACACGAGAGCTTCGCCTAAAGGGCAACTCTTCGCGTACATACCTGGGCCAAGGTTCTCTTTGAGATCGAAGGAATACCAACGGCACGAAGGAAGAAGAAGGGTTCTTTCTTGAGCGCCAGGTTCCAGCACCGGAGCGACAAGCATAAAGTCGCCTACCATGAACTCCGTGTTTTCGTTGAGGAAGCGTTCTTCATCATAGTCGAGGAAAAGCGGACGTAAGGCTGGCAAACCATCAAGCGTTTCTTCATAGAAGAGATCATAGAAATACGGCGTCAAAGCATAACGGAAGTTCACCCATTTGCGGTAAATGTCCTGAATGTTCTTCGGATAACGATAGCCTTCTTGCGGATGACAAGCGCAGTCGCTGTGATTGCGGAACAGAGGCGAGAAAGAGCCGAGCTCAATCCACCGAGCCATCAGTTCGCTGGGGCAGTTACCACTGAAACCGCCAATATCCGTGCCGACGAAAGGCATTAAGGAAAGGCCCATGCTAAGCTGCTGAGGTATAGCCATTCTTAAATGCGAATAAAGCGATTGGTTATCGCCCGTCCACACCGTGCTATAGCGGTTCGTCCCGCTGAAACAGGCTCTCGTAATCACGAAAGGACGCTTCTCGGTCGCCTCAAGAATCCCGTCGTATGTCGCTTCGGCCATGTAGTGGCCATAAAGGTTATGGATTTTTTCATGCTTCTCTAGACCAAACACCACGTCATTTGGTAGCGGCCCCTTAAAAGAGGCGGGCTCATTCATGTCGCACCATAGGCCATCGATACCGTAATCGAGGAGGGTTTTGCAAAGATCGCCCCACCACTGACGGGTCTTTTCTTCGTTAAAAGTCGGATAGACGGAATCGCCTGGCCAGACTTCGTTCACATAGGTCTCGCCTTTTAAGGTGGCATAGACGCCACGACGAAGGCCATCCGTATAGACGGCGTAATTAGGATCGACCTTGACGCCAGGGTCAAGAATCGTCACCACCTTAATGCCTTTCTTATGGAGTTCGTCCACGAGTTCTTTTAGATGCGGGAAATTCTTGGGCGAAACAGTGAAAACCCGATAGCCATCCATGTAATCGATATCGAGATAGATGCTCGAAAGGGGGATTTTGGCTTCTTCGTAACCTTTGACGACGGCTCTTACGGCTTCTTCGCTCGCATAACTCCAACGCGATTGACCATAGCCTAAGGTCCAGCGAGCCGGCAAAGGGAATTTGCCCACGAGATTAGAGAAGCCAGTCACCACATCGCGGGGTGTGGGTCCATAGATTAAATAGAAATCTGTCGGTCCATTGGTGGCTCCGATGAACCATTCTTTCTCATCGGTTCCGCAATTGAAAAGGGTTTTGTAGGGGTTATTGAGGAATAAACCGAAACTGGCGGTTGGCTTATGAACCAGCAAGAAAGGCGAGCTTTTATAGAGCGACGGAAAGTTTTCCGTATGGGCGTGCGGATCATCGGTGTTCCAGTTAACGAACTGGTAGCCTCTCCGATTGAGCGGGCCCGGATGGTCGCCTAAACCATAGAAGGCTTCGTTAGAAAGATTGAAGGCTCGGAAAAAGGAATAATGCTCGCCATTAAGGAACTGGTGTCCTTCTTTCTCAGCGAGATGATCCGTCGGTTCGCTCGAAACGAAAGCGTAAGGAATCTCTTCAAGCAAAGTCCCAGTTTTATTTGAGAAACGGACCTTTAAATCTGGTAGAACGAGCAGCGAAAAGCTTTCAAAAGAAATCAAGAGGCCTTCGGGGTCTTCTTGCACCGTGAAAGCGACGGGGGTCGGTTCCATCGTCACCGCTGGGGTTTCGCTAATCAGCGAATCGGAGAAGCGAATAATCGAAGAAGAATAAGGCAAAACATAGAGTTTCTTTTCTCCTTCGCTGATCGTCACGAGTTTTTGATTGGCTTGGTATTCCATAGCCTCTCTATTATAAGAGGAATAAAGAAAAGGACGAGAGCAACCTCGTCCTGAAATCCTTTACAGCGATTTGACTTCGGCCCAACCCGTCAGGCTCGGATAAGTGATGGATACCATGTCCCAAGCGTAGACATCGCTGACCTTTTCGGTCACATTTTCGATGTACTCGCGATTATAGAAACGGCTCTTTTCAAACGAGAGGGTCTCTTTCTTTTTGATGGAACCGCCACCGCTTGTGACCGTGAATTCAGTCATCATCTCCAGGGAATCGCTGCCGCTAGAGCGATAAGATTCCGCTAGAGGTTTATTGCTCCCACTATCAAAATCCTGCAAACGCGATAAGGCAATATCCGGAACGTTATGGTAGCAATCATCAATGACGCCTAAGGGATCATAAAGACCCTTTACCAAGGAGGCAAAAGCTTCTTCGGGATTCTCGGTCGTCACCGTGTAATGGAGAAGGCTCACTTCAAGATGGTAGCAGGCGCCATCTTTTACATAAACATAGGTTTCAGTCGAAGTCTTTTCTTCGGTTGAACTAGTGGTCGCGGTCAGATCGCTTTTGGAATGATAGTAATATGAGGCCCCCGCATAAGAATGAGAGACCGTGCCCTTTAATTTGGTTTGGGCGTAGGTCTTTGAAGTCGTGAAAGAAGTCGGCAAGACATAGCTAGTTGCGCTGGTCGTCGCGATGAAATTAGTCAGCAAAGTTTCGGCTTCGCTACGGCTGACCTTTTGGGCGCAACCCGTTAATAGCGATAAACCCGCCAAAGCCAAAAGAACGTTCGTGTATTTTTTCATATCCAATAAGAATATAGACTCTTTGGCCTTCTTAGACAAAGAAAAAAGCGGGCTTCTTACGAAACCCGCTTGAGCTTTTTAGCTAAGCTTACTTTTTGGTGTAGCCGCTAAGACTCGGAATCGCAACCTTGGCACTGCCCCAAGAGAACTTGGCGGTAGTCTTGTTGCTGCCTTCAGTGGCATCGTTCGAAACAATAAGGTTATTGTTGAAGACGGTGGTTCCATTGCTGGCTTTGGTGCTGCTAGTAGCCTTTTGGCTAATAGCAAGAGTGACGTTGCCATCACCAGTGCTGTGATAGCTCTCGGTGACATCGGTCGGCTCGCTCGAATCCCAAGACTTTAAAGTAGCAAGGGCCGAAGAGGCGGTCGTGGTAGTCATGGTCATAACGGCCGAATAAGCGGTCGAAACAACGGTCCAAGCAGCGCCGGCGGCAAGAGCCTGGTCGGTTTCGGTGTAGGTCTTGGCAATGGCATCAACGGTGTAGAAGACGCTGTTGCTGAGATACATATAGGTATCAACCTTAGTGGTAGTTCCGCTAGAGGTCGTAGTGCCATAGGAATTGACGAACTTGTTGTCAAGGTCGATGACATCGGTTTCGTTACCAGAATTATCGCCAGAGGCTGTCGAGGTAAGAGTGAGCTTGGTCTGAGCCTTGGTGTTGCTGATGATGTTGGAAAGTAAAGTTTCCGCGTCAGCGCGTTTGACTTCCTTGCCAGATCCGCAGCTAGCAAGCAAAGTGATGCTGGCTAACGACAAAATGATGAGAGATGTAGATTTTTTAGCGTTCATGATGAATCGCTCCTTTTGCGCGTATACTATAGGCTTTGAAAAGACGGCTGGCAAAAGAAAGTTTCAAATAGGATAATTAAGTGGAATGATAAACGTGTAAACCCGAGTTAAATAATAACTATTTTCCCGATGTGATTTTTGTAACATTACATAAACTATCGAGTTTTTTAGACACTTCTTTGAGGTGATTTTTAGAACGGACTAAACAAACAACTGAATAAATTAGGATAAGTAATAAAAATCCTTCAAGCGCGATGCTTATATAACGAAAATTAGCCACCAAAAGAGCCGGCCAAGGGATGATGCCACTGAAGGACGTGAAGAGAAAAACCATGCCTAATCCGACGATGAAGAGAGCCATGCAAACCCAAAAGTATTTGAGCTGTTTTCGATAATCCGAAAAGGCTTTGGCATACTCTTCTTGGCCTTTAATGGCGATGAGGCTTTCCACCGCTTCAAGACTGATAGGCGTTTCCTTTGGCATGGCTTAATCCTAATACTATAAGAAAGAAAAAGTCACCCCTTTCGAGATGACTTAGTTTCCTTACGAAAGTTTAATAGGCTTTCGCGAAGTAAGCGACGATGGTCGCCGGCTCTCCGCAAATCGGGCATTTGGCGCCTTCCTTAACGGGTTCTTCGGCGATGCAACGAGCGGTTCCGCCATCGGTGAGCTCTTTGATCTTGAGTTCGCATTCGGCCCGTCCGCAGAAAGCCATCTTGGCGTAACCGCCTTTGTTAAGGACGGCTTTGAGTTCGTCCATTCCGCTAACGGAAGTGATGTGACTCTCCAAGAACGCCTTGGCTTTGGCGTACATAGCTTCGTGGATTTGTTTAAGAACTGCAGGGATTTCTTCTTCGATCGTCGCGATTGGAGCCACGGTCTTTTCACCATTGACACGCTTGACGAGAACGGCTTGCTGACTGGCGAGGTCGCGCGGTCCGACTTCAATGCGAAGCGGCACGCCTTTCATCTCCCATTCGCTGAACTTCCAGCCCGGAGTCTTGGTGTCATCATCATCGACTTTGACACGAATGCCTTCTTCGTGGAGTTTCTTCTCAATTGCGCGGCAAGCGTCAAGGACGCCCGGCTCACTCTGTCTAATCGGAACGATGACGACCTGAATCGGGGCAACATATGGCGGCAAAACAAGACCGTTGTCATCGCCATGGACCATGATGACGGCGCCGATTAAACGAGTTGAGGCGCCCCAAGAGGTTTGCCAAGGGGTCTCAAGGGCGTTGCTGCGTCCTTGGAAGGTGATGCCAAAGGCTTTCGCGAAGCCTTGGCCAAGATCGTGCGAAGTGCCGCTTTGGAGGGCTTTCCCATCGTGCATCAAAGCCTCGATGGAGTAAGTCGCTAAGGCACCAGCGAACTTTTCGTGTTCGGTCTTCCGGCCTTTCACGAAAGGAATGGCCAATAAGTCTTTTCCACAGTCATCATAGATGTCGAGGAAGGTCTTCACGTTCTTCTCCGCTTGCTCATGGGTTTCGAAGAGACAGTGTCCCTCTTGCCACAAGAACTCGCTGCCGCGTAAGAACGGACGGGTGGTCTTTTCCCAACGGACAACGGAGCACCACTGGTTGTACATCTTCGGCAAATCGCGATAAGAAGAGACAAGTCTCTTATATAAATCGCTGAAGAGAATCTCGGAAGTCGGACGGATGATGAGCGGATCATTGAGTTTCTCGCCACCGCCAATCGTCGCGACAAGGCACTCCGGGGCGAAGCCTTCGATGTGCTCTTTCTCCTTGTTAAACAACGATGAAGGAATGACCATCGGAAGATAGACGTTCTGCGCGCCTTCGGCCTTAAAGCGTTCATTCATGTAGCTTTGGATTTGCTCCCAGATGGCATAGCCATAAGGAAGATAGTCGATGAAGCCTTTGACGGAGCTATAGTCCATCAACTCGGCTTTCTTGCAGACATCGGTGTACCACTGCGCGAAGTCCACATCGCGTCCGGTGATAGCTTGGTTTTTCATTTGTTGAGCCATAATTTTGTTACCTTCTTTGTTTCATGGTTTTGATACGGTCGACGGAACGGCTGATGACAGGTCTAAACATCGTGTCATAGGGAGCGAAGAGATCGCTCGAGATATAATCGATGCCGCTTCCCACCACCAATTCAATGGCGTTCCAACTCATTAAGTTAGCCGCCACAATCGGCTTCTTGTATTTGAGAAGTCGCTCCACAAGGGCGTGGAGAGCGCTCCGCACCTTTGTGTCCATGTTACTTTCGTCGCCTCCCGAGGAGAAGTCAACGAAGAACACGTCACAAGCTGAATAAATACCGGCGTCGAGCGAGAGACTCTTGCCCGAGATGATGATGCCAAAGCCGAAACCGTTGCGTTTGAGGGCTCCGATGTCGTAGAGGAACTGCGTTATGCCGGCTTTATCAAGCGAAGCCGTGATGTCTTCTTCTTTGAAAAGGAAGACAAGATTGGCTTTTTGAGCATCTGGAAAGTGGGAGAAGAAAGGCAATAGTTGTCCTCGCTCCGCCATCCTCACCGGATAATAAAGTTTGCTTTCGGGGTCGGGCCGCTCATTCACGAACCGCGGCACAAGGTTTTTGGCGATGGCTCCAAAGAGGTTTTTCTCATCTTTGGCTCTCGCCGCATAGTTCTTTAATTCATCGATGCTCGCGAAGGAAGTATTGACTGGCAAGGCCCGGGCGAGATAACCGTTAACGGTTAAAGAACCACAATCATAAACTGGACGATAGGTGTAACTTATTTTGCGTTCGTAGATAAGGCGTTCAACCTCGGTCCGGTAATGGAGTTCATCGGAGGCGCTGAAGTCTTGCGACCCTTTCTTGTAGAAGCTGATGGCCGAATCGGTATCATAGCCGCTTTCGGCGCTGCGTCTAGCTTCAGTGAGAATCGCATCGCTGTCGCCGAGCAAATCTTTATTGGCGACGATGCCTGCGCGCACGACGAAGGCCGGCATGCCTTTGCGCTTATAACCGCTTAAAGCCCTATCAACCGCATCGATCACTCGAAGCGAGAAGGTGATGGCTTGGGCGGATTCGATCATATCGAAGTTAGCGATAATCAGTTCGTTTTCAGCGGCCTGAATAATCTTTTGATTGCCCGCCGCGAAGGGTCCGATCGCATCTCGGAAGCGTCCTTGGATATCCGGGGTCAACGGGGTCTTTTCGCTTTCATCGAGGGGACCATCGGATTCGTTCGGCAATAAGGCGAAGCAGAATGTCATGCCACTACGGGTGCCGTTCGCTTTCATGGCTTGGGCGAAATCAGCTTCGGTCGCAAAGCTTCGCGAAAGAGTGCGGCTCGGCTTGGTGTAACGAAGCAAATAGCTTTCAAGGTGAATCATGCCGATTTCCGGTTTTGCGGAAACGAGTTTCAGGAACGACGGAGCCATGTGTCTCTCTTTGTGGAAGATGACATCGGTCGCCAAATAAGTCGAGTGCGGCTCTCCATTAAGAATCGAAGTGATCCATTCGCGGACTTTGCCCTGCTCGCTGAGCGGGAAGGAAGCGTAGAACTGGTTGAGAGTCTGAGATTTAACTAAACCGATATTGCTAAGGTTGAAATAGCGCACGACATCGTGAGCGGCGTCGACGCGGAAAACACGAACGGTCGAGGACTCATAAGTCATCTCGTTTCGGAATTCATTGTCTTTGCTATGAGCCACCACAAGCCAAATCGAAAGAGAAACGATGGTGACCGCAAGAAGAACGAAGGCGATATAGAAAACGACATTGCCCCAGTCTACGGAGTCGATCCAGCCGAGGAAGTCGGACCAAGCGTCATATACAAGAAAGTTCACTAAAGCCATATTCTTTCGGGTTGATTGTAGCACCCTAGGCGCGGCTAGGCACGCGTTTACGCGCGTAAAGGTGCCTAGAAGCGAGCGAAGAAAGGCTTTTAGGCGAAGAAATGAAAATCAAAATCAAGCGCAAAAATCCTCTATTTTTGCTTCCGTTAGCAAGATAAAAGACCTGAAAGTCCGCCCTCCAAGTGATTTCCTATGGTGCGGCTCTTTTTGAGGTGCTATCATTAACCCCGCTGGAGAAGTACCCAAGTGGCCGAAGGGGTCAGTTTCGAAAACTGATAGTGGGTCGTAAGGCCCAGCCAGGGTTCAAATCCCTGCTTCTCCGCCAGAAGGCAATAAAAGTTCGCTGGATGAAAGTCCGACGAGCTTTTTTCTTTGTCTAGGCTCTAGGAGTGAACACGAAATATCTTTTTGAAGATGAAGGGTGCAAAATAACCTCAAATATGGAGGTTTCTCATATGAAGAAGAACCCGCTCGCCCATAATCGTCTTTTCCTTTACCTCACTGAATTCCTAGCAGGAATGTGCGTCATGGGGGTTGAAATTGGTGCCTCTCGTCTCTTGGCTCCGTATTTCAGCTCTTCCCAAATTGTTTGGACCATCATCATCGGCACCATCATGGTGGCGATGGCAATCGGTAACTTCCTGGGTGGCAAACTTGCGGACAAGAATCCTGATGTGACCAAACTCTATCTCTTCATCATGATTGCCGCCGCTTGGATTTGCCTCTTGCCGTTCTTGGGCCGTTATGTGATCGCCCTCATCAGCGTCGTCTTGGCGCTTTTCGTGACCCATGGCCTTCTTATCTGGGGAAGCTTTCTCACCTGCCTTTTCCTCTTCGTTCCACCCTTGCTCGCTCTAGGCATGGTGACTCCGTGTCTCATCAAATATTCGATGGGTGAGAAAGCATCAGGAAAAGTCGTCGGGGCTCTTGAAGCCTTAAACACGATTGGTTCCATCATCGGCACTTTCATCCCCACCTTCATCACCATTCCAACCATCGGCACGGGTTTCAGTTTCTTGCTCTTTGGCTTATTGGTTTTCCTTGTTTCCGCAGCCTATTTCTTGGCCTTCTTTTATAAAGGCAAAGGTCAGAAACCAGAAAATGGAGAAAAAGAAGAAAATCCCGTCATTTCGGAACAAAAAGACTGCAAAACCCCTTCGGATGCCAAAATTGAGGTCTTAGTTTCAAAGCCAAAAAAGAAGCGGACGATTGGCTATATTATTGGGGCTTCCATTTCTTCGCTTGCGGTTATCGCCGGTTGTGTATTAACCAACTTCAGCTCTTTCGATTTCTGGGACAAGACCATCATCTACCAAGACGAATCGGAATATAACTATCTTCAAGTCAAAGAAGACAGCAACGCCATCTATTTCTCCACGAACGTCATGTTCGGAGTTCAATCCATGATCAAGAAAGATGGCAGTCTCACCGGTCTCTATTACGATGATTCTTTAGGGGCAACATATATGGCGGATGGCTACAAGAAAGGAGCCCTCAAGATGTTGATTCTTGGCATGGGCACCGGCACCGTCGCCACGTTATCGAAGAGTTATCTTCCTTTCGCCATGGACATCTCAGGGGTTGAGATCGATCAGAAGATCATCGATTTGTCCCGTGAATACTTCCGCTTGCCTAGCGACGTTGATGTCTATTGCGACGATGGGCGCAGTTTTCTCGATGCCGACAAGAACACCTACGACGTCATTATGGTCGACGCTTATAGCGGCATCTCGGTTCCTTTCCAAATGGCTTCTACCGAATTTTTCACTTCCGTCAAAAAACATCTCGTCCCCGATGGCGTCTTAACCCTGAACATGAACATGGTGAGCGACAAAAAAGGCTCCATCAACGAAGCCTTAAGCGACACGATTGCCTCCATCTTCCCTTACGTCTACACCTATGTCCGCGGGAACACCACCAACAAGGAACTCTATGCGAGCGTGGCTTCCGATATGCCAGCGAAACTCGAAAACGCCCTTCCGAAGATTTCCGATGCTTCTCTTCGTTACGAAATGAATAACTTGTCGAGCAATCTCGCTCCCTATACCGATACGGGAATCCGTCTCACCGATGACAAAGCCAATGTGGAGCAATTAAGCGCTGACGCGGTCGATGAAATAATCGGCTCCGAACTAGTGGAATACCGCCGCATCTACGAAGAAAAAGGCTTCTGGGGTTTTATCCAATATCTCTTAGGCTAACCTAAGACCAAAGAATCAGGGACGTCTTCGCTCGCGGCTTGGAACTTCAATAAGAGCTCCTCGACCGTGAGCTTTTGTTTTTCTTCGCCGGAGGCTTCGAAGATAATCTTCCCATCGCTCATCATGATGAGACGATTGCCATAACGGATGGCATCTTTCATGTTGTGGGTGATCATGAGAGTCGGGATTTTCTTTTCGCTCACGATTTGGTTCGTGAGTTCCATCACCGTATGAGCCGTCTTTGGATCGAGAGCCGCCGTATGTTCGTCTAATAAGAGCAAACGAGGATCGCTCATAGTGGCCATAAGCAGAGTAACCGATTGCCTTTGACCGCCGGATAACGTTCCGATTTTGGCGTCGAGACGGTTTTCCAGGCCGAGGCTAAGCGGCTTCAATAACTCTGCAAAACCCGCTTTCTTTTCTTTGGTTAAGGCCCATTTGAAAGGGCTCGGGCGTTTGCCGCGGTTACTGGCAAGAACGAGGTTCTCGAAAATCGAGATATCCGCGATCGTGCCTTGCATCGGGTCTTGGAAAACCCGACCGATGAAACGGGCTCTTTTGTGTTCAGGAAGGTCCGTGATGTCCTCTCCGTCAAGCGTGATCGTTCCCGCGTCGACATGATGGACGCCGGCGATAAGATTAAGAAGGGTCGTTTTGCCACTGCCATTGCCACCGATGACGGTAATGAAATCGCCATCGTTGATGGTTAAGGAAACGCCTTGCAAAGCCTTCTTGTCATTAAGGGGGTTGCTATCGAGATGGAAAGTTTTCTTGAGGTTGACGCAATTAAGCATTTTCGCTTTCCTCTCTTTCTTTTTCGCGGGCCCGTTTCTTTTTGAAACGGCTGATAAGATACGGGACGGCCAAAACTAAGACGAGCAATAGCGCTTTGTAGAGATAAAGGAAGGTATCGCTCTTCGGGATGAACTGAATGAGAATCTGGATGATGTACCAATAGATGAAAGAACCGCCCACCACCGCGAAGAGATGCATTTTGAAGCTGCGATGGGGAATGATGGCTTCGCCTAAGAAGAGGGCACTTAAGCCGATAACGATCATGCCTTGGCCATCTTGCGGATTGCCCGTTAAGTTCTTCTGCGCGTAGAGTGTCGCGGCTAACGCCACTAAAGCTGATGATATGGCTAAGCCGATGATGGTGGTCAAATGGACATTGATGCCATTGGCTTTGGCCATCTGACGGTTCTTGCCACCGGCGCGGATCGCAAGACCCAACTCGGTGCCGAAGAAGAAATACATCGAAAGCATGACGAGGGCGAGGATGACTCCGACGATGATGATGGGCGAGAGAAAGTTCACCCAAGTCTTGCTCGCACCCCAGGAAAGCATCAAGTTGCTAAACCAGCTGAAGACCGTAAAAGCATCGCTAGGCAAATTGACCTGGCCCTTGTTGGCTTGGACGATAATGATCGACAAAGCGAACAAGGCCGCCATGACGATGATGCCCGAAAGAAGAGGCGGAATTTTTAGATATATCGAGAGGCAGGCATTGATAATGCCAGCCACGACTCCTAGCACGAGGACGATAAGAACGACAAGAAATGGATTCACGTTACGAAGAATAAGAAAGCACGATAGAACCGTCACGAGAGGGAAGACCCCTTCAACGGAGAGATCGGCGATGTCGAGAACCCGATAGGCGATGAAGACGCCAAGAACCAGCAAGGCGAAAATGAGTCCCGAGGATAAGGGCGACAAGAAGAAACTTTGAATCTCGTAGGCGCTCATTAGATAACCTTGGCTCCTTCGGTTTTCAAAAGAGCCTCAGGTAAGGTTAAACCAATCTTTGTGGCCCAAGTCTGGTTGATCGAGATAACGGATTTATCCGCCGTCTCAACCGGAATGGAAGCGGGATCCGCTCCGTTAAGAATCTTGGCGGCTTTCTCGCCAGCTTGTTTGCCAAGTTCTTCATAGTCGACGCCCATAGCGATGATAGAACCCGAAATCATGCCAACGTCGCAAGCCATGACTATAAGAGGAGTCGTGCGTCCTTCGACGGCGCTCTTGATCGTCGCCATATTGGCGGCAATGGTATCGTCAGTCGGAATCCATAAAGCATCGACATCGGAGGGAATAGAAGTCACGGCCGCGCTGATTTCCGTCGCGTTATTGATGGACTTAGCCACTTCGGTCAAACCTTTTTTGGCTAAGACGGTCTTCGCGATGTCTTCTTGGTAAATCGAATTGGATTCCGTGGCCGTGATAAGGGTGGCCACTTTATCAATGCCGCTAAATAAATCGAGCAAATCAAGCTCTTTTTCAATTGGGCCAAGGTCGGACATGCCGGTGACATTGGCGCCTGGCTTTTCTAGCGAGGCCACAAGTTTAGCGCCCACTGGATCAGTCACGGCGGAGAAAACGACAGGGATATTTCTTCCTGTGGAGTCGACCGAATTCTTCAAAGCGGTCGCGCTCGGAGTCGCAATGCCATAGACCAAATCCTGACCCGCCGCAAGGGTGTCAGCCATTTGTTTATTCGAGCCCGAATCCGCTTCCGGATTCAGAACTTTGATTTCGATGTTGCTGCCATCCGTGAAGCCCGCTTCGCTTAAGCCTTCGACAAAACCATCTTTGGCTTTCGTTAAGGCGTCGAAGGAACCAAACTGCAGGATTCCGACTTTTTTCGTTCCCGTTTTCCCACACGAAGCAAGCGCCGTCGTCACTAATAATGCAGATAGAAGCGTCAATGTTGTCTTTTTCATGGCCTAAGGCCTCCTTTTTAAAGAAAAACTCGGACGGAAGCCGCCCGAGTAATCTTTATTGTTCAGGCGGTTTATGAGCACTGCTCATTCCGCCCCCGCTCCGTTATTAAACGATCCGAGAGGGAATGAGCTCGGTATAGTAATAACGGTAATCGTACGCAAAGAAGGACATGACGTTATGTTCATTGAGCATAATGGTTTCCTCCTTTGCTCGAGGCTAGTTTGCAATAATTCCAATAATTGTCAATAAGAAATCGCCAAAACTACTTTTTTTCGTTTCCTGCGCGTTCGTGCGTATTAGAGGTGAGCCCTAAAAGGCGATCACACTCCGCGAAATACTGGTCATAGGATTTGTTGAAATGAGGTTCCGTGGCTTTTGCTGGGATCATAACCGAATCATCTTTTTCCAGTTTCTCCAGGTTATAAGAGCCATTGATGACCCAGTTATGTTTGAACATGCCGGGGGTGATGGCTTTCTTAGGGCAAGAGAAAGAGCAATTCATACAGAGAACGCAGCGGTTCCCGAATTTGATTTTGTTATCGACGACTGTGACGTTATTCATCGGGCACGAACGTTCGCAACGGCCACAATGGATGCACTTAGAATAATCGACTTTGAAATGGCGCCCATTCATATGGGTGAAAGGCCACTCGATCCTAAAGGGGATGATATACCATCCCTGAAGCGGACGGAAATGCGGTTTTTCAACGATGCCATCTAATATTTTCTTAGCATTGTATTCGGCCATCTTTTGGGCGTAAACCCACATCTTTTTGGCCATAGGATCGCTATGTCTAAAGACCATGTTGTACGGCATGATGTAATGAAACTCTTGAACGCACTCGTAGCCTTTCCGATTGAGACGGTGAATGAGCTTCCGAGATGAGGAATCGTTCAAATGAAGGGGCTCGCCCGAGTTCTTGAAAATGAAATACGGGATCTTCTTGGTGGCTTTCGGGAACTTCTTGAAGAAGTCGAGCACCACTTTCGGGGTATTGAAAGCGTGAATCGGATAACCGATGCCAATCATGTCGAAAGAATTGGGGTCAGGAATCCCCGCAAAAGGCCATTCGATTTTATAAAGCGAACAATCCGCCCCGAACTGCTTCTGCAAAGAAAGGGCCACCCTTTCGGTGTTTCCCGTACCCGTGAAGTAATAGAGGCAGATTTTCATATTCAGTCTTTCCCGCCTTTCATATCGAGAGGATAGACATCGGCGATTTCGCTTTGCTCGTGGTCGGCGAAGTACACTTGGCCAAAGAACGGCGAACGCGCGGCTAGACGTCCCGTCGCCCAAGGCTTTGGTTGCTCGCACTCGGGGCACCAATAACCGCCGATGAGGATGGCGAAGGGGGCTTCGTCCCATTGATGCCCTTCGGCGTCTTCCCACCGCAAGGGTGTCCAGAGGTCTCCTTTCGTCATCGTTTCGCTGAGGCATTTGCCACCACGGAATTCCGCGGCTTTCTTCATGTCCTCTAGCGACAGTTCCGACCAAGGCTTCGTCTCGTCATAGCCATGATCCAAACGGAGGCCATGGCTTTCGGCATAGCTTTGTTCCTTCAGCATCTCATTATCTACAAATGTCCCATTTGGGTCTTTATTTTCGCACAAGAGACACGTGTCTTTCCACTGACGAGGCAATTTATTAAAAGCTTCTTCCCCGCCATAAAAGGCTTTGATGTGGCCTTCGTAATGGTGATTGACCCAATACATTGGGGAATTGTCGTTTTTGAGTAAGGGCTTAAAGACCCAAGCTTTCAAAAGACCAGGCGGAACAATCTTGGCCAGATGGAAATACCAATATTTCTTCCCCATCCGTTTCCAGAAGGCTTCCAAACTGTCTTCACGGAAATTAAGTTTTTGATCAAGAAGATCGCTGTCGAGATAATACATGCCATGGAAATTGCGCGTAATGTTCCATTCCGGATTAAAGAAATCCTTTGGCGTCCGGCCCATTAAAGCAAAGCCGGCCGCGATGGATTCATAGCCGGTGACACGGCACGAACGTCCGCCGCCGATGTTATAAATCCGGTCCCAGAAATCAGTGAGACGATCTTTTTGGTCATAAGCGACGAGATGGGCCAATAAACGTCCGGAATCACGGTCGCTCACCCATTCCAAAGGATCGTTCCAGGAAGTGTGGAACATCAAACCGTCACTCATGTTGTTTTTAAAGAGATACTTATGGGCGATCGCGGTCTGCCTTAAGGAGACAAAGTGCGCTGGCTTATGGTCTAAAAGATAGCGTTCGGCCCGAATTTTGTTCATGGAATAGCAATCGTAGTCGCTCGAGATAATCGGATCGCCGACCCGCCCCCACAAAGTCTTGAGATTGCGGTTGCCATATTCGGCGACCGTTCCAATATAAACAAACTTGATATTCGCATGGTTGGAGGCTGAATTGACGGCATCGATAAGATTTTTGCTCGCCAAGAAATCGCAGCGGTACGCTTCCTCTTCGTCATGGTCACTCCGAGGTGGAATCAAAGCTGCGCAATGAAGGACGTAATCGGCTCCCTCCACGAAACGTGCACAGTCTTCGGGATTGGCAAGGTCTCCGCTAAAAAAGTCTAGGCGGCCTTTGCCTTTTTTGATGGTATTACGAAAAAACTTTGTCTTCTTTTTCTCTTGGTTCCAAAGGAAAACGCGAATGCGTAAATCGAGGGGCAAATCGAGCAACTGGTCGAGTGCTTCCCCGCCCATTGCTCCGCTCGCGCCCGTGAGTGCGATGACTAGAGACATAATAAAAAAGTCCTTTGTTACAAATGTAACTAGTTTTATGATAAGAAGAGTCTCAGTTATTGTTTAGCGGTCTGTGACACAAAAAGGAGAATTGCCTCATGGAAGAAAAAACGTTGCACGACGAGGTGAAAGACGATATCGCCGACGCTTATGTCGCCTTGCTTTTCAAAAAATCCCCCGAGGAAATCTCCATTCGCGAACTGGCTGAAAAAGCTGGGGTGTCACGGATGAGCTTTTACCGCAACTTTGAGAGCAAGGACGCCATCATCGATTACAAGCTTTGCAGCGCTCTCCAGAAGATTTACGATGGGGCCCACTTTATGGATTTGACCGTCCGAGGACCCATTCTTCTTGAAGAATTCCAATATATCTACGACAATGCCGCGTTTTTGAAAATGCTCAATGACCGTGGCTTATTGTCCGTTCTCTACAAATGGTGGGATTACTACGCCCGCAAATTCCTAGACGAACGGGACCCGACGGCGAATCCATATGAGTATGCCTTCTATTCCGGTGCCTCCATCAATGTCATCATCCGCTGGATCGAAAGCGGCTTAAAAGAAACGCCACAGCAAATGGCAGGCTATTTTGACGCCCTTATTGCCGATCGTCTCAAGCGCGGCATTGAAGAAAGCGGATTGGCCAAAGGAAAAAGCAAGTTCGGGCCCGTTGTGGACGAGAAAGCGAACAAATAACATGACCATTGAAGAATTCGTAAAACAAGAAGTCGGTTCCGACCAAAGCGGCCACTCCTACCAACACGCCGAACGGGTGGAACGTCTCGCCAAAGAAATCGCCTCTAAAGAAAACGGAAACGAACGCATCGTCGTCGCGGCCAGCTGGCTTCATGACTGCGTAGACGAAAAACTCTTCAAGGACATCAAGGCCCAAGAAGAGAAAGTTAAGGCGGTTTTGCGGTCAAATGAATATACCGAAGACGAGATTGCGGAGATAATGGATATCCTCGCGACCATCTCCTTCCATAAAGAAAAAGACCATCCTCTTACGAAGCTTAACGCCGAAATCGTTTCGGATGCCGACAAGCTGGAGGCCATCGGAGCGATTGGCATCATTCGCACGATTGAATTCGGGGCTTCCAAAGGCCGCCCTTTCTACGAGAGCAAGAATATCGAAGAGCTAGATGGCGCTTATGAATTCAAAGAAGAAAGCGAAACGACCCTTTCGCATTTCTACGCGAAACTATTACGCCTGGGCGAGCACTTCTACACCGCTACTGGCAAAAAGATGGCGGAACGCCGCCTTCGCTTCTTAAGATCGTTCCTTGAAGAGTTCTATAAAGAGTTAGCCGAATAAAACTAATTACAAGCTATCGTCTATTTGCCATGGGACCGCCATGGGTGTTTGACGTCTTTATCGGGTTGTTCGTTGAATTCATAAGAAGGATCTTCCTTCTCGGCGCTATGGCGGACGCTCTTGCGTTTATTCATCAGCAATAGAACAATGAAGGCGACGATGAGGGCAAGCGAAACAACTCCGATGGTAAAATAGAGCCAGAAAGGGTCTTCCTTGGAAGCATCGGACAAAATTCTCATGAGGGGAATTAACTGTTTCATGTTTGCAGTATATTTGACGATTCCCTAACCAACAAGCGACAATTGCGAAACGTAGCCAAAAAATGGGACATTTGAGCCACTTCTAACCCCCACGAAACGTTTACCGCCCCTAAAAGAGAGTATGATATCCACGCATGAAAGAGGAAAAAGCACCCTTTAAAACCGATACTTCCGTCGTAAGCTCTGAGCTTGTGCAGGCGGCGGAAATGGGCTTCGCCAGTGCCCAATGGCAAGTTGGCGACGCTCTCTACAAGGCCGAAAACTACGGTCAGGCTTTCTATTGGATTGACCGGGCGGCGCAAAAGGGAATCCTCCCCGCGATGGTGGCTTTAGGCTACCTTTACCTCAATGGTTTAGGCACTCTCGTAAATGAAAAACGGGCCTTCCAATGGACCGCTAAAGCCGCGCTTAAAGACGATCCGGTCGCCCAGTTGAACCTGGGCTTGCAGTATTTCCATGGCCAAGGCGTTGATAAAAACGACAACGCCGCGCTCCACTGGCTCCGCTTATCGGCGGAAGCTGGCAACCACGACGCCATCCGTTTCGTGGCCTTCTTCTACGAAAACGGCATCGCGGCTGAACCAAGCGACGATGTCGCCTTTAAGTGGTACAAGAAAGCCGCTGACGATGGCGATATTCACGCCATGGTCGAGTTAGGACATTGTTACGAAGAAGGTCGCGGAGTCGCCGCGGATCCCATCGTGGCCCTCGATTTATATAGACGCGCCAGCGACCTTGGCGAAAGCAAAGCCGATTTGGCCTTGGGCTATCTCTATCTCAAGGGCTCAGGCATGATTTCCCCCGATCCCAAACGCGCCAGCGAATACCTGCAGAAAGCTTCCATCGAAGGCGAAGTCGAGGCCCGACGTCTCTATGGCGAAATGCTCATCAAGGAAGGCCACGACATGATTGCCGCCTTCTTCTGGATTAAGCTCGCCGCCGATAGCGGAGACCGCATCGCCCGCATCACCTTGAAACGGTTCGGCCCAGATTACACCTGGGCGTTAGCCGAAAGCCATATGCGCAACCTCTACGGTTACGTGATTGGCCCCGCTCAATAAAGCAAACGAAAAGATGAGGTCATCCCTCATCTTTTTTTGTTGATTAAATCGCAAATCAATAGGAATCCATGAGTTCCTCAATGTCCTCGGCGAGACGGCCATAGGCCACAATGAGGTGGTTGCCATAAGGATGATAGAGGAAATCGGAGATGTCGCTGTCGAACTTGATGGTGATTTGAGTGCGGCAGAGATTCTCACGAGTGTGGTTCTCTTCGATTTGGCCTTGCACCAAATGATAGTCTTTGAGGTTCGTGCAAAGCTTGAAAACCGTGACGGGGTCCGTCCTCATCTCGCCCCGGATGCCGATTCCTAATCCTGATTCAAAGTGAGTCATGAAAGAATAGGAAGTCACCATCGAGAACGGGATGGTGCAATGCGCCAAAAGCATTGTCCGATCAGTCAAATTCACCACTGAAGGATTGCATTGGAAGGACGCTTCGCTCGTCAAAGAACGGATGATGTCCATCGAGAGCAAGGAGGCTTCATCGCCCTCGCAAGTGGCCGTGATGCCTTCTTCGTTGAGAAGAGCAAGGGCTAAGCAAGAGGTGTTCTTGTAAACGCCCAATAAATCAAAGCAGCGGATTGAGAAAGCGGTCAAGTGATACTTGGCAATCAAGCGCGAGAGGGCGCCATAAATCTCGAGTGCTCCTTCAAGGACTTCGCTTTGCTTGGCTTTTTCGGCGAGTTCTGGATGGAACTTAGGAGGGTTATATTGTTTCTTGTCGATTTCCTCTTTAAATTCTTCGAAGGTTATTTTCGTGAAAGAACAGCCGAATTTCTTTTGAGCCTCGGCGAAAGAAACGCTGGAAGCGATAAGCCAATCGCTGGGTTCGCCAAATAGGCCATAATGGGCTTTCTTAAGATAAGCTTTGGCTTCGGCGATACGGTATAAGGTCTTGATACGTTCATAAATCCCATTTGGATCGCCATAAAGGATTTCGCCTTTGAGGCCTTGCCTTTGAAGGAAGGAAAGGATTTCCAAGGACGAAGCGAGGGAATTGTTGTCGCCTTTCGCTAGGAGATAATAAGGAGACGAATAGTTCTCGTAGATTTTGAGGAAAGGAGCCTCACTGCCACCTGATTCGATGAAGAAAAGGGTGAGCGGGCATTTCTCGTCCCGCAAATGCTTGTAGGAAAATTCGCTGTGTGGATCGATGGTTTGGAGAAAGGCATGACTGCTAGCGTCAAGAGAAGCCTTACGCTCGTCGCTGAGAGCGCTCCGGAGAGTGACTAATGCAATATCCATAAATGTAATTTGATTATACCAAAGGTCGCCAGGGTTAACACTTACTTTAAGAAAATGGATTGTAAAGGTTGAATATCCCTGCAATTCCACCTTTTTCGCCTAATGAAACCACTTTTTCGTGCAAAGATTTTTCTTTGATATAAAATGTTCGTCATGGAACAGATCAAAATTGGAACATATATATCGGAACGGCGCAAAGCCCTTGGCCTCCGCCAAGCGGACTTAGGCGCTAAGCTTTCTTATAGCGTACAGGCTATTTCGAAGATGGAGAAAGGGCAGTCTTCCCCTGCTGGCGCTTTGTTGCCGGCTCTTTGCAATGCCCTCAACATCACTCTTGAAGATCTTTTTGCCCGCAATGAAAAGCCGGAGAAGTCTAACCCAGTCCCGCCCTTTGATGGTTTGACTTTTGCTCAAAACGTTTCCTTCTTACGTATTAGAGAAGGCATTTCGCAATATGCCTTAGCCAAAGCCTTGCATATCAGCAAACGCTCGGTCGCCAATTACGAACGTGGCGTCAGCGTTCCGTCCTTCGATGTCGTTGAAGTTTATCTAAAGCACTATAACCTTACGCCCTCGGCCCTCTTCAATAGCACCTTGGCTCCAAAACCAGCCGCTCATCCAAGTGTGGCAAAACGGGTTATCTGGGGCAGCTTTGGGGCTTTAGCCCTTGCCGCTATCGTTGTCGGAGCCACATCGCCTTTATGGTTAAAGAAAAACTCCGATGATTATAACCGCGCCTATGTTCCGGAAACTTCCAGCAGTTCATCCTCTTCTTCTAATGAGTCCTCATCCAGCAGTTCTTCTTCGGAAGTAGTGACGATCACCCCATTCGAAGAATAAAGTTCCTTTATCGACTTAACCGCCACGAAAATGTGGCGGTTTTTTATTTTTGCCAATAAAATCATATAAAAGAGTAATTTAATCATCAAAAACTGTTATTTATTTATCAATTTTTAGATGAGTATCAAATATAGGCCATCAGCAATTGCAAAATAATCAAGGACAACATTTGGGGGGCTAAATTAATGGGAACAAATAAAACTCAAGCCGTGCTTTTCATGTACGATGTTCTTTTGAAAGACGGCCATCTCAACAAGGCTGACTTCCTTTCGAAAGTCGATGCCAGCGACATTACTTTCAAGCGCTACGTCAGCGAACTTCGCTGCTACTTCTCGAACTTCTCCCTCCCCTATGACATCCACTACAGCAAGCGTGACGGTCTCTACTTCCTTGTAAAGGTTAAATCTAATTAACTTACAAAACTTCACTTTGAATTAAGTTAGACCACTATTAATTTAATTTAAAAGTAAACTGACCTTAAATTGCCTCGTGAAAAAATCGGGGCAATTTTATTTTTATAATTTTCGGAACAACAAATATTTAGATATTTCTGATGATGAAAGAGCCTTCCGCCGCTTGGGCTAAAAGGCGAATGCGATAGTTCCCTTTTGATAAAGCCGGAACCGGATTGAGGGGGTAGGCGCTATCGTAAAGCATCACAACTCTTTCTTTAGAAACCGCCACGATTTGGTAACGGCCTTCGATCCTTGAGCAATCGAGAGAGACGCCAAAGAAGCCTTCGGCCTTCAGACGAACGATGGTTCTGATCCCATTAAAATGAGAAAAAGACACTTCTCTTCCGGGATGGTGTCCTTTTTCAATGTACTTCCTAGTTGCGTAGGAGGAAAAGAGACTTCTAACCTTCTTTTCGTCATAGAGGAGCCCTAAAGCCATAAGATATTAATCCTCTTTCTTTGGCAAGGCCATAATTGTCTTCAAAGCGCCCGTAATGGTGTTTTCTTTGGATTCATGGCCATATTTATCCACGGAAGCGGCATCGCGAACCTCGTGAGTGAGGCAGCACGGTCCGCCAATGCAACCGCCCGAGCAGGCCATGCCTTCAAGGAAGTTGAATTCCGCCGTGCCAGCTTTTAAGGCGGACAAAGCGTTCTTGCAATTGTCTAATCCCGAAACAGCGAGCGGCTTCGCTTCGAAGGAAGAGCCTCTCTCTTTTAAGCCTTCTTTAACTGCATCGGCCACACCGCCACTTCGGGCGAAAATACGTCCGAAGTAGGAAGCGTTATCAAGCGGAGTCTCAGGCTCGTGAGCCAAATCGATTTCTTTGGCGTCGATCAAAGCCTGGAGTTCCTCAAAGGTGATGACGCAATCGACATAAGAATAGTCTTTGCCCCGGGCCATTTCACCTTTCTTCGCGATGCAGGGTCCGACGAAAACGACTTTGGCCGTTGGGTCATTGTCTTTAATGTATTTAGCGATGGCCTGCATTGGCGAGAGGCAGTCGCTGATCTTCCCTTTGATTTCTGGGAAGGCGATCTCCGCGTAACGGACGAAGGCTGGACAGCAGCTCGAAGTGAGCTGACCCCGTTCGGCTAGTTCGTTGCATTCGTCATAGGCCACTAAATCGGCGCCTAAGGCGGCTTCGACAACGTCGCGGAAGCCTAAGGCTTTGATGCCGGTGATGACCTGGCCAAGGGTCGCGTAATGGAATTGCGATGAAATCGAAGGGGCGGCCACCATGTACGCGTGGCATTTGCCTTCGTTGTTCTCTTTCGTGATGTCGATGCACTTTAAGATATAGCTCTTATCCATGATGGCGCCGAAGGGGCAGGCGTAGCTGCAAGCCCCGCAACGGGTGCACTTCTCATCGATGATCTCGCTGATGCCGTCTTCGCGTTCTCTGATGGCTTTGACTTTGCAAGCCGATTCGCAAGGTCTCTTGTGGTTCACGATAGCCTGAAACTGGCAGGCCTTCGCGCATAAACCGCAGTTAATGCACTTGGTTTTATCGATGTGAGCTCTTAAATGCGAATCAAAAGAGATGGCCTTCATGTGGCAAGCGCCGGCGCAGCGATGGGCCAAGCAACCACGGCAGGCATCCGTGACTTCCATGCCACCGATCGGGCATTGGTCGCAAGCCGGTTCAATGACTTCGAGAAGATTCGGGTTGTCTTTATCTCCGCCTAAAGCGAGTTTGACCCGCTCGGCCGCGATGGCTCTTTCTTTGTAAATGCAGCAGCGCATCGTCGGTTTCGGCCCTGGCGAAATGATCTTTGGAATGTTCAAAAGATCTTCCTGGAGGGTGCCTTTGTAGTAGCTTTTGGCCACTTCCTTGAGGACGCGGTATTTAAGTTCTTGGACTTGAGTGTCAAATTTCGGGGTCATGGTTACTCTCCTTTAAAAGTAGGCGACATGGACGCGTTTGTCCATCTGCTTTAAGAGTTTCGTCAGTTCGTCGACGAGTTGGAGTTTGGTCGAAATCGAGATATTGAAGCGCGGATCTTGGTGGGCGGGATTAACCGCGCAACCGACATCGAAACTGATGTCCGTGGCTTCTTCGTATAAGGCTTTGGCTAGCAAAGAAGCGCCATCTTGCTTATAGACCCAATCAAAGTAAAGGTCGTCATTAGCGAGATAATCTTTGCCAATCTCGACGAGACTATTGAGGGTCACGATTCCTTCCGTCACGAGGTCGACGCCTTTGATTTGGCTGATGGGCGGGATTTTCTTGTCGAGATAGCCTAGGGAGGCCACGATTGGAGTCTTAAGATAACGAGACGCTAACTGAGCCGAAGTCCCACCGCAGACAATGTGCTTCCCGTTTTCGGCGAAGAAGGAAGACAGGACTTTCTCGTCATCGTCGGAATTCGTCGGCGGACCCACGAGGATATTGCAGCGGCTGATCTCCCTTTTGCGGAGGACCACCGCGGTTGTATCATCGCCTGGCTTGCCTTCATAGAGATTGAGGCAACGGTCAACGAGGATCTTCGCTAAGTTCTTGCTCGAGACGGAGGGATTGGCCACCCCTTCGAGATAAGTGGCGATTTCTTTCCGCGTCCAGCCAAAGTTCAGCGTAGCTCCGACCCCGGCATAAACCGCGCCATCGCTCACGAGAACCAAAGTGTCGCCTTCTTTGAAAGGAAGGGCGGCAAAGAAGATCTTTTTGCCTTCGAGTTCGGCGCTGACCCAATCGATTTTGAGTTCCTTTCCTTCGCGTAGAAGGATTGGCTCGGGGTTATCGTAGTTATAAATGACAAGGTTATCAAGCGAAGCGCGCACGATGGTGAAAGTGCTATAGGCAAGGTTGCCTCGATCGGGGGCGATAGGCAAGGTGCGGGCTAAAGCCGAGACGCTTTCGCGTAACGACAACCCGCCATCGATCATCGTCGAAAGCATCGAGGAGGTGAGGGTCGAGAGAATATTGGCCCGAACCCCCGAGCCTAAGCCATCGGCGAGGACGATGAGGCGATCGCCGTTTTCTTTTTTAACCATCTCGACGTGGTCGCCGCATAATTCTTCCCCCTGCTTATTGAGGGAGAGGTAACCCGTCTCGAGGACACATTGGCTATTCATCTTTTCCATGGTCTTTGTTTAAGGCCTTTTCGAGTTCCGTGAGAGCCACCTTGGTCTCGGCAGCGCTTTGGCCAAGGAGCGAGGCAATCTCTTGGACGGCCCGCATGTTCTTTTCGATGACTTCGCTGGTGACGCGGCTCGTTTCTTTAGCGACCGCCTCTTCTTTTTGCCTTTCCATTTCTAGAGAAGTCACGTCATGGAAAGAAGCGATGATGATGTGATAATGCGGATCATAGGTGACATTGGCTTCCACGTAAGCGTTATAGGCCGAGAGATAAATCTTCTTCCCTCTCGTCGGCACCGAGCCTAAGGCCAAGGAGAAAAGCTCCTCATCCAATAAGGAAGAGATCGGCTGGCCAATCAAAGAGGCGCTGTCGACGGCGTGAATGAGATGCGAGAAAGCGGGGTTCGCTAGCTGAATCTTCAGGTTTTCGTCCGTGACGACTATAGCGGCATCGCTATTCTCGACGATGTTGTTGGAGAAACTGCGGGCCCTCTCCATGAGATAAGGCAAGCACATCTCGAGCGAGGCTTTGCCTTTTAGGACGGCAATGGCCTTATCGCGGCAACTGGCGTAGCCGCAGCTGGAGCAATTGAGTTCGTCTTTTTTCTTCGTCTTGCCAATCTTGGCCAAGACCTCTTTAATCGCGTCTTCGCTCGGAGTGAGAGAAAGAACGCTATAGGCTGGCAGACGTTTCGCCACTTCCTCATGGGAATAACTCTTCACGGGGAAATCCTCGCGTCCAGCTTCCTCGCGGATACGAAGGTTGCTCTCAATCAGATGCGGTTCGGCGGATAAGGCTGGTCCGTTAATGCAAGAACCAGCGCAGGAAGACATTTCGATGAAGGTCTTGTGAACCTTACCGTTTAAGACGTCCTTGATCGCGGCAATGCAGTTCTCCATGCCTGAGCACGAAAGATACGTATAAGAAGGATTATCCCGTTTCATCGTGAGGAGAATGCCTCCATCGATTGGGAAGAGACGGGCTTTCGTTTCGTTGTCTTTGACAGTTTCCGTAGAAACGGCCACTTCGATGTTCTTATCTTTTAGTAAACGTTTAAGTTCAATGAAAGTCAGGACGCAGTCGACATAATCCGGATACATCTCAATCTCGTTTTTCTTGCTGATGCAAGGTCCGAGGAAAATGACTTTGGCGGAGGGATCTCTCCGTTTGATGTCCTTGCCATGGGCCAGCATCGGCGAAAGGACGGGGGCGAGGTATTTCGCCGCGTCAGGATAATGTTTTTCAATCAAAAGATTAAGCGAGTGGCAGCAAGTCGAAATGATGACGTCGTGCTTCTCGTCGCAGAGAGCGTCATATTCTTTCTTCACGATCGTTGCGCCCACCGCCGTCTCTTCGACCGCGGCAAAGCCAAGCTTCAAGAGGGCTTCCTTCATCGTCTTGAACGAGGAGCCGGGGAAAGCGGCTAAGAAAGAAGGGGCCACCGAAGCGTAGACTTTTTCCTTCGCGAGCAAAGACAAGGCTTTCGCCGTATCGTCACGAATGACTTTGCATGATTGTGGGCACGCCAAATAGCAAGCCCCGCACATGACACATTCATCAGCGATGATCGAGGCTTGCCCATTTTGAAAAGAAATGCTCTTCGTGGGGCAAACCCGGATGCACTTATAGCAGCTTCGGCAATCGTTTTCTTTGCTGACGAGGGCGTTGCTCATATTAAGCCTTCAGGAGCGGAAGCACCTCAGAGGCGAAGACGGAAGAGAGGTTCTCTTTCGTCACGCCGGTGATGATCTTTTCGCCTACTTGGATGGTGACGCCATCGTAGCCGCACTTGCCAAGGCAAAAGGCGGCTTTGAGTTCGATTTGTCCTTCGAGATGGCGGCTCTCCACTTCTTTCCGGAGTCCCTCAATCACATCGTAGGATCCCTTGAGGTGGCACGAGCTGCCGACGCAAATGCTGACACTGGTCATGGTTAATTCCCCTTATAGGCTTCTTTCATGATCGCTTCCATATCGGTCACGAGCGGCACTCGGGGGTTAGCCGGGGTGCACTGATCTTCGTAAGCGAGGTAAGCAATCTTTTCGAGGTTATTATCCCATAGTTTCTCATCTGGGACGAGGGAATTAAAGTTCATGTCAATGCCGACTTCTTTGCCTAAAGCAAGGACGGCATCGGCTAAAACCTTCGTGCCCTCTTCTTTCGTTGACGCTTTTAGTCCAAGCATCTGGCAAATTTCGAGGTACTTCTCGTCGCACTTATATTCTTCGTATTTCGGCCAGACGCTGAGCTTCGTCGGCGCAGTGCCGTTATAGCGGATGACATGCGGCAAGAGAATCGCGCAAGTCTGACCATGGACCAGGTGATATTCCGCCCCGATCTTGTGGGCTAAGCTGTGGCAGACGCCTAAGAAGGCATTAGCGAACGCCATGCCAGCGATGGTCGCGGCATTGTGCATCTTTTCCCTGGCTTCCAAATCGTGTTTGCCATCTTTGACGGCGCGCGGCAAATACTTGAAGACGAGTTTGATGGCCTCTAAGGCTAAGCCATCGGTGTAGTCGCTCGCCATGACGGAGGTATAAGCCTCAATCGCGTGGGTGAGAACGTCCATGCCCGTATAAGCGGTTGCTTTGGCGGGAAGGTTTGTCGTGAATTCCGGATCGACGATAGCGATTGACGGGGTGAGAGAGTAATCGGTTAACGGATATTTCTTGCCATTGGCCTTGTCGCTGATGACGGCAAACGGCGATACTTCGCTGCCGGTTCCTGAAGTCGTCGGGATGCAAATGAGCTTGCTCTTGCGGCCGAGTTCCGGATACTTGAAGGCGCGTTTGCGGATATCCATGAACTTCTCTTTGAGGTCATCGAAATTGACTTCCGGATGCTCATAGAAAATCCACATGGCTTTGGCGGCGTCCATGCTCGAACCACCGCCGAGAGCGATGATGGTGTCCGGCTTGAAGGTCTCCATCAGCTCAACGCCCCGACGGACGGTCGTGATATCGGGGTCAGGCTCCACTTCAGCGAATAATTGATAAGTGACGGGGTTTCTCCGCTGATTGAGTTCATCGATGATCTTGTTCAAGAAGCCCAGTTCGACCATTGAGTGGTCGGTGACGATGAAGACTTTGCCAACCTCTTTGCAACTCCGGAGATATTGAATCGAATTGCGCTCGAAATAGATCTTCTGCGGAACCTTAAACCATTGCATGGTGTTTCTCCTTTTGCCGACTTTCTTGATATTTAAAAGGTTAATCGCGCTGACGTTGCCACCGACGGAGTTGTGGCCATAAGAGCCGCAGCCCAAGGTAAGAGATGGCAAGAAGGAGTTATAGACGTTGCCTAAGCCACCGAACGTGGAAGGCGAATTCCAGACGACACGCAAAGCCTTGACTTTATCGCCAAAGGCATCGGCCATCGCCTGCTCTTTGCAATGGATCGCCGCCGTATGGCCAAGGCCACCGAATTCCAACATCTTCTCGGCTAAATCAAAGCCTTCCTCTGGCCCTTTGACTTTGTAGAAGCCAAGGACGGGCGAAAGCTTTTCTCTTGATAACGGCTCTTCTGGGCCCACGCTTGAAAGTTCCACCGCGATGATGGAAGTTTCTTTCGGGACAGAGAAACCGCTCTTTTCGGCGATCCAACTTGGCGACATGCCGGCGACGTCGGCATTGAGTTTGCCATTAGCGACGTCTTTGCTGCCTGAGGTCACGCCGAACATGAATTTCTCGAGTTTGGCTTTCTCTTCTTTGGAGGCGAAATAAACATGGAAGTGTTCGAATTTCTTCTTCATGTCGGCATAGATGGCTTCGTCGATGAAGACCGCGGATTCGCTCGCGCAAATCATGCCATTGTCGAAGTTCTTGGAGATGATGACGTCATTGACCGTCTCATCTTGGTCGCAGGAGGCGTTGATGTAGCACGGAACGTTGCCCGCGCCAACTCCTAAGGCTGGTTTGCCACAGCTATAGGCGGCTTTGACCATGGCGTTGCCGCCGGTCGCAAGAATGGTGGCGATGCCAGGGTGATTCATGAGCGCGTCCGTCGCTTCAAGAGACGGATGCTCGATCCATTGAATGCAGTTAGCTGGGGCACCCGCCGCAATCGCCGCGTCTCTCATCACGATAGCCGCGGCTTTGCTGGATTCCTGGGCTTTCGGATGGAAGGAGAAAATGATCGGATTACGAGTCTTCATGGCAATCAAGGATTTGAAGATGACAGTCGAGGTCGGGTTGGTGACCGGGGTGATGCCACAGATGACGCCGACAGGCTCCGCAATCTCCGTAATCCCCGTGACTGGGTCCTCGCTAATGACGCCCACGGTCTTCGTATGGCGCATATTATTCACGACATACTCGCAGGCGAATAAGTTCTTGGTGGCTTTGTCTTCAAAGACGCCGCGATGGGTTTCTTCGATGGCTTTTCTTGCAAGCTCACCATGCTTATCGAGACCGGCGACGGACATCTTGGCGACGATGAAGTCGATTTGTTCCTGGTTTAGGGACATGAACTGGTCAAGAGCCACAAGGCCTTTCTTGACGAGTTCATCCACTTCCGCTTTGGCGCTAGCAGCTTTGTCGACCACAACTTCCTGTTTTTCGCTCATAGGTTGTTTCCTCTTTTATCGGTATTTCTTTACCGAAGCCATTGTAGGAGAAACATTCAGTTAAATCAAGACTTTCGGTACACTTTTACCGATAATAAATAAAACAACGATGGTTCCTAATCTTTTATCGGTAAAAATACCGATATAAATCATGAAAGCGTTATCATACAAATCGGTATATTGGTATTTTGATACCGAAAGATACAAATGACCATTTATTGGTTAGACGAACAACGTTGTATTTTGTTATTTCTTTCCTTAAAACGCAAACAAACGTATATTTAAGGATAAAGAAGGTTACATATTATGCGCACACCCGAAGAGAAGGAGCAGCGTCGTCTTCTTAGTGAAACGAAAGAACTCGCTCGCCTAGAGAAAGAGAAAGCCCGCCCAAAGCAGAAACTCTATTTCTGGTATTTGATTGTCTGCCTTTGTCTCATCTACATCGTTGATGAGGTCGCTACTTCTTTGCCGAATACTTTGCTCAACAGCATCAATCAGTTTTACTTCAATGGAACCAAAGATGGCAAAGCCCTCCTTGGCTTAATGGAGATGCTGGCCAATATCTGCTTGGTCATCGGATTCTTCTACAAAACCCTCGCAGACCGTTTTGGCCGCAAACCTTTCTTGGTCATTAACACCATTGGCATGGTCGGAGCTCTTCTACTATGCTTTGCCGGCCGTTACACCGGTTTCTGGATGTACGCGATTGGTTTCTTCGCTCTTCGCTTCTTTGTAACCCCAGACGAGCAAATCGTCTACATCTTCGAAACAGCGCCGGAAAAGAGCCGTGGCAAAATCTATAGCGCCATCAAAGGCATCGCCGAACTTGGCTTGCTTCTCATCCCGCTCGGCCGCAACTACCTCATGAAGAACGTGAGCAGCGAATGGCACATGGTCTTCCTTATTCCGGTTTGCATCGGCTTAGTCGTTTCCGTACTCGTTCTCTTCTTAGCTCGCGAGACCGATCCGTTCCTTGATTCCCGTATCGCTTACTTAAAGCTGACGCCGGAAGAAAAAGAAAAAATCGCCCACGACAAAAAAGAAGAATCCAAGAAACAAGGCGGTTTCTTCGCTGCGGTTAAATACGCGATGAAAGGCAAGCAACTACGCTGGATTTTCATCTGCACATTACTTTTTACCTTAGCCCGTTGCACCACTGGCTATTACACTTACATCTTTGAAGGCGCCGCCTATACGGAAGAACAAATATCCGCTGCCGAGCTTATCTTCCCGATTACTTGCTCCGCCGTCGTCTTCGCCTATGGCTTCTTGAGCGATAAAGTTGGCCGGAAGATCACTTCAATCACCCTCTTGGCCTTAACGGTCGTGGGCTTAGGCTTATTATCCTTAGGCGCCTATTTGAAGTGGAACGAATATCTCCTTGGCGCGTTCCTTGGCATCTTCCTTGGAGCGGCTTGGAGCAATGGCGATACCTTAATCCTTATGACAGGCGAAAGCTCGCCGACCAATATGCGGGCTTCCATCATGTCGGCCCAGACGATGTTCTATGGCCTTGGCATGGTGGCCTCGATGGGCATCGGCGCCATCGCCTTAAGGTTCATCAACGCCGAATGGATTGGCTTATTCTGCGTCTGCCTCTGCATCCCCTGCTACATCGCTTCGATCTTCTTCCTTATGACCAAAGTCAAAGAGACCAAAGGGGCCTCCGTCGACGCGGCTGTGACGCAAGACTGATTATCCTAAAAACAACGCAAAACCCCTCCGCTTTATAGGCGAAGGGGTTTTTACGATAGCGAATTACTTCTTCTTCGGCTCAATCTTATCGGCTTTCATCATCGTGGCGATGAGGTCTTGCGCCCGTTTCACCGCGAGATTGGAAGTGAGACGGAAGAGCATCGGGGTCTTCTTATACGTCTTCAAATCCGAGACATCTTCATGCGGGATGGGGGTTCCATCGTAATCCTTGGGATCAAGACGGAAATAGAGCTTCAGGTTCTTCCGCGCAAAGGCAAAGATGAGATAGGACTTCCGATGGGCGGAGAAAGTGGACCGCTGAATGGAGATTCTTTCTTTTAACGCATAAGTAAGAGCGAACTTCTTCACCGCTTCATAACGTTCTTGGACTTCCGGATCCGCTAAAGCGAGTCTGGTCTTAAAAGGCACAACTTGGCGTTTCCTTAGACCATGGAACGAAAACGCCTGTTTGACGTGATGCTCCATGACGCCCGAAGCGTCTTTATAGACGAAATCCGCTTCCGCGGGGGTCTCAACATAAGGCTTCTCGCTCATCGCCACCCCATACACGTAATGGGTGATGACGAGACGCCCGTCCTCATATGACACGATATCGTAATCGGGAGCGAAGGGATCAGGGAAATCAGCGACCTCTTCGCCCACGAGTTTGTTGTCGATTACATGGCCACGATGACGAAGACCGTTACCATCGACATAATAGGAATAATAATCAGTCGGGAAGAAAGCGCCCGCCTTCACTGGTTCGTCATAAACGATGAGCTCCTGCCCTCCGACATTTTCATAGAGGCAGCGACGTTTATCGCCATAAGTCGAGATGTAATAATCGTAGTATTCACCCTCGACGCTTGATGAAGAAAAATCAGGTTGTTTTTTATTCATAAAGGCACCCTCTTTCTTGGCTATTATAGCATTGCTTTCTCTGACCAAGAGGAGAATTAAAAAGAAAGTGAACCCTAGGTTAAGAAAAAGAAAAATCCCTGCAAAAACTGCTTTCTTTATCTTTTTAGACTACAAAAGGCCCTAGATTCCGCTAAGATAGAGGGGTTCATTATGAAAATCAGCGAACACTATACCTTCAAAGTCGACCACTACCGCTTCCATCTTTGGATGAACTCTTTGTGCTTTGTCGGCTGCGTGGCTTTGTGGGCTCTAGAAATCTATTATGCGATTACGAAAGGGGCCAGCGCTTCCTTAGGTGTTGGAGTTGTTTTATCGATTGCCACCATCGTCGTTTATGTCGTCACCGTGATGGGGATTCTTGATCCTAACCGCATGATCGCAATGCAAAAGAAAACCCCGATCACCCGTTATGAGGATTTTAAGCCGGCCGTCAAAAAACAATATGTGGCTTCCATGTATACGATGTGGGCGATGATTGCCGTTGTCGCTTCGATCATTATCGCCATTGTGGCGTTACGCTAAAGCATAACAAAAGCCCCGCAGACTGGACGAATCCACGGGGCTTTTGGGAAAGCGATTTTAGAAGACGATGTCTTCTTTTTTGCGCTTGCCTTGGCGGCCTTTCTTGAACTCGATCTCGCCTTTAGAAATGGCGCCAACCGGGCAGACATGGCCACAAAGCAAACAGCCAACGCACTTATCGTGATTGCACTTCGGCTTCCGAGTGTCTTTGTCCCACTCCATGGCTTGGTGCGCGCCATCGTAGCACGAGATGACGCAACGGCCGCAGCCGACGCACTTCTTCTCGTCGATGGACGGATAGATCTTATAGTCACGGTCGAGCGCCTCGGCCGGGATGATGTTCTTATTGGCGAGACCAACGAGATCCTCAAGATGGTCGACGCCTTGCTCTTCCATGTAGTGCATAAGGCCATTCTTCATGTCTTCCACGATCCGGTAACCATATTCCATGATGCCAGTCGTGACCTGAAGGGTCTTCGCGCCAAGGAGAATGAACTCCGCCGCATCAATCCACGTCTCGATGCCGCCGATGCCGCTGATTTGGACATCAGGGATGGCGGTTCTCATCTGCTGGAGGAAGCGGAGGGCGATCGGTTTGACCGCTTTGCCACTATAGCCAGAGATAGAGGATTTGCCATTGATAATCGGCATGCCGATCTTTTTGTCGAGATCGATGTTGCAGATGCTCTTCACGGTGTTGATGGCGGCGATGCCATCGGCTCCGCCTTCAAGGCAGGCCTTAGCCACCGGCACCATATCGGTGATGTTCGGAGTCATCTTCGCCATGAACGGAAGTTTACTGCCACGACGGACGGCCGCGCAGTACTTCTTGCAGAGTTCCGGATTGGAGCCAACGTCGCTGCCCATCGCGTGGGAAGTCATCTGCGGGCAGGAGAAGTTGAGTTCGAGCATGTCCGCGCCGGCTTCGGTTGCGAGTTTGGCGAGCTTCTCCCATTCGTCTTCATTGGCACCCATGATGGACGCGATGAGGACTTGGTGAGGATACTTTGTCTTTAATCTTCTAATATCGCGGAGGTTATCCTCAAGCGGGTGCTCGGCGATTTGCTCCATGTTCTTGAAGCCCACGAACGGGGTGGACTCTTTGCCTAACTTATCGAAACGGGGCGAGACCTCATCGGCGATGAAGAAGCCGATGGTCTTAAAGACCACGCCGCCCCAACCGACATCGTAAGCCTTCGCGCACATATCGTAGCAATTGCCGACCGGCGAAGCGCTGAGGCAGAAGGGGTTAGGAAATTTAACCCCTAAGAAATTAATCGATAAATCCTTGTTAATCATGATTACTTGCCCTCCAAATAAGCGTCGATGCGATAGGCAACTTCTTTGCCCGTGCGGACACCATAAACCACGGTCTTTTCACCATGGGCGATGTCGCCTGTCACGAAGACTTTGCCATTGTCGAGGCCCTCGCCCTTCGTAAGGGTGATGTCCTTGATATCGCCAAGCTCGCTCACCTGGCCAACGGCCAAGATGATGAGATCGGCTTTGACCGAGAGTTTGCTTTCCTTATAACGGTGAGTGAACTCAACGGTGTCTTTGTTGAAGGCCGTTGGCATATAGCCATCAAGAATCGAAACGCCAAGCTTTTGCGCGCCTTGGAGCTCTTTCTTGCTGGCTTTGAATTCGGCGAAGGTTTCGTAGACCACGTCGGTGATTTGCTCGACACCCAAAAGCTTTAGCGAAGTGATGGTGTCCATGGCGACGTCGCCGCCACCGATGACCAAGACATTCTTCGGAAGTTCAACTTTGCCAGCGTGCGATTTCACATTAGCGAGGAAATCGACCGCGGTGACGACGTTTTTGGCTCCGGCGAACATCGGGAGCATCTTGCCCTCACTCGCGCCAATAGCCATCACGACGGCATCATATTTCTTCTTCAATTCGTCCAGTTTCTTTTGGTCGATTTTTTCGCTCGTATGAATCTTGACGCCTAAGCCTTCGATGCGCTTGATTTCGCGATCGACAACTTCGTTAGGAAGACGATATTCAGGGATGCCATAACGGAGATATCCGCCCGCATCCTTATTCTTATCGAAGATCTCCACTGCATAGCCAAGACGAGCCAAAGTCGCGGCGGCGCTTAAACCGCTAGGACCGGCTCCGACAATGGCAACCTTTTTGCCATTTGAGGGGCCTTTGGCAAGGATTTTCATATTATGGGCAGCTTCGTAATCGGTGACGAACTGCTGGATGCGACCAATGTCGATTGGACGATCAATGCCACTTCTCGAGCAGCCTTTTTGGCAATAGCGTTCTGTCGGGCAAACCCGAGCGCAGATAGCGCCTAACGGGTTATTCTCGCGCACGGTTTCAGCCGCGCCAGCGTAGTTAAGGAAACGAACACTCCGAATGAATTTAGCGGGGTCCGTGCCAGCCGGACAAGCCGCGCTGCAGGGAGCGTCTAAACAGAGAAGACAACGGTCTACTTCTTCGTTGACCGTCTTCAAAGAGAGAGCCTCTTCGAATGGTTCTAGATACTTGCAATTATCCATGTAGTTTACCTCCGAATTATCTTACTCTTTGTAAGCGTTTCCACAAGGTATAAATAATTTATTACCGACTTATCGATTTCTTTAGGCTTTATCGGACGACTTTTGTCAATCAATCTTTTATTAAATCCTATTTTTAGTTTGTGTCGATGAGATGAAGCTTTTTTCCTTCCTGAAATTTGGATTTTTATTTAAAACAAGACAGGAGAAAAGACTCTGGTCACTACCAACATGAACCCTTAAATCGCTGCCTTGAATTGAAGACTCAAGATTTACCAAAAAATGGCAAATCAAAGTCCACCGTTTTGCCTCTTTTCTTCCGTTTCCTCAAAAAACGCTTCCTATTTAGGGGTGAAAGAGTGCAAAATATGTGGTTTGTTTTAAGGAAAACAAGAGGAAAAACAGATTATGAACGAAGAAATGCCAGTCGAAAAACCGGAAGGAAAAATCTCGAAATTCTTCCACATTAAGGAACGCGGCAGCCGTGTGCAAAGCGAGCTCTTAGGTGGCTTAGTCACCTTCCTCGCCATGTGCTATATTTTGCCAGTCAACGCCTCGATTTTGGGCGCCACCGGCATGAACTCGCTCGGTGTCTTTGCTTCCACCGCGTTGGTCTCGGGCATCGTCACGCTTATCATGGCTTTGGTCGCCAATTGCCCAATCGCCTTAAGCGCCGGCATGGGTCTTAACGCCTATCTCGCTTATACCGTTTGCGGTCAGCTTGGTTATAGCTGGCAAGAAGCCATGATTCTTCTCACCATCACCGGAATCATCTTCTTCGTCTTCTCACTCACTCCAGTCCGTCGCAAAATCATCGAATCGTTCCCGGTCGATCTCCAATGCATCATCTCCGCTGGCTTAGGCGGATTCATCGCCTTCGTTGGCTTAAAAGGATCGGGCATCATCACTTCGAGCGCCGCCACTTATGTCAGTTTAGGCAGCCTCAGCGATCCCGCCGTTCTTGTTTCGCTTTTCGGCATTTTGCTTGTCTTCGCCCTTCTCAACATCAAAACGAAAAAAGGTCTTCTTTCTTCGCTCGCCGTCCCTCTTGGAATGCTCGCTGTCGCCCTTGTCGGCGTCATCGTTCGCGCTTCTATGCAAGGTGCGGGAGCCGATAGCAAACTTTACGCTAATCTTCCTTGGGCTGATTTCTCCACAGGCTGGGGCATCAACAACTTCCAAGATGTTTTCTTCTATGGTCTTGCCAGTAACAACCTCGAAGGCGTCAAATACGGTGCTGACTTTGGTCAGTTAATCGTTGACGTTCTCAAGAATCCGGCCAGCTACGTCATCATCTTCTCGCTTATCTTCGTCAACCTCTTCGACACCACCGCCACCCTTATGGCGATCGGCCGTGGCACGACGATCTTCGGAGCCGATGGCAAAATCAAAGATAACAAAGCCATCATGGCCGACGCGACGGGCGCTCTTATCTGCGCTCCGCTTGGCACCGCCACCGTCACTTCCTTCGTCGAATCCACGATTGGCGTCAAGATTGGTGCCCGCACTGGTTTAGCCTCGGTAGTCACCGGCGTTCTCTTCTTGCTCTCGATGTTCATTTATCCGGTCTTCCAGCTCTTCACTTATAGCTGCGTCAGCTGCGCGGCTCTTGTCGTTGTCGGCGCAATGATCTTCTCTAGCAACCTCAAGCAGCTTCACTGGGATGAGCCAGAAATTGGTTTCTCGGCCTTCATCACCATCCTGATGATTGTCTTGACCTACTCGCTGACTAACGGCATCGGCTTCGGCCTTCTCACCTACTGCGTCATCATGCTTGCTCGTGGCAAAGGAAAGGAAATCTCCTGGATCCTTTACGTCATCGCTGGCGCTTACGTTGTGAGCTTTGCCCTTAACGAAGTCCTCACAAAATTAGCTTAATAAAACGTCTAAAAGTTAAAACGCTTGTTTAATCAAGCGTTTTTTCTTTTTTTCCTCAGTAAGTCCAAAAATTGACCAACAAAATGAATATTTTACAATTTAAGACAACAGCAAAAATTACTTAATTAGTGTTAACTTTAATTTTGATTTTCCTTTTATTGTCGGAGTAATTCGATATTCGCTATGTTTTTCTTGTCAACACGCGCGTAAAAACGCGCATTGACATTGAGCAACGGATATTTATAAAATTCACTTGATAAGAGCAAAACCGAAGCAATTCGGCGACACAAAACTATAGGGTCTCTTCAGGGAGAGATAGCCAGCTGCCGAACAGAAAGCTGTTTTTAATGTTTGGGTGGATCAAAAAGAAAATCGGGAGTAAAGGTAAATCGGTCCTCGTTGGGATCTGCTTGATTTTAAGCATCCTCACGATGACCATTGCCACTTTCGCTTGGTTCACTACCATCCAACCCGGCACCGACAAAGTCGTTCTCACCAGCGATGACAACTCCGTCGTCGTCGATGCCTACGCCTATAAACCCGGTTACACCACGGACTCCAATGGCGATCCCGTCGAAATCGCTCACGATAATCATTCCTCCACGCCGCTATTAGCGGCCACAAAGGTCAAAGGCGCTGGCAGCGCCACCTACACCGTCACTTTCAGCAGCGACGCTCTTTCGACGTTCTCGTATTCTTCGCTCTATGGGGATGAGCTCTACCAGAATGAGAAAAACTATCCTCACGTCTACATTGAGCTTCGCTACACCAAAGCCACCCTCAATGGGTTCGTTAAGGCCATGGTCAAAAATCTCGCGTACGCGGGCGCGAAAACTGGTTATACGAATATTACTAGTAGCCTGAAATACGAATATCGCACCGTCACCGAGCAAAACACCACGACCGGCACCAAGTACATCAACGGATTCACTGCCGCTTATGCCGACACGGCCTATACCGCCAGCAGCTGGACCACCGTAACAAATAACACGGCCGATTTCAGCCTTTATAACAGCACCACCGATATCGCCGGTTACAACTACGGCTCCAGTTACACCGTCCAAAGCCAATGCTACGTCCCGAGTTTCCCCTACAAGTACGATGCGACGAGTTATTACTACTCCAAAGCCACCTTTCTCGAATTCAGGGTCAACCCGCTCAGTTGGTACGATTTCTTCAAAAACCACACCACCGTCACCTCTTCGAGCACGAACCAATACAGCCTTGGCGTCTACAACTTCGGTGTCAGTTTCGACGTGGGTCTCGATTTCTCAAACAACCCCTACTATGACTCCTCCAGCGCGACGAATCCTCGTATTTCCCTTTCGTCATCGCTTCTCAATATGTCGCCGCTAAGTACCGACAACTCCGTCTCGGTTCGAAGCTACAACTTCTCCGCCACCCCGACATTTACTGTCTCTTCTGCCAACGAAAGCGTAGTCACTGGCTCCGTTTCTAATGGCATCTTAACCCTCACTTCCAATTCGGTTGGCACGGCCACGATTACCGTCACGGCCGTTAACGGCACTCAAACCGCGCAGGCCCTTTGCACAGTTCGGGTCAGCGGCCCGACTCTTATTCTTTCGGCCTCGAGTTTATCAATCAAGATGGGTTCAAGCGGCACTTTGACGGCTGATGCGTATAACTTTAGCGGAACGGTCACGCTTTCCGTGGCTTCTTCGGCTACCGCTTATGCGACAGCTGCGATTAATGGCTCCACCGTCACGATCAGCCCGGTCGCGATTGGCTCTTCGACCATCACGGTCACGGCGACCGATGGGACAACCACCAAGACCGCTACCTGCGAAGCGACTATCACCGCTGGCGATAAGACTTTGTCTTCGATTTCAGTGACCACCCAGCCAACCACCACGATTTATACCCAGGGCGACGATCTTGATACAAGCGGAATCGTCGTAACCGCCACCTGGAATGATGGCACGACAAGCAACGTCACAGCGTCTTGCAGCTATTCGCCAACGTCTCTTGTCTCTGCCGGCACACAAACGATAACTGTCAGCTATGGCGGCAAGACCACGACGTTCACCGTCACGGTCAATGCGCTAGGTAGCACTTATACTTTGATAACTTCAGCCAGCAGCCTCATTGCCGGCGACCAATATATCATCGTCAATAAAGGCACCGCCGGAGACGCTGTCGCTATGTCGACGACACAGAACACCTCCAACCGTGGCCAAGCCGATGTCACCGTCCTTAGCGACTTCACCGTTGACGCCGCTTCTAACATTGAGCAACTTACTCTCAGCGGAACGACAGGTGCTTACCAATTCATCACCACGACAAACGGATATTTAGGAACTTCATCCAGCACATCTTCCAACGTTTTACTCACGCTTTCTAGCGCGACGACATATGCCAACTGGACCGTCACAATCGCTTCGACTGGCATCGCCACAATCACCAATACTGGCAAAACGTCCCGCAATATTTTGAGGTACAACTCCACGAGCACCCTCTTCTCGTGCTACACAAGTGGCCAAAATGACGTCTACCTATACCATAAGAGCTCCGCAGTCACGGTTAGCTCCATCGCCGTCACAACAATGCCGACCACCACGACATACACCACCGGAGACGCCCTTGATCTTTCGGGCATGGTCGTCACCGCGACGATGAGCGACGGTTCGACGCAAGTGGTGCCAAGCGGATCCTACACCACTTCACCAGCCAGCGGAGCTACTTTAAGCACGGCCGGAACACAAGCCGTCACGGTTTCTTATAGCGGCAAGACCACGAACTTTAGCGTCACAGTCAACGCTCCGACTGTTACTTCGCTTACCATCACGACCCAACCGACCACGACGACTTATGCTAAGGGCCAAAGCTTAGATCTCACCGGATTGGTGGTGACCGCCAATATGAGCAACAACACAACTCAAGTAGTCTCCAGCAGCGACTACACCGCTTCGCCAGCCAATGGGTCAGTCTTGAATACGGTCGGAACGCAAGCCATTACGATTTCCTATGGTGGCCAAAGCAATTACTTCAATGTCACGGTTACTCCGGCCATCGTCGATTCGATTGCCGTCACCACAATGCCGACCACAACGACCTACACGGCTGGGCAAACGCTGGATCTTTCGGGCATGGTCGTCACCGCGACGATGAGCGATGGCACAACTCAAGTAGTCCCCAGCAGTGACTACACAACCTCGCCTGCTAGCGGAGCGACTTTGAACACGGTCGGAACGCAGACCGTCACTGTAACTTCTAGCGGTAAGACCACGAACTTCACCGTCACTGTCAATTCCGCAACTACTTCAGGGACAGCGGTTTATACCATCAGCAGCTCTCCAAGTGCCAACAGCATTTCGCAAACTGGGGCTCCGAGTGGAGCGACAATTGCCTTTACTAGCACGTATGGCACCACTTTCCAGCTTACCAGCGGCAATTCAATGACCTTCACGATCGGCAATCTCAGCAATGTGACCGTAACTTCCCTTGTCTTCTCCATGAAGTCCAATAAGAGCGCTGGCGCCGGTGGTATCTCCTATACCACAGCCAATAACGGCACCGCCACAGCCTTGGTTACAGCCGGCACCAACTTCAGCGCTTTCCCAGGTCAATCCGCTTACACTCAAAGTTATACCAACATTAGCTTCACTTCGCTTTCTATCGCTCCTGGCGCGACTTTAACGATTACTATCGCTGCCACCACCAACTCTCTCTATTGCCAGAAGCTCACCATGGGCTGGAGCCAAACCGCATGAAGCACTTAGTGAACAAAAACTTCATGAGTTTCAAGGCTAAGCGAGTACTTCTCGGCTTAGGGGCTTTTGCTAGTGCTTCGTTCATCGCTCTAGCCTCGGCCGCCACCTTAGCGGCTTATCTTGATCTCACAACCTATAACGCCTCGGTCAACTATCAAACCGAAAACGTCGGCACCACTTACTTTGGGGGCGGCGAAGGTACGAGCGCTCAGCCGTTCCTTATTTCGACTCCGACCCATTTGCGGAATTTACAAAAGCTCACCTCCCTTGGATTATTTACCACGAACACCGTTTTCAATATGACCGCGGATATCACTTGGGATAGCACGCCACTACTTCCAATCGGCAGCGACGATATGCCTTTCTATGGCACCTTCGATGGCAAGGGCCACAAGATTACAAGCCTCATCGTCAATGGTTACCAGACTTGGGATATTGGCATGTTTGGCTATGTCGCCATCAGTGGCACGATAAAGAACTTTATCCTCGATAAGCCAACCATTTATGTTGGAGCTAACACCGATGGCGGCAATGCCGATAGCACCAACCCGCTCTATTCGAAACTCAAGACAGCCGCTCAGCAATTGCCAATCCCGAGCAGCACCAGCTCCGGGACGGGCTATATCAGTTGGACCAATGGCACCAATAGCGCTACTTTGGCCGGTTTGCCCGATTCCATCACCGATAACGCCGGGCTTTCCTACGCCATCGTTTGGGAATCGAGCGATGCCTCCAAACTCAGCTACGATAACGGAGCGTGGACGACTCACGCGACGAGCACCAGCGAATATCCGGAAACCGATCTCTACCCGGTTATGCTAACGGCCCGGGTTTTTGCCGAAACAAATGGCAAAGTTTCTTCTTATGCCCTTGAACGTTATGAGATTAACATCCTTGGCAATGGCAAAATCACGGCTGCCAAGACCTCAATCGTGAACGCCGATACTGGCACAAGCGTCGAAGTCCAGACGGGCATGTTTAAAACTCTCTGGCCTCTCGATACCGCGGGGGCCGCCACGACCTACCATGGAGTCTATGTCGGATTCTTCTGCGGTCACCTCGATGGCTATGCTATTTATCTTGGCCTAGTGGGCGGCAATAGTTACGACACCGCCTCCAACGCCAAAATCATCGTGAATGGACGGGCGGTTTCTTCGAAGACTTCGCTTATCGGCCATTGCCGTGGCGACGATGTCCGCGATGGCACGGGATCTAACCAATACGGCCACACTTTCGACTTTGGCAAAGACGTCACGAGTTTCTCCTACAATGCCTGTGCCAAGCCTTATAACGGCACGTACTATTACCGCTATAACAGCAGCACTTCCTCCTCGTATTTCAATGGCAACATGGCTCGCCAAATCTCGCAGTCGAATGACCTCACAAAAGCCTATTTGAAGCTTCCTTCTGGCTCCATCGATACCGAAACCTACAAATACATGCGTATCTATCCGACCGCCAGCAAGAATACGGGTTTGGATTACACCTACACCAATGGCGATGGGACGACTGAAACCATCACCGACGCCACCGCTTTGCACTTCAGTGAGCCGCTTTCCGGCGCCGTCGATACCCTCTACCGCGATTGGTTTTACGATATCGATAACATCCCAGACCGCGATGGCAACCAAACCGTCGACGAGAAAGATATCATTAAGTCCGATGACTATAACCACAAGCTCACTTTCGCGAGTTACTGGTCTGATTACCTAACGGACCTAAACAGCACCCTCTATACCGTCAACATGAACGTCCCGGTCGGCTATTGCGTCAACAATGGTTTCTGGGTCTACACCAAAGGCGATTCGGCGGACCTTGTGAACACCATCACGGGCAAGAACACCTTCAAACTTAATTTCACGATCAACTATGTTGCCACCACCAGCTCCGCCAATAAGAGCAAGTACGACTGGGAGATCCTTTATAACGCCAATAACCAAGACGTCCATAAGTATCAGCCAATCTATAGCACTTCCGAGTATTACTATGGTTTCTATTACAAGGATGCCGCCATGCAAAACGTCCTATGGTACGACTTGCATGACCCCTATAAATACAACGATGCTTTGGGCCGTTTCGCTTCCTTAGGCGAAAGCAAATATACCCCAGTCCCAATTGTGGCGGATGGCGCTTTGCATACCGCTAACGTCACCATCACCGTCGACCGCAACGACGCCAACTTCTGGAGCGCCTATTATGAAAACTACTTTGCTTCGGATACTTGGTATCCTTGCTTTGCCATCGGCCCTGGCTATTCCGGCTCTTTGACTCATAAGAAAGCGACCTCCTTCACCAACGCCTCCACCATCACGAACACCAACTGGAGCAACTACTACTCGGTTTGGAAAGGACCGTTTACTCCTAGTGCCCCCGAATATCAAACCAATACCACGAAGTCGCAGCGCGGCCTTGATGGAGACGATTTGGAAGCTTCGCAGTTCTACAACTCCTATTTCCAGTTTGATGGCACCGACACCCTTGATGTCAACGTCATTTCCTTCAGCTCCATTTTCACTAACGCCAACGGCAACGTCGCTTCGACGATGAATAACGTCGATTATCTTTACGACGCCTCCGCTTGCACCTTCGACACCACCACCGACACCACTTCGGCCACCTATGACGCCTTCTCGGTTTGGAATAGAGCGAGCGACGTCAAAGTCGGGTTCGACGTCACGACGGCTCTCGCGACCGGAAACGCCACTTATTACTACTACCGTGAGCAAGGCAACGATGGCTTTGGGGCCACCGTCCACGCTGACTATACCAACGCTAGCTACGTTCCCACTAACGCCACAGGCTACACGCAAGCGACTTTCACCAAGAGGTAACGATGGCACACTTCAAGTTCACCAAAAAAATGATCGTGGAATTGGTCTTCGCTCTCATCACGGCGGCCTCCCTTTCAGTCACGACTTTCGCTTGGTTCTCGATGCAAAGCACCGTCACCGTTTCTTTCTGGGATATGGTGGTCGCCGAAAACCTTAAGGTTAATCTTAAGTACTGCGTCCACAACAAAACCACCGAAACGGATTCTTCCGGTGCGACCGTTGTGAAATATCCTGGCTACAATGACCCACGGCCTCCGGTCACCACCGATGATTCCTTACGAAAAACCATCACTGACTATAGCAGCCAGTTCATCGCAATCGCCGACAATAAATTCGTCGCCGATGGGCCGCTCGACATCAAAGACCTTGAGCCCGGCACTTGCCACACCTTCGCTTTCGAAATCATCTGTCCGGCGGGAGCGAGCCGCGAAGTCAAGTTAAGTCTTAAAGGTTTTTCTTCGCCAGGGAGCACAAAGAATTATCTATCCGGCAGCACCTCGACCCCGATTTGTCTTGCCAGCGCGATTGACATGTACACCCAAGCCCAGGCTTATAGCGACGTAAACGCGACGAACACCACTTTCGCCAATACTTTCATCACATCCTACATGACCTATGGCCCGACGGATCAATTCGTCTACTATGATGCGACGGAAACCCCGCGCGCGGATGGCTATGTCCTTTGGACGGGGACGATCGCGGGCGGAACGACGGAACTTGTTCTCTTCACCCTCGAATTCACCGATATGGATGCGACTTATTATTCGTACACTTCCACTGATGGGACGAAAGACTATTACACGAGGAGCGCGGATGGCGATAGCAACTGCTACCGTGATCTTTCCTTCAACATTACCGACCTCTACGTTGGCTAAAGGGTTTATAGTGAAGACTATGGACATAGAAAAGAAACCGGTTGATTGGTCGACCTATGATCGGGTCAGCCCGACCGAACTAACGATTGGTGAGGAAAAGAAGCCTTTTAAAGGCATTATCATCGGGCACCGCAAGTTCTTAGGTCTCTTTGACTATGTTGGTTATCCGTTTGTGATCTTCGCCCTCGTTTCTGGCTATACCCTTTATGCCTATAAGACCATCGCAGCCATCACACCCACGTGGCTAGGAACGACCCTCTTCTATTTCTTGATTGTCCTCGGAGTGGTTTTGGCAGTTCTTCTTTTCCTTTATATTTATAAGGCGAAAAAGACCAACGACAGCCTCGGCACGGCGAACGTCTATTTAAATCTCGAGACGCGGGAACTAGGAATCCGAGATTACAATGGCAAAGGGATGGTTTTGCCTCTCGATAAAATCGAAAAACCCATGATTTTCCGTTTATTTTCCCTGCAAATCGGCCCTATTTCCATTAAACTCTACGCCCGCCTCATCCTCAAATACCATGAAGATGGAAAGAACAAATACGCCTTCGTCCACTTCATGGACGACCCCGAAACCACCGCTCACCTCATTAACGATATTCTCCACGAGAAACAATAAGAAAAAAAGAACTAACGTTCCGCGCGTTAGTTCTTTTAGTTTTGGCTTAATTAGCCTTGGACCGAGCCCGAGATCGAGGTGAAGACAAGATTCTTCGCCGTGCTCGTGCCAGTCAAAGTGGCGATGGTCGTCTTATAGACAAAAGTGGCCCGTAAGCTATCCATCTGGGCAATTCCATCGGTGCCGGTTCCGCCATCGTGGAAGACAAAGTTCGCCGTGAGACTCACGGAATCATAGGACTTCATGCCCGTATCGACGGGGGTGAAGGTAAAGGTGCAAGCGCCTTTGACGTTGTTGTTCGGCATATACTTCGTCGGATAAACATCGAAGTAGGCGCTGTACTGGCCATTGGTGCTGTCATAGTCGCCCATGATGCAATCGGTCCAGCCGCTCGAGCCAAGCGAGAAATAAGTCGAGGCATTGTCTTTGGTTAGAGCGATGCCACTTGAGCTGCAACCAGCCAAAAGAGCGGCTGCGGCGAAAAGAAGAAATGATTTTTTCATAATGTTTTTAAAACTCCAATGTGTTATATTTCGCGAGCAATTCGTCTAAGTGTTTGCGGCAATTGTCCACGATGGGTTTGCCTTCGGGGGTGTCAGGGCCTAAGCGCCTGATGGTACGCCTCATGATGCGGGTATAGCCAACGATACGAGCCTTGTCCACCACCTCCTGCACTCGTTTCTCGTCAGTCGTTCCTAAATATTTGCTCATGGCTAGGTAGAAAAACTTGGTGGCTAGGTCAAAGGGCAATCCCATAAAGGATTCCGTTTGGGCGTGGTCGAGTTCCCCAAAGCCAATGAAGCCGTTATACATACTCGCGAACTCAAAGATCGGATGCCCATAAGAAAGGGTGTCCATATCAATGAGCAATACTTCGTCTTTCTGCATCAAAACGTTCTTGGTGTGATAGTCGCCGTGAATCATATTATGAACATCGGGCACGTCAGCGATGAGCTTCACGAGCTTGTCCCCCTCTTCCTTAGGAATATAGCCTTGCAAGAACTCCGCCCAATCAAGAGCGACTTCCTTCATGTTCGGCATATCGCCAGGTTCCACCTCGGTGGAATGGATTTTCTTGAGAAGATCGACATAAAGGCCGCAATAGTAATCGAGCTTGCTTGGATCGGTGGCGATCAGTTTGCTGAAGCTCTTGGCGTTAAGAAGCTCAAAGACCGAGCCATAGCCTTGGCCTACCAGCACGACATCGTAAGGAATGGCGGTCGGGATGCCTAAGACGAAGGCCTTTCTCGCGAGCGCCGTCTCACGATGAATTTCCGGCAAGGCGTTCGGATTAAGATAAACCTTGATGATGGTATCGGGATCGAGACGATAAACCTTGCCGTTGCTTCCTTGGCCGATGACTTCGCATCCCTCGACTGAGAGTTCGCGATAGGCCTTCTCGCAAGGAACGATCTCGTTAAAACCCGTCATCTCAAAGACTTCATAAACGGCGCTGGAGACATCGATGATTTTTAGGGCCGGTTCTTCTTTGGACAAACGCAAAATCACCCGCAGACCCGCGCTGGAAATGTATTCTAGTTCCTTCGCGGAGATGATAAGGGAATCATGCTGAGCGGATCTTAGCTTCGTAATATCCGCCTCAACCGTCTCGCTATTGGAAGAGTCAATATGGCCCTTCAAATAGACGGTTAGGACTCCTTTTTCAATCTTGCTTTCCACGTTACTCATGTTTTTCTCCTTTTGGATAACGCTTATCAACCGTGACAACGTTGAGGCCGCGCTTGACTTCGTAAGTCAGAGAATCGCTCATCTTCTTAACCATATAGAGGCCTAAGCCACCCACTCCTCTTTCTTCGAGCGGAGCGTGGACGTCTGGCTCTTTGGCTTTCGTGATATCGAAGAGTTCCCCGCCATAGACGAAACGAAGGGACAGCAACCCATCTTCGGCGAAGACGCCGAAGGTCACTTCATTGGCCTTCGAATATTTGGCGATGTTGCTATAAATCTCATCGAGAATCACCGCAGCGGCGTTAGCCTCTTTCATCGGAACGCCACGCTTGGCGCAGCTCTCTTCGAGGAAGGCCGACAAGGAATCGAAGGTCCCATCTTTGACTGGAAGCTTTGTCATTTCGTAAGAGCCATTGAAATGGAGCGACAGCATCGTCATAACGTCGCTTTGGACGGCTTCGCCCACAAAGGCTTTGACGTCCTTGGACAAATCGGCGATGACCTCGGCAGGCTTATTGCCCTCGGGATAGGAAGTCGCAAAGTTCAGCAAGCGTTCTTCGCCATATTGCGCATTGTCTTTGTTCATGGCTTCGGTGATGCCATCGGTATAGAGAAAGAGACGATCTCCCGGATTTAGTTTGGTTTCGAAGACTTTGTATTGCGTCTTCTTGCTGCCAGCGAGAACGAAACCCGACCGATCTTTTACGAAGGCAAAAGGCAAGCCCTTACGGGATAATAACGGCGGGTTATGGCCGCAGTTCACATAGGAGAGTTCGCCTGTGCTTAATTTCAATAATCCAACCCAAGCCGTGACGAACATTCTTTGCTCATCACCTTCGAGAAGCTGCTGGTTGGTCCGATTGAGGGCCTCACCGATAGGCAAACCTGATTGAAGGTTGTTCTTAATCAAGGTTTTCGCAATGACCATGAAGAGAGCGGCCGGGACACCTTTGCCCGAAACGTCGGCGATCAGGAAAACGAAATGATCTTCATCGACAAAGAAGAAATCGTAGAAGTCGCCACCGACTTCCTTGGCTGGGGCCATGGAAGCGAAAATCTCAAACTCCTTGCGACCAGGGAAATCGGGGAAAATCTGCGGAAGCATCGAATTTTGAATTGAGGTTGCGACATTGAGTTCGCCTTCGACTTGTTTAGCGTGGGTTTCGGTCTTGGAGTAATTGCGCATCTTATCGAAAACGTAGATGAGGATGCCGAAGGCGAAAGCGTTCGAAAGCAAGAACGGAATGATGAGTTCTTTTAAAGCGCCCCAAGCGTAAGCGGCCCCGCCAACACGGCCGATTGATTCAATAGGGATGCAAAGATAAGCAAAAGCCAAAGTGAGGTGGAAGACCTCCGCCACGAAACCCATGAGACAGCCCCAAGCGCCCCGGTGTTTGGCCTTTTTGAATTTCTCATGCAAGAAACCACTAGCAACGCCAATAATCAAAGTCGAGATGGCACACGGAATCGTCGTGCCGGTGAGAATCGCTGAAGAAAAGCTTTCCACGTGCGTGCCATTCAAACCGGCCGTGACGAATGGATAGAAGAGACGGAAGAAGGCAGCCATGAAGCCGGCGATAAGACCGCCGATCGGTCCGCCCAAAGCGCCGCCGATAAGAGCGCCGACATCACGGATTGAAATCTGGGCGCCGCTCGGCATGGCATAGCCAGCCATCGTCGCGTAGATGCCAAATAAGCCGCCGGTCACGCCTAATAAAACATGACGGACGGTTCGATTTTTTCCATTTGCGAGATTAGAAAAGCTATGAGTGCCCGCGAGCAACACGGCCATGAGGTCGATAACCGCGATGGCGCCGATAAGCTTAACGATCATTTCCAGCCAATTCATCGTTAATCCTCAATGTTTAATAAATCGCTGAAACCCGTCATGTCAAAGACATCTTTGACGTCCTTCGAAACATGAATCAGTTTTAAGTCTTCTGGTTTGGCGACCGTATTCGAAGCTTCAAGCAAAACGCGTAAACCAGCGCTCGAGAGATGATCGACGCCAGCGAAATCGACCACCACCTTTTTGCCTTCTTTAACTAACGGCAAAAGGGCCTTCTCAAAGGTTTCGGCGGTTTGGGAATTTACGCTCCCCTCGACGACGAGGCGAATCGCATCGCCTTCAGCAACGGTTTGGGTAGTCATGATTTTATCTCCGTTAGTTATTTCATAATACACCATTCTTACGCGCGCTGAGGCGCGTGAGTAATTGGCATATAAGGGTTTACACAGTTACGGCGCGATAAATTAGAAACATTCCAATTTTTCTCTTTTTAGCGGTCATCGGCTTTCCGCTTAATAGATTCTTCACTCTTGAAGCCATCAGGAAAACGTTTTTTCAGCTTCTCGACATTGCCTTCGAGAACGCTCGAAAGATCGACTCCTAAGGCGGTCGCGGCTTCGGCTAAATACCAGGCCACGTCACCAAGTTCGCTTTTTAGGTGGTCTTCATCCAGCGGGTGTCCTTGCATCATCCATTTTTTCACGAGATCAATGCATTCTCCGCTTTCGCCACACAATCCCATAACGGAATTCAGAAGAACGTCCTTCTTGTTTAAAGAAGGGTTCAAAGTTCTCATCGCTAGTTTCTGATACTCATTGGCATCCATAAAAATTCCCTCGGCTTTCTTTTATGATATGCCAAAAAGAAGCAAACGAGCGCAACGGAATTGCTTATTGGTGCGTTAAGGTTTATTTATAGAGCGAAATCTTCACGAACTGACGGCCTTTTCGCGAGACGTTCGTGACACCTAAATACTCGAATTTGCCATACCCGCGAACACCAACTTTGTCGCCTTCCTTAAGGAAATAGGAAGTATCGTCTTTTTCTAAGCCTTCGATATAGACCTGCCCACCCTCGATAAGATGCTGAGCATCCAAACGGGAGAGGCTATAGATTTCGGCGATCGCCGAATCGAGACGGGGGCTCGCCACATTGATCTCTTTTTCTTCCTTTTTCGCTGCAAAAGGGCACTCGTTTGGTTGAATGATGGTGGTTTTGACGTAAGTGTGGCGGACCGAAAGAAGATTCTTTTTGACCTCTTCGGCGATGGCTTTAAACAAGAAAACGTAGGCTTCTTTGCCTTGAACGATGATGTCGCCAAATTGGTCCCGTTCGTAGCCTAAGGACATAAGGGCCCCAAGATAGTCCCGATGATTCAGTTCCTCAGAGTATTGGGCTTTCTTCCCCTCGACATGAAGAGCGACGATGGTCTCACCGGTTTCTTCTTTGGCTTGTTCATCTTCGCGGTTCAAATAATCGGGCAGAAAGAAAAGCACTTGGCGTTCGGCGTTTGGGGCTCCGCCATAAAGGAAATACGTGGCTTCGCCGACTTTGTTAAAAGCGGTCGAGGCCCGTTTTTCGCCTTCGAGTTCCTTTAATAAGCCCACTTCTTCTTCCGACAAGAAGTTCGTGTGGGTGGGATAACACTGGGTGACCGCCCGTTCGGCGAGTTCCTCGATTCTTCTTTTAACTAATTCCCGCTCATCCATGTTTTTAATTATGCGCCAAATTATCATCTTTTGGTCTAAGGGTATCTTTTCCTAGCCTTTGGCCTTATCATTGCTGAGGAATGAGGGGGCTCCAATGATTAAGCTTGTATTGGCGACGAAGGTTTATGAAGTCGATAAAGGCCCTTCGGTCAGGGCGCTTGACGAAGTCACTCTCACTTTCGGAGAAAAGGGACTTGTTTTTATTTTAGGTAAATCCGGAAGCGGGAAAAGCACGCTCCTAAACGTCATCGGTGGACTCGACCGCCTCGATGCCGGCGACATTGTCATCAAAGGCAAATCCACGAAGGATTTCACCCAAGCGGAATTCGACTCCTACCGCAATACCTATGTCGGTTTCATCTTCCAGGAATATAACCTCTTGCCAGATTTGACGGTCGGCGACAACATCGCCCTAGCGATGCGTCTTCAAGGCTTGTCAGAAAATAGAGACAAGGTTGAGAAGGTTCTCGAAGAACTGGATTTAAAAGGACTCTATGAACGGAAGCCCAACGAGCTATCGGGCGGCCAAAAGCAAAGAGTCGCCATGGCCAGAGCCCTCGTCAAAGATCCCCAAATCATCATGGCTGATGAGCCCACAGGCGCTCTCGATAGCAAAACCGGAACCGATATTTTCGAGACTCTGAAAAAACTTTCGAAGGAACGTCTTGTTATCTGCGTTTCCCATGATAGGGAATTCGCTGAAGAATATGGCGACCGGATTATCGAGCTAAAAGATGGTCGAGTCATTAGCGACGTGACGAAAAGCGATAAGGTGATCGAAAAGCCTGCAGAACCCACTTATTTTTCTTTTCCGAAAGGCCACGTCTTAACTTCCGAGGACATCGCGAAGATCAACGAAACCCTTAAAAACGCGGAAGGCGAGACGATCGTTTCTTCTTCCCCCGAGGCTTTGAAGAGCATCGAGGGAGCGTCTATAAAGAAGACCAATTCATCCTTCACCGCCACTACGCCCGAGCTCGTTAACGCCGCGAACTATGGTTACGATAGTTTCAAAACCAAAAAGAGCCATTTGCCTTTTAAAACCAGTTTGCGAATGGCGATGGAATCCTTGCGCAGCAAGCCCGTCCGTTTGGCCGTCACTTTTCTTTTGATCTTCGCTTCTCTGACGTTATTTGGCGTCGCGGGGACCTTGGCTACTTATAGCACCAAAACCAACTTCGTTTCTTCTTATGAATACTTTGCGCCGACGAGCGTTTCCATTAGCAAAGTGACCTATGAAAGATTCGGCCAAACCGTTTCTATGAGTTCTGGAACGGGCTTTTCGAAAGCCGACGTCGATGGCATCGCCGCTGATTCGAATTTGCCTTTCAACGCCTATGTGGATGACCAGGCTTTATTAGGACACTCTTCTAACAGCGTCTACGTCAATAGCAGCATCGAAGCCTTTAAGTTCAATTCCAACGTGGATTATGGAGCCTACTATTACAACCAAGCGTACAAGAACTTCGTCTATTGCGCCGGCACCGCTAGTTCCATCGAAAAAGAAACCGGTGCGACCATCTTAGCCGGTGCCTATCCTGCCGCCGCGGACGAAATCGGCATCACGGATTATTTCTTTTCCGCCATCCAAAACGAAGGCTTGCTCGTGGACCTAGACGCTACCAACCACGCGAAGATCGTCGCTGATACCAACATGACGCCTGGCTCGTTTTTGGCGCAAAACCCACGTCTTTCTTATAAAACCACCAGCAATTCAGGCGATTCTTATCATACTTTTAAGATCGTTGCCGTTCTTGATAGCCATATTGACCTTTCAGACCTGAAGACCTGGCTCCATAAAGACGAGGAAACCGGCTATTACGATTACGCTTCGATGCATAAAGAACTCTTTTCCAATTATCTCTATCGAAGCTACGCTAACGCGATATATGGCAATGCGGACTTTTATAAAACGTTCGGCTCGTTTGTAGGCTACACGCCAAGCGACACCGACAAGCTTTTCACTTATCTAAGCTCCAACTTCACCCCCACGAAAGAAAACATCAACCTTTACTATAATTTTCTTGACCGCAACAAAGCCTTCACCCCGTATAAGGACATCGCGAAAAAGCTCGACACTTATTCCTGCACCGATATCCCGAATTTCGGCAAACTGGCGGAATATGACAACCACTTCGGAGCCTCGAGCGCCTACAGCGCTTTCGTGAGCACCGACCAAACCATCAACTATGCGAAAAAGCCTTTCTTTTATGCCGGACTTGGCACCGCCGCCTTCGCTATACTGCTTTTAGCGACTTTCATCGCAAGTTCCATCACTTACCAAAAACGCAAGATTGGCATCTTGCGGGCCATTGGGGCACGGGGCCGCGACATCTATGGAATCTTCTATCTTGAAAGTCTCGTTATCACCTTAATCTCCGCCATCGCGGGCGTCATCGCGACCGGGGTCATCGACTGGGCTCTCACCAATTCCCTTTCTAAAACCGTGGGCTTCCACGTTTCGGCCATTCAGTTTGGGCCTTTGACCATCGCGATGATCTTGGCGTTAGCTTTGGTGACCGCCACCATCGCCTCTTTCACGCCTTGTTATTTAATCTCGAGCAAGCGGCCGATCGATTCCATCAACGACAAGTAAACGCCTCTTTTGCCAAACGATATTTCGCGAGGTTGACCTTCTCGTTTTTCTTTTCGATGAGATGATTCTCTTCTAAGCCTTCATAGGCGAAACCGAGTTTCTCCAATAAGCCTCTCGAGGCGGCGTTTCTTTCATCGGTCTCCGCGTAGCAAGAAAGATAGCCAACCGAGAACATATAGGAAAGGACGGACGATAGGGCCTCTTTCATGTAGCCATGTCCCCACATATCGTCACGAAGGATGTAACCAATTTCAAAGCCATGGTCAGGCAAATCTTTAATGATTTCCACTTCGCCAATCGGTTCATCGTTTAAAACGATGGCCCAACTGTAGTTACGGCGTTTTCTTACCCATTTATGAACGATTTTTTGCGTCACTTCCAAAGAGCGATGCGGGTACCAAAAAAGATATTGGGCGCACTTGAGGGAACTACACCACTTATAGACAAAAGGAGCGTCTTCTTCCGTGAAGGCCCTAAGAGTTAGCCGTTCGGTCTTTAAAGGAGGAATCACCACCATAGGCATCATTTCTTCGTGCCGGTGTAGGTGGCTCGATAGGTATCATCTTGATAGGCGATGGTGATCTCATGATCCCAGCCCGCAAAAGTATAGGTGAAATAATCGTCTTCGGGTTTCGTGGGGGTTTTGCCAGCGTAATAAGGCGTTTCGCCATAACGGATGCCGTATTCGTAATCAAGCAAAGTCTCATCGTAATTGCGGAATTCGATACGGTATTTCTGGATACGCTGCTCATAGACCGCTTTGGTATCGATGTCTTTGGTGACATTGGTGAGACTTTGGTCCCAACCGACGAAAACGTAATAGTACTGAGCAGTTGAGGGATGATCAGGAATGACACCGGTATAAGCGGCCGTCTCCCCCCGCTTCACTCGTTGATGGGCAATGACTGTGAGTCCATCGTAAGTGAGAAAGGTCACCGTGTAATACGTTCCTACTTCAATCGTGCTCGTAGTTGGCGGTAGGCTCGTCTCCGTCGAAGAAACGATATGAGGCTCCGAACTGGAGAGCTGACTGGTTGAGGTTTGACTATTAGCGGTAGTTGAAGAAACGGCTTCGCTGCTCGAATGGTGGACGCTGCAGGAGCAGGAAGCAAGAACGCCTTGGAGGGTTAGTAAGACGATGGCGCGTGTAACAAAACGTTTCATAGGGCCCTCCTTTGGCTAATATCTTAGCATGGTAACGGGGTAATAAGAACTTCTTAACGCCAAGGGGCTCTTTCTTTAAAAGAGCCAAAAGCGCCTTAAGGCAAGTGGAAAAGAAATTTTCGTTCGGGAAAATTGTAAAAATAACGGGAGATTAAACGATTATTGGCGTCAGTGCCATTTATCGTGTTAAGATAGCCACACGAAAGAGGGACAACGATGTTACTAGCCAGAGACATCATCCGCGACATCAATCCGCACCATAAAACCGATGACGCGGTGATTCAAAAAGTCGATAGCAAACCGCTCAATGGCGTCAAAACCATTGTCTTCGTTTTCCTCTTTACGAGCGACCAATCCCGCCTTTTCTTAGCTCTTGGGGGCAATTACGATGACGATACCATCAAGAAAGCCAAGGATTTATTGGGGCAGACGGTCCACCGCTGCGAAACCGATATGAAGAAAACCAAGTTCATCCTGGTCACGAGAAAATACAAAGACGACAAGAAAAAAGAATACGAGGAAACGAAGTTCGTCCTTGAGAACTTAGAGACCTATTGCTTCAATTGCCCCGAAACGCGATTAATCGATAATCATCAGCCTGGTCAAGACTTATAAAGAGTTACGGAAGTCTTGGATTATCTAGACTTTTTATTTTTCTTAGCCTTTGGGCTTAGAATAAGAAGGTGCGTTATTCTTTTTCTTCCAAACCCAATCCTAAGAAAATCGCGTCCCTCGAATCCCTTTTGGAATTTAAGGAAACCGCGGCAATCTTTTCACCAGAAGAATTTGAACGGATTGCCTATGGCGATGGGGTTCCGACCGGAACCTTAAAATGCCAAGTTGATAAAGGCTATACCTTAATCCTTAATGATACGGCGGAGACCCGTTTTCTTTCTTATATCATAAAGTGCGGGTACGCCACCTCCGTAAGAGGCCAAACGAAACGCATCGATTACGTGAAACCCTGGGCTAGCAATCCAAGCCCTTATTACCCAGACTTTATTATCCATGATTACAAAGGTCGGATTGCCTTCCTCGAGATCAAAAGCATCCTTGGCATGTGCCAGGATGAAAATATCGCAAAAATGAAGGCTTTGCGCGGATATTGCCTGCAAAACCACTTCCTTTTTGGTTTTCTTGATGCCGAAATGGAACCCTTTAATGAGTATCTTTCTCCCCTAGGAGAAGAGGACGATGAGGCCATCAGCTACTTCTATCGCATCATGAGCGAAGTGGGTGGTTTCACCACCGCCCATCTGAAAGCTTATCTCCTTAAACATAAGGAAAAGAAGCCTTCTGAAATCAAACGAACTTTCGCCAAAATTGTCTTGCAAGATCCTGAACTAGAAGACCGTTATTGCCATGATTCGCCTTACGAGATAAACGTAACCGAACGAACTGGCGGGCCTAGTAAAATCAAAGATTTTTAATCACTAAATTTAATGATGGCCAGATTTAGGTCTTCTTTTTCTTTATATTTATTGCCAAGAGGAAAAAATATGAAAAACAAATTGCTTCTTGTTTTGTTCGCTTCGCTTTCGCTTGTTTCCTGCGCCAGCGGCACTGATGGCAACACGACCACGAACTACAATAACAACACTTACTCCTATTACAACGGAGGCGGTAATGGAGGAGGAAACGGTGGCGGCACCACTTCAACTTCTAATAAGCAAAAAGCCATTAACTATTTGAACAGTAATGGCAGTTCCATTAACGGACATATGACCGTCAGCACGCTCACCCGTGGCACGAGCAATGGCTACAATTACACCTACATTTCCATGATTTATTACGATACCACGAGCGATAAATTCAATATCGTCGATAGCCAAGCCCAAACCGACTCCTCGGGCTCGAAGGGCTTCACCGATATTGGCGGCGTAGCCTTTAGCTGGGGCGCGTATAAGAGTGGCACCTTCATGACCAACGTGAACTTTGCCGACACGTATGATTTCACCTGCCGCCTCACTGGCATCACTTTTGGCACCAATGGCGTGATCAGCAACTGCACCTTCACACCCACCAAGAACAACTACCCCAGCACTGTCGACATCAGTGACCTCCGCAACTTAAGTAACTCGGAACTTGGAAACCTGAACACCACCATCAATTGGGTGGCCTCCTTAGGAATGCCCTCGATTGTTTGATTAGAAAAGAAAACGGCAAGGAGTTCGCTCTTTGCCGTTTTTGTATGCCTTCTCGCCTAACACTTCTCGGTGGCCGTTCCTTGCCCAATCTCAAGGATCTTTGAGAATCCTAACTGATCACTTAAACGATGGGAAATCGATAAGACGGTTCTTTCTTTGGACGCCAAAGTGATAGCATCGATGACTTCTTTTTCCGTCTTCGAATCCAAGTTCGCGCTGATTTCGTCAAGCAGAAGAATCTTCGGATTGGCCACGATGGCTCTAGCTAGACCCAGTAACTGCAACTGGCCCCGAGAGAAATCATCCTCCTGAAAGGCGGAATCGAGGCCATGAGGCAGATGTGACGAAACGTAGTCGCTTAAGAAAGCAGACTTAAGAGCCTCTTCCACCATCGCGTCATCGATCGACTTATCGCCCAAAGTGATTTGATCGCGAAGAGTGCCCGGCACGGCTTTAAAGCCTTGCTCCACATAACCATAAATATGGCGTTTCGCTTCATCGGGGATCTTGCTCACATCATAGCCATTGATGGCGATGGAACCTTTCGTGGGTTCTAGTAAACCCAAGACCAAACGGAAAAGGGTGGTTTTGCCCGCGCCGGTTCTACCGATTAGACATACCTTCTCTTTTTCCTTTAAGCCTAAGGAAACATCATCGAAAATCAGCTCGGTTCCGTCTTCGTAATGGAAGGTCAAATGGTCGAAGGAAAGGATATTTGAAGTGGGTTTTGCAAAGATTTTCGCTTCCGATAAGGTTTCGTCTTTCGGCCCGATTTCTTCTTCGTTTAGGAAACTCTCAACCCTGACGATACCCGAGATTCCTTCCTGCATGCTCTGCAGTTCTTCGCCGATATTCTGAATGGGCGAGAACAAACTCGACAATAAGTTCATAGCCGCGGAGAAGGTGCCAATCGTGATGGTCAGAGTAAACGTGCTAGAAGAATAAGAATAGGCCACGAGGAAGGCCAGGAAAGCAATCAGAAGCGACTTCAGGAAATCAATCGTCGGCGAATAAATGCTGTCGTAGAAGGAGGTCTTATCTTGGCTCTTGTAGCCCTTCTTCAATAAAGCCACGAAACCCTTCTCGCGATAGGACTCTTTACCCAGGTTTTTAAGAAGACGGAAATTATCGCTCGTCTCACTTAAATGGTTGCTTTCTTCATTGAGGACTTCGCGGTTCGCCACTTGGGCTTTCAGCATGGCTTTTTGGAACAAACGGGTGATTAAGGCGATAAGAGGAATGATGACTAATAACGAAAGGCCAAGCCAATAATCCAAGACGAAGATGGAGACGAGAATGCCGATGATCTTGAATAAGGAGACGATGAGGGAAACAAGGCCATCCGCGAAGAGAAGCTCAATCGCGTAGACGTCGTCGGTCACCCGCGAAGACATTTCGCCGGAGCCATGGTGCGTGAAATAGGAAAGCTTGAGCCGGTGGCTCTTTTCAATCATGAGATAACGGAGCGAATGAATGAGTTTCTGGCCAAAGACATCAATCATGTAGTTCTCGTACATCGTGAAAATGCCGACGAGAAGATAGGCGCCATAATAGGCAAAAGCCAAGGCGGTCAGGCGGCCCGCTTCCAATTTTGAAGGATCGGCGAGCCCTGGGGTAATCTCTCCATCGATAATGTACTTTAAGACGAAAGGCGGGAGCAAACCCGATAAGGCCGCGCCTAAAATCGCTAAGGACAAGAGGAGCGTCAGCGCCCAATGTTCCTTTAGGAAGCCAAAGAGAAATGAAGTAGCTTTAAACTGTTTCTTCATTTGCTGACCTCCTTTTCGTTTTGGAGCGCATAAAGGGTCTTATAGAGGTCGCTGGACTGAAGGAGTTCTTTCTCTTTCCCCACTTCATAAGTCCCGTCGCCATGGAACACCACGACGTTATCCAAATCTTTGAAGGAGGTAAGACGGTGCGAAATGAGAAGAACCAAAGAATCCCCGCAAAGGGTCCTTAAGTTAGCGACAATCTCCGCTTCTGTCTTTGGATCGACGGAGGCAAAAGGATCATCGAGGATCAGGAGACGTTTCTTGTAATAAAGACTGCGAGCGAGCGCCAGTCTTTCTTGTTGGCCGCCCGAAAGCTTCACGCCTTCATTGCCAACGATGGTGTTTTCTTTTTCTTCCATGGAAGCCAAGTCCGTTGTAAAAGAAACGGCTTGCAGATACGGCATGACGTCACGACTATCGCCTAGCGCGATATTGTCTACGATGCTTTCGGTGAAGAGTTCGTTATGATGTGGCATATATAGGACCGTGCCGGCGATTTCGTTTGGCCGATAATCTTTGATTTCTTTTCCAAAACAAGACAGAGAGCCTTCGTAAGGAAGGGTTTTCAAGAAGAGTTTCGCAAAAGCGCTCTTACCGCTCGCGATCGGTCCGGTGATGCCGATGATTTGACCTCTCTTGGCTTCAAGGGAAAAATCTTTTAATAGAGTTTTGCCTTCGATGGTCAAATCCAAATGGGAAATGGAAATGGTGTCTGAATTCTTCACTTCGACCGCGTTCTCATAAGGCTCATACGGGGTGATGATAGGCTTAATCCGTTTCCAGGAGGCCAAACCTTTTTCGATGGAGCCAAAGAGCTTCGCCGTCTTGCTGGCTTTCGTCGCCATCAGAACAAAGGTCGTGATGTACGTCGTGAAGGCGCCTAAGGTCCAAGTGGATTTCATGATGCCAGAAATCGGAGCGCTTAAAGCGGCTCCATCCACCACCTTCGATGGTCCGATGATAAAGATAGGAATGAGGCCCAACATGGCAATCACTTCCGCGAGCGGAATCATCAAGTCCGTGAGGGTTAAGGATTTGACGGTTTTCTTTTCATAAGCCTGCAAAACCCCATCATATTCCTTCGCATGGTCGTTGTCGCGGCCATAAATGCGGTAGGTAATCGCGTTGTCGAAAAGGTCATAGGTCGTGCTGGAGAGGTTGGAGTTGGCCTTGCGGGCTTCGCTCGAAGCCTTATAAATGGGTTTCCGCATAAGGAAAGCCACGAGGATGGCTACTCCGACAGGAATGAGGGCGTATAAAGTCATCCTCCAGTCATACAGGAACATGAAGACGATATAGAAGAAGAACATCACCACCGTATCAAAGATCTCGGTCGTGAGTTTGCGCATCCCTTCGACCGTGGCTTCGACGTCGCTGATGACTTTGGCAAGCAAAGAGCCGACTCCGTTTTCATCACCTTTCGCATAATCGCGATGAAGGATGTTGTTCTCGAGAATCTCCCGCATCGCATAGGTGGTGTTATTCGCGAAACGGCGGACCGTATAACGCTTTAAAGCTCGGGCGATTAGGACGGCGGCGATGACGCCGATGAAGATGCCAACGAGCACCAAAACATCATGCAGCGTGCTCTTAGCTTCGATAGAATCCACGAGGGCGCCTTCGAAGTAGGGCGATGCGAGCATTCCGAAGTTATAGATGAAGCCAGTGACGGTAATCGCCAAGCAAAGAGGCCATTGGGCGAGCCAATACGAGGCTAAGCTCGTAGGCTTAGTTATTTTGCGGGCGAGATTTTTTCTCATGCTCCAACATTCTAGTCGCGCCTATGCACGTACACAACTTTTAGACGAAGAAAAGAAATTGGCTAAGGAAGTTTTTTTCTAGCCCACTATAATAGCAATATTGCCATGAGCAACTCTTCGTATTTTTTGGGTATTGATATCGGCTCCACGACCGTCAAAAGCCTGGTCCTCACGAAAGAAGGAAAAATCCTCTATTCGTCGTACCAACGTCACTATTCGAAAGTCAAAGAAACGCTCATAAAAGAACTTAATGAAGTCAATGAGGCTTTTCCTGACGCCACATTCACTTTGGCTATCACTGGTTCGGCGGGTTTAGGGCTCGCTGAAAAAGCGGGTCTCCCTTTCGTCCAAGAAGTGGCTGGCACTTATCTAGCGGTTCAGCAGTATTATCCCCAGAGCGATGTCGTCGTCGAACTCGGCGGCGAAGATGCCAAAATCATTTTCCTAACGGGCGGAACCGAAGAAAGAATGAACGGAACCTGCGCTGGTGGCACGGGCGCTTTCATTGATCAGATGGCTTCGCTTCTCGATGTCTCCGTCGATGAGTTAGACCGTCTCGCTTTAGATGCCAAACAAATCTACCCGATCGCTTCAAGGTGCGGCGTTTTCGCCAAAAGCGACATTCAGCCTCTTCTAAACCAAGGAACCCGCAAAGAAGATATCGCGGCCTCGATTTATTACTCCGTCGTTGGCCAAACGATCACGGGTTTGGCCCAAGGAAGAAAAATCGAAGGACACGTGCTTTTCTTAGGTGGTCCATTGTCGTTCCTCAAAGGACTTCAGGACGCTTTCGTCAAAACCCTTCATTTAACGAAAGAGGAAGCCATTTTCCCTGCAGAAGCCCGCTTATTTGTGGCTCTAGGAGCCGCGCTTTATGCCGAAAAAGCCGGTCAAGCCGTGACGTTAAAAGATCTTTTAAGCAAACTCAATTCGATGGACGAAGGCAGTTCCTTGAAAGAGACCGCCCCGCTCTTTAAGGACGAAACCGAATACCGAAAGTTCGTCGAGGAGCACGATAACGTCAATGTCCTGTACGCACCACTTACGACATACCATGGCAAAGCGTACCTCGGCATCGACGCTGGGAGCACCACCACGAAGATGGTTCTTCTAGGCGAGAAGCACGAGATTCTTTATTCGCAATACTCTCTAAACCATGGCTCGCCCCTTGATAGCATCAAACTGCAGCTCACGAACCTCTACGCCCAAATGAACAAAGACACCACCATCGTCAGTAGCGCCGTCATCGGTTATGGCGAGGACCTCATCCGTTCGGCCTTCAATGTCGGTTATGGCCTTGTGGAAACCTTGGCCCACTACAAAGCCGCCCAGTATTTTGCCCCCGACGTGGACTTCGTCATCGATATCGGCGGCCAGGACATCAAATGCTTTAAGATCCGTAACCACGCGATCGATTCGATTGTCCTTAATGAAGCCTGCTCTTCAGGCTGCGGGTCTTTCTTGCAGACCTTCGCTTCCGCGCTGGGTTATTCGATTCAGGATTTCGCCAACCTCGGTCTCTATGCCAAGCACCCGGTCGATTTAGGATCGCGTTGCACGGTTTTCATGAATAGCGCCGTTAAACAAGCCCAAAAAGATGGAGCTAGTCTTGCCGATATCTCCGCCGGACTAAGCGCCTCCGTTATCAAGAACGCCATCTATAAAGTCATCCGTTTCCATAGTAGCGACGAAGTGGGCAAAACCGTCGTGTGCCAAGGCGGCACTTTTCTCAATGATGCCGTACTCCGTTCATTTGAAAGAGAATTAGGCCATCCTGTCATTAGACCGAAAATCGCGGGATTAATGGGAGCCTTCGGGGCGGCCCTTTATGCCGAAAAGAAAGGCGAGCCCGCGAAGCCTTTAATCAGCTACGAACAACTGAAAAACCTTTCTTATTCCGCCACCGCGTTTGTTTGCAAAGGATGCGGCGGACATTGCCAAGAAACGTTGGTTCGTTTTAAGGATGGACGACATTTCATCGCTGGCAACAAATGCGATAAAGGCGCGGGCCAGACGAAAAACGATTTAGGCCTCGATATCTATAAGTACAAATACGAGAAGCTTTACGAAGAAATTCAAGAACCAACTCAGCCACGAGGAACAGTCGGACTTCCGATGGCGTTAGCTCTTGTCGAACAGTATCCTTTTTGGAAAACGTTCTTTTTAAAGCTGAACTACAAGGTTGTCCAAAGCGCGAAGAGCAGCCGCGACCTTTATTTCCTTGGCCAAAGCACGATCGCCTCGGACACCGTCTGTTACCCAGCAAAACTCATGCATGGCCATATAAAAGATTTGGAAAGCAAGGGCGTGGACTTCATCTTCTACCCTTCGGAAACCTATAACTTCCGCGAAGCCGGTGGCACCAACCATTTCAACTGCCCTGTCGTCGCTTATTATTCGGAACTCCTTAATGGCAACGACCCCGAACTCAAAAAGAAGAAGATCATCAACCCCTATCTTGATATCGCAAACGAAAAGACGACTTTGCGGACTTTGCTCATCGCCTTAAAACCCTTGGGTCTCAAGAAACAAGAAATCAAAGAGGCCCTTGATGCGGCCTATGAAGCGGAGCGGGTCTATAAAGCCAATATCCTTGCAGAAGGGCAACGGATTATCCTCGAAGCGAGAAAACGGGGCATGCCGATTCTTGTCCTCGCAGGCCGTCCCTACCATATCGACCCGGAGATCAACCACGCCATTCCGAATCTCGCGACTTCGTTAGGCTTCGCCCTTGTCTCTGAGGATGTGGTCTCCGCTTTATATGAAGGCAATCCCAAACTCGATGTCCTCAATCAATGGTCCTATCATGCCCGACTCTATAAAGCCGCTTCCTATGTTGCCACCCAAAAGGACATGGAGCTCGTTCAGCTCGTCTCCTTTGGCTGTGGCATTGACGCTTTGACAAGCGACGAAGTTCGAAAAATCTTGGAGAGCCATGACAAGCTCTACACGATGCTCAAGATCGATGAAGTCTCGTCTTTAGGCACCGCTCGCATCCGTCTCCGTTCCTTAAAAGCCGCGATGGAGGAAAAACGATGAGTTACCCCGTTTTCACCAAAGAGATGAAAAAGGATTACACCATCCTCATCCCCGACATGCTGCCGATTCATTTCACCCTCTTTAGCGATATCTTCAACCAATATGGCTACCATACCGAACTGCTTCATCTCACGGGCAACGAAGTGAAAGAAGCCGGTCTCCGTTACGTCAATAACGACGCCTGCTACCCTGCTCTTTTGGTGGTGGGTCAATTCATCGTCGCCTTAAAATCAGGACGTTATGACCCGAAGAAAACGGCTCTTATCATCTCCCAGACCGGAGGCGGTTGCCGAGCCTCTAACTACATCTTCCTCATTCGAAAAGCTTTGGCTCCTATTTATCCGGATGTTCCCGTTCTCTCCATGAATTTCTCCGGCTTTGAAAAAGAATCAGCGATGAAATTCACCCCAGTTGAACTACTCAAACTGACCGTGGCCTCTTGCTATGGCGACTTCCTCATGGCCCTTTATGACCAAACAAAACCCTATGAAAAGACACCTGGACAGGCTGATGCTCTTCTAAAAGAGGGGCTTTCCTTAATCGAACGTTCCATCCATAAAGGCACTTATGTCTGGAGACGCCACTACTACAAGAAACTCTTAAAGATCTTCTCCGCCATAAAGATACCCGAAGAAAGAAAGCCTCGCGTTGGCATCGTCGGGGAGATTTACGTAAAGTATTCCCCGCTCGCCAATAACCATCTCGCGGACTTCTTGGTCAAAGAGGGTTGCGAAGTGGAAGAGCCACCCCTTATGGAGTTCCTTCTTTACTGCGCCAAAAACGCCGTCAATGACCATGAACGTTATGGCCTCAACAAGAAAACGGTTCTCTTTTGGAAATTCGGCTATCACTTGATGATGGAAGAACTCACGAAGCAACACCACTACCTTAAGCATGGTGGCTATATCGCCGGGTCTTCCTTCAAGGAAATCGAGAAGAACGCGACCAGGATCATCAACCAAGGGGTCAAGATGGGCGAAGGCTGGCTCATTCCCGCGGAGATGCTTTCCTTAACCGAACATGGCACGAAGAATATCGTGTGCTGCCAACCTTTCGGGTGTCTGCCTAACCATATCGTGGGCAAAGGCATGATGAGACCTTTGCGGGAACTATGCCCCGATGTGAATCTCACGGCCATCGATTACGACCCGAGCACTTCTTTCGTGAACCAAGAAAACCGCATCAAGCTCTTATTAGCCAACATCAAAAAGTAAAAATAAGCCCGCAATACGCACTTGATGATTTGCTCCAGTAAATGTATTATTAATACAGTTATTGGAGAGTTTGGTGATTAAAACATCAGAGAACCTTATAGCCGAATTCACCAGGCTTTATGCCGAACCTTATCACCGTCTTCAATTGATGGAAAGAGATGGCAAGATTTTTAGGCTGAAGCGCGGACTCTACGAAACCGATAAGATGGCAGACCCCCTGACTTTAGCTTCTTCAATCTACGGGCCGTCATATATTTCTTTTGAGACCGCCTTATCCTATTACGATTTGATTCCGGAAAGATCTTTAACGTACCTAAGTGCTTCGTTCGGGTCAAAAAAGAAAAAAATGTTCAGCAACTCCTACGGAACCTTTGTTTATCAGGACATTACGCCGAAAGCTTTCCCAGTCGGAACGAAGTTTGTCGATTCGGAAGGCCGTAAATTCGAAATTGCAACTCCAGAAAAGGCCCTATGCGACACCATAAGCAAGTTTAAGCCTTTAAAGAATAATGCCGAATTGGAAGAATGGCTCTACTCTTTCATGCGAATGGAAAAGGATGAGATTCTGCGTCTTGATGCTTCTTCTATTTCTCTTTGGGCGCCGCTGTATGAGCAAAAGAACGTTCGTCTCTTGGCTGATTATTTGAAGGAGAAAAAATATGAAAACAAAATTGGATGAAATGCTCGAACGCTATCCGACAAGAAGCCTCCTCGAAAAGGAAAATGCTCTTAAAGAAGTCTCTCAGGAAATCATTCTTTACGGACTCTCAAGAACAAATTTCTTTTCCAAGGCCGCAATGTATGGCGGCACGGCCATGCGCCTCTTTTTGGGGCTGGATCGTTTTTCGGAGGACTTGGATTTTGTTTTAGTGAACAAGGATAGTTCTTTTTCCTGGAACGATTATTCATCCTTCATCGCAAGAGCCTTGGAAAGTTTTGGCTTAAAAGGCGAAGTGATAATCAAAGAAAAGACTGTTGAAACAGGCGTGTCCACCGCATTTTTCGCTGAGCCAACAAGGGAGACGCTGGTTTCGATTTACCCAAATGATCCTTCTTCATCGAAAATTGTCTTCAATCAAAAAACAAAAATCAAATTTGAAGTGGCTCTTGAGCCGAATGAAAAAGCTAATTACCAAATAGATTATCTCGAATACCCCACTTCCTTCGGCGTTAAAGTATTGGACCCTTCGTCACTATTCGCTGGCAAAATTTCAGCGATTCTTTATCGTGATTGGAAGTCAAGATCCAAGGGCCGTGATTTCTACGATTTTGCTTTTTATGTTAGAAAAGGAATTAAGCCAAATCTTCCTTATCTCGAAGAGATTATTAAGAAGAAAGAACACATTAACGAAACGATTGATTATGCCTATGTTTTGTCACGCTTGGAGAAAAGATTTTCGGAAATCGATTTTGAACAGGCAAAGAAAGATGTTTTGCCCTTTATTTCCGATCAAACAAGACTTGACGTATGGGATGCCAGCTACTTCACACTTTTAGCTCAAAAAGCCTTTGAAAAAGTGGACTAAAATTATTTTGGATCTTCTTCAAAAACGGATTTATTGCCTTACTATCTGCAATGACGAACGTCGTCTCTTACGTTATCCATAGATCTTCATTCCTGTTTTCATAATCTCTTCAACCAATTGCTGGTCTTTCTTCAAATCTTTAAAACGCACCGCATCGACTTTCTTATGAAGAACGCCTTCAAGTTTCCCTGCTAGGCCAAAGAACGATAAACCATCGACATCGGTAAAGAGAAGAATGTCGACATCGGAATTCTCGGTTGCTTTGCCTTTAGCGTAGGAACCGAACAAATACGCAAAATCGACATGGTAATCTTTTAAAACCTTGCTGACTTGTTCTTTTATATAACTGACTGGCAAGATACCTTTGCCAGGAGCGTAGGGCTCATAAGCCGTTAGAGACGCCACGACCATGCGGCCAGATAACGAAGTCAACTTGCTCCGACCAAGCTCGTAGTTTTGATATGTCTTTAAAGGAATGCCCAATAAGACGGCGGCTTCCTTTTGCGTTAAGTTCTTTTGTTCTCGAAGAGTCTTTAATTCCACGACCTAAAGGTATCATATTTACGCATTATATTCAACACAAGGCGTAAATTTACGCATTTTTATAATCGAAGGCGTAACTTTTTCTAAAAACATCGAGCATTCCTTATAAATCTAGCGACTGTCTTGATGAATAACCATCCTTCTGGAAGGAGGAACTAAGGAAGTCGTAATGCTTGGGTTCTACTTCAATTAGGTGTAATGGCTCCGGGAGTTTCTTTAAGACTTCTAACGGAATCTTCTTGTTCGTGGCCTCTTGGACGTAAGCCTCGCTAAAGGGCTCAATGATGGTTGCGATGCCCATGACTTGCAAGCCATTAAGAACGCCAAAGCCTTGATACTTGTCGTAGATGGCAAGACAGACCTTTTTGTTCTTCTCCAGTCCGATGAACTTCTTGCCCCCTTCGCTCCAGAAATAGAAGGCCCCATCGTGATAAGCGTATTCTAAGGGCGTGCAGCGGATATAGTCGCCAAAGCCTGAAGCGAAAGCGCAGGTGTTATTGGCCTGGATGTATTTTTCGATTGCTTCCACGAGCGTTTCTTTCGCGACCTTTTTGCTTGTGGCGTCTTTCTTATCCCAATGTTCGGCTGCAATTACATATTCTTCATGCGTCATAGATAATTAAAGCTTCTTTCAAAAAATGATTATGGCACGAAACGATCGATCGGATTTCGTGACTTTACCGTTAAGGTTTAGGAGCACCGACCCGAACTCGAGAACGATGCAGCCACATACCTTTTAAGCCGCAGGATTTCGCTTATCCCCCCACCATAAAATAGGAAGAAAAAGCGAAAGAGTACCGACAATCGTAATCTTTAGGCATTATTCTTCAGCCGATAAGTCTTGTCGACGCGGTTATAGAAGAGCTCTTCATCGGGATGCTGTTCCATTAAGTAACAGCGAAGATCGCTAACAAGACGCTTAAAGGTGGTCGAAGAGATGTTAAGGGCCCCAATCGTCTTTTCTTTTGTAATCGTCTCATTGGCTAAGAGATGCTCATAGAGAAACAAAGCAGCCGAAATACGGAGCGTTTTCATGATTCACCATTTCCTTTTAAAGTCATGGCGATCGCCGGGGTTAATTAGGCCCCACTACGTAGCAAGGACATTATGGGATCTAAGGCCCAATGCTGACTTTCACGAATACGAAAAAAGCATCTATGGTTTTTCCTTAGACTGGAAAAATCGTGGAGGCTCTTCAATATTTGAGGTTCGTGAAATAAGCGGCATCGGCCCCATACCAACCGCTGAGGCTTTCGATCGAAGACTTGATTTGGAGGCGGGAAATGTATTTATCTTCGGCTGCGATAAGGTCGGTTTTGTAAAGATCTGTGGCTGTTTCCGTAAAAGAATATGTGGCTCCGCTTACGATGACGTATCCTTTAGTGACCCCAAGGTCCCGCAACTCCAAAAAAGCGTTATAGGCGGGATCGACTTCCTGAGTTTGGTAAGGATTGAGGTTATTATTTTGGGCATCAGAGTTGCCGTTGCAGTTACTAATTGCCGCGTCGAGATCGGTCGGAAGAACAACGGGTCCTAAGGTCATCTCGATTGGGGTCGTAAAAGGCTTATTGTTTCGGAAATCATAAAGGCAGGCTTTGATAACGCCGGTCCCACTTACATAAGGAAGATAAAATCCTTGGGTGACGCAGGTAAAGGACGTTCCAGTAACGCTCCATAATGCGGGCTGGATGGCTTTATCGGTGCAATCATAATTTTGGATAACTAAGTGGCCCAACTCGCCAGGGCTATAAGAATTTTTGTAAAAGGAGACGGCAGGCTCGAGCGTTTCCGTGCTCGAGGAGCTCGAAGAAGAACTGGTATTGGAGGACGAACTTGAAGAGCTGCTTGAGGAAGACGAGGTACTGGAGGAAGACGAGGAGCTACTTGATGAACTAGAGGACGAAGAACTCGAAGAGGAAGAACTGCTAGAGGAAGAACTAGACGAGGAACTATCTTTGGTCTCCGTGGAAGAACTCGAAGAAGCGGCATTGTTAAGCGAGTTGGAAGCAATGGAATCTTGGCTATTGGTGGAGTGATTGAATTGCGTGTATAAGGCATAAGTGCCACCGCCGACGCCGCCAGCGGAAAGGCTCACACCCACCACCAATAAAATAACGTGGGCGGGAGTCCAGAACTTCTTCTTAGGGAGTACGGTCGTGATCGTCGGAAGAGCAATCTCGCTCCCAAGGAAATCCACCGCGCTATAGCCGGTCGCGACTATGATGTCTTTAAAGACAGTGAAAGTCGGCTCGCTCTTGCCTTGCTCGTAGTTCTTGTAACTCCGGGCGGAGATATGGGCTTTCTTAGCTAAATCCTCATAAGAAAGATTGCGGGACAAACGGGCGTTTCTTAAATTCTTCGCTAAAAGAGCCTCATCGAAACTGAGAGTTTCCGCGGCATCGTTTTTCTTCGCGTCGATGCCAAAGAGCAGGCTATCTGGATCGAGCTCTAGGAACTTCGCGGCCGGAAGCAAAGAGGAAACCTTCATCTCCGCTTGGCCTTTTTCGTATTTGGCAATGGCTTGGACAGAATAGTTTATAGACGCGGCGAAATCCGTTTGGCTTTTGCCAAGGGCTTTTCTCTTTTTCCCTAATAAGTCCGCGTACGCATTCATAATGTTAATAATTATATTCGGATTGGCCCTTCATTAAAAATAAAAGTGCGGATTGAACTAAGAAAAAAATACGCAAATGGATTTTACGCAAATCGATTTGCGTTACTTTATTGTTTCTCCTTGTGGAAGAGGAGGAGCAAAGAATTCAGCACCACGAAAACGGAGCCCGCATTATGGAAAATAGCCCCATTCACGGGGTCAAGAAGACCCGCGATCGACAAGGACACCGCAATGGCGTTTAAGGCTAACGAGATGATGATGTTGATCTTGATTTTCCTAAGGGTGCGTCTAGCCATGGCTAAAAGATAAGGCACTTCGCCAATCTCGTCTTTCACGAAGACGGCATCGCTGTTTTCAATGGCGATCTCTTTGCCTTTTAAGCCCATGGAGAACGAAGCGTGGCTTTCTTTTAAGGCCAGGGCATCGTTAATCCCATCGCCGCCCATCAAGCACTTATGGCCACTATTCTGGTAGGAAGCAATCGCGTCTTTCTTTCCTTCGGGCAATAAACCTGAACGAACCTCTTTGATGCCAAGCGAAGACGCTACTTTCGCGGCCGCGCCCGCCCGGTCACCCGTCAAGAGGATGGGCTCAATTCCCATCTCGTTCAGCTTTTTTATCGAAGAAGCAGCTTCTTCCTTTAGGGTATCGCTAAGAGCATAGAAAGCGACGAGAACGCCATCCTTAAAGAGTTCCACGAGGGAATCCCCTTCGGACAAATAGGCTTCTTCTTCCTTCACTTCGGCGTTTTCTTTGCGGCCCAAGAAATACTCATGGCCTTTATAAGAGCCTTGGACGCCTTGGCCTGCAAGGGTGGTGATATGTTCAACTGGTAGAGTCGCCCCTTCTTCATATGCAAGAATGGCGGCCGCAAGAGGATGGCTCGAACTCTTTTCAAGGGTATGCGAAATCGCCAGCAAATCCCCTTCGGTTTCGTTTTTCGTAAGGATAACGAAGGTGACAACGTGGGCTTTGCCTTCCGTCAGGGTTCCGGTTTTATCGAGGCACACCATGTCGCATTCGGCGATCCGTTCGAGGGCTTCGCCGCTGCGGACGAGAATCCGGTGTTTCGTGAGATTGCCAATGCCCGCCATCACGGCCGTCGGCGTAGCGAGCACGAAAGCACAGGGGCAGAAAACTACCAGGACCGTGACGCCACGCTTAAAGCCGAGCCAGAAATCCTTGGTGACGAAATAATAGACAAGGCAGGTGGTTAAGGCGATAAGAAAACTGACGAGGACCATCCAGGCCGCCCACTTATCGGCTTTCGTGATGACCTTGGCTTTCTTGGAGTCTTGTTCCTTAGCCAGCGCAACTATTCTTTGGAACGAGGAGTCTTTCGATAACGAAGTCGAAGTATAGAGAAGGCCGCCATTGAGATTCATCGTGCCGCTATAAAGATGATCGCCCGCTTTCTTCGTGAGGGGCAAGCTCTCACCCGTCAAGGCACTTTCGTCGACCGAGCTCGAACCATCTTTCACGAGACCATCAAGAGGAATCTCTTCCCCTGGCAGTACCTGAATGGTAGAACCTAAGACTACTTCATCGACAGGCATAAGGCATTCGTCGCCATTGGTGATGACTCGCGCTTCTTTGGGCGACATTTTTATTAATGATTCGATGCCTTTTTGGGCTTTGCTGGAAGTAAAGTCTTCGAGTATCGTGCCGATTTCCATAATGAAGGCGACTTCCCCTGCCGCCGCGTATTCCCCTAAAACTAGACAACCAACAAGAGCTAAAGAAACAAGAACATCCGCGGTGACGTCATGGTCTTTGAAGAGGCCGATCAAAGCCCCGATGATAATGGGCAAGCCACAGAAGACAATCGTGAACCACGCCAGGTCGAAAGGCACGGCGTTTTGGTGATTTGTCCAAGTGAGAATCAAAGACGTTAAAAGAAAGGCTCCGCCGAGGCTTGTGCGGATAAGCCGCAAGAGGGATTGATGCTTTTCGTGCCAGCGATACCAGGATTTCATTGGACTCTTTATTCGTTATTGAACATTATGTTCAGTAAGAGTTTAATGAAAAAGCCGAAAAGAAAACATAGCCAAAGGAAAAAGAAACTCCATTACGGGACAGTTTCCGCCTTTTGTCTAGGAGGGTAATCATATGGACCGTAGACAGAAACGCACTCGCGATGCCATCTATGCCGCGTTTGGCAAGCTTTTGTCGGAAGAAAGCTACGCTAGCATCACGGTGAAAGAAATCATCGATGAGGCCAATGTCGGACGAAGCACTTTCTACTCCCACTTCGAGACCAAAGATGATTTGTTGGACGCCTTAAGCGATGACCTCTTTGAGCATGTCTTCATTAGCCAAGGCAAAGGCGAGAGCCACGCCCATAGCGAATCTTCCTCCTTAAAAGAACAATTAGCCCATTTCGCCTACCATGTCGAGACCAATCCTTTATATAACGAACTATTAACTTCCAGCTCCAGCTCGCTTTTTTATGACCATCTGAAGAAACGCCTCATGGCTTATTTAGGCGATGAACTCCATTTCAAAAACACTGCGATACCCCGTTCCTTTTTATCGGAATCGGTGGTTTCTTCTTTCTTAAACATCCTCTCCTATTGGCTCCATGATGGAAAAAAGGAGTCCCTTGAAGAGCTCGAAGCCTATTGCGACGCGACCATCGATCCCCTATTGGCCTAATTGGTCCAAGTTAAGTTCCAGATTCATATAAACGAGAACAAAGCCCAGCGCCCAGGATTTTATGAGCGAAGGTCTTTCGCTTGTCTTTAGAACGATAGGCTCTATATTTTAGTCAGTAGTTACTTACTAAGTATTTGCTTACTAAAACAAAAAGGATACTACGCTTTCGATTTAAATGAGATCTATTCGAAGTAATCCCCAAGCTTTTGCGCGCTGAAAAATTGTTGTTTTTTAATGCTTTTTTGCGGCTCTTTTACTAAGCCAAAAATCAAAATGTCACAAATTCAAAACGCCAAAAACATTGAAATGTCATGATTTTAAAATGGCAAAAACATCGAAATGTCACAAATTTGGAATCCTTTAGTATCCGCCCTAAAAGAGTACATAAGTATTCGAATATAAATACTTTCGTGTGTTTTTAGGTACTAAAACGCCTATTGCCTTTTAAGATGCTTATAAAGAAAGGGCGCGGCCAATAAGAGCGAAAGGCTAAGGACCACGATCACGGTAGCAAAAGAACTCGTTTCATTGGGGTTAGAGAAGAGACCCATGCCGCTATATTTGCTCGGGGCGTATTTGCTAAGCATGTAATTCATCTTCGTGACGGAAGTATAGGCGGTCACATCGTTGCCATTATCATCTTTCGTATAGGTGGTGTTATTGGCCACGTCTTGCAAATACGTATCGCTTTGATATTGAGTTTGGAAAGCCAAAGCCTCGCTATAAGCGTTCGTAGGATCACAAGTCTTGAGAGCCAAGAAAGCGGCGTTGGTTTCTTCCGCCGTGGCGGCGTTATTCTGAGCCGCTAAACCTGTGCCAACCACAAAGGGGGTCAGATTGTTGTCATAGATGCCACCGCTCGTATAGGTTGATTTGGCGCTAACGGGGCCATTGATAGCCGTGATCGCCGAGGCGAGGCTATCGAGGCTGCCGCTTTTGCCATCGATCGTCGCATAGCCAACGCTGATGGAAATATCCGCATAAGTGTTTGAAGTGCTTGTCCCGCCATTCTCATAACCGATAAGACGGCCCGCGTGAACATCGCTGGAATAGGGAAGACGGCCGACCATCGACCAATGATTGGCGCTCGTCGCATAGACGGAACCCGTGATGGCGAGACTGTTCTTGACGGTGCCTTCATTTAAGCCGACTAAGGAGCCAAAAGAGTCGCCGCACACCGAGGCGGTCGCATAGGAACCAGTCTTATAAGTGCCATTGCCTTTGACGGTTGTTTGAAGAATGGAAACATTCGTGATGGTGCCCCGGTTGTAGCCAACCAAAGCCCCAACCCTTAAGCCACCGATATTGCCTGAGATATCGACAGTAGAATTACGAAGCGACAAGTTCTTGACCGTTCCGCTAACGTCGCTAAAGAAACCGACATTGCTTCTTCTAACGGAAGCGGACGAGGAGTTGTCGTAGCTGCCTGATAGAGAAAGATTGGCGATGCTATGGCCATTGCCATCGAAAACGCCAGAATAGATCTTGGTGTTCTCCGCATCCTTTGTCGTGCTATCGGCGGTTAAGGCGATCGGAGTCCAGGACTTACTAGCGAGATCGATGTCATTCATGAGAATGAAGTTCTTGTTCCAACTTGAAGAGTCCGTAGCGAGATACGCTAACTCCGCAGCGGTTCTAATGGGGTAATAAGCCGCCCCATTGTAGTTAAGGGCCGCGCTGGTGTAGGCGGTTCTCGATGAACCGTCCCAAGACGAAGTGGCCGCATCCGCCACCACCGCGTCTTTATTCGATATAGCGAAAGAGACGCCCGTTAAGGCGCCTACTAATGTCACTCCTGATAAAAGCCCCACCAACAATCTCTTCATAGTTCCTGTTCGCTGCGTTATTCCTGTAACGCAACCCTGCTATCTTAGAGAAAAGAAAAGAGAAACTGTCTTGACCCTTCTTCACTAAAAAAGAGAGTCCTCTCTACGATTCGTAGAAAGAAGGGGCTTTTGCGGGGATAAACGCAAAATATCGCCTTTTTGCGCGTTTTTATGAAAACGTTTACAAAAAGTGGGTGGTCGCCCACCCACTGAAGCTTTCGTATCTTTTTTAGGCCGTCATGACCGTGTTATCGGGCACCGCTTTGACCGTATCCGGAACGGTGACGGAATTCGTGCCACGATCCGAATAAACGATTTCGCGTTTGACGTCACTACCTGATCCGGCGTAATTAATAGCTGTCGATTTCATCAAGACTCCATTGGTGAAATATAACGACAATGAAGCGTTGAAAGTCGATTTCTGCCCGCCGATTACGGCGTCATAGGAATACGAGACGTTATAAGAAGCGTTCAGGGGATCATAAGTCATATCCGATAAGGAGAAGACCTTCTCCTCGGCTGGATCGTTAATTGGCGATAAGTAACCTCTCACCGCCCCGTTCATTGTAAATAGCGAAGCATAATCATAGCTGGCTTTCGGCACATTGATGACATTGTCTTGGCTAGTCGGAACGAAGCCTTTAATGACATAAGGGTTTTCTTCCGTTCCTTTGGCAAAGGGGGTATCGAGCACTTCCGCTGAATAGCAATGGTATCCCGCAGCGTCGATCCACCAGTAATATGTCCCTTTGTCTGGGATAGCCCCGGCGGCGTAAGACTGCGCCGACATGGTGGCGGCCCCATCGGCCACGACCATATTTAGTTCGAGACTAACGCTTCCATTGCCTGCGGCATAATAGTATTTCATATTAGCCTTGAAGTTACTCTCTAAAGGAACCGCGGTGAATTGTTCCGCTGTCACTTGATGATTTTCGGGTTCCGATGAAGAAGAGGAAGAATCGCTGCTAGAAGAAGTCGATTCGCTGCTACTAGAAGAAGACGAAACCCCATTGGTAGAGGAGGCCGATTCGCTAGCGGATTCGCTTTTGGCGGTGCTGGCGCTCGAGGAAGTTGAAGCACTAGCGGTTTCGCTTTTCGCGGTGTTGGTGCTAGAAGAACTAGCAGGTTTCACGCAGGAGCCTAAAAGTAAGAGTAACGGCACAACAACTAAAATGGGTTTCATTTCTTTTTTGTCCTCACATGGAAAATATAACACTCACTAAATTTAGTCGTGAGTATTATTTAGTCATTTTAAAATATTGTGACAAATTAGGTGGTAACTGATTTAAGGATAGTGGGTGACCACCGCAGCAATCTTATCGGGCTTATTAGGCTGTCATTGTCGTGTTATTAGCAAGCGTTTTTATATTAGCAGGGATATTCAAAGCCGCCGTTCCAAGATTCGAAAAGAGGATTTCGGTGACGTACGCACCAACTGAATAAGATGAGGAGACCAAGACTCCATCCGTATAGTAGAAAGAGGCTTTCACCGTGATCTCATTGGTGCCGAACACATCCGTGCGCAAAAAGTTATACGTCGTATCGTAAGCGCCCGTGTATTGGTTATAAGATAGTTGATCATACGCTAAAGTGACGCCACCGTTGATGCCAGCGTAATCCACGAGGTAACGAGGAGCCGCCTGATAGGTTTCGTTCGAACCATATTGGTATCTTAGGCTCGTGACACCCATGAGTGAGGTGGCGGCGCTTGCTAGGCAACCGATGGTTGTCGAACCGCTTCCGCTTTTGTTGGAGGAGCTTGGGAGCTCCCACATATAATTCAAATAGGCGTGGACTCCTTCAGCATCCAGCCACCAATAATCAATTGTTCTAGCGGATTCGACATTATCGGTTTTAACCACCTCGTTATAAGAGGCCTCGGTGGGTGTCATGATGAATTCGCCTTCGTGGATCAAAGTCTTATTCGAATTTGAAAAAGCGTAATAAGAAATACCAGCCTTAAAAGAGGCATTAGAAGGAAAGGTCACAAACTGTTCTTTCGTTATTGTTCGGTGGGTTGGATCCACTGGGACTAACGAATCGCTTGAACTAGAAGAGACAACACTGCCACTACTCGTGGGAGTGCCGCAAGCGCATAGAGCGAGCATCATCGGCACAATTAACAATATACGTTTCATCGTTTTCCCCTATAAAGCAATAGTATGCCAAATTGGCGAGCATTCAATCTCTAATTAAGCACTATGTCTACTATCGACGATAAGTAACGAAGTCGTGCCGGTATCAGGATAATCCATCGCGGAGAGAAGACGGCATTCGCCATAGAGTTCTTTCACTTGGCTAAAAGCCATATTGCCCATGATTCCTTTAGCTTCCATCATCGCTTGGGCCAGATTCTCGATATCGGGTACGAGAATCAGTTCGATCTCGTCAAAAGTGTGCTTAAAGTCCTTCACGAGCATGATGGTATCTTCGTAGAGCTGATGATGGACACCCATAGGTTTAATTATCCTTTAACACCAATATAGGTTCCCAAAGTCTCATCAACAAGACAAACATTTCGGAGAAATCTCCATTTTTTGTTTAAATATCCTTGATAAATCTCCATTTTTATGAATTTTTGCCGTTAAATATCTCCAATATGGTATAATAATTGCGGTATGATCTATACATTAAGCACCAACCTTCCATATCCTCGCCCCGATGGCCTTTCTTTTCGTCGTAAAGTTGACCAGCAACTATTAGATTGGATTCATAGGCCTAATCACAAGCCTATCGTTTTAAAAGGTCTCCGCCAAATTGGAAAATCCTTCGCTTTGTTAAAATTTGCCAAGGAAAATTTTGATTCAGTAATTTATATTGATTTTCGTCACAATCCAGAACTTGGCTCTATTTTTTATAATTATGATGTCGACCAAATTAAGGCTCGCCTCAGTGCTATTCTTCCTAATGTTCGCTTCCCAGAAGACCACAAAACCATTTTCTTTTTTGATGAAATTCAAGACTGTCCAAAAGCACGCGGTTCTTTGAAGTATTTTTCTCTAGATGGGCGTTACGAGGTTATTTCTTCTGGTTCGATGCTCGGCGTTGAAGGATATGCAGAAACTGCTAACGATTCGATACCAGTCGGATTTGAGGAAATTTGGACCATGCATCCAATGGACTTTGAGGAGTTCTTATGGGCTCAAGGCATTGATGATTATTTGGTTGCATCCTTTCATGACTCGGTACGCAGCCTCACACCGATTGACCCCGTTGTCCATGAGTTTATGCTTCGGACTTTCCGAAATTATATTGTTGTAGGAGGATTGCCAGCCGCGGTTCAAAGCTATAACACAACTAAAAACTTCCAAATTGTTTTTGATACGCAACGGATGATTTTGTCTTCATATTCCGCTGACTTCGGACGTCATCTAGGTGAGGATGGAGGCAATTGGTTTCGCGAAAGTGAAAAAGCCAAAATCAAAGCGGTTTTCGCCAGCATTCCGAGCCAACTTTCGAAAGCCAACACCAAATTCCAATACGCCACGATGAATGACCCGGCCGCCAAAGGAACGAAATACCAAGGCCCAATTCAATGGCTTGTTGATTATGGGGTTTTGCTGCGAAGCTCTTGTCTTCGCGACTTGGACCTCGCCCAGGCCGGTTATGTCAACCCACTTTCATTTAAACTTTATTTTGCAGACACCGGATTTTTTGCTTCTTCGCTCGACTCCTCCATCCCGAAGGCCATCATTTTCAATGACTTCGGAACCTTTAAAGGGGCCATTTATGAAAACATCATCGCTGATGGTTTTTCTAAAGCCGATCGTCCTTTGTTTTATTACGAGCCAAATTTTCATTGCGAAGTTGATTTTGTCACCCATTATCGCGGAAAAACTGCTTTGGTTGAGGTGAAATCGTCACGGGGAGAGACCTCTTCATCGAGAACCCTCCTAAAAGCATCCGGTCATTCTGGCCGCATGATGATTTTGAAATTTTCCAGTAAGAATATTGGCTTTGATGAAAATTTTATCAATCTTCCCTATTACCTAGTCTCTTTTATGGAAAAAGAAACCATCGACAGCGAAGCCCTGAATGCTTTGTCTCCTTCGGTAGAAAAACTAAATGCGTATTTGAAAAATCATTCAAATAAATAGCTTACATTGTGACGATGCTTTTTCGGTGAGCAATTAAAACCAGCAGTATTCTTGCTTTACCTAAAGAATATTAGGTTTAAAGAGGTTTCACCAAGATGACGATGGTGTTGGTCTTGCTCGCGGCATCATCGCTCGACGAGAGAAGACGGCACTCCCCATATTGGCTCATGACGCTGAGGTAGGAATAAGAACAGGGAACGAGATTGGAACCATGGAACTGCTTCGACAGAGCGTCAAAGGATTCCGCTTTGATGAGTTCGATGGTCGGATAAGAAGGACGGTAGTCTTTGACCAAAACGACGCGGTCAAAATAGGTTCTGTAGTTTTCTAACATAGCTTGATTATAAATGAAGCGAAGAATGATGGAGGCCTAGAAGTTAAAAAACAATCAGCATTCTTTCGTAACGGAAAAAGGACCTCGGGCCAAAAATTCAGTCAAGTTTGGGATTTTTTCTCAGTCAAGTTTGGGATTTTTATGTCGATACGAAAATAACAATGTGGAATATTAATCCGATATCATCTAATGTTTCTTGATTTTAGGATAGAGAGACGATCTTAGTCCGTAAAGCGGTCCGGTCATAGAAGGTGGCTGGGTCATCAATCACATAATCCGGTTGGACGCCTTGATCGACGTTATAGTAGGAGCCATTCTTGCGGGTGCAAAGGACCTCGCGGCTCGATAACTGATAGGTTGAACCATCAGGAAGCGCGGCTTTGCCAACGATGCAGGCACCACCACCGCTCGTATGGCCTAAGATCGTGGCCGCGCCGGAGGCTTTGAAGACACTCGGCAAGAGGTTGCCGCACGAGAAGGAGCTCTCCGTCGTGAGGCAATAGACTTTTTTGCCCGTGAGATAGTCATTCGAATCGAAGGTGCCATCTAAGTTCGTATCGCCATAGTAGGTGAGGCTAGCTTTCGCTCCATCAAAGGGGTTCATGGTGTTGATAAGAGCGCCACCGCAGATCCAAGACGCCATGAAGGCCGCCGAATCCGCCGCGCCACCGCCATTAAGCGAAAGGTCGATCACGACGTTCTTGATGGCGCTATTGGCTTTGATCTTCGAGTCGGCGTAACTCACGAGGGCGATCGTGTCATTCGCGGCATCGGTTTCCGTCGGGAAGGTCGTATAGTAATCGCCTTTGTTATTAGCAAATTCATCAAAGGTGATGATGGCCGTATCGCCACCCACTTCTTCATAAGGCTTAATCGTGTCGCCATAGACGGCTTTGCGGGCTGCGGCGAAAGGTTTGGCTTTATTGGCTCTGGAGGTCATCGAAGGGCCCATGTATTCGTCTTTGACCAAATCAAGATAGCCCGCTAAAGGACTGGAGAAGCGGCTGCCGCTATGGCTGTCGTCGAGATAGCCAAGGATGAAACGGTTTAAAGCGATGGAAGAAACGGAAGGGTCAGTCGATAACATATCGCTCTTCAAACCGCATCTCGTGATGAAATCGTCGAAGGTCGTGATGCCATGGCTTTCCTTCAGGCCATAGGAATAATCCATATTGAAGCAGAACTCGTTATAGGTGAATTTGGCAAGGCTCTCGCTCCGCGCCTTTTTAAGGTCGTCGGTGTAATACATGTCTTTGAAAGCATCGAGATCTGGCGCGAAGAAAGCGTCTTTGCTGTTATAGACAACATAAGCGCCAAAGGGCGAAACGAAGAGATCAGAGAAAGTCGCAAGAGGGAGATAGGCCTTTCCTTCCGCGAGATATAAGGGAATCTCGTGGGAGGCTAAATCCATGGCGACTGGTCTACCGCTCGTTAAGAAAACACTCGTATCGTCGCGCTTGAGATAATGGTTCTTCCCATGCTCATCCGCCGCGGTCATGGACATCACATCCAAGTAGGAGCATTTCGTTCCGGAAGAAAAGAAATGCTCATAATCATCAACTTCATAAAGGCCCTTCTTGAAGTCAAGGTAAGAGGCGTAACTGTCATTCTTGATGGTCAGAACGCCACTAGCCTCATCTAGGGCCACATTGAAGCCTATCTTAATGGCGGCGGTGAACTCCGCGAAATCCACGAAGGGGATATCGGGATTTTTGGCGGTGAAATAGAAATTGACGCTGACCTTGGTGGTGGTTGACGTATAGAGATCGACGGCCTTCTTCGTGAACGTCACTTTCGTTTCGCTCGAAGAGTCGCTGTTATACGAGGCCGATTGCGTCGAGGCGGTATTGCTCGCGCTTTGCGAAGTGCTCTTTGAAGTCGAGCCGCAAGACACGAGGAACACGGCACTAAAGACTAGCAAAGCGGATAAACGATATTTCTTTTTCATATTCTTTTTTCCTTTATGGATAAGGAACTCAGATACGAGTCTCCTTATTTTTATAGTAGATGCGAAATATCTGAATATCTAGAGCGTGAAAATCACTAAATACCATTAAGTTCTTATGACCAAAAGTGGCTTGTTTTTCGCTATAAATATCGTCAAGTTCAAAAAGAAAAAGCACCGTTCTTACGATGCTTTAGACTTTTCTATCACGATGGCGGGTTCTATTTCAGAATCGGCCATTTTTCGTATTTGTCGCAAGTGGAATTGCCCTGCTTCTCTTTTTGAAACCACATACAATTCTTGCAGCCGCATGTCCCCATGGCATTTAAGGGCGTTGTCACGTTCTTGCAATCGGGCAAGACCGCCATCCTCTCGCCTAACCAATGGGCACAACTGGCGCACTGTTTGCCAACTGACTTCACCATATATTCGGACATAGGAATTTCCTCTTAGCTATCTTTTAGGATAACACCAATAAGACAAGACGATTCTTTGTAGCCTTATTTCTTCTCCTCGGGCTTCGTTTCTATGACATCCACTTTCTTGTCTTCGGGCTCATCGTTGACCCCATTCTTTCTTACGAGCCAAATAACAAAGAAGACCACCACAGCCACAAGCACCAAAGAGGCCAGGACGATAAGGGTTATTTCTATAGGGGTCATGTTATTAAAAGCTCCTTAAGATGGGATACCTTTAAAAGGATGTTCTCTTTCGCCTTCCTAAAGGCACAGCATCTTCCTTCCTTTTATGGTGGACCCATCGAGACAAGAATACAAAGAAAAGTTTTGCACCCACTCAAGAGAAAAGAAGAGTGAAAAACCTTTTATAACTCTTTATAACTCTTTATAACTCTTTATTTCTTTTATAACTTGAAAAAAGCCAGGAAAAGACTGGCAATAAAAGGAGTTTAAAGCTTTTTATTCGCTATAGGAAGGATTAGCGATGGTGCCATAGATGAGAGGCAAGCTGATATACGTGCCCGATGCTCGAAGGCCCCGGGAAACGCTATAAAAGAAAGGCTTGTTGCCATCGTAGTCGTAATAGTAATAAGTGGGCTTATTCGGATCGGTGCCAATGGCCGCGGTCGCGCACATGCCGGTGACGGTGATGCTCTTGCTCACGAAACCTTCATAGTTCAGGGTACTCGTGTTCTCTTGCTTAATGAAGACCACCGCTAAGGCATCTTGAACAAGAGAGGCTAAGGCCCCATCGTCATTCGCTAAGCACTTGATGCCCATCTCACTATATTTATCAAGCAACTCCAAGGAGCCGCCGTTAGTGAAATACGGGATTTTGCTGGTGCAGACAGGGATGATGTCTTTGCCATTGCTATCGACACCATAATCTTTGTCTTCGTACTTCTCGTCCACCACATCCTGGATGATGGAGGACAAAGAAGTGCTTTCTTCGTTGGGTTTATAGAAGGAGAAACTCAAGGAAGAAATATAGCTATCGACACCCGTAAAGGAAGAGCCGATCTTTTCGTGGGCTCCATAGGAGACGCGGCTAAGATAATCTTTCTTTTCTTCCACCTTTCCGTTAGGAAGGAAAGACATCTGATGGTTCTTGGAATAAAAGTCGCTGCGGTTCGTTTCCGTTTCTTTCAAAGTAAAGGAATCATAGACATCGTAGGTGGACACAATCGCAGCATCAATATCCATCGAGAAATTGATTTTCGGGAGATTGCCATAAAGAGATGGCGTCATCGCTTCGTTATAGGCGTTGATGGCTTGGCTCGTGGGTTTACTATGAAAGACATCCGCGTAATACGAATCTTCTAAAGTCTTTAAAGTATTCGTGACATCGCCTTGCATCCGTAAATTCGGAGCCAGCCAAACGGAGTTAAGGCCAAAGCCACCGGTTATGGTCTCTTTGCCGTCTCGGTAAATGGTATAGGGTGTTTCCGTCGTTAAGATAATTTCCGTGGCGGCGGTCTTAAGCTCATCTTTCGAACAGCCTAAGAAGGTCGTTATTTCTTTTTGATAGTTCGGTGAGAGTTCACTCAGGATAGCGAGATTAACGAAGGCATCGACAAGCGAGAAGGATTGGTTTTGATCAGCACCCTTAAAAAGAAGCGGAACAAGGGAACGATAAAAGGTTTGATAGATGGAAACGCTTTTGGAAGAGAGTTCCCATTTGGACATCGTGGTGTCTTTTTGTTTGGCGTTAGTGAGCCTTCCCGACAGAGCGTTCTTGGTGGTTGGTAACACTAAGCACAAAACGAGAGCGAGAACACCTCCAACCGTTAAGACTCCACCACCCCACAATAAGGGTTTCTTGAGACTTTTCTTTTTTGCTTCTTCCATTGATTGACCTCACTTACAACCACACCATAACACCATAGACCAACGATTTCCTTATAGGGTATTGGACCAAAAGAGTGGGGTTTCGTAGGGGATAATGAAGTCAAACGTCAAATAATAAGTCACTGGCTATCGGGATTTTCGATTAAGAAAGTAAAAAGGCAAAAACAGGAGACGAGCCAAAACGTTTGTCCAAAAGAGTGGAGCGGTTCCTCTGGCTTTCCAAATGGCAGAAAAGTCGTGTTTTGCCGAGTTTGACACAAGTATTTATTCGGTGAAGTCTAATATATCTTGTTTTCCATTGTTTTCTTCATTTTGCGTTTTAAAAATATGAATTTTGTTTTTCTTTAGATGCAGTCTAATAAAAAATAACAAAAACGAAAAAAAGTAATACATTAGTAAAACTTTCAAAATATTGAAAATCGTTGTTACTTGCCGAGTTTGACACATTATTTCATTCGGTTGCGCCTGATGTTTTCGAATGTGTCATATTTGGCACTTTTATTTTTGTGATGAAGAAAAACGAATCTTTCTTTGTAACCACCGAATGAAAATGACACAAAACGAATTAAAGCCAACGCTATCTAAGTTAAATCTGCCAATTGTTGATAATTTCGGTTAGAATATCGACCACACCTAATGTTTTAGTGTGTTTTGTTATCTTTACATTGTGCTGGCTATTTATTGTTATTCATCAGTGGTTATCGAATAAATATCACACTATTACGATTTTTAGAGTATTTGTAAGTTTTCGTCTTTGGAATAAGAATTAATAAGTAACTGCCGAATGAATAATTTGTTTGTAAATTAAAAAGCCAACGCTATGGAATAACGCTGGCTTTAAGTTTCTCTTCGTCCACGTCTAGTTTCTATAAGGCAAAGGAATGATACCAGATACCTTTTGTGGCTTTGATGGTCTTGATGCACCCTTGGCTATTATCGCAATGGAAGAGCAATGCCCCATCGGGAGATGCTTTAAGCCAAATGGCTTTTCCTTCTTTGGCAATCGAGATAAGAACATCGAGCTTACTGATGATCATCTTCACGATACCCGGTTCTTTGGCGTTCGTTTCGACAAGCGCCACCGCTGGAATGACTTTCATCTTGGTGGATACATTAAGAAGAACATCCTGATCTTCTTGTTCAAAGGTCTTGGTGATCTCGCCTTTAGTGAAACGGTCACACTGGACCATGACACCTAAGGTCTCGCCCTTCGGCATCTTGGCCAATAAGTCAATCGAACTACTGGTGGCTTTGCTTACCGTAGCCCCCAGCTCTTCAAGGAAGTGTTTTGTCAGCTTGATAGCAATATCCCGGTACTGCTCAACACTGCACTTTTGAAAATCAAACACAAAACAAACCTCCTATGGATTTATATGGACCTGCTCGACTAACCGTATTTATATTTTATGTCTTTTGGCCACTTTTTGATATAGAGAAAAAGAACCAAAAGCAAGAAAGCAAGAAAAAAGAAGGCCTGTAGCCTTCTTTGATTCTAAGAAGCGCTTTCGCTTTTGAAAAAGCTTCAAATGCGTTTTCTGGCGAGGTGGTAATAGAAGAGAAAAGAAATTAATAGTAAGAATTTGTGAAACCGACGATTTTGTTTTCGATTTTCGTTCCGTTGAAGAGCGAATCCCCGTTTCCAATCGAGCAATTGGTGATGCTCCCCGAACGAATCTCGCCTACCAAACTGCCGAAATAGACTTCATTAACGGAGTTGGATGTGCCTGAATAAAGAGTCGAACTTGTCGTTAAAGAAAGAGCAAAATCGTTCAAGGTTAAATTGCTGAGGCTTCCATAACGAATCCATCCAAACAAACCCATGTAGAAATTGCTATAATAGCCATCGGTACGCAACGAAGAAATATGAAGGTTCTTAACGATGTGATTATTGCCATCGTAATGGCCACGGAATCCGGCCGTTTGCCAAGTTTCGGTAGTGCAGTAACCAATGGGTTTCCATTCCAAAGAGGCTAAATTGAAATCATTGGTCTGGAGGAAATACATATCAGCGTAAGTAACCGTGTCCGAAGTCGAGGCTAAATAAGCTAACTGTTGGGGGGTCTTGATGATATAGGGATCGTTCTGGGCGCCAGTGCCGCTTTCAAAAGCTGTAGCGACGGTGCCATCCCAAGTCAATGAAGTCGTCGGGTCGGTTGGCACTTCGACTTTGGTATAGATGCCATAAACATCAAGGTCAGCTTTGACGTTAGTGAAGGCGCGATCCCAACCAACGAAATCATAGCCAGTCATCGCTCGTTCGGTTTCACTAGGTGCTACCGCATCGGCTCCCTCTTTTACATAGTTTTTCTTGATGAGTTTTTTATTGCCATCAAAGAAGCTAACCCAACAAATCGTCTCTTCGCCATATGTCGCGTTGATGGTGAGATCAGAAGTCACATTGGCAAATTCTTTATCCCAGCCATTGAAAGTATAAAGAGTGTGCTCATAAGGCAAAGAAATGGCATAGGTTTCCGGAACCGCCGCCGCTTCGCCTTTTTTGACAGACTGAGTGGATATTTTTTCAGGCGTACTAGAATTCACAAGAGCGTAGAAATCAACGGTGTAATAACGGTATTGGATGTTCAAATTTACGGTGGTAACAGCTCCACGGTAATAAATCGTGACATTCCAATTCCCTGGGGTCTCGAGATAATGGCGATAGGCCGATGGAATAAATGAGGTCGTGACAGGAATCGATTCACTCGTCCCATCGCTATAAGTGACTAAAAGCGCAAGGCCTGATTGATCGAATTCGCCAATGTAAATGACTTTCGGAGCGGTCGATTCGTCGACTGAAATCGAGACGATGTTCCGGTCCGAACTTTGAACCGGGGTTCCTTGTTGGAAATCGCAGGAGGCAAGAGTGGCGCCGAAGGTACCAAACAATCCAATCGCGGCGACAATCGACATCAAAGTTTTAAGACTTTTATTCATAAATGCTCCTTTGCATTTTCCCTTTTTCAAATCAAACTGGCCGTGACACTTGGCCGAAAACCAATCGCGTTTTTGTTCTCGTCGTAATCGCTGACATAACCCATGACGCCGTTGGCGTCAACCGACTTAATCCATGTTGGATCAATCATCATGGCGTTTCGGAGCCACCACTCGCCATTATTGGCATATTGCGATGAAGTATCGCCGGCGACTCCCGTGGCTTTGGCATAATCTGTCATGGTTGCACGGCGTAACTCATTAGTCGTAAGACCATAAGTTGCGTTGGAGACTTCGGTCGTGGATAGGACAAAGACTTTATCGTTGGTGTTAGCCGAAGGATACCCTTCCGAATTAACTTGCGAATCAAGCAACGCCGTATTGTCAACAACCGTAGTGGCTACCTTAGATTTTTCAGCTTGACTAAAAGCCTTATCGTAGAAGCCTGTACCAGTAAAGTTACCAGCGCCATAAGAACTGCCATCATAGCCATTAAGCATGGCCCGGAGATTGGAATAAACATAATTGTTGGCATGAACTGTGGAACCATCGATCGTGCGGTCAGCGGTCGAAAGGAAGAAACTGCTTTTCCCAAGAACGTATTTGGACAAAAGCAAACCTTTATTCGAACCGTCACGAGAGAGAACTTTCCAGATAATCGGTTCGACCTTGAAATAGTACGTGGAACCGGAGACGAAAGCTGGTGTGGCCGGTGTAGACGAATAAGCACTCGTGAAAGGCGAGGCTACTACTTTGGCGTACTCATTATCGCCATATTCCAGATAGCCATCAGAATCGCTGTCGACCGCAGTCGCCAACGATGAAAGCAAAGTTGAATCCGAAACGACGGTCTGAGGGAATTTTCCTAGCGAATATTCGCCAGAGGCCACTGGATTGGCAATTGCCGTAATCTTAAAGTAGATACCATAAACTTCGATGTCGTGGGTAATATTAGCAAAAGCCCTATCCCAGCCAAGGAATTCGTAGCCAGACATGGCGATTTCTTCCTCGGTTGGGGCAACGGCATTAGCGCCATCTTTTACGTAATCCTTCTTAATTAGGGTGTTTGCTCCATTGAAGAAGCTAACCCAGTGAACGCTTTCTTCGGAATAAGTGGCTTTCACCGTCAAGTCGGATGTGATATTCGAGAAATCAACATCCCAACCAGTCCAAGTGTAGATGGTGTGATCGTAGGCAACGGAGGTCAGGTAATTGGTCGGGGCCACCGCCGCTTCGCCTTTCTTGACTGATTGCGTGGCGATTTTCTCAGGAGTGGAAGTGTTTACTAAAGCGTAGAAATCCACTAAGAAGTAACGATATTGAACATCAAGCTTAAGAGTAACGGCTGTGCCACGGAAAAGGATGGTGATATTTACTTTTCCCGGGTTCTCGAGATAATGCTTGTATGCCTCAGGTATCATGCTCTCCGTCACAGGAACGGTTTCGCTGTTACCATCGCTATACACGACTAAGAGCTTAATGCCGGCTTGATCAAACTCACCGATATAAACGACTTTAGTGGTATCTGGATCTTCGGTAGAGATGGAAACAATGTTTCTTTCACCCGTTTGAACTGGGCCTCCAAGAACAAAATCGCAAGACGATAAGGAACCGCCTAGTCCAAATATGGCTGGCAGAACGAGAATTAACCTAGCAAAAGTTTTTACCTTGTGATGCATGCCTTTTCCTCTTTACTTCAAATATATCTTTAGAAAAGGCCATGTTCTGGCCATCATCTTCTAAAAATGAAGTCATGTACGAAAAGTGCTCGTCGCGGATACTCAATCAAAAGGCGATGTTTAAAAGAACACGCCATACGCTTTCACGTTATCGTATGGCGCTGTCACATCCGTCCATGGCGCAGCCTTTAAGTATCTTTGCCAAGGACGGATGATGCTGTTCTAAAACGCCACCTCTATTAGCTTTACTTTTTATCGTTGACGGACTCTAAGAAGATTTTCTTATCGAAACCACCGTTGGTCTTTCTTTTGGCTTCGCGGATGGCATCAAATTCTTTTAGCGAAAGACCATCCGCTTTGACGATGGCATTTATGATCTCCTGGATATCAGCGAGTTCATGGATGTCATAGCAATCCTTATATTCTTTAAGCTCTTCTTCTAACTTAGCGTGCAAAGCATCCACATACTCTTTTTGAGAAAGCACATGGGTTTTGCAGGCTTTTCCATCCTTGACGATGATATCAGGGATGTTGTCACGGACGAGTTTGCTATAGGTTTTGATGGACATAAAACTAGTCATAGTTTGAACTAGTCAAACCAATATCGTCAACAAACATACATAAACGATTGAGGGGCAGTCTTAAAACCAAAAGAAGATAGTTTCTTGGGCTCTTTATAGATAACAACTTCTCCTAATTCGTACGCGTAGGCAGTCTTTCTATCTTTGAAATACGCATCAAAGGATTTCTTAGTGATGCCACCAAAGGCTGACGTTTGATTCCATAACGCTTCAGGGCTAAGAGTTAAGATAGATTTAACAGCAACCTCCGCCACAACCTTCTTAATAGGATAAGAAGAATAGATGATGATCTTTGTGATGTTTTCTTTAGGTATACGGGTGCGATACTCAAAACGTTTTTGACCCGAAAGGATCAAAGAGACGTATTGGGGTTTGATGGACAAAAGGACGGCTGTCATATGTCAACAATAACCCTAATTGCTTTGAATCTAATAGTCTTATTTACGAAACCACAGAGCAATCCAAACAGGGCTTGCCACACCATAAATTGGGAAAGTCCTATTAGAAAAGTCAAAACCAGGCTTTTTAATATACCCGTAAATTTGATGGTATTTTGCCAAACTATCAAGAAGGTTGCCACGAACCTTAACTTCAATTCCGCTTTCAATATTTTGTAAAATGGCTATTGAAAAACTATATTTCCGATAAATGTCGGCAATCCCCATTCCAATAGGATGGCGTGGAATATCATATTTTTTCTTCTTTCCATCTTCGTTAATCGTAACGCTTGTAACATCGCCAATAGCCGAGCGCTCAATCTGATTAAATATCGTTGATTTATCGAATTTCAAGCTAGCGAATCGTCCACTACAATGAAAGCCAAAATCTCCTTGCCCTCCATTATGTTTGCAATAAATACATTCATCATATCGAACTACTCCGTCTGATTTTAATGGGCATCCAAAGATAGCGTCATCTCCCCCTTCGTCCTTTCCTTCTGGCAAAATGTCATACAAATCAGACAACGATAAGGATTTTTCTTGCTTTTCCTCATCATTTTTTAAGAACAATGATAAAAATTCCTTTATTGTCATGCATGTGTCGGTTGCGAACCGTTCAAACCCGCTTGGAGCGACCCATGTAATTCTGCTCACAAGGGCGTCTATTTTTGTCGTATCGTCTTCATCTTGTGTTTGAAAAAATAAGGAGACTTTCGAGTCTCTACAATCGAACTCATTAAAGGTTGCGCGCGGATGTTTCCAATAATATTTAGTCTCCGAGTTGCCAAGAGTGCCCATTTTCTCGCAAGCCCACTCTTCCGAGAAATCGAATACCCAAACAACGTGATAGCCAAGACTCGTATAGAATTCATTTCGGTCATTAAACTCGTCGCTGGAAAGATGGCTGTGTTGAAACTCCAAAACAGTTTTATCAATCAAAACATCGGCACGATGCTTGTTGCCATTGCTTTCGAGAGTGATTTCGCGGCATTCTTCAGGGAATCTTTCTTGCCATCCAATATGCCAATCAGACATATCATAATGCCAAGAGTCGGTACAATCATGGTTTGGGTAATGAGCAAAATGGTCGATACGGTCACTGCACCTTTTAATGCAAACCTTCGCGCCACAAATTGGGCAAAAATAGTCTTCCTTTGCGTGAGCGTCTCGAATCCAAATTCTTTTTTTGTTTACATCCAGAGCTATTTGCATAATTTTTCCTCGAAAAAATCATATGATAAAAAGCCAGCAAATCAATGGGTGCATCGATTGTTTTTATCGATTAATAAAAAAGCAAAAAGATATGTTTAAAATATATATAATGAACTTCATATAACTATATATTGATATCTATATCTTTTTGCAAAACGCGCGCTTTAGAAACAAATTTTACAATTTAAAAGCAGTGTGGATCTTCTGCATCGTCTTCAATATGTTTTACTACTTCGAAGATTGGCATTATCATTAAAAAAGCATGTCACAAAAAATTGAAAATCCGCCAGCAGCCGACATCTTAATGAATTCTATGCGCTCGATTGGCTATTCTTTTAGTGCAGCAGTCGCAGATATAATTGACAATTCCATTTCTGCAAACGCGCGAAACATTGATTTAATAGTGTCGCCAGAGCAAACCAACATTTATTTGGCGTTTCTTGACGATGGAAACGGAATGGCCCAGGACGAACTAAAAGAGGCTATGAAATATGGCAGCCAAACCCAAATTACCCGTGCTTCTACGGATTTGGGACGATTTGGCTTAGGATTGAAATCAGCATCGCTTTCTCAATGCACCAAACTTACTGTGGTAAGTAAGAAGAACGGGCTGCTCTCAGCCTTTGTTTGGGACCTCGAATTAGTAAAAGAGACGAAGAAGTGGACAATATTAGAATTAAGCCAAGACGAAATATCAAAACTTCCTTGCATCGAAAGACTAAGCAGTCAAGAAAAAGGTACGCTAGTAATTTGGACAGACTTTGATATCATCAGGGAAACTAACAACGGCCTTGAATATGAAGGCTTAACAGATTGTATTTATGAAGCTTGCGATTTTATTGGACTAATTTTCCATAGATTCATCCTTAACGGAACGGTAAACATTAGGATCAATGGAACCGAAATTGAGCCCATTGATCCGTTTTTGGAGTCGAACAAAAAAACTGAGGTTGGCAAGAGCAACGATATAACAATAGACGATGATAATGGGGTGCAACAGCATATCACCGTCACAACGTATTTACTTCCGTATCTTAAGGATTTAAGTGATTCAGACAAGAAAAAGCTTGGTGGCGTGTCAAAAATTAGCACAATGCAAGGCTTCTACGTTTATAGAAATGATAGATTGATCATTTATGGAACTTGGTTTCATATGTCGTATAGAAACGAATTGGCTAAATATGCCAGAATAAAAGTCGATATTCCTTCTGCTTTAGATAGTATCTGGAAAATAGACATAAAAAAGCAAACAGCAGAACTTCCACCGCTTATTCGCAAACAACTTCAAAAGTGCGTTGAATCGGCAAATTTTTCGTCACGCAGAAAGAACGAACACAGACTCACACTGAAAACAAATGACCCGAATTGCCTTTGGCAGAAAAACTTAACAAGAGAAAATAAAGCTGTTTACAAAATCAACAGAGATTCCCCGTTTATCAGAAGCATACTCCAATCTATCGAGCCTAACGAATCGTATAAAATTGGATTGCTTCTGGATGCCATCGAGTATTCGATACCCTATCACGATATGTATACTGATGAGGCAAACGACAACATTGAAACCGAATTAACCGAAGAAGATAAAGAGCAGCTTAGTCTGGCTGCTTTTACGCTGATAAAACAAAAAGAACAAATTGAAAGCAAACCATTTGAGCAAATGGTGGATGATATTTTATCGATTGATCCATTCAGGCAATATGATTGGCTCAAAGAAAGGCTGTTAAAGGAGCACAGCAATGAATAAAATCGGGGCCGACGAAGAAGTCGAAAAACTTCTTGGCATTTTTAACAGCATACGCAGCACAGACGAGATGGTTGCAAATAACATCAATAAGAAGCCTTTCATTTTCGACGATAAATATATTGATTCAACAATAGCGAAAACTTTTCAAATATCGCCTTTCAAACCTTCGGAAGATTTGATAAAAAGGCTAAAGCTGCGAATTGTTTCAACGTATGACATATATCAAGAGGAGGGCGATGCTCTTCTCGGAGAATACAACCATGTTGACTGGTATCCAGAACAAACCAGTTCTCGCTTTTATTGGGACAGATATAAGGATTTTTTACTGCAGAAAAAACCTTATATGAAAGCCACCATGGGCACGTTCGATAAAAACACGGATAGAATTACGAATTATTTTGGGGACCCTAAATCCGAACTTCCATTTCAAATCAGGGGCCTCGTGATGGGGGATGTCCAATCTGGAAAAACATCTACATATATTGGAACAATCTGCAAGGCGGTTGACGCCGGCTATAAAGTTATCGTCCTGTTAACCGGCATGGTCGAATCACTCAGGAAGCAAACGCAAAAACGAGTAGACGAAGGCTTCGTTGGTTACGATTCCGTCAAAAACATACAAGTAGGCGTCGGCATCGGAACAAAAACCTTGTACCCGAGGACTTTGACATCATCGGCTTCTGACTATACAGGAAGTAACGTGGATAAAAACACCAATATGGCAATCCAAATCGAAGATAAGATACCATTGATACTTGTTTGCAAGAAGAACACTAAGGTGCTAGAAAAAATAATCAAAGGAATGCGCAGTTTGAACACGTCTTCTTCTCATAAGAAGATTGATGCTCCATTGCTCCTTATTGATGACGAAGCTGACAACGCCTCGATTAACACAAACACCCCAGATCTTGACCCCACCGCCATTAATAGTGATATACGAATTTTGCTCGAACTATTCAAAAAAGCTACATATGTCGGCTTTACTGCAACGCCTTTTGCCAATGTCTTTATACAGCCAAACAACATCAAAGAAATGCTTGGCAACAATCTATTCCCGAACGATTTTATTTACTCGTTAAAAGCCCCCACAGATTATGTTGGACCTAGCGATTTGTTCATTCCAGGCGGAAAAGATTACAAGTGTCTAGTAGAAATAGCTGACAGTGCATCGAACAGTGATTTGTTTTCATATTCACACAAAAAGGATTGGTCTGGAGACAAGCTTTTCCCTTCGTTCTATGAATCGATAATAACATTCTGCCTTGCCAATGCCATAAGGGATATTCGTGGGGACACCTTTAGCCATAGATCAATGCTTATTAATATGAGCAGATTCAAAGATGTCCAATTTAAAATTAGAGATATAACCGAAGACTATCTAACTACCATCAAAAAAAGTGTTCGTCTTTTTGGAATGCAAATTGACGCCATTTCATTAGTTAATCCAATCATGAAATCGATATATGAAGTATGGAAAAAACAATATGAAGGCAAAATTGGGATTTCATGGCAGCAAATAAAAACAAGTTTATATTCATCAATTGAAAATATCGATGTCGTTGTTGTCAATTCTGCTTCAAAGGCAAAACTCGACTATGATGAGCACCAATCGATGGGATGGCGAGTCATCGCTGTTGGAGGGCTTGCGCTTTCGCGTGGATTAACCCTCGAGGGGCTGGTTGTTTCTTATTTTTACAGAAATACATCAACATATGACGTATTAATGCAAATGGGGCGTTGGTTTGGTTATAGAACAAAATATGAAGACATTGTTCGGGTTTGGATTACCAAAACATCTGCAACCTGGTACGGAGAGATTGCTGGCGCAATCGAAAATTTACGTCAAGACATTAAGAGGATGTGCTATCTAAAAATAACGCCAAAAGACTTTGGCATTCGCGTTAGAAATGACTCAGACGATTTATGCATTACCGCATCAAATAAAATGCGAAACGCTATTGATAAAATCGATAGACAAAACGAGTCATTTTACGGAAACATTTTCGAAACTACACTCATTTCTCCATCTATAGATGACACATCTAAAAATTGGCAATCGGTAGAAAAACTGGCTAAAAAACTGACCAATAGAGACGACAAAATTCGGCAACCCTATTTCAGAAATATCACTAAACAAATAATATCCGAATTCTTAAAATCTCTCGCTTTGCCTGATGTTGGTGGCCAGTTCGATCAAAATCAGATATGTCGCTTCGTGGAAACGAACAATGACAAGCATTTAGACCACTGGGATGTTTTGTTTGTAAGCAAAGACGAATCGGAATTGGGCGATGCAGCTGAAATCAGTCTACCTAATGACATCAAAATTAAGCCAAACAATAGAACGTGTTCTATGACGAACGGCGGCTATATTTCAGTATCCGGCGGTTCCGCCCATATTGGCTCGCGGGACACAAAAACCGGTCTGTCTGCAAGCCAAATAAAAGAAGCAGAAAACGCAAGAGTCGACTTTACTAAAAATGCTAGTCAGAAGATTTATATGATTAAAGGACGAAATCCTTTATTAATCATTTATTTTTTAAACCCGGCATTAAAAAATTACGAATCGACTTTTAGCGAAGCGCTGACCATATTATCTTCACTTAAAAATGGGATTATACCAGTATTTTCTGTAGGTTTTCCTCAAAACGATGATCCAAATCTTAAAGAATCCGTTCTTTACAAAACTAACGCTGATGCGAACTACTATAAAAAGGCTGGATTTTTAACAGAAGAATCAAAGGAGGTTGATGAAATATGACGGAAACAGTAAAGGAAAAATTCGCATTAATTACCAACGAATCACATTTTATTAGGGTCGATGAGAGCCATCCACTAAATCTGTGGATTGGTATCAACAAAGATGGCCATAAATCGCTAAGATTCATTGGTGAATTTTCTCCAGCTACGATAACTGGCACTGGAATTATTGAAGTAAAGCAATTTGAATTAGACGCAACAAAGTGTCTCCAGTTTTCGCTTATAGACCAAGAATCTTCTGAACTATTCTATAAATTTTGCGACGATATCATCGAGAGTTCTAGAACGGGTTCCAATCAGGCGGGTGGGTATAGATTTTTGTGTACTAGGTACCTTAAGTGGAGAAAAATGTTCGTCGGAAGAGGAGAAATACTATCGAGGGAGAAAATATTAGGCTTAAGTGGCGAATTATATTTTCTGGATTCTTATATGATTCCAAGATATGACCAAACTAGTTCAATTAAGTCGTGGAGTGCTCCAGACCCAACCATAAAAGACTTTTCCATAAATGACACATGGTATGAGATTAAGACAACAGGCGCGAAATCCGAGACCGTCAAAATTAACTCCGTCCAGCAACTTGATTCTGACAAAAGTGGTTTTCTAACAATAATAAAAGCAGAAAAAATGGCGCCTTCATTTAACGGAGTAACGCTTAACGCATTAGTGTTAAAAATTACTAAAGAATTGTCGTCTCCTGATGATGTTGATGAATTCCAAACAAAATTGGCGCTTGCCGGTTATGCATATAATGAAGTTTACGATGCCTTCGTTTATGATATTAAAAGCATGACAATTTACGCCGTTGACAAGGATTTTCCGGCTTTAAGACAGGCTTCTTTAACGAAGGCAATTCAAAATATTGAATACGATTTGTATATATCACAAATAGAAAAATGGAGAGTAAACAATGACAATTGAAAAATACAGATCGGACTTCGTTGAACAAACAAGAATTAACGCGCAGTCGAATGGTGTAACTCCTGACGAACAATTTGTTCAAGACACAGTCGACCGTCTTGAATCAATGGATGAACTCGTAGACCCGTTCATCAAATACTTTGGACAAAAAGGTCCAAAGGGCGCAATGATGAAAATAGATGGTTATTCCACCGATCCAGCTGATAAGTCTCTAATTCTTTTTTTAAGCGACTTCCGCAATTCCGATGAACCAGGGGTCCTTATTCGTACTGACCTAGAGAATTACTATCGCCAAATGTCCACTTTCCTTGTCGCGTGTATTTCAGATACTCTAGCTAATTATTGCGATGCTTCTAACGAATACATCAAAATCGCGGCTGATTTTAGGAGACGCTTTGACATTAAATACGTCAATGAAGGTGAAGACGAGTCGATTGAAAAAATAAAGCTTATTGTTTTTACCAACGCTCAATTATCGCAAAAAGTAAAAAGCTTAGAAGATGAGGAATTTCTCGGCAGAAAGGTCGAACGAAACGTTTGGTCTCTGGAAAGATTTTTTGAAATAGATTCTCAGGGCATTGAAAAAGAGCCCGTTGTTATTAGCACGAATGATTTTGAACTGGGCGGTATACCCTGTTTAAAAGCCGAGATGTCAAGCGGCCTTGATTATGATGCTTATCTTGCAATTTTGCCCGGAAAATTTCTATCGGACATCTATTACAAATATGGAAGTAGACTTCTAGAAGGAAACGTCCGTGCTTTCTTGTCGAACAAAGGCAAAATAAACCAAGGAATTCGCAGAACCATTCTCGAAGAACCAACGAAATTCTTTACCTATAATAACGGTATAGCCTGCACAGCTGAATCCATCAAAATCGTTAACAAGGATGAACAACTACTAATAACGGAAATGAAGGATTTCCAGATAATCAACGGCGGACAAACCACCGCTTCACTCACTTCCGCGTTTTTAAAGGACAAATCAAAGCTCGAAAATATTTTTGTTCCAATGAAATTAACCGTAATAAGGGACGACGAGCAATATGATTCGATGGTTCAAAAAATATCTCGTTATGCCAACTCTCAGAACAAAGTTACGGACGCCGACTTCTTTTCTAACCACCCATTCCATATTGAATTTGAAAAGCTCTCTAAACGAATCGTTGCTCCCGCTCCGCATGGTTCCGTGACTCAAACCATGTGGTATTACGAAAGATCAAGGGGCAAATATAATCAAGAAATGTTTAAAATGCGAGAAAGCGAAAGGAACGCATTTCAAACAAAGTTTCCGAAGAGCCAGGTAATTAAAAAAGAAGAACTTGGTAAATATTACAACACTCTCGCGATGAAGCCGCAAACCGTAGTAAAAGGCGCGGTTAAAAATATGGCTGATTTTGCCAAGACCGTAGACGATATCTGGCAAAATAGACGGCAGGAGATAAACGACGTGTTCTTCCAGCGCATGGTTTGCGGAGCAATCATGTTCCGGGAAACAGATAAAATGGTCGCTAATGCTTCGTGGTATGAAACCGGTGGTTTTAAATCACAAGTAATTCCTTATACTATAGCCAAAATTTTGTCGTCAATTCCAAGCGGATACGAACTCGATTGGGACAAAATATGGCGCAATCAAGAAATGTATCCATCTCTCGCCTCAGAGGTATCAATCGTTGCAAAAATTGCGAACGATTTTATCCAAGACAGTCATGGCGCTCTCGTTTCAGAATATGCTAAAAGGGAGACGACATGGACGGCATTTAAAAACTTACCATATGAACTAACTCCGCAATTTTTGAAGAGTCTCGTTAATTCATCATTAGTAGCCGAAAAGCAAAGCCAAGCCTCGAAAGACCAGAAGCTCACCAATGAGTTGGACGTCGAAGCCGAGATTTTCAAATTGGGCGGGCCTTATTGGAGAAAATTGCTTTCCGAAGGCCTTGAAAGAAAGATTCTGGGTCCAATGGATGTGGGGCTTCTAAAGGTAGCCGCATCAATCGATACATCCCGCCCGATGATGCCGACGCCGAAACAAGCGAAAGATATTTGGAAATTACGTGAAAGATTAGGAAAAAACGGAGTTCTAATTTGACTCCGCTTTTTCTAAATAAGCTTTAATTTCTTTTGCTATTGCGTAAGCTAACAACGGCGGAACGGCATTGCCAATTTGAGTAAAGGCAGACGTTCTGCTCCCCTCGAAATAATAATCATCCGGGAACGATTGTATTCTGGCGGCTTCCCTAACAGACAACGATCTAGCCTGTTTCAAATCTGGGTAAATATAATAGTGACCGTCTTTGGCGATGTGTGCCACCATCGTTTGACATGAATTCTTATCAGATTGAACCACTTTGAATCTATCAAGGAATGATTTTTTGTTTTTGTGTGTTTGCAATTTTTCCGGAATTTCGGTGTAATCAGGCGTTCTCCCGTTTTTTGCTGTGTACTTAATTACAAAACGATAAATTTTTCTATCGTGAACTGAAATGTTACGAGTGATATTCCAAGTCAAAACATCATCGGGCTTTCTTATTCCGGTGCTTGTTAGATATTTTGAGGCCTCGCCACCATATTTCTCTTTTTCTTCTCCGGGTTTTAAAGACGGGAGATCAGAGAATAAATCTCCAACCAAAAACGACGAATAAGCTTCGGGATTAGCCTTAGGATAAGGGAATGAGTCGGAAGGGATTGAGCTATCGGATTGTATACCAATAATTATTTCCCTCCTTCTTTTCTGCAAAACTCCATATTCTTCCGCTTTTAAAAGGCGAACTTCTATAGCATATCCGGCTTCTTTGCATTTTTTCTTCAAATCAGAAAAATATTTACCACCGCCGGCGGTAACAATGCCTTGAACATTTTCAAAAACAAAAAGTTTTGGCCTGTATTTTTTGAGAAACTTCAAATAAAGGAGATAAAGCTTGTTTCTTGGGTCTTTGCTCATATCGGTTCGAGACCGACCAACAATCGAATAAGCTTGGCAAGGAGGGCCGCCGATAATCACGTCAACATTATCCGCATCGACGTTTTTCATTCTTACATCAATTTTCCCAAAAAGTTCATTTATATTCTGGTCGGACATCTTCTCGCAAATTACCGAATCGGCAATAGATTTCGGCATCTTTTCGTAGAATTTTTCCTTAGAAATTTTCTTTTCAAGATATGATTTATAAACGTTTTTTCCCACTTCTGTTTTTTGCAAGTAGTAATAATAAGCCCTTGTCCGCAAGGTATCACAGGCTTCCGGCATCATTTCAATGTGGGCAATGCAATTAAAACCGGCTCTAAGAAAGCCTTCCGACAAACCGCCTGCACCCGCGAATAAATCTATAAAATTCATCTTAATCATTTTACCAGGATAAGTTATTACTTCAAGAAAATGACTGATATTATACTCTCTTTTTATTGCTCTTTGGAAATACTATATATTTATGCTAGTAACAATCGCCTATTTACGAACTGAGTGCATTAATAATTTTATTTTTTTCAAAAAATCGATTTTTTCACTTTGTGTGAGCAAAGCAAAAAATCATTATGATTAAAAATGAATGGATTAACCGGCTTTGACTAAATCTATGCTTTTGCCATTAAAACGATATGACCAAATAGACAAATCGCTCCAAGTTCTTTCCAATATTGGATGGCTTCCTGTGTTGTAAAATCTCTCAGGGATTTTTGGTTTTCTAGAATCGTCAAAAACATCATTGTCATAATCGTAAGCAATTAGATGAGCTTCTATCCGACCGTAATTGCCATAAGCGTACTTCTGGCAAACCCAATCGACATATTTCGCAAGCTGGACGATTGCCGAATGATGAGCGGTTCCTTTTTTCAGTTCAATAACAACGTACTTATAAGGCACACTGCTATTCCCGACATTCTTAACCCGATAACCAAAAACATCGATTCTATCCATGTAGTCAACGGGTTTAAACGGCGATGCACATAACTGATGAGTAACAAAATCGCATCTTTCTATTTGCCTGGGCCAGCCATTCGTATTAGTAAGCCTTTCGACAACAAGAGCTTCCAATGCCATTTCGTGGTCTAATTGATCAGTCCCTTTGCAACAGGCAGAAGCGCAATCCTCGGGGTGCAGAAGGTAATCATCGTATTTGTTTTTGTACAAGAATGTTTGCATGGCTTTTTGACGATTGCCATTGAATTCAAAAAAAGACGATTCCTTGCAATTTAAAGCAAAACATTCCTTTAAAGATTGGTTTTCGGCATCATCGATTTTGACAAAGCTTTTCTTCCAGAATGTTCTCAGCGAATTAAAAGTTTCCGGTTTATAAAGCAGAACGTCGTCCATATCGAGCGCGTCTTTGAAAAACACAGGATAAGGCTGGAAAAAACAAACCCATGGAACATTCCCATTATCGATATAAAGACAGCTGTTGGCGTTGCACAAAACAGAAGAATCGCAAGAGTGAGGATAATTCTGCATCCTGCAATCTGTGATTAAGTTCGTTAAAACTCCTACTCCATAAATCTTCCTGTCAGAAAAGAAATAAACATTGTCGCCTTCTCTCATCGAACAATAATCGGCTAATGTAGCTTCAAATGCATTAGAGTGGGGCAATTTAACGTGATCAAACTCAGTTCCGTATGCTCCGTCAGCAAAACATTTTTCGATGGTAGCCAAACCATTTTTCTTTGAAACCGCAAATATGAAACCTGCCATAAGTAGATTTATTATATATGAAAATTTGCTTGATCGATCTTGAATAGTAACGTATAACTATTTATAGTTAACACGGTAGGGCGAAATATGGACAAAACAGTAGTCGAACTATTCGCCGGAGTTGGTGGATTCAGAGTCGGCTTAAACAATATATCTAAGCTTGATAAAAAAGGCAGAGCCATCGAAAAAGGCCCATTCAAATTCGTGTGGGCCAATCAATGGGAACCTGCAACAAAAGTGCAGGATGCTTTCAATTGCTATGCTAAGCGTTTTGGCGATGACGGCTCATCGAATGTCGATATTGGACTAGTAAAGAAAAACGAAATTCCAGATCACACTCTTCTTTGCGGCGGCTTCCCCTGCCAGGACTATTCCGTAGCCCGTTCTCTTTCCAAAGAAAAAGGCATCGAAGGCAAAAAAGGTGTCCTTTGGTGGCAGATTAATGACATCCTCATTGCTAAACAACCGGCTTTTGTCTTGTTAGAGAATGTCGATCGCTTGCTTAAATCCCCATCCAAACAACGCGGACGCGATTTTGGTATCATTCTCCGCTGCTTCAATGACGCTGGTTATGGCGTTCAGTGGAGGGTAATTAACGCCGCCGACTATGGCCATCCGCAAAGACGCCGTAGAACCTTTATCTTTGCTTTTAGAAAAGACACCAAATATTACAAAGCTTTCAGCGCCACCCCAAACAAAGAAGAGGACATTGTCGTTATTACAAAAGAGATGATGTTCTCTAACAAGTTCGCTTGCGAAAAAGCCGGCGATGTTAGAACCACTCTCATCAATAAAGAGAAATTTGAAACCCTCATAGAGGTGTCCAACAAGTTCGCTTTCGCTTTTGAAAATGCAGGTTACATGTTAAATGGCGAAATTGTCACCGCTAAAGTGCAGCCGAAGTTTTCGGGCAAGCACAAGACCCTTGGCGATTGTCTTGAATCCCTGACCATCCCTGAATACTGCTACAAGGTCAACGTCAACAAATTCAAATACCTAAAAGGCGCTAAACACATTAACCGCACCGCTAAAAACGGCCATGAGTACATTTATTCGGAGGGGCCGATTCCATTCCCCGATAAACTCGACTGGCCATCGCGAACCATGCTCACAAGCGAAGGCACAACCAACCGCAGCACCCACTTCATTCAAGACCCAACCAGTGGCGAATATCGTATTCTCACTCCTATTGAGTGCGAAAGACTCGATGAATTCCCAGATGGTTGGACTGATACTGGAATGTCAGCAAAACGCCGCTACTTTATCGCTGGCAACGCTCTTGTTTGCGGTCTCATCCACTCTATGGGTTTGACCATCGAAAAAATAATCGAAAAAGAATAATCATAATTTTGTCGCGAGAACGAGTTAGTAGTTTTAACTATGCTTGTTATAATAAGCAAGTATGGAAAACAAAACCTATGATTCGATCGAAGAATTGCTCGCTACGTTAAAGCCGACGTACGGACATAAATTTAAAGAATACGACGTGAACGGGCGTCTCAATGACCCCAAAAACAAAGGCCGCCTTGGCCAAATCGTCGAGGAAGGCATCTTTCAGTATCCAATCAATTCCAGATCAGAAGCGGATTTTGCTAACCTTGGCGTCGAACTCAAGACCACTGGTGTCGTCATCAATAAGAATGGTTCCGTCAGAGCCAAAGAAAGACTCACTCTTAAGGTTCTTAACTACAACGACGTCGCCATTCAGGATTTTGCCCATAGCAACGTCTGGAGCAAATCCAAATCGATGCTTATCGTTTTGTATGACTATCTCCGTGGCATGCCTTATGGCGAAATGCCGATAATCAGTGCTTTCGATTTTCATTTCACCGATGCCGAAAAGAAAATTCTCCAAGACGATTACAACATAATCGCCGGAAAGATTAGAGCCGGTAAGGCCGAGACTCTTTCAGAAGGCGACACCATGTATCTTGGGGCTTGTACTTCTGGCACTGGCAAACCCGTCCCACAGCCATATTCTTCGACGATGGCCATTGAACGTAAATTCTGCCTCAAGTCAGCTTTCATGACGGCCCTCGTGAGACGGTATTTGAACAACGAGAAAATCGAGAGCATCCTTTCCTTTAAGGATTTGACTAACGAAACGTTTGAAGAGGCGATTCTTCGCAGATTGTCGCCTTATTTTGGCTTAACTGAAACTGAAATTGCCACAAAGTTTGGTATCGACACCACCGCTAAAAACCGTTACGAACGCTACATTGCCGCGATGCTCGGCATCAAAGGCAAGGTGGACAAGACAGCCGAATTCATGCAGGCCAACATCAACCTTAAAACCATTCGCGTCAATGAGAATGGCCGAATCAAAGAATCCATGTCTTTCCCGTATTTTGATTTCCGCGATATCGTTGATCAAGACTGGTACGACTCGGATATCCGCGAAAGCTTCTCCAGTCAAAAATACTTGTTTGCCATCTATCACCAAAAGGATGGACAACTCGTCTTTGAACGTATCCAGTTCTGGAACCTTCCCGAGAACATCATCGACCACGAGCTCATGGGCACTTACGAAAAACTCCAAGAAGTTTTACGCTCTGGCAATATCGTCGCCAGTATCGATTCGAGAGGAATCCGCCACAACAATTTCCCGGGCATGGCAGAGAACGGCATTTGCCATATACGCCCACATGGCATAAACAAATACGACACTTGCCCGCTGCCTGTGCCTGATAGGCTAACTGGCGCAACCGAATACACCAAGCAATGTTTCTGGTTAAACAACAAGTACATCGCAAACGTTATTTCCGTTAATAATACTAAGAAATAATAATATAGAAAAACCGCTTGCCGTAGAGGCAAACGGTTATTTTTTAATAACAGACAATCACAGAAGCGCGGCTTTATTTTTTGCCTGACTTTTCTAGAACGATTCTGAAATGGCCAAGAAGGTGTTTGACCCCTTTTGCTGTCATAAAACGTCATTAATCTGATGGCGTGGACAAATTGAAACAACCAACCAGATTACGACAGCGTGACTTTACCGTCCGAACATTGAACGTACTGAACCCTGGTGGATGAGAAAACATTTGAAAGGTTAGAACCAACGGCAGTAGTGAAAGCCGCAGTCGTTCCGCCATAGGAGGCGGCTGACAGAAGGGTGCAACCGCTGAAGGCTTGAACGCCGATGGACGCCACGGAGGAAGGGATGGTGACCGAGGAGAGGGAGGAGCAGTAGCAGAAGGCTTGAACGCCGATGGACGCCACGGAGGAAGGGATGGTGACCGAGGAGAGGGAGGAGCAGTAGCAGAAGGCTTGATCGCCGATGGACGCCACGGAGGAAGGGATGGCGACCGAGGAGAGGGAGGAGCAGTAGTAGAAGGCTCCGAAGCCGATGGACGCCACGGAGGAAGGGATGGTGACCGAGGAGAGGGAGTGGCAGTAGCAGAAGGCATAAGCGCCGATGGACGCCACGGAGGAAGGGATGGTGACCGAGGAGAGGGAGTGGCAGTAGCAGAAGGCATAAGCGCCGATGGACGTAACAGAGGAAGGAATGGCGACCGAGGAGAGGGAGGAGCAGTAGTAGAAGGCATAAGTGCCGATGGACGCCACGGAATCGCCAATTATTACGCTGGTAATTTTGGTTTCTTTGAAAGCGGACCCCCCGATGGCCTTCACCGGCTTGTTCTTGTATTGTGTCGGAATCGCTACCGTCTCTGGCAATGTGGCGGTTGCGGACTTATAGGCAATGTAGTAGGTTTCATCGGCGCTGAGGACGTAGTCCAGGTAATCCGCCTTGCTGAACTGGGCCGTCGCGGTGACATCGCCCGTGATCGCGGACGTGGAATTGTCCCATCCGGTGAAGACGTAACCGTAGTCGTCATCGGCAGGCTTTGAAGGCTTGGTTCCGGTATATTCAGCCGATGATCCGTAATCGACGGTGTTCGTCTGCAATGTAGACCCATTATAGTTGACGAATTTGACCGTGTATTTGTTAACAGTACTGCTATATTGGGCATAGCGGTCGCAATTGTTCGTGATGTTTTCTAGCGGCTTATCCCAAGAAGAAAAGGCATAGGAATACTGCGCCGTCTTGGCCTTAGACGGGGCATCGCCTGTATAGGCAACCGTCTCGCCATACTTAACGGTCTCGGTCTTTAGCAACGTTCCATCCTCGTTTTTAAATGAAACATAGAATGTACGCAATTCCTTGCTGAACTGAGCGCTGAACTTCGTATCAGAACGGACGTTCGTCGTGGCCTTGTCCCAGCCACTGAAGGTGTAGTCGTATTTCTCGTCGGAGGCCTTCGTGGGGATCGCTCCTTGGTAGACGGCATCGGTGCCGGCATCCACCACCGCCGTGTAAACGAGTTTGTTGTCGCCATCGTAGAAAGTGACGCTGTATTGCCTTAGAGCATCTTTAAATTGGGCGGTAAAGGTTACATCTGAAGTAACATTGTCCTGAGATTTGTCCCAACCAGTGAATGTGTATGTGTGCAATTCGTCTTCGGGTTTGGTCGGAGTCGTCCCAAGATACGTTGAATTCTCTCCATACGCGACCTTGTGGGAGTCAAGCGAGGTTCCGTCATAGTTTAGGTAGTTGACGTTATATTCGCGCAAAGCGTAATCGAAGGTGGCCTTAAGGGTTTTGTCCTCCGTGACGTGGGTCAAAGAGTCGGACCAGCCCTTGAACGTATAGACATACCGTTCATCCTGGGCTTTCGTTGGGGTGGCTTTGCTAAAGGCGGCGTCTTCGCCATAGGCCACTCTTTGAGTCTCAAGAACGGAATCGTCCCAGTTCACGAAAGTGACGACGAAGGAATTCCTGGCACTGACGAACTGAGCCTTCAATGTTGTGTCTTTGGTGATGTTGTTTTCGTCTCCATCCCAGTTCTTGAACGCATAATCGTACTCGGCGTCCGCGGGCTTGGTTGGCGTCTTTTTCGTATAGGCGGCATTCTGACCGTATTTCACGGTCTCCGTCTCAAGGGTGGAATCGTCCCAGTTCTTATATGTCACGGTGAACTCGTTAAGGTCATAGGAATACGTGGCTTTGACCGTGCGATCAGAAGTCACGTTATCTAAGGAATCCGACCAGCCTTTGAAGGTGTAATGATATTGGTCATCCGATGGTTTTGTCGGATTGGCAGTCTCGCCCGGATCGGCGGTTTCGCCATAGGCCACCTTATCAGTGGCCAACACGCTGTCGTCATAGTTAAGGAACGTCACGGTGAAGATCTTTTGGATTTGCTCGTATTGGGCGGTGAGTACCATGTCCTTGACGACATTCACGTCCGAATCGTCCCAGCCTTTGAAGGCATAGACATAGGGATCGCTGTCCGGCTTGGTTGGGGCCGTTCCGTCATAATGGGCGTTCTCGCCATAAAGAACCTCGTCAGTCTCGAGAAGGGCGCCATCGTAGTTCTTGTATTCGACTTTGAACTTCTTGACGGTTTGCTCATATTGGGCCACCACTGTCACATCGTGGGTTATGTTTGCAATGGATCCGCTCCAGGACTTGAAGGTGTAGGTGTATTGGTTGGTTCCTTGTCTCACCGGGGTTTCTTTGTCATAAACGGCCGTGCCGGCATATGGGACTTTGACCGTCGACAAAGCGGTTCCGTCATAGTTGACGAAATTAACCGAATACTGGTTCACGGCCGAATCAAAGACGGCCTGGTAATCAGTATCCGCGGTGACAGCGGTTAGTTCTTTGTCCCAGCCTTTGAAAGTATAGGTGTATTGGTCGGTTCTCGTTTTTGTCGGAGTGGCGCCAACATAACTCGCGATTGTGTTGGCAAGAACCATGTCGTTTTCATAGAGAACACTTCCGTCATCGCTTAAGAAACGAAGTTTGTAATAGGTCTCTCCGCACGAGGAGAGAGACACCACCGCCAACGAGCCGAGCAAAACGGTAAGAACTTTAAGATGTTTCATAAAATACCCCCTAAATGGTGCCGGCATAGATGAAAAACCGGTTACCGATTATTCATTTAATCAATATAAGTAAAACAAACTTCAAGGCCAGTTAATGACACTCTAAGACAGAACATTGAAAAAAATGATGCCTCAAGGTTTTAGAAGAATGAGCTTTTTTCTCGAACTTAGCCATACCACCACGGCTTTTATCTAGTAAATAACCCACTAAAACAATAGATGAAACAAGCGTTTTAGCTATAGCCATCACAAAATTGTGGCGTATCTATTTCTGATAGCAATAAAATATATTTAAAGGAAGGGACATAACCATCTATGGCCACTAAGGCAGCAAAGAAAAAGAAAACCAAAGTCGATCCGGCCGATGAAGCCAAAGCCAAAGAGCTCATTGAACGCTACAAGAAGTTGGGCGAAGAGCAAAGCGAGTGTGTTACGGCTCTGTATATGTTGTGCAAGAAAGATCCGGCCTTACGACCCCTGCTCAATGATTTTATTATGAGTTTAAGCGACACCATGGAAGAAGCTCTTCAATCCAGCGAAAGAATAATTAAGCGAAGCGACGACGGCAAAGCCTGAGCCCTATCGATTGGTCTAAAAGAAAGCCCCGTTCGGATGAACGGGGCTCTTTTCGTATAGAGGTGTTTATTTAGGCAACCGTCCAGATAACCGGATTATTGCTCGTATCGTAATGCCAATAACGCTGGGTGCCACTGGTAGTGGGTTGGGTCTCCGAATAAAGGAGATACTCGGCGTCCAAATTGATTCCGAGGTTGTTCCAACCAGACTGGTAACCACTAGGAACGCTCGTGGCCTTTAAGTAGATCTTCATCTCCGAGGAGCAGCCACTGAAGGCATAGCCATAAATTGTCGTGACGGAACTAGGGATGATGATACTCTTCAGGCTCGCATCTTGGCCAAAGGCCATCATGTCAATAGTCGTGAGGGCACTTGGCAATCTAACGGAAGAAAGCTTGGGGCAATTGGCTAAGAAGCCATTAGCCAACTTCTCGCCAGCAGCCAATAAGAGATCCGCGCTTTCAAGAGACGCGCATTTATTAAAGACCGACATCACATTGTTGATGCTGACATTGTCAGGAATGGTGATACTCGTTAAAGCGGTATTGCTGAAAGCCGCCTTCCCTAAGGTCACGGGAGTGGTGCTAGGCCACGTGATATCCGTAAGAGAAGAACAATCTTTGAACGATTGGACGCCAATCGAGAGACTAGACGAAGTGACAGCAGATAAATCTAAGGTCGTTAGATTGGTGTTACTAGCGAAGATCTTCTCACCTACGGTCGTAAGAGTGGCGGGGGCTTTATAACTCGTTGGCGAACCGACATAACCCTTTAAGGTCGTGCTGTCTTTGTCGTAATAGAAGTGACCCGAGGCATCAAAGACAATATTGGGATTAAGACTCGTGATAGAGATATTGCTGCAGCCCAGGAACGAATCGGCGGCAAAGGTCATATTCTCCGTGATGGTGAAGGAGGTTAAGCCCGTATAGGCGAAACACTTGCTGTCCAAGGTGACTAAGGAAGAAGGAACCGTGACGGAAGTAAGACTAGCGCAGCCTTCAAAGGCGCTGTCCTTGAGTTCCGTGATCGTGGTGCCACTTAAGGAGACGGAAGTGAGATTCTTCACGTTGCTAAAAGCGCGGGCGTTAATGGAGGTAACGGAAGAAGGCACCGTTAAAGTCTTCGGCCCTAAGGTATTAGCAAAAGCGGAATTCCCAATCGTCGTGAGGCTACTAGGAAGATTGAACACATAGTTGGTGCAACCCTTAAAGCAATTGGTGCCAATACTAGTAACACTAGAAGGAATCGTAAAGTCCGTCAAAGCAATATCGTTATTAAAGACCCCGTAACCCCCTAATAAGAAGGGGACATCGTAAGAAGAAGGGGTCGTGACGGAAGTTAAGCCTGGGCAACCAGCAAAGGCAAAGGAGCCTAAGGTATTAAGGTTACCAGTAAGAGCCACTGAATGGAGACCCGTCTTCACGAACGCGTTCGCCTTAATCGCCGTTAAGGACGAAGGGAATGACACGGCAGTAAGATCATAAGCATCCTCAAAGGCGGCTGGGCCAATACTCTTAAGGGCTGTGCTTTCGAGATTGATCTTATTCAGGTGGTTACAATATTCAAAACAAGAATCGCCAATGGTCTTGAGACCCGTTGGCAAGGTAACTTCCCTTAAGTGAAGACAAGACTGGAAGATGCCGACACCAAGGTCCGTCACATAACTCTTGGAAAGATCAACGCTCGATAGATGCGAATTAAGGAAGGCATAATCGAAAATCGAGACGATATTAGAGGGAACGACATAACTAGAAGCGGTATTGCCTTTGTAATAAGAATAAAGGACATTGGTGTGCTTATTGATTAAAGCCCCGTCCGTCACGGCTAGATAAGGCGAATCGCTCGAGACCTTGAACTCCACGTTCGAGAGCCGCTCCGCCGTGGCGGTACTCCACGTAACGGAGATAAGCGAAGTAGGGAGCGACATCTCCGTCACATCCTTTAAGTCATTAAGGCTCATCTTCTCGACGGGATAAGAGACATCACTCACGGTGAAAGTGGATGGTATGACAAGGGTGCCAATCTTTTCGACACCCTTAAGCGAAAGGGTGTTCGTCGTGGTATCGAAACTATAGATCGTTTCGTTCTTGACCGTGGACCACACCGCCACTAAATCATTATCAGCGGTGATGGAGTTATAGAAGGCATCATCAAGAACCGTCGAAGTGCCCGAGAGAGCAAAGCCACTTAAGGCATACGCCGCCCCATCGCCACTCGGAGTCTTCCGATAGCCGCCATCATAAGAAACGGTGCCTTTATCTTTTGCACGCTTCGTGGCTAATAAGGTCGTCTTGTCGCTATCGTAGAAACGGATGGTGTGATAGCTAAAAGCGTCACCCGCCCCACTTGGCAAAGTGATTTTGCTCGTCCCCAGCTCACTCACGGTGAGAGTCGTGATGGTAGTCCCCTCAATATCCGAATGCGGAACCAGGGCTTTAAGGAAAGCGTGGTTCTCGTAGTAAAGAGAGGTGGAAACCAGTTCGCCTACAAGATTTGGCGCCACAGGAGTCTTGTAGCTATGCGTCAGCGCATCATAGGTTAGGCTTTGATACAAGGATCTCAGACAAGCAGTGAGATCGCTCTTAGATAGATACATGCAATAGAGAGTCTCGTCCATCTCTTTTAACTGGGGATACATCGAGAGCATGGAAGCAAAGCCAAAATCATAGTAAAGGCAATCTCCGGCGAAGGCTTCGTAGGAGCTCCCGACGCTCGTTCCTAAATCCATCGGGTCATAAACAGTGCTTATTGCCCCGGTCGTGGTGTCGACCTCAAACTCCATGAGGACACCCTTAGCGTCAGCGGAATAATAGCGATGGTATTGGCCAAAACTATCATCCTCGCCGTTTCTTTCGGCGTAATTGCCATCATAAGTGCCGACTTCCGTCACGACGCCTTTCTCGTTTTTCTGGGTGAGGGTGGCATTTCCTAGTTTGTTCACGAAGAAATCCACGAACTCGTCTTCGGTTACTTTATAAGCCGCTTCGGTATCGACCGAAGTGCTCGTGGATTCACTCGTGGATACACTCGCGGAGACACTCGCGGAGACACTCGCGGAGTCACTCTTTGAAGTGCTCTCTCCACTACTACTATTGCTGGAGGTCGTTTTCTTCGCACAACCCCCTAACACCAACGTACTTGCGAGAGCCAACACCAATAAAGATTTTTTCATGGTTATTTTCCCCTTCTAAAATAATTCTCTACGTCAATAATAAACCGAACAATGTACTTCATAACGCATTTTTTGCTGATTTTCTAGTGTCAAAATTTGTCAACTAAACAAATAAAAAGCTACCTCTCATCCTTTTGGGTGAGAAAGGTAGCCTTATCTACCATTAGGCCTGAACCCAAATCACCGGATTCTTGTTCGCGTCGTAATGCCAATAACGCTGGGTGCCCGCACTCGTGTAGTCCGGCTCGGTATTGGAATAAAGGAGATACTCGGCCTTCACGTTATTGTCGAGGGTATTCCAATCGCTCTCAAAAGCGGGTGGAACAACCACCGCTTCTAAGTAGAGCTTTAGATCCGTGGAGCAACTAGCGAAGGCGTGGGACCTAATATGAACGACCGAGCTAGGAATCACAAGGCTCTTGAGACTGGTATCGCCAGCGAAGGCAGCGGAGTAAATCGAGGTCAAAGACGAAGAGAGCTTGACGCTCGAAAGCAAAGGACAACTCGCGAAGGCCTCACCTTGTAAGATCTTACTGGTCGTCGCGGAGAGATCCACGCTCTCGAGCTTGGCGCACTCGTAATAGAGATTGCTCGCGTTAGAGATATCGACATTGCTTGGCAAAGTGACACTCGTGAAGCCCGTATTCTTAAAATCGTCGGTCTTCAAGGTGACTTGGCCCGATGGGAAAGTAACATCCGTCAAAGCCGTATCATCGAGAAAGGCCCCATAGCCAAACGTCAAGGCGGAGGTAACCGCGGAGAAGTCGGCCTTGGTTAACGAAGACAAATAAGACAGAGCGTGATCATCCGTTTTCGTTAAAGTGGCGGGCGCCTTATAGGAGGTGGGGCTACCCACGGAAGCGATGAGGTCCGTCGAGCCAACGTCATAGACGAAGTGACCCGTCGTATCAAGCGCGTATTGGCTCGTATTGAGGTTCGTAAGGGTCAAATCCTGGCAAGCACTGAAGGCCCCCGTATCAAACAACATGTTCTCCGCGATGGTGAAGGTCTTTAAGCCCGTGTTAGCAAGGCAAAAAGGATCGAGCTTCAGGAGGGTTGAGGGAAGAGTAATCGAGGTGAGATTCGTGCAATCTCGGAAAGCGTAAGACGTTAATTCCGTGAGCGTGGTCTTCTTTAAATCAGCGGAAGTCAAAGCCTGCACGTGAGCAAAGGCGCCCGAACCGAGACTCGTGACGGTGGCGGGAAGCGTGAGGGTCGAAGGCCCTAAGGTATTACTAAAGGCGCCCGCGCCGATGGTCGTGAGTTTGCTGGGGAGATTGAACGCGTAATGGGTATCGCTATCAAACGAACTCTCGCCGATCGTAGTGACGCAATCTGGAATGAGGAAAGTCTCTAAGGAAGTGCAGCCCATGAAGTCCGAACCATTCTTTAAGAGATCCGGCGCATCGATGGAGGTGCCGGTGTCCACTTTCGTAAGGAACAAGCAGTGCAAGAAAGCGGAGCCTCCGAGGGTCTTTAGATTGGAGGGCAAATAAATGTAAGAAATGAGCGTATTCTGAAACGCTTTGGCCCCAATGGAGACGAGGGTGTTAGGCAGTGTCACCTCTTTCAAGTTTTCATCATCGCCAAAGGCGCTCTCGCCAATCGTCGTGACCGCGGTGCTCTTTAAGTTCACGGAGGCTAAAAACATGCAACCAGAAAAGCAGTTTGCACCGATATTCTGGAGTTTGGTTGGGAAGCTGAACTTCTTTATTTTCTCGCAACCAAAGAAGACGCCCTCGCCTAAGCTCGGGATGCTGCTTTCGGAGAGATCGACTTCTTCCAGGTTAGTATAGGCAAAAGCAAAATCCGCAATGGTGGATAGGAACTTATCCGCCACATACTTTGTCTCCGTGCCCCTGCCGTAATAGCTATAGAGGACCATGCCCTTCTTATTAAGGAGCGCCCCATCCTTCACTTGGAGTTTGGTGGAAGTGCTGTCGACGGAAAATTCCACGTTCGAGAGAAAGACGTTGTCGTCGGTGGTCGAGACTTTCGTGACTTCGCTCACCGTGGCGGGCAAATAAACCTCCGTCAAATCCAAAGTGAGCTTATCCAAATTCAGCGCCACCACATCAACATCGTCAACGGAGCTTGGGACTTTCAAAGAGCCGATGCCGGCTTTGCCATTAAAGGTCAAAATGCCCGTCGAGTGGTCGAATTCATAGAGATCGGCATTATCGACTTTCTCCCAAATGGCTACGAGGTCATGATTGCCATACGTGGTCTGGAAGAAAGTGTCATCCAGCTGATTCGACTTCCCCATGAGGGACCAACCGCTGATGGTGTAGGAACCCGTGTCCTCCGTTAAGGCGTGACGATAGGAACCCGAATAGCTGACGGACTGACCATAGGCCACGTACTTTTGATTTAATAAGGTGGTCTTATCCTCATCGTAGAAACGGACGGTGAAATAATCGAGATAGTTGGCGTTTTCGGTCGATAGGCCCGTGATGACGCTCGAGCCATATTGCGAATAGGCATAGGTCGTCGTTTCTTCTGAGCCGCCAGCATACATCTCCAATAGTTGCGATTCGACGAGATACTGGTTATGGAAGGATAACGAGGTGACCTGGGTTTCGCCAAAGTAAATTTGGCTTTCCTTTCCTTTATAGGAATGGGTGCTGCTATCGTAGGTTAAGGAAGCGTAATAGCCTTGTAGATACGGCTTAAGGATCTTTTCATCAAAATATATGTCCACCGCGGCGGTGGAGATCTTGCCAGAGAGATCCTTGAGGGAGTCAAAGCCTAGGTTCGTAAAGAAGAAATTGGTCCGCACGACTTCGTAGTAGCTTTTGGCGTTCAATAGACCCGTTTCATAAGGCTCATAAACATTCTCCAGCTGACCATTAGAATGCAAGACATCGATCTGCCGGAAGACACCCGCGGCGTCGACTTCCGAATAGGAGTACTCCCCACCACTGGATGAACCATCGCTCACTGCTAGCCCTTGCATGCCGCTATAGACTATCTTCGTATAATGGTTATTGTGGTTGCTGTTCGAGATATCGATCGTGACGTTAGAGAGCTTATTCATGAGGGCATCGATAAACTCCGCCTCACTCACTTTATACGCCGCTTCGGGGTCAACGGGCAGGGTGCTACTGCCACTGCTACTCGAGGAACTCGACGAAACGCTCTCGGAACTGCTAGTGCCGCTATCCGAAGCGCTGCTCGAAACGGGTTTCGTGCCACAGCTAGCGAGCAATAAGCTACTCGCAAGGGCCATCACCAATAAAGCTTTTTTCATGTTCTTTTATCTCCCTTTCCTTAGGCGACCGTCCAAATGACGGGGTTCTTATTCGTATCGTAATGCCAATAACGCTGGGTGGTATCGGTGGGTTGGGTCTCCGAATAAAGGAGATACTCCGCGGTAGTCTTAGAGTCGATCGCGTTCCAGCCGGTCTGGTAACCACTAGGAAGCACCGTCGCGCCTAAGTAGATCTTTAAATCCGACGAGCAACCCTGGAAGTTGTTCATCCCGATGGTGGTGACGGAACTAGGAATGACAAAGGTCTTGAGCTTCGTGCAGCCATTAAAAGCGTTGCCAGCGGCTAAAAGATCCGGAGCGGTTATCGAAGCGTCCGCGGTGACAGCCTGAAGGCTCCGGCAATAGCAGAAAGCACTGGCGCCGATGCTCTTTAAGCTCGCGGGCAAAGATAGCGAATGGAGGGCCGAATACTCGAAAGCGTAGTCGCCGATATTTAAAAGCGTGGCAGGGAAACTGACGCTCGTTAAAGCCGTGCAGTACCCAAAAGCGTATTTATCGATCATCGTAAGGCCAGTGTCTTCTAAGTTGATGGTGGTCAAATTGCTAGCATAGGTAAAGCAATTCTGCCCAATCTCCGTAAGAGAGGAAGGCAAGGTGATCTTCTTTAAGCTTAGTGACTCAAAGAAGACGCCTAAGCCCAAGACTGAGACTGAGGTCGCCGAGAGGTCGACTTCCTTAATGTAGCCCGAAGCAAAGGCAAAATCATTAATGGTCGTCAGGGTTTTAGCCCCCACAAACTGCCTATTGGGGCTGCCGCTATAAAAGGAATACAAGGTCGTGCCATCCTTACTAAGCAAGGCCCCATCCTTCACTAGGAGTTTCGTGGAAGTGCTATCGACGGTGAACTCAATGTTCGAAAGGAAGAGGTTGCTGCTAGTGGTCGTCGAACGCGTAACTTTGCCCACGGAAGCCGGCAAATAGATTTCCGTTAATTTAGAGGTGATGGTGTCCAAATTTAAAGCCGTGACCGCCACGCCGCTATAGGTGCTCGGGACTTTCAAAGAGCCCACGCCATCATGGCCTTTGAAGGCCAAAACGCCATTCGCGCTATCGAAGTAATAAAGATCCGCATTATCGACCTTTTGCCATACAGCCACGAGATCATGGTTGCCATAATCCTCTAAGAAGAAGGCACCATCCAAGAGCGTGCTGGTGCCCATGATTTCCCAACCTTGGAGAGCGTAGGCACAGGTATCATCCTTGAGAGCCCGACGATAAGAACCGGTATAGCTAAAGGAATTGCCATAAGACACGTATTTCTTTTCTAATATGGTCGTCTCATCCTCATCATAGAAACGGACGGTGTGATAATTGAGGTAATTGGCCGTTTCCGTCGTTAAATTCGTAATGGCACTGGAGCCATACTTCGAGTAGGCGTAGGTCGTCGTGGCCACTGTGCCATCCTCTTTCGTCATGACGTTCTTTGACTCTTTGAGGGCTTGGTTAAGGAACGAAAAATACGGAACCGTGGGATAACCGGAATTGTATCCTTTGCCTTGCACTCCTTTATAGGAATGGGTCGCGGAATCATAGGTTAGCGAAGCGTAATAGGTCTTTAGATATTGGCTTAAGGCCTCGGGCTCCGCGTGGAAGGTATAATAGTAAAAGTTCATGCCCGTTCCGCCAACTAGATCTGCTACGGAAGTGAAATTCAAAAACATGTACAGGAAATTGACGCGGTAGGCTTCATAGAAGCTCGTTCCGTTAAGGCATCCCGTATCAACAGGGTTATAGGGGCTTAAGAAGTTTCCGGCCGAGCAATCCATGCCGGTTTGGACGCCTTTCTCATCGACTTTTAGATAATGGTCCATCGTGTAAAACGACGAAACCATGCTCCATTGGCTCATCATGCCGCTAAAGATGATTCCCGAATAAGGAGGCGTAAGACCTTCGCCCGTAGCATCTATCGTCACGTTGGCTAACTGATTCATGAAGATATCGACGAACTGCCCTTCGCTGACTTTATAAGCCGCTTCGGGATCAACGGGCGAAACGGTGCTGCTACTGCTACTGGAAGTGCTAGTAGAAGTACTGACGCTATCCGAGTCGCTATTAGTTTCTGAAGCGCTGCTCGACACGGGTTTCGTGCCACAGCTAGCGAGTATCAACGTGCTCGCTAATGTCAGCACCAACAAAGTTTTTTTTCATGTTTCTTTTTCTCTTAGAATGAAGAGATATCATGTCAATAATAGACCATTGAAGAATCAAGCGACTGATTTTTTAATACTTTTTAATTTACTAAATATCCTTGAGCTTTTCCTTAAGGAAAAACAAAGAGCCGAAAGTGACCACGATGTGTGGTAAACGATTGTTTTTGTAAAACGCCATCATGGCAAACGTCAATCTTTTGTTTCATGGTTAAGGAAAATGAACATTCCGACTGAGATCGCGACATTCAGCATCACATTTATCGTGACGTGATTTGTCAATCTATTATTTAAAGCGGCGTGATTAAGCGTTTACGATAGGCAAGACAACTATCACGATTCCTCTTAAAAAGAAGTCAAAGGCAAGAACCTCTTGCCACAATTTTGTTAGGAAGGATAAACTAATAGACGAAAGGAATAACCATTTAAAAAATTATGGCAAATTCAAAAGCTAAGAATTTTCTTCTTGGCAATCTACTCGTTCTGCTTGGTCTAGCTTGCGCCATCATCGCGATCTTCATGCCGTACGCCCTCGGATTTAACAAAATGGTAAATCCGCAAAACGCCTATACCTTCATCTTTGGCTACAAAGGAAGCAGTCTTGGCTCTTATGTCTATCCGTCCTTAAGCACCGCTTTAGCTGGCTGGATTTTAATCCTCGTCGGCTTAGTGAGCGCCTTAATCATCGTTCCGGTCGCCTTTTTGACCAAGAACGGACTTCGCATTGGCAAGTTCACCTTCGGCCAGGTCTTAGGCGGATTTGCTGCCTTGTTGCTCGTTGTCGGCGGCATCTTGTTCTTCTTCCCAGCCATGCAGTACAACAATTACCTTGGCGCTGATCAAGGAACATACACCTTGGGCATTGGCTTTTTGCTCTCGGCCATCTTCGCCATCTTCGGTGGCGTCTTCTGCTGCTTGCCGTTATTCGTCACCCTTAAGAAATAAGGCTGACACTTAATTAGCAAAAACTGAGACAGCCTCACCGCTGTCTCTTTTTTATGTCCTAAGGCTCGGGCAGGCGGGCTTCCGTTCCCCTGCCCTTTTATGATTGCTATTTTTTGGCCAGCATCTTTCTTATAATAAAAACAACAAAGGAGTCGGAACAATAAATGAACAAGCTAAGGGAAATGTCGCCAGGTTTAAGACGTTTTTTGGGTGGCTTTCAAATGGTACTGAGCATTTTGGCCTTTATCGCCGGGCCGATTCTTATTCTCGTCGGCATCATCTTGGCGGTTAAAAGTCATAGTGGTCTGCCGGCGGCCATCTATATTCCTTCCGGCATCGGGTCTTTCATCTCTGGCTTCTTCATTTTCGCTTCAGGCGATATGTACGCGAATTACGACAATCAAATGGCAAAGCTAAACTCTCTTTATACCGAAAAACGTCAGGCCGAATATAAAAAGATAAATGCCGAGGAAAAGCCATTGCATGCCGTTGTTGAGACTAAAGAGCCACAGCCAGATGTCGCTAACGAAAAGCTGCCTGAGAAAGAAACCGAAACGCCAGAAAGCTTAGGCATCACAAAAGAAAAATTCGAATTCCAAAAAGCTTTCGAGCGGTGCCTCGACCATGACGAAAAAGGCAAGGCGATCGATCTCATTAATGACGCCCTATCCAAAAACGTTATAACCGAGGCCGAATACCAAGAGTATTACTCTACAATAAAATAAGGCGTAAATGATTGGGCAGGCGGACTTCGTTCCCCTGCCCTTTCTTTATACGAAGAAAAAGCAAGAAAACAAAGGCCACCTCTAGCTTAACTGTCAAATCGTTAAGAACACCAAGGAAATTTTCCAACATTGTTTTGCCATTTTTGAGAAAATTTTCCAACATTGGTGATAAAAGACTGATACCGCGCGGACTTTTAGACATCGCTTTTTTCCACGTTTAAAAAATGAAACAAAAGTCACAATTGTGTCACTACAAAAAATAACAAAAGAAGATATGGTTGTTTTTCGCAACCACAAAATGTCAAAAACCAAAAGACAAGACAGGGACGAGCAAAAGAGAAAACAATACACATTCTTCGTCAACTAAAAGAATAAAGTGACCCTTAAATTTAACTAGCGACCGCTATTTGGTTTACTCCGATATTTTCGTATGAAAATACGAATGACATTGGTATTATTTCCTTGTCAAATATAGGGGATTATTAAAATGAATCAAAAACGTCAAGGGTTAGCCTTATTGTTGTTGGGCTTATTAGCCTTAACAGCCTGCGCGAAACCCGCGTCGAGCTCGTTGAGCCAAACTGGAACAAACACCAGCAACGACACGGGGACTTCGACCTCGCAATCCGCGTCTGCTTCACAGTCGACCTCGACTTCGACGTCCAAATCCACCGCGACTTCAAATTCGACCTCGACTTCGGAATCCACGTCGGCTTCTACTTCGACCAGTATCTCTTCTAGTAAGGAAGACGAATACGTCGTGGCCTTGTTCTTGGATTACGATGGATCGCTCCTTAGCGAACAACACGTCATTAAAGGTGCCATCCCGGATTATGAAGGGCCCGTCCCTCATAGAAACAGCGACACCCACTATAACTACACTTGGAAAGGCTGGGATAAGCCTCTAGCCGCGCTTACCGAGAACACGACTTACACTGCCGTCTACGAACAAGATCAGTTTGCTTATGACGCGAAGTTCGTCGACCATGACGGTTCCATCATCGCCACTATTTTGGTCTATGAAGGCAATTCCATTTTCCAGACCGTCCAACGGAATATTCCGGAACCGAAACAAACCATTTACACCGTGGGCGACACCGGAGTTTATGTTTTCTCTGGATATAATGGCGATTTGAGCGCCCCTCTTACCGCCGACACCACCTTCACCGCGCAATACACTTTCAATAGCGATCAAGTGGCGACCTTCTATTCCTTCCCGAATGACGTCACTCTCGAGGCGCACACTGGCAGCATCGATAGCACCTATGACCTGCCCACTCCTCGCGCCAGTAAAGATTCCAAGTTCGAAGGCTGGTATACCGATGAGGCTTGTACTACCGTGGCGAATAGCTCTTTCACGATGAGCAAGAACACCACCATCTACGCCAAGTACACGGCCATGACCAAAGGCGCCAATTTCGATTACCAAATCGTGGGCGACCACGTCGAAATCATTAGCGTCTTTTCAACAAAAGAACTCGTCGAAGTGCCTTCAACACTAGAAAACAAGCCCGTCACCGTGATTAAGAACAAAGCCGTATTTCATCTTCCGAATACGATCTCCCTTGTCATCGCTGAAGGAATCACCACCATCGAGGATGAGGCTGTTTCTAATAACGAAAATCTCGCCATCGTCACGATTCCTGCCAGCGTCACTTCCATCGGCAAAAACAACTTCTCGTTGACAATCGGCGCCCTCGGCTTTCCGAAGACATCGTATTTCTATGTTGATGAGAATAACCTCGACTATGTAACGACGGATGGGCGCCTTATCATCGACCACAACACTTTGACCATCGTCGCCTCCGCCACGTACGGGCTAACGACCTACACTCTTCCTAGCAACATCCGCGCGATCGGCGACTATGCCTTCAGAGGTTCGGCGCTTAACGTGGTCTATGGCTCGGATGCCTTGACCACCATCGGAGAAGGGGCTTTCTACACGAGCGCCATCTCCAACTTCACAATCATGGGGCAAATCAACCTCGTGAGCGTGGGCAAATTGGCTTTCTTCTCCACGAGAATCACAAGCTTTTGGATTGGGTCAAAGACCACCACGGTCGGCCCAGGCGCCTTCGCGGGCGAAACGCCGCTTTCTACCATCCGTATCTATGGTTCTAACGATACTTTCACCTGGGCTAATAGCTGCCTCTATAAGACGGCGACAGGCGAACTCGTGGCCGCTAAGCAAGGCATCAGCACCTTGCCGGCTGCGATTAAATCCATCGCTCCTTATACTTTCTACGGAACGCTTGGCACCAGTCTCACCGTTCAAGGCGCGATTACCTTCATTGGCGAATACGCTTTTGCCAACACCCACTTTGTCTCCCCAAGCCTTGTCTTCAGTGACACCTCGGCCTTAACGACGATCGGGGGCTACGCTTTCGCCAACAACCCTGCCCTTTCGACTTTCAATATCCCCGCCCAAGTCACCTCAATCGGCAAAGGAGTGTTCTTCGGCTGCAGCGCCTTAGCGACCATCACGGTCGATCCCACGAATACGGCTTTCTCCAGCATCAGCAACATTTTCCTCGTGAAGAACGCCACCCCCATAAACCAAGTCAATCTCATCGTCGCCTTCGCACCCAAGAATATGAATGGCAACTTCGTGCTGCCGCCTCTCCCTTTCCTTGCCTTAGCCGATGAGCTCTTTGGCCATAATTCGGCATCCGGCATCACCCAAGTCTCGGTCGCCCCGCTAACGCAATTGAGCGCGAACGTCTTCTTTGACGTCTATGGCCTCACCACCATCGACCTCAGCACCGCGACCTTCACGACCGTCGTCACCAATGCCTTCGCTTATGGCCATAGCTTAACGACTCTCACGCTTCCTAGCACCATCACCTCGATTGAGACCAACGCCTTCTTGTATTCTCTTGTCCTCACCCACCTCAACTTCGCGGGCACGAAAGCCCAGTGGGCCCAAATCCATTTCGCCACGGGATGGAATGCCCATGTCGGCTTCAACACGGTGACCTGCAGCGATGGCGATGTTGCCATCACTCACTACAATCCGTGATGACGAGACGATAAAGCCCGAGATGATTTATTGAAATTCCAGGAGGGGTTTATATGAAAAAACACATCAAAGTCTAGTCTATTTGCTCTTAGGTCTCGTGGCTTTAGGAGCCTGCGCGAAACCCGCGTCGAGCTCGTCGAGCCAAGCTGGAACGAACACCAGTAACGACACGGGGACTTCGACCTCGCAATCCGCATCCGCTTCGCAGTCGACGCCGACTTCGACCTCGACTTCGAATTCAACCTCGACTTCTACTTCGACCAGCACCTCTTCGAGCCAAGAAGACGAATACGTCGTGGCCTTGTTCTTGGATTACGATGGATCGCTCCTTAGCGAGCAGCACGTCATTAAAGGAAAGACCCCCACTTACGAAGGACCCACTCCAAATAGAACGAGTGACACTCACTATAACTACACCTGGACAGGCTGGGACAAACCGATTGGGGCGATTAACGAAAACACGACTTACACTGCCGTGTATCAACAAGACCAGTTCGCTTATGACGTGAAATTAGTCGATCACGATGGCTCTATTATCCAAACCATCGTCGTGAATAAAGGCGCTTCGATTTTAGACACGATTGACGAAGCAAAGGTCAAACAACCGCCCCACCAAGTCTATGTCGATAGCGAAACCGGCATTCACGATTTCGATGGGTGGAAGTTTGAAGACTTATCGACCCCTATCACCTCCGATACCACTCTTACCGCCACTTACACTTTCGTCTCGGGCATGGTGGCCGTCTTTTTCTCCCTTCCTAATGATGTTGTCATCAACGAACATACGGAAAGTATCAACGCTACATACACCTTACCCACCCCTCATGCGACTTTGACCGAGAAGTTCGCGGGCTGGTATATCGACGAAGCCTGCACCGTTTCGGCCGGCACCACTCTCACGATGACGAAGAATATCACTCTCTATGCCAAATACACCGCGTTAACGACAGGTTCGGTGCTTTCTTACCAAATCGTGGGCGACCACGCCGAAGTGGTTGGCCTTAAGACCACGAAAGAAAAAATCGAAGTGCCAGCGACCTATCAAGATAAGCCGGTCACGGTCATTAAAGCCGGTGCCCTCGGCCCGACCATGAATGTCTTAGCTATCGCCATCCCTGAAAGCGTCACCACCATCGAAGATGAGGCCATTGTCCGCGGCGAAGCCTTATCGGTGGTTTCTTTGCCAAGCTCTGTCACTTCAATCGGAAAAGGCAACTTCATTGGCTGCCCTAAGCTTTCCTACTTCTACGTGGACGAAAATAACCTCGATTACGAAACGCGAGATGGTTATACCCTTATCGACCACAACAGCTTAACCATCATCGCCTCCGCCACTTATGGCTTAACCAATTACTGGATTCCGCAAGACATCAAGGCGATCGGCGACTATGCCTTCAAGGAATCGAAACTTCTGACACTCGTGGCTTACCAGGCTTTGCAAACCATTGGCGAAGGGGCTTTCTATGGCAGCACCCTGGAGAGGTTCTTATTTGCCGACAAAAACAGCAGCCTCACGAGCATTGGCAAACTGGCCTTCTGCTCCACGCGAATCGAGTATTTCCAGCTCGGCGCGAAGGTGACGGAAGTCGGGCCGGGTGCCTTTGCGGGCTTAACCCCCTTAAAGAATATCGCTGTCGAACGCGAGAACACGACTTTCACCTGGGCCGATGAGTGCCTTTATAAGACCGCGACGGGCGAACTCGTCGCCATCGCGGAAGGCACCGATACCATCCCTGCCGTGATTACTTCCATCGCTCCGTATACTCTCTATCATATCCTTAGTTCTCCTATCACTATCGAAGGCGCGATTACTTCCATTGGCGAACACGCTTTCGAGGGCACTTACTACAACGATCAGGATCTTGTCTTCTCGAATACCTCAGCCTTGACGACGATCGGCGACTACGCCTTCAAGGACTGCAATGGCCTAACGACCTTTAAAATCCCTGCTACCGTCACTTCCCTTGGCAAAGGGGTCTTCCTTGGCTGCGAAAGTCTCGTCACTTTCACCATCGACTCCGCTAACACCGCTTATACCGTTCTCATGGACCGCTTCTTAGCCCACCTCCCCACCCCAACGCAACCGGCGTTTACCATCGTGGCCTTCGCGCCAGCCAGTTTTAATGGCGGGCTTACCTTACCGATGACACCCGTGGTCTTGGATGATGACTTCTTTGGCCATAATGGCGAAACGAACGTCACCACCGTCATCGCGTCTCTCCTTTCCCTTAACGACACCGTCTTTTCTAACACCGATGGGATCGTCACGGTCGATCTCAGCACCTCCCCCTTCCAAACCGTCGTGAGCCACGCCTTCGAACATTGCGATAGCCTCGTGACGATCACTCTTCCTAATACCATCACCTCGATTGAGTCCGAAGCGTTCTTCAATTGCGTTAACCTCCAGACCTTCAGCTTCGCGGGCACGAAAGCCGAATGGGGCCAAGTGCAACTCGCCTCAGATTGGAACAAATACACCGGACTAACGAAGGTGGCTTGCAGTGATGGCGACGTCGCCATCACTCCTTCCTTCCCGGATTAATGAGCCTAAGGATGGTCAGCTACAACGCCGCCATCCTTTTCTTTGGCTCCTTTTAGCCTAATAAAATGAGTTAACTCTCCTTAGTGTGCTTATATCCTTATGGTTGATAAGAAAAAGAGGAATAACAATATTTGATTTCCTCCGTTATTTCCGTATTATTTTCATTTTTTAGCTGGTATCATTGACTTGGGCCCAAATGGCTTAAATCCGCTCTAGGGGGCAGAAGGACTAACGTTCCTCTGCCCCTCATTTTTTTATAAACAAGTGAAGCCAACGAAAGCGTATTTTGGGTTTAGGCAACTAACTTTTTGGTACGAATTCTCAAATGTCTCCTATATAAGAGTGAAGGAGGATATATAAAATGGAGAGATTAGCTACTGGAGAAATGACCGATTTTTTCATTTAATGCGTTTTACCAGTTTTTTATTTTTTTGGCAAAACGCATAAAGGTGACATATAATGATTTTGATGAATGAAAACTCATACGAAAACATCAATGATGTCCTGAAGAAAGGCTATCCCTATAGACGAAAAGAAATCTTCTCGCTTATAGAAAAAGTGAAGCCTCAATACACGGCCGCATCTTTTCGCTGGATCCTTGATGACCTTTTGAAAAGGGGAACGTTAAAACGTTTTGGGCGCGGACTCTATATGAAAGGGTGCGAGCAAGAAACCTATATGCCAGAAGTGCTTCCTTTGGAGCGGCGTGCCGTAAAAATCTTGCTTGAGCGTTTCCCTCTTGCTAAGATTGTCGCCTTTTCTTCCACCATTTTAAACGAATGGCTTAATGAACTGGTTGCCCATGGGACCATCGTTGTCGAGATGGAAGAATCCTATCTTGATGATGCCTACTATTTGCTAAAGGAAAAGACCAAGGCCACCGTGCTTCTTAAGCCAACCGAAAAAGAAATTACTCATTACCGAGATGACGACACCATCATTCTTGAACCTCTTCGTTCAAGAGCCCCTCTCCTACGGAAGGACACAACCATCAAGCTTGAGAAACTGATGGTAGATCTTCTAGCCGATTCTTTCCTAACGTATTTCTTTTCGCCAAGTGAACTTCCCGCTCTCTATAAAACGATGAACGAACGCTACATCATTAACAAAGACGCCCTCTACGCTTACGCGACTAGACGGGGCGTTTACCAAGAATTAATTAGTCTATTGCCGAAGCAATAATGAAAAGAATAAAACATTGATTGACCAAGAGAATCTTTTTGAGTCGCACATAAACGATCTTCACCACCGCTATCCAACCGTCGCCAAAGAAGTATTTGAAATGAGCATGTATGCCTTTTGCCTCCTTCAAGTCCTCATCGATTCTGGGCTTGATTTCATATTCAAAGGCGGAACTTGCATGATGCTTCTTCTGGGCGGACCTAAAAGAATATCCACCGACATTGATATCCTTGTAAATCCTAAAACTGATTTGGCGCGCTACCTTGAACGAACGAAGAAAAAATATCCGTTCGTCTCGGTCCTAGACGCGACCAAGGATCAAACTGGTTTTATTAGGCACTACTCATATCCGGTTCCGAAAATCTTCGGTAGCCGCGGTCTTTCAATTAGACTAGATATATTACGCGAGAATAACCATTATGCCAAAATCGATGCTATACCTTTAAAATCTCCTTTGCTGATAACTTCTGGAGTCGTTCAATTAATAAAAGTTCCATCAATTGAGTGCCTTTTAGCCGATAAGTTGACAGCATTTGCTCCGAAAACAATCGGAGTTAATCCTGAAATGACCAGTTCTGGCATGCCGTTAAACAATCACTTGCAAGTGATAAAACAGTTTTTTGACGCAGGAACGCTGTTTGATTATTCATCAGACTTCGAATCATTGCGAACGACATACGCCTCCATCGCTACATGTGAAAGCTTTTATCGAGGGGGCGTATTCAGCGAAAAAGAATCTTTGCAGGACTCGTTTCTAGCCGCCTTATCTATCGCCACCAACGGGGAATACGACCCAAATACGTATTCCGCCGTCTATCGAAGCGGAATCGCCAGTTTAAATGACCATCTTTTCGCCGGTGGTTTTAATACTGTAAAAGCAAAACATTACGCGGCTAATGTGATGCTTTTGTCAGCCGGGATATTAAGAAATCAAAACATTTTTCTAACAACAATTTCAAATCAAAAAGGCTTCGTTTCAAAACCATATAACGGAATCAAGGCAATTAAAGACAAAGAAGACTTCAATAAAGCCGCTTATGCGATAAGACTATTTGACAAAAACGCCCGCTAAAGCAATGGCTTAAGCCGCTGCCTTCTCTTTTTCACACAGCGACTTCGCTGCTGACGCCTAAGCAGATATCGCTTTGGTCAAAGAGCAAGACGATGTGATAGTTCGTCGCGATCCACTGGCAAACCTTGATGGCGTTTCCATCTTTATCGACGCTCGAACTAATGGCGTTAGGAGAACCGGCCGCATGGACGATCTCCTCATAGGTCTTGCCTTTGAGGGTCCCTAAACCCAAGAAGGTGTTATTGAGCTTCTTGCCTGGGGCTCGGACCGCATACCAAATGACGAGGAACATGATGGCCCCGCCTAAGATCGATAAGCTCGTGATGAGGATATCCATCATCACGTAGTCGTTGGCCGCGTCGCTATATTGATCGAGGATTAAGAAAAGATTCATAACTCGTTTCCTTCTAGATCAAACGTGCAAGTCGTCAGGTGGGCGTGGTTTTTGACCCGCAGCATCAACGGATGGTTGGCGTTCACCGTGATGGGCTTAAGGAAAGGGCGGATGTTGCAGCCAAGCCCTATCCAGTTATTGCCACCGGGCTGGCGGTCTGTCTTGAAGGTATGGAGACCGGGACTCACCTTGAACTGAATCGTCTCCCCTGGATGAAGCACCCCGACGTTCTTCTCGTCGCAATAGACGTAGCACGGAATGAGCGAGCCGTTGAAGCTACTATCGCGCGTGATGGTGACATCGACTGAAATCTCTTCTGCCATATGTGTATCTACCTCTTTGCCCTCATTATCCAAAAGAAAAAGGCCGGAATGTGGCCAAAAGAGCAAAAGAAAAGAAACTAAGCGATCGTCAGGATGAACTGTTGGTGCCCAATGGTAGGAACAGAATGGTTCTTACGCCACAAGGCCGCCCAATACGTCACGACTTGCCCAGATGCCCCGACATCATGGATCACCACGGTGTAGACCGGCTTATGCTTATCGGCGATCGTAAATTCGATGACATCGGGTCCCGCGTTATTAATCATACCCATGGTATCCAACCACAATTCGTTATCAAGGCTAAGGGTCCCTGTATTTTCAATGACGGCGTCAAGAGAGTAGGTGCCAGGACCTAACGTGGCGGTATAGCTGCCCTGGTAAAGCAGCTTGACATCCTTAATGCCTGGGAAGACATCGCTATCGAGATCACCATCCGGGTTATCGACATGAAAGAAGCCACTCGAACTCACGACCATGGCGTTCTTATTGACGGCGTGGAGCGACACCGAACAGCTCTTGCCACCGGTGACGCTCGAATCGATGGTGACGGTTTTGGTGTCTTTGCTTAGGGTGACGCCGCTAAGAGGGGTTGTGATCTCAAAGGTGATATTGCAGCCATTGTCTTCGAAATAGTTCTCGGGTGTCGAAACATAGCTAAGGGCATGGGTTCCGGGCTTCAAAGGAGCACTATGGATGATTTTATCAAAGGTGATATCGAGATACTTCAAACCCGGGAAGTTTTCATTCACATCGGTGCCACTAGGATTCAGAACGGAGAACTGAAGATTCTTTTCCGTTTCTTCGGCATATTCTTTTGGGTGCAGGACATTAAAGGCTCGGACACTCACAGTGAAGACACCCATATTCGGCATGGTGGAAGGAACATGGACGAATTTTTCGGTGTAGACATCAGTATCCGTGACGGCAACGTTTAAGGGTTTGGTGTCCTCGGTGATATACACTTCGAACTTATATTGGTCGCTATTCTCTTCCGTGAAGGCAAAGCCCTCGGCGCAAACCTCCACCACATAATCGCCCGGTGCGGCTTGAAAGGAACGGGTGGCCTTGGTTTCCTTAGTCTCGAGATATAAGTGCTTTAAGCCCGGAATATTAATCGAGAGATCGGGCGTCGAATCGACGGAAGTCGAATCAACGGAAGTCGAGGAAGTGCTGTTATTGCTCGAGCCATTCGAGGAAAGGCTCGTCGAATCGCCATTAGACGCGGATAAGGAAACGGAAGAGCCATTATTGATGGCCGAGGCTTTTCGGTAGATTAAGGGAAGAGTGATGCCTAGCGAAATACCAATAACCGCGATAGCCAAGAGAAGAAATCCTAAGGGGCTTTGAAAGAAAGACTTTTTCTTCGCGACCAAGTCAGGAGAAGGGGCTGGCGTTAAAGGGGCAATAGGCGTTATAGGAGCAACCGTGCCATAAAGGAAGGTACTCGGCGTCAAAGAATAATAAGAGAGAATCTTGCCAAAGGCCTCAAAAGTCGGCAAGCTCGTGCCGGCCTCATAATGGATAATGGTGTTCTTGCTGACCCCAAGGATTTCGGCTTCTTTCGCGATCGAAAGATGGGCGTTCGTGCGCAAGGTGACGAGATTCGCGCGGAGCAAATCCTGATTGAGCGGCTCTGCCCCCACCGCGGGCGTTTCGCCTTCGCGACAGGCTAATAAATCGTCCACCGACAATGCCAAAAGATTAGCAAGGGCGGGCAACGAGGAGATAGCAATCTGGGATTCGCCGGATTCGAATTTGCTGATGGCCTGAACGGTATAGCCTAAAGCATTCGCCAAATCGCTTTGGCGAAGGTTAAGTTTCTTCCTTCGCGTAGTGACAAAGGAAGCTAAGCTAGGCGTATCCGTGTACATATCTAGAAGTTATTTTATAACTTTATCATTAAATTGTCGCTTTTTTTCATAGGCCAAAGTGGAACCCAAGGGAGCCCCTAGAAAGTTGAGGGCCGCATTTCGGCCTTCAGGATTGCCTATCAGCCCGTATATTTTACGATATAAGAGGTGTCTTCCATCCCCTAAACAAAAAGAAGCCACAATGACTTCTTAATGAAAATGGTCTTAATTAGTTAGCCTTGGAGGCAGAGGCGTTCTTTTCTTTCTTCGCGTCGACGGCAGAGATGACCCCTACTGTCGAAGCAAAAAGAAGCGAGACACCGCCGAGGACCCATAAAGCCACACCGCTATAGGCGAGAGCCCAAAAGGCCGTCGAACGATCGTTATAGGCTTTCTTCTCAAAAGCCACCGAGTTCATTCTCTCCAGCAAGAAGGCATCGCCTTTCATCACGACATTATCGGTGGCTAAAGAATTGGACAAGAGAGCGAAATTATCAGCGGAAAATTGAGTATAGAAAGGATAAACAGGATTGGTTAAGGTTAAATCTTTTGTCGTCAAAGTGCCGCCCTTCATTAACGTGAAGGAAGCTTTTGAAGGATCACCAGTTTTCGGAGCGTAGGTCATATCGCCGACTAAGTGATCATTCTCCGGCGTGTCGACAAAATCGAAGGTGATAAGGAATTCGTCGGTGCCCACCGCGGTCGAGACCTTTAAAGAAAAAGCGTCGTGGCTATTGATGAGGTGGTTAACCGTATAAACGTAAGTCCAAGCGGAACTAGATGAGGTATAGGCCTTGTTCGAGATGACAGGCACGATGTTAGCGTCCGTCGCCTTGGTCTCGAGCACTTCCAAAAAATGCTTATATGGTTCGCTAAATTGATACTCCGCCGCTTTAACGGAAGAGTGGCTGCACCATAAGGCCGTGCCGACCCCCGTAAATAAAATCGTCGCGGCGCCTGCGGCACTGAGGCAAATAACGGCAGTTTTCTTTTTCATGAAAGGATTCCCCTATTCCAATCAAGCAGTTGTGGAACCGACAATTATAGAACCCCCATTTCCGCTAAAACAATAAGAAAATGTAAAGCCTGCATCACGCGGTCTTTTTTAAAGGTTTTTCTTTCAAATATCGATGGTCAAAAAGAGATATCCACCACTTCTATGAGAACTGGAGACACGCTTATCGAAGCGAAGGGAAGAAACACATTAAGAAAAATGTCGATCACGCATTAGGATGTTTGATGTGTTTAACCCACTTGATAGTGACTACAAGGCCAAAGACCAAAGAGGCCGCCGCGGAAGCTAAGCAAAGGGCCGCCGCAGTGGCTTCTGCGCTTTTTTTGGCCGTCTCTTGGGCCAAGGATTCACGATAATCGCGGACCGAAGTGGCCCGTTCGAGAAGGAAAGCCTTGCCATTCATGGTGACGGCTTCGTATTTTAGGGCTTCCGAAATAATCAGAAAATCATCAGCCACCAAAGACTCATAATACGAAGATAAAGTATAATTATTGTCGATATAATTGAGCGATAAAACGCCATCGTAAGTCAATTCGAAATGCCCTGAGCCATAATCCGAACTCGGCCTTGCAGAATCGACATATTCAAGCGAGCCCTGGCAGCCATAAAAGCCCGAGTAATTGTAATTCGAGGAGAAGTAGAGCCAGGACTTGAAGGACTTCGTGCCGTCATCTTTCGTAACCTTAATCGTGAATTGCTCTGGCTTTGTGCGTTCCGCGCTGAAACTTAATTGCCACTTGGCGGAGGTCGCGTCTTTCGCGGGGGCTTCAAGTTTCAAGAGGATCTCACTGCCGCCATCATCCGGCACTTCTTTCATAGCGTCGATGAAATAGCCATATTGCTCCGAGAAATGATAAGAACTGGTATAAGGGGTATTAGCCTTTTTTGAACAAATGAAAACGAAAGGCGTCGTGACGAGGAAGACCACGGAGGCCACGCTGAGACAGATGATGGTTTTCGTTTTGTTCATAGAGGCCCCTTTCTAATCCGCCGAAACATTATAAAAGACAAAAGGCGTCTCTCACAACTAAAGGTCGAAATAGTGGATTCTTCTTTTTTATGTAGGAATAATCCTTAGGCGGTGCGAAAATTTAATTAGAGGCAGAAACATGAAGAAACTGGAACCCATTCGTCTTTTCGATCAGTTGGACCAAGTGGAAACGACGTTCGAGTTCTCGGGAGAACCCACACCCGATGAAATCGCGGATTTCGTAAACTGGGTTTGCTATGTTCCAGAAGCGCTCGACCCCATCTTGGAAGCGAAACGGGAGAAAGCCCACTCGCGAAAAGATATCAATCTAGCCTATAAAGCCTGCTTAGCGTTATTGATCTATGTCGCTTATTTTCGCGGCAAAATCAATCCGCTTCAATACTGTTATCTCTATCACGCCTCCATGGCCTACAATATCGCCCCTTTAGACCTTGAGAAAATGGAAACATACGCCCGAAACCTTATGACGAAACGAAGAAACACTTTGCTTTCTTATTTCGCCCTCATTAAGGAATATCGGACCACCTTAACGAAAGAAAACGCCCACTTCTACGATGACTTCCTAAAAGGTTGCTGGGCTCTTATCTATTGCAACCCGCCGTTTGACGAAGAAGGCTATAGCATTATGACGCCCTTCTATGATAAAGACGTTGATGATTTCCCAAGTGATTTCCGCGATATCGAAAGACACGACGAAAAGTAAAAACCTCACTTCTTGCCATAATGGGTTAAACAGGCAAGAATTTCGACGTTGCCTTGATTAATCCGATAGACAAGACGATTCTTTTCGTCGATGCGGCGGCTCCAAAAAGAAGCTAAATCGCCTAATAAGGGTTCGGGTTTCCCTAGACCCACGTTGCCATGACGGGCAATATCTTCCAAAATGATATTGACTCGTTTTAAAGTCTTCTTGTCATTGGACTCCAAAAAGAGATAATCCGCCCAAGCGTTAGGGGTGAAAAGGAAATTCATTTCTTCCCCTCGGACTCAAGAGGATGAGAAACCGCCTTCCCCTCCTCCAACTGCTCCTTGCTCGCCATAAGCCAATCGTAGTTAGCCTTGTTGCCCATCGTGGCGATGTTGGTGATGAGATTGTTATAAGTGTCCTCGCTCATAAGAATGATGTTCTTCCTATCTTTTCTTGTGATGGTGGCCGTTTCATATTCGTCGCTGATGCGGTCGAGCGTTTCCTTCATGTGACTACGGAAATGAGAATAATTAAGGGCAAACATGGATTGGGTCCTCCAAGAATTAGGTACAATTTATTGTACTTTATTATTGTAGGGCAAAGAAACATGTTCCTCAAATATCTTCTTCCGTCCTGCTAAGAACGTTTCTTCCATTCGAGACCACCCACTAATAAATAGGAGATTTATTGCAAAAAGTACCAAAAATCGCGCTATGAATAAACGCCTTATTTTTAAATTAATAGATGATGTAATCTTTTAGGTCTTTTTCGACGGTTCGTTTAATGACTTGAAGACGTTTCTCACACTTTTTCATCGGCAAACCAAATTGCTTAGCAAGAACAAGCAAATCGTCTTCTTCCGGATTCCCTTTACCATTAATGGATAATTCGTGTTCTTTTTTAACATCAGGCGGAGTTAAATCGAAAAATGGCGCTAGCGTATAACGCTTCTCGCTTTCATCATAAATAAACGAAAAGTTTTTCCCGTGATCATCGTAGTTATGAGAGAAAACATTGAAACACATTATTGAAAAAACCTGTTCCATCTCCTCTTCTGTCCCACCAAGGGTTTTAGCGACATTAAAAAGATGCCCATAATCAAGAACGGGGTGGTCGGTAGAAATCTCTAATATCTCAGACAAACTTATAACATGAATCCGACGTTTTCCTTTGCGATCGAACCTAAGCGAACCGTAGAATTCTTCACCATTGATTTCAAAAAGCTTCCCTTGAGGAACGTTGATACCTAGTTTGGCGGCACAATCGCGATAAGACTTTTCTCCCAGACCAATTCTTCGGCTATCAAAACGGCCCGGAAATTTGATAATCCATTCTTCGTCGCCACATTTAAGATTTATTTTCGGACGAGCGCCGCCAGAGCTGCCTCCGGCTCCATAAAGAATCTTTAAACCTTTTTCGTCTTCTTTGATAAGCAAAGCGTTAATGTCATGAGAAATTCTCGCTAAATCTTCGCGCTTCACATCATCGCTTTCCCCAATTGAAGGAAGATATGACAGGGCGCCCAAAGAATGTTCATCGAGCAATGACAGGCATCCTATTAAGGGAACCGTTTCTGGATTTATATCGTTTTGACGAAGAAAAAGATCACGCAAATAAGCGCCCCATTTGCCTGGAAGAGAGCCGGCAAAGACTCCAAACAAGCCACCGAATTCTTGATTTTGACTGATAAAAAGGCCTTTAGATAAAGGAAGCGAGAATGGTGAAATAGGAAATCCTCTTTCGAGCCAAATATCAGAATACTCAAAACCGATTACGCCATCTTTTTCCGCTAAAATACCGACTTCAGTGCCATTATAAAGCACTCGCAACGACCTAGGAAAAGACAAAGGTTTCATAACATGTCCTTTATACTAGAGAAAGAAGGTTTTGAAAGCAATTGGTCCAAATCTTTTTGGTATCCAAGAGCATCGATGATTTTCACCATGGAGGAAAAACTTATCTCGCCTGTTTTCTCAAAGCGTCTGATGGTCGCATAAGGAACAAGACTCAATTCAGCTAATTGCCTTTGGGTTATCTTCTTTTCTTTCCGACGAGTTTTTTCGCGAAGGCGGATTTCATCGACGATCACACCGATGGGTTTAGAACCAACCAAGCCATTTATATCGTAATTGTTCATTGCTAATAGGATAGCGTTTTTATCTACATTATTCAATATATTGCTATCCTGTTAGCGTTTTTATATAAGGGCTTTTCTCATCAACTAGCAACTATACCTCCCACCAATAAATAGGAGATTTCTTGCAAAACGTACCAAAAATCGTGTCGATTGAATAACGAAATTGCTAGTTGTGTTATGCGTTAGACACAAGACCTTAGTTTTCGATTAAAGTCACAATGCTGCTCGGGGCGTGAAGTTTCGGGTCGTTCTTCAAGGCCAACTCGAAACGAGTCTTTTGGGTCTCCGAAACTTTCTTGTAGCCTAAAAGCAAAGAGAGATTCTTGTATAACGCATCCCGTTCCATCGGCCCATTCCGCCACAGCTCCTTTTCCATGCCATCTTGGATTTCCTTTAAGTGGATGTCTTCGATGGGAAGAGGAACGCCGCTGGAGGGATCGACGGTCCGGAAAGCGAAGGGGTCTTCTTTCGTGTTCACATAATAGAAGCCCTCGTCTTCCACCACATCCGTGAAAGCGCATTGGCCTAAGAGGTTCTTGATGACGGCGGCTCCCCTAGCGGGTGCGGTCGCTTCATCGCCTAGACACGCTAAACGGCGGTAAAGCGTTAAGGCCGAGACTGGCCCTTCCATCATGATGTCGGCGTAGAGCGTTCCTTTTAAGACTTGCTCGGTGCAGCTAAGGAAATAACGGCCCCCGCGAGTCGAAAGATAGGGTTCCGCCAAAGTGGCGCTCTTGAGATAAGGTTTATAACGGCTCGTCGAAAGACCTTGCTTAGGATCGATGACGGTCGTCGAAAGGTTCGTTTCTTCGTGAGGCTCGTCGCTTCCGGAATCCTCTTCCTCTTCGCCACCGCTCGGGGTGCCAGGATTGTTGTCGTTCCCGCTCCGCAAGGCCTTCAAGACCAAAGCCTTTTCAGCTTCTGGATTCTCGGCGAAGCACTCGGAATAGACACGGAGATACTTCCAGCCCATGTTATGGAGCACGAACGGACGGAGCTCTTCTCGATCGCGGGCGTTCTTCGCGTCCTTATAGAGAGTGCCATCGGTTTCGATGGCCCAATCGTGATCTAAGGAGTCACCCTTCCGGATGGCGAGTTGGACGGAGCCATGGCTAAAGCCAAAGCCCTCGTCGACCGTGTAGCCTTGTTCCTTAAGGAATGCAGCGAGGCTCTTAGCAATGGCATCATCGTCTTGGCTCGTGGTCTTCGCGGCCACGGGGTTCGCGGCAAAGTCGAGGTAGTTCTTTAATTGCCTCGCCCCTTCGGAAGCGGTCTTGCTGGTATCGATGTCGCTGCCATGGATGCTGGTGACGAGTTCAAGGGCGTATTTGGCACGGGTGATGGCGACGTTTAAGCGTCTTTCGCCGCCCTCGTTATTGAGCGGACCGAAACGCTGGTAGAACCGGCCGTCTTTGTCTTTGCCATAGCAGACACTGATGATCATGATGTCCCGTTCATCGCCTTGAACCGTTTCAAGGTTCTTGACGAAGAAGGGCTCTTCTTTCATCGCAAAGAGAGTGTTATCCAAAGACTTGTCGCTTAAGCGCCGCGTCTCCACTTTGTCATCGATAAGGTTCATCTGGGCTTCCGAGAAGGCCACGACGCCAATGGAACGGAGAGGATATTCGTGACCAAGTTTGAAGACAAGATCAGCGATATAGGACGCTTCTTTTTCGTTCGTGCGCTTGCCCGCTTCGTAGACCCCATCGGCTAAATAATGAAGATGGATGCCATCTTCTTCTTTCTTACTGGCAGCCGGGAAGCTATATAGCGCGGAGTTATAGAACTCTTTGTTGCTAAAAGCGATGAGCTCTTCGTTCTTGCTCCGGTAGTGCCATAAGAGCCGTTCTGGCGGGAGATAGGCGGAGGCTAAATCGAGAATGGACTCAAGCGAGGAATCGTCTTCTTCGTAATCTTCGTCCGACACCTCACTCTCGTCTTCGGTGGCGACGAAGAAGGACGTCGGCGGGAGCTGACGGCTATCGCCGACGATGATGGCTTGCTTAGCCCGATAAATGGCGCCTAAAGCGTCCTCGGGGTAAATCTGCGAGGCCTCATCGAAGACGACGAGATCAAACTGGGCTTCGGGCAAGAGATACGTGGCGACCGATAAAGGCGACATGAGGAAGACTGGCTTGATGTTGCTGACAGTCGAGAAATAGTGCTGCAAGAGATAACGGGTGGGCATGAGACGGGTACTCTTTTGAGCCTCGCGCATGATCATGCCGACGGGGGAAGCCCCACTCTGGTTATTGGGATCGGGGCGACGGGAACCAACCCGTTCCGAAATCATAAGGGTGCTGATCTTGTATTGCTCTTCGTCGAGGAGACTAAATTTGGCAACGAGCTTCTCATGTTCGGCCCGACTGAACTTCGCGAGCAAAGGACTCTTCGCAATCTGCAAATGGATCTCCTCGACGAGGAAATCCTTCTCGTAGATGCGCGGCAAAGCTTCACTAGGAAGCGAGGCGGAGAGGGACTTATTGAGGAAATCAAGGAGGCCTTTATTCCTCGCCTTATCGAGCCAATCGCGATAGAGCGACACTTCGCGGGCGTCGACGAAATACGGCTCTAAGCCTTTAAGGATGGCCAGGACTTCGCTGTAATCGAGCTTCGCAAGATTCTTCTTGCTTCCCGTGAAGGAAGGCTGGAGGGCTTTATAGCAGGTGACGAGTTTCTTCGTCTTGCCACTATATTCACTCGCGGCTTTCTTGAGGTTGGCCCTGAAGTCAAGCTTCTCGTAGACAGGTTTGTAGGCGTTAAGGAAATAGCCTTTCTTGCTGGCGGACTCCAAGTAATCGATGAGGGCAATCATCTGGCTAAAAGAGGTACCTAAGCCTTCGTCATAGCTCTTATCGAAGGGGACAAGATTGTCTTTTAAACTCTTCTTAAACAAGGCGACATCGTGGAGATAGGTTAATTCCCGTTCGAGAACCTTGAGTTTCTCTTCGCGGCTGCCCTTAATGAGAACGACCTTTTTCAACCGTTCGCCATTGGCTTTGAACTTCTTGTTGAAAAGGAAGAAAACGCCATAGCCTTTCTTCTCTTCGCTAACGAGGTTAGTCAAAGCGGGGATATCCTCGACGAGATTAATTTCCCCATCGAGCGCGTGGGCTTCGCTGGCCAAACGGGTTTGCTCCGCTTCAAGGGTGACAAGATTCTTACGGACGGCATCGCGGGTGGCTTTTGCAAAGAGGGATTGGGGTTCAAAAGACAAGGCGGCGATGGCTTTTACGAAAGATTCATAACCTTCGTGATCGTCGAGACTGGTTGGGGCTTTGCCTAACAAAGAAGCCAGTTTTTCCTCGGTTTTCGGAAGCGAAGAAAGCGTCTCCTCGCAGATTGGCGTCTTCTTCGTCAAAGCATCCTGCAGTTCATAGCTATACGGGCGCGGATCGAAATCGGCGATGGGGGATTTGCGATAATCGTAGCCAAAACGTTTGGCGAAGGAATCGTATTTGCTAAGCAACTCCACCGCCTCATCGAGGAACTTCTTGTCTTTGCTATTGATGGCGGGGACAAGATAGCCTGAGGGATCGGTGTCGCTTAAAGAAAGCAAGCGGGCCACGAGTTCATAGAAGGAAAGGCTGCCGAAATCGGTGGGGGCATGAATCGCGGAGGCATACTCGTCGAGACTCACCCGGCTCTTCACGAGCGAGACGATGTCGTCTTCCGCCTGAGGGCTTGGCTTCTCGGTCTTCATCTCCAAGGTCTTCGCTAAATCAAGGAAGACCCGTTTCTTATCCGTCTTATCGCTATGGAGTTCGAGACAATAGGGCTCAAGACCCACTTTCTTGAGGTTGCCATAGACGACTTGCAAGGCGGCGAGTTTCTCGGACACGAAGAGAACCTTTTTCCCTTCGTAGAGCGACTCGGCGATGATGTTCGTGATGGTTTGGGATTTGCCTGTTCCAGGCGGCCCCTGGAGCACGAACGATAAGCCATCTTTGGCCATCTTGATCGCGTAAAGTTGGCTGCTATCGGCCAAACAAACGTTATGGAACGCCACTTCGTTAAGGGGCTTGCCATCGCTCGGGATGGCGGGCAAAGGCGCTCCGCCTAATAAACGGTTCACGACGGGGTTAGCAATGATGGTCTCGTGATTATTCTTGAGGTCGAGATACATGCTCATCTTCTGGAAAGAGAAGGTGCTTAAGGCGGCGCTCGAGGAATCCAAGGACCAGCCTAAACGAGCCACCAAATCGGCGATGGATTTGAGGTAACTCTCGTAATCCATCTCGGGGGTGAACGACGGAAGATCGAGCTTATAGACGCTCTTGCAATAATAGGCGAAGGTGGGGTTTAGTTCCGCCTCGTCTTCAGAAGCGTGAATAAAGTAGGGCTGAGCGGGGCCACCGCCTTCGAGCAGCACCGGCACAAGGAGCAACGGAGCCTTCAACAATTCTTTGGTTTCGGGGTCTTTATAGGATAAAAAGGCAAAGGCGAAATAGAGGATGTTCGTGCCTTTTTCCTCTAAGGATGAGGCGGCTTTATGTGACAGGCTTCTCACGATGGGACGCGAGGGGAAATCGCTCCGATAAAGGAGCATTTGGTTGCTGGTGAGTTTGTTGGCGTATTTGGCCAAAAGCTCGTCGCGGTTAGGAAGCGTGCCATCGTCTTTCGCCACCACATCGATGATTTTGATGGGTGAAGATGACGAGACGAGTTTGTTATAAAGAGACGGGGCGCTCGGGCACAGGAGCTCCAACGCCCCTAAGCGGTAATAATGAAAGTTCAGCAAACGGTTCCGCTTGCCGAGATCGAGCAGCCTTTTCTCGTAGAGAGATAACTTATCTATACCCATGTGCCAATGAAACGCTCCGAAATTAAGGATAGAACATATTTCTATCCTCGGCACCCCAAAAAATCAAAAAACTAGGCTTGGTGGGGTAAAGAAAAGGGCGAAGTAACGATTCTGGTACTTCTAATCCCTTCAAAATAGACCCAAAACAACCCTTTTACGTACATAGGCACGCGAAATGTTTTAACTTCTTTCTTGCTTAATATTAGAATTACTATATCTAGGAGGAGGGGGACTTTATGAATATTGCCGCCGCCGTCTTAATTGGATTAGGACTTTTCTTAAATATCGCCGCATTCGTTTTAATGGGGATGCCAAAACTTGTGACCGCCGTGGGTGACACGGCTGTCATCGGCACGGACGAACACAACTTCGCCATGTTCCAAAATGGCTTCAAAGATATCTTCGCCGGCCTCGGCGCGGATTTCAAAAACATGTTCGACTTCAAAGGGATGCTCGCTGCCGCTAATACCAATGGCACTTCGATGTATGTCTACATCATCTTAGCCATCGCTGGCGTTTCGGCCATCATGCTCATCATCCATCTCATCGTTCTCATCGTCCACCGCAAAGGTGGTTCCTTAGGGCCTGGGATTCTCTATCTCGTCACCATCTTCACCATCTACATGATGCTTGTGATTTATCTCGTCCCAGTCGCTATGGGCCGCACTTTCGAGAAATGGGATAGCGCCACGAGCGCTTGGGTCAAAGCCGACGAAACGACGGACTTCAAGACCATGATCGCTTCCTGCCAAGAGGGCGGTTATGCTGGCAACGCCGCCAATAAGACCAAACAGTTATTGCTCATGCCGCTCTATATGACCGGCGGAGCGTTCTTGCTCTCCTTCATTGGTTTCCTTCTCACCTTCATCTTCTCTTGCAAGAAAAAGAAGACGGTCGTCAACACTGGCGTCACCGCCAGCAATGGTCAGCCGATTCAAGTCGTCGTTCAGAATGTTCCAGGCAAAGACAGAATCATCGTGATTCCGGGACCCACTCCGCGTGAGCAAGGCCCGCAGATGGTCCAATATCTCAATACCGACGATAGCGAAGAAGCCGAAGATCCTTATGCCACGAGCGACGATGTCCGCCAGGCCATCCGCAAGGAACTGCAGGCCCGTAAGAACGGCACCGCTCCTACCGACGATTCGTTACAGCAAGTCCCACCCGCCAGCAACTACATGACGGAAGACGAAGCTCGCCAAGCCATCCGCGATGCGATTGCCCAAAAGGCCAATAAGCAATAACGGCTAAACGAAAACCTCGCTGCGAAGTGATGCATACCAAGTTGCTTAAATTAAACTGGTAACACCAAAAAACAAGCCTGAATGGATGCCCGACCAAATGTGTCTCATGACACGCGATGGCGGGCATCTTTTTCTTTATTTAATGCCCGCGAAAAAGAAACGCCAAATTTGCGGTTTGCAGTTACTTAATTTTTAATGGATAATAAATTATACGAAACATAAGAAAGGCTTATTCATCATGAAAAACCATTTTCTCATTTTGGCCGCCGCTTCCTTTTTGCTTGCCAGTTGCGGCGGCTCCTCCACCACTTTGTCCTCTTCTAACAAAGGGACCACGGAGACGACCACGACGAGTTCCTCCAATTCGTCGAAATCCTCGACTGGCCAATCCTCAAGTAACACCGCCGAAAGCAGCAAATCCTCGAGCGATAGTTCCTCTACGAGCACGAGTTCCTCAACCGGAGGCAGTTCCTCCTCAGGCACTTCATCCTCTAGCAATTCTTCCTCGAGCGATTCCTCTTCAAACGGAAGCTCTTCCAGCACTGACCCGACCCCAACGAGCATCGTTGATCAGCTTCCCGGCGAAATGGGCAAGATGACTTTCTATTTCGTCTATAAGAGCGAAGAGACGGTCGAGAATAAAGCAACGCCCCTTGATGATGAGCTCTCCTTCTATCTCACTGGCAGTTTCTGCGCGACCTATGATTCCGAAGCCGACAAGATGGTGTGGCCCTCAGGTTTAGCCGCGCTGGAGATGACACGCTTCCAGCAAACAGACTATTTCTATGTCCAAATCGATTGGGCTTATAACCCTTCTGCCTATCCGGGCACGGAAGGCGGATACGACTACCAGATTCTCGTTGGCTATAACAAGTCGAGCGGTCTCCGCTCCTTTCAGGAAGGCCTTATTTGGGATGATTCCTTCAAATCCAATTCCGAACAGGAACTTGGAAGCGCGAACCCCACCTACGTCTACGAAGGCTTTTCAACCGAACAAAAGATCTCGCTAGGCACCCATCAGTTCGATGAGCTCCCCAACACCGAGATTTTCTCCTATAGCCGCACCTTCACCATCAGCGGTATTCAATCCTATAACAACATCTACATCGCTGGTTCCTTCGATAACTGGGTCACCGCCTTTGACGATGACCATAAGCTCACGCGAGGCGTAGCGGAAGGCCACACGGACGAATTCACCTATGACTTCGGGAACACCATCGAGGCCTCCGTCATCGAATACAAACTCGTGGTCGCCAATTCGGCCACCGCGTCTTTCTACAAATACGTAGGCACTTATAGCGGAACCCTTAACGCAAACAACAACCCCATCATCCCGGACGCCTCGCCCTCTGACACCGCGAACATCACCACCTGGACTTTCCCTTCGCAACACTTTGATCCCACCACTCTCGTGAATATCACCATCAAACTTTACATCCCTTCGCTTGAGGCTAGTTACCCTCATTACGTCAATAGCAGCATTGATGGCTGGGAGAACAACGTCCATAAGATGGACAAAGTCGAAAACGAGGACGCTTGGTCCTACACGTACGTTAATGCCGACCCGAGCAAGACTTATGAGTTGGGCTTCTCCTACAAGGATGGCACGACTTTCAAGTGGTTCGACGATTCGCCTTATGGAACCGCCGAAGGATCGCACCATAACTTCACCATCGACGTTGGCACCGCCTCTATCACCTTCGCTTTCGAGGGCGATTCCACGACCGGCTGTTTGCCCGTCAACCTCGACAACACCCTGACCTTGAGCACGAATATCGAGATCCCGACCTATTTCCACATGATGGTGACTGGAGCATTCAATAACTACAATAACCGAGAGTATGAGATGACGCGCGTTGACAACACCCACTTCTCAATCGACCTCAGCGCCGTTACGATCAGCGCCACCGATTTCCAGTTCGTCATCAGCCGCGGCGCCGGCAACCCCGAAGGGGCTTGGGATCCGAAGTTTGTCTTCGCCGAACGCCGTTATACAGTGTCTTGCGTCGCCATCCAAGGCACCTTCGACGCGACCCAGTTCCCAGCCGACCCGACGGACACCTATAACTTCACGGTCACTCTCAATCAGCTCCCAACAGATTTGCCAGAGGGCGACACCGTCTCGATGAAGCTAGGCAACGACAATCTCACCTGGGTCTTCTATCCTGTCACCTCCGCCAGTGGCTTCTATATGGCCGTCGTCTACTATCTTGCTCCTGGCACCTATCATTTCGGCTTCGCCCCCATGAAGAGCGATGGCACCCAGGACCTCACGGCCACCACCAACTGGAATGGCGACTACTCGGTGACGATTGGCTCCGCTAACGTGATCTACGACTTCAACAATGTGACCACCTTCGCGGGTGGCTTATGGACCTACACCGCTCGCTAAACTAGATTCTAAAAACCAAAAAAGGAGGGTCGATCCCTCCTTTTCCTTATCGGTTAATGAACGTTGTCTTCCATTGCAATGCCATTAACGGCCGCACGAAAGCATTTTGTCCCGAATCAAATGTCATTGAAGACCATCATATACATATCGCAAGGGACGCCATAGCTGTTCTCGACGATTTCGCTGGTCTCGACGTTCATGCAACTCTCATTGCGAAGCGAGCAAAGCGTAGCTCCGGCGGGGATGACGACATTGGAGAAAGACACATGGATGACGCTGACCTCTTGGCCCTTTATGACGGTAGTCGAAGAAGAACGCTCATTCGTGGTAGCCTGAATGGTTCCGCTGATATCGCCGCCATCACCCCAATACGTTAGATAAGGCGCGGGGCGATATCGACCAATCAAACTGGTATCAAGCATATAAAGATCGAGGGCCTTCAAAGGATTGAACTGCGGATTGATGTTTATATGGGCGTATTCTCCAACCAAAGAAATGCACTTATAAGTTTCGGTGGTTGGCGTTTTCTCATAAACGCTATCGACCTTTTTGTAGTAACGGACCCCTCCAACGTTGCAGTGAGTAAAAGTAAGTTGGTAATCCTGGATGGTTCTTGTGTATTCATCATCGCCCGTCATCTTCCAGACGATGCCGTCTAGCTCACTATTATTGGAGTCGAGATAGAAAACCAAAGAGCTGCCAGTGAAAGAAGATGAACTGCTCGTGGAGGCCGAACTTTCGGACGAAGAGCTCGAGGAACTAGAAGAAACAGAAGCCGACGAGGCGCTTGAGCCAGTGCTTTCCGAACTGGATGAAGCGCTTGTTTCCGTGCTTTTGGCGTTCGAGGAAGTGCTCGTGGTTTCTTTCGTACTCGTTGAAGCGCTCGCACTTGATGAGACGCTGCTATTGTCGCCACACGATGCCAATAAGGTGATCGGGAGTGCAATTAACCAAATGATTCTTTTGTCCATACAAAAATCCTCTAGCTATACGATAAAAGGAAAACGATTAACCAATTACCGCCAAAAGGATAAAGAAAACGCCACCTCGAATACCCTTTTGGGTGAGATGGCGTTTTTGGGCTATTACCAAATCGTCACGCGCTTACTCGGCGCAAGATACATCTGATCTTTCTTCGTGACTTTGTAGGTCGCGTACCACTCAGGGAAGTTGCGCGGCTGCATATTGGCCCGTAACTCCGTGGGCGAATGGACGTCGACGGAGAGAAGAAGCTGCTGGTATTGCTCGCGGGCTTTTTGGCACCAGACACGAGCCCAGTTCTCAAAGTAATCTTGGTAGTTCGGCTCTTTAAGCTCTTTCACAAGAGCCAGCGTGACCGCCATGCCGCCGTTATCGGCGATGTTCTCGCTCACGACGAGTTTGCCATTGACCTTGCTGCCCGCAAAGGCGATGCCATCAAACTCTTTCACCATGTTCTTGGTGAGAGCCTTGAACTTCTTGAAGTCTTCTTTGGTCCACCAATTCTTGAGGTTGCCATTTTCGTCGCACTGGGCGCCGTTATTATCAAAAGCGTGGCTGATTTCGTGGCCAATGACGGCTCCGATGCCACCGAGGTTGGCGCTCCGGCTCTGCTTTAAGGAATAGAACGGAGCCTGCAAGATGGCGCTCGGGAAGGTGATGTCGTTGCTATACGGATTGTAGCAAGCGTTAACCATATCGCCCGGCATAACCCAAAGGGTTCTATCGACGGGCTCAAAGAGCTTATTAAAGGCATAGACGGATTTCTCGTGATCGATTTCTTCCATGGCGGCGAAGAAGGAAGTGCCTTCTTCGACGGTCAAGGTGTCATATAAAGGCTGAATCTTATCGGGATAGCCCATCTTGATGACCATCGTCGAGAGTTTTAGGATGGCTTTCTCTTTGGTGGCTTTGGCTAAGAAACGGTTATTGGCCATGCGTTTTTTGTACATCTCGATGATGCTCTTCACCATGTCCACCACGTCTTTCTTCGCCTCTTCGCCAAAGTAGGTCTTGCCATAGTAGAGACCCACTGCCTCATTGAAGGCATCGTCGGCATTATGGAAAGCCTGTTTCTCAATCGAGGAATCAGTGGCTAAGCCGATGAGGGTTCTCCGATAGGTGTTGCCTAAGGTGCGGAGAGACTCGCTTAAATACCCGCAAGAGGAAATGAGGGCTTTGACGTAGGCCCAATGCTTATAGAGGACAAAGGTGTCCGCGTTATAAAGCGACTGGAAGTTCTTTAAGAAACGAGGATCATAGACAATCACCTTCGAGGGTAATTTTCCATATAATCCCTGCAAAAGTCCCTTCAAATCCAACGGAGCGAGGGCCGCGATGACCTTTTCGGTCTTCTGCGGATTGTAGCATTTCACATAATCCGCCCACTCCTCTTGGCTCTTCACGATACCGGAGATTTTCTTATCGAAGGCGAGGGTGTCTTTGAGATACTGTTCCTGCTCAGCGGGGCTTAAGGGCGAGAAAGTCAAAAGCTTCTGGGCCATCTGACTCCAAATGCCAAGCAAAGCCGCGCCTTGTTTATTGCCTTCAGCGTAATAAGTCGTATCCGGAAGGATGGTGCTCGGGCCGACAAGCAAGAAGCAATGGGCCTTGGTGTTCTTCATATCCGTATCGACGCCAAACTGAACGGGCAACGGATAATCGCCTAACACCAATTCCTTGATGTTCTTGTTGAAGTCATCGATGCCTTGAAGGCTGTTGATTTTCTCTAGAAGCGGCAAGACCGGTTTCAGGCCTTCTTCGTTTCTCCGTTTGGTGTCCAAGCCCTTCTTATATAAAAGGATGGCTTTCGCCACATACTTATCCGGAATCTTCTTCTCGCCTTTGGCCATGGCGGCGAAGTCAGCCATGAGGAGCTTCTCCACGCCCGTGTCGAGATCAGCGAAGCCGCCGACTGTCGGTTTGTCATCAGGAATGACGGCGGTTTCGAGCCATTTCCCGTTGACGTAATGATAGAGATCGTCTTGGATGCGAACCGGTTTGTTTTCGGCCATAAAGATATTTACTTCCTCGTTTTTGTATCTTTTACACTACCACCCCTAGGGAAACACGCAAGCAAAAATACTTAGGCGCAACCAAGGATTGCCATTCGTTTTTGCCATGTTCGAAGAAAAATAAGGATAATATCTTTAGCGAGGTAGTCTTATGACCTTCAACGAAAAAGCCGACTTAATAAAAGCCCAATGCCTAAAAGAAACGGGCACGGATCCCATCGCCATCGCGATTCGTTTAATGGCCATTCCTGATATCAGCATCCATGGGCCTGAGCACCACATGCTCGATGGCTCGGCTTTTTTGACAGCCTACAAAAACGCGGGTGGCCAGATTGACTTGGTTTCGGCTTTAGACGAGTTGGAGAAACGTTCCAGTTTCATGCCGGGCGCCACTTGTGGCTATTGGGGTGTCTGCGGCAGCGCCGCTTCCCTCGGCTCAGCTCTTGCCATCATCCATGGCACCGGCCCTTTAAGCAATAACGAATTCTATAAAGACAATTTGCATCTGACTTCTCGCTGCCTCAATAAAATCGGGGACTTAGGCGGGCCACGATGCTGCAAAAGAAACGCTTATCTTTCCATTACGGAAGCCACTGCTTTCGTCAAAGAAAAATACGGCATCGAAATGAAAATCGCCCCTTTCAAATGCCCTTATTATCCGAAGAACCCGACTTGCCTTGGCAAGAAGTGCCCGTTCCATCCGTAAAAACGCGTTTTGCCTTTTTCGTATAGGAAGGTTATTCTTGAATTGATGAAAAAGCGAACTTTCGCCTTGGCCCTTTTGCTTCTCTGCCCTTTGCTCGCTTCGTGCGGATCCGTTTCTTCTTCGACGAGCAGCAAACAAAAAGAATCTTCAACCTGCACATTTGAGGGTGCGCCTTTTAGCGTGCGGCTTGGGGAAACGGCGGATTTGCCAACCCCCACCGTCACTCCTTCTTCCTATCAAGACCAATGGTATCCAGCCAATTCCAGCGATGGCTCTATCTTAGTGATGACCGTTGTGGATGGCGTCAAGAAAGCGCTGGGCTTAATGCCTGGCGAAGCGGCGATCAACTACCAATGCAAAATCGCGAACAAAGATCTAACCGTCCCCACTTCACAGGCCGTCTTTAACGTCCTCGACCCCGTGAGCGAAAACTCTTCAGTTTCGTCATTGCTGGCCGCGAGTGAGGAACAAACCGACAAGTTCTACACCATCAACGCCATTCTCGAAGGGGCCGAACCCAATAATTCCTATGGAGCCGCCTTTTTGACGGACCCGACGACCAGAGAACAAATCCGTCTCTCCCACGCGAGCGAATATGACCTTTTCAAATATAAGCAAAGCGACAAAACGATTTTCTTCAATAACAAAGACATTCGTTGCACCGCCAGTCCTTCTTTTGTCTCCGGTGATTTAGTGACCGCCTTCGTCCAATTGAAGTTCACTGAAGGGGTTCCTTACCTTGACGGCTATTTCCAAAAGAAAGAAACAAACGACAGCGAACCGACCATCACGATCAAAGACGGGGATACGATTTCCTTAAGCAAAACGACAGGCCTAAAATGGGGCGAAACCATCGAAGCCACCCTGACGCCGGAAACAGGCAAAAACGTCAAAGGCCTCATAATCGACAGGGGATATGCGCAGGATTATGCCGCTGGCAAAAGCCTTAACGTCTTCACTTTCACCCTTACTTCCACGAACTATCTTTCCATCGAATATGCCGATCCTGGCACCACACCCGTTCTACAAATTTCTTTCACTTGGTTCAGCGGCGACAGTTTCTCGCCGTTAACGGGCGACGACTTAACAAGTCAAGTGGCGTCCCATATATCAACAGAACAAAAAGATGCCTTCGATAAAATCGGCTCAGTCCAAGGCTGCTACCCTGGCGCGAAAGGTTTGTGGTTCAGCAGCACGGGCAAAACCAGCGCTTCTTTTGATGTTTCTTTAAATGTCAGAACCGCGATTAGGGCCAAGGTCAAAGCCTATCGTCATCAGCCAAACTGCGAAGACGCTCTCTACATCAATGGCAATAGTTATGTCCCAACCAGTTCCTCTGTCACAACGGAATTCACCATCAACGCCGCCACCGGTTCTTATATAAATAACCTAAGTTTTGCGTTCAATTCAGCCGACAAAAACACGTACATTTATTCGATTATGTTCTTCAAATAATCTCCACTTCAAAAAGACCTTGAACATCTAGCAAAAGCCTTTGGGCCATAATCTGGCCTTCATCTTTTCTAAACTTGATTCAACATGAGCATTGAAACAAAAAAGGTCGTTTGCAATCCTGGCGATGAAGAGCGTTTGATTAATCACCACATGAAATTTGGCTGGGTTCTCGCTCACCGGGACGAAGTCTTTTCACAAACAGAGCACATCAACGGCGCAACCAGCTACTCCTTAGCCCTCACCGATGACTTCTCGGTCGGAAAAACGAAAATCCAAACATACACGAGCACGACCAATTATGTGAACATAATATTCCAGCGAGAAACTACGCAACCCAAGTATATTGAATTAAAGAAATTGGACGACGATTGCGATTCTCTTTTTAACGAACTTACACAAGAGCAGGAAGACGCAGCCCTGAGGGCCAATGCCGCCAAAAAAGCGGCGGGCGGAGGACAAAGAACGGCTGGAATCGTCATATTAATTATTGGCTTAATCATGAATATTGCCGGCTGTGCTGTCGGATGCGGAAAAACATTTGAAAAAAGCGGTTCAGGTGTCCCTTTTATTGTTACTGGCATCATCGGCGTCTTAATATGGGTTATCGGCTTGATCCTTGAGTTTTATTCGGATGTATCAAAAAAGGCTTTGGCCGCGTCTTCGGACATTCTGAATGATCCGACCTTTTTAGGCCAACTGAAAGAAATCAGAGAAAAAATTGCGGCCAACGAAAAGGCGGGAGAGGCAATATTGGATTCAATAAAGAAAGAAAACAAACCACTGCCAGAACCATCGGTTATTGAGGTGACATCAAAAGAAACCAGGCCCGTTGAAGCCATTGAGGCTCCAAGAGAAGAAGCAAAGCCCTTGCCCAATGAAACCCAGGTCAAACAATTAAAACAGCTCAAAGATCTTCATGACGCTGGCATTTTGACCGATGAAGAATACGAAGCTAAACGCAAGGCTTTAGTGGATAAAATATAAAAGCACGTTGCTTTTGCAGGGATTTTTTAGTCGTTGGTCTTGACTTGGAGTTAACTCGAAGTCTTATAGTAAAGGCGAAAGAAGGTTTTACTATGAAACCCATCGTCTATTTTACCCGCGATCTCACACCCGAAGGCGTCAAGAAAATGTATGACGTCCTTAAGCTTAACTTAAAAGGCAAAACGGCCGTAAAGCTTCATTCTGGCGAGGAAGGAAACCAAAACTTCCTTGGGCCCGAATGGATGAAACCTATTGTCGAAGAACTACATGCCACAGTCGTCGAATGCAATACCGCCTATCCTGGCGCCCGCGACACCACCGCCAAACACCTGGAACTCTTGAAGGGCCATGGTTGGAGCAAGGCTTTCACCGTTGATCTCTTGGATGCGACGGGACCAGACACCAAACTGCCGATCCCAAATGGTCAAGTCATCAAGGAAGATTACGTTGGCAAAGATTTGCTCAATTATGACAACCTTGTGGTCGTGAGCCACTTCAAAGGCCATCCGATGGGTGGCTTTGGGGGTGCCTTAAAGCAACTATCCATTGGCTGCGCCTCCAGCTTTGGCAAACTGCACATTCACTCCGCCGGAAGCGACAAGCAAGATGAGATTTGGTCCACCAATCACGATAAGTTCCTCGAAGCCATGGCCGATGCCGCTTCGGCGGTCTATGGTCATTTCAAAGAACATTGTGCTTTCGTCTCCGTCATGAAAAACATGTCGGTCGACTGCGATTGCTGCGCGGTCGCAGAAGATCCGTGCTTAAAGGATATCGGCATTCTTTCTTCCCTCGACCCGGTCGCGCTTGATCAGGCTTGTTTGGATATAGTTTATAAATCCAATGACCCAGGCAAAGCCCACTTCATCGAAAGGGTAGAGTCCCGTCATGGCGTTCATACCATCGAAGCGGCCGCCAAACTTGGCTATGGCTCTAGGGAATATCAGCTCGTCGAAGTAAAATAGCTTTAGATATTGCGTACTTCTAAAAAACAAAAATACGCACCATTGCGTAAACTGAGTTTTAAGAAGCACGCATTTTTTCATAAAAATTCCCTAAAACAGGCATTTACGAAAAATAACAAGAAGATTTTGCAAATAATTATTGACAGTTTTTCGTCCCATGATTAAATGATGGCGTTCATCGGGGAAACTTGGTGATCTGCCCAAGCGCTCGATCGGCGCGTTCGAAGGGCTCTGTCCTCCAGCCAGCGGAAGAGTAATGGCGGTGTCTATCCGGAGGCGCAAGCCGTATGGAAAGGTAGAGGCTAGCGGTAGTCCTAGGCTAGGTGAGAGCTTGGCCGTAAGACCGTTAGGTTAGTTACCTTGCTGGGTGGGAGATGCGCAAGCCCACTTAGCAGAACCACCACAAGGGTCCCGAAAGGGGCCCTTTTGATATGCCCGTGTAATTAATGAAAAGCGATTGCTCAACTTAATGAATAGCGATATACCGACTATTATTTATCGATAGAATTTGTCGGAGGTCTTTAAAATTAAATAGTAAGTTTTCTTAACTGAAAACGCTTACATTTGATGAAAAACAATGAGTAGCAAAAATAATGATTGACAGTTTTTATCGTTTTTTTAAAATGCGCTTATCGAGGCGGAACTAGTCATTAGTCCGCTCGATCTAATAAAAGGAACGGTAAGATGAACGGTAAACTTTTTGCGTACATCATTAAACGTCTCATCATGGCTTTGGTGACCGTTTTTGTGGTAGTCTCCCTGACCTTCTGGTTCATCCAGTTGGTGCCAGGCGGACCTTTCGTCGCGGAAAAGGCTATCACTCCGACAGCCATGGCGGCTTTGAAAGCCAAATACGGCCTCGATCAGCCTTTGTTCGTGCAATATCTAGTCTTCTTAAAGAGAGCTTTCACTTTCGATTTCGGAGTTTCGTATAAACGTATCGGCGTCTCGGTTCAGTACATCATCTCCAATGGCATGAAGTACTCGCTGCCGATGGGCATCATTGCCTCGCTTATCGCCATTTTCTTTGGTAGCTTATTCGGCTCGATTGCCGCGGTTAAGCGTGGTAGCTGGGTTGACCGCACCATCATGGTGCTCTCCACCGCCTCCGTCGCTGTCCCTAGTTTCGTCATCGCGACGATCCTTCTTTATATCTTTGCCTTAAAGCTCGACATCGCTCCGACCGACTACTACAGTGGCGGCACCGCCGCTTTCGTGCTTCCGGTCATCACCTTGTCGCTCTATCCGATGGCCTACATCACCCGTCTATCGAGAAGTGCCACTTTGGATTCGCTTGGCAGCGACTACATAATCACCGCCCGCGCTAAAGGCGCCAGCAAATCTCGCATTCTCTTCGGTCACGTCATGAAGAACAGTCTCGCTCCGACCATCACTTATGCTGGACCGATGTTTGCGAGCATCATCACGGGCTCGCTCGTCATCGAGCAGATCTATCAGGTTCCTGGCATTGGCCGCGCCTTTATCACATCCATCACCGACCGCGATTACCCCTTAATCATGGGCACGACTGTTCTTATGACAGATCTCATCGTTGTCATGACCCTCATTAGCGACCTTCTTTATAAGGTCGTGAACCCACGGGTCGAATTGGAATAGGAGGACACACCATGAAAAGATTCAAAATTGGCGACAGATTGCCTCTTAGCTTCCAGGTCGACTATGACCGTCCGAATGTTTTCCGGATGGGCGATTATGACGAAGGAGCCCAGATTGCTTCCCGGGAAAACAGAGCCGCGCAGAATAGAATGCGTCCTTCAACTTCCTTCTTCCGCGATTCCGTCAAACGTTTCCTTCATAACCCAGTCGCGATGGTAAGCTTGGTCGTCTTCTTGCTCTTAGTCATCGCCATTATCATCATGCCGTTCATCTGCCCTTATAAGTACGATGAACAGTTGGGCCTTAACTACAACTACGATAGTTCTTTCCTTAACCTCGCTCCGTTTGAGTGGGCCGATTCCGAGAAAGCCATCATCAATAACGGTGGCCATCTCTTCCCCCACATCTTCGGTACAGATGCCCTCGGCCGCGACTACTTCATCCGCGTCATCTATGGCACGAGAGTTTCGCTCCTTGTCGGTGTCTTTGCCTCTATCATCGTTCTCGTGATCGGCTCCATCTATGGCGCCATCTCGGGCTACGCGGGTGGCAAAGTCGATATGGTCATGATGCGTATCGTCGATGTCATTTATAGTTTGCCTGACATCATTCTCATCATTCTCATTTCCGTCGTTCTCGATGAAATCTTCAAGGTCAATTCAGGTGGACTCGTCGCCGCGTTTGGCTCAGGCCTCGTCAGCATTTTCATTGTCTTTGCTCTCCTTTATTGGGTTGGCATGGCGCGTCTAGTCCGTGGCCAGGTTCTCACCTTAAAGCAGCAAGAATACGTTCTTGCCGCGAGAAGCATTGGTGCGAAGCCTCTCTTCGTCATCCGCAAACACCTCATCCCAAACAGCATGTCCGTCATCATCGTCTCGGCGGGTCTTGAGATTCCTTCCGCCATCTTCACCGAATCGTTCTTGAGCTTCATCGGCTTAGGCGTCCGGGTCCCAATGCCATCCTTAGGCTCGCTCGCTAGTGATGCTGAAAAGAGCATGAGCACATATCCGTATCAGCTTTTTATCCCCGCCGCGGTCATCTGCGTTATCGTCCTCTGCCTTAACCTCATCGGCGATGGCGCTCGCGATGCCTTTGACCCGAAATTACAGAGGTAACCGACCATGTCACATTTACTTGAAGTCAAAAACCTCCATACCTCCTTTGCCGTTCCGGCGGGCGAAGTCCGCTCCGTCGCCGGCATCACTTTCAGTGTGGACAAAGGCAAGATCCTTGGCATCGTCGGCGAGTCGGGCTCTGGCAAATCCGTCACTGCCGCCTCCATCATGCAGATTCTCGTTTCCAGCGGCCACATCAAAGAAGGCTCAGTCATCTTCGAAGGCGAGGAACTCGTCGGCATGGAAGAAGACGACCTCCGTAAGATCAGAGGCGACAAGATCGCTATGATCTTCCAAGACCCGATGACGGCTCTGAACCCTGTCTATACAATTGGCCATCAGATGGAAGAAGCCATGCTTCTCCATAAGAAGACCATGTTCCTTTCGCTCACGGCGAACGAAATGAAAAAGCTACGTGATGACAAGACGGCCTATAACCGTCTCCAAGTCGAAATGAGCCGGGCCAAACCGGAAGACAAGGCTTCTTTCGAAGCCAAGATCACGGAGGCCAAACGCCAAATCGCACTAGATGAGGCGAGTTATAGCGAAGCGAAGAAAAAAGCCTCTGACACCGTGGCTTACGAAAGAGCCATCGCGAAAGGCGAATACGAATACGCCAAGAAAAAGAACTTGGCCGCCTTCTTTAACGCCGTTCGCGCCATCTTCACGGAACGGCATGCCGAAAGCGCCCGTTACGCGAATGAGAAAGTCGAAGAGCTCCGTGATCCCGTCAAACGGGCTGCCGAAAGAACCCTTAACGCCTCTTATCTTGCGAAGAAGAACCACGAAGACGCTTACCACGCTGAGATGCTCCCGCTCTCTTTAAAGGAAGCCGAACCTTCCTTAACGAAAGAAGAGAAAGAGAAAATCCGCGCAGATAAGAAGACTCTCACAAACAAATACGATGTCATCTTCGCCTCAGACGACAAAGACATCTATACCAAACGCTTAGAAGTCCTCAAAATCCAAAAATCCCAGCAAAAGGCCCTTAAAGAAGAGCATAAAGCCCGCCGGAAAGACCTTTGGGCTAAACGAAAAGAAACTATCAAAGCCACCACATCAGCCTTAAAAGAGGCCAAGCAAAAGTATCTCGCGAAATTCGGCACCACTCGCTATGCGGCTTATCAAAAGTCCATCGAAATGCTGAAACTCGTCGGTATCACCAACCCCGAAAAACGCATGAAGCAATACCCGTTCGAGTTCTCGGGCGGCATGCTCCAGCGGGTCATGATCGCCATGGCTTTGCTTGGCAACCCTGATCTTCTTATCGCCGATGAGCCCACCACGGCTCTCGACGTTACCATCCAAGCCCAAATTCTTGAACTCATCAAAGACATTCAAAAGGAAATGGGTATGGGCGTGGTCATCATCACCCACGACTTGGGTGTCGTGGCCCAAATCTGCGACGAGGTTGACGTCATGTACGCCGGCCGCATCGTTGAAAGAGGAACGTGCGATGAGATCTTCTACTCTCCGCAGCACGAATATACGAAAGGCTTACTGGCTTCCATTCCGGGCGAAGATGCTCAAAAGGGCATGAAACTCCACCCGATCGAAGGCAACCCGGTCGATGTCTTCGCACTTCCAGAAGGCTGCAGCTTCTCGCCTCGCTGCGAGAAATGCCATAACGTCTGCTTGCATACCTATCCCGCTGAAAGGCAGATTGACGAAAACCATTACGTCAGCTGCTTCGAATCGGCTTACCAAGACGTCGCAAACGGCAAGATGAGCAAAGAAGACTTCGTCGCTTACGTTAACAAAGGCTTCCGCGTCTTATCAAACCCCACCAAGACGAAAAAGGCCAAAACCAAGGAGGGCAAATAATCATGAGCGACAAACCAGCAAAACCTCTTGATGACTACATCCTTCAGGTGCGGCATCTCAAGATGTACTTCCCGACCCAGGTTGGCTTCTTCAAAAGCCGGGACCTCAAGGCCGTGGATGATGTGAGTTTCGAGGTCAAGCACGGAGAAACGCTTGGCATTGTCGGTGAGTCCGGATGCGGCAAAACCACACTCGGACGGACCATCCTGCACCTTTATAACCCGACGGATGGCGAAATCATCTTCAATGGCCATGAGATCAGGAGCAACCGGAATTACCGTTCCACGATTGCCCAGATCAAAAAAGGCCATGAGGAAGCCCTGAAGGAGAGGCGGGCAGCCACATCCGCCTCAGCCTCCCCCGAGGAGCAAGCAAAACTCAAAGAAGACTTAGGCCGAATCGATGAAGAATACAAAAAGGCTCTCGCTCTTGAACGGAGTAAACAGCAAGAACGGAAAAAGAACCTCGAATACCTCCACCTTCACGCCCAAATGGTCTTCCAAGACCCCTACAGTTCCCTCGATCCCCGCATGACGGTCGAAGACATCATCGCGGAGCCGATGGACGCCCACAAATCGCTCTTTAAAGAAGAGATCGCCAAAAAAGGTCTCTCCTACAAAGAATATCGTCATCAAAAGGTCGGCGAACTCATGCAGACGGTCGGCCTCAGTAGCGAACAAGCCACCCGCTACCCTCACGAATTCAGCGGCGGCCAACGTCAGCGTATCGGCATCGCGCGAGCCTTGTCCCTCAATCCGGAACTCATCGTTTGCGATGAGCCAGTGAGCGCGCTCGACGTCTCCATTCAAGCCCAGGTGCTCAACACCTTCGAGGAGCTCCAACAAAAACTAAAGCTCACCTATCTCTTCGTTGCTCACAACCTCTTGGTTGTTAAGCATATATCTGACCGCATTGCGGTCATGTACCTCGGCCACGTGGTTGAGTTGGCGGATAGCGAAACGCTATTCAAGGAACCGATGCATCCGTACACCGTCTCCCTTCTCTCCGCCATCCCCGTCCCGAATCCGAAGTCAGCCCGAAAGAGCGAACGCGTCGTTCTTAAAGGCGATATCCCAAGTCCACTTAACGCGCCGAGCGGCTGTCCGTTTAGGACCCGTTGCCCCTTCGCGAAGGAAGCCTGTGCCACCGCGAAAGGAAAACCCGTCTTACGCGAGATCCGCAAAGGCCATTACGTGGCGTGCCTCTACCCGTTACAAGCGGGCCGAACTGGCATGTAGAAACGACATTAAGGTCCTTGCGACCTCTAAGAAAGGAATTAAAACTTATGAAACACAAAACTATAGGTCTTGCCTTACTCGTGCTAACTCCGATGTTGCTCGCGAGCTGCGGCAAGACGACAAGCAATGTCATTACTGCTTGCATCGCTTCCGCTCCGAAGACGATCGATCCTGCCACTAACTCTTCTGTAGATGGCGGCACCTACGATGAACACCTTTTCGAGGGTCTTTATCGTTGGAACTACACAGGCACTTATCCTAATGGCGCCGTCTCCCTTGTCCCTGGACAAGCCAAAGACGCCCCGACGAAAGTCACCAACACCGATGGCACCGTCACTTACACCTACACCTTACGCGATGGTTTAAAGTGGAGCGATGGCACGACGTTAACCGCTAACGACTATGTCCGCAGCTGGAAACGCGCCGTGAGTAAGAAACTCGGCAGCCCTTATAACTACCTCTTTGAGGCCCTTAAGGGCGGCGTCGATGCTGAAGGCGAAGACGATGGCGCTTCTCTAGCGGTCAGCGCGACCGACGACAAGACGCTTGTTGTCACTTTGGCGAATGAATGCTCGTATTGGAACGAACTCTCGGCCTTCCCGACCTTCGCTCCGGTCCCAGCCACTGCGGATTTGGATGGCGCTTGGGCGAGCCCTGAGAATGCTTCGACTTTCGTTTGCAATGGTCCGATGAAGATCAAAGCCTTCGACGATACGAAGATTGAGATGGTTCCGAACCCGAACTATGTGGGCACTGTCGACGTTAAGGCTAAAGACATTGCTTTCGTCTTCAGCGATGATGATTCCGCCATGCTCAACTCCTTCGAAAAAGGCTCCTACGATTTCATCGATAGCTTCCCTTCGACTGAGACTGATACCATCAAGGCCAACCACAAAGGCGAGTACTTCAACGTTGGCCAACTTGGCACTTATTACTATTGCTGGAACGTCAATATGCCGTCGGAATTCAACACCGTCCTTGACACTGAAGCCAAGAGACAGACCTTCCGTCAGGCCGTCTGCTTACTCATCAACCGTCAATACCTTATCGACAACATCGCTAAGGGCGACCAGGTGGCCGCGGATGGCTGGGTCTCGGTTGGCTTAACTGAGGCTGATGGCAAGACCGATTGGACTGCTGACAATGGTCCGAAACGCGATGGCGCTGGCTATTATGATGCTTCAAGCGCTGGCTTCGCCGCCAACGAAACGACTGCCCTTGGCTTGCTCAAGAGCTGCGGCTTCACCTACGATGACGCCACGAAGAAATTCACCAATGTCCCGAGCTTCGAGTTCGTGGCCAACAATGGCGATGCTCACCTTAAGATCGCTCAGGTCCTTCAGAACGAATTGAAGAACCTTGGCATCACGATGACCATCAAACAGCAAGACTGGGCGATCGTTCAAACCATCCGTCAGAATGGCCAATACACCCTCAGCCGTAACGGCTGGCTCTGCGACTACAACGATCCGATCAGCGAGCTTGATATGTTCACCACCGCGAGCGGCAACAACGATTGCCAGCTTGGCAAAGGCACCAACGCGACCTATGCCGGCTACAGCGTCGATATGAACGCCGATGGAACGATCGATGATACGGAAAAGAATCTCACTTGGGCTCAATCTTACGATGCCTTAATCGCCAAGGTCAAAGCCACGGTCGATAACACCCTCCGCTTCAAACTTATGCACTGCGCCGAAGATCTTCTCATGAGCACTTGGTGCGTTATGCCGATTTACTACTACACCGATGCCTTCCTTATGAGCAGCAAGCTCAGTGGCTTCTATGCGATGCCGCTTGGCTATAAGTTCTTCTACGGCTGCACCAAGGCTGCCTAATCGTTAAGCCTTAACGCAACTAAAAAAGAGGAAACGCTTAACCGCGCTTCCTCTTTTCTTATTGAACGCTTTTAGTTAACCGGACCAAGCCTTGGAACGACGCCGTATCGTCGATCTTGTATTTGAGAAGCAAGAAGGTGTCTTCCTTATCCGTGACGCCGATAGTGTATACGAGCTTCTGAGAATCCGTCGCCACATTGACCCGGTTATTGTCTTTATCCGTGAAGGTGAAGTGACCGCTTAAAGCGGCTTGTAATTGCGAGGCCGTCATGTCGCTAGGAATCGTAATGCCGTTAGCTCCAACAATGACGGGAGAATAGGCCGAAACGGTTGAGGAGATATATTGATCTTTGGCCAGGCCTTCAAAAGACTTGTTGACCGTATACGCAAAGTGATAAGTAGAGGCGAAATCCCCGTCAATCCCCTTTACTTTGAGGATTCCTTCTTGATGGCCGAGGGCATTAGTTTTAGCCGAGATGTCGCTTATTTCATACTTGGATAAATCAGCCGTTTCTTCGCCAGCGGAAACGAAGGAGAAGTCATCCTTAGTGAAGACGTAATCCTCAAGAACCTCAAATTTCTTGAGGGTCACCGTGAAACGGGTGGCTGGCAAGGTTGGGAATATTTTGTGTTTCACCGAAAGAAGCAAAGAACGGAAATAATCCGCCACCTTCTTCTGACTGGCTTCATCCTCATAATTGAGATTGCCCCAACTAGAAATTTCAGACCCCACCGCATTGGGATCGATACCGAGATTATTTAGCAGCGTGCTTAAAGCGGTTTTCTCAAGTATCGTAAGGTGACCGATGGCCGCGGTGAAATAAGCGCTCATGATATCGCCGGGCTTTTCGCCTTCGCCCTTCATGGCGGCGAAGATAGAAGCATCAAAGGACGTTCCGAGATAGCCAAGAAGCTTCAGCAAAGACGACAGGCAGAAACCCGTGATGACATTTTTTCTCTCTTCGATTTGGCTTAGGAGCAAGGACAAATAGTCGAATTCCGAAACCTTTTCGAGATAGGGCACGTCTTTTTGGAGACTAAGAATATTTTTTATAAGCGCCAGTAGGGAATCGTGAACAAGCTCCCAGCTGGAAACCGAGAGATTGATTTTAAGCAAGGCCGCCCCGAGGCTATTTAGGAGAGGAACGGGATTGGCATAGAAAGACGATAAAGCCGATTGGAAAGCCGTATCGTTTTTGGCTTGGGTTGGAAAAAGGAATTGGCTCGCGAAGAGATAAGACAAAAAATACAAATCATCGGCACTCAGGTTGGCGAGCAAGATTTTGGCGAAATAACTGAGAACCCTTCCAAAGACCGCCGCGTCCTGTTTGCTCATGCTCTCCCCGTAAGAGCCAAAGTAATTGACGCTCCCGTCGAAATACGATTTCCGAAGAGCCAATTTGGCTTGGGTGTCGCTATCGGTGAAAAGCGAGGCGGCAAGATTATAGTCATCAAGACTCGTCAAACCTGCGCTATAACGAAAGCCAACCATCGGGTTGTTGTCGCTACGACGGTGAAAGCCAGGCACGAAGCCCGCAAGAACATAGCCAACTTGGTCGCCCGAAAGAGAACTAAGCAAAGACTGAAGCTTTGTTAGGCCAAGGGCGAAAGAGGATTTTTGGGTGCTATAAGATTGGCTGCCCGATAAAGGCAAACTGAATAAAACGGTCCGGATAGTCGAAGCCTCTTCCGCGGTGATCGAGGCGTTTTCTAAAAGGTTTTTATAGTAAGAAAGAGACTGACTAGGGAGATCAAAGACCGAAGTCTTTTCAACCTGGCCACAAAGATTCATGATGGAGGCTTCATCGATGGTTGATTGCTTATATGTTTCGGCCGGACCCGTGATATCAATCGGAGCGTTTGGGTCCACTGACGATGAAACGGAAACCGAGGATGAAGAAGAAGCGTTGCCACATCCCGCAAGTGGAAACAAAAGCATTCCAGCAACGAACAATAAGGCCAAGCGTTTATGGGACATGTCTTTTCCCTCACCAATAATTTACGCTTAGGGGAAGACGGAAACAATTGCTCTTAATTTTTAATTTAAAAATGGCAATTAACGAAACGCTCTTCAAAGTAAGAACGAGAACGCGGATAATTAACACGATGATTGAACTACGTGACGTCAGCAAAATTTATCCTGTGACAGGCGAAGAAGCCGTCGCTTCCTTGAAAAATGTTACTTTGACATTTTCCGACGCCGGCATCGTTTTCATCGTCGGGCCATCGGGATGTGGCAAAACCACGTTGCTGAATTTAATCGCTGGTCTCGATAAACCGACCTCAGGCGTCATTCTTTATGATGGGGTCGATGGGGCCGAGCTCAGTCCCCGCCAATGGGACGAGAAACGGAACGGAGCCATCAGCATCGTCTATCAAGACTACAACCTTATCAACCATTTGACGGTCCTCGAAAACGTTCGCTTATCGAAGACGATTTCGGGACAACGAAAATCATCAAAAGACAAAGCTTTAGCTCTTTTAAAACAAGTCGGCCTTGAGAACAAGGCCTCTAAGTATCCGAATCAGCTTTCCGGTGGTGAAAAACAACGTGTCGCCATCGCTCGCGCTCTTATGAGCGAAAGCCAAGTAATCCTCGCCGATGAACCCACTGGCGCTTTGGACACGAAGAGCGGCATCGGCGTCATGGATCTGCTCGCTTCTTTTAAAGATAATCATCTCATTATCGTCGTGAGCCATAACGAATCTTTGGCGGCCAAATACGCCGAGAGAGTCATTAAACTCGAAGATGGAAAAATCCTTTCGGACGAAACGATTATCCCCGCAAAAAGCCCTTTAAAAGAGTCAAAGCCCCACAAATCCTTCTCCTTTTTATCGACGTTGGCTTTCCAAAGATTGTGGAACCGCAAATGGAAATCGCTCTTCCTCGCTTTGGCCTCCAGCGTGGGCTTATTAGGCATGGGTTTGGTCTTGAGCTTACGCAATGGCATCAATAACATCACGAACGAAGTCGAGCAAGAAGCTCTCATGGGCATCGGGGCTCCGCTCAGTGTCTATTCCTATTCCATTCCGCTTTCTGATCCTCTGAAATACAATTCCGACGCCGCCTACCCCAATGATCACGTCATCCACAGTAACAGCGAGACCGAGGCCAAACCCGTCCACAATAATCACTTGAGCAAGGCTTATCAGGATTTCTTAAAAACGAATCTTCCTTCGGGCACCGACATCACGACCAAATACGCGACGACCCAAAATGTTCTAACCTCCAACACCAAAGGCTATATTTCCGTCCATAGCGCCAGCAACGACACCAGCATCACGGCTTTGATTTATAGTTTCGTCGGCCAACACAGTGCCTTCCATCAGCTTCCGGCTAGCAAGGACAAGATTCTCCGTTTCTATGATGTTATTGAGGGAAGTTATCCCGCCAATGACAACGAAGGCTTCCTCATGGTGGATCGTTATAACAGCCTATCGTCCACCGCTCTCGACAACCTCGGCTTCACCAACCCCAACTCCGACGTCAACATCAGCGAAGCTTTAGGGAAAACTTACAAGATTATCGACAATGATGACTATTACCATTTAAATAGCACGACCAAAGATGTGACCGGCCGTTTCTTAAAGGATCGTTCTCAGCTCGAAAGCGAAAACAAGGATCCCCAAAAGCTTTCCGAATATCTTACGAGTGCCACGCAAGCCTACTTCACAGGAAATGATGCGGCTTTGCAGTCCTCGATGGCAGACATCAATAGCCTCTTTAACGACAACAAGGAAACCCGCACCCTCAAAAGTTTTAGCGTCACGAGCGGCCAAACGGATTTGAGCGCCCTTTATAACGATGAGACAAAAGGTCAATCCTTCAAAATTGTCGGCATCCTTAGACCGAAATCAACAACCTATGTCACTTCTTTATTAACGGGGCTTTATTATTCTTCCGCCATTTGGGAAAAGAACCACGCCTCCAGCGTCAATAGCGCCATCGCTAACGAATATCAGAACCACCTGACCTATGGCACTTCTTCCGATCCTATCGTCGTCCCCCAAGGCTATAACATCATCGACAACGCCGACCCTCTTCCTAGCGGTTCCGTCGAAGAACAAGTCAACAGCATCTTTACCTGTCTAGACACTCGAAATGCCTATGGCACGGATGAAGGAATCGGCGCTTTCGAGCTTTATCCTAGTTCCATCGCTAATAAACAAAAGTGCCTCGACATCATGGATGCCTATAATGACGCGAGAGAAGAAAAAGACCGCGTCCTTTACACCGATATCGCGGGACCCGTTCTTATCGCTGTCCGTTCCTACATCGGGGTCATCGAAAAGACTCTTATCATCTTCACCAGCCTCGCTTTGATCGTCGCGGCGATCATGATGGGTTTACTAACGCAAAATTCTGTCATCGAACGCGAACGGGAAATCGGCCTCTACCGTTCGATGGGCGCTTCCCGTTTCCAGGTCTCTTCTCTCTTCATTGAAGAGGCATTGACTCTGGGACTGATTTCAGGCATCACCAGCGTCGTCCTTTCCTATTGTCTCTTGCCTCTCGTGAACAGCATTTTCAACGGAGCGGCTTTAGGAACCGATCTCTCACACTTTGCTTCCCTTCCCTTCCTTCAGGCCTTGCTCATCATTCTCTTAGCTCTCGCCATGAACTTCTTAGGGGCCATCTTGCCGAGTGCTTTTGCGAGTAGAAAAGATGCCGCTTTAGCCTTACGAAGCGACTAAAGAATAAGAAAAAATCCCCAGGTTTCGCTGGGGATAATGTCCTTTTTGCAGGGATTTTGACTATTTGACCGGTTTCATGAAGAAGCGGCCATAGACTTGAGCAAGCGAGACCACTTGAATGAAAGCGTGGGGGTCTTCTTTTTGAACAATCTTCACGACATCACGGACCTCGTAACTCGAGACGACCATGGTGACGATATAACGTGGCTGACCAGTGAAGACGCCTTGGCCTTGGACGATAGTGGCGCCATGAGGGATTGAAGAGATGAGAACATTGCCCAAATCTTTGCGTTCCGTAACCACTTCGATTTTCATCTTCTTGTTGCGGACGTTGATGGAGTCGATGAGGATCATGCCGACAAGCATGTAAAGGGCGCTGTAGAAGATACGACCGAAAGCTTCGGCACTGAACTTCGGATCCCAGCCCGCCACAAAAGACGCTCCAGGAATCGGATTGCCTAAGGCCGCAGTAAGCAAAGAGAATAAGAAGACGGTGATGCTGTTCATGATGACAGAATACTTGCCAACCATCGTGCCTTTGCGAAGGGCGATGTAGTAAGCGATGATGTCGATGCCGCCTGCCGAGATATCCATCTTAAAAGCGAGAGCGCTCGATAAGCCCGTACAGACACCCGCGAAAACCGCTCGAGCGAAGAGACCGCCATTGGTGTTCACGAACAAGGCCAAGAAATCAATGCCGGGGATTTTATCGACCGTCAAAAGTTTGATAAAGAGCGAAACCTCAGCGACGTTGATGAGGGTGAAGACGGCAAAACGCTTGCCAATGCCCGTCCAAGCAAGAACGAGAAGCGGGATATTAATGACGAAATAAGCAATGGAATAGAAAAGGTGCTCGTCGAAATTGCCACCCATGGCTTGGCTTTTCACACCGCAAAGCTCTAATAAAAGCGCGATGACTTGGCTCACGCCTGAAACGCCGCCAGCCACAAGCTTTGCCAGGATGACTGCGTTGCCATCGGCATCCTTTAAATTCGCACCCGGATCCATGAAAGCGTTAAAGCCAAAAGCAAAGACCAAAGCGCTAAGCGTGCAAACGATGAAAGTCAGCGTGTAGTCGATGATGTTTTTGGCCACGGGGTGGTCAAGCATCCAGTTCTTATTTTTCTGCTTAATCTCTTCGAAAGTGCGTTTTTTAAGTACCATTGCGAATGTATTATACCAACGCCCCAACGTAAAACAATCAAGTCACGAAAAAGCCAACAGCCTATCGTTAAAAGCGTCAATGGAAGGGGACCAATTAAATTCTTTTCAAGCCTTTGTTGCCACCTACGGTGGGCAATGGTATGATTATCACGCTGTTCTAAGGAACAAATTACATTTTCTGTCGGAGGCAACATCATGGCTATCTTAAAGGCAATTGGCGCGTTCTTCGTAAAAATCTGGCGCTGGATCAAGGAAACCGCTTGGGTTCAGCCGCTTTTGATTGTCGGCGCGATCTTCGCCATCATCTTCTCCATTCCGTCCATTACTAAATGGGCTGGCTCCATCGGCGGAACCGCTGAAGGCGCCTTCTACAAGGAATATCAGGTTTCTCTTGAAACCGAGAAGCGTAATGACGAGACCGTCACTTCGACTTCGGATGCCGATACCCTTATGAATAATCTCTATGCCAACAATAAGCTTGCTTATGATGGCAATGACACCGGCACCTATAGCACCGATATCAATACCACTAAGTATGGCGAGAAGTATTTCCTTCTCTTCGTTGGCAGTTCCTGCAGCGGATGCAAGACTCTTGAACCGGGCTTCCGTGAGCTTCGCGATTCGTGGAAAGACATCTACACCCCGACCGATAAAGGCACCTTCAAGTGCTACACCATCTTCGCGGACCAAGCTTCTTCCAACGATAAGTCCTATGACTCGCCGTGGAACACCGCTTTCCACCGCTTCCTTGGCAACTACACCGGTTTCTTCAATGAGACCGAAGGCTACCTTTCGACCAACAGCTATTACACCAACGAAAAGCCGTCCGATGATAACTACAAATACTATGGCCAACCGGATATCAGCGGCAAATTCGTGACCCCGGCCATCTTGCTCGTTGACTTCACTCAGGCCGCCAAAGATCAGAAGCGCGCTGGCGTCAGCGAGATTCTCTTCGGCGGACTTGATAGCCTTTCGACCAAACAGGCCAAAGCTGCCTATCTCATGCAGATGTGGAACCACACCGATGAGAACGACAACAAGAACCCGTTCACCAAGTACTACAACCACTAATCGGTGATTAAAAACAAGTTAAGCCCTCCTTTGTGAGGGCTTTTCTAATTCCCCATTTGGTCTATCATAAGAATATATATGGAAAAGATAACTTTTGCCGATGTCGGAGGCCTCCTAGTCGAGACCTATACCAAAGAGCACGTGCCAGCCACCGCTCCCGCCATTGAGGACTACCAACTCTATAGCGATAAGAAAACTCGTCTCTTATTGACCGCCGACGAGATTCCTTTTGTCTTCTATGTCCCAAGACTTCACGCCTATGGGGCTGCGAAGATCACGACCGAAGAAGTCAAAAACGAATCGCCTCTGAAGCGTTTCAAAGAAGTTTTGGCTCTCTATAGCCTTAAGCCATCTGAGGTTTGCGCCTATTTAGGACCTTCTCTCACTTTCAGTCACGTCATCGTCGAAAGGCCCGTCATCCTTGATTTAATTGCCCGCGGATACCGCGCGGCGACGAAGCGAACTGATGGCATCGACTTCTTCGATGTGCGGATGATGCTTGTCGTGATGCTCCGGAAACTTGGTCTAGACTTCAAGAACATCTATCTCGATGGCCATGACACCTTTGAGTGTGACTCTTTACTCTATAGCGCGCTCCGGGGCGACAATAAAAAGAACCCCACCGTTATCTCCGTTCATTAATCCTTATATCTATATATAAGAGGAAGATGCCGAAAGCGTCTTCCTTTCTTTTTGTGCCAAAATCCGTATGCTCATGGTGGAGGAACAATCCATGAATATCTATGACATCAAAGTACTCGATAATAAAGAACAAGAAGTGAGCCTGAGCCAATATAAAGGCAAGACCCTTCTTATCGTCAACACGGCCACGAAGTGTGGCTTCACGCCTCAATACAAAGGCCTACAAGAACTCTACAAGAAATACCAAGACAAGGGTTTCGTCATTCTTGACTTCCCCTGCAACCAGTTCTTATTCCAAGCCCCAGGGTCGGACGAAGAACTCGAGAAGTTCGCCACCATCAACTATGGCACGACCTTCCCGCGTTTCCATAAGATCGACGTGAATGGCAAGAACGAAAGCCCTCTCTATACCTATCTGAAAAGCCAAAAGACCGGCCGCATCAAATGGAACTTCACGAAGTTCTTGATCGATAAAGATGGCAATGTCGTCGAGCGTTATGACTCGGCGGTGAAGCCGGAAGAAATCGACGCGGCCATTGAAAAGCTTGTCGGAGCAGGCAACGAAGTCCAAGGCGAAGTGAAGAAAATCACCACCCTGACGTTAGCCGATCTCGATGGCTGCCCACATTGCGCGACCGCCAAACTCTATCTCAACAAATTCGGTATCAAATACGACGAACTCAATTGGTCTCACGAAGAAAATGACGCGACCTTCAAAGCCTTAGGCATTGAAGCCGTTCCCGTTCTTCTCATCCCGGAAAATGGTTCTCTCACCTATATCAAAGGCGAAGACGAAATCGGGAAGTGGGCTCGTAGCCAAAAGAAGTAAAGACAAGACAAAAAAGAGGTCGCATCCGCGGCCTCTTTTCGTTATTTTTTCTTCGCTTTGAAATACTCAACCACGACTGGGGGAACAAGCGGACTGATGTCAACGCCGTTTGCGTAAAGTTGATTGATGGTGCTTGAAGAAATGAAGGTCTCTTCTTTGCGCGACATGAAGAAAACCATATCGATATTGGGATCAGCAAACTCATTGGCGGCGGCTAACTGGAATTCGTACTCGAAATCCGTCACCGCGCGTAAGCCACGGATAAGGTGTTTGGCCTGATGCTTCTTGCAATAATCAACGGTGAGTCCGGGATAATAATCAACCTGGACGCCTTTCATGTCTTTGGTGGCTTCCTTCATCATCTCGAGTCTTTCTTCGACCGAGAAAGCGGACTTTTTACTTGGATTGACGGCTAAAAGAAGGATGACTTCGTCAAAGACGCCTAAAGCCCTCTTGAGAACATCAAGGTGACCATTGGTAATGGGGTCAAAGGACCCAGGATAAACAGCGATACGCATGGTTTTACCTCCAGAGGATCATGAGATGGCTCTTGCCATAATTATACGTTTTGTAACGCAAGAAGGCATTGAAAGGAAGTTTAGGTTCGGTTTCGTATTCGACGACGACCGCCGCCCCATCGCGTAAAAGAGCATGGTCGAGAAGATATTGGACGGTGCTCGGATAAAGGTCCATTTGGGCATAAGGCGGATCGATGAAAACGATATCGAGCTTTACGGCTTTATCCGCTAAAACCTCAAGGGCTTTCAAGGCATCTCCATGAAGGATTTCGCCCTGATTGCATTTGAGTTTGGCTAAATTGTTACGGATGACAGTCGTGGCTTCTTGGTTCTCATCAACGAAATAGCATTTCTCAGCACCGCGGCTGATAAACTCAATGCCAACCGCGCCACTGCCCGCGAACAAATCTAGACACACGGCATTTGGGAGTTTGTCATTAAGGGCATTGCCTAACGCCATCCTAACGACGGACTTAGTTGGCACTTCGAGATACGAAGGAACATCGATCACCCGACTGCGGTAAAAACCGCTACCGATTACCACTGGCATTATTTGGCCTCCCATGTGAGACTCTTTTTTCGGAAAGGCGAAAAAAGAATGTCATCGATTTGCATATATAAATCGCGGACGACGATATAGGCTTCGTTATATTCCTTCACTAATGGATAGGCATCCATTTTCTCTTTGGCGGCATACAAAGTTTTTTGAGCAGCGATGGCTTCAGGATCAGTTTCCTTTTTATAGACCAAAAGATCCTCGTATTGCTTCTCGTAGTCATCGAGAGCTTTTGATAGTTCTTTCACAGCTGGATCCGAAGCAATCTTTTTCTCCAAATCATCGAGCTTTTGGACTCGAGAATCGGTACGAAGAGCCTCTTTGAGGCTAGCTAAATCATTTAAGAGCTCTTTTTCCATAGGTTTCATTGTAAGATTTTTTGGCTTTCCATGCTACAATATTGGCATGTTACATATCGTCAAAGACAACATTAAAACCCTTCGGGAGCGTTCCGTTGATGTCACGCTTCCCCTTGCTAAGCATGACAAAAAGACGCTTGATGCCATGCTGAGCTATCTTAAAAACACCCAAGATCCTGAATGGCGAAAAGACCATCCCGCCTGCCGCGAAGGCATCGGCTTAGCCGCTCCGCAAATCGGCATCAACAAACGCATGCTCGTCATCCATTACCAAGAGGGCGATGAAGAAAAACCCATCGACGTTTCCTATGAACTCGTGAATCCGAAAATCATCGAGAATTCAGTTAAACTTTGTTTCCTTGAATCAGGCGAAGGCTGCTTATCCGTCGATGCCCCGCATCCTGGCAAGGTCTATCGTCCCTTCCGGATTAAAGTCGCGGGCTATGAGGCCATCACCGAACAAGAAGTTACCATCACCGCCGAAGGTTTCGACGCCATCGTTTTACAGCACGAAATCGACCACCTGAACGGAGTTCTTTTCTACGACCACATCGACAAACTTAACCCGGATAAAGTCATTCCGGATGCTATCGCCATTTAATTAGTTTAAAATATACTCACTATGAAACACAGAACACTAGCTGTTTGGCTTTTGCTACCTCTTTTGGCGTCCTGCGGAAACGCCAAAGATGTGACGATTGCCGCCTACTTCGCGATGAACGAGAAAACACCTCTAGTTTATCGCGATGGCTTTAAGGTTCTTCAGTTGACCGATATCCATTGGTCAGTGAACACCAACGCCAAAGTCCAAGGTGAGTATCTGACCCGCGTCGTGAAAGAAGCCAACCCAGACTTCATCATGATCACCGGCGATAGTCTCTTGGGCGCGACAACTTCCACCGCCGAAACCCTCATGAAAGTGATTGAATCCTGGCAAATCCCTTATGGAACGACCTTTGGCAATCACGACCGTGAAGGCGAATATTCACCCGAATGGCTGACCCAGTTATGGTCCTCGGGCAAGTATTCTTACTACAATGAAGTTCAGGATAACGTCTTCGGCCGCTCGAACTACGTCATTCCGTTAACGGATGGAGCTGGGAAGCCCGTTTGGAATCTTTATTCCATCGACTCCAATAGCTACCCCGAAAGCAAGAATGGCGTTTATTACGATTACGATGTCATTCACACCGACCAAGTCGAATGGTTCAAAGCCACGGCTGCCGAAAGTAAGAGATTAGCAGGCGCGACCGTGCCGGGCTTAGCTTACTTCCACATTCCTCTCTTTGAATATTGCTACCAATACGTTAACGAACACAAAAACAACACCCAACCAGTGTTAGGCGAAATTTTGGAAACCTCGTCTTTCTCTACCGCCCCTGAAGAAATCAAAAAGCTCTTCGCGGATGCGGGAATGACCACCGAGGACATCAAATTCTGGCCAGGCTACATGAACACCGGCTTCTTTGACGCCGGAGTGGCCAATGGCGTTCAAGGCTTCTTCTGCGGCCACGACCATTCCAACGATTGGGGCGATTATTACACCAGCACCGCTGGCAAAGGCTACGTCAGCTATGGCGTTAAGAGCGGAACGGAGCTTTATTACACCCATAGCGACAAACGCAATGTGGATTTAATCGGTGGTTCGCTTGTCACCTTAAGAGGCAATCATTTCGATCTCGAGCACATCTATGTGCCAACGGATCCTGCTGCCGCTATCACTAGGTCCGCCTCCATCAGCATCGAGGTGAACAAATGAACTACGCCCTTAAACGCAAAATCCTCTTAGGTCTCGAGGCTCTTCTCTTCGCTTTCTTATCATGGATTTTCTTCACCTTCGTGAGTTCCGTCTTCAATGCCGTCGGCAGCGCCATCGACGTCAAGCCGACGATGCTTCCTTATTGGCTTAGCGTCATCGTTCTCATCTATTTCCTCTTCGTTTTCCATTTGATTTTGTTCCCGAAAAGCGAAAAGAAACTTTTGCTCACTTATAAGATCAACGGCATTGTCTTGGCTTCTTTAGCCCTCATCGCCGCGTTGCTCATCATCGTCTGGGTGGCCAATGGCACCTATGCCAGCATGGTCGCCGGGGTGCTTACGCCCCTCTTCCCGCTCGATTTCTTGCTCTTCGATTTCATCGTCGCGGGCTTAGGGATTTATTTCGCCTTCTTCTTAGCGAGAAAGACGCCCGCCCCCGAAACCAAATACTATCCGTACGAGCACGACATGGTCCGTCGCGTCTTCAGTTCCGCTTTCCGAGGCTTGTATGTTTTGTTCTCCCTCTATTTCACCGCTTGCTTCATCTTCTCCCTTTTCATGGCGAAGTATTCCGAGCCTAGTGGCTGGGAGCTCTTCTTCATTTGGTTCCTTATGGCGGTTCCCGCTGCTTATTGGGCTTACCACGATTGGTTCTATATGGATGAAGCGCATACGAGAACAGGCGATATCAAACGTTCGCTGATCGCCATCATCGTGAGCGGCTCCTTGGTCCTTGTGATGTTAATCGGCATCTTGGCCGTCCCGAATTTCATCGTCGAGAACGCGACTGGTCTCTTCATGCTCGACTACATGAAATCTTGGAACGCGGCCCCGTATTTGATGTCTCTCTCGGCTTTGATCCCGGCTATCGTCGCTCTAATTTCTTCTTTGCTGGAGAAAAAAGAAGTGGCTAAGGTCGAAGACAAAGAAACAAAGTAGTTGCCGCGAATAATCGACAAATAGACGCCAGACACCTGGCGTCTTTTTTGAGCATCTTCCAACAAAACGAATCCTTCCGTCATTACTATGGTATAGGACAACTAAAGGGGGTTCTATTCATGAAAAAAAGAAACATTGCGATCTTAGCCATCTTGACGGCCAGCCTTGGACTCCTCGCTAGTTGCGACAGCGAGGAAGATAAATACCAAACAGGTTCCACGAAGACGACCAGTCAAACCACAACCGCCACTTCGTCAAGCTCGACAGCGGCCACGACAGCCACCAAGACCTCGACAAGCACCTCAACTGGTCTTACGACAGGACCATCCAAACGTTAGTTAAGAAAGGAGGCCCAAGCCCCGAAAGGCGACTTTCCTGGCTTGGGCTTTTTCGTCCCATTTCCCGTGTCTTCCTGCTATGCAGGAGGCAAAAGTGTGTTATAGTATCAGTGCTTGCGATTATGTCACATAGCATAATGTCTTATCATTTCTTTACGGAGGCCCTTAATGGCTAGATTCGATTCTCCTGTCAATATCTTCGCTTTGGGCGGTTTAGGCGAAGTTGGCAAAAACACTTATTGCTTCGAAACCGACCGTTCGCTTATTTTGGTTGATGCCGGCGTACGTTTTCCTGAAGCCAACCTTCCAGGCGTTGACTATGTCATCCCTGATTATTCGTATTTAAAAAACAACCGCGCCAAAATCAAAGCTTTGTTCATCACCCATGGTCACGAAGACCATATCGGCGGCATTCCTTTCCTTATTCGCAGCGTCTATATCCCTGTCATCTACGCCCCGCGTCTCGCGGCCGCGTTAATCAGGCATAAGCTCGAAGACGCCCGCATCAAAGACGAAGTGAAAATCGTCGAGATCGATTCCAACTCGGTCATCAACATCGGCGATGATTTCAAAGTGTCTTTCTACCGCGTCACCCACTCCATCCCAGATTCTTATGGCGTCTGCATCGACACCAACGAGGGTCGCATCATCGAGAGCGGCGACTTCAAAATCGACTTAACCCCAGTCGGACCGAACTTCGAATTATCCAAGCTCGCGACGATGGGCACCCAAGGCGTCGACCTTCTCATGGCCGATAGCACCAACGCCGAGATTGAGGGCTATACCCCCAGCGAAACCAACGTCCGTAGCGGCGTCGAGGAAATCTTCGACAAAGCCCCGGGCCGCGTCATTGTCTCGACCTTCTCGAGCAACATCAACCGTATTCAGCAAGTCGTCGAGGTGGCGGTCGAGCATAAACGCAAGATCTGCATCTTGGGCCGCTCCATGGAAACCGTCGTTGGCATCTCCCGCCAATATGGCTACATCAAGATCCCCGATGCTTCCATCATCAGCGATGACATGGTCCGCAATTATAAGGCCAGCGAAATCTGCATTCTTTGCACTGGCAGCCAAGGCGAAGCCATGGCCGCGCTTTCAAGAATCGCCAATGGCGACCACAAAACCATTCATATTATCCCTGGCGACACCATCATCTTCTCCTCGAACCCGATTCCGGGCAACGGAGCGTTGATCGACCGCCTCGTGAACAACCTCGTCAAACAAGGCGCCGACGTGAAGCAGAATAGCTTAGCTTTCTCTCTTCACTCGTCAGGCCACCCTTCAAGACAAGAGCTCCGTCTCATGCTGAGACTCGCGAACCCGCACTACTTCATGCCGATCCACGGCGAATACCGCATGCTTAAGCTTCACGCCGAAATCGGCGAATCGCTTGGCATTCCGCATGACCACACCTTTGTCTGCGATAATGGCGATACGTTGGTCTTAAAGAACCACGTGGTTACCCGCGGTGGCAAGATTCCGGCCGACGATGTCTATATCGATGGCAATGACCTCGATGGACTTTCTAGCGCCGTCATCCATGACCGCGAAATCCTAAAGAACGATGGCATGGTGGCAGTCTTAGTGACCATCAACAGCAAGACCAACACCTTGGTCGTGCCTCCGATAGTGTATGCCCGTGGCTTTGCGGCTGGGGAAGACACCCACGTCATCCGCCACGCGCAGATGCACGCCGAAGAGGCCATCCGCGAGATCATGCAGGAGAAAGTCACTTTCGGCGAAATCAAGACCACCATCAAGAACGCCGTCAGCAAATACATCTACCGCAAGACGGAGCGCAATCCGATGATCGTGCCCGTCATCATGAATTCGGTCGACTGATTTAAGGTTACCTTTTTATGCTTATCTTAGCGTCCACCTCTCCCCGCCGGAAAGACTTGATCCGCAAGCTCGGCCTTCCTTTCGTCGCCATGGATAGCGGAGCGGACGAAAAGCCCGTTCAATCCTCGGTGAGTCCGAAAGAACTCCCTCTCGAAGAAAGCCGCATCAAGGCCTATTCGATCGCTTCCCGTTACCCCAATGACGAAGTACTCGCCTGCGATACGGTCGTGATCCTTGATGGCGAAGTGCTTGGCAAACCCAAGAACGAAGAAGATGCCGTTAAGATGCTCCTAAAAGAGCAAGGCAAACGGCAAGTCGTTCTAACGGGTTATACCTACATCTCCCCCACGAAGGAAATCACCCGCTCGGTCGTGAGCTACGTCTACTTCAATCCCTTAACCGAAGAACAAATTCGCGACTACATTAAAAAATACCAGCCTCTTGATAAGGCTGGCGCCTATGGCTTACAAGACGAAGCGGGTCTCGTGAACCACATCGAAGGCAGTTACTACAATGTGATGGGCTTCCCCTTAGAAGACATCGCGAAACACGTCTACGGACGTGATGAGAAAAGCTTCTCATAGACCCCTTGGGGGTCTTTTTTTATGACCATCACGAGATGATCGCTCATTTTAACGAAGCCAGAGACACCATAATCGCGGAGTTTGTCTTTATCGACGAGATCGTAATCCTTGAGAGTCACGATAATGCGGGAGCCTTCAAGGCTCTTGCCTAAGACGTTTTCTTCGCCGCCCAGGGCTTTGATGTAGACCTTGTCGGTCCGCATTTTGGCTTCTTTCTTTAGCTGATGAGCGGAGACGAAATGGTCGATGAGAAAGAACAAAGCCACCAATAACAAGGCCCCTAAACCTGCGAGCCAATAGACGTTCTCTAAGAAAAAGTCCCGTTCGAGGACAACAATGACGTTCATGAGGGTATAATAACACACAGAGAGGTACCTATGAGTAACGCAATCGAAATTGAAGCTAAAGCCCTCGTCAAGAAAGAGGACTACGAAAAACTCGTGAAACGCTTCGCCGGAGCGAAGAGCTACGAGCAGGCGAACTACTACATCGATAATCAAGAAGGTTTGCTCCGCAAAGAGGGCGTGGCCTTACGCATCCGGGAAAAGGAAGGCCTTTACGAAATGACCCTCAAGACGCCGCTTAGCGAAGGCTTGCTGGAAAAGAGTTGCACCTGGACGAAAGAAAGATTCGATGGCTTTATGAAAAAGGGCATCTTCCCAGAGGGCGACATCAAACGCTTCCTCACGATGCTCGACATCGATGTCTCAAGCTTAAAAGTGTTGACCTCCCTCACCACCAAACGTATCGATATCGACTATGAGGGTGGCAAACTCTCGCTCGATGAGAACCATTACTCGGGTCTCGTGGATTACGAAATCGAGCTTGAGCATAACAGCATGATCGACGCTACGAAGTATCTGAAAGAACTCTTCGAAGCCGAAAACATCCCCTTCGAACTCAATACCAAAACCAAAGTGTCGAGAGCCTTACGGGCCTCTGGTCACTAAAAAGAATCAAGAGCCTTCCTCAAGAAGAAAGGCTCTTTTATTTTCTCCGCAAAAAGCCCTTCAAACGAAAAAAGAGCCCGCTTTTGCAGGCTCTTTAGAGGCAACTCTTTTAGCGGAGAATCTCTTCTTTCTTTTCTTCGAATTCTTCCTCGGTGATAACTTCTTTCTCGAGAAGTTCCTGATAAGCTAGAAGCGTTTCGGCCGCTTCTTTGTCTTCCTTCATCGTCAGCTGTCCTTCGCCCACCATGATAAGCAAGCCCAGGATCTCGATGGCAATCGTAAGCAAGGTCTCGATCAAGAAGGCTGAGAACGGTAAAGTCGTAAGGGTGAAATTAGTCAAATAAAGCGAAAGCTGAAACACCAAAGTGAAAAGTGCCAAGCCCACTGAAACGAAGAAGAAAATCTTTTGGCATTTCTTGCATTTATTGCCTAAGACGAAATAAAGAATGCCTGAAACAACAAGGGCTAAAGACAAGATGAAATAGAGTGAGATGACAGCCCATGAAGCAGATGTCCCAGACTTTTCCTTGCTTGTCTCAACCATATTGACGATTTCAAGGACAAACCCCATGCCGCCCAAACCTAAGGAGACGGCGGGATAGAGCCATTTGGCTTTGAAGCTTCCTTTCGCCAAGTGAATGATGGCAAAGGTCGCGAAAGTGATCAATACGGCAGCGAACAATAAAGTCGTTGCGGCATTGCCATAGCCAATCGCTTTCTGGTATTCAGTCGAATAATCGCCAAGGAAAGAAGCCATGGCGCTGGCGAAGGACACGATGCCGGCGATAATCGCTAAAATCGCGGAAACAAGGACGAGCTTACGCTTCTTGGTACTGGCCCCATGGCATTGGCAGCCGCAGTCGCTTTCGCAGACTTCGGTTCCGTTTTCGTCACAATGGCAGCCACCCTCTTCGCAGCCGCAACCGCAGCCACAACCACATTCTTCAGCCTTCTCTTCTTTGGGTTCTTCGGTTTCGCCAGCGCAGCAAGAAGAACCGAATTGGCATTTCTCAGTTTCTTCTTCCTCGGGCGTAAGTTTCTTTTCTTCTTCGTTTGGCATAAAAATAGCCTCCCTAATCTGGCCCTATAATATCATCATTCCTTTCGATAATGAAACGAGATACATTATAAGGTGAAAATTAGTAGTTATTGTTAAGGATAATTAAAAAATAAACGTCTTTTTTGAAAGGCGTTTATTTGAATTTTGATAAAAAGCTTACAGTGACGTGGTACCGTCGGAACAAGTAATAACGGTCGTGGTCGGAACGGTGGGGTTGCCACCATGCCAGTTAAGACCTCTCGTGACAGTGGCCCATTGGGCTTTCGTGCCCGCGAAGTTAATGGTTGCGAGAACCCCATCGAAAGCGAAACAATACTCGCCGAGGCTTGATAAGGTAGACGGAAGATTTACCGTCGTAAGGGCTGAGCAATTGAGAAAAGCGCTCTTGCGAAGAACGGTAACGCCCTCGGGAATCGTGATCGAAGTGAGGTTAAGACAAGAAGCAAAGGCGTTGACGGAGATTTCCGTTACGGTGGCTGGAATAGTGAAGCTGGAGCAACCCGGAAGAGCGAAATAAAGCTTAGTTCCGTTATCTATCATGACAATGGATTTAGCATCATTGATGCCATCCCCTGGCGTATCTCCTTCCGCGGCCGTATTAAGGGTATAGACGGAATTGCCTGCATAGGTTAAAGACTTCAAGGAGGTGCAACGATAGAAAGCGTTAAGGTCAATAAAAGTAACGCTCGTAGGGATTGTCACGCTCGTTAAAGAAGTACAGTTAGCAAACGCTGAGAAGCCGATTTTCGTTACTGAGCTCGGAATGGTAATGCTTTGCAAACTGGTGCAACCTTGGAAGGCTTGAGTATCGATAGAGGTCACGACGTTGTAGGTGAGATCAACGCTTTTCAAGGAGGTGCAACCGGTGAAGGCGCCAGGCATAACGTGAGTCTGGGTTAGCGGTATCTTAATGGTCGGTGTCGAAGTGGCGCCACCAATGCCACAGCTAGTGCGGAAAACGATATTGCCAGCTGAGGTAATATTACTCTTCCAGGTCGAATAAGCAGAATAAGTGGCTGGCAAATTGGCTGAGTTGTAGTAAACGACCGGAAGCATGAAACTGGTGTTAGCCTCGGAATTGGAAGTGACGGTCATGCCATTCCAACCCATATTAGAAGCGAAAATGACATAATTGCTGATCGGGTTATCAACGGCCCAAACATATTGAAGGTTGGAATAGGTTAGATTGTTTACAACAACTGTGCCGGCGCTCAAATATCCACTACCACCGGTTTTATAAAGCGGTGTACGGGAAATATTACTATAGCTGCCATAATAGCTTGAATAAGTGCACCAATGAATATCGGTCGGACTGGTGAAACAAAGATAAACGGAACGGCTGACTGTCAAATATCCGGATGTTGCGGTCGAAAAAGTCGCTTGCACATAAAAAGGGCTCGACCATGAATAGGTCGTAGCGGCTTGCGGATTGGCTTTGTTGCCAGCTTCGCCACTTTCGCTTGAAGTGCCGCACCCTCCAAGAAGAGGGACGGCGAGCAGCGCGACAAGGGCAAGTAATTTGCGTTTTAGGTTCATGAAAAAGCCTGCACTGATATTTTAAAGCATTGCATAGCAATGGCAAGCCCGAAGGAATCGGAGCACCCCTATTGACTTAGAGTTGACTCCAAGGCTTATAGTGACTCGGAAGGCAAAAACAATGGAAAAACAAACGGCGGGTCGTAAAGCTTTAGGTGATTTAGCTCCTAAGTTCGCGGAGTTAAACGATGATGTTTTATTCGGCGAAGTTTGGAGTCGGGATGACAAACTGGCGACAAGAGATCGTTGCCTCATCACGGTTACGGCCTTAATAACGAAGGGCATTTTCGATAATTCTCTTCGCTATCACATCGCAAACGCTCGGGTTCACGGAGTCACAAAGGAAGAAATGGTCGAAGTGCTGACCCATTTGGCGTTTTATGCGGGCTGGCCCAATGCTTGGGCGGCTTTCCCCATTGTTCGCGAAGTCTACGCCGATGATAAAGTGGCTCCTTCCGACTCTTTGTTTGGCCTGGGTGAAGAAAACAAAGCATTCGAAAAGTATTTCATTGGCAAGAGTTATCTCAAAGCCCTGAGCACCGCGGAAGGCTTAGGAGTTTATAACGTCACGTTCGAACCAGGCTGCCGCAACAACTGGCATATTCACCATGCTGGTGGGCAATTGTTGCTTTGCACCGATGGCGAAGGCTGGTATCAAGAATGGGGGGAGAAGGCCCGCAAGCTTCACCCAGGCGACGTGGTTTATATCGCTCCGGAAATCAAACATTGGCATGGAGCGACGAAGGATAGTTGGTTTACGCATATCGCCATCGGAATCCCTGCAAAAGGGGCTTCGAATGAATGGTGCGAGCCCGTAAACGAGAAGGAATACGCCGCTCTCGAAGAGGATAAATAAAAGGACGCCCAGCTGACGCTAGACGTCCCAGTATACGATTGCAGAACGTCAGTTCTTAATCTTCAATTCGCCTTTAATGTCTTTCGACGGATCGCAAGTGCCAAAGGTCGGGCATTCCTCTTCCGTGCACGCCATTTCGGCAATGCGGCGGGCGCGAGGAATGAAGGTCCGGATTTCTTCACTGTTGTAACCGACTTGAATACGATGGTCATCGACGATAATCGGACGGCGAAGCACCGAAGGGTTCTTGCGGATGAATTCGATGAGTTGGCTGACGGTCATCTCATCGAAATCGATGTGATTCTGAGAGACGATTTTGCTCCGAGGCGAAATGATATCATCGGTCCCGTTCTCGGATTTGGAGATGACTTCCTTAAGGTCATCGACCGAGAGGTCGTGGGAAAAGATATCCTTCTGCTCATAGGGAATCTTCTGATCGTCGAACCATTTTTTGACTTTGCGGCAGCTGGCGCAGCTGGGTGAATAATAGATTTTAATCATACAAGTGCCATTGTAGCACGACCGTCAAGCCTTCTATAGCGAATTTCCGCGATTCCTTCGTAAAAATGCTTACATCAACAATTGAACAAAGGCCTAGAGGCTTTATAATGGACTTTCGAGGACATCCTCGACCGCTCATTTATCGTAACCACATGACTAAACACCATTTAATCGCCATCGATGTCGATGGGACTTTGCTTGATAAGGAAGCCCATCTTTCGTTACTGACTTCATCCGTGCTCAAAGAAAGAGTCGCCCAAGGGGACGTGATTGTTTTGGCTTCGGGCCGGCCTTGGAGAAGTCTCCGTCCTTATTACCTGGCTTTAGGTTTAACGGGACCCGTCATTTGCTATAACGGCGCTTTGGTCTTTGATCCCGCAAGGCCCGATTTCAAACCCCTAAAGAAACTTTTCAAAAAGGAAGACATTCAAGCGATATCCTCGCAAATGTCTTCTAAAATCATTTCGCTTATGTGCGAAAACGAAACGACTATCTACGCCAACAAAGTCGACGAATACCTTAGTCATTACTTCCCTTATGCCAATATGAAAACGGAATTGGGTTCTTTCCCTGACGTTTTAAAAGAAGACACCTACACCGCCATTTTCTCATGCTTGCCCGAAGACGATGAGTCTTTGCGTAAAGTTATCGAAAGTCGCGCCCCGATCAAGTTCCGGCATTGGCGTGGCGTTCCTTATAGCGAAGCCTATTATTCAGGCGTCGACAAAGGCAGTGCGCTTCTTTATGTCATGGCCGAACTAGGCTTCAAGCAAGAAGACGTCATCGCTTTCGGCGACAGCGACAACGACTACGAAATGCTCGCTCTCGCAGGCCATCCTTTCGCGATGGCCGAGAGTAAGAGCCCTCTTCTTCTCGCCAACTTCCCTCATACGAAAAAAGGCAACGACCACGATGGGGTGGCCCTTGCCTTAATGGAATTACTGAACTAGTTACTTGACGCCTAAGGATTTACGAAGGGCTTTCGAGAGAGCCAAGGCTTCCTCGTGAAGACCTTCTTTTTTCGTTCCGACCGCTTCGACGTAGAACTTGCACTTCGGTTCGGTGCCGCTCGGACGGATGGCGATCCAAGAACCGTTGGCGAGAAGGAGTTTCACCACTTCCGCTTCTGGAAGGGTAGTCTTACTCTTGGTGCCATCGGCTTTCGTAATAACGCCAGTCTTATAGTCTTGAACTTCATTCACTTGGATCTTCATCACTTCTTTTGGCGGATTGACATGGAGGCGATCCATGATTTCTTTCATCTCGTTAGCGCCTTCGCTGCCAGTGAACTCCACCGAATCGGTGAAGGTGTCGTGGTAGCCAAACTTCTTTTCGAGATTATCGAAGGCCACATCGAGCGGGATGCCTTTGCGGAAATACCACAAAGCCATTTCGCAATAAAGCAGAATAGCCTGAATGCCATCTTTGTCGCGCACAAACGGCTGAATGAGGCAGCCATAGCTCTCTTCGTAGCCGAATTCGAAATGCGGGCCCGCACCTAATTCTTCGTAATGGTGAATGCGCTCACCGATGTATTTGAAGCCCGTTAAGAAGCTTTCGGAAACTAAGCCATAGGACTTCGCGATCTTACGGCCGAGGTCGCTCGTGACGATAGTGTCATAAAGGACGCCATTGCTCGAGAGAACACCTAAACGTTTACGCTCCTGGAAGATGTAATCCATGAGAAGCGCCCCGCTCTGGTTGCCCGTGAAACGCTCATAGGTGCCTTTGCTGGAAAGATACGCAAGACCGCAGCGGTCGCCATCGGGGTCGGTCATGACCAAGAGGTTCGCGTGATATTGATTGGCTAGCTTAAGCGGTTCGATGAAGGCTTCGGCGGTCTCCGGATTCGGAGATAAGGTGCCGCTGAAATCCGGATCGTGGGTGCATTGGCTCATGACCGGGATGACTTCGTAGCCGCAGGCTTTGAAGACGCGCATGGCGTTTTCGTAGCTCGTGCCATGCTGCGGAGTATAGATGATTTTGAAGCCCTTTTTGTCCAAATTAGGGTTGATTTGCACGGATAATACGTCTTTGACGTAGGCGTTATCAATCTCGTCATCAAGCTCCACGAGCTCGCCCTGGGTCGAGGCTTTTTCGGGCTCAACTGTTAATTCATCGGGCAAAGAGGCGATGATGTTCAATAACGGCTCAATCTCTTCGGGCACCAATTGGCAGCCCGTATCGTCATAGACTTTGTAGCCGTTATATTGTTTCGGGTTATGGCTCGCGGTGATCATGATGCCACCACAGGCATGAAGATAACGGACGGCATAAGAAAGTTCGGGGGTCGGACGAAGCGAGTCGAAAATATAGGCTTTGATACCTTCTTCGTTCAACAGCCGAGCGCTCTCGAGAGTGAACTCGCGGGAGAAATGGCGGTTATCGTGACTGATGACGACGCCGCGAGTTGCGGCATCAGGGTATTTCTTCAAAAGATATAAACCGAAGGCCACCGTCGCTTTTTTGACGGTGAAGGAATTCATGCGGTTCGTACCAGGACCAATGACTCCGCGCATGCCAGCGGTTCCGAATTCGATGTCTTGGAAGAAAGCATCGTCTTTCTCCGCCTTGTTCATGTGGCGGAGGGTCTCTTTGTCTTCCGGAGCCACTTCTTTCGAATCGAGCCAGCGCTCATAACGACTTTCCACTGTGTCCATAATCTAACGAATTTCCTTTCTTAACTTCTCTAGTATAGCTTTTTCTTCATCGTTTACCTCACTCACGAACTTTTTGCCGCTTAAGGGGGCCAGAACACCAGTGAGATTACCGAATGTCAACTCGTGAGCCCGTAAGAACTGATAGTCAAGGCCATAGAGCGTCCGGAATTTTCGGTTATCAAGGTAATTGCCGTATTTGCCATCGCCCATAATCGGATGGCCAATGCTGGCTAAATGAACTCTGATCTGGTGGGTTCTGCCCGTATAAAGAACGCATTCGAGAAGGGTGCAATTCTTGAAGGTCTCGATGGGTTCATAACCCGTTTTGGCCTCTTTGCCGCCTTCCGAAACTGGCGTCACCGTCACTAAGCCGGTTTCGCTGTTCTTCTTTAAGGGTTTCTCGATGACGCCGCCTTTTTCAACGATGCCATCCACGAGGGCCAAGTATTTTTTGGAGATATCCTCGCGGTCTTTGAAAAGCACTTCTAAGTCTTTTAAAGCCGCGTCGGTCTTAGCGAAAATCACCAAACCGGCGGTATTGCGGTCAAGACGATGGGCTGGCGCGGGGACAAAGGCGTGATTAACGGGATCGAACTCATCCTTATAATAAAGATAATCCAAAACCTTCTGGGTCAACGTGTTCCGTTTTTCTTTCTCATCCCCATAAACGAGCAAGCCCGAAGGTTTGTCGACGATCAAAACATTCTCATCTTCATAAGCGATGCCATACGGGAAAGGCTTTTTCTCCGCGAGACGCGGATGCTTGAAGTCTTCGAGCTGCTGATCGGTCACGTAAAGACGGATCACATCACCCTCCTGCACCACATAATCCTTATGAATCCAGTGGCCATTCGCCTTGATGTCTTTCTTCCGAAAGGCCTTATAGATGAAGCCGAGAGGCGCTTCCGCCAGGTATTTGCGGACGAATTTCTCAGCTTTTTGCCCCGCATCACGCGAGGAAATGACGATTTCTTTCATACAAGAGCAATTATACCATAAGGCGGCATTGAAAAAGGCGAGCAACACCTCTATAATTTCCGTTGCCACGTTTAAATGGAGGAATACCCAAGTGGCTGAAGGGGCGGGCTTGGAAAGCTCGTAGGCTCTTAACCGGGCGCAAGGGTTCGACTCCCTTTTCCTCCGCCAATGGCAAAAAAGCTCGGCGTTATGCCGAGTTTTCTTTTGTTTTTGAAGGCTATTTTTTCGCTAATTCAGCGCTCTTAAGCATGAAACCGTTGATGCCTAGAGTCACTTCGCTGAAGATCAAACGGCGGTTCTTTTCGGTGTCTTCGATTTCCCCTTTGATGAGATCATAGAAGCCACGAACGAAATCTTCGATGAAAAGAGTGATAAGAACGTCAAGGTCTTCTTCAGGGCGCGGGCCATAGACCCGGAGAAGGATACCCTTTAGTTCGTCGCGCCGTTTCTTTTGGGCGGTGAAGACATCTTTCTGCGAGTAATAAGTGGAGCCGAGATAATAAACGATAAAGGTGATTTCCTTTTTATTCTTTAGCTGGGCGTCATACATCGGAGCGAAGAACTCATAATGGATGTCAGAGGTGGTTAACTGCTCAGGCGGGACGGGAATGAGGGGCTTATTGAAAGTATCCCAGGCCTTAAAGAAAGCGGCCCTAATAAGATCCTTCTTGGTTTTAAAGTGAGCGAAGATCGCAGGCTCGCTGATGGACAAACGACGGGCGACTTCTTTCGTCGAGATGTTAACCGTGTTCTCACGCACGGCTTCACGCATTGTCTCTTCGATGATCTTCGTGTCCAAATCGTAAGGTGTCCGTGACATAAGGAAATCCCCATTTCTCAAATAGCAAAAGCGTACCTTTATAAATTAGGTCGGCTTTTGATATTTATATTTTTATTCTAACGAGCCCGACGAAAAACTCAATAAATATGCTTCAATCGGAGAAAATGGATTAGTGACCACTCACGAAAAGCAAAGAAAACTCCTAAACTATTTTAATGTATTAAGGCATACAAAAAGCCCCGGGAGAGAAGCCCAGGGCTATTTGAATCAGCTTCTATTACTTTGTCGTCGGAGCGGCTGGAGCAGCAGGTTCAGCGGGCTTTTGCTCAGCTGGAACATCCACCACTTTCGCTTCTTCGGGGGCCGATTGGCTTAAGACCTGCAAACGCTGCGCGCGACGAATGGCTCTTTCGTCATTGACGTCGCTCTTTTTGGCGTAGTGGTTGAGAGTGATTAGGCTAACGAAAACGGCGATAAGAAGGATGATGATTCCCAACCAGCGGAGCGATAAAGTCGTCTTGCTCCAGGTTTGGAAACCATTTTGCCAATTGAGCATCCAGTTTGAATACTCTCCTAAGGCGTTCCGTTTCGGCGGAACATAATCGACCAAGATGCCGATCACGAGGAAGAACAAGCCTAAAACGGCTACGACGCCTTCGATCGAAATCCAGGCAATCTCGCCTTTGCTAAGCTTTTTGACTTGTTTCGTTTCTTCTTCCATAAGGAGCACCTCTTTCTAGTTGGCTAATTAGGCTTTCGGTAAGCCAGTCTTCGGATCGATTTCGACGGCATCAGTGCCATCTTGCGGCTCAATGGGTTGAGCGGCGGCTTGGCCTTTTTGTCCATCAGGGACAATCTTGTTGCCGTTCTTTTGGGCGTCGGCGACGAGTTCGTTAACCATCGGAACATAGATGGCACGGAATTCCGGCTCCACCACTTTAACATATTCGGCAATCTCGGATTGAGTGGCTTTGATGACATCGCCAAAGTTTTTGCCAGCGGGCAAATCACGATGGCCCGTCATATAGTCGACGAGCATGAAGACGCTATCCTGCATCGCCATGTAGACGTTATCGGTGATGCGACTGTTCTGACGGATCCCAGCAATATTGCCGATGATGGTCTGAATGTCATTGCCGATGAAACGGCTGGCAGCGGTCTCTTCGCCTTTGGCTTCCTGGCGAGCTTGGTTATAATCGCCAAAAAGTTTGACGAGATCGTTCACGAGAGTCATATAAGCGACGCCGCGATAGAGTTTTTCTTCGGCTTTGTCGCACTGCTCGACGGTCGTGACATCGAGGTTCTGCTTCTTGCCATCGTTAAGGATGCCAATGATCATCGCTTCGACGTTTTCGTGAATCGGCAAAACGCCTTTGTAAATGGCTAAATGCTGGGCATGGTCAACGCGTAAACCATCGTCGGCAAGCTTAAGAATGGTGCTGTTATCACCATAGACCTCATCGTAGAAATCGCGAATGGTCTTCTCGAGCTTCGGTCCAGACTCTGGGCTGTGGTCGATGATGTTCTTGAGCGGAGTCGGCTGTTCAAGCTCAACCAAGACGGACCGTTTCTTCTCTTTGAAAAGGTTGACGTCGTAGGTGTCTTTCTGGAGGCAATACTCCATGGTGTCGCGAACCACGACCTTGTAGTGAATAAGCGTGGCGACGACTTCGGAAATCTGATTCATAATCCTTCCTTCTTTCTTTTGGACGAGACGCTATTTCTCCTCCAATGGGTAGAGATAGTCCTCCAAATCATAGAAGTTCTTAATAACGTGAGCGGCGTGGGCTTTGACTTCCGGACGTCCGTGCTCCATGCAGAAGGATTGCTCCTTCCAGGCATCGAACATCGAGATATCGTTACCCGAGTCTCCGACAACTACAACATTATCGCGAGGTATCTTGTTGTAATCAAGATAAAACTCGAGACCGTCTTTCTTTGTACAGCCTTTAGGGCTGATTTCAATCATTTGGTTAATCCACGAGAACTCCGCATCGGGATATTGCTTGTTGAGGAGAGCGGTCACTTCGCGAGCTTGAATGATTCTCTTCTTGGTGACGCCGAAGAGCACCATTGCCTTATAAACTTCGCCAGTTTCGAGTTCCTCATAGTAGACGCGGTCGCTTCTCACAAAGGGGTCACGGTAGGTGCCGTTACTAATCCGCCAAAGGAAGTAAGCGAGATTCGTCATATGGCTCACATCCGTTCGCGTGTAAACGAGATTGCGCCTTTTGCTCATCAAGAGCACCATCGGGGGATCGTAATCCCGTCTGATGTCGAAGAGAATCTTTTTCAAGGACTCTTTATTGAAGCTTGTTGATTTAATTACTTGGCTCTTTTCGATGATCACGCTGCCATTGCAACCGATGAGGTCCGCGTCGATGCCGGTCTTTTTGCGAAACTTCGCCTCAATAGCTTTGTTGCGGCCGCTGACTAATACCAATTTGCCGCCATCGTCGATAAAACGTTGCAGAAACTTTTTGGTTTTTCTGCAAATCATCCGATATCTTTTTTTAGGATAGAAGAGCGTTCCGTCCAAGTCCGTCGCGATAACCTTGACCATGCAAGAAGATATTTTACTCTTTTAACTAAGTTAAAAAAGAAAAAAGAAAGGGGAACCGCTGAAGTGAAGTGTACCCCGAATTCTGGACCAAACCAGAAAGCGGGGTACTTTTCTTGTGAAGTACACATTCGAGCAGAAGCTGAAATGGGTCAGAGACTACATGTCCGGTGAATCGGTTCCAGTCCCAAA